>Ga0209130_1000014_pt1 | contig 412039 bp, 396 predicted proteins | sample AraplaMF_Cvi_mLB_FD_184264 | JGI IMG/M metagenome (GOLD analysis project Ga0209130, IMG submission 184264) | Arabidopsis root microbial communities from the University of North Carolina, USA - plate scrape MF_Cvi_mLB (SPAdes) (version 2) | ecosystem: Host-associated > Plants > Roots >... | reverse complement strand
TGCTCAAGGAGCTGGTGCGCAACCTGCTGGACAACGCCATCAACTACACGCCCGAAAAAGGCCAGGTCACGCTGCGGCTGATGACGGACCGTTTCAGCGGCGTGCTGGTGCTGCTGGTGGAAGACTCGGGACCCGGCATCCTGGAGTCGGAACGCGAGCTGGTGTTCCAGCCTTTTTACCGCGCGCTGGGCACCAATGTGGACGGCTCGGGCCTGGGCCTGGCGATCGTCCTGGAAATCGCCAAGCAGCACGGCGCGACGATTTCGATCGAAGACGCCGCCTTGCCGGGCCATACGCAGACGCCGGGCACACGCGTCACCGTGCGGTTTGTCGGCATGGATCTGCCCGAGGGCGCGTAGGTCCTCAGGGCTTTGCGGGCGGCCAGCGGTCGTAAAGCCTGACGCCCACTCGCTCACCCCACAGCTCGATCTGCGCCGGCGTGCCGTCATGCGCATGGTTCGCGCTGCCGCCGCGCACATAACCCAGGGCCACGCAAGCCCCGGCCAGCGGGCTCCAGCCGACCGAGGAGATCTCGCCCACCATTTGCCCAGCCAGCACAATGGCTTCGCCGCCCCAGGCAAAGGCGTGTGGCGTATCGAACACCAGCGTCACCAGCTTCTTGCGCAGCGCCAAGCCCTGCGAATTGAGCAGCGCGGCCTTGCCGATGAAATTGGCCGGCTTGTCCAGCTTGACGCTGAAGGCCAGGCCGGCCTCCCACGGCGTTTCGTCCGGCCCCAACTCCGCGCCCCAGGCACGCCGGCCCTGCTCTACGCGCAAGGCGTCCAGCGCGTAGTACCCCGCGTCGCGAATGCCCAGTGGCTTGCCGGCCTCCATCAGGGCGAGGTAGACATGGCGCGCCATTTCCACCGGCACGTACAACTCAAAACCCGGCCCGCCCACATAACTCATGCGCGCCGCGCGCACGCGCGCAAAGCCCAGGTCTATTTCTTTGGTCCATGAAAACCTCAAGGCCTCCGGCGACAGGTCGTCGGGACTGACCAGCGCCAGCAGCTCGCGCGCTTTCGGGCCCATGAGCGAGAGCACCGAATACAGGGCCGACACATCGGTCAGCACCGCGTGTTCGGTGTCTGCGATGTGCCGCGTGATCCAGTCGAAGTCGCGCACGGTCTGCGCCGAGCCGGTGATGACCATAAAGCGGTCCACGGCCTGCCGCATCACGGTCAGGTCGCTTTCAAAACCGCCGCGCTCGTTGAGCATGGCGGTGTAAACCATCTTGCCGACGGGCACGTCCATCTCGTTGGCGCACAGGCGCTGCAGCACGGCCAGCGCATCGCGGCCCTGCAGCAGGTATTTGGAGAAGGACGTCTGGTCGTAAAGGGCCACGGCTTCGCGTGTGGCTTTTTGCTCCTCCACCATCCAGGGCAGCCAGCCGGGTTTTCCCAAGGTGTACTCGGGCCTGGGCACGCCTTCCGGCCTGAAATAGCTGGCCCGCTCCCACCCGTTCTTGCTGCCGAACTCCGCGCCCCTGGCGGCCAGCATGTCGTACAGCGGCGAGGTGCGCAACGGCCTTGCCGTTTCCAGCTCCTGGCGCGGCCAGCGCATGGCGTAATGCAGGCCCAGGGTTTCGCCGGTGCGCTCGGCCAGCGCCTTGCGGTTGCCGGTAAAGCTGCCGAAACGGCGTATGTCCACATCCCACAAATCGGTGCCGGGCTCGCCGCCCACAATCCATTCGGCCATGAGCCGGCCCGCGCCGCCGCTGTTGGCGATGCCGGCCGAGTTAAAACCCGCGCAGACAAAATAATTGCGCAGCTCGGGCGCTTCGCCCAGGATGAAATTGCCGTCGGGCGTGAAGCTTTCCGGGCCGTTGAGCAGCATCTTGACCTCGGCCGTCTCCAGGCAGGGCGTGCGGTGCAGCGCGGCGGTCATCAGAGGTTCGAACTGGTCCCAGTCCTCGTCCAGCAGCTCGAACTGGAAGGTAGCCGGAATCGGGTCCATCTTCCAGGGCTTGGCTTGGGGTTCGAAGCCGCCCATCACCAGGCCGCCGACTTCTTCCTTGTAGTAGATGTAGCCGTCCGGGTCGCGCATCACCGGCAGCATGGGGTGCACCCCGGGAATCTTGCCGGTGACGATGTAAAAATGCTCGGCCGAGTACAGCGGCACGTTCACGCCCGCCAGCTTGCCGAACTGGCGCGCCCACTGGCCGGCGCAGTTGACGAGGACCTCGCAGCGCACCTCGCCCTGCGCGGTGCGCACGCCCACGGCCCTGCCGTTTTCGGTGATGACGCCCGTCACTTCGATGCCTTCCAGCATCTTCACGCCGCGGTTGCGCGCGCCCTTGGCCAGCGACATGCACAGGTCGGCCGGGTTGGCCTTGCCGTCACCGGGCAGCCAGATCGCGCCCTGCAAGTCGTCGGTGCGCATGATGGGGTATCTGTCGCCCGCTTCCTGCGGCGATATCTCATGGCATTCGACGCCAAAGCTGTTGGCCATGGCCACCTGCTTCCTGAGCACCTTCATGCGCTCGGGCGTGCGCGCCACGTTGACGCTGCCGCATTGCTTCCAGCCCGTGGCCAGGCCCGTCTCGGCCTCCAGCGAGGCATACAGCTCTATGCCGTACTTGCTCATCTGCGTCATGTTGCGGTTGGGCCGCATCTGGCCCACCAGGCCGGCCGCGTGCCAGGTGGTACCGCTGGTGAGCTTGCCCTGCTCGAGCAGCAGCACATCGGTCTTGCCCATTTTGGCCAGGTGGTAGGCCACCGAGCAGCCGGCGATGCCGCCGCCCACGATGATGATTTCTGCATGGCCGGGAAAAGTCGCGATGGTCATGGTGCGGACCTCATCTCAAAAGGTACAGGGCTAGGCCAGCCGTATGGCCATCACGCCGCCCACAATCGCGCAGCTGCCGGCGAAGCGGCGCAGCGTGAAGGTCTCCTTGAGCAGCCAGCAACCGAGCAGCACCGCGAACAGCACGGAGGTTTCGCGCAGCGCCGCCACCGTGGCCACGGGCGCGCGTGTCATGGCCCACAGCGCGATGCCGTAGGAGCCCAGCGAAGCCAGCGCGCCGCCGGTGGCCACCGGCCAGCGGTGGCGCGCGTAGTCGGCCATGGCTCGCCCGCGGCGCGCCATCATCAGGAGGCCAAAGGGCCAGCCGTCGAGCAGGAACAGCGCGGCGACATATTGCAGCGCGTTGCCCGAAGCCCGAACCCCCAGCCCGTCGACCACGGTGTAGATCGCGATGATGACCGCATTGGCCAGCGCGAAGCCGACGGCCTTGCGCGCATGCAGCGCATGGCGGCTCAGGCCCAGCACCAGCACGCCGCTGCAGATGCCGATGATGCCGGCCCAGGCCAGCGGCGTCAAAGTCTCGCCCAGCGTGAAGGTGGCCGACAGCGCCACCAGCAGCGGCGCCACGCCGCGCATCAGGGGATAGGTCAGGCCCAGGTCGCCATGCTTGTAGGCCTGGGTGGTCGCGATGTAGTAGCCGATATGGATCAGCACCGAGGCGCCTATAAAAGGCCAGGCCTCCACGCGCGGCAGGCCCGCCACCAGCACCAGCGGCAAGGCCAGCACCGAGCCGATCAGGTGGATGACCGCCATGTCCATGGACTTGTCGGCGCTGGACTTGACCAGCGCGTTCCAGCCCGCGTGCAACAGCGCGCCGAACAGCACGGCGCACAGCACCGGCCAGGTCAGGGCCAGGACTTCAGGCGGCAAGCGAAGGCTCTGCGGCGGGAAGGGCGCAGCGCCGGGCTCGCGCCAGGTAGTGCGCCAGCGGTGGCGTGGCCTTGTTCGCGTCCTTCGCGAAGTCGTCCCAAAGGCGCAGTTTTACCGCGTCCTCTGCGCCGGGCTGGGCCATGAAACGCGCGGCTTCCTCGGCCGTAAAGATGCCGCCCTGCAGCAGCAGGCTGCGCTTGGAGTCCGCCGAGAGGCTGGAATGGTAGCCGCGCCGGGCCGCGCACAGGTAGCGCTTGGCGTCCACATGCAGCTTGATCGCATCCAGCACCGCATCCGGGAAAAGCCCGCGCAAAAACGGCAGCGCTCGGTACTGGTGCACGTCGTCCACACCGCGCAGCGAAGGCGTCTCGCCCAGGTCATGCAGCAGATGGCCCAGGTCGTGCAGCAGGGCTGCGGTGACCAGCGCGTCGCCCGCGCCTTCGGCCTCAGCCAATGCGGCGGTCTGCAGCGCGTGCTGCAGCTGCGTCACGGGTTCGCCGCTGTACTGTTCGCCGCCGCGCTCTTCGAAGAGTCGTTCGATGTCGTCAAAGCTCAGCATATGAGTTCCTCAGAGGTCAGGCATTCCAGGGGAGGGAATAGGTCTTGAGGTTGGTAAAGCTCTTGATCGCTTCCTGCACACCTTCCTTATACCCCAGGCCCGAATCCTTGATGCCGCCGAAAGGCGTGAGCTCCAGGCGGTAGCCCGGTACCTCGCGCACATTGACCGTGCCGACGTGCAGCTCGCTCACAAAACGGTTGATGTAGTCCAGGCGGTTGGTACACACCGCGCTCGACAGGCCATAGGCCGTGCCGTTGGAAATTTCAATGGCTTGGTCGATGCTCTTGAAACGTATGACCGGTGAAACCGGCCCGAAGGTTTCCTCGCGCGCCACCGTCATCTGCGGCAACACATGGTCCAGCAGCGTGGGCGAATACAGCGCGCCGCGGCGCTGGTTGCCGGCCAGCAGCTTTGCGCCCTGCGCCACGGCCTCGTTGACGCGCGACTCGAACAGCATGGCGGCCTGCTCGTCGATCACCGTGCCCATGTCGTTGGCCTTGTCGCAGGGGTCGCCGTACTTCCAGGCCAGGGTCTTGGCCAGCACCTGTTCCACGAATTCGCCGGCCACCGCCTCGTGCACCAAAAGCCGCTTGATGGCGGTGCAGCGCTGGCCCGAGTTTTTGTAGGAGCCCTGCACGGCCAGGGTGGAGGCCTCGTCAATGTCGGCGTCCTCCATCACGATGATGGGGTCGTTGCCGCCCAGCTCCAGCACCACGCGGCGGTAGCCGGCTTTTGCAGCGATGTACTTGCCTATGGCCACGCCGCCGGTAAAGGTCACCAGGTCGACCAGCGGGTTGGTGATCAGTTCGTCGGCGATCTCGCGCGGATCGCCCGTCACCACGCTGAGCATCTCGGGCGGCAGCCCGGCCTCGTACAGGATGTCGGCGAACAGCAGGGCCGAAAAGGGCACCTTCTCGGACGGCTTGAGCACCATGCGGTTGTTGGTCGCGATGCTGGGCACCACCTTGTGCGCCACCTGGTTCATCGGGTGGTTAAAAGGCGTGATCGCGGTGATCACGCCCAGCAGCGGCGAACGGTGCGTGTAGACGCGGCGCTTTTTTCCGTGGGGCGTGAGGTCGCAGCTGAAGATCTGGCCGTCGTCCTTGAGCACCTCGGTCGCGCCGAACAGCAGCACGTCGCTGACGCGGCCGGCTTCATAAAGGGCGTCTTTCAGGCACAGGCCCGCTTCGGCGGTGATCAGGTTGGCGACCTCGGAAAGGCGCGACTGGATGATGGCGGCCGCGCGGTTCAGGATGGCCGCGCGCTCGTAGCGCGTGAGCTGGGGCTTGTAGGCATGGGCCCTGGCAAAGGTTTGCCGCACCTCCTCCAGCGTGGCCTTGGGCACGGTGCCCAGCTTCTTTTCGGTGTAGGGGTTGAACACCGCGATGGCGCGGTCGCCGCCCCGGCCCGAGCCGACCTTGCGGCCCGAAAGGCGCATGGCATTGAGCTGGTGGTCGCGGATGTATTGGTCAATCACTCTGCGGCTTTCATGGCGTGGGGCCTGGGCTTACTGCGCGTAATTGAGCGCCAGGTCAAAGGCATCAAAGTTGCGGAAGCGCCGGCTGCGGTCCAGCCCGGGCAGCGCGCGGTTCACGATCAGCGGCACGCGCTGCTCGCTCATGCCGCCGTGCGAGCGCAGCGGCACTTCCAGCGCCGAGAGGTCATGGCGCGACACCGAGGTGCCTATCACGGTGAAGCGCTCCGACACCGCCACGATGTCGCCAATGCGGTCGGCCGGCAGTTCGAAGCGTTCGGCGGCCTGCTCGCGCGAGAGCACCAGTTCCATGCCCTTGAGCGCCGCCAGCCGCTTGCGCGCGACCTCGATGTTGGTGCCCTCCGGCAGGTAGACCGTGGCGAAGGAGCCCAGGGCGCCGTGGTGCACCACATAGGGGTCGGTGATGGGCAGGATCACGCGCGCGATGGTGGCGCCCAGCCAGTTGTCGAACCAGTCCTGCAGGTAGATCACGTCGGGCGTGCCGTCCATGGCGACCTTGGCGTTCATGCCGTGGTCGGCCGTGAGCACGATCACGCAGCCCAGGTCTTCGAGCTGCTGCATGTAGCCGTCCATCATGCGGTAGAAGGCATTCGCTCCTTCGGTGCCGGGCGCGTGCTTGTGCTGCACATAGTCGGTGGTCGAGAGGTACATCACGTCGGGCTTGTGCTTTTGCATGATCTTCACGCCGGCCGCGAAGACGAACTCCGACAGGTCGGCGCTGTAGACGCTGGGCAGCGGCAGCCCCACCAGGCCCAGCACGTCCTCAATGCCGTTTTCTTCCTGCGACACCTGGTCGGCTTTCTCCGACGAAAAGCAGATGCCCTTCATCTGGTGGCCCAGCAGCTTGCGCAGCTTGTCCTTGGCCGTCACCACCGCCAGGGATTTGCCGGCACCGGACAACGCGGCCAGCAAGGTGGGCGCGCGCAGCCACTTGGGGTCGTTCATCATGACCTCGGTGCCGCTGGCCGTGTCGAACAGGTAGTTGCCGCAAATGCCGTGCACGCTGGGCGGCGCGCCGGTCACGATGGACAGGTTGTTCGGGTTGGTGAAACTGGGCACCACACAATCGCCCGTCAGGCCCGAGCCCAAGGCCAGCGTGCGCTTGAGCCAGGGCATCTGGCCCGTGGCCACGGCCTGCGCCAGGTAATCGGGCTCGCAGCCGTCCACACAGACCACCACCGTGGGCTGGGACGGCAGCTTGTACGTCCTGCCGTTCACCGTCAATTCGCCATTCGGCTCAGTGTTTGCCACGTGACGGTCCTTCCTTGTTTTTGTCCTTGCCCTTGCGCGCGGCCATGGTGCTGGAGACGAGCCTGACCGGCACCGGCTTGCCGCCCGTGCCCTCTTCCGCCGCATCGGCTTGCCCGGCCTGGCGCCGCAGGTCGTTTTCTATCGTGCGTTCCTTGCTTTCGATCACATGCTGGAACATCGCGCGGCCGGCCGCATCGGCATCGCCCGAGGCGATGGCCTTGACGATCAGCCGGTGCTCGTTGGCCGACATCGGCATCAGCCAGCCGTCGGCGAGGTTCAGTCGCCTGAACAGCGACAGCTCCTTGATCAGCTTGCGGTAGATCTCGGTCAGCTTGCGGTTGCCCGCCATCTCGACCATGCGGTCGTGAAAGCTCAGGTTCAGCAGGTGGTAGGCCTGCGGGTCTTCGGCCTTGACGGCTTTTTCCATGGCGTCGACCAGGGCCTTGAGCTCCTTGACCTGGGGCCCCGTGATGTTTTCCGCGAGCCGGCGGCCCACGAGCTCATCCATGGCCGCGCGCAAATCGAATATCTCGACGGCTTCGTCGATCGGGATGTCGCGCACAAAGACGCCGCGGTTCTTCTCGGTGCGCACCAGGCCGGCCTCTTCGAGCATGCGAAAAGCCTCGCGCACCGGGCCGCGCGAAACGCCCATTTTTTCGGCCAGCGTGGCCTCTATCAGTTTGCTGCCGGGCTCGTATTCGCCGGCAAGAATCGCGCGCTCGATTTCTTGCTGCACCACTGTGGTGAGGGAGCTGTTCTGGAGTTGCGCGATGGTGGGATGCAAAGCAGCGTTCATGCCCTGAATTGAAGCACAGAAATGTAGATTGTCAACAATCTGCAATAAACAATTGACAAGATAGAAGGGTCGGCGTTAAATAAAAAACGAGCTGGGTTGACGGGCCTGTACTCAGGTTGGTCATCGCAGTGTCAGCGCCGACACGAACGAGTCAACAACATTGCAGGCTTTGCCACAAAGGACTTTTTATGCAACTGGCTTCCCATCTCAAATCCCTGTCAAAGGCGATCGCTCTTCTTGGCCTGCTGGCCGCCTCCACCGGCGCCTTCGCCCAGAAAACCCAGTTGCTGGTCTACACCGCGCTGGAGACCGACCAGATCAAGGCCTACCAGGAAGGCTTCAACAAGGTCTATCCCGACATCGAAATCAAATGGGTGCGCGACTCGACCGGCGTGATCACCGCCAAGCTGCTGGCCGAAAAATCCAACCCCCAGGCCGACACCATCATGGGCGTGGCTGCCTCCAGCCTGGCGCTGCTCGACAAGCAGGGCATGCTCGAGCCCTATGCGCCCATCAATCTTGACGGGATCATGAGTCAGTACCGTGACAAGAAAAAAGTCCCCGCCTGGTTCGGCATGGACGTGTGGGGCGCCACCGTATGCTTCAACACCGTCGAGGCCAAGAAGAAAAACATCCCCACGCCCGAAACCTGGCAGGACCTGACCAAGCCCATCTACAAGGGCCAGATCGTCATGCCCAACCCCGCCTCCAGCGGCACCGGTTATTTCGACGTGACCGCCTGGCTCACGCTGTTCGGCGACAAGGACGGCAAAGGCGGCGGCTGGAAGTACATGGACGCGCTGCATGAAAACATCGCGCAGTACACCCACTCGGGCTCCAAGCCCTGCAACATGGCGGCCGCCGGCGAGTTCCTGGCCGGCATCTCGTTTGAGTACCGCGGCAACACCAACAAGGCCAAGGGCGCGCCCATAGACCTGGTGTTCCCCAAGGAAGGCCTGGGCTGGGACCTGGAAGCCTTTGCCATCCATAAGGGCACGAAAAAACTGGACGCCGCCAAGAAGCTGGCCGACTGGGCCTCGAGCAAGGACGCCATGATGCTCTACGGCAAGAACTTCGCGATCACCGCGCAGCCCGGCCTGGCGCCGCCGCTGGCCAATGTGCCCAAGGACTATGAGGCCCGCCTCGTCAAGATGGACTTCAACTGGGCCGCCGACAACCGCGAGCGCATCCTCGCCGAGTGGACCAAGCGCTATAACTCCAAAACCGAAAAGAAGTGACACCCCCGTCTCGGCTCACTTCGTGTAGCCGGATCCCCCTCAAGGGGGCAACAGCTGTGGCCCGGCAAAGCCGGTTCCACGCTGTTGCTTGGTTTTTGCATAGCCGCGCCGCCTGTCCAGGTAATCCACGTATGGCCCACGAATGACCCACGACACCTTTCTGAACCTGCGCCATATCCGCAAGGAGTTCGGCGGCTTTACCGCACTGCAAGACATCAACCTGGACATACGCAAGGGCGAGTTTGTGTGTTTTCTCGGGCCTTCGGGCTGCGGCAAGACGACCTTGCTGCGCATCATCGCGGGGCTGGAGGTGCAGACCTCTGGTGAGGTGCACCAGGGCGGGCGCGACATCTCTCGGCTGCCGCCGGCGCTGCGCGACTACGGCATCGTGTTCCAGAGTTATGCGCTGTTCCCCAACCTCAGCGTGGCCGACAACGTGGCCTACGGCCTGGTCAACCGCAAGACGCCCAAGGCCGAGGCCGCGAAACGCGTGAGCGAACTCGTGAAGCTCGTGGGCCTGCCGGGCAGCGAAGCCAAGTACCCCAGCCAGCTCTCGGGCGGCCAGCAGCAGCGCATTGCGCTGGCGCGGGCGCTGGCGACCTCGCCGGGTTTGCTGCTGCTCGATGAGCCGCTGTCGGCCCTCGACGCGCTGGAGCGGGTGCGCCTGCGTCAGGAAATCCGCGCGCTGCAGCAAAAGTTGGGCGTGACCACCATCATGGTCACGCACGACCAGGAAGAGGCCCTGAGCGTGGCCGACCGCATCGTGGTGATGAACCACGGCCTGATCGAGCAGGTCGGCACACCGATGGAGATTTACCGCGAACCGGCTTCGCCTTTTGTGGCCGACTTCGTCGGCAAGGTCAATGTGATGCCGGTGCGCGTGAGCGGTGGCCAGATGACGTTCGGCGCGCTGTGCCTGCCCTGCGACGGCGCCGACCGCGAGGCCAAAATCTACCTGCGGCCCGAGGACGTGCTGGCCCGGCCGATTGCCGCCGGCGACCCCCATGTGTTTGACGCCACCATCGAGAAGATCGAGTTCCTGGGCTCCTTCTGCCATGTGCACGTGGCCTCGCCCGCGCTGGGCGGCCACAAGCTCACGGTGTACCTCTCGCTCAATTTCCTGTCGGAGCAGTCGCTGCAGGTGGGCTCCTCGCTGCCGCTGAAGCTGCTGCCCGAGCGCATCAAGGTGTTTTGATGCCGGTCTTCACGCCCCCCGCGCCGCCCATGGTCAGGCAGCGCGCGCACTGGATAGACCACCTCGCCTATGCGGCCCTGGCACTGGCCGCGCTGGTCCTGGTCGTGTTCCTCGCGGCGCCGCTGCTGGCCATCCTGCAGCAGGCGCTGCTGGGCAAGTCCGGCGATTTCATCTGGTTCGACAACTTCATCGAGTACGCCAAGACCCCGGCGCTGCTCGAAAGCCTGTGGAACAGCCTGTGGGTCTCCAGCGTGGTCACGCTGGTCGCCGTGCCGCTGGCTTTCGGTTTTGCCTATGCACTGGCGCGCTCCTGCATGCCCTACAAGGCGCTGTTTCGCGGCATCACCCTGATCCCGCTGCTGGCGCCTTCGCTGCTGTCGGCGATTTCGCTGATCTACTGGTTCGGGAACCAGGGCGTGCTCAAGGGCTGGATGCAGGGCATAGGCATAGAACAGATCTACGGCGCGCCCGGCATCGTGGTGGCCGAATGCTTCGCGGTGTTCCCGCATGCGCTCATGATTCTGGTCACGGCGCTCACGCTGTCGGACGCGCGCCTCTACGAAGCCGCCGACGCCATGGGCACCAGCGCGCGGCGCAAGTTCTTCACCATCACCCTGCCCGGCGCCAAATACGGCCTGATCTCCGCCGCGCTGGTCACCTTCACGCTGGTCATGACCGACTTCGGCATCCCGAAAGTGATAGGCGGCAATTTCAACGTGCTGGCCACCGACGTCTTCAAGCTGGTCATAGGCCAGCAGGATTTCGCCAAGGGCGCGGTTGTCGCCATCCTGCTGCTGGCGCCGGCCGTGCTGACCTTCGCGGTCGACCACTACGTCAGCAAGCGCCAGACCGCGATGCTGACGGCGCGCGCCGTGCCCTACCGGCCCACGCCCTCGCGCGGCTACGACGGGGTCATGACGCTGTACTGCTGCGCCATCGCCTTGCTGGTGCTGGCCATGCTGGGCATGGCGGTGTTCGCCTCCTTTGCCAGCTTCTGGCCCTACAACCTGACACCCAGCCTGCGCCACTACACCATGGGCCTGGTCGATGCCGAAGTCGGCGTCGGCTTCGTCAACAGCCTCAAGATGGCGGCGGGCACGGCCGTCTTCGGCACCGCGCTGGTGTTTGTCAGCGCCTACCTGCTCGAAAAAACCAAGGGCATGGACGGCCTGCGCGGCTTTGTGCGCATGCTGGCCATGCTGCCCATGGCGGTTCCCGGCCTGGTGCTGGGCCTGGGCTACATCTTCTTTTTCAACGCACCCGGCAATCCGCTGAACGGCCTGTACCACACGCTGACTTTGCTCACGCTGTGCACCATCGTGCACTTCTACACCACCGGCCACCTGACGGCGGTGACGGCCCTCAAGGCGCTGGACGGCGAATTCGAGGCCGTGAGCGCCTCGCTCAAGGTGCCCTTCTTCAAGACCTTCTGGCGCGTGACATTGCCGATCTGCACGCCGGCCCTGGTCGACATCGCTCGGTATTTCTTCATCAACGCGATGACGACGATTTCCGCCGTGGTCTTCCTCTACTCGCCCGAGACCAAGGTCGCCTCCATCGCCATCCTGAACCTCGACGAGGCCGGCGAAATCGGTGCGGCCGCGGCCATGGCCGTGCTGATAGGCGCGGCCTCGACGGTCGCCACCTTGCTGTTCATGGCGCTGGCCTGGTGGGTCAACCGCCGCACCCAGGCGTGGCGCACCAGCTCGCGTTGATGGGCGCCATGGCCGACCGCCGCAACCTTCGCCTGCTCACGCGCTACACGGCCTGGGCGAACGACCGCCTCTTCACGGCGCTGGAGCAGCTGCCGCCCGGTGAATTGACGGCGCCGCGCGCGACCTCCTTCGGCAACATGCTCCGCACGCTGAACCACGCCTGTGTGGTCGACCAGATCTGGCAGGCCCACCTGCAGGGCCGGCCGCACGGCTTCACCTCCCGCAATACCGACAGCACGCCGGCGCTCGCGCAGCTACGCGGGCAGCAACAGGCGCTCGACGACTGGTACATCCTTTACGCAGACGCCTTGACCGGTGAGAGGCAGCGCGAAGTCGTGCATTTCAAATTTGTTGATGGCGGCGAAGGCGCGATGTCCCGCGGCGACATGCTGCTGCACGTCGTCAACCACAAGACCTTCCACCGGGGTTATGTGGCCGACATGATGTACCAGGTGCCGGCGCGGCCGCCCAGCATGGACCTGCCCGTGTTCCTGCGCGACGCCGCTCCCGACTTGAACTGAACCCCTTACAAAAACCAGGAGGCAATCCATGGACAGAGACAAAATCCTTTTAACACCGGGTCCGCTCACCACCACGCTGCGCACCAAGCTCGCGATGCTGAAAGACTGGGGTTCCTGGGACAGCGATTTCAACGCCGTCACCGCCAGCGTGCGCAAAAGCCTGCTGGCCATCATCCATGGGCAGGATTCGCACGTCGTCGTACCGCTCCAGGGCAGCGGCACCTTCAGCGTGGAGGCGGCGGTGGCCACCGTGGTGCCGCGCGACGGCCATGTGCTGGTGCTGGACAACGGCGCCTACTGCAAGCGGGCGGCCAAACTCACCACGCTGATGGGCCGGCGCTGCACCGTCATGCCTTTTGACGAGGCCGCCCAGGTTTCGCCCGCCGCGCTGGACGCCATGCTGGAAGCCGACACCAGCATCACCCACGTGATGCTGATCCACTGCGAGACCGGCGCCGGTGTGCTCAATCCGCTCCAGGAAGTGGCCGACGTCTGCAAGACCCACGGCAAGGGCCTGCTGGTCGATGCCATGAGCTCTTTCGCCGCGATAGAGATCGATGCGCGCAAGGTGCACTTCGACGCGCTGGTGGCCGCCAGCGGCAAATGCCTGGAGGGCGTGCCCGGCATGGGCTTTGTGTTTATCCGCAAGGCGGTGCTGGAGGATTGCGCCGGCCGCAGCCAGTCGCTGGCCATGGACCTGCACGACCAGTACACCTATATGGAAAAAACCACGCAGTGGCGCTTCACGCCGCCCACCCACGTGGTGGTGGCGCTGGCCGAGGCGATTGCCCAGTTCGAGGAGGAAGGCGGCCAGCCCGCGCGCCTGGCGCGCTACGAGAGCAACTACCGCACGCTGGTCGCGGGCATGGCAAAACTCGGCTTCAAGCCCTTCCTCGACCCGGCCATCCAGGCGCCCATCATCGTGACCTTCCACGCGCCGGCCGACAACCGCTACGACTTCAAGGCCTTTTACGCCGCCGCACGAAATCGCGGCTTTGTCCTATACCCCGGCAAGCTGACCCAGGTGGAAACTTTCCGCGTCGGCTGCATAGGCGCCATAGGCCCCAACGAAATGGCGCAAGCGGTGCAGGCCGTGGCGGCCGCTCTGCAGGACATGGGCATCAGATCTGCCGCGCCGGCCGCCTGAGTAAGAGCCCACGCGCGGGGTGGCAACGCTCTCTTCACCAGCAGGGGCCGCGGAACCGGCTTTGCCGGGCCGCAGGCGCAGCGCCCCCTCGGGGGGCAGCGCATTACACGGAGCCGAAGGCGAAGTGAAAAGCGTGGGGGCTCAATGGCTTCGGCGAAATGCTTCAGAAGGAAGCTCGCCAAACATTTGCTGGTAGTCGTGCGCGAAATGACCAAAATGCCAAAACCCCAGGTCGGTTGCAGCCGCCGTCACGGACGTAGCGGTCTTCAGCGCCTGCCTGGCGGCGTTCAGGCGCACGGCGCGCAGATAAGCCAATGGGCTGATGCCCAGTGCCGTCTGAAAGCCGTTCTGCAGGGTTCTCCGGCTGACGCCGAGCTGCTCGCACAGCGCCAGGACAGTGGGCGGCTGGTCGAGCTGCGCATGCACCAGCTCACGCGCGCGCCGCGTCAGCACCCAATGCCCGTGGATGCCCACAGAATCGACGCCGCCCGTCGGCGCAAGAACGCGGCCGAGCTGCTCCATCACGGTGTCGAGCATGGCGGCTTGCACGGCGGGCGACTGCAGCAGCGCCGGAGCCGCCTCCACCGTATCCAGCACCCCAACAAGGCACTGCCTGAGCCCCGCCTGCGCCGCGCCGTCCAGCCGGCGCAAGCCGGCCTGCGCGCCCAGCCGGGCCTGCAGCGCCGGGTCATGCTCGCCGCAACGTCGCCAGGCGGCTTCATCAAGCTCCAGCCCCAGCATCACATGGCGCCGGGACGAGCGGAATTCAAAACCCGACGCACCCGAAAACACATGCAGCGCATCAGCATCACTGGGTGCACCGCAAAACACACTGGGCCCTTGGACCTGCAGCGGCAGGCCCAGGGCCAGTGCGCCGTCACGGATCTGGCCTGTCTGGTACACCGACTCCCGCAGGCTTTCCACAAAGAGGCGCAGGCCCGCGAATTCCAGCTGCCGCACCTCGCCGCCAAAGGCGCCGCGCGAGAGCTGGAGGTAGCTCTGATTCCAGCCCGTGAGCGCTGCCGCCTGCTCGTCCGCATCGGCAAACGATGCGCGGGACAACAGGGCCGGCGGGGCCGGCTCGGCGGTATCGGAAGGATGTGCCATCGCCGCATTCTTGCAGGATTCGTGCCGCATGCAAGCTACGCTTTGAAACAGTTCGACTTACTTTCGCTCGCTTCGCTGGCGCCCCATCCGCGCAACTTGCCGAAATGGGATTTCAGCGCGCCGGCCCGCGCCCTAGGATGCAAGTCGGCCCCACCGGGCCGCCCATCCAGCAATCTTTAGCCTAGGGAGCCACCATGTCAGAACGTTCCGGCGTCCAGTACGCGAAAGTCGACGGCAGCTACTTTGAAAAGAGGGGACTGCGCCGCTATGCCGGCGTCTGGTCGCTCTGGGCCCTGGGGGTGGGCGCCGTGATCTCCGGCCACTTCGCGGGCTGGAACCTGGGCCTGGCCAACGGCTGGGGCAGCATGCTGCTGGCCACCATCATCATTTCCGTGATGTACCTGGGGTTGACGTTTTCGCTGGCCGAAATGTCACCCGCGCTGCCGCACACCGGCGGCGCCTATTCCTTCGCACGCACCGCCATGGGGCCCTGGGGCGGTTTCCTGACCGGGCTGGCCGAGAACGTGGAATACGTGCTGACGCCGGCCGTCATCGTGTTTTTCATCGGCAGCTACATGGGCAGCATCTTCGGCACGCCGCCGGCCTGGCAGCCGCTGTGGTGGATAGGCTTTTACGTCGTCTTCATAGGCCTGAACATCGTCGGCGTCGAGCTGTCCTTCAAGATCACGCTGGCCGTCACGCTGCTGGCGCTGGCCTGCCTGGTGGCCTTCTGGGTCAGCGCCTTCCCGCGCATAGACTTCGCGCGCTGGGCCATGAACGTGGGCGCCGGCGGCGCCGTGCTGCCCGAGGGCCGCGGCCCCTTCCTGCCGCTGGGCCTGGGCGGCGTGCTCGCGGCCCTGCCCTTCGCCGTGTGGCTGTTCCTGGCCATCGAGCAGCTGCCGCTGGCGGCCGAGGAATCAGTGGACCCGCGCCGCGACATGCCGCGCGGCATCATCGCCGGCATCTTCACGCTGATCCTCTCGGCCTTCATGATCCTGTGGCTCAACCCCTCGGTCGCGGGCATAGGCTCGCACGCGCTCAGCACCTCGGCCGAGCCGCTGCTGGACGGCTTCAAGGCCATCTACGGCGGCGGCATCGCCAAGGTGCTGGCGCTGGTCGCGGTGCTGGGCCTGGTGGCGAGTTTCCACACCATCATCTTCGCCAAGGGCCGGCAGATCTATTCACTGAGCCGCGCCGGCTACTTCCCCTCGGCGCTGTCGGTCACCCACGGCAGCCGCAAGACGCCGCACATCGCCATGGTCGTCGGCTCCGTGGTCGCGCTGGTGGTGATGTTTGTGCTGTGGTTTTCGCTGGGCGTGGACAAAGGCTCGGCCGTGATAGGCGGCACCTTGCTCAACATGGCGGTGTTCGGCGCCATGTTTTCCTATGTGATGCAGGCGCTGTCCTTCATCCGGCTGCGCAGCAAGCTGCCGAACATGGAACGCCCCTACCGCAGCCCGCTGGGCGTGGCGGGTGCCGTGCTGACTCTGCTGATCGCGCTGGTCACCATTTACTTCCAGCTCAGCGACCCGGTCTACCGCGTCGGTGTGCTCTGGGTCGCGCTGTGGTTCGCCATAGGCGTCAGCTACTTTGCCGTGGCCGGCCGGCACCGCCTGATCCTCTCACCTGAAGAAGAATTCGCGATCAGCCTGGCCGAAAAAGGCCGGGCTGCCGCCTCTACCTGAACCATAAGGCGCGCACACCATGGCCAAAAAAGCTCCCACCCCTTCCGCATCCCGCGGCGTGCTGGACTCCCTGCGCAAGTCGGGCGCCAACAAGATGAAGGTCGCCGTCAGCGACATCGACGGCGTGCTGCGCGGCAAATACCTGCACAAGGACAAATTCTTCGGCGCGGCCGAGCCCTACCCCGCCGGCGGCTTCGGTTTTTGCGACGTGGTGATGGGCTGGGACATGATGGACAGCTGCTACGACAACACCACGGTGACCGGCTGGCAGCACGGCTTTCCCGACGCGCTGGCCCGGCTGGACCTGGCCACCCTGCGCCACGTGCCCTGGGACAACAAAGTGCCTTTTGTGCTCGGCGAGTTCGTCAACGCCGACGGCACGCCGCATCCCGTCTGCCCGCGCCAGACGCTCAAGCGGGTCTTGAAACGCGCCGAAAAAATGGGTTTCATGCCCATGACGGGCATGGAGTTCGAGTGGTTCAACTTCCTGGAAACCCCGCACAGCTGGGCCGCCAAAAACGGCGTGGGGGCCGAAAAACTCACGCCCGGCATGTTCGGCTATTCGCTGCTGCGCATGAACCAGAACCAGGGCTTCTTCAACGCCATCATGGACGAGATGCTGGCCTTCGGCATCCCCATCGAGGGCCTGCACACCGAAACCGGCCCCGGCGTCTACGAAGTCGCCATCGCCTTCAGCGAGGCGCTGGAGCAGGCCGACCGCGCCATCCTGTTCAAGACCGGCACCAAGGAAATCGGCTCGCGCTTCGGCATCATGCCCAGCTTCATGGCCAAACCCCACCAGCAGCTGCCCGGCTGCAGCGGCCACATCCACCAGAGCCTGTCCGACGGCAAGAACAACCTGTTCTACGACGCGAAGAACCCGCGCAAGATGAGCAAGCTGTTTGAGAGCTACATCGCCGGCCAGGTTGCCTGCATGATGGAGTTCGGCCCCATGATCTGGCCCACCATCAACAGCTACAAACGCCTGGTCGACGGTTTCTGGGCGCCGGTGAAACCGACCTGGGGCATGGACAACCGCACCGCGAGCTTTCGTGTGATTGCCGGCAGCCCCAAGGCCACCCGGCTGGAGACCCGCTGCCCGGGCGCCGACGTGAACCCCTACCTGGCCATGGCGGCGGTGATCGCGGCCGGCCTGCACGGCGTCGAAAAAGGCCTGAAGCTGGGCGCGCCCATCACCGGCACCAATGCCGGGGCCGAGCACATCCCGCGCGCGCCGCGCACGCTGATAGAAACCACGCGGATTTTCCAGAAATCGGCCATCGCGCGCGACTGGTTGGGCGATACTTTCGTGGATCACTTCGCGGCCACGCGCGAGTGGGAGTGGCGGCAATGGCTGGACGCCGTGACCGACTGGGAAATGAAACGCTATTTCGAGATCATCTGATTGAACCCTTCGACCCCCCTGATGCAGATTCGCCGACTTGAAGCCTCCGACGCGCCGGTGTACCGGGAACTGCGCCTGCGCGGCCTGCGCGAGCACCCCGACGCCTTCACCTCCAGCTTCGAGGAAGAAAACATCCGTCCGCCGGCCGACACCGAGAAACGGCTGTCGCCCGCCTCGGACACCAGCATGTGGGGCGCCTTTGTGGACGGCACGCTGGCCGGCGTGGTCGGCATGACGCGCGAGACGCGCCTGAAAAACCGCCACAAGGCCACGCTGGTCGCGATGTACGTCGCGCCCGAGTACAGCGGCCAGGGCCTGGGCCTGGCCCTGGTCAACACCGTGGTGCAGGCCGCCAAGGCCGCGGGCGTGGAGCTGCTGGTGCTGACCGTGACCGAGGGCAACAAACAGGCCGCGGGCCTTTATGCCCGCGCCGGCTTCGCGCCCTTCGGCACAGAACCCGACGCCATACGCGTGAACGGCGTACCGTTCGGCAAACAGCATATGTATCTGCAACTGCCCAGTGCCACGCCGGCCACCTGATTCCTCCAGCCACCCCAAAGAAGACACCCCATGAGCACCACCAACTTCTCTTTCCCCACCGCCATCCGTTTCGGCGCCGGCGCGCGCAAGCAGGTCGCCGAAACCCTGTTGGCCGCCGGCTGCAAGCGCCCGCTGATCGTGACCGACAAGGCGCTGGCCGCGTTGCCGGTGCTGGCCGAGTTCAAGACCCATTTGGGCGGCCTGGACGTGGCCGTGTTCTCGGGCGTGTTCGGCAACCCGACCTGCAGCCAGGTCATGGACGGCGCCGCGGCCTACAAGGCCCACAAGGCCGACTGCGTGATCGGCTTCGGCGGCGGTGCGGCGCTGGACGTGGCCAAGGTGGTGGGCATTGCCGCCACGCACGAGGGCGACATCCTCGAATATGTCTGGGACCACCCCCAGGTGCGGCCCATCGTCAACGAGCTGCCCTACTTCGTGGCCCTGCCCACCACCTCGGGCACAGGCTCCGAGGTCGGCCGCTCCTCGGTGGTCAGCGAAAACGACACGCATTTGAAGCGCGTGGTCTTCAGCCCCAAGATCCTGGCCAAGGTGGTGTTCGCCGACCCGGAACTCACGCTGGGCCTGCCGCCGCATGTGACGGCCGCCACCGGCATGGACGCGCTGACCCACAACATCGAAAGCTACCTCTCGCCGGCCTACCACCCGCTGTGCGACGGCATCGCGCTCGAGGGCACGCGCATCGCGGCCCATGCCCTGCTCAAGGCCGTCAAGGAGCCTTCCAACCTGCAGGCGCGCAGCGACATGATGATGGCCTCCATGATGGGCGCCATCGCCTTCCAGAAAGACCTGGGCGCGGTGCACTCCTGCGCGCACGCGCTGGGCGCCGTCTGCGACCTGCACCACGGCCTGGCCAATGCGCTGATGATTGACACCGTGCTGGCCTGGAACTACGAGTCGGCGCCCGCCAAGTTCGACGAACTCGCCCATGTCTGCGGCGTGGCCGGCGGCGGCAAGGCCCTGGTGCCCTGGCTTAAACAGCTCAAGGAAAGCGTGGGCATCACCGGCCCGCTGTCGGCCCATGGCGTCAAGCGCGAACAGCTGCCGCGCCTGGTCGAGATCGCCACGGCCGATATCTGCCACCAGACCAATCCGCGGCCCTGCAAGGCGGAAGATTTCCAACGTTTGTTTGAGGCAGCTTTATGAGCACAGGCATAACCATTCTCTCGGGAACCTCCCTTCCAGCCGGGGCCGCGGAACCGGCTTTGCCGGGCCGCAGGCGCAGCACCCCCAAGGGGCTGGAGCCCGCGGCTCCAAAGCTGCCTGCGCAGCTTTGGACGGGTGACAGAAGCGAAGCCTCTGGCGAGCGGCGGCCTGCAAGGCCTCGCGCACTACACGTGGGGGCTTCATAATGGCCGCCAGCCGCTTGAAGATCGGTTTGTCGGCCTGCTTCTCGCACGCCGATCCGACGCGCTCCTACTTCACCGGCAAGACGCTGCAGTATGTCGAGCAGTCGATCGCGCACTGGGTCATGTCCTCGGGCGCCATGGTGGTCATGGTGCCCTGTCCCACGGGCAGCACGCAGCGCGGCGACGTGACCTATGAACACTACGCGCAGTGGCTGGACGGCCTGGTGCTGCACGGCGGCGCCGACGTCTGGCCGGGCAGCTACGGCGAGGAGCCGCTGGACGAAAAATGGTCGGGCGACCGCATCCGCGACGAATACGACAAAGCCCTGGTGGCCGCGTTTGAAAAACTCGGCAAACCGGTCTTCGGCGTCTGCCGCGGCCTGCAGCTGCTCAACGTCGCCTTCGGCGGCACGCTGTACCAGGACATCAACACCCAGGTGCCCGACGCTTTTGTGCACCGCGACGCCGCGACCTACGACCTGAACTTCCATAGCGTCAACATCGTCCAGGGCTCCAGGCTGTCGGCGCTGTACCCCGGCGTGGAGCGCGTGCGCGTTAACAGCATCCACCACCAGGGCATCAAGGATCTGTCGCCGGAGTTCGAGGCCGAGGCCTTCAGCGTGGACGACGGCATCGTCGAAGCCATACGCCGCAAGGACAAGAACAAGAGTTATATCGCCGCCACCCAGTGGCACCCCGAATTCCACAAACCCGGCTCCGACACGATTGACGACGCCGCCGTGCTCGACGACTTCCTCACGGCCGTGGCCGCCGCCAAACACAAGGCAAAACAAGCATGAACACACTCGCCGTCCACAACCCCGCCACCGGCGCGCAGATCGCCGAATTGCCCGCCGACGACGCGGCCTCCGTCGCCGCCAAGGCACGCCGCGCACGCGCCGCGCAGCCCGCCTGGGCGGCCGTGCCCATGGCCGAACGCAAGGCCTGCATCACGCGCTTTCGCGCCGGCATCGTGGCCGAACTCGACGCGCTGGCCGCCGTCATGACGCGCGAAACCGGCAAGCCGCTCAAGATGTCGCGCAACGAACTCAACGGCCTGCTGGGGCGCATCGATTTCTTCCTCGCGGAAGTCGGCGGTGCCACCGGCACGCAGACCGTGTTCAACGAGGGCGGCATGACCGAGCAGATCGAGCACACGCCGCTGGGCGTGGTCGCCAACATCTCGGCCTGGAACTACCCCTGGTTTGTGGGCGGCAACGTTTTTATCCCCGCGCTGCTCACGGGCAACGCGGTGCTCTACAAACCTTCGGAATACGCCGCGATGTCGGGCCTGGCCATGGCGCGCCTGCTGCATGCGGCCGGCGTGCCGCAGGACGTGTTCATCCCGCTGATAGGCGGCGGCGCGGTGGGCGCGGCGCTGATGGAACAAAAAATCGACGGCCTGTTCTTCACCGGCTCGCATGCCACCGGCGCCAAAATCGCGCAGGCACTGGGCCCGCGCCTGGTGAAGCTGCAGCTTGAGCTGGGCGGCAAGGACCCGACCTATGTCAGCGAAGACGCCAACGTCAGGAACGCGGCCGAATCGCTGGCCGACGGCGCGATGTACAACACCGGCCAGAGCTGCTGCTCGGTCGAGCGCATCTATGTGCACGAAAAAATTTACGACGCCTTTGTCACCGCCTTCCTGGAAACGGTAAAAACCTTCAAGACCGGCGACCCCATGAGCGAAGACACCTACATAGGCGCGATCACGCGCGCGCCGCAGCTCGATGTGCTGGACGCCCAGGTGGCCGACGCCAAGGCCAAGGGCGCCACCCTGCTGGCCGGCGGCAAACGCGGGGCCGGCCCCGGCAACTGGTATGAGCCCACGGTGTTCGGCAACGTCAACCACAGCATGGAGCTGATGCGCGAGGAAAGCTTCGGCCCCCTGATCGGCATCCAGAAGGTCTCGGGCGACGCCGAGGCCGTCAAGCTCATGAACGACACGCGCTACGGCCTGACGGCCGGCATGTTCACGCCCGACGAGGCGCGCGCCAAGGCCTTGCTGGCCCAGGTCAACGCCGGCAGCGTCTACTGGAACTGCTGCGACCGCGTGAGCCCGCGCCTGCCCTGGAGCGGTTATGGTGATTCGGGCGTGGGCCTGACGCTGTCGACCTACGGCATACAGACCTTCACGCGCCCCAAGGCCTGGCATTTACGCAATCCCTGACCATGAAGCTGACCCTGTTCGACCTGGACCACACCGTGCTCAACGGTGACAGCGATGTGCTGTGGTGCGACTTCCTGGTCGAAAAAGGCATCCTGGGCAAAACCGAGTTCACCGCGCGCAATGCCGACATGGCGGCGCGCTACAAGGCCGGCACCGTCGGGCTGAAAGAGTTCGCCGATTTTTACGTGGGCACGCTGGCCGGCCGCACCGTGCAGCAGTGGGAACCGCTGCGTCAGGAATTCCTGGCCGACTGGATCGTGCCGCGCATCACGCCGGCCGCCGTCGCGCTGGTCGACAAACACCTGGAGGCGGGCGACCTGGTGGTCATGACCACGGCCACCAACCGCTTCATCACCGAACTCACGGCGATCTACTTCGACATCGAGCACCTGATCGCCACCGAGCCCGAGATGCGCGGCGACCTGTTCACCGGCAGCACCACCGGCGTGCTCAATATGCGCGAGGGCAAGGTCGAGCGCCTGCACGCCTGGCTCACGGCGCGCGGCCTGCGCTTCAAGGACTGCAAGAGCACGGCCTACAGCGACTCGATCAATGACCTGCCGCTGCTGGAGGCCGTCAAGCACCCGGTCATGGTGAATGCCGACGCGACGCTGGCCGCGATTGGCGGCGAGCGGGGCTGGCCGGCATTGCAATTGCATTGAGCGCGGTGCCGGGCCCATCGCGCGTCCGTTAACGGCCAGCAGGGCCGGGCCATCGCGGGCAGAATGGCAGCCTCATCCGGCTTGCCCCATGCACACTCCACTTCCTCTTCCCTTCCAGCGCCTGGCCTGGTCCAACCTCGCGGCCCAATCGGCCGAACAGCTGAGCCTGGCAGCCGTGCCGCTGGTCGCGGTGCTGATGCTGGGCGCGGGGCCTGGCGAAATCGGCCTGCTCGCGGCGCTGCAGACCTTGCCTTTTCTGCTGCTGGCGATTCCGCTGGGTTTGCTGGCCGACCGGGTCTCGCGCTGCCGCCTGATGGTGGCGGCCGAGAGCCTGCGCGCGCTGTCCCTGGTAGCGCTGCTGGCCATGGTGCTGTCGGGCCAGCTCTCGATCGCGGGGCTGGCGCTGCTGGGTTTTATAGGCGCGGTGGGCACGGTCTGCTTCAACGTGGCGGCGCCGGCACTGGTGCCGGCCATCGTGCCGCGCACGCTGCTGGCGCGCGCCAACGGCCGGCTGGAACTGGCGCGCAGCATGGCTTTCGCGGCCGGGCCGGCGCTGGCCGGGGCGCTGGTCGCCTGGACCGGCGCGCCCTCGGCCTTTGTGCTGGCGACCCTGCTGTCCGGCGCGGCCGTGGCCCTGCTGCTGCAACTGGCCGAGCCGGCGCGCGCGCCTGCCGCGCGGCGCCATGCGCTGCTCGAGATCCGCGACGGCGCGCAGTTTGTCTGGCGCCAGACCTATTTGCGGCCCATGGTGATCGCCGGCACGGTCTGGAACATCGCCTGGTTTGTGCTGCAAGCCGCCTATGTGCCTTATGCGGTGCGCGTGCTGGGCCTGACGGCGCAAGGCGTGGGCATCACGCTGGGTGCCTATGGAGCCGGCATGGTGGTGGGCGCGCTGCTGTCGCCGCGCGTGGTGGCGGCCATGCCCTTTGGCCGCGCCATCCAGCTGGGCCCGGCCGTCTCGGTGCTGGCCGCCGCTGCCATGGCGGCCACGCTGTTTGTTCCCAGCGGTGTGCTGGCGGGCACGGCGTTTTTCCTGTTCGGCGTCGGGCCCATCGTCTGGACCATCACCTCCACCACCTTGCGCCAGAGCGTCACGCCGCACGCCATGCTGGGCCGGGTCTCGGCCGTGTTCCTGGCCGTCAATGCCGGCTCGCGCCCCCTGGGCGCGGCGCTGGGCGGCGTGGTGGGCGCGTCCATGGGCGAAGCGGCCTGCCTGTGGCTGGCGCTGGCCGGCTTTGTGATGCAGGCAGCGGTGATTTTTGCGTCGCAGCTGCACGCGCTGCGGCAGCTGCCCGAGCCGGTGGCCTGAGACGCAGCAACGCCTGCGGTTTTTAGAGCCGCTCACAAAACCCAGCGAAGCGGTCCTGGCTAGGCGCGCCGCCGCAGACAGTGCTACAGCACGGCAAGGCGGCCGCAACAACGCCAGGAGGGTTTTTGAGTGGCTCTTACTCGGCCGTCAGGTGCTTGCCGACAATGCCGGCCAGCTCAAACATCGTGACCTGCGGCTTGCCGAACACCGGCAGCAGCTTGGCGTCGGCATTGATGGCGCGCTTGTTGGCCGCATCCTGCAGGCCTTCAGCCTTGATGTAGTCCCAGAGCTTTTTGATGACCTGGGTGCGCGCCACCGGTTCGGCACCTATCACCGCGGCCAGCGCATCGCTGGGCTTGAAGCCGGCGCCCGGCTTGGCGACGCGCGGCGTCTTGGGCTTGGCGGTTTTGGCGGCGGGCGCTTTTTTGGCCGCGGCTTTTTTCGCGGCCGGTGCTTTGGCAGCCTTGGCCGCGACGGTCTTGCCGAAAGGCGTTTTCACCGTGCCGGTCTTGGCGGCCGCCGGCTTGCGCGGCGGGAACTTGGAGGGCGCGAATTCAAAGTTCACCTTGTCGGCCTCCTTGTCCCAGGCCAGCATGGCCTTGAAGGGCCGGCGCGTGCGCATGGAGACAAACTTGTCGAGCAGGTCGGTCTTGCCGGTTTCCAGCAGCTTGTGCATCTGCTCGCGCTCTATCGGCTGCTGCAGGATGACCTGGCCGGTCTTGAAGGTGCAGCTGGGTGTCGGCTGCTCAAGTGTGGGCACCGATTTTTCGCAGACATAGTTCTTGCCGAGCTCGAACACGCGCGAGGCGCAGCGCGGGCAGGGGCCCAGCGACTGCTGGCCGGCGAAGTCGACGATCTCGCCGGTCTCGGCATTCTTGTCGTCGCCGAAATCAAACTCGAGCTTGTAGTTTTTTGTCTCTTCGTCGAACTTGATCACCATCTCGGCGGTGAAAGGCCAGCCGGCCTTGGAGCGGAAACCGTCCAGCGGGCCGATCTTCTTGTCGCGCAAGAACTGCTCGACCTCGGCCACCTCAAAAGTGCGGCCGGCCGGCGTCTTGCCGAAACTGAAGCCGCAGCCGTCGTCGCCGTTCTTGCCGGTGCAGGTGTAGCGCCGGTAGTTTTCCTTCATGACGCCGCCGCAATTGGGGCAGGGCGCCGACAGCGTGGCGTAGTCGCCGGGAATCGTGTCCTTGTCGTAGCCCTTGGCCTTGTTGACCAGGTTTTCCGTCATGGCGGCGATCTCGGCCATGAATTTTTCGCGGCTCAGCTTGCCGTGCTCCATCTGCGCGAGCTTGTGCTCCCACTCGCCGGTCAGCTCGGCCTTGGAGAGTTCCTCCACGCCCAGGCCGCGCAGCAGGGTCATGAGCTGGAAGGCCTTGGCCGTCGGGATCAGCTCACGGCCTTCGCGCAGCATGTATTTCTCGGCGATCAGGCCTTCAATCGTGGCGGCGCGCGTGGCCGGCGTGCCCAGGCCTTTTTCCTGCATGGCTTCGCGCAGCTCGTCGTCGTCAATCGTCTTGCCGGCGCCTTCCATGGCGCCCAGCAGCGTGGCTTCCGAATAACGCGCGGGCGGCCGGGTCTTCAGGCCCTTGGCCTCGACCACCTCGGCGCGCACCATCTCGCCGGGCTTGACCGGCACCAGGCTCTGGCCCTTGTCGCCGTCCTTGGCGTCGGCCACCTCGTCGGCGGCTTCCTTGCCATAGATCGCGAGCCAGCCCGGCTTGACCAGCACCTTGCCCTCGGTCTTGAAGCTGTGGCCCACGGCCTGCGAGATGCGCGTCGTCACCAGGTATTCGGCGCTCGGGAAGAACACCGCCATGAAGCGGCGCACCACCAGGTCGTAGAGTTTCTGCTCGGCTTCGCTCAGGCCGCTGGGCGCCTGCAGCGTGGGGATGATGGCGAAGTGGTCGCTGACCTTGGCGTTGTCGAAGATGCGCTTGCTGGGCTTGATATAGCCGCCCTTGAGCGCGGTCGCCGCATGCGGCGCCAGGTGTTTCATGCCGCTGTCGGCGAGCATTTCAAAGGTCTGCTTGACCACCGGCAGGTAGTCTTCGGGCAGCGCGCGCGAATCGGTACGCGGGTAGGTCAGGGCCTTGTGGCGTTCATACAGGCTTTGCGCAATCGCCAGCGTGGTCTTGGCCGAGAAGCCGAACTTGCCGTTGGCCTCGCGCTGCAAGGAGGTCAAATCAAACAGCAGGCCGGCCGCCTGCGTGGTGGGCTTGCTTTCTTCGGTCACCGTGGCGGCCTTGCCGCGCACGGCCTCGGCAATCGCCAGCGCCTCGCGCTCGGACCAGACACGGTCGGCCTTGAGCTCGGGGTCGGGCTCGGCGCCCTCGCCGTTGGCGGCATTGGCCGCGGCTTTTTTCCATTTGGGGTCAAACCACTTGGCGGGGTATTCGCCGGCCTCGGCCAGGAAGGTCGCGTGGATTTCCCAGTAGTCGCGGCTCACGAACTTGCGGATTTTTTCTTCGCGCTCGACCACCACCGACAGCGTCGGCGTCTGCACGCGGCCCACGGTGGTTAAAAAGAAACCGCCGTCGCGCGAGTTGAAGGCCGTCATGGCGCGTGTGCCGTTGATGCCGACCATCCAGTCGGCTTCGGAGCGGGACCGCGCCGCGTCGGCCAGGCCCTGCATCTGCTTTTCGCTGCGCAGGCTGTCAAAGCCCTCGCGGATTGCGGCCGGCGTCATGGACTGCAGCCACAGGCGCTTGACCGGCAGCTTGCTGCCCGCGTACTGCTGGATCAGCCGGAAGATCAGCTCACCCTCGCGGCCCGCGTCACAGGCGTTGACGAGCGCGCCCACGTCCTTGCGCTTGGCCAGCTTGACGATGGCGTTGAGCCGCGTCTTGGTCTTGTCGATGGGTTTGAGGTCAAAGTAGGGCGGGATCACCGGCAGGTTGGCAAAACTCCATTTGCCGCGCTTGACGTCGAACTCTTCGGGCGCCTGGATCTCGACCAGGTGGCCCACGGCCGAGGTCACCAGCCATTCATCGCTCTCGAAATATTCATCGTGTTTTTCGAACTTGCCGGCCGTCGGCGTGATGGCGCGGACGATGTCCTGCGCCACCGAGGGCTTTTCTGCAATCACCAGGGTTTTCATAAGTACTTCTTCAAACCTTCTACATCTTCGGGGAACATTTCCCCGCTTTCCGCGAATACGACTTTGCCTTCACGGCCGTCCGCCGACACCTTGAGCACCACCACCACGGGCAGTCCCGCCGGCTTGGGCAGGCGCTTGGCGACTTCCGGCGTCAGCATCCCGGCGGGGAAACTGTAGCCCTTGGCCTTCATATAGGCCGCGGCGGCGGCCGGCTGCTTGTCGATGGACAGCGCCAGCACTTCCAGCCCCTTGGCCTTTTGGGCCCGCCACAGCGCTTCTATATGGGGCGATTGCAGCGCGCAAAAAGGGCACCAGCTGGCCCACCAGTACACCACAAGCGTCTTTCCACCCACATCGGCGGGCTTCCAGCTGCTGCCGTCCAGCAGCGCCACGGCCGGCAAAGCCAGGCTGCGGCCCAGCTTGGGCAGGGGGCTTTCCCCGTCCTTGGCCCACGCCGGCAGGCCCAGCCCGGCCACAAGGGCGGCGGTCGTCTGCAGCAGGTTTCGGCGCTTGAACATGAGGGGCTCCAGGGGTGCGTCACGATGCATCACTACAATAGCGGCTTCTCGCGCATGTACGCGCGCGGGTGCGCACGCATACGCGCGCACGCGCACATGCATGAATTAACCATACCAAAAAAATATCCCGTGTCAAAAAACCAGGCCAACGCGCCCATCGCGCCCCTTTCTTCCATGCCCCCCGCGCCGGCGCCCGCCGCCGACGGCCGGCGTATCCAGACACGGCGCTCCGGCGTGCACGGCAAGGGCGTTTTCGCCGTGCAGGACCTGGCCGAGGGCGAGACCCTGATCGAGTACGTGGGCGAGGTCATCAACTGGAAGGAAGCGCTGCGCCGCCACCCGCACGACCCCAAGGACCCCAACCACACCTTCTACTTCCACATCGACGAAGACCATGTGATTGACGCCAAGCACGGCGGCAATTCTTCGCGCTGGATCAACCACAGCTGCAAGCCCAACTGCGAAGCCGACGAGGATGAGGGCCGCGTCTTCATCAAGGCGCTGCGCAACATCAAGGCCGGCGAAGAGCTGTTCTACGACTACGGCCTGATCATCGACGCGCCCTATACCAAGAAGCTGCTGGCCGAATACCCCTGCTGGTGCGGCGCCAAGAACTGCCGCGGCACCTTGCTGGCGCCCAAGGACGACGAGAAGAAAAAAGCCAAGGGCAAGAAGAAGTCCGCCAAGAAGGCCGACAAAAAGGCCGAGGCCAAAGCCGACAAGAAGAAGTCGGAAAAAAAGGCTGACAAGAAAGCCGACAAAAAGCCCAAGAAGAAAAAGAAGGACTGAGCCGGTACTCACCGGTTCCCAGGCCGGCCCCGCCCGCCGGCCGGATCCCCGGGCCCCTGAGCTTTTCATGAGCACCCCCCCACCCAACCCCATACGCTGGCCCGCCGAGGCCCTCTGGGAGGCCCTGGCGCCTTCGCTGCCGGGCTTCACGGTGGAGGTGCTGCCCGAGATCGACTCCAGCAACACCGAACTCATGCGCCGCTTCCGCGGCAGCCCCACGGTAGAACCCCGTCCCGAGCCATTGCTGCTCGTTGCCGAGCAGCAGACCGCCGGGCGCGGCCGGCTGGGCCGCCAATGGCAAAGCCGGCGCGGCGACAGCCTGACCTTTTCGCTGGGCCTGCCGCTGGCGCCCACCGACTGGTCGGGCCTGTCGCTGGTGGCCGGCGTCAGCGTGGCCGACAGCCTGGAGCCCCTGGCGTCATCGGCGTCATCCCAGGGCGGCAAACCGCGCATAGGGCTTAAATGGCCCAACGACCTCTGGCTGTCCACGCCCCAGGGCGAGCGCAAGCTGGCCGGCATCCTGGTCGAGACCGCGAGCTGGGAAGGCATCCGTTATGTGGTCATAGGCATAGGCATCAACATCCGCGCCGTGGCGCTGGACCCGGCGGCCCCGGCGGCGGCCCTGCCCGCCGTCCCGCCCGGCGGCCTGCAGGAGCTGCTGCCCGAACTCGACGCGCCGGCCACGCTGCTGCGCATCATCCCGCCGCTGGTGCAGGCGGTGCAGGCCTTTGAGCGCTTCGGTTTTGCGCCCTTCCAGGCGCGTTTTGCGGCGCGCGACGTGCTCGCGGGCCGGGCCGTGCAGCTGTCCGACGGCAGCACCGGCACGGCCCACGGCGCCGCCGAAAACGGCGCGCTGCTGGTGCATACTGCGGCTGGCATGAAAGAAATCACCAGTTCCGAAGTCAGCGTGCGGCCCGTGGCGGCCCACAACCCGCAAGGCGCGCGCCCATGCTGAGGCTGCTGGTGCTGGCCCTGCTGCTGGCCAATGCCGGCTACTTCGCCTGGACCCACGGCCTGCTGGCCGACTACGGTTTTGCCCCAGCCGTCCAGGCCGAGCCGCAGCGCCTGGCCCAGCAGATCCGGCCCGAGGCCATGCGGCTGCTCACCACCGCCGAGGCGCGCCAGATCGAAAACGAACCCAGCCCCGCGCCCACAGCGCAGTCCGCCCCCGAATGCCTGCAGGCCGGCCTCTTCAGCCCCGAACAAAGCAGCGCGCTGCGCGCCGGCCTTGAAAGCAGCTTCCCCATAGGCAGCTGGACGCTGGAAAGCGGCGTGGAGCCGGGCCGCTGGATCGTCTACATGGGCAAGTACAACAGCGAGGACGCCCTCAACAAAAAACGCAGCGAGCTGCGCGGCCTGGGCGTGTCCTTTGAAGCCCTGATCAATCCCGCGCTGGGGCCCGGCCTGTCACTGGGCCATTACACGTCCCAGGCGGAAGCCGAACGCGAGCTGGCCAAGGCCGCCACACGCGGCGTGCGCACCGCCAAGGTGGTGCTGGAGCGGCCCGAATCGCGCGGCCAGCTGCTCAAGCTGCCAGCCGCCGATGCGGCGATCAAGGCCAAGCTCGAGACACTCAAGCCGCAGCTGGCGGGCAAGCCACTCCAGGCCTGCCAGTAAATCTCAAACCGCTTTCCAGGCCCTTAGCGGCACACAAGTCTGCAAGCGCGTCACCGCCTGGTCCATCAGCGCCGGATGCAGCTCATGGCCCAGCGAGCGGGCCACGTCCAGGGTCGCGTCGGCGCCCAGCTCCATCAGGTGGTCAAAATCGCTGCGCGTGCGCGCCAGCGGCACGATCTCGTCGTTCTGGCCGTGCAGCAAATGCAGGGTGGTCAGCGCGGGCGCGCGGGCCGGCCAGACCTGGTAGCCGCCGCCGAAGGACAGCAGGCGGCCCGCCAGGCCGTCGTGCGCATCGCTGAGCGCCAGCGCCAAACTGGCGCCAGCGCCAAAGCCGGCCAGCGCGGTGTCCGACTGCAGCACCTCAAAGCGCTGCTGCTGCGCGCGCAAATAGGCGGCCAGCGCTTGCACGCGCGCGGCCAGGGCCGCCGCGTCGTCCAGCCCGGCCGCGGCGGCGCCGGCCGCATCGGCGTGCGGGCCCGTCAGGCCTTCGGGGATCAGCACGGCGGCTTCGGGAAAAGCGCCGCCCAGCAGGTTGCCCAGCTCCAGCATGTCGGCGGCCGAGCCGCCCGCGTCGTGCAACAGCACAAACAGCTGGCGCGGTGTGGCGCCGGCGGGCAGCAGTTCAATGGTGACGGTGTCCAGGGGGTTCATGGCGGGGCGGTTAAAGGGGCTGAAATGGGGCTGAAAAAAAGCACTTGGGGCCTGTGCGGCGGCTTTCAACCACTTTAGCCGAGCCCGCTATGCCGGAGCCGTCTCGCCGCTGTGCGCGTCCTGCATCACCAGCGAGGCATGCAGGCCTATGCCGGCCGCCACACCGCTCGCGCAGGCAAAAGTGATGCTGTGCGGCACGCGGGCCATGTCGCCACCCGCATAGACACCGGCCACGCTGGTCTGGCCCCAGGCATCGATGCGCACCACGGGCCCCATGGGCGTGTCGTCAAAGGCGCAGCCCAGCGCCGCGGCCAGCGGGCTGGCCATGCGCACCTGCGCGCCCACCAGCAGCGCCTTGAGCGGCACGCGGCGGCCGTCCTGCAGCAGCACGCCGTCCAGCGCGGGCGATGCACCCAGCAGTTCGGTGACGGGCGAAGCCTCGACCTTCACCTTGCGCGCCGCCAGCGAGGCCCTGTCTTCGGGCGACAGCTGCACCAGGCCTTGCGTGAACAGCGTCACCTCGCCCCAGTCGGCAAACAGCAGCGCCTGGTGCACCGACATGGGCCCGGCGCCCAGCACGCCGACCGTGCCACCGCCAATCTCGTAGCCATGGCAATACGGGCAGTGCACCACGGTCTTGCCCCAGCGTTCCTGCAGCCCGGGGATTTCGGGCAGCACGTCGGCCACGCCGGTGGCCAGCAGCAGGCGGCGCCCGGTGAACCAGCGCATGCCCTCATCGGCCTCCACCACAAAACCGGCCTCGCCGCTGTCCACGCGGCTCACGCGGCCGCTGAAGAGTTTCACCGTCGGGTAGGCCTGCAGCTGTTGCCTGGCCTCGGCCAGGACCTGCGCGCCCGGCTTGCCGTCGTGGCCCAGCACGCCGTGCGATTCGGCGGCAAAACGGTTGCGCGGCAGGCCCGCGTCTATCACCAGCACCTGCCGCCTGGCGCGCGCCAGCTGCAGCGCGGCGGACAGGCCGGCAAAGCTGCCGCCCACAATGATGGCGTCATGCAGCATGGTGGCCCTCCGGCGAGGGATGGCGCGCCGCATGGGCGGCCATGGCGCGGTTGAAGTCGGCCGACAGGTCGGCCAGCGTGACCTCGCCCAGGCGCTTCATCAGCAGGGCCTCGGCTTCGCGCAGGCTGCCGGCCAGCGCGCGCTGCACCGACTGCTCGATGACGCAGCCGTCGGCATGCGGGCCGTCGCCATCCGCCGCGCCGCCGGCATCGCCAACAGCCATCTGCACATCCAGCAAGGTGACCGAAGCCAGGTCGCGCGCCAGCACCCAGCCGCCGCCGTGGCCGCGTTCGGACACCACAAAACCGGCCTCGCGCAGGCCGGCCATGGTGCGCCGCACCACCACCGCATGCGTGCGCAGGCAGGCCGCGAGTTCCTCCGACGTCATGGGCCCGCCGCGGTGGGCCATGTGCAGCAGGGCATGCAGCACGGCCGAAAGCCGGCCCTTGGATTTCATGTAACTTATCATGTTGCATGATTCTAGGGATGCGGCCGGCAAGCGCCGGGCGGGCCGCCCCAAAGCCCCACGCGGCCTGGGGCCAATGCCGCCGAATCCGGTGCCGTCCGGCCCGCCGGCGCCGGCTGGGCGAAAATCAACGCTTTTATGTACGGGACATGCATCCCGGAGATCCGGAAAAACACCATGAAAATCGCAAAAGACACCGCCGTCACACTTAGCTACAAGGTGGCGGACGCCCAGGGCAAGCTGGTTGAGCAAAGCAATACGCCCATGGTTTACCTGCATGGCGGCTACGGCAACACCCTGCCCAAGATCGAGGAAGCGCTGGACGGCAAGGAGCCGGGCTTCCAGACCGTGCTGGCGCTGGAGCCGCAGGACGCTTTTGGCCTGCGCGACGAAAGCCTGGTGCAGACCATCCCGCGCACGCAGTTCCCGCCCGGGGTCAAGGTCGGCGGCCAGCTCGAGGGCCGCGGCGAGGACGGCCGCCGGCATGTCTTCAACGTCACCAAGATCAAGGGCGACATCGTCATGCTGGACGGCAACCACCCGCTGGCCGGCAAGGCCCTGCGTTTCACCCTCAAGGTGACCGACGTGCGCGCCGCCTCCGAAGAGGAAATCGCCCACCGCCACGTCCACGGCGAGCACGGCCACCACCACTGATATTTACAAATCGCCACTGGTCGCCGCCAGCCAACCGGCCGGCGGATGGCGGCCGGTAATATTGCCCGCGTTACCCGTAGTTACGGCTAAAAGACGGCCGTTGTCCTAAAGTGGGACTCAGCCTACACATCCCGAAGGAGCCCGACGACAGGTGGGGCACGGGATGGCGGCTAACTTCATGGATTAACTTCGGGGGCTCCATGGTCATCAACGCGTTTCTTGTCGAAGACAAGCCGGAAATACGCAATACCCTGGTCGAGGCCATGGAAGAAATCGCGCCGCTGCGCTTTGTCGGCCACGCCGATTCCGAGACCGGCGCGCGCCTGTGGCTACACGACCATGAAGACTGGGACCTGGCCATCGTCGACCTGTTCCTCACCGAAGGCTCGGGCTTCGGCGTGCTCAAGGACTGCCAGCGCCGCAAACCCAGCCAGAAAGTCGTGGTGCTGACCAGCCACAACCAGGAGAACCTCTTGCTGCGTTGCCGCGAGTTAGGCGCTGATGAGATTTTTGATAAGTCGCATGATGTGGAGAAGCTTGTGCGGTTCTGTCAACGCCACGCCGACAGCCTGGATGGGGTCTTGCCGCCTACGCAGTGAGCCGGGTCTTGCTCCGGTCTTGCGCGTTCTTTCTCCTCTTTCCTCTTTTTAGATCTGCTGGCCGGGAGTGGCCCGGCGGCCAGTAACTTTCTTTTGCTTCGCCAAAAGAAAGTCACCAAAGAAAAGGCGACCCGCAGTCTGGGTCCCTTCGCTGCGCTACGGGCAACCTGCGCTGCTCGACTGCGGAGGGGGTCTGGCTAAACTCGCTACGCTGCGCTTCGCTCAAACAACGCCAGCCCTTATCCCTCCTCCGTCTGCGCTGCTCGGCCCAGCCAGGACGGGGCAATCGAGAGCGGGAACCAAATACCAAAGACAAAGAAGATAAATACAAACAAGGACACGCCATGGCGTGTCCTTGTGGTTTTCTGTATTGGTATTTTTCTCCCACCCCTTGTGGATGCGCCGAGGAGCGCAGGGCCAGACGGATCAGGGCTGGCGTTGTCTGAGCCGAAGGCGAGTTTAGCCAGACCCCGGCTGGACCGAGCACCGCAGGTTGCCCGCAGCGAAGCGGAGGGACGCAGCAACCAGGGTCGCCTTTTCTTTTGCTTACTTTTCTTTTGGCGAAGCAAAAGAAAAGTGAGTAGCTGCCGGGCTACCCCCGGCTCCGGAACTCAAACACCTGCCAGCGCCGCTAAGCTCCACTTAATCAGCAACCGTCACCACGTTATTCGCAAAGGTGATTCGGTCCGCCTCACCGGGCACCAACTGAATAGCCGGTACGTTGGCCAACGTAATCGGATTGGCCACAGTACCCGTCTGCCCGCGGGGCACAGTCCGCACCACCTGGCTACCCGGCAACGGCGCGCCGCTCTTCAAATGCGCATACATCATGTCCATCGCCTGAATGAAATAGCGGTGCAACGGCACCAGCCGCGCGCCGTACCCCGGAAACCCCAAAAAGGCGTCGAAGTGCTGGGCGTTGGTGACCTCGATGTAAGAGAGCTTGCTGGCCTGGCCTTCGACCATTTTGTTGAGGCCGAAATACGGCCGCGAAGTCAGTGCCACCGGCACCAGGGTGTCGGAGCGGCCGTGCACGATCAGCGCCGGCTTGCCTTGCAGGTTGGCGGTGCGCAGCACGGGCTGTATGCCTTCGCGCACACGCAAGCTTGCGGGGCTGTTGCCGGCCACCAGGGCGCGCAGGCACAGTGCGCCCTGGCTGTTGTAGTCCTGAACATTGCCGGCCGATACCGAGGCCGCGTCGAGCAGCGGGCCGCCCACGCTGAGGTTGTTGACGATGCTGACGCCGGCCGTGGGCGGCACGCCGTTGCCGGTGCCGAAGGAAGTCGCCAGCGCGGCGGGGGAAACCGGCACGGGCACATTGGGCGTGGGTGCGGTGGCCGGGGCGGTGGCGGCAAAGCTGTAGCCGCACAGGTTGTCCTGCACGCCGAAACGGCCGTAAGCATTGGCGTAGGTCAGCGCCACCGGCAAGGTGGCGAATGAATAGTGCGAGGCCTGCAGGTCGTTGCTCTCAGGCTGCCAGCCCGCGGCCTGCAGCACCGCCATGGCACCGGCCGCCTGCTCGGCCGGGGTGTTGCCGTTAACAAGGCCCTGGGCCTTGAGCGCCGCGCAGCGGTTCGCGGCAATCGCCGGGTTGATGGTGTTAAACACATTGGTCGCAGGCGAAAGCAGCGCGGCGCAGGGCTGCAGCAGGTTGGCCAGCGTGGTGTAGTCGTACAGCGGCCGGCCGGTGCCGGTGAGCGTCGTGGTGCCGCGCCGCACGCTGAGCCGGTTGTCGGGCACCAGCTGCACCTGCGGCTCGCCGACCGCCACACCGCTGATCAGCCCGCGCGTGTCGAGCTCGGCCGCGGCCAGCGCCGCGCCCGCGCCGTTGGACACGCTGGAGGCGATCACAATCGTGTTGGCCGGTGTCAGCGTGCGCAGGCGCGAGACGCCGTCGCGCGCCGGCGCGCCATAACGTTCGTTGAGCACATAGTAGGCAAACTCCACCGCCTGCAAGGTGAAGCGGCCCCAGTCTTTTTCGGAGTTCTGCTGCGAATGCGCATGCTTGACGGCAAAACGGTTCGGCGTGGCCGCGTTAAAGGCCGTGCGCTCGGCCGGGCTGATGGCGGCCGTGAAGTTGGAGGTGATGCCGGCCGCCACCGCATCGGCGCGCAGGCCGTTCTGCAAATGCACCGTGTTGTTCTGCAGGTCGTGCATGCCGCTGCCGGTGCCCTTGTCGGTATAGGCCACGGCGCAGCCGTTTTTCAAGCCCCATTCGCCCGAGGTGCCAATCGCGCCGTAAACGCCGCGCGAGCCGCTGGAGGTGCCGGTGACGATGCAGGCGCTGGCCGGGTTGAAGCTGGCCGGCACCTGCACCATCATGGTCACGTTGTGGCGGCCGCTGCCGTCGTCCGAATAGGCGATGTATTCGGTGCCGGGGATCTTGCCTTCGCCGGTGGTGGCCACGCCGCGCGCATCCACATTCGGGCCGTAGAGCGTGCCGTAGCCGCCGGCCGGCGAGATGTCGAGAATCGCGCGGTAGTTGTTGTAGATCGCGATGCGCCGCAACTCGGCCGGCGTCGGCTTCAAAGGGTCCGCCGGTTGCGGCGCCGCGCCGCCCAGGCCGGTCTTGCCCAGGCCCGCGGTCAGCAGGTCGTCATTGCCGCCGTCGTACACACCGACGCTGATGGGGCCCAGGTAGGCCGGCTTGGTGTTCTTGGGTTCGCCCGCGCCGCTGCCGCAGCCGGCCAGCAAGGCGGCCGCCGTGAGCAGGCCCAGGCCTGTGGTGATGGTGTTTTGCATCTCGTCCTCCGTGGTGTTGTCCGGCTGCTGCCGCGACCATCATCATCGGGTCAAGCGCGCCTGGCTGCGCGCTTTTGGCGGATTCATTTGTAAGGGTTTTGCCTCTGTGCGATGGCCGGGCCGCCCACTACCCGCAGCGAGATCCCTACTTCGCGTCGCTGTACACCGTAGCCCGCGACACCCCCATATGCGCCGCCGCGATCTCCGCGCCGCGGCGTATCTCCAGGTAGCCGGCCTTCTTCAGGTCCTGCACCAGCTGCTTGCGGTCCGCCGGCCGCAGCGAGCGCGCGGTCGTCGCGCGCGCGGCGGCGAATTCGTCTATGCACTGCTGGATGCGGTCGGCATTCGCCGCGTCCAGCGTCTCGGTCACCGCGCTGCTTTCAATCGCGGTGAACTGGCCCATCGCGGCCTGGAAGCCGTTGAACAGGGTCAGGTCCACATTGAGGCAGATGGCGGCCACATAGTCGCCCTCTTCATTGCGTATGCCCACCGAGGTGCTCTTGACCTTGCGGCCGTCGGCGAACTGGTTGGCGTAGTTGGCGATCACCGCCGGGTAGTCCGGGTCCTGGATGCGCGCCAGGCCCAGCTCGGTCGCGGGCTGGCCCACGCGCCGGCCGCTCAGGTTGTTTTCAATCGCCAGGATGGCGTTCTTCGGATGCGTCAGGTCGTGCACCACCACCTCGCAGAACGGCGCAAAAGTCTTGCCCAGGCCTTCGGCGATGTTTTTCAGCTCGGCGAGCAGGTGCTTGTTGCTGGGCTTGCTGGCGGGCTGGGGGGGCTTGGCGGGTGCTTTGGGCATGGCGATGGTTTTCAGAATTCAGACAAATTGTCTGGCTTTGATCGTATCCCAGCGCCTCTGCCTTAGGGGAATATTTGACGATTTATCCAATATTGGATATATTTTCCAAAACATGGACGAATCCCTCAAGTCCCCGAAAGCCCCCATGCAGCCCCATTACATAGACCCCCGCACCGGCAAACACTACCCCCTGAGCGACCGCCGCTGGCGCTCCGACGCCGGCAACCCATTGATGCTGAGCGCGCTGCCCGGCATCAGCCGTGACGAGATCGACACACGCGAGCGCTCGCTCTGGCGCTACCGCGCCGCCCTGCCGCTGGCCATCGACAGCCGCGCCAGCATGGGCGAAGGCTGCACGCCGCTGGTGGAAAAGCCGTGGGGTGACCTCCGGCCGCTCTTCAAGCTCGAATGGTTCAACCCCACCAGCAGTTTTAAAGACCGCGGCGCGAGTGTGATGGTGTCCTTCCTCAAGCAGCTGGGCGTCGAGCACATCCTCGAAGACAGCTCGGGCAATGGCGGCGCGGCGATTGCGGCCGCGGGCGCAGCGGCCGGCATGCGGGTCAAGATCCTCGCGCCCAGCTACACACCGCTGCCTAAGGTCGCGCAGATACGCGCTTTCGGCGCCGAGGTGCAGCTGGTCGAAGGCCCGCGCGAGGAATCCGAATACGAGGCGATACGCCAGTCCGAAAACATCTTCTACGCCAGCCACAACTGGCACCCCTTCTTTTTGCAGGGCACCAAATCCATCGCTTATGAACTCTGGGAAGACCTGGGCTTCAAGGCGCCCGACAACATCGTCATCCCGGCCGGCGCCGGCAGCAATGTGCTGGGTTGCCATATCGGCTTCAGCGAGCTGCTGGCCGCCGGCCAGATCAAGAAACTGCCCAGGCTGTTTGCGGCCCAGCCGCTGAACTGCTCGCCGATAGACGCCAGCTTCAAGGCCGGCAGCGACGGCCCCGTGGAGCGCGCCGTCGAACCCACGATCGCCGAAGGCACGGCCATCAAGCGACCCATACGCCTGCTGGAGCTGCTGAAAGCGATACGCGAATCGGGCGGCGGCACCGTGGCCTTGACAGAAGAGCAGATCGCCGCGGCCGTGCGCCGCCTGGCCGGCATGGGCCTGTATGCCGAGCCCACCAGTTCCTCGGCCGCCGCGGCGCTCGAGGTCTTGCACGCCTCGGGCGCGATCAAGGCGAATGAAAGCACGGTGGTGCTGCTGACGGGTACCGGACTGAAGTCCACGCAGTTCATGACGGAGCTGTTTGGCGGCTAGCGGCCCCGGAAAACCCTTCCACCCCAAGCCCCAATTCCCTCATAATTTCCCTGTCTACTAAAGGACTACAAACGCCAGCGTGGGCCCCACCCGCGCGGCCATGACAACACCATTTCCTTGGAGGGAAAGAACCATGATGACTTTGGGATTGAAGGCGCTTGCCGCCAGGCTGGCGCTGGGCATGTTTGTTCTATTCGCGGGCGGCCAGGCCCTGGCCGCCGGCTCGCTGGCCATCGATTCGCTGCAGGGCGAAAAATACGGCTTCTCGTTTAACCACCCCAGCACCGACCAGGCCGACGCCCGCGCCATGCGCGAATGCGGCACTGACTGCGCCGTGGTGCTGCGCTTCGGCGGCGGCCAATGCGGCGCCTATGCCGCCGACCAGGCCAAGGGCTCCAACGCCTATGGCTGGGGCACGGCCGCCAACAGTTCCAACGCCCAGGCTCGCGCCATGTCTGAATGCCGCGAAAGAGGCGGCTCCAGCTGCAAGGTGCGCTCCTGGGGCTGTGATGCCACCAAGACCTCGGTAGACGCAGCATCCACCCCCCAGGGCAACAACAGCAGCAAGCCGGCCGCCGGCGGCTTTGCCATACTGGGCGAATGGCTGGTGGATTACGTCTCGCCCACCGGCTACACCGCCAACGGCAGCCTGCGCGTGACCCAGAGCACGGGCAACAACAGCTACCGCGGCGTGCTGGTGCAGGCCTTTGTCAACACCGAAGGCATCGCCAAACGCGTGCAGCAGGATGTGGCGATTACCGTGCAGGGCAACACCGTGATCGTCAATGGCAGCAACCCGGTCTACCTGCAGGGCACAGGCGTCTACAACGCCGACAACTACACGCTGACCATTGCCAGCCCCAACCTGATGCGCGGCAGCAACTCCGACGCCAAAGGTGTGGGCGGCGCAGTAGTCATCAGTAGAAAGTAGGCGTTTAAGCACTGTCCCCGTTTCACTCCCTCCCCCGCTGGGGGAGGGTAGGGTGGGGGCCGGCGGCCTCTAATTCAACGCAGCGATATAGTGGCAACTCACCCAAAGGAACCGCCATGCTGCTACTAACCGAAGTCTCCTGGCTGCTGTTTATCCTCACCTCGCTGGTCGTGATCGTCACGCCCGGGCAGGACATGGTGCTGGTCATGTCGCGCTCCATCGCGCAAGGCTCTACGGCCGGCGTGGCCACCGCCGCGGGGGTCAGCGTCGGCCTCATAGGCCACACCGTGCTCGCCACCCTGGGCCTGGGCGCGATCTTGCGCACGTCCGAGTGGCTGTTTGTCGCGCTCAAACTCGTGGGCGCCGCTTACCTGATTTACATCGGCATAGGCCTGCTGCGCAGCAAGGACAGCACGCTGCAGGTCGAAGGCGCGGCCCCGCGCTCCATGGGCCGGCTGTTCCTCGACGGCGCGCTGTCGAATGTTTCCAACCCCAAGGTCGCGGTGTTTTATTTCGCCTTTTTGCCGCAGTTCGTGACCCCCGGCGCCAGCCACCCCACGCTCGCGGTCTTTGCGCTGGGCCTGAGTTTTGCCGCGCTGACCTTTGTCGTCAAAGGCCCGGTCGGCTACGGCGCCGGCAGGCTCTCGGGCTGGCTGCGCAGCCGGCCCGCGGTGCTCAAATGGGTGTACCGCAGCAGCGGTGCCATCCTGGTCGGGTTGGGCTTCAAGCTGGCGTTTGAGCGCCGGCCTTAATCAAGCGTCTTTCCCCCTCTCTCCCTGGGGAAGACGGAAAAACACCGCCGTCCGCCTTCTCCTACACCTGCGCGGATTTCCCGCCGATAGGCCGCAGTACCGTTGCCCGCCACGCTATCAGGGGCAGGCACAGGGCCGGCCGCAAGGGCCACCCGGCCGGCAAGCGCCCCCGCAACATCCATCACCAGGAGAGAACAACATGACCATACTCTGGACCATTCTTATCGGCTTTCTGATCGGCCTTGTCGCCAAGTTCCTGATGCCGGGCCGCGACCCCGGCGGCTTCATCATCACCGTGCTCATCGGTATTGCCGGCTCCTTCATCGCCACCTATGTAGGCGCGGCCATGGGCTGGTACCAGAACGGCGAGACGGCAGGCTTTATCGCCGGCGTGCTGGGCGCCATCGTGCTGCTGCTGGTTTACCGAATGGTGGTGGCCAGGAAGTAGCCCGCACGACAGCCCGCACGCGCAGTCCGGGCGTGCGGGGCCCGTCCCTGCGCCTCCCCGGTCTGGCGCCCTCTTTCTTTCGGGAAAGGGCCAGGGTGGGGGCAAGCGGCCGCCAAACGGGCGCGGCGATTTGCGAAAAAAGTCTTAAAAAATCCGCCGCGCCCCCGCAACAAACCGCCTCAACAACCAGCAAACGCAAACGCGCTTTTGCCCCTCTTGAAATTCGCCGGCGAATTCCTAATTCCTCCATCCGGGCGCCGAGCCGCCGGTCCGGCGCCATTCATGACCATGTTCAACCTGAATGGAGGTAATCGCCATGTTTCGATCCCTGTTTCCCTACGACATGTTCGGGGAGATGGACCGCCTGCAACGCGAGATTCAGCAGGCGCTTGAGCTGTCTCCCAACATACGCGGCTTCGGCCGCGGCGGCTTTCCCGCCCTCAACATAGGCGGCACGCCGCAGACCGTGGAGGTCTATGCCTTCGCCCCCGGCGTAGACCCCAAAACCCTGGAAATTGATTTAGAGCGCGGCATGCTCACCATCGCCGGCGAGCGCAAATCCGAGCTGCCCCAGGCCCAGGCCGGCGCGCAGTCCACGCTGCACATCAACGAGCGTTTTGCCGGCAGCTTCCGCCGCGTGATCAGCCTGCCCGAAGACGCCGACCCCGACGCCGTCGAGGCCAGCTTCAAGGACGGCCTGGTCCACATCAGCATCCAGCGCCGCGCGGCCGCACAACCGCGCCGCATCACCATCCACTAAAGGCACATTGATTGGCACAAAGAAAGGAGGCCAAACATGTTCGGCAGCAAATCCACCCAAACCACGACCAACACCACCAACCCCGCCAGCAACGGCTACGGCAACGCAGCCCTGCAGAACGGCGACACGTCCAGCGAGCTCACGCAGCAGTCACAACAGCGAGGCCGGCAGCCCGCGCGTTATGCCAACGCCACGCTCACGCCGCCCGTCGACGTGATCGAGGACAGCACCGGCATCACCCTGTATGCCGACCTTCCCGGCGTGCCCAAGGAAAACCTCAAGCTGCAGGTCGAGGCCGACACCCTGACCATTGAGGCCGACTCCGCCCTGGCCGCGCCCGAAGGCCTGCAGTCCAGCCACACCGAGGTGGGCCTGGGACGTTTTCACCGCGTCTTCAGCCTCAGCAAGGAACTGGACACCGAGAACGTCACGGCCGAGCTCGCTCAGGGCGTGCTCAAGCTGCGCATCCCCAAGGCTGCGCACGCGCAGCCGCGGCGGATTAACGTCAAGGTGGCTTGAGCGGAAAGAAAGGGGCGGGGCGCTCGCCCCGTCCCCACTCCCCTGATTAACTCCCTCCCCCACTGGGGGAGGGTTGGGGTGGGGGCCAGCGGCCTTTAAACAGACGCAGCGAAACACCAGCCGCCGCCGGCCCCCATCCCCACCTTCCCCCAGCTGGGGAAGGAGCTCCCCAACTAAGGCTTCTTGGCCCCAGGCTCAGCCAGCGGGTCCGCATGCCTGTGCACCAGCTTCCAGGCATCACCCTCCAGCCGAAACACCTCGGTCACCCGCAAGGTCATGGGAATGGTTTTTTCCTGGCCCTTCATATGGGCCTGCGCCTTCTGGTAGCCCGTCCAGTAGGCGACGGTGTCACCCGCCGCCATGTCCAAAATTTCAAATTCGGTCGTGCTGCCCGGTTCAAACAGCTGGGCATCGTGCTCATAACGCGACCACACCGCGTCCGCGCCCTGCACGGTACCGCCGCCCGGCCCCATAAACGTGGCCGGTGATTCATGCGCCACCACACGCGCAAGCGGCGCGGCATTGCCGCTGACATACGCGCTTGCGGCATGCTGGCGCGCCTTCATAAAGGACTGGAAGTCCTGGTGCTGGCTCATGGCTTGTCCCCTTAAAAAGAGCACCGTAAGCCGGGCGCGCGGGCCGTGGCGTAGGACAAGGGAGGAGGGGGAAAGCGGAGAAGTCGCACTGTTTTGGCGATTTGGTGAATATTTACCTGCGAGATGGGTGCGTTGTGGCCGTCCAAACCGCAGAAGCACCCTAGCTGTGACGCGACTTCGCGTTCATGATGGCTGTCACAAAGTGTTAATCGCGCTAAGCGAAGCCTAACGATACAGGGAGGAGTTAAATGATTGAGTCCATTCAGATTGCCAATGTGGCCACCTATGACAAGCAGCCACAGGTTCTAAGTGAACTGTCCAAAATTAACTTCTTGTATGGCTCAAACGGGTCAGGAAAAACGACAGTCACTCGAGTGATTGCGGAAGAAACTAACTTTCCAACATGCGCCATCAAATGGAAAGGTGGAACCAAGCTCCGAACGATGGTCTACAACCGTGACTTTGTTATTAAGAACTTCAATCCATCCACCGAACTCAGAGGGATTTTTACTCTTGGTGAAAAAGATATCGAAATCAGCAAAAAGATCGCGGCAGCAAAGACTGAGTTAGAAACCCTAACAAAGAAAAGTGAAGCGTTAACCGCTGCTCTCTATGGCTTAGATGGAGTGAGCGGCAAGCACGGAGAACTAGCGACCACAAATGAAAACTTCAAGTTGGCCTGCTGGGCTGCATATACAAAACACAAAGCAAAGCTAGCGACTGCCTTCGATGGTGTACGCAATAGCAAGGAAAGCTTCAGAGATCGGGTCATACAAGAAAACACTTCGAATGTGGCGGTACTTCAAAAGCTGGAGTACCTCGAGGAAAAAGCACTCACTGTTTTTGGCCCGGCTCCAACGGCTGAGCTACTAATATCTTCAGTTCAAGCACCGAAGCTGGCCGACTATGAAACTGACCCCGTTCTCATTAAAAAAGTACTCGGAAAGGATGACGTCGATATTGCAGCGATGATTAAACGGCTGGGCAGCAGCGACTGGGTACGCGCGGGCCGTACGTTCTATGCAGTGAGTGAAAAGGTCTGCCCATTTTGTCAACAGAGCACGACCTCCGCCTTCACAAAGAGCTTGAACGACTATTTCGATGAAGCCTTTCTGGCTGACACTAAAGCGATTGAGGATCTATTTACAAATTACACGACCGAAACAGCACGAATCCAAATAGAGATAAACGCAATACTGGCCACTCCATCCAAGTTTTTGAATGTCGAGAAACTGAAGATCGAGAAAGCCTTACTAGATACCAAGATCGCACTTAATACGCAAAAACTAGTCAACAAGAAGAAAGAGCCTAGCCAAGTTGTTGAACTAGAGTCTCTAGGCAATGTCCTGCTTAATATTTCCACGTTAATCGAAGAATCCAATCTGCGATCAATCGATCACAACACGACGGTCACAAATCTTGTCCAGGAGAAGAGTCGCCTCACTTCTCAAGTTTGGAAATACATATGCCAAACCGAGCTGGCGACCGTGCTAACCACGTATGTCACCGACAAAACCAATCAGGACAAAGCAATTTCGGGGATTAACGCAACCATTACTGCCGCAAAGGAGGAAATCCGCGTCAAATCCGAAGAAATTAAGAAGCTTGAGAGAAATACAACGAGCGTTCAACCAACAATCGACGCAATTAACGCCGTTCTGTCGTCGTTCGGATTTCGTGGTTTTACGTTAGCAAAAGCAGATGACGACATTTGCTACAAACTAATTCGAGCCGACGGGAGCGATGCGAAGGAAACGCTCAGCGAAGGCGAAAGAACGTTCATTACGTTTCTCTACTTCTATCACCTTCTTAAAGGCAGCAATTCCGAAACGGGTCTAACCGATAACCGCGTAGTGGTATTTGACGACCCAGTCTCCAGTTTAGACAGCGACGTTCTGTTTATTGTGAGTAGTTTGATTAAAGAGTTGTTCGAAGAGCTTCGAGCAGGAACTGGCAATATCAAACAAATTTTTGTTTTTACACACAACGTATATTTTCATAAGGAGGTGACTTTCAACTCTCGCCGCAATGGGAATATTGCGATGAAGAGCGAAGAGACCTTTTGGGTTATTCGAAAATCGAACTCCTTGTCTCAACTGGAAAGCCACTCCACCAATCCAATTAAAACCTCATATGAGCTGTTGTGGTCCGAAGTTCGCAGGCCGGATCGGTCAAATCTGACGATTCAGAATACTTTGCGGCGCATTCTGGAAAATTACTTCAAGATTTTAGGCGGCATAGATCTCGACAAACTCAATGCCAAATTTTCCGGCAGAGAGAAGCTGATATGTAAATCACTTGTCTCGTGGGTGAACGATGGCTCACACTTCGCCCACGATGATCTCTATGTAGCAATCGACGACTCCATGATCGACCCTTACCTAACAGTGTTTAGAGCGATCTTTGAAAACTCGGATCATGGTGCTCACTACAAAATGATGATGGGTGACGCATATGTGGAAAAACCATCAGCCCTCATCAACTCAGCAGTTCCGGCGGTTCCGGCATAGCGACTTTCGCACCCATACTGCGTTCTATCGATCTACGAAGTCTTGCTATCGGGTCGAGTCTGGTGAGCACGTCAGGCCTTAAATCCCGTCAAAGATGAGGTGACTACTTGATGGGATCTTCAGGTAACTTTGCAAAGAGCTCCAGCTGGTTGGCACTATTCATTTCCATTGCCTCCGTTTCGGGGATTGCCTTAGCCCTACTGGGTTATGGCGTAGCAATCGCTGTTCAATCGAAACTCGGGCTTCCTCATTCAATGACGTTCAGTTCCACCCTGGAGCTTTTTAATCTTGGGTGCTGGGCTGTTGCGCAAGTGCTTATCAGCATCAATGAAGGATCGGCCTGGCTGAAGGCCATGCAAGAAATCTGGGGCACCTCTTGGCCCGTGACACTTCTTATCGTTGGGCTGCTTTGGGCTGGAGCCGCTCTTTTATGGGCCGCGGTTGTAGTCTCCAGGAAGTTAAAACTATTGATATCGAAACTTCTTGCAAGGTTTTCCTGCAAGAAGAGTGCCCTTGATTTTCTGCGTAATCATCGCTACGCCCGAAAGATTGCAGCCGTCGCGAGAGCCTCTGTCGCAGTGATAGTTGGCACTCCGCTCGTGATGGCTTTAGGTCTGATCGCACTGGTATTTCTGTGCGGAGTGTTGGCGCTAATTCCTCAAGTGGGATTAGCCGTAGGAAAAGCGCACATCGATGATTGGGTCGTTCGACCAACAGTCTGCGTGGCATTGATGGCTCGCGATGCGCGAATGGATAGGACCGTCAGAACGCCCAAGCCCGGCGCGCCGGTGGTCTATGGAGCCAACTGCGTCGCTATCATTCGAGCAAAAGAAGAGGTGGATCGCGGGCGGGTGGTTTTCGCAACACCCAGTACCGTCATTCTTTTTGACCCGCGCACCGGTGATGTCCGCCGCGTTTCTATTGACGGCGCTACCGTCAAAGTCGTTGGCGAACTTTAGCCTCAATGGGCGTGACGCCCAGGGCTACTGATCCAGGTCGCCAAGCTTTTGCATGCACCGTCCCGCATCTGCGCCATCGACATCGCATTTCCGATGACATAGACACCGCACCATGCTGCCGTACTTTCATAAAGGTATCGAAGCCCTGTGCTTGCTCATTTCTTGTGGGCGCACTCAAACGGCGGCATGCTTTAATAACTTTAAAGAGGAGGACTGAGATGACGATTCGATCAATAAGCTGCCTGTGTCTATCGATGAGGAACACATGATTCCCGTGCCGGTTCTGGCATGGTGCATGGTCCTTGTGGGCATAGTGATCGCGTTGCGTTTTGGTTGGCGGGCTAAAGGGGGCTGGCAGACTCTAGGCCTGCTGTTTGCGGACGCAGTAATGGGCGTAGCCATGGGTTTTATCCTCTTCTTTATTGTGGCGGTTTGCACGAACGCGGGGCTCTGCGCCCAAACCGATGACCGAACCGTCTGGTCCTTGGCGTTTCCCATCATGTTCGTTCCCGCGTACTGGCTAGCAACCTTGCTTGCAAAGGCCTGTCAGTTCTGGGAGCCCGGAGTTGAAGAGACTACGAGTGATCGACCACAACACGATGGCGAGCGGAAACACCGGATCAAGTAGCGCATGCGCTGACCCTCGCCAAAACTTTTTCCCAGCAACCCATGCCCCACGCCGTCTCCCGCCTGCGCACAGCCCGCCTGGCGCGCGCCTCCAAACCTTTTTTAACCCGCGGCGGGCCGCGTAACGTCCGTTGTGCCGGTTGCCGGCTGGTGCCCAGCCATTGCATGTGTGCTTTGCGGCCGGTGACGCCTGGCGTCAATGCCGGTGTGTGCCTGGTGATGGCGGATATCGAGGCGCTCAAGCCCAGCAATACGGGCTGGCTGATTGCCGACGTGGTGGCGGATACCTTTGCTTTTGGCTGGGCGCGCACCGAAGTGGAGCCCGGCTTGCTGGCTTTGCTGGCGGACCCGCAGTGGCAACCTTATCTGGTCTTCCCCGGCGAGTTTGTGGCGGCGGAGCGGGTGGTGACGGAGTTGCCAGCCATCGCGCCAGCCGATGGCAACAACAACAATCACCAAGCCAAGCGCCCGCTGTTTGTGCTGCTGGACGCGACCTGGCCCGAGGCGCGAAAAATGTTTCGCAAAAGCCCTTACCTGAATCACTTGCCGGTGCTCAGTTTGCAGAGCGAGCAGTTGTCCCGCTACAAATTGCGGCGTTCGCAGAAGGATGAACACTTCTGCACCTCGGAAGTCGCGGCTTTGTGTTTTGCGCTGGCCGGTGAGGCTCAGGTGGCTGAGACGCTGGAGGCTTACCTGGACGTCTTCACGAATCACTATTTAAAAGCCAAGCAGCAACAGCCTCTGGATCTGGAAGATGCGGCACATCGGCGGTTGAGCGAGCTGCGAGCAGACGCGACACCGTTACCTCCCGCAGGTGCGGCCTGATGTGCAGCCCCTGGGCCCTGCTGCATGCCTTGGCCATTATCGGGCTGGTGGGTGCGTTCATTGGGGGAGCGCTCCACGACGGAAAGCTGCAATCCCATTTCCAGCAAAGGCATCCTGAGGTGTGGGCGGACCTGGCCCAGCGCAAGCCCATGTTCGTGGAGGGTGACATGCAGAGCGCTGCCATGCATCAGTACCTGTGGCGTGGTGAGCATAAAAAACTCCAGGATGCGGAGCTCAATGCCATGGTTTTCAGAGGCTGGCTGTGGGTTGCGCTTCTTCTCGGCAGTGCTGTGGCCGTGATATTGGTTCAAGACCGGGTATCCATGGACACCTACCGCGCTTGCCTGGGCCTTCTCTAGGCAAACGCAACTGCCATACATTTACTGACCCAACTTCACCAGACTGCCCATGCACCCACGCCTTCAGCTTCTGAACACCACGCTTGCCACTTTCACCCTCTGCCTGCTGCCGCTGGCCGCCGCGCAGGCGCTGACCGATGCCGAGAAGCCCTATGTGGGCGGCTACACCCAGGGCTCGGTGGATTCGCGGGCGCAGCTGATGCTGCTGGACGACAACACCTTTTGTTTTGCTTTTATGGGCGGCTCGCTGGACATGCTGGCCGGCGGGCGCTGGAAGGCCGAGGGCAATGGTGTGCGCCTGGAGGAAGTGCGGCAAATCGGCTCCGTCTTCCCCGCCTTTGGCCGCGCGGCGGCTGAGCAGAAGGCGAGCGTGGCGTTTGACTTTCATGGCAGCTCGCTTTCTGACGCAACGTCACCGGTGTTTGCCACCTCGGGCGACGAAGCGCTGCCCACCACGATGCGTCCGCTGTTCAACGCCGACCACAACGGCTGGTCTTCAAGCTACAAGCTGCCGCCCATGCCGGCGGCGCAGGTGCGCTACTTCTACATGGGCGACGTGGAAGGCGATGACATGCGCCAGCCCAAGCGGCTGCGCGTGGTGCAGTACCGGCGTGGCGATGTGAACATGCTGCGCGTGGGCTACAACCGGGCGTTTGGCAGCCCGCCGCTGGACTTGCGCGCCACACTGAAAAACGACGAGGTGCTGCATGTGGACGGCCGCCGCTTTGGCGTGCGCAAGGAACTGCCCGAAAAAGCGCTGCAAAGGATTCGCAACGCCTGTATACAGCCGGCGCTGGCCGAGGCCAAACGCCCCAGCGACGAAGAAGCCGCAGAGATAGCGGCCGGACGCGCGACATCCGTGAAACCGCCGCCACTGGTGCCGGTGAAAACTTTTTATCTGCCACTGACGGCGATACAGGGCGCGCCTTACTTTCCCGGCACGGACAAGTAAATACGAAAGCCGCCCCGCTGCATACCTGGCTGCCTGGCCGCCCAAGGGTGGAACCCTACTTGAAGCGCTCGACCACAAAGTCCACAAAGCTGCGCAGCTTGGGCGAGCGGTACCTGTCGGGCAGGTAGAGCACGCTCATGGGCCGGGTGGCGAGTTGGTGCTGTGGGAAGAGCTGCACAAGCCGGCCGGCGCGGACGTCTTCTTCAAGCAGGATGGCCGGCTGCAGCACGATGCCCATACCCTGCAGGGCCGCCACACGCAGCGCCTGCCCCTGGTTGACCTGCAGGCGGCCCGACACGGGCACGCGGCAGATGTGCTCCTGGTCGGCCAGGCGCCAGTGCGCCGCAGCGGAGGGCGAGAAAGACAGGCACTCATGTTGGCTCAACTCGTCGGGCCTTGCCGGCGTGCCCCTGCGTGCCAGGTAGGCGGGAGAGGCGCAGATCATGAGCCGGTAAGGCGCCAGCGGCCTGGCGATGAGGGCTGAATCGGGCACCGGGCCGATGCGGATGGCGGCCTCGAATCCTTCCTCCAGCAAGTCGAGCACACGGTCGCTGAGCACCAGATCAACGCTGACCTGCGGATAACGCTCAAGGTAGTCCGACAAGGCGGGCATCAAGGCTTCGGTGCCGAAGGAGACGGGCGCGGTGACGCGCAATTTGCCGGCCGGCGCGAGTTGCAGCTTTTGCGCCTGCTCGTCGGTTTCGGCGACGAGGCGCAGGATTTCCTTGCAGCGCTGGTAGTAGTCCTCGCCAAAAGGCGTGAGGTGCTGGCGCCGGGTGGTGCGGCTCAGCAGCTGCATGCCCAGGCGTTTTTCGAGGGTGCGCAGGTGGTTGCCGGCCATGGTGGCGGAGATGTCGCAGGCCGTGGCGGCGGCGCTGAGGCTGCCTTTTTCAACGGCGAGCACATAGACCTTCATGCTGTCCAGCAAGTCCATTCAACACTCCAGCTTTTAAATGAATCAATCGAATCGGTATTTATCTCCGATTGATTCTAAATAACACTGGCGTTTCATCTCTTCCTCCTCATTCAAGAAACCCCAAAGACCATGAAAGCCATCCAGCTCACCGCCCATTCCCTGAACGCATTTCGCCAGACCGAACTGCCAGACCCCACGCCCGGCCACGGCGAAGTGCTGCTGCGCCTGCGCGCCGCGACGCTGAATTACGCGGACGTGGCGGTCGCGACCGGTGCCTTCCCGGGCGCGACCTTTCCGATGATCCCGGTGGCCGACGGCGCGGGGGAAGTGGTGGCCCTGGGCGAAGGTGTTGACGCCGCGTCTCTTGGCCTGGCGATAGGCGACCGTGTGGTGCCGCACTTCATGCCGGGCTGGCAGGACGGCGCGATGACGCCGCGCAATGTGGCCGCGATGCGCGGCATCACCCTGCCGGGTTCACTGGCCGAGTATGTGGCCGTGCCAGCGAGCAGCCTGGTCGCCTTGCCCGCGCACCTGGATTTTGTGCAGGGCGCGGCGCTGCCGATTGCCGCGACCACGGCGTGGAATGCGGTGCGCTCGGCCTCGGTACGGCCGGGGTCGGTGGTGGTGCTGCTGGGCACCGGCGGTGTGAGCATTTTTGCCCTGCAGTTCGCCAAGGCCTCGGGCGCGACGGTGATCATCGCGTCGTCTTCCGATGAAAAGCTGGAGCGGGCGCGCCAGCTGGGCGCGGACCATTTGATCAACTACCGCGCCACGCCGGCCTGGGACGAACAGGTGCTCAAGCTCACCAACGGGCGCGGCGCGGACCTGGTGGTGGAAACCGTGGGTGAAGCCACCATCAAGCAGTCCATCAATGCGGCGGCCATGGGCGGCACGATTTTTACGGTCGGCTTTGTCAGCGGCACGGCGGCGTCCATCAACTTGCTGCCCATCATCGTGAAGGCCCTGCGCATCTTGGGCAACAGCACCGGCTCGGTGGCTGACCTGGCGCAGGCGGTGCGCGCCATTGCCGCGCACCGCATCGTGCCGGTGATAGACCGCGTGTTCGGCATGGCCGACACGGCCGCGGCCTATGCCGAACTCAGTGCCGGCGGCCGGCACTTCGGCAAGATCGCGATCGCGCATTAAGGCCGGCAGGCCTGCGCATCAGCTTCCCGGCATCACATCTTCATCGCTTGCGCCCGAGCGCCGCGCCGGGCTTGCCGGCCCATGCGCCCAGAAAGTACATCGAAAAAAGCGGCAAGGCGGGCGGCGCGCATGGCTCGTGTTGGAGCGGGCGCGGGCTTGCTTCGGCACCGGCAAGGGATGCAGATTTCTCGGACGGGGAAGCTGCAGAAGAGGCGGCGTCAGGGCGGGCTTGGCGTTTTGTCATGCTGGTATGTCCGGTTTCAAAAAAGGAAGGGAAAGCAAAGGCGCTGATGGTGGGCGCTGGCTGTCGCCGGGATGTCGCGATGCGTGTTTCGCCGCCGCGACATCTCCGCGACAGCGGGGCGGCACAGTGCGTGCAGCCCGGCGGTCCGCCGGCGGCCTTGTTCCAGAAACCGTCCAGGAGGAGTTCCCTATGAAGCGCAAATCTGCTGTCGTTGTTCCCGCCACTGTGGTGTTGCTGTCGGCATTGACGGGCACTACGGGCGTTTATGCGCAGCCCAGGCCCGAGCCCGGGGACTCACCCTGGGGCCTGGGGCTGGGCGTGGCGGCCAGGACCGACATTTACGCCGGCGAAAGCGCCAAACTTCGCGCGCTGCCGCTAATCAGCTACCAGGGCGAGAAGTTCTTCTGGCGCGGGATCAGCGGGGGTTACCACCTGCTGAGCCGCGACGGTTTCACATTCGATGCCACCCTGGGCGCCCGGCTGGGCGGCATCAAGAAAGAGGATTTCGGCGCGGCCGAGCTTGCGGCCCGTGGCATCAACCGCAGCCTGCTGGAAGACCGCGACAACGGCCTGGACCTGGGGATTGCCGGCTCCTTCAAGGGCCAGATGGGCGTGGTGGAACTGGCGCTGAAGGCCGATGTGTCGGGCGCCAGCAAGGGTTATGAGGCCTCGGCCAGATACGGCTATCCGCTGCAGTGGGGATCGGCCACGATCACGCCCCACGTCGCGGTCAGCCATTACTCCAGCAAGCTGGCCAACTATTACTACGGCACGCTGGACGCGGAAGTCGCCCGGGGTGTGGTGAACTACAAGCCGGGCAGCGCGGTGATTCCGCGTGTCGGGGTGGACGTGATGCGGCCCTTTGCGGACAAGTGGATTTTGGCCGGCGGCCTGTCTTACAGCGCGCTGCCGGGCAAGATCCGCAACAGCCCCTTGGTGGACCGGGACGCCAAGGGCGTAACCTCTGTGTTTGTCGGGGTTTCCCGGAAATTCTGAAGCCGGCGGGCGCCGGACCGATAGGGGACCGAGATAAAGGACCGAGATGGAGATGATTGAAGGCCCGCTCAGCATCCTGATCGTCGAGGACAACGCGCCTATGGCGGCGAATATCTACGACTACCTGGAAGCCTGCGGCCACAAGCCCGACGCCGCGCCCGACGGCATGTCGGGGCTGGGCATGGTGCAGGCGAACCACTACGACGCGATCGTGCTGGACTGGATGATGCCGCGCATGGACGGCCTGGCCATGCTCACGCAGCTGCGGGACGAACTCAAGTCGAGGACGCCGGTGATCATGCTGACGGCGAAAGACCAGCTGGACAGCAAGCTGCAGGGCTTTGGGGCCGGGGCCGACGACTACCTCGTCAAACCCATCGCGCTGCCTGAACTGGAAATGCGGCTGCGCGTGCTGGTGACGCGCAGCCATGCGGCGCAGGCCCCGGGGCAGGTGCTGCAAGCCGGTGACCTGCGCTTCAACCTGCAATCGCTGGTGATCACCCGGGGAGACCGCGAGCTGTCGCTGTCACCGATACGGCGGCAGATACTGGAGGTCTTGATGCGCCGCTCGCCGCACATCGTGAGCCGCGAACACCTCGAAGCGCAGATCTGGGGCGAGCGGACCCTGGACAAGGACATCCTGAGGTCGCACATGCACTTGCTGCGAAAGGAAGTCGATGGCGAGGGGGACCGCAAAATCCTGCACACCGTGTTCGGGCAGGGCTACAGCATACGGGTGCAGGATGGCGAATAAAACACGCATGTTCGACCTGCACTGGCGCATCAGCGCGCTGTTTGTCGCTTTCGGGGTGTTGCTGGCCCTGGGCGTCACCGTCTCGGTCGGCTTTGGCCAGGTGATGATCACCCACCCGGTGTGGGAGCAGATACTGCGCTCGACCACCCAGCATTACATTGCCGGCAGCACGGGCAACACGGGCAGCGCGCCCGTGTCCTTGCCGACACAGGGCGCCTACAAGGGATGGCATGTCAAAAACGGCACGGCCTTGCCCGCCGACATGCCGCCCTACCTGGCCACGCTGCCCGCCGGGTTCTACAGCGAACAGGACCTGGACCGGTTTGACGAGCACGACTACGCGGCCCTGGTGACGCCGGTCGCGGACGGCCGCGTGGTCACCGTCATCGACATGACCGACATCGAGCAGCTGCAGAACAAGGTCGGCATAGGCGGCTTGATTTTTGTACTCGTCAACCTGGCGCTGGTGGGCGCGACGCTGCTGTGGCTTCACGGTAGCCTGCGCAAGCCGGCCCGGGCGCTGGCGCAGCGCATGGAGGCCCTGGACCCGGAGCAGCCCTCGCAGCGGCTGTCGGTCGACTACCCGCAGGCGGAGCTGCACGACATCGCGGTGCAGGTCAATCGCCACCTGGAAAGGGTGGAGCGCTTTATCGAGCGGGAACGCAGCCTGCTGGACCAGGCCAGCCATGAGTTCCGCACCCCGGTCGCGGTGATCAGCGGCGCGGTGGACGTGCTGGCCCGGCAAACCCTGCCCGCGCAGGCGAAAGGCCCGCTGGCGCGGATTCGCGGCACGGTCGACAACCTGACCGAAACCATGGGCGCGCTGCTGTACCTGTCGCGCGAGCCGGACGGCAACGCGAGGATGGAAACCACCCGGGTCGACCTGCTACTGCAGGAGCTGATGCAGGACCATGAACACCTGCTGGCCTTCAAGCCCGCGCGTTTTGTGCTGGTGGACTGCGTGAGCCTTTCGGTCAACGCGCCGGAAGCGATGGTCAGAATCGTCATTGCCAACCTTTTGCGGAACGCGGCCGAGAACACCCAGAAGGGAGACGTCACGGTCAGCCTCACGCCGCAAAGGCTGCGGGTGAGTGACTCCGGCGAAGGCTTCGACGCGGTGGAGGCCGCGCGCAGCTACAGCGCGGCCTTGCAAACCTCCATGAAGCCCGGCGGCGGCCGGGGGCTGGGGCTGTTTCTGACGAAGCGGATCTGCGAGCGCTTCAAATGGTCGCTCGCGATTTCATCGGCGGTGGCCAAAGGCTCGGTGGTGGATATCCGCTTCTAGTTTCCAGCTTCAGGCATTCACCGTGCCCAGAAAAGATTCTGGATAACGCAGGCCGGCCGCAACATCGGGCGGGAAGGCTTTGTCCAGCTCGGCCAGCTCGGCGGTACTCAGCTTCACATCCAGCGCGGCGATGTTCTGGTCCAGATACGTGCGGCGCTTGGTGCCGGGAATCGGGATGATGTCTTCGCCCTGGGCCAGCACCCACGCCAACGCCACTTGCGACGCGGTGACGCCCTTGGCCGCGGCCAGGCTTTTGACGGCGTCGACGAGCCCCAGGTTGCGCTTGAAGTTCTCGTCGGCAAAACGCGGCGAGAACTTGCGGCGGTAGTCGTCGGCGGGCAGGTCTTCGGGTTTGCTGAAGGCGCCCGTGAGGAAGCCGCGGCCCAGCGGCGAGTAAGCGACAAAGGCCACGCCGTTTTCGCGGCAGGCGGCCAGGGTGCCTGTGGCTTCGGGGTCGCGTGTCCACAGCGAGTATTCGCTTTGCAGCGCGGCAATCGGGTGGACCTTGCAGGCGCGTGTGAGGGTGGCGGCCGAGGCTTCCGACAAGCCCAGGTAGCGCACCTTGCCGGCCTTCACCAGCTCGGCCATGGCGCCCACTGTCTCTTCAATCGGCACGGTTTTGTCGACGCGGTGCTGGTAATAAAGGTCTATCTGCTCTATGCCGAGCCGCTTGAGGCTGGCCTCGCAGCTGGCTTTGACGTATTCGGGCCGGCCGTTGACGCCGCGCGCGGCTTCATTGTTGGGGTCGCGCGTGATGCCGAACTTGGTGGCGATAAACACCTCCTTGCGGCGGCCGGCGATGGCCTTGCCTATGAGTATTTCGTTGGTGTACGGGCCGTAGATGTCGGAGGTGTCGAGGAAGTTGAGGCCTTGGTCCAGCGCATGGTGGAGGGTGGCGATGGATTCCGCGTCGTCGCGGTTGGCGTAGAAGTCGCTCATGCCCATGCAGCCGAGGCCTATGGCGGAAACTTGGGGGCCGTTTCGGCCCAGGGTACGGGTTTTGATCATGGTGTTTGTCCTTTGAGTGGGTTGGATGGATGGGGTTGGGTGGATGGGTTCAGGCGCGTTTTTTGACGGGCTTGGCTTCGGCGCGCATCTCTTCATAGAGGCGGATTTTTTTGCGGATGTAGGCCAGGGTTTCGCGCTGGGTGCGTATCTCGGCCTCGAGGCGTTCGGCGTGGGCCTCGAGCAGGGCCTGGCGTTCGGCCGTGCTGGCGGCGGAGGTATTGCCTATGCGCAGCAGCTGGGCATAACGCTGCATGTCGCGCATGGACATGCCGGTGGCGCGCAGCCGCACCAGGAAGTCGAGCCAGCGCATGTCGGCATCGTTGTAGCGGCGCGCGCCGCTGCGCCTGTCTATGGGGGCGATCAGGCCTATCTGCTCGTAATAACGCAGGGTGTAGGCGCTCAGGCCCGAGGCCTGGGCGGCTTCGGCGATGCTCAGGGAAACGGTGGGGAGTGCGGCGGTCATGTAAGGACTTTAAGACTTCGAGCGCGCTCTAAGTCAAGCGTGCCGCTCACAAAACCCTCCTGGCGTTGTTGCGCCGCCTTGCCGTGCCTTCAGCACTGTCTGCGGCGGCGCGCCTAGCCAGGACCGCTTCGCTGGGTTTTGTGAGCGGCACCCGCCGTGCACGCACCCCACCGGAGCTGATGCCTGTTCAGCGCGTAATCACCACCAGCACACTGCAGGGCGAATGCGCGATCAGTGATTTGGACACCGAGCCGCGCCACCAGCGGGCGGCCCAGCCTTCGAGGTGCTTGTGGCCGACAACGATCAGGTCGGCGTCCATCTGTTTGGCGTAGTTCACGATTTCATCGACGGTTTCGCCGTAGAGCACCTCGCCCTGGGCCTCGTGGCCGGCTTCTATGAGCCGGCGCAGGCCGTCGTTGAGGATGCCCTGGTACCTGGCCTTGTCTTCCTCGATGATGCTTTGTTCATAGATCACACCTTCAGCGGCGACCACCCGCCGCTGCAAGGACATCACGGCGACCAGTGTCAGGGAGGCGCCGCTCCACTGCGCGATCTCGCGGCAGTCCAGCAGGGCTTTCTGGCCGGGTTCGGAACCGTCGTAAGCCAGCAAAATTCGTTTGTACATGATGTGTCTCCCGAATGAAGTGACTGGGCGATTCCAGAATAGGCCCGCGCCCGGAGCCGGTCAAATGATCGCCCCTGCGCCAGCAGGGTCGCCGTGCTGGCGGCGGGGAAATACACAGGCGACAATCGGAACCCAGCCCCGATTTTTCCCGACCCCACAAAGCAGCCCATGACCCAAGACCCCCAGCGCGCACAGGAACTCAAGAAGATGGAACTTTGCGATTCCTGCGCGGGCATACAGCGCCACTGGCGCAAGGCGCCCGGCCACCCGGAGCTGGTGCAGGGCGACCCGCGCCATGAAACGCGCCGCCATGGCCTGATCACCATCACGCGCTACAAATGCGACCGCTGCGGCACGGCCTGGGAGTATGAAAACGACAAGACCAACCAGAAGGCCGGCTGGTCTGTGGTGGGGCGCTGAAGGGCCCCTGCTTTACGCGAGGTTCACGCGATTGCGGCATTGGCTGACGCCGGAAACTCTGCATGGGGTGCAGCATCGAAGGGATGATGAAAGCACCCGACTTACAACACTCCCTGCAACGGCGCCGCCTGTTGGTGGCCTCTACACGCCTGGCCCTGGGCGGCGCGGCCTGGCTGGCACTGACTGGCGCGCAGGCCCAGCCCAGCTACACGGTGACGACGGCCCAGCTGCAAGACGCGGTTGCCAAACGCTTTCCGCTGCGCAAGCGCGCCAACGGCATCCTGGACATCACGGTGCAGGCGCCGCAGCTGCGCATGATGCCGGAGCTCAACCGGCTGGGCGCGGTGATGGCCGTCGAAGCCGGCGGCCCGGCGCTGCGGCGCGCCTACCCGGGCACTTTTGACCTGGACTTCGCGCTGCGTTATGAGGCCAGCGACATGACGATACGCGCGCACCAGCTGCGCGTGAACACGCTGCAGTTCGACGGTGTGGCGCCCGAGGTCTCCATGCTGCTGGCCAGCTACGGGCCGCAGCTGGCCGAGCAGGCGCTGCAGGGCGCGGTGCTGCACACCCTCAAACCGCAAGACCTGGCGCTGCCCGACAGCATGGGCGTGCAGCCGGGCAGCATCACGGTGACGGCCAAGGGGCTGGTGATTGGGTTTGTGAACAAGCCCGTGAGCTGAGTCCCGTTTTTAAAACTCAAAGCGCGGTGAGGCCCGGCTCAACAACTGAATCCTGGGCTCCGCGGGCCAGGTGGCCGCCAGCTCCTGCGCCAGGGTGTTGAGCAAGCGCCCCACATCTTCGGCCGCCGAGGCATGCAAGGCTTCAGCCACGATAAGCACGGCGCGCGTGCCCTCGCTGACGGCGGACAGGCCGCTTTGCCGATTTGTCCAGCGGCGCGCATGGGCATTGGGGGCCGCTTCTGCTGCTTCAGTGGCGTCGGCGAATATCACCTCGCCCGGTTCCGGGTGCTCGATTTCGCCGCCAAAGGTCTGGTAATTCTCGGCGCCCGTGGCGTAGCGCACTTCTAGCTGCTGTGACACCTTCGCGATGTCAAACACGGCAATCGGAATCGCAAAGGCCAGCGAGACGGCATTGCATAAATCAACCAGCGGATGCAGCGGGGGCAAGGCGTTCTCCTTGCGAAAGCGCCGCAACAGCGACTCGGAGGCGCAGCGGTATTGCGTGGGCTTGAGGCCCATGCTGGAAAACACGCGCCGCCAGGCCTGCACTTCGGGAAACTCGCTTTCAGGGCCGGCGGCTAGCCGGGCTTGGGCGATGGTGTTAAAGCGGGCGACCTGCGGGGCGACGTCCACGTTCGCGCTGATGCCACCGGCATACAGCACGCCGGGCACCAGGGCGGGGTAGTCGGCCCAGAGGGCGTCTGAATGGCGAAACAACATGTACGGCGCTCCGGTGGTCTGTGGGGAGAAGAAACACCGCGCAGTCTGCCCCGGCGCCGGGCCGGCGTCTTGAACGTTATTGCAGGCGGGCCGCGCGGGCCGCGGCCTGCTGCCAGGCGCCGGGCGTGAAACCGAACTGGCGCGTGAAGAGGCGTGTCATATGACTCTGGTCGGCAAAGCCGCAGGCGGCGGCCGCCTGGGCCAGGCCGGCGCCGCCGCGTATCAGGCTGCGCGCGCGTTCGGCGCGCTGCTGCAGCAGCCAGGCATGGGGCGTGAGGCCAAAGGCTTTTTCAAAATGGCGCAAGAGCTGGAAGCGGCTCAGGCCCGCCATGCGCGCCATCTCGGCCAGGGTGGGCGGCGCGAGCAGGTCGGCGGCGATGCGCTCGCGCACCTGGTGGATGTGCGGGTTGACGGCGGTGACGGCCATGGCAGGTTTGGCGGGGCGTTCAGCGGCCAGGGTGTGGCGCTGCGTGAGCAGTCCACAGGCGCGCGCCAGCGACTCTTCGCAGGCGAGTGCATCGGCACCTTGGCCGCGCCCGCCGCCGCTCCATTGCTGCAGGCGCAACAGCAGCTGCTCCAGCGCCAGCCTGAGCCGCGCATCCTGGGCGACGGGCCGGGTCAGCTCTATCGCGGCCGCGTCAGGCGCGCCCAGCGCGGCGGCCATGGCGGCGGGCTCGAGGTACAGCATGCGCCAGCGCCGCGAAGGCCCGCCCAGCGGCTGGCCGTCATGCACCTCGCCGGGGTTGCACATCAGGATGTCGCCGGCATAAGCCTCAACCTGGCCGCGGCCGCTGGCCGAGGTTTGCGCGCCCTGCTGCAGCCAGCCCACACCAAAGACGGCATGCGAATGGCGGCGGTAGTGGCGCGCGCTGTCGATGTGCGTGCCGTACACGCCGTCCCAGGGCGTGGCCAGGACGCGGCATTGGTGCTGGGGCGGGGCGGGCATGGGCTGGATGATGCCACCGGCCGGGCCGGTGCGCCATGCTTGCGCGGCCGCGGCTTCAGCGCCGCTGCAGCTGCTCAAGCGCCCCGTGCCAGTCTTCCACGTGGTAGCTCAGCACGATTTTGTTGTCCTCGACCGTGTGGATGTCGATGGCCATGATCTCGAAGCCGCGGCCCGTGAAGGGTGCCCCCATGAAGGGCGCGACAGGCGTCGCCGTGGCACGGCCGCGAACCACAAAACGATTGCCGACCTGCAGCATTTCCTCGACCTTCCAGCTCAGGTTGGGGAGGGCGCCGCCCACCCGCTGCAGCTGCGCGAGGAACTGGTCGCGCGTCTTCACCGGGCTTGCGTAGTCGCCAATGCTTTGCCAGCCGGGCGAAAGCACCTTGGCCATGCGTGCCGGCAGGTCGGGGCTGGTGGTGGCGCTGAGCACTTCGCTGTAGAGCGCCTGGACCACATCCCTGTCGGCGGCCTGGGCCGCGCCGGCAAGGCCGCTTGCCAGGGCGAGGGCGGTGAGTGTTTTTTTCATGTTGACTCCGTGTTGGTAATGAGTTGGACAGGGTGGGCAAGCGTTTCAGTGCGATGCCCGCACGATGACCTTGCCGCGGGCATGGCCGCCCGCCACCTGCTCCAGGGCGGCGCGCGCGTCGTCGAGCGGGTGGATGGTGTCCAGCACGATCTGCAACTGCTTGGCCTTGAAAGTCTCCAGAATCCCGGACAGCGCCGCGGCATCGTGCTGGAAGAACACAAAGGCGCCCGCCTGGTTGCCGCGAGGCTTGACGGCGAAGTCGACGGTGCTGACCACCGCGCCCCGGGGCGCGAGCACCTGCCATGAACGCTCTAGCGTGTCGCCGCCCACGGTGTCGAGGACCAGGTCCACCCCGCGCAGCAAGCCGGCGAAGTCCTGGCGCTGGTAGTCGATCACCTCGTGGGCGCCGAGCTCCCCGGCCAGGCCCAGGTTGCGCGCCGAGGCGGTGGCGATGACATGCGCCCCGGCCTGCCTGGCGAATTGCACGGCGAAGCTGCCGACACCGCCCGCGCCCGCATGGATAAGCACGCGCTGCCCGGCTTGCAGCTTGCCGGCGCCGAACAGGGCCAGCCAGGCCGTGCCGGCGGCCGTCGGCAATGCGGCTGCCTGCTCGAAACTCATGTCGGCCGGTATGGGGCTCAGGGCCTGCGCGGGGACGACGGCCGCCTGCGCGAACGCACCGCCGGCGGTGGGCTCCAGGCGGCCCACCACGCGGTCGCCGGGTTTGAACCGGGCCACGCCGGCGCCCGCCTGCAGGACCACGCCGGCCAGGTCGGTGCCCAGCGTGTAGGGCAGGCTCACCGGAAACACCTGGCGCATATGGCCGGCCAGCATCTTGAGGTCCAGCGGGTTCACGCTGGCGGCTTCTATGCGCAGGGATACCTGGCCCTCGCCGGGTTCGGCCGGCGCGAGGTCTTCAAGCACGGCCAGGCTGGGGTTGCCGAATTCGTGGATGCGCAGCGCTTTCATGGCGTGCCCTCGCCGGCTTGCTTGTCGAGTGCCGGAAACGCGCCCAGCTGCTGGAACAGGCCGAACCAGTCCTCCATATGCCAGGTCCGCTTGATGCGCTCGCCCTCGAATTCGTGGAACTCATGGATGCGAAAGCTGACCTTCTTGCCCGTGGCCGCGATGCCGAAGAGGGGCCCCAGGTGGGTGCCGGTGATCTCGGCGCGCACCGCGGCGCGGCCCTGGTCCATCAGCACCTCATGGGCCGTGATGCGCACGTCGGGCAGCGCTTCGATGAAGCCGCGGATGATGGGCTTGAGGCCTTCGGGCCCGGGGCCCTGGCCGGGCGCCAGGGGAATGTCGTCCCAGTCGGCGGTGACGGCGGCATCCAGCAGGTCGGGGTTCTGGTCGCTGAAGGCGCGGTACAGCAGGTCTATGGCCTGGCGCCGCGCCTGGTCCTGCGCGCTGCGATTGCCGGGGTTTGAATGGCTCATGAAGTGATCCTTGTGTGGCGGTGAAGTAGTGAAGCGATGGCGGAATTCTGGGCATCGCGTTACCATCTGTCCAACAAATGATCTGTATAAACGAGTATTTGATTTATGGATTTTCATGGGATAGACCTGAACCTGCTCGCGGCCTTTGACGCACTGGTGGAGGAGCGCAACGTGACCCGCGCCGCGGTGCGCATGGGCGTGAGCCAGCCGGCGATGAGCGCCGCGCTGTCGCGCCTGCGCACGCTGTTTGAAGACCCCTTGTTTTTGCGCAGTGCCGAAGGCCTGCTGCCCACGCCGCGCGCCAGGGACCTCGCCGGGCCCGTGTCGGATGCGCTGCGACGGCTGGAGGCGGCCCTGGTGAAAAAGCCCGAGTTCGAGCCGGCCCAGGTAGTGATGGATTTCACCCTGGGCCTGTCGGACTACCCGGCCTTTGTGCTGCTGCCCGCGCTGCTGAATGCGCTGGAGAAGAAAGCGCCCGGCATTTCGCTGAGCGTGCGCAGTTTCAGCAGCCGGGACAGCGCCGTCGACCTGCTCGACGCCGGCTTGATCGATGCGGCGGTCGGCGTGCCGCCTACGCAGGCGGAAAGCCGGATACTGACCCGGCCCATCCTGCACGACGATTTCGTCACCATCGTGCGCCGCGACCATCCCGACGCGCGGCGCGGCATGAGCTTGAAAACCTTTTTGTCGCTGCCGCATGTGCTGGCCTCGCCCGAAGGCGACCGCCACGGCCTGGTGGACGAAGCGCTCGCGCAGCTCGGCAAGCGCCGCAAGCTCGCGCTGAGCCTGCCACAAATGTTCGCGGTACCGGCGGTGGTCGCCCAGACCCGGATGACCGCCACGGTGATGAAGCGGGTGGCCCTGCATTCACCGGCCCGGCGCATGCTGGTGCTGTTTCCGCCGCCCGTCGCGCTGCCGCAAGTGCAGTTCGACCTTATCTGGCACCGGCGCAGCGAAGCCAACCCGGCCCAGGCCTGGCTCAGGGCCTTGGTGGAGTCGCTGGCGAAGTCTTTGTAGCCTTGCGCCTTGCCCCGCTGGGGACGGGCCGGCGGCCCGCCGCGCAAAGCTATGATCCACCGCAGAGGGGCGCACCGCCACAGGCCAGGCCTGCGGTGCACCGGAGGGCAAGTGAAGCAGGACCCGGGGCGGCCGGGCCGGCCACAACACAAGAACCATGATGAAAAGAAACACCAAACTGGCCCTGGGGGCCGCGGGGGCCGTGCTGTTGCTGGCGGTGGCGACGGCCGTGCTGATCAGCGTGGACAGCCGGGCCTGGCGCGGCAAGCAGGACAAGGCGATGGCGGCGGCCGTGGCGACCGCGGTCACCGCGCCGCCGGATACCAGCAAAATCCTCACAGGCATGCAGGAGGTGCTGGCCGGCTACCGCAAAATCATTGTGCTGTTTGCCGATGAGAAAAGCCTGGGCGTGAATGAGCGCGCCTTGGCCAACCAGGTGGGCCAGGGCCTATTCCATGAAAACCGCGAGCGTGTGGCCGCGCTGGAGGCGCAGATGGCGGCGCTGGCGACATCAGGTAACGCGCAGCGCTTTGACGCGATGGCCGGGCTGCTGGACTACATCGAGAGCGACAAGTCCCTGTTCGACGCGGACCGCCTGGCCTTTCGCGAGCTGCTGCGCAGCCTGCAGGCCGCGGCGGCGGCAGACTCCTCGCTGCCGGCGATCAAGCTGCACAAGCGCATAGGCGAGGACCTGGACGCGCTGCAGGAAATAGAGCGCAACTACGAGAAAGAAATACGCCTGGTGTTCGGCCGCTTTGAGCCGCGCGCGATCGACCTGAAGCGCGAGCGCTGGGAAGACTATGTGGCCAGCCTCAAGAAGCTGTACACGCGCGCGCAGATTTTGAAGGACTTCGGCGTGGTGATGCCCTACCCGGCGCCCAAGCAGCCCACACGCAAGGCCAAGGGCGAGGAAGAGGGCGAGGTCTTCGGCTACAGCCTGCCGCCCAAGACCGTGGTGCTGACCTTTGACGACGGCCCGCACGGTGTGTACACGGCGGAGATCGCGGCCATCCTCAAGCAGTACGGTGCGCCGGCCATCTTCTTCCAGGTGGGCAGCAACCTGGGCACGGTGGGGGCCGACGGCAAGACCAAGCTGGGCCCACGCGCCGAGGTGAGCCGCAAGCTGCTGGAAGCAGGCCACACGCTGGCCAACCACAGCATGACGCATGCGCAGCTTTCCAAGCTCAAGGGCGACGGGCTCAAGTCGGAAGTGATGGGTACCGACGAGCTGCTCAAGGCGGTGGATGCGCGGCGTTCGCCGCTGTTTCGCTTTCCGTATGGCGCGCGCAATGACGAGGGCCTGGACCTGCTGTCGGGCGCGCAGCTGCGTTCGGTGATGTGGAACATCGATTCGCTGGACTGGGCCGACCCGGTGCCCAGCTCCATTGTGGAGCGTGTGCTGCGCACGGTGGAGAAGGAAGGCCGCGGCATCATCCTGTTCCACGACATCCACGAGCGCACCGTGAAGGCGCTGCCGGCCATCCTGGACCGGCTGGTGGCCGAGGGCTACCAGTTCGCGAACTGGGACGGCAGCGGTTTCAGCATCAGCAAGGGCGCGGCGGCGGCGCCGACCCCCGTGGCGGCCAACCCGGGCTACAGCGATTCATGGGCCGTGGTGATAGGCATCGACGACTATGCCCACTGGCCCAAGCTGCAGTACGCGGTGCGCGACGCGCGGGCGATCCGCGAGACACTGGTGCAGCGCTTCGGCTTCAGCGCCGAGCATGTGCTGTCGCTGGAAAACCGGGAAGCAACGCGCGCCGGCATACTCGCGGCCTTTAACGACAAGCTGGCGCGCAGCGGCATGAAAAAGAACGACAGGCTGTTTGTGTTCTTCGCGGGCCACGGCGCGACGCGCCAGCTGACGTCGGGCCGCGACCTGGGCTACATCATCCCGGCCGATTCAGACCCGAACAAGATCGCGACCGATGCGGTGCCCATGACAGAGCTGCAGAACATCGCCGAAAGCGTGACGGCCAAGCATGTGCTGTTTGTGATGGACGCCTGCTACAGCGGCCTGGGGCTGACGCGCGGCGCGGGCAGCGGCAACTTTTTGCGGGACAACGCCAAGCGCCTGGGCCGGCAGATGCTGACGGCCGGCGGCGCCGACCAGCTGGTGGCCGACGGCGGGCCCAACGGGCATTCGGTGTTTACCTGGACGCTGCTGCAGGCCATGGCCGGCAAGGCCGACCTCAACGGCGACGGCCTGATCACCGCGACCGAGCTGGCCGCGTATGTGGCGCCGGCGGTGTCGGCCGTGTCACGGCAGACGCCGGCCTTCGGCAGCCTGCCGGGCTCCGAAGGCGGCGACTTTGTGTTCGCGCTGCCGGCGGAGGCGGAGTTTTTGAGCGCGCAGACCAGCCAGCTGTCGGTGGACGCCATTGCGCTAAACAGCAAGCTCGATGCGACACGGCCGCCGGTGCCTGCGACTGCTGCCGCGCCTGCCGCTGCCGACAGCCCCGCCGCACTGCCGGTATCGGCCACGGTGGTGGTCAAGGATTTGCAGGGCGGCGAGCAGAAGATCATCACGCCGCTGGCCGTGCCGAGCTCGGCGCGCCAGCTGGCGCAGCGCGCCAACGACCGCGGCCTGCAGCTCTACAAGGAAAAAAATTATGCCGAAGCGGAAGCCCAGTTCACCGAGGCGCTGAAGCTGCGCCCGGACTTCGCGCTGGCCGCGAACAACCTGGGCTTTGTCTACTTCAAGCAGGACAAGTTCAAGGAAGCGGCGCGCTGGTTTGAGAACACGGTGAAGATGGACCCTTCACGCGCGATTGCCTACCTGAATCTGGGCGATGCCCATGCGAAGGCCGGCGACGGCGAGAAAGCCAGGAAGGCCTTTCGCGCCTACCTGGAGCTCGCGCCCACGGGGCCAGGCGCGGGCCATGCAAAGCAGGAGCTGGAAAAAGGCTGAGCCGCAATAGGCTGGCCGCAAAAACAAAAAGGGGCAGCTGAAACAGCTGCCCCTTTTTTTGCGCGCTTGCTTACTTGCTTGCGGCGGCTTTCACGTCGGTCTTGGCTTCGGCCTTGACAGCATTGGTGTCGAGCTTGGCCTTGGCCTTGTCGGCGCCGGTTTCCACTTTCAGCGAGTCGACCTTGGCGTTGGCGTCAACCTTGGTGGAAGCGGCCTTGGCGTCGGCCTTGATGCCGGTCTTTTCAGCTTTGGCGTTGGCCTTGGCCTGGTCGTCAGCGTCGGCCTTGGCAGCTTTGGCTTCGGCCTTGGCTTTCACCTTGGCAGCCTTGGCATCGGCCTTGGCGGTTTTTTCGGCGGCGGCGGCTTCGGCCTTGGCAACCTTGGCGTCTGCCTTGGCATCGACCTTGGCTTCGCTCTTCACGGCGCCGGCAACAGCTTTGTCGGCCTTGGCGTCCGCCTTGACTTCAGCTTTGGTAGCGGCCGGAGCAGCCGGTGCGGCAGGCGCGGGGGTTTGTGCGGAAGCGATGCCGACGAACAGGGTGGCGATCAGGGTAGCGAGCAATTTGTTCATGAGAGAGTCCTTTGGATATGGAAGGTTGAAACGTTGATAGCACGTAGCCTCGTGTTCAACGGCGTGCACGCGGCCTTGTTGACCCGGGACACACAAGCTTGCATTTGCGGCGGGCGCTTTACATCCTTTGTCGCTGTGCGGCGACAAACACGCGCCTTGCTTGCCTGCCATGTAGGATGTGGCGCATCGAGACTGCAGGACAAGAACAGACGGCATGCGCAACACAACAACTCCCCAAAAAATCGTCATCGCGGGCGGCGGCGTGATCGGCAGTGCGATCGCCTACTTTCTTGCAAGCCATCCGCGCTTTGCCAGCGAGGTCACGGTGATAGAGCGCGACCCGACCTATGCGCAGGCTTCGTCGGCGCTGTCGGCCAGCTCGATACGCCAGCAGTTCTCGCAGCCGGTGAACATCGCGGTCTCGCAGTTCGGCATCGAGTTTCTTCGCAACATCCACCAGCACCTCGCAGTGGATGGCGATGTGCCCGAGATTGGTTTGGCCGAGCGCGGTTATCTGTACCTGGCCACGGATGCCGGCGCGGCCACCTTGCGCGAGAACCATGCGACGCAGCGCGCCATGGGCGTGGAGGTCGCGCTGCTGGAGCCCGCGCAGTTGCGGCAGCGCTTTCCGTGGCTGAATGTGGACGACCTCGCGCTGGGCTCTTTGGGCCTGGCGGGCGAGGGCTGGTTTGACGGCTACGGCCTGCTGATGGCCTTTAAGCAAAAAGCGCGCAGCCTGGGCGTGCAATATATGAAAGCCGAAGCCACGGGCTTTGCGCACAGCGCGGGCCGCGTGACGGCGGTGGCGCTGCAGGGCGGCGCGCAGCTGCCCTGCGACTGGGCGGTGAACGCGGCGGGCGCCTGGGCACGGCCGTTGATGGCGGGCACGGGGCTGGACCTGCCGGTGTATGGGCGCAGGCGCTGTGTCTATGCGTTTGCCAGCCCCGCAAAGACGCCGGGCTGCCCGCTGGTGATCGATACCAGCGGCCTGTGGTTCCGGCCCGAGGGCGACATCTGGATTTGCGGCCTGCCGCCCGCTGAGGGCCATGACGCCAACGATGCGCCGCTGGACGTGGACCACGAACTCTTCGACCAGGCCTGGCTGACGCTGGCGCACCGCGTGCCGGGCTTTGAGGCGCTGCGCCTGCAGCGCGCCTGGGCCGGCTATTACGAATACAACACGCTGGACCACAACGCGCTGCTGGGCCCGCACCCGCTGCTGCCGAATTTGCTGCTGGCCAATGGCTTTAGCGGCCACGGCCTGCAGCAGTCGCCGGCCGTGGGGCGGGGCCTGGCCGAGTGGATTTGCGAGGGGGCTTACACCAGCCTGGATTTGTCGCCGCTGGCGGCTGAGCGGCTGGTGAGCGGTGAGGCCCTGGTTGAGAAGAATGTGATTTAGGCAGCGGGACAAGGGAGAAAAGGGAGAAAAAGTGCTTTTGAGCCGCATTTCTGAAAATACGGCTCATTTTTTGAGCCGCATTTGCTTGCGCTTTATTTCTCGCTGTCCAGGTGCGCCATCTGGTCGGCCCCATACCGCGTGCCGGCCACGGCATCGGCCGGTAAGGCGGCTTCAATGCGCCGGAGGTCTTCGCCGCCCAGCGTGAGCTTGAGGGCGCCCAGCGATTCGTCCAGCTGCTTCAAGGTGCGCGAACCGACCAGCGCCACCATGTCAACGCCCAGGGCCTTGCCGCGCGCGAGCACCCAGGCAATCGCGACCTGCGAGGCCGTGGCGCCCAGGCCGGCGGCGAGTTGCTGCAGCACGTCGACCAGCTGCTGGTTTTTGGCGGCGTTGTCGCCGGTGAAGCGCGGCAGGTGGGCACGGAAGTCATTCGGCCCCGTGGGTTTGGAGCCCGAGAGCAGGCCGCGAGAGAGCACGCCGTAGGCCGTGACGCCTATGCCCAGCTGCCTGAGCACGGGAAAGATCTCGGCCTCGGGCCCGCGGCTGATCAGCGAGTACTCGATCTGCAAGTCCGTGATCGGGTGCACGGCGTGGGCTTTTTGGATGGTGTCGACACCGACTTCGCTCAAGCCTATGTGGCGCACAAAACCGGCTTTGACCATGTCGGCGATGGCGCCTATCGTGTCTTCAATCGGCACGTTCGGGTCGAGACGCGCGATGCGGTAGATGTCGATGTGGTCGGTGCCCAGGCGCTGCAGGCTGTGGGCCAGGAAGTTCTTGACGGCGGCGGGCCGGCCGTCCATGCCTATCCAGCCGGCGCTGGGGTCGCGCAGCGCGCCGAACTTGACGGAGATGAGTGCCTCGTCGCGCCGGCCCTTGAGCGCACGGCCCAGCAGCATTTCGTTGTGGCCCATGCCGTAGAAGTCGCCGGTGTCTATGAGGTTGATGCCGGCGTCGAGTGCCGCGTGAATCGTGGCGATGCTTTGCGCTTCGTCGGCCGCGCCATACATGGCGGACATGCCCATGGCGCCCAGGCCTATGGCGGAAACGGATTGCGGGCCTTTGGCGCCCAGACGGGTTTGGGCAAGGGTGGTGGTGTTCATGGGGAGCCTTTCGGTGAATTCGGAGTCAGTGAATGGATGTTCGGTAGAAGGACTGTATTGATTTCAATTACAGGAATAAACTTCCAACTACTGAAATAACTGTTACCTGATTCAAGAACAATAAGGCTGAATTCATGAGTGTTGACCGCTACAAAGCGATGGAAGTGTTTAACCGCGTGGTCGAGCTGGGCAGCTTTACCGCGGCGGCCACGGCGCTGCACATGCCCAAGGCCCGCGTGACGACGACAGTGCAGGAGTTGGAAGCCCACCTGGGCGTGCGCCTGTTGAACCGCACCACACGCCGGCTGAGCCTGACGGACGACGGCGCGCTGTACCACCAGCGGGCGCTGGCCATGCTGCAGGACATGGGCGAACTCGAGGGCGCGCTGCGCCGCGCGGTGGCCACGCCGGCCGGGCGGCTGCGCGTGGACGTGCCGGCCGCCGTGGGCCGGCATGTGGTCTCGCCGGCGCTGCCGGAATTCTTCAAGCGCTACCCGGACATGGTGCTGGAGCTGGGCAGCAGCGACAGGCCGGTGGACCTGGTGGCCGAGGGCGTGGACTGCGTGATTCGCGGCGGCCTGTTGCACGACGAAACCCTGGTGGCGCGGCCGCTGGGCCGGCTCAAGGTGGTGACCTGCGCCGCGCCCTCCTACCTGGCGCAGTACGGCACGCCGAAAACCCTGGAAGACCTGGAGCAGCACCGCTTCGTGAACTTCCACTCGGCCAAGACCGGCAAGATATTTCCGTTCGAGTTTTCCAAGGACGGCGAGCTGCGGCAAATCAACCGCCCGCACTGGGTGACCTGCAACGACGCCGACAGCCACATGGGTGCGGTGCTGGCCGGCCTGGGCCTGGCGCAGCCGCCGCTGACACGGCGCACCTGCGCACTGCTGGAGAGCGGTGCGCTGGTGCGCGTGCTGCCCGACTGGCAGCCCGAAGACCTGGCCATGGTGGTGATGTACCCGCGCAACCGCCACCTGACGGCCAAGGTGCGGGCCTTTGCCGACTGGGTGGCGGAAGTGTTCAAGGCCGAGTTCGCGGCGGGCGCCAAGCTGTATCCGCAGTAGCGGCGCGGCCTCAGGCGGCCGCGCGGCTCAGCTTGACGGGCGCGAAATCGACGGGCACCGCAAACGCCACATTGACGTAATTGGTGAAGAGGTTGAGCGCCACATGCGCGAGGATCTCGACCAGCTGTTCGTCGCTGAAGCCGGCCTTGCGCACGGCCTGCACGTCGGCCTCGGACACATTGCCGCGCTCGTTCACGAGCTTGAGCGCGAAGGCGAGCGCCGCGGCGGTGGCCGGGTCTGCGGATTCGCCGCGCTGCGCGGCGGCCATGCCCTCGGCGCTGACGCCGGCCTTGCGGCCCAGCGCGGTGTGGGCGGCCAGGCAGTACTCGCAGGCATTGCGGTCGGCCACCGCGACGGCAATCTGCTCACCCAGTTTGGCGCCAATGCTGCCGCCGCCCAGGGCGCCGAAGAAGCCCCACATGCTTTGGAGCGCGGCCGGCGAATTGGCAACGGCCTTGAACATATTGGGCGTGGCGCCAAAAGCCTGGTGGACCTGGTCGAGCAGGGCTTTGCGGTCGGCGCTGGTGGCGCTGCGGTCTATCAATGGGATGCGTGACATGGCGGAAGTCCTTGAAGGGTTGGAAGTGAAGGGATGAACATTTCGTGCGGTGGGCTAGACGCCACTGGCTGCACGGGATGCAGTTTCCCGCGACAATCGGGACTGATTGGATCAATTTATCCATCAAATCATTCTTATCGTCCAGGCACGCCCCAACGCAAACATCACCATGAACCAAGGACTGGACCGGCTTTCCGCCCTGATGGACCGCTTTCGCGTGCGGGCCCATATGTTCCACAACGGGCCGCTGTGCGGCGTCACACACTTCACGCCCGAGGCCGGGCTGGGGTTTTTGCATGTGATGCGGCGCGGGACCATGGTGGTCACACACCGCGCGGGCACAGGCGCGCCGCAGCGCGTGGAGGTGAACGAACCCAGCCTGGTGTTTTACCCAAGGCCTTTGGCGCACGACTTTCACAACGCGCCGGTGGAAGGCGCCGACTTCACCTGCGCGACGCTGGCCTTTGACGGCGGCGCCGGCCACCCGCTGGCACGTGCCTTGCCGGCGCTGGTGGTGCTGCCGCTGGCGCGCGTGCAGGGGCTGGAGCACACGCTGGCCTTGCTGTTTGCCGAAACGCAGCAGGTGCGCTGCGGCCAGCGCCTGCTGGCCGACCGGCTGTTCGAGGTGTTGCTGCTGCAGTTGCTGCGCTGGCTGCTGGACCACCCGCCCGAAGGCGGCGCGCCCGAGGGGCTGCTGGCAGGCCTGGCCGAACCGCGCCTGGCGCGCGCGCTGGCCGCGGTGCATGAAAAGCCCGGTGAGGCCTGGAGCCTAGAGCTGCTGGCGCAAGCCGCCGGCATGTCGCGCAGCGCCTTCGCGCTATTGTTCAAGCAGAAGGTCGGGCAGACGCCGGCGGACTACCTGGCGACCTGGCGGCTGGCGATTGCCCAGGCCGAGTTGCGCGGTGGCCAATCCCTCAAAGCCATTGCCGCGCGCCTCGGTTATGCCAATGCGTCGGCGCTGTCGCGCCTCTTTGTGCAGAAAACGGGCGTCTCGCCGCGTGAGTGGGCCAAGGGGGCCAAGGCGATTTCCTAGCGGCTTTGCGGCATCTGGGCCAACAGCACAAAGCCGCCGGCCAGCGCGAGGTTCTTGAAGAAATGCAGGACCTGGTTGCGCAGCGCTTGCGGCGTGGCCGTCCAGAAATTGTGGGCGATGAAAGCGTCGGCCAGCAAAAAGGTCGCGGCGGCCAACGCGAACCAGCGCAGCTGCCAGCCGAAGACGAGCGCCAGGCCGGCGGCGACCTCGACCGCGCCGATGGCGGCGCCCATGTAGTTGCGCTGCTTTGCCGAATCGAGGAAGTGTGAGGCACCGGGGCCTATGAAGGCCAGGGCCATCAGCGTGCGGGCCAAGGCCACGATGAGAGCGGGGTTCATGGTGTGCTTTCTGAAGAGATTTGAGTGAGGGGCGGGGTGCGGCTTGCGACACCCGCCCCGGCGCGAGTCTCAAGCCGCCCGGCGCACCGCAGGCTTGAGCATGTCGGCGATGCCTATGCGCTGGGCGAATTCCTCGCGCACACGTTCGGCCACCACCGTGACTTCACCAGCGCCGTCGTCGATGAAGTCGGTGACCGAGCGGAAGGGCCGCGTGCCGGCGGGCAGGCCCACGATGCGGGTGATGTCGTCGGCCACGGCCTGCGGGTCGGCATCGGCCGGGCTCAGGGCCGAGAGGCGTTCGCCGACCTTGTCCATCACGCCGTCATAACGCGCATAGGCGGCGGCAAGAACCGCGTCGGCCGGTTTGCCGGCGCTGGGGAAGTGGTCCGTGCCTTTGGTGAAAGCACCCGGCACGACGATGGAGGTCTCTATGCCAAAGCGGGCAAGCTCATACGACATGGTCACAGCCATCGAATCCATCGCGGCCTTGGCAGCGGCATAGGGGCCGAGGAAGGGCGGGAAGCCGCCGCGCACCGTGCTGCTGCTGACCCACAGCACCAGGCCCGCTTCCGCCTTGCGCATGACCGGCAACACGGCGCGGTTCACGCGCTGGCTGCCCAGGAAGTTGGTGTCCAGCACCTTGCTGATTTCTTCGGGCGTGTAGGCCTCGGCAGGGCCGACCACCAGGTGGCCGGCGTTGTGCACGACGACGTCGAGGCGGCCCTGCTCGGCCACGATGTGCGCCACGGCGGCGTCGGCAGACGGCTGCGAGAGCACGTCGAGTTCAACGGCGCGCAAGTCAAAGCCATTGGCAAAACCCCAGTCGCGCAGTTCGCGCACCTTGGGCGCGTTGCGGCCCTGGATGTCGCGCATGCTGGCATACACGGTGTGGCCGGCTTGTGCGAGTGAACGGGCGCTGAGATGGCCGATGCCGGTGCCTGCACCGGTAACGAGGATGACGGATTTCATGGTGTGTGTCTTTCTGGAAAGGGGTTGAAAAAGGTTGTTGATAAAAATCGTTGTTGATGACCTTGGGAAAGCGCGTGAAGATTTCGTAGCGAGCGAGCCGAGGTTGGGTCGAGCACCGGAGCCGTACACCCGTACGGCGAGGAGCGCAGGCCCAAGATCGGTTCGCGCAGTAGAAAGATTCGCGTGCTTTCAGACGACGCCGCCGTTGGCGCGCAGCGTCTGGCCGTTCACCCAGGCCGAGTTCTCGCTGACCAGGAACGCGACGGCACTCGCGATGTCCTCCGGCGTGCCCAGGCGTTCCAGCGGCGCCATCCTGGACATGCGCTCCACCGTCTCGGGCGTCTTGCCGTTGAGGAACAGCGCCGTGGCCGTGGGGCCGGGGGCGATGGCGTTGATGCGGATGTTTTTGCCGCGCAGCTCTTTGGCCATGATGTGGGTGAAGGTTTCGACCGCGCTCTTGGTCGCGCCGTAGACCGCATAACCTGGCAGGGCCAGGCCGATCACGCTGGTCGAGAAATTGACGATGCGGCCGCCGGCTTGCAGGCGGGTTGCGGCTTCACGCAGCGTGTTGAAGGTGCCTTTGACATTGACGGCGAAGAGGCGGTCAAAGGTGTCGTCGTCGGTGTCGGCCAGCGCGGGCAGGCTGGGCGGCATGATGCCGGCGTTGTTGACCAGCACGTCGACACGGCCAAAGGCTTTGATGCTTGCGTCGAACAGGGCTTTGACGGCGGCGGAACTGGCGACGTCGGCCTGCACGGCAATGGCCTTGCCGCCGGTGGCGGCGATGGACTGCACCACGGCCTGGGCTTCTTCGGCCTGGCCGGCGTAGTTGACGACGACGGCGTAGCCCTCTTGCGCAAGGCGCTGGGCGACGGCCGCGCCTATGCCGCGCGAGGCGCCGGTGACGAGGGCAACTTGGGTGGATGCGGAAGCGGTCATCTGGAACTCCTGAAATTGATAAGGGTTGGTTTGTTCTGACTGCCCGCGGCGCCTGGTTTGTTTGCGCTTTTGGTGAGCCAGTGACGCCATTGTTCTATTCAATTCCTTTGTCATAAATACCGTAAACTTGCCTTCACTGTTCAACTAACACCAACAATCAGGTTGCACAAAATGGATAGGTTTCATTCGATGCAGCTGTTCACGCGAATCGTGGAGCTGGGCAGTTTTACGAAGGCGGCCGACGACCTGCATCTGCCGCGCGCAACCGTGACGCACGCCGTCCAGCAGCTGGAAAAACGCCTGGGCGCGCGGCTCTTGCACCGCACGACGCGCCACGTAAGCCCCACGCAGGACGGCGCGGCCTATTACGAGCGCTGCCTGCGCCTGTTGACGGACCTGGAAGAGGCCGAGTCGGCGTTTGTGAACGCGGGCAGCAAACCGCGCGGCAAGCTGCGCGTGGACTTGCACGGCACGCTGGCCAAGCATTTTTTGCTGCCGGTGATCGGCGATTTTTTTGCGCGCTACCCGGACATCGAACTCGAAATCGGCATGGGCGACCGGCTGGTGGACCTGGTGCGCGAGGGCGTGGACTGTGTGCTGCGTGTGGGCGAGCTGGCCGAGTCCAGCATGGTGGGGCGGCGCGTGGCCTTGCTTGAACAGGTGACCTGCGCGAGCCGCGAATACATCGCCAAACACGGCAAGCCCGACTCGCTGGAGGCACTGCGCGGCCACCGTGCGGTGAATTTTTTATCCAGCCGTACGGGCAAGGCGCTGCCTTTTGATTTCATGGTCGACGGCGTGCCGCGCCAGGTGCAGCTCAAGGGCTCGGTCGCGGTGACGGACGCCGACGCCTACAAGGCCTGCTGCGCCGCGCACCTGGGTTTTATCCAGGTGCCGCGCTACCACCTGGCCGCGCAGCTGGAGGCGGGCGCGCTGGTGGAAGTGCTGGCGCAATTCAGGCCGGCGCCCATGCCGGTGTCTGTGCTGTATCCGCACCACCGGCAGCTCTCACCGCGCGTGCGGGTGTTCGTAGATTGGGTGGCCGACGTCATGGCCCACGCGCGCTGAGAACTCAACGCGCCAGTGGCAGCGCATAAGCACGCACATAGTCGCCCGCGCGCGTGCCCAGCGAACCGTGGCCGCCGGCCACTACCAGCACATACTGCCGGCCGTCGGTGCCGGTGTAGCTCATGGGCGTGGCCTGGCCGCCGGCGGGCAGGCGTGACTTCCAGAGTTCGTCGCCGGTGTTGACGTCGTAGGCGCGCACATAGTCGTCCAGCGTGCCCGAGAGAAAAGCGACGCCGCCGGCCGTGGCAAGAGGGCCGCCCAGGTTGGGCACGCCCATACGGAAGGGCAGCGGCACGGGCGAGAGGTCGCGCACCGTGCCGTTTTTGTGCTGCCAGGCAATGGCGCCGGTGATGAGGTCGGCGCCGGCCACATAACCCCAGGGCGGCGCCTGGCAGGGAACGCCCAGCGGCGACAAAAAGGCGCTGAGCTTGACGGCAAAAGGCGCACCGAAGTTTTCATTGAGCGAGGGCAGGCTGCCTTCGGGCCGCTGCTTGCCCTGGACCATCAGCGTCGTGTCGTCGGTACGCGGCACCAGCCTGGAAACAAAGGCCAGGTAGGTCGGCGTGGTGAAGGCCATCTGCCGCACCGGGTCGACGGCCACGCCGCCCCAGTTGAAGACGCCGAAGTTGCCGGGGTAGACCAGCGTGCCCTGGGTGGACGGCGGCGTGAAGCGGCCCTCATAACGCAGGCGCTGAAAGGCGATGCGGCAATACAGCTGGTCGAACATGGTGGCGCCCCACATGTCGCGGCCGGTCAGCGGCGGCGGGTTGAAGGACAGGGCCGATTTGGGCTGAGTGGGCGCGCTGCGGTCGCCCTGGGCGGCGCCCTGCGGCGCGGGGACTTCGGTGACCGGCAGCAGCGGCGTGCCGGTGCGGCGGTCCAGCACAAAAATCTCGCCCTGCTTGGTGGGCTGCACGAGTGCGGGCACTTTGTTGCCGCCTATGTTGAGGTCCAGCAGGCTGGGCTGGGCCGGCACGTCGTAGTCCCAGAGGTCGTGGTGCACGGTCTGGAAATTCCAGCGCACCTTGCCGGTGGCCAGGTCCAGCGCGACGACGGAAGACGAATAGCTTTCGACCGCCGGGCTGCGGTTGCCGCCCCACTGGTCGGGCGGCTGGTTGCCCAGGGGCACATAGACCATGCCCAAGGCCTCGTCGACGCTGGAGATGGACCAGCTGTTGGGCGAGTTGGCGGTGTAGCTCTGGCCGGGCGCGAGCGGCGCGCTGCTGTCGGGCCGGCCCGAATCCCAGGCCCACACCAGGGCGCCGGTGTTGATGTCGAAGGCGCGTATGACACCGGACTGCTCTTTGGTGGAGACGTTGTCGAGCACGGTGCCGCCGACGATGATGAGGCGCGAGGTCACCACCACGGGCGAGGTTGAGTAATAAGCGCCGGGCTTGCGGTTGGGCATGCCGGCCCAGAGGTCTATCTGCCCCTTGCCGCCGCCGAAGGAGGTGCAGGGTTTGCCGCTCTCGGGGCTCAGCGCGATCACGCGCCCGTCGGCCGTGGGCATAAAAAGTTTGGCCGTGCAGCCGTCGGCGGCGGCCGGCGCGGGTGCGGCCGGCGGCGACTGGTAGGACAGGCCGCGGCAGGTCAGGTGCTGCAGCGCGAGCTTGTCCTGGATCTCGGGGTTGAAGCGCCAGGCCTCGGCGCCGGTGGTGGCGTCGAGCGCGATCACCGACTGGTGCGGCGTGCACAGGAACAGCCGGTTGCCGACTTTGAGCGGTGTCACCTCGAAAGTGGTTTCCTCGGGGTCGCCAGGGCGGCCGCGCATGTCACCGGTGCGGTACTGCCAGGCCATCTCCAGGCTCTTGACGTTGTCGGGCGTGATTTGCGCCAGCGGCGAATAACGCTGGCCCTGGCCGGTGCGGCCGTAGGCATGCCATTCACCGGCCGGCACGCTGTCGGCCGGCGCCGACGCGGCGCCCTGCGGCGGCAGGGGCAGCATGCCCACCAGGCGATTGTCGTCATGGAACCAGGTGACGACCGCGGCAACGAGGAACGCGCTGAGCACCGAGCCCAGCGCCCAGCGGCCGCCGCGCATGCCCCAGGCGCCGTCGTGGCCGGCAGTGCCCACCGGCCAGGCACTGGCGGTCCAGGGCGCGGCCAGGAACAGGCCGATGAGGAACACCACGCCGCCGCGCGCGGCCAACGGCCACCAGTCCAGCCCCGTTTCCCACAGCGCCCAGGCCAGCGTGCCGCCGACCAGCATGGCAAACACCCACAGCCCGGCCGGGCTGCGACGCATCAGCAGCACACCGGTGAGCACAAAGCCCAGGCCCGCGAGCAGGTAATACCAGCTGCCGCCCAGCACGCCCAGCCAGGCACCCGCGAGCAGCATGGGCACGCCGAGCAAAAGCAGGAGAAAACCTGTGACCCAGGATGTGCGCGAGGAGGGGGCGGCGCGGTAGTGCATTTTTGTTCTTGGGATGCGCGCAATCCAGGCGGGCGACACAGCGTGCCGGAACCGGAAAAACGCAGCGGCTGAAGAGCAATCTAGCCCGCGCGCGCCGCGCCGGGCGTCAGCCTGCGGCTGACAAGGCTGTAGGAAGCCTGTGGCGGACCGCCGCAGGGTGGGTGCATTCCTACATGCGGCACCGGAAATACCCGGCGTGACGACCAAGCCGCAGGACTGATCTTGGGGATTCGGCGGTGTTCCGCGAACCCTGTGTGCGCGCACCGCATTCCTCTTGTCAACTTGTCCGCAAGGAGTTTTCCATGCCCATCAAAACATCCACACCACGATCCGCAGTTCGCAACGCCGGCCTGACGCTTGCCGCCGCCGCGGCCCTGGCCCTGTCGGCCGCGCCCCCCGCCTGGGCGCAAAGCGGCTCCACACCCGCGCCCGCCACCACCCAGTCCGACGGTGATTCCAAGCTGGACCGCAGCGACCGCAAGATGCTGCAGGACCTGGCCCAAGGCAATATGGCCGAGGTTGACGCCGGCAAGATGGCGCTGGAAAAATCGCAGAGCGCCGAAGTGAAAAAATTCGCGCAGCAGATGATCGACGACCACGGCTCGGCCCTGGCCGGTGTGCAGGCCCTGGCCCGGGCCAAGAACGTCACGCTGCCGGATGGCGCGGGCGCCATGGCCAAGACCAAGGTCACCGCGCTGAAGGCCTTGTCGGGCAACCTGTTCGACAAGGAATACGCCAAGCGCTCGGCCGTGAGCGACCATGAAAGCACCGTGAAGCTGCTGCAGAAAATCCAGAAGGACGGCAAGGACAGCGACCTCAAGGCCCTGGCCGGCAAGATGCTGCCGACGGTGGAACACCACCTGGAGATGGCCAGGGAGCTGGCGGCTTCGACCGCCGCCGCCAAGTCCTGATACGCAGGCCTCAGGGCTCTGAGGATTTCCTGGCGCGCCGGCCTTTTGCCTTTGCTCCGGCCGGCACGAGTTCGTGCGGCTCCAGGAAAAACGCGGTGTTGCCGACCAGCCGCTCGACCGCCAGGTCGATAAAGGCACGCGCCCGCGCGGGTTGCGCGTTGCGGCTGCCGTAATACACATGCAGGCCCAGGTGCTCGGTGACATGCTGCGTGAGCAGCGGCACCAGCAGGCCGGCGCGCACCAGCGGGGCGGCGGTCGCGCCTATGAGCTGGCCTATGGCCTGGCCGGCGACCACGGCGCGGGCTTCGAGGTCCACGTCGTTGCTGAGAAAGGAGGTCGCGACGCTGCGGGCCACCACTTCTTCACCGACCTTGAACTCCCAGGGCATGGTCTTGCCGGTGCCCGTGTGGTGAAAGCCGGTGCAGCGGTGGTGGGCCAGGTCTTCAATGGTCTGGGGTGCGCCGTTCTGCGCGATGTAGGCCGGTGAGGCGCAGACGACGAGCTGCAGCGGCAGGATGCGCCGCGAGATGATGCCGCCCTCGGGCGGCGAGCCGGCGCGAAAGCCGACGTCGACGCGGTCTTCGACCCAATTGCCTATGCGGTCGTCCATCTGGATGTCGGGCTCGACCTGCGGATGGCGGCGGCAATACTCCTCGAGCACCGGCCACAACACCTCCAGCATGATGGAGCGCGGCGCGACGATGCGCAGCGGGCCGGCGATCTCTTCGCGGCTACGGCGCGCGCCGTGCAGGGCGCGCTGCAGGGTGGACAGCCCGGGCTGCGCGGCCTGCAGGAACTGCTGGCCCTCTTCGGTCAGGCTCAGGCTGCGCGTGGTGCGGTGGAACAGGCGCACGCCCAGGTGGCGCTCCAGCTGCACCAGCGCCTGGCTGGCGGCCTGCGGCGTGATGGCCTGGGCCGCGGCGGCCTGGCGCAGGCTGCCGAGTTCGGCTGCCTTGACGAAGGTGGCGATGGCGCGCAACTCATTCAGGGCCATGGGGTTCTCCTCGGAGGGCGGCAATTATCACGATTTGCTTGATTATGAACCCAGCGACTCCTAGCTATTCAGCGCCTAATGGAAATCCTACATTGCCTTCCTCAACAACTTTTTTCAAGGGGCAAGGCCATGAATGCAAAGACGGATTTCAAACGTGTGTGGATGATCACCGGCGCGGCGCGCGGCATAGGCGCGCGCATCACCGAAGCGGCGCTGGCACGCGGCGAGGCGGTGGTGGCGACTTCGCGCGATGCGGCTTCGGTGCAAAAAAGATTTCCCGCGAGTGATGCACTGCTGGCGCTGCCGCTGGACGTGACCGACGAGGCCCAGGCGGCCACGGCGGTGCAGGCCGCGCTGGCGCGCTTCGGCCGCATCGACGTGCTGGTCAACAACGCGGGCTACGGCCTGCTGGGCGCGGTGGAAGAAGCCACGGCCGAGGAGGTGCGGCGCCTGTATGACACCAATGTGTTCGGCCTGCTCAACGTGACGCGCGCCGTGCTGCCGGCCATGCGCGCGCGCCGCAGCGGCCACGTCATCAATATCTCCTCGCTGGGCGGCTACCAGTCGAGCCCGGGCTTTGGCGTGTACTGCTCGACCAAGTTTGCGGTCGAGGGCCTGAGCGAAGCGCTGCACGGCGAGCTTGCGCCGCTGGGCATCCATGTGACGGTGGTGGAGCCGGGTTATTTCCGCACCGACTTCCTGGACAGCAATTCGCTGGTCGTGTCGCCGCGCATCCTGAACGACTACGCCGCCAGCGCCGGCCAGGTGCGCGCGGCCGCCACGCGCATCAACCACAACCAGCCCGGCGACCCGCTGCGGCTGGCGCAGGCCATGCTGGCGCTGGTGGATGCAAGCGCCCCGCCGCTGCGCCTGCCGCTGGGCACCGACACGCTGCAAACGATTGCGGACAAGCATGCGTTTGTGAACGCCGAGCTGAAGGACTGGAAGGCGCTGGCCGCATCGACGGATTTCCCCCAGGAAGCGCTGGCGGCCTGAGCTGCGGTGTTTGAATAAAAAAGGCCTCGCGAGAGGCCTTTTTTTTGGTTCGGCGAAGATCAAGCCGCGCAGGGCGCGAGTTTTTTTGCGGGCCACATGCGCACCACCAGCGCGGCCACACCCGCCACCGCCGCCATCACACACACGCCCTGCCAGCCGGCCCGCGCGAGCACCACGCTGCCCAGCCAGGCGCCGCTGGCCATGCCGCTGAACATGCCGATAAACAGCACGGCATTGAGGCGGCTGCGCGCGGCGGGCTCTATGCTGTAGATGAGGGTCTGATGCGCGATCAGTGTGGCTTGCGCGCCCAGGTCGAACACCACGGCGCCCAATGCGACCAGCCACAGCTGGTCGGGGCCGGCAGCCATGGCGACAAAGGCGGCGGCCACCAGCGCCGCGCCCAGCCGGGTCACGACTTCCGGGCCTTTGCTGTCGGCAAGGCGGCCGGCCAGCGGCGCGGCCAACGCACCGGCGGCGCCGGCCAGGCCGAAGGCGCCGGCCGCGCCGCTGCCCAGGTTAAAGGGCGCGGCATGCAACATGATGGCCAGGGTGGACCAGAAGGCGCTAAAGCCTATGCTGATCAGCCCCTGGGCCAGGGCCGCGCGGCGCAGCGCGCCATGGCGCTTCCACAGCGTGGCCAGCGAGCCCAGCAGCGCCAGGTAGGGCAGCTGCGTGGTCGGCGCAAAACGCGGCAGGCGCCGCCACACGGCAATGCCCAGCAGCGCGATGCTGAGTGCCGCGGCCACAAACATGCTGCGCCAGCCAAGCTGCTCGGCCACGACGCCGGCCACCACGCGCGACAGCAGGATGCCCAGCAACAGCCCCGTCATCACGGTGCCCACGGTTTTGCCGCGCTGGGCTTCGGGCGCGAGCGTGGCGGCGGCCGGCACGATGTCCTGCGCCAGCGTGGCCGCCAGGCCTATGGCCAGGCTGGCCACCGCAAGCACCGCCACCGAGGGCGCACTGGCGGCCAGCAACAAGGCCAGCACCAGCGCCGCGGCCTTGCCGAGGATGATGCGGCGGCGGTCATAGCGGTCGCCCAGCGGCGCGAGCAAGCCAATGCCCAGCGCGTAACCCAGCGTGGTCAAGGTGGGCACCAGGCCTATGGCGGCGGGCGTGGATTTAAATTCGGCAAGCAGCAGGGCCAGCATGGGCTGGCTGTAATACAGCGAAGCCGCACCCAGGCCGGCGCCGGTGGCGAGCAGGAGGATCAGCGAAAGCGGCAATGCCGGCGCGGCGTGGTCATGCGTATAAAGAGTGGAAGTCATGGCAAGAATCCAGGTTTGAAGCAGGATGCGAGTATGCGGGCCGGGTTTTGCGCTGTGAAGGCGGCTATTGGGCACAATGGTCATACGTCAAACGCATGCAAGAACGCAGAACGGACACCCATGAAAACCGCGCCGGACCGGATTGAACTGATGCAGACCTTTGTGCGCATCGTGGAGGCGGGCAGCCTGTCGGCCGCCGCCGCGCAGATGAATGCCACCCAGCCCACGGTGAGCCGGCGCCTGCAGGCGCTGGAGCGGTCCCTGGGGCTCAAGCTGCTGCAGCGCTCCACCCATGCAATGAAGCTGACCGAGGACGGCGAGCGCTGCTTCAGCCGCGCCAAGGAGTTGCTGGGCAACTGGGACGCTTTTGAGGCCGACCTGCGCGGCACCCAGGAAGTGCCGGAAGGCACGCTGCGCGTGGTCGTGCCGCACGCGCTGGGCCAGCAGCAGCTGGTGGGGCCGGTGGTCGACTATTTGCGGCGCCACGAGCGCGTGACGGTGGAATGGCTGCTGCATGACGGCACGCCGGACTTCATCACCCAGGGCATAGACTGCGCGGTGCATGTGGGCGCGGTGGAAGACCCTTCGCTGGTGGCCGTGAAGATCGCCGAAGTCCGGCGCATCGTGGTGGCCGCGCCGTCGCTGCTGCAGGGCAGGCAGCCGCCGCTGCAGCCGGCCGAGTTGCAGGCCCTGCCCTGGCTGGCGCTGCAGACTTTTTACCGCAACGAGGTGGCGCTGACGCGGCGCCACGCCGGCCGGGACAGCGAGAACTACCGCTTCGCGATACGGCCACGCCTGGGCACCGACAGCCTGTTCGCGCTGCGCAATGCCACGCTGCTGGGCCTGGGCGCGAGCATCGCCTCGACCTGGCTGGTGGCCGACGATGTGGCAGAGGGCCGGTTGCTGCACCTGGCGCCCCAGTGGTGCGCGGCGCCGCTGCCGGTCTGGCTGATCTATCCCTATTCGAGTTTTTACCCGGCCAAGCTGCGCCGCTTTGTGGAGGCGCTGCGCGAGCGCCTGCCCCCGGGCATGGGCCTGCCGGTGCGGCCGGAGCCGGGCGGCACCTGAGCAGGCACTTGGCTCAGGCCGCGTCGCTGGCCTGCTCTTGCAGCCACGCGGCGAACGCGTCTACCGCGCGATTGGTGTGGGCGGTGGCCGAGCGCTGGCACAGGTAGTAGCTGCGGCCCGTGGCGACGCGGGTGTCAAAAGGCAGGACCAATTGGCCGCTGCGCAACTCGCTTTCGATGAGGCAGGGCTGGATGACGATGGCGCCCATGCCGGCGGTAGCCGCGACGATCAGGTTGTTGCCCAAGTCAAAGCCGGGGCCCAGCGCGGGCGGGGGTTTTTTCACGCCCGCGGCTTCCATCCAGACGGCCCAGTTGGCCGGGTAATTGATGTGATGGAGCAGGGGGCGTGTGGCGAGGTCCTCGGGGCGCTTGATGTTGCGCGCCAGTGCAGGTGTGCAGGCCGGCGTGATCTCCTTGCCCAGCAGGTAACGCCCCTGGATGCCGCGCGGCCACTTTTTACCAGGCAGCTTGAGCGCGATCCACAGGTCCACGTCGTCGCGCTTGAAGTCTTCGTCAAAGCGGTACTGCCGCAGCTCCACTTCGATATTGGGGTTCAGGGACTGAAAGCCGGCCAGCCTGGGAACCAGCCAGCGCGTCCCTAAAGTCGGCAGGACGCTGACCCTGACCTTGCGCTGCGAAGGGGCACCGCCGAACTGCGTGACCGCCGACTCCAGCCCGGCGACATGCACTTCCACCAGCTTCTGGAATTCACGCCCGCGGGCCGTGGGCACAACGCCCGTGGCTTGCCGGTCGAACAAGCTGCAGCCCAGCCTTTGCTCCAGCCGCAGGATGGCCTGGCTGACGGCACCCTGGGTGACGGAGAGAACCTCGGCCGCGCGGCGAAAACTGCCGAGCTGGCAGACCCCGAGAAAGGCGTGCAGCTCGGCCAGTGAAGGTGACTTGAACTTCATGGGACGCATTAGATCATCTAATCACCTGCTTTGAAATTGTCGTTTGCCCTGCGGCGGCCGCGGCCGCACACTGCGGCCCATGAGCAACTCCGAGCCCGTTAAAGTCATACGCCCCGCCGGCGATCCCATCGCACTGGTATGCGATTCGCCGCACAGCGGCACTTGGTATCCACAAGACTTCGATTTCGCGATCGAATTGCAGCAGCTACGGCAATGCGAGGACACGCTGATCGAGCAACTGTGGGACGCCGCCCCGCTGGTGGGCGCGACGCTGGTGCACGCGACTTTTCCACGCAGCTACATCGACACCAACCGCGCCGAGGACGATATAGACCTGGCAATGCTGGACGGCGAATGGCCTGGGCCGGTGGCCCCCTCCGATCGCTGCCTGCGGCTGGGCAACGGCCTGGTCTTCAGCAAGACCCCGACCCTGGAGCCGATCTACAACCGCCGGCTCCACGCCCGCGAGATCGCGCACCGCATTGAAAGCTGCTGGCGGCCGTATCGCCGCGCGCTGGCGGATGCGCTGGCCGGCGCAAGCACACGGCAGGGCGGGTGGTGGCACCTGAACCTTCATTCCATGCCCAGCAACGCGTACGCGCGCCTGGGACTTCCCGAGAAGCCCCTGGCCGACGTTGTACTTGGCAACCTGCGCGGTGCAAGCTGCGACGCGGCCTTCGCCGATTTCGTCGGCGAAGCGTTCCGGCGGCATGGCTACACGGTCGCGCTGAATGACCCTTATGCTGGCCAGGACCTGGTGCGCAGCTTCGGCCGGCCCGCGCTCGGACGGCACAGCCTGCAGGTCGAGATCAACCGGGCTCTCTACCTCGACGAAAAGACACGCGAGCCCAAGCGGCAGTTTCATGAACTCAGGAAGCGCCTGCACCTGGTGCTGCAGGCCATCGCGGATTACATCAGGGAAGAAACCATTCAGGCCGAACGCAAGGCCAAGCCCAAGGACACAGCATGACACTTATCCGCAACCGCAGGCAGCTTCTCGGCATGGCGGCCGGTGCTGCCGGCGCGATGGCCTGCCCGGCATTCAGCCAGGCGCGCGCCTGGCCCAACCGGCCCATCACACTGATCGTGCCTTTCCCGCCCGGAGGCGCAGTGGACATCTCGGCGCGCGCCATCTCCGACAAGCTGGGCAGGCTGCTCGGCCAGCCGGTGGTGATCGACAACAAGGCCGGCGCCGGCGGCGCCATAGGCACAGGCATAGGCGCGAAGGCCGCGCCCGACGGCTACACGCTGGTCGTCACCTCGCAATCGACCCATGTGGTCAACCCCGCGGTGTCAAGCAGCCTGCCGTATGACGCGGTCAACGATTTCGCTTACATCACGCTGATCGACAGGCTGCCCAATGTGCTGGTCGCCAGCGCCAAGCTGCCCGTCAAGAACTTTGCCGAGTTTGTGCGTTATGCCAAGGCCAATCCGGGCAAACTGAACTACGCCTCGTCGGGCAACGGCTCGGTGGCGCACCTGAGCATGGAGCTGCTCAAAGCCAAGCTGGGCCTGTTCATCACGCACATCCCGTACCGGGGTTCCGGGCCGGCGCTGACGGACCTGCTGTCGGGCCAGGTGCAGCTGACCTGGAACAACCTGTCGTCCAACCTCGGCATGCTGCAGAACGGGAGCCTGCGCGCGCTGGCCGTCGCAGCGCCGCTGCGCGTGCCGCAGCTGCCGGAGGTTCCGACTTTTGAGGAGCTCAAGCTGCCCGACCTCAACCTCACCTCATGGACGGGGCTGGCGGCACCGGCAAAGACGCCGGAGCCCATCATCCAGACGCTTTACGACGCGATGCGCAGCATTCTTCGCGACAAGGACACGCTGGAACTCTGGCGCAAGCGCGGCGCCATGCTTCCGGAGAACGTACGGCCCGCCGAGTACCGGCAGGAAGTGATTCAGCGCATCCAGTTCTTCAAGAACGTCGCCCAGGCCAACAAGATTGTGCTGGACTAGGGCCTTGCGCATGAATCCCCGCCACCCTGGCGTCACGCCCCAGCCGGACGGCTGAGGCCCGCGCCTTTCCCCCTGAATTTGCCGCCCCGCTGAAGACGAAATCTTCCGCGGCCTGGGCGAACTTTGCCCGCGAAACCCAAGCGGCGGTGATGAATCTCCGCCATCGACAACAACTTTTGAGGAGTGAGGGATGAAACTGAAGATGATCTGCCTGGCCGCTGTGGCCGCCGGCGCAATAACACCTGTAGCCACATTCGCGCAAAGCACGGTGACGATCTACGGGAGGATGGACACGAGCTTTGAGAACTCGAAGACCGGCTCCATTTCCCAGACCTTGATCACGGGCAATGCCTCACGGCTGGGCTTCAAGGGTGTCGAAGACCTGGGCGGCGGGCTCAAGGCCCTGTTTGGGCTCGAGATGGGAGTTTCGTCCGACACGGGCGCATCCAGCACGCCGATGTACCGCAACTCCTACGTGGGGATAGGCGGCGACTTTGGCGTCGTCAACATCGGCCGCATTGATTCGGCCGCGCCCAGCCGCACGCCGATTTACGCCATCCTGAGCCGGAACGTAGAGTATGTGATCCACGACGCGGGCGCCACGGCCATAGGCACCTCCATCTTCAATGCGCGCACACGCGTGTCGAACGCCATCGGCTACGCCAGCCCGGTCATCGGCAATTTTGTGTTCCGTGCCGGCCACTACCTCAACGGCGAAGGCCTGGCGGAAACCCCGGCCGGCCCGATACGCTTTGAGGGCGACTACAAGCAGACCGATGTGTCGATCAGCTACGGCGAAGGTGGCGGGCCCCTGGGGCTGGGCTTTGGCTACGGCACCGACAGCAAGCGCGGCGGCGCCCTGCTCAATGACTTCAAGAACAAGTGGATGCTGGTCGGCTCCTACGACTTCGGTGACATCCGCGCCTGGGCGGTTTACAACCGCGACAACTTCGCGGGCGGCCCGCTGTCACGCAGCAAGGTCGATGCACAGATGATTGGCGCGTCCTGGGACCTGACGCCCACCAGCAAGGTCATGGCCAACTACATCCGCAAGGACGTGCAGAGCGATCCGGCCGCCAAGCTCAAGCGCTTCCAGGCGGGGTATTCCTACAAGATGAGCAATCGCACATCGCTCTACGCCTTTTATGACCGCCAGGACCCGAATAACCGCGTCGCCAACGACGTGATCCGGGTTTACGGCGTCGGCATCCAGCACAACTTCTGAGCAGCCAGGCCAGCTGGAAGGCCTACTGTTCGCACAGGCCTTTTTCCACCATATCAATCACACGCTGGCCGATCTGCTGCATCTGCGGGCCTATGAGCGGGCCCAGCGGGCCGTCCACGACCAGCATGGCCAGGCCGTGCACCGCCGACCAGGCGAGGAACTCGGCGCCGGGGCGACGCTCCGGCGGCAGCAGGCCAGCGGCCAGCAGTTTGTCGATCGCGGCGCCCAGCAACTCAAAAGGGTCCAGTCCGCTTTGGCCTTTGCGCTCGCTGTCCGCGGGCGCACCCTGGGCTCTTTCCTTCAAATCATCCGAAGGGCCGAAGGCCGTACGGAACAGCCCGCTTTCGGCCTGCGCAAAACGCAGGTAGCCGGTGCCGACCGCGCGCAGGTTGGCGCGGGCGAATTCGGCGGGCGATAAATCCGAGGGCAAGGCGGCCAGCTCGGCCTCCATGGCGCGGGCCACGGCCGCCAGCGCGGCGGAACGCACCGCATAGAGCAGGGCCTGGCGGTTGTCGAAATGGCGGTAGGCGGCATTCGGCGCAACGCCCGCGCGGCGCGTGGCTTCGCGCAGCACCACGGCCTCAGGCCCGCCGGCGCGGGCCAGCTCCACGGCGGCATCCAGCAGGGCGCGCCGCAAGTCCCCGTGGCGGTAGGTGCTGCGGGGTGGCGGTATCTGGGGCGCGCTCGACATGGCTTGTTACTTATTTATGTGGACAGCGTTCATTATCTTTGCTATTCTTTTGTGGACGGTGTACACAATACTGCTGATTGGGCCACCGCGCAAGACCCCGAATCCTGGATTTCCCCTGTGAAACCGCTCTTACAAGGAACCCGAGCATGCAAAAGATCACCCCTTTCCTGTGGTTCAACGACCAGGCCGAGGAGGCCATGAACTTCTATGTCTCCATCTTCAAGAACTCGAAGATCACCATGCTCAGGCGCTACGGCAAGGAAGGCCCGGGGCCGGAAGGCTCGGTCATGACCGGCAGCTTCCAACTCGAAGGCCAGGAGTTCATGGCGCTCAACGGCGGCCCGCACTTCAGCTTCACGCCGGCGATTTCGCTGTTCGTGGACTGCAAGACGCAGGAGGAGGTGGACGAGCTCTGGGACAAGCTCTCGGCCGGCGGCGCGCCCAACCAGTGCGGCTGGGTGCAGGACAAGTTCGGCCTGTCCTGGCAAATCATCCCGACGGCGCTGGGCGAAATGCTGGGCGACAAAAACCCGGCCAAGGCCGGCGCCGCCATGGGCGCCATGCTCAAGATGCGCAAGATCAATATCAAGGACCTCAAAGAGGCCTACGACAGGGCCTGAGCAATCCGTGCCAAAGAGTGGCTGAAACAGCCAAACCCGCCAACCCCCATCAACCCCTATCAACCCACCAAGGAGCCCACCATGCTGGTCCAGTCCTACCTGTTTTTCAACGGCCGCTGCGAAGAGGCCATCGCGTTCTACCAAAAGACCTTGGGCGCGCAAGTCACGATGATGATGCGCTTCAAGGAAAACCCCGAACCCACGACTGAAGGCTGCGGCCCCGGCGGCGGCGCCATCCCCGGCGAGAACATCATGCACGCCAGCTTCAAGATTGGCGAGACGGAGGTGATGGCCTCCGACGGCATGGAGAGCGGCAAGCCCGAGTTCAAGGGCTTTTCGCTGTCGCTGACGGCGGCCAGCGACACCGAGGCGCAACGCCTCTTCAAGGCGCTGGGCGACGGCGGCAAGGTGGAGATGCCCATGGACAAGACTTTTTTCGCTTCGTCCTTCGGCATGGTAGTCGACCGCTTCGGCGTCTCGTGGATGGTGATCAAGCCCCTGCCCATGCCCTGAGGCCGTGGCACATGCAGTTCCTTTTGATCATCAGCCACGACGCGGCCTTCGCGCCCACACCGGCGCTGGTGGCCGAGATAGGCGCCTGGGTCCGCGACATGCAGGGCCGCGGCATCCTCCTGCACGGCAACCCGCTGCGCCCGCCCGGCGACGCGATGACGGTGCGGGTGCGCGGCGGAAAACGCAAGGTGAGCAGCGGCCCCTTCACCGACAGCGCGGAAAAAATGGCGGCCTACGGACTGATTGAATGCGCCGGCATGGAGGAGGCCATCGACATCGCGGCCGGCCACCCCATGGCCCGCGCCGCGACCATAGAGGTCAGGCCGGTGTGGTCCGACCTGCCGCGCATGGCGGCGTAAAACACAGAGGATGGAAAAGCCCATGAAGCTTTATTACTCGGACACGCTGAACCCGCGAAAAGCCTGCGCGGTCGCCAGGCACCTGAAGCTGCCGGTGGAGTTCATCCACGTCACGCTGGAAAAAGGCGAACACCGCACGCCGGAGTTCCGCGCGATGAACCCGAACGCCAAGGTGCCGGTGCTGGTCGACGGCGAGCTGGTGCTGTGGGAATCGAATGCCATCATGTGCCACCTGGCCGAAAAAGCCGGCTCGGACTTGTGGCCGCGGGACGAACGCCGCATCGAGGTGCTGCGCTGGCTGATGTGGGACGCGACCGAGTTCGCGCCGGCCGCCGGCACGTTTTATTTCGAGCACATCATCAAGCCGCGCTTTTTGCGCAGCGAAGCCGACCCGGCCGAAATCGCCAGGGTGACGCCGGATTTCGAACGCTACGCCGGTGTGCTGGAGGCGCAGCTCAAAGGCCGCGACTACCTCGTGGGCAATGCATTGACCGTGGCCGACTTCGCGGTGGCCATCACTTTGCCCTATGCGGGCAAGACCGGACTGCCGCTGCAGGCCTTTCCGGAAATCCGGCGCTGGCATGCGCAGCTCAACGAACTGCCGGCCTGGCGTGAGCCTTTTCCCGCATTGCGGGCCGCTGCGGCCGCGTGATCCGCCGCGGAATCAATAAAGGCCGGCGAACGCTTGGCGCATGCGCCGGCCTGTGCAGCCTACAAGTTGTTGGCGACTTAACGGGCCGGCGCGGGAACGATCACGACCGTGTCGCCAGTCTGGCCGGTCTGGCCAGTCCTTCCGGTATTGCCGGTGGCACCGGTTGCGCCCGTGGCACCCGTGGCGCCTTCATAGCCGGTGGAGCCGGTTGCACCCGTCGCGCCGGTAGCGCCGGTCGGGCCGGGAATGCCCACGCCCGCGCCCGTGGCGCCTTTGGCACCGTCGGAACCGGAGGCGCCGGTGGCGCCAGCAGGACCGGCGGGGCCGGGAACGGTGACGACGGCGGCGGGCGGCGCGACAACCGTGCGTTCACAGGCGCTCAGGGCCAGCGTGCCGGCAAGTGCGGCTAAAAGCAGGGGGTATTTCATAAGAGGTCCTTGGTGAGAAATTCGCACGGATAGCGTGCGCCAACAGTTCGTTCCCAGGGCCTGTCAACAGGACCTGACCGTAAACTGTTTTTTTTACGGACCGTGTGCATGAAACCGATATCGGTCACAACGCTTTGCCGGAGCACAAACATCCGGAAACCGCGCAGCGGCCGCCGCATGCCTGGCTGCCTTGAAGAATCGTTTCCGATGCAGACAACAGGATGAATGCCCAAGTTATCCATGGCTGGGCGCGCAAGCTGTAGGACGGGCCCACGACAGCCTGTCCCGAATCAGCGGCAGCGCACCCTCACAAACGGCCGCGCCGGCGGCTATGGTGCAAACTTCAAGCTGAACATCCCGCAAACCCCTCTTTATCCCCACAAAACAAGGACCTCCATGAGCACCGCTTCTTCCATCAGTCCCGTGGCCGTCGTGACGGGGGGCGCGCGCGGCATCGGCCTGGCAATCGGGCAATGGTTTCTGGCCAACGGATATCGCGTGGCGCTTCTGGACATCGATGCAGAGACACTGTCCCGCGCGGCTGCCGCGCTGCAGCAGGCAGGCCACGTGCTGGCCGTGCACTGCGACGTGGCCGACCCGGCGCAAGTGCAATCGGCCGTGGACCAGGTGGACGCGGCCTTCGGTCGCATTGATGCGCTGGTCAACAACGCCGGTATCGCGGTGTTCAAGCCCCTGGGCGAGACGAGCTTTGAGGAATGGCGCCGGGTGTTGGGCGTCAACCTGGACGGCGCATTTTTGTGCAGCCAGGCCTGCGTGCCCTTCATGAAGCGCGCGGGCGGCGGCAGCATCGTCAACATCGCGTCGATCTCGGGCCTGCGCGCGAGCACGCTTCGTGTGGCCTACGGCACCAGCAAGGCCGCGCTGATCCATCTGACCCAGCAGCAGGCCGTCGAGCTGGGCACCATAGGCATACGGGCCAATGCGGTCGCGCCGGGGCCTGTGGACACCGAAATGGCCAAGCTGGTGCACAGTGCGGCGATACGCTCGGACTACCACGACGTGATCCCGCTGGGGCGCTACGGAACCGTGGAAGAAATCGCATCGGCCGTGGGATTTTTGTGCAGCCCTGCGGCAAGTTATGTCAACGGCCAGGTGCTGGCCGTTGACGGCGGTTTTCAATCCGCGGGCGTGGGCCTGCCGACGCTGCGAAAAAACCAGGGCCTGTGAATACTGTGTTTGCAAGATGCGCAACCCGGAGGGAATGGGGTTAATAGGCCCTGGCGCCCGCTTTTCACCCACGCTCTATAGAATGATTCGGGTCTTCGGGCGCCCCCTTGGGCGCTACTTCCGGCACCAGTCTTCCGGTGCCACTTTCATCAGGATGCCGCGTGCAAGCCAATTCCATTATTTCCATACAGCAACTCAGCAAAACCTACGCCTCGGGATTTCATGCGCTCAAGTCCGTGGACCTGGAGATACGGCGCGGCGAGATTCTCGCGCTGCTGGGTCCCAACGGCGCGGGCAAGACCACCTTGATCAGCATCATCTGCGGCATCGTCAGGCCCAGTTCGGGCACGGTGACCGCCGACGGCCATGACATCGTGCGCGACTACCGGGCCGCCCGCGCCAAGATAGGCCTGGTGCCGCAGGAGCTTTCGACCGACGCTTTCGAAACCGTCTGGTCCACCGTGAGTTTCAGCCGCGGCCTGTACGGCAGGGCGCCCAACCCGGCCTATATCGAAAAAGTGCTGCGCGACCTGTCCCTGTGGGACAAGAAGGACAGCAAGATCATGACGCTCTCCGGCGGCATGAAGCGCCGGGTGCTGATCGCCAAGGCGCTGTCGCACGAGCCGACCATCCTGTTCCTGGACGAGCCCAGCGCGGGTGTCGACGTCGAGCTGCGCAAGGGCATGTGGCAAATGGTGCGCGACCTGCGTGACAGCGGCGTGACCATTATCCTGACCACGCACTACATCGAGGAAGCCGAGGAAATGGCCGACCGCATAGGCGTGATCAACAAGGGCGAGCTGATCCTGGTCGAAGACAAAACCGTGCTGATGCGCAAGCTCGGCAAGAAGCAGCTGAGCCTGCAGCTGCAGACACCGCTGCAAAGCATCCCGGCCGCGCTGGCCGGGTTGCCGCTGGAGCTGGCCCAGGAAGGCCGCACCCTGGTCTATACCTTCGACTCGCAGACCGAGGAAACCGGCATCGCGGCCTTGCTCAAGCAGCTGGCCGAACTCGGCATCGACTTCAAGGACCTGCATTCGAGCGAGAGTTCGCTCGAGGACATCTTCGTGAGCCTGGTGCATGCCGGCCAACCCGCCACCCAGAAGGAGGCCGCATGAACTGGCACGCCATCCGCGCGATCTACCGCTTTGAAATGGCGCGCACCTTCCGCACGCTGATGCAGTCCATCGCCTCACCGGTGATCTCGACCTCGCTCTACTTCGTGGTGTTCGGGGCCGCCATAGGCTCGCGCATGGGCGACATCGAGGGCATACGCTACGGCGCCTTCATCATCCCCGGCCTGGTCATGTTGTCGCTGCTCAACGAGAGCATCTCCAATGCCGCCTTCGGCATCTACATGCCGAAATGGTCGGGCACGATTTACGAGCTGCTGTCGGCGCCGGTGTCCTCCATGGAGGTGGTGATGGGTTATGTGGGCGCCGCGGCGAGCAAGTCCGTCATGCTGGGCCTGTTGATCCTGGCGACGGCGCGGCTGTTCGTGCCCTATGAGATTGCCCACCCTTTCTGGATGCTGTGCTTTTTGCTGCTGACCGCGCTGACCTTCAGCCTGTTCGGTTTCATCATCGGCCTGTGGGCCGACAACTTCCAGAAGCTGCAGGTCGTGCCGCTGATGGTGGTGACGCCGCTGACCTTTCTGGGCGGCGCGTTTTACGCCATCAACATGCTGCCGCCGCTGTGGCAGAAGATCGCCCTGTTCAACCCGGTGGTCTACCTGATCAGCGGCTTCCGCTGGAGTTTTTACGGCGTGGCCGATGTCAATGTGGGCCTCAGCGTGCTGGCCATCCTGGGCTTTCTGGCGCTGTGCCTGGGCGTGGTGTGGTGGATCTTCCGCACGGGCTGGAAGCTCAAGGCCTGAGAACGCCGGGAGGGCACAGGCCGGCGGCGCCGCTTGAAGGAACAGCGGCCGGCCTCATATCTGTTCTTTGAACATTCCACGCCAGAAAGGCCTTTTCATGCCTGCCGACCATCCCGCCACCAGCCCCGTCCTCAAGGTCCAGCCGCTCGGTTTCCCGTGGGCGACGCTGGATCCTTTCCTCTTTTGCGTCTACCACGACGACGCCTATCCCAAGGCCAATGGGCAGATGGGCCCGGACGCCTCGCTCGCGGGACGCAACATAGGCCAGGACTTCGCGCGCAAGGACGGCTGGAATATGTACCACGGCAGCACGGTGCCGGGCTTTCCGGCGCACCCGCACCGCGGCTTTGAAACCGTGACGATTGTGCGCAAGGGTTTGGTCGACCACTCCGACTCCCTGGGCGCGACCGCGCGCTTCGGCCGTGGCGACGTACAGTGGCTCACGGCCGGCCAGGGTGTGGTGCATTCCGAGATGTTCCCCTTGCTGGACGCGGACAATCCCAACCCGCTGGAGCTGTTCCAGATCTGGCTCAACCTGCCGGCGGCCGGCAAGATGTCGGCCCCGCACTTCACCATGTTCTGGTCGCAGGACATCCCGCGCAAGCAAGTGAGCGACGAGGCGGGCCGCACCACCGAGGTCGCCGTCATCGCCGGGCGCCTGGGCAATGCCGAGGCCGCCCCGCTCGCGCCGCCACCCGACTCCTGGGCCGCGCAGGCCGACGCCGACGTCGCGATCTGGACCGTCCGCATGGCGCCGGGTGCGCGCTGGACCTTGCCGGCCGCCACGGGCCAGGGCACGCAGCGCCAGCTCTACTTCTTCAAGGGCAGCGCCATCGACGTGGCCGGCCAGGCCATTGGCAGCCATGCGGCGATCACGCTGCGCGCGGGCGCGGCGGTGGAACTGGCCAACAACGGCGCCGAGGAAGCCGAATTCCTGCTGCTGCAGGGCAAGCCGATCGGCGAGCCCGTGGTGCAGTACGGCCCCTTTGTGATGAACAGCCAGGCCGAGATCGCGCAGACCCTGGCCGACTACCAGCGCACCCAGTTCGGCGGCTGGTCCTTCGCGGACGATGCGCCCGTGCACGGCCGCGAGCCGGCGCGTTTTGCGCGCTACCCGGGCGGGCGCGAAGAGCGGCCGGCGGACGACGCGGCTTCCTGAAGCGCGGCCATTGCCAGCGGCGTGAAGAAACCGCTTCCCTGCAGGCTTTCCCGCCAGCTCCTACACTGCGTCATCCTGAAGGAGCGCGCATGAACCACGACACCGATCCCAGCCACACCGCCGTCAGTCAGGAACTCAGCACACTGAGCGCCCGGTTTTTTCGCGCGGTGTCGTTTGAACCCGGCGAGGCGCCGGCCTACGGTGACATCCACGGCCTGTTCATCGCCACCGGCCTGCTGATCAAGAACACAGCGGCCACGCCCGAGATCTCCAGCGTCGCCGAATTCATCGCGCCGCGCCAGGCGCTGGTGGACAGCGGGGCGCTGACACGCTTCAAGGAATGGGAGCTGTCGGAAATCACGCAAATCTTCGGCAACATTGCCCACCGCTACAGCGCCTACGGCAAGGCCGGCACGCAAGGCGGCAAGGCTTTTGAGGCGCGCGGCGTGATCTCCACGCAGTTCATCAAGACACCTGAAGGCTGGAAGATGAGCGCCATGGCCTGGGACGACGAGCGGCCTGGCCTGTCGCTGCCGGCTGAATTGCTGGGCCGCTGAGCCATCCATGGCGGCGTCAGGCCGCAAGCGTGTCAGCCTCCGTGCCGCGCCTCGCCGTTTGCAGGCCTGCCTCCCGCGCCGGCCCCAGCAGCCAGTAAGTGGACATCCTGCCGCGCCCTTTGATGTCTATGGGCTCGCGCGCGGCAAATGAAAAATGCTGGCGCGTCTGCAGGTACACCGCTTCGCTGACGTGGACAGCGCCCGGCTCGCCGCTGGATTCCATGCGGCTGGCCACGTTGACGGTGTCGCCCCAGACGTCGTAGAGAAAACGCTTGACCCCTATCACGCCGGCCACCGCGGGCCCGGCGTGGATGCCGATGCGCATGGCCAGCTCCGTGCCGTTGCCAATGTTGTAGCGCCGTATGGCCTCGCCCATGTCGAGCGCCAGCTGCCCCAGGGCGTCTAGCCGGTGGTGCGCGACGACCATGTAGGCATCGCCTATGGTCTTGATCTTTTCGAGGCCGTACTTTTCCACCAGGGCGTCAAAGGCCGAAAAGATCTGGTTCAGCACCAGCACCAGCGCGTCCGGCGGCAGGGCACGCGAAAAACTCGTGAAGCCGGCGATGTCGGCGAACAGCACGCCCATGTTGTCGAATTTCACCGCGTTGACCTTGTCGTCCCGCTTGAGCTCATCGGCGATGGAGGCCGGCAGCACGTTGTACAGCACCTTGTCGGCGCGTGCGCGTTCGGCCTCCGTGCGCTGCATCTCGGCGTACAGCTCTGCGTTGCGCGCAAGCATGAACCTGTCGAGCTCGATGCACAGCACGACCACGCAGAACGGGTTCACCAGCGCGGCCAGCAGCGCCATGCCGTCCCCCACCCGCATGCCGCCGGCCAGGCCCAGCACCAGAAAGCTCAGCACGTACAGGGGCCGGCGCACCGGGCTGGGCGTGCACATCACGGCCGCCACAAAGGTCGCGCCCGCGGCGTAGATGGCCAGGTCTCCCCACATCGAGCCGTGGACCGCCCCGACCCAGGTGGCCAGCACCATCGCGCCCGTGCAGGCCGCATTGAGCGCCGCCTCGCTGTTTCTGAGCCGCGGCAGGAAGCGGTCTGCCAGGGCCACCGCGATGAAGAACAGCTCCGCCGTGAGCTGCCAGGCCAGCAGGCTCGTGAAGCCCGGCGGCCAGTCCTGCGGCGCGACGTTGAAGTAAGGCGCATCGGCCGCCAGCGCGGCCGGCGGCAAGAGCCAGGCCACCGCCTTGGCGTAATACACCCCGTGCGCCCAGCTTTTCTGGACGAGCCACTCCCTGAAAGGCTGCTGTGCCATGGTCATTCCTCCCTTGCGCCGCGCGGCATGGGCGCGGCATGCGGGGGACCATACGGGCTGGCCGGGCCTGGGTCAACGGACATTGACCGCCCGCGGGCTTTTGATGTGCGAAGCCGAAAAAAAAAGCGCCCGAAGGCGCTTTTTTTTGGGGTGGAAGCCGCGGCGAATTACTTCGAGACGACGCGCACCATTTCCAGGCACTTGTTGGAGTAGCCCCATTCGTTGTCGTACCAGGCCACGACCTTGACGAAGGTGCCGTCCAGCGCAATGCTGGCGTCGGCGTCAAACACGCTGGTGCAGGTCTCGCCGCGGAAGTCGGTAGCAACCACCTTGTCTTCGGTGTAGCCCAGGATACCCTTGAGCGCGCCTTCGCTTTGCGCCTTCATCTCGGCGCAGATTTCTTTCAGCGTGGCTTCCTTGTTGAGTTCGCAGGTCAGGTCGACCACCGAGACGTCGGAGGTCGGCACGCGGAAGGACATGCCGGTCAGCTTCTTGTTGAGCTCGGGAATCACCACGCCCACGGCCTTGGCCGCGCCGGTAGAGGAAGGAATGATGTTTTCCAGGATGCCGCGGCCGCCGCGCCAGTCCTTGTTGCTGGGGCCGTCCACGGTTTTCTGCGTGGCGGTGGCGGCATGCACCGTCGTCATCAGGCCGCGCTTGATGCCCCACTTGTCGTTGAGCACCTTGGCGACGGGCGCCAGGCAGTTGGTGGTGCAGCTGGCGTTGGAGATGATGGCCTCGCCCTTGTAGGTCTTGTCGTTGACGCCGAAAACAAACATCGGGGTGTCGTCTTTCGACGGTGCCGAGAAGATGACCTTCTTCGCGCCGGCGGCCAGGTGCTTCTCGCCGGAGGCCTTGTCCAGGAACAGGCCGGTCGATTCCAGCACCACGGTGGCGCCGATGTCGCCCCACTTGAGGTTGGCGGGGTCGCGTTCCTGCGTCAGGCGGATTTTCTTGCCGTTGACGATCAGGGTGTTGCCGTCGACGGACACGTCGCCTTCAAAGCGGCCGTGCACCGAGTCGTACTTCAGCATATAGGCCAGGTAGTCGGGCTCGAGCAGGTCGTTGATGCCGACGATTTCAATGTCATTAAAGCTCTTGATCGCCGAGCGGAACACGTTGCGGCCGATCCGGCCAAAACCATTGATACCAAGTTTGATCGTCATTTTCTGTTGCTCCTGGAGGTTGAAATTTCGTTGGATCGGCGGGCCGTGTACGTATGCGCGCGCTTATTTGCGCAGCACCGTGCGCACGGTGTCGGCGACGTTCTCGGCGGTGAAGCCGAAGTGTTTGAACAGCACGGGCGCGGGGGCGGACTCGCCATAGCTGTCGATGCCGACCACGGCCGCGCAGCCGTATTTCCACCAGCCGTCGGTCACGCCCATTTCCACCGCGATGCGGGGGATGCCTTCAGGCAGGACTTCAGACTTGTAGGCGGTCTTCTGTTTGTCGAAGGTGGTGGTGCTGGGCATGGAGACCACACGCACGGCGATCTTGTGGGCGGCCAGCAGTTCCTGGGCCTTGAGCGCCAGCTGCACTTCGGAGCCGGTGGCGATGATCACGGCCTGGGCCTTTTTGTTCAAGCCCACTTCGGCGGGATCGGCCAGCACGTAGGCGCCGCGGCTGATGTTGCCGAGGTCTTTCTTGGGTGCGTAGGGCAGGTTCTGGCGGCTCAGCAGCAGGGCGGTCGGCTTGGTCTTGTTCTCGAGCGCGACGGCCCAGGCGACGGCGGTTTCGGCCGTGTCGCCCGGACGCCAGACGTCCAGGTTGGGGATCAGGCGCAGGCTGGCGGCGTGCTCGATCGACTGGTGCGTCGGGCCGTCTTCGCCCAGGCCTATGGAGTCGTGGGTGAACACATGCACCACGCGCAGCTTCATCAGCGCGGCCATGCGGATGGCGTTGCGGCTGTAGTCGCTGAAGGTCAGGAAGGTGCCGCCGTAGGGGATGTAGCCGCCGTGCAGCGCGATGCCGTTCATGATGGCGGCCATGCCGAATTCGCGCACGCCGTAGTTGATGTGGCGGCCTATGGCGCTCACGCCCTCGGCGTTGGCCGTCAGCACGACCTCGCCGTTCATGTCAAAACGCAGGCTGGGCGTGGACTTGGTGTTGGTCAGGTTGGAGCCGGTCAGGTCGGCCGAGCCGCCCAGCATCTCGGGCAGGCCGGCGGTGAAGGCTTCGAGCGCGAGCTGCGAGGCCTTGCGCGAGGCCACGGTTTCGGCCTTGGTGTGCGCGCCAATGACGGTGTCGACCGCGAGCTGCGCGAAGGCCTTGGGCAGCTCGCCCTTCATGCGGCGGACCAGTTCGGCGGCGAGTTCGGGGTGGGCGGCCTTGTAGGCGGCGAATTTTGCGTCCCAGGCAGCCTCGGCGGCCAGGCCCTTGGCCTTGGCGTCCCAGGCGTCGTAGGTTTCCTTGGGCACTTCAAACGGCGCGTAAGGCCAGTTCAGGGCTTCGCGCGTGAGCTTGATTTCCTCGGCGCCCAGCGGCTCGCCGTGGGCCTTGGCGGTGTTGGCGCGGTTCGGCGAGCCCTTGCCGATGTGGGTCTTGCAGATGATCAGCGTCGGCTTGTCGTTGGATTTTTTCGCGCCTTCGATGGCCTGCGAGACCAGCTCGGCGTCATGGCCGTCGATAGGGCCCAGCACGTTCCAGCCATAGGCGGCAAAACGCACGGCGGTGTTGTCGATGAACCAGGGCGCGACCTGGCCGTCGATGGAGATGCCGTTGTCGTCGTACAGCGCGATCAGCTTGTTGAGTTTCCAGGCACCGGCCAGGGCCGCGGCCTCGTGGCTGATGCCTTCCATCAGGCAGCCGTCGCCCATGAACACATAGGTGTTGTGGTCGACGACGCTGTGGCCTTCACGGTTGAATTCCTTGGCCAGCAGCTTTTCAGCCAGCGCCATGCCGACGGCATTGGTCAGGCCCTGGCCCAGCGGGCCGGTGGTGGTTTCCACGCCGGGGGTGTAGCCGTATTCGGGGTGGCCGGGGGTCTTGCTGTGGAGCTGGCGGAAGTTTTTGAGTTCGCCGACGGGCAATTTGTAGCCGGTCAGGTGCAGCACGGCGTAAATCAGCATGGAGCCGTGGCCGTTGGAGAGCACAAAACGGTCGCGGTCGAACCAGTTGGGGTTGTGCGGGCTGTGCTTGAGGTGGCTGCCCCAGAGGGCGACGGCCATGTCGGCCATGCCCATGGGGGCGCCGGGATGTCCGGAATTGGCTTGTTGTACGGCGTCCATTGCGAGTGCGCGTATCGCATTCGCCATCATTTGCGTGTTTGCCATGTAGGCTGCTCCGGAGGGGGAAAGATCAGGGGTAACCCGGTATTTTACCGTCTGGCCCAGGCCCGGCGATTTGGCGGGTTTTGACCCCAATTGACGGCGCCCATCGTCTAAAGTCGGGGGATGCAAGGCCTACACCTGACCGCCGACCTTTACAAATGCCGCTGCGATCCCGCCTGGCTGACCGACGCCGCCCGCCTGGGCGACTGGTGCGTGCAGGCGGTGCAGGCCACCGGCCTGCAGGCCGTCAACCAGCTGTTCCACACCTTCCCCGACACCGAACACGGCCCGGGCGGCATCACGGCCACGGTGCTGCTGGCCGAATCCCATGTCTGCGTGCACACCTGGCCCGAGCAGAAGGCCGTGACGCTGGACGTCTATGTCTGCAATTTCGGCGGCGACCACTCGGCCCGGGCGCGCAGCCTGATGGACGCGCTGGTGCGGCGCTTCAACCCGGAATGGACCGAGCAGCGCTCGCTGGACCGGGGGGACACGCAGTAAGCCGGGTCACCCGTTTTCGCGCACGGTCGCCAAAAACAAGGCATTGAGCGCGGGCAGCACCGGCCGCAGGTCGTCGGGCGTGGGGGTCGCCGCATCCAGCCTGGCGAGTTCAGCCTCAATAAAGGCATTGACCCGCGGGTAGGGCACCGACAGGCCCAGCTCGGGCGCGCCGCGTTTTTGTTCGAGCATGTCGGCGATGTCGGCGAGCAGCGCCGTTTCACCGTCAATCAGGTGCAGCAGGCTGGCGAATTCAATGGGCGCGGCCGTGCCGTAGCGCTCCAGCCAGCGCACCGCGAGCAGCGGCCGCAGCACATAAAAATACTTCTTGAGCCGCACCCTCTCGCCCTGAAGGTGCTCGCGGTAGTTGCCTTTTGCCGAGCTGCGGTAATGGTGGATGCCCCGCTCGCACGAATAGACCCGGGGCAACAGCCGCCGCGCCTCTTCGGCGAACGCGCCGTTTTCGATGTATTTGATCGGCGACTGGATCCACTCGACAAAACCCGGGTTGGACTTCCAGAACAGGCGCAAGGCCTTGCGCAGGTCCCAGCCGTTGAGGTCTATGTCGTCGACGATGGGGTACTCGATGACGTCACGGCGATCCTCCAGGTCCAGCGAGAGGTAGTCGTCGGCCGGCCGCGCATAGATGAAGCGCACGTCGAAATCGCTGTTCGGCGAGGCAAAACCCCAGGCGCGGCTGCCCGACTCTATCGCCATCAGGATGCGCACACCGTGCTCGCGTTCGGCCGCCGCGAGGCGGCTCATGATTTCAGCGTGGATGTCGGGAGGAATCATGCTCAGGCTTTCAGTTTCGGTGGTCCTGCATTCTGCATGAGCGGCTCCCGTTAAACTGCCGCCATGCCCTCTGCTCCCATCAAAGCCATGATCATGGCCGCCGGCCGCGGCGAGCGCATGCGCCCGCTGACCGACAGCACGCCCAAGCCCCTGCTCAAGGTGCGCGGCAAGCCGCTGATAGCCTGGCACACCGAGGCGCTGGCGCGCGGCGGTTTCACCGAGCTGGTGGTCAACACCGCCTGGCTCGGCGAGCAGATTGAGAGCCACTTCGGGCTGCAAAGCCACACGCCGCTGTCGATTGCTTATTCGCACGAAGGCGTCGATTTTGGCGGCGCGCTGGAAACCGCCGGCGGCATCGCGCGCGCGCTGCCGCTGCTGGGCGAGGTGTTCTGGCTGCTGGCCGGCGACGTGTTTGTGCCGGGCTTTGAATTCACGCAGGCCGCCGTGGAGCGTTTCGCCGCCGGCGGCAAGCTGGCGCACCTCTGGCTGGTGCCCAACCCACCGCACAACCCCAAAGGCGATTTCGGCCTGGGCACCGACGGCCTGGCGCTGAACCTGCCCAAAGACAGTGCCGAGCCCAAGTTCACCTACAGCACCATAGGCCTTTATCGCCGGGAATTCTTCGACACGATGCCTTTCGGCAACCCGCAGGGCCTGAAAGCCCCACTGGCACCGCTGCTGCGCGCGGCGATGGACAATGGGCAGGTCAGCGCCCAGCTCTACACCGGGCCCTGGACCGACGTGGGCACGCCGGCCCGGCTGGACGAGCTGAACCAGGCAAGCACCACATACTGAGCAACAACCTAAACAAAGCGCAGCCCACCATGAGCACCACCACGATTTACCAGAAACGCCGTGCCGCCGTGGCCCGCGCGCTCAAGGCGGCCGGCGGAGGCATCGCCCTGCTGCCGACCGCGCGCGAATACCCGCGCAACCGCGATACCGACTTTCCCTACCGGCACGACAGCTATTTTTATTACCTGACAGGTTTTGACGAGCCTGAAAGCTGGCTGGTGATAGACGCCAGCGGCAAGACCACGCTGTTTTGCCGCCCCAAGGACCTGGAGCGCGAGATCTGGGACGGCATACGCCTGGGCCCCAAGGCCGCGCCGGCCCGGCTGGGCGTGGATGCGGCCTTCAGCACCGAGGCGCTGGACGCGCAGATGCCGGCCCTGCTGGCCAACAGGAAATCGGTATGGTTCCCGTTTGCCACGCACGAGGGCCTGGACGCGCGCGTCGACGGCTGGCTGGACAAGGTGCGCGCCCGCGTGCGCCTGGGCGACGAATGCCCGCAAAGCCGCAACGACCTGTGCGGCGTGCTCGACGAAATGCGCCTCTTCAAGGACAGCCATGAGATCGCCATCCTGCGCCGCGCCGGAAAGATTTCAGCGGGCGCGCATGTGCGGGCCATGCAGGCCTCGGCGGCCATGCTGCGCAACCCCGTCAAGGGCGGCCTGCGCGAATACCACCTGGAGGCCGAGCTGCTGCACGAGTTCCGCCGCCACGGCTCGCAGTTCCCGGCCTACACCAGCATCGTGGCGGCAGGCGCCAATGCCTGCGTGCTGCACTACCGCGCCGGCGACGCCGAACTCAAGGCCGGCGAGCTGTGCCTGATAGACGCCGGCTGCGAACTCGACGGTTATGCCAGCGACATCACACGCACCTTCCCGGCCGGCGGCACCTTCACGCCGGCCCAGCGCAGGCTGTACGACATCGTGGTGGAGTCCCAGTACGCCGCAGTGAAAGCGACAAAACCCGGCAAGCGCTTCAACGACCCGCACGAGGCCGCGCTGCGCGTGCTGGCCCAGGGCATGCTCGACACCGGCCTGCTGCCCAAGGCCAAACACGGCAAGGTCGACGACGTGCTCGAGTCCGGCGCGTACCGCCAGTTTTACATGCACCGCACCAGTCACTGGATGGGCATGGACGTGCACGACTGCGGCGACTACAGCGAGCCCGGCAGCAAACCCCGCCCCGACAAGGACGCCATGAACCAGCCCATCATGCGCAAGCCCTCGCGCATACTGCGGCCGGGCATGGTGATGACGATAGAGCCCGGCCTCTATGTCCGCCCCGGGAAGAATGTTCCCAAGGAGTTCTGGAATATCGGCATCCGGATTGAGGATGATGCCTTGGTCACTACCAAGGGCTGTGAGTTGATGACGCGCAATGTGCCCGTTGATGGGGGTGAGATTGAGCGTTTGATGGCTGGCTAGGGTTGTTCCAACGGAGTGCTCTCCTTTGAGTCCTGCTGGCCGGGGTCGCCCGGCCAGCAACCCTCAGCAAAGAGCACTCCGCCGGAACAACTCAAACCAAACCCAATGACATTCCTCTCCTATGCCCATGAGTAAACGCCTCCTCAAACACCGAATACCCCGATAAATCACTGTGCGCAAAATGCAGCCGCCGCCAGGGCAATGGCAAAGGCCCCTGCAGCGCCCGCAGCGCCGCGCTGCTGCGAACGCCAGGCACCGGCGTGCTCATCGCATGGCCATAGCGCATGACCTCCAGGCGCGTGACCTTGCCGGGCAGGTCGGGATGCGGCACCGAGAGTTCGGCCAGCACGCTGTCGCGCCAGTGCGTCCAGGGCCGCTCGTACAAGGTTTTGCGGCCGGCTGCGCCAATGCCGAAGGCTCGGTAATAAGTAAGCACCGTGGCGCCGGGCACGGCCTGCAGGCTCTGGTGTGTGGCGTCGACATACCCCAGGCCGGGCTTGTCGCCGTAGACCACGTTGTCCCAGCTGGGCGCGGCGCCCGGCCTGTCGTGCAGGGCTGAAGCGATGTGCAGGTTGGCGACCAGCCAGGGCGCGTAACGCAGCTGGCCGGCGGCTTCGCGCAGCGCGGGCGGCGGGTTTTCGACGACGCGCGCGGCGACGAACAGGGGCAGGGCCAGGATGCAGTGTTCGGCCTGCCAGCGCTCCACCGATTGCGTGGCCGCATTGAAGGCGTCGACCTCCACGCCGTGCCGGCCCGCCGCGACGCGGATCACGATGCGGCCCGTGTGCAGGCGCTCACCCAGCGGCGCGGCCAGCCGGCGGGTCAGCCAGCCGTTGCCCTCGGGCCAGGTCAGCACGCCGGCATCGCGCTCGGCCGAAGGCGGCTCGCCGGGCGCCTGGAAGCCGTGGCGGCTCGCGAAGTAATGGATGCCGGCCCAGGCCGAGACCGTGTCCAGGCCCGCGCCGTAGTCGTCGCGGCAGCAGTAGTCGAGGTACCAGCGCAGCGGCGCGCGCGTGAGCTGCTGCTGGTCCAGCCAGGCCTCAAAGGTCATGGCGTCCAGCGCGCGGTGCTGCGGCGCCGGCGCACTCGCTGAAAGCGGAATCGAAAAAGGCGCGGCGGCCGAGGCTTGCTGCACCAGCCTTGCGAAACGCTGGTAATCGGCCAGCAGGGCGATGTCCATCTCCGGCAGGGGCAGCAGGCCCTCCTGCCACTGGCCGTGGATGAAGAGGCGCTCCTGCGGGCTGTGGCACAGGTGGCGCTCGTCATACTCCCAGCGGCCGGCCACGCGCCGGCGCAGCGACAGCTCTTCCAGCAGGTCCTGCACGTCGCGCGCGGCGTCGCCGGGCACCGGCAGGTAGTGCGCGCCCAGCGGACAGGGCAGGCCGCCGACCACGCCGCCGCGGCTGTTGCCGCCGGCGCTGTCCTCGAGCTCCAGCATGGCGAAATCGTCCATGCCGCGCAGGCGCAGCGCGCGCGCCGCCGCGAGGCCGGCAACGCCGCCGCCGGCAATCAGCACACGGGTGCGCCGGGTGACGGAGGGAGCGGGCCAGGTGCGGTCTTTGCCGGGCTCGCCGGGCCGCAGCAGGTGGCCGCGTTCATGGTTCGCCCCCAGGAGGCCGCCTTCGATATTCCGGGTCCCCTTGCAGCCCAGCAGCGGCAGCGTGGAGGCCGCCAGAAAGTCACGGCGCTTCAACGCAGCACCTTGCCCCATTCCTGCTCATAGCTGTGCACCAGCTCCTGGTTGGAGAGCCGGTTGACGGGCGCCGGCACGCGGGCCATGTCGAGCGGAAAGTCAAACAGCAGCGGCAGGGTTTGCGCATCCAGGAAACGCAGGCCAGCCGGCAGGGCACCGGTTTGCGTCGCAGGGCTGAAAGGCCGGCGGCTGGCGACCACAAAACCCCATTCGCCAAAACTGGGCACATTGGCGTGGTAGGGCGCGGCCTTCAGGCCCACGGCCTCCAGCGTGGCCACCACCGTCCAGTAGCTGCGGCGCGCCACCAGCGGCGAGGTGGTCTGGATCACGGCATAGCCGCTGGCCGACAGGTGCCGGTCCAGCAGCGCGTAAAACGAGTTGGTGTACAGCTTGCCGATCGAAAAATTGGTGGGGTCCGGGAAGTCGACCACGATGATGTCGAAGATGTCCGCGCTTTTGTCCAGCCACTGGAAGGCGTCGGCGTTCACCACCTTCACCTTGGGCGACAGCAGCGCCTCGCCGTTCAGGCGCTTCAAGGCCGACTGCTGGCTGAAGAGATCCGTCATGGCCGGGTCCAGCTCGACCAGCGTGACGCTCTCCACACTCGGGTACTTGAGGATCTCGCGCACCGCCATGCCGTCGCCGCCGCCCAGCACGGCCACTTTTTTGGGCGCCCCATGCGCGCTCATCACCGGGTGCACCAGCGCCTCGTGGTAGCGGTATTCGTCGCGCTCGGCGAACTGCAGGTTGCCGTTGAGGAACAGCCGGTGGCCGCCGCGGCCGTTGGTCACGACGATGCGCTGGTAAGGCGTGGTGGCGGTGAAGACCACACGGTCCTGGTAGAAATGGTCTTCTGCCAGCGTGGTGATCTGGTTGGCGCCCACAAAGCCGGCGGCCAGCGCGCATAAAACTGCGAAGCAGGCGACGGCATGCGACCTGACATGCCGCAGCTCAGCGCGAAACAGCCACAGCGCCCACAGCGCGACGGCCGCATTCATGAGGCCGAACAGCAGGCCGGTGCGTATCAGGCCCAGCTGGGGCACCAGCACCAGCGGAAAGGCCAGCGACACGGCCAACGCGCCCAGGTAGTCAAAGGTCAGCACCTGCGAGACCAGCTCCTTGAGCGCCACGTTGCGCCGCAGTATGCGCATGACCAGCGGGATCTCCAGCCCCACCAGCGTGCCCACCAGCAGCACCAGGGCATACAGCAGAAAACGGAACGCGCCGGGCACATAGGCATTGGCCAGAAACAGCAGGGCCGGCAAGGCGCCGCCCACCAGCGCCACCATCAATTCAATGCGCAAAAAATGCGCGGGCAGCTGCCGCTCGAAAAACCGCGACAGCCAGGAGCCGATTCCCATGGCGAACAAATAACTGCCGATGATGGTGGAAAACTGCAGCACCGAGTCGCCGAGCAGGTAAGAAGCCAAGGCCCCTGCCGCGAGCTCATACACCAGCCCGCATGCCGCCACAACAAAGACGCTGGCCAGCAGCGCGACCTCGAGAGGGCGCGGGGTGGGGGGAGTGGATGACTCAGTGTTCAAAATGAAATGGAAGGAAAAGTGAGCCGCGATGCGATGCGAAGCGAGCCGGTTACGACGGCGCGTAGGGCGTAGCGAGCGGGCCGCGGGCAAGGCGGACGGCGCGCAGGAACCGGAATGTACCTGTGGGTACATGAGGATTCCGAGCACCGGCCAACGCCGCCCCCGGTCCGCGCAGTAGCCCCGAAAGAAACTAGCCGTGGATGGCGGCGGCTACTATTACGCAGATGCCCAACGCCATCGCGGCCACCACCAGCGCCAGCGCCACATTCTGCTTCTCGACAATCTCCAGCCACAGGTCATAGGGCGTCATCTTGTCGATGATGACAAAGCTGAGCCAGAAGATGATCACGCCTATCAGCGCGAACAGGATCGAGCCCAGGAAAGCCGCGGGTTTAAGCCATTCAAGTCCCATGATGGTCTCCAGAAAAGGTCTGCCAGCTTGCGCAGAAGGTAAAGAAGCAAAAAGAGGCGGCCTTCATTTGTGGCCGCCCCCGCCGGAAAAACCGCCGAACGAGCCGCCCGAACTGCGCGAGCTGCTGGACGAGGAACAATTTTCATACTTCGGGTCGCAGCTTGAGCAGCGGCCTATGACAAACAGCAGCACCAGTATCAGCAGCACCACGATGATGATGGTGCCGCAGCCCATGCCGGCCGAGCTGCTCAGCGGCTTGGCGTCCGAACGCTTGAACAGGTCCTTCTTGCCCTCGAGCTTGAAGGCCTTGGCAACCAGGTCGCCGTCCAGCTTGCTGCCGCTGGACCAGGTGATTTCATTGGGTGCTTCTTCCTGCGACAGCAGGGCGCTGCCGCTCGCGAAATCGCGGTTAAAGGTCTTTTGCCCGCGCTGCACCTGCCAGTAGAACTCGCCGGCCACATAAGTTGTTTCGGCGCGGTAGCTGCTTTGCAGCGGATAGTTCGTCTTGAGATAAACAGCGCTGTTGTCGCCGGGCTTGAAGATGGGCGCGCCCGTGACCGGCCTGACCAGGCTCCAGCCGTCTTCGGAATCGACCAGAAAGGTGAAGCCACGCTTCTGGTTGTAGAGCAGGTATTCGTCCCAGCCGAAGTGCTCGTCCGGATCGTCGGGCTCATAACCCATGCGGTGCTGGAAACCCACGACCTGCCACTGCGCGCCCGATAGCTGGCCCGTGGTGCCCAGCGCGATCAGCGGGCTGACGGGCTCGTCCTGGATCGCATGCTTGAGCGCGGCACCCGTGCCCTGCGTGAGGTCGATGATGCTGTTGCAGGAGCGGCAGGTGATGCTTTTGCTGCCGGCCAGCGTGACCTCGACCGGCGCGCCGCAATTGGGGCAGCTGAATTGCTTGCCGCTTTCATCCTTGGCGGATTCGTCCTTGAGGCCCGTGAGTTTCAAGTCGTCCAGCAGCACGGAGCGGCCCAGCGACAGCACGGGCGCGCCGCCGGTGGCCGCGGTGCCGTAGTCGATGCTGAGCACGTCGCCGTCGGCACTGCGCAGCTCCACCATCGCGAAGGGCGCGCCCAGCGCCGGCAGGCGCGGCAGCTCGCCCTGGGCCGAGAGCAGGGACACACGCTCGTTGGACGCCACGCTGAAGGGCTTGGCGTTGATGGCCGTGGTGGCGCCCACACGGAAATTCTCGGCCGGCGGCACGGCGCGCTGCAAGCTGGTGGGCAGGCTGAAGACATAAGCGCCGTTGTCTTCGCTCAGGAAGGCGGCTTTGCCGTCGTCCAGCACCGCATACCACTCGGTCCAGGTGCCTTGTGTGTACTGGTATTGCAGCCGGCCGACCAGCGTGAAATTGCGGCCTTGCCAGGTGCCTGAGGCCTGCAGCTGCAGCGGGCTGAAGTCGTTGAACAGCTCGGCCATCTTGCCGATGCGCGACAAGGTGTCGCCGTCGCGCACGACGGTGCTCTGGCAGTAGCCGCACACCGCGTGCGTGGACTGCGCGCTGCGAAATTCAACGGGCGCGCCGCAGCCGGGACACGGCGCGCGGTAGGCGCGTTGCTGGGGCTCGGATGCCAAGATGGGCTGTCAGTGAACGATGCGCGGCGTGACCGGCATCAGACCAGCTTCTTGAGCAGCTCGGCCTTCTTGGCGTCGAACTCTTCCTGTGTGAGTATGCCCTTGGCCTTGAGTTCGCCGAGCTTCTCGAGCGTGGCCATCACGTCGTCGGGCTTCACGGCCGCCGCCGCCGCGGCGGTGGCGGCCTGGGCCGCGTTGCCGCCGCCCTGCAGGCCTTGCTGCAGGTTTTGCGCGAGCACCTGGCCCAGCGCCACGCCGGCACCCAGGCCCATGGCGTCGCCGGCAATGCCGCCGCCCGAGCCCGCGCCCTCGGCGAATTTGGGAATCGCCTGTGCCGTCTGGTACTGCATGAACTTGCCCATGTCGTTGCCGACCATGCCCATGCCGATTTTCTGGTCCAGGATTTTTTGCAGCTCTTCGGGCAGCGAGACGTTCTGCACCGTCATGCCCTCGAGTTTCAGGCCTATCTTGGCGAACTCGGGCGTCAGCTGGGTGACCAGCGCCTGCGCGAAAGCCAGCTGGTTGGCGGCCAGGTCCAGGAAGGCAATCTCGCTGGAGGCGATGGCGTTGGAAATGTTCTGCAGCACCAGGCCGCGCAGCTGGCCATCAAGGTCGGCCGTGGTGTAGCGGTCGCGCGTACCCGAGATTTCGGTGTGGAAAAGCTTGGGGTCGGCGATGCGGAAGTTGTAGTTGCCGAAGGCGCGCAGGCGCACGGCGCCGAAGTCCTTGTCGCGTATGGTGATGGGCTGGGGCGTGCCCCACTTCTGGTCTATCTGCTGGCGCGTGCTGAAAAAATAAACATCGCTCTTGAAGGGCGACTCGAACAGCTTGTCCCAGTTCTTGAGGTAGGTCAGCACCGGGATGGTCTGCGTGGTCAGCTTGTACATGCCGGGGCCGAACACGTCGGCGACCTTGCCCTCGTTGACAAACACCGCCATCTGCGACTCGCGCACGGTCAGCGAAGCGCCGTACTGGATCTCCATGTCGGCCATCGGGAACCGCCAGGCTAGGGTTCCGTCGCCGGCCTCGGTCCACTGGATGATGTCGATGAACTGTTTCTTGATGAAGTCCATTAAGGCCATGTCGCGCTCCCTTTGAAGTGAGTTGTCGGCCACATGATAACCGCGGGAAATGGCGCCCGGGCAGCCATTTCTGTCCGCAAAAACCGGCTGGAAAAGGACGGCGGCGCCGGACGGCGCCGTTTATTGCCCCTGGCCTGCTTCCACCGGGTCGGCCAGGCAGGCCGTGCGGCTGCCCGCGCCCGTGCAATCAGCCTGGGCCGGGCCGTCGGGGCTGCGTGTATCGGGAAAGCCCGCCAGGCGGAAAGCCGGCTCTTGCGCCGCGCCGGCCAGCTCGGTCGCGGGCCGTATGCCGGCCGCGCGGCGGAAAGCCTGCTCGCGCCTGTCGTCGGCCTCCAGCACCGGCAGCGCCGTTCCGTTGGCCATGCGTACGTCGCCGGTGCGCTCAGCCATATTGGCCGGCGCCGGCGTGATGCTGGCCGTGGTGGCGGCCGTGGTGTTGAGCAGCACGTAATTGCCGGCGTCGGCACCCGACAGCGTGATGCCGGTGATGCTGACGGGTTTGCCGCTGCCGACGGCAGGGGTGTCGAAGTTGCCGGTCGCCGTGCCCACCGTGAGCACATCCGCGCCAATGCGGCCGGTAAATGCGGCGGCGCCGGTCGCCAGCGTGGCGGCGGTGGTGCCGTCCTGCACCTTGTCGGCGGCGGTGATGCCGCTGACGTTCGCGATCGAGGCCGGCGTGATGGTGGCCGTGGTGGCGGCCGTGGTGTTGACGCTGTAGTTACCGGCATCGGTGCCCGTGATGGCGATGCCGCCGACGTTCACTGTCTTGCCGGCGCCCGCGTTCTTGTCGGTGAAGTTCGCCGACGTGTTGCTGGTGGAGAGCACATCGCCGGCGACCCGGTTGTCGCCCAGCGTCACGGTCGCGGCGGTGCCGCCGTCGTACACCTTGTTTTGCGCCGCGGCGCCTACGGTGAGCGCGCGCTGGGTGATGTTGGCCGTGGTCGCGGCCGTGGTGTTGAACGTGTAGTTGCCGGCATCGGTGCCGCTGATACCGATACCGCTGACGCTGACGGCCTTGCCGGTGCCCACATTCTTGTCGGTGAAGCTGGCCGAGGTGTTGCTGGCAGTGAGCACATCGCCGGCCACGCGGTTGTCCGTCAGGGTCACGCCGGCGGCGGTGCCGGCGTCGTAAACCCGGTTCTGGCCGGTGGCGCTGACCGTGAGGGCGCGCTGGGTAATGTCGGCCGTGGTGGCGGCCGTGCTGTTGACGCTGTAGTTGCCGGCGTCGGTGCCGCTGATACCGATACCGCTGACGCTCACGGCCTTGCCGGTGCCCACATTCTTGTCCACAAAGTTCGCGGCCGTGTTGCTGGCGCTGAGCACGTCGCCGGCCACGCGGTTGTCGGCCAGGGTCACGCCGGCGGTGGTGTTGCCGTCATAGACCTTGTTGCTTCCCGTGGCGCTGACCGTGAGGGCGCGCTGCGTGATGTTGGCCGTGGTGGCGGCCGTGGTGTTGACGCTGTAGTTCGCCGCATCGGTGCCGGTAATGGCGATGCCGCTCACGCTGACGGCCTTGCCGGTTCCCACATTCTTGTCGGTGAAGCTGGCAGCGGTATTGCTGGCGCTGAGCACATCGCCGGCGACGCGGTTGTCGCTCAAGGTGACAGTGGCAACGGTGCCGCCGTCGTACACCCGGTTCTGGCCGGTGGCACTGACCGTGAGGGCACGCTGCGTGATATCGGCCGTGGTGGCGGCCGTGCTGTTGACGCTGTAGTTGCCGGCGTCGGTACCGCTGATGCCGATGCCGCTCACGCTGACGGCCTTGCCGGTGCCCACATTTTTGTCGGCAAAGCTGGCAGCGGTATTGCTGGTACTGAGCACATCGCCCGCAACGCGGTTGTCGCTCAAGGTGACGGTGGCGACCGTGCCGCCGTCATAGACCCGGTTCTGGCCGGTGGCACTGACCGTGAGGGCACGCTGCGTGATGTCGGCCGTGGTGGCGGCCGTGGTGTTGACGCTGTAGTTGCCGGCGTCCGTGCCGCTGATGCTGATGCCGCTCACGTTGACAGTCTTGGCGATGCCCACGTTTTTGTCGAGGAAGGCGGCCGAGGTGTTGCTGGCGCTGAGCACGTCGCCGGCCAGGCGGTTGTCGGCCAGCGTCACGGTGGCGGCGCTGCCGCCGTCATAGACGCGGTTCTGCCCGGTGGCCGTGACAGTCAGCGCCCGCTGGGTAATGGTCAAGGCGCCGTTGGTCAGGGCCAGGGTGTAGTTTTCGTTGTTGGTGGCGCCCGCGGTGATCGCCACCGGGCCGGCGGCCACGGCCGTCCTGTCGACCGCGGTGGTGCTGTAGCCGACGCCCACGCCGGCGGCGGTGTCGCCGTCGATCAGGCCGCTGACCACGCCGGTCAGCAGCGGGTTGCTGTCGCCATAGACCTTGGTCTTGTTGTCGGCCGTGACGGTCAGGGTCGGCGCGATGCGGTAGAGGAAGGTGCTGGCGCCGCCGGCCGGCACATAGCTCGCATCGCTGTTGTAGCGCTTGCTGTAGCCGGTGACGCCTTCCAGCGTGGCGCCCGGGTCCCCGCTATAGGCCAGGTAGCGGCCGGAGGCGGCCACAATGCCGCCCGCACCCACGTTGTTGATGAGCTGGCCGCCGGTGCTGATGCCGGCCGCATTGGAACTGCCGGCCTTGAGGACCACGGCATCGCCGGTGGCGGAAGAACTCACGGCATTGTTCAGCGTGAGGTTGGAGGCCGCGCCGGTGGTTTCGATGCGGGTGGAGCCGACGGTGGTTACACCTGCCACCGCGCCCACAGTTCCAACCACCAGCGCGCCGCTTTGTTTGTAGTCCACGCTGGTCGTGTTGGCCGCCAGGGTGGTGACGGCATTTCCGGTATGGCCCAAGGTGTAGGCGCCCCCGGTGCCGGTTAACGCCAGGCCGGATGCGCTTATGGCCCCGGACTGCGTGACGGCGCCACCTGCTGAAAGTGTTGCATCGCCGGCCGTGGCGACCGCGGCAATTGCCACCCCATTGGCATCGGTGTACCGGATGGTGCCTGACGCGTTGGCCGTGTCGCCCGCATTGCGTGCCTGCAAGTTAACGACGGCGGCATCATTGGCGCTATTGGTCAGCGCGATGTTGGCAGTACCCGCCGAAAGCGTCTTGACGTTGAGCGTCCCGGCCGTGATGTTGCCGGTTGATGCCGTCTGTGTAACCGCGCCAGTGGCTGTAAGGTCCAGTGTGCCGCTTCCGACGCTGGACGCGCTTGTTCCAACGCCCAGGTTGACTGCGCCGGTGCGCACAAAGGCATTGGCATTGCCTGTGGTGTTGACGCTGAGGTTGCTCGCCGCGACGTCGATGCCGTTGCTGGCGTCCGTGCCGATCTGGCCGTTGGCGTTGAGCGAGACGTTCTGCGCGGTGATGGTCTGCACACCGGTATCGGTGATGGAGCCGGCATTGAGCGTCAGGGTCTTGCCGGCCAGGGCGACCGGCCCGCCTATCGTCATCACGCCGGTGCTGGCCGTGTCGCCGATGACGATGGGGCCGGTGGCGCCGGTGGCGAAGGCGGTGATTTCCGCGGCCGTGAGGTCAAAGCCGGACGCGCCGGCCAGCGACATGGCGCGGTTCGCGGTCTTGGCTTTGAGCGTGAGCACGCCGCTGGTGGCCAGCGCGTTGTTGCCGGTGTTTGCGGCGATGGCGACCGTGTCGGCCGTGATGGTGATGGGGCCGCTGCCGGCCGTCACGTCGATATTCGCGTTCTGCGTGTAGCTGCCGGTGCCGGTGTCTATGGACACCGCGCTGTTGGTGGTGCCGAGGTTGCCCGTCAGCGTCACGCCGTTGTTGCCGTTGTTCAGCGCGAAGCCGCCGGCCGCCGTGATGCCGTTCAGGGCGGCGATGGCATTGGCCGAGCTGCCGAAGTTCAAGGAACCGGCGCCGGTGCCGGCCACGGCCAGCGAAGAGGCCGTCACGGCGCCCGACTGGGTGATATTGCCGTTCGATTGCAGCGTCAGCGTGCCCGTGGTGTTGACGGCGGCCACGTCGAAACCGGTGGCGTCGCGGTAGGCAATCGCGCCGGCGGCATTGGCCGTGTCGGCGGCATTGCGCGCGCGCAGGTCCACGCTGGTGGCCTCATTGCCGGCGTTGTTCAGCGTGATGTTGGCCGTGCCCGCGGACAGCGTCTTGGCCACCAGCGTGGGCGCGCTGATGGCGCCCGTCTGAGTGATGGCACCGCCGGCCACGACCGTCAGGCTGCTGGCGGCCGTTGACGTGCCCAGCACGATGGCGTTGCTGTCGCGCAGCGATACGTTGTTGCCGCTGGTGACGGCGACGCTGGAGAAATTGTTGCCGGCATTGGCCAGCGTGATGTCGTTGCCCGCGCCGGCCGCCAGCGTGGTGGCGCCGGTCACGGTGAGCGCGCCGGTCTGCGTGACGGCGCCCGCCGCGTTGACGGCCAGCGTGCCCGAGACCGTGGACGTGCCCAGCGCCAGCGCATTGGCATCCGCGAGGCTGACGTTGAGCCCGGAGACCACGGTCACCGCGCCGGTGAAATCGTTGCCGGCGTTGTTCAGCGTGATGTTGTTGCCGGCACCCGCCGTCAGGGTGGCGGTGCTGGCCTTGATGGCGCTGGTCTGCGTGAGGGCGCTTCCCGCCGTCAAAGTCAGTGCATTGACATTGAGCGCGCCGTTGAGGCTGATGTCGCCGGTGTCGGCGCCGCTGGTGGTGGCCGTCAGCAAGGTGGCGCCGGTGACACCCGCCGAGGCGCCGCCTATGGCGCCCACGGCGATGTCGTTGGCCGTCACGGTCAGCGCCGACAGCGCCAGGCCGGCGCCTGTGGTGCCGGCAATGCCCACATCGCCATTGCCCGATTGCAGCACCAGCGCGCGGCCCGAGGCCTGGCTGTTGACGGCGCCGTCAAACTGGATGTTGGCGCCTACGCCCGCGCCGGCATTGCCGCCGCGCGAGTCCAGCGTGATGCTGGCCGCGTTGAGCAGGGCGTCGTCCTTGATGCGGATCGCACCGCCGGCGCCCGAAACCGCGCCGCCGACCTGGTTGCCGCCCAGCGCCGTGAGGCCGCCGGCCAGCGTGATGGTGGGCGCAGCACCCGCCGCATCGAGCGTGATGCCGCCCGCGTTGCCGCCGGCCGCGACACCCGTGCCGCCGTTGCCGCCGGTGGTGGTGATCGCCGCGACCGACACATTGCCGCCGGTGGACACCAGCGACACGGCCGCGCCCTGGCCGCCGGCCTGGCCTGCGCCCACGCCGTTACCGCCTAGGGTGTTCAGCGTGCCGCTGCTGCTGATGGCCGCCGTGGAATTCACGGTAATCGCGCCGCCGTTGCCGCCCGCACCCGTGCCGCTGCCGTTGCTGCCGTTGGCCGAGATAGCGGCCGTGCTGACGCCGGCCCCTGAAATATCGACGGTGCCGGCATTGCGGCCGTTGGCCGTGCCGGTGGCGGCGCCGCCGCTGGTGGCGATGCCGCCTACCGTCACGGTGCCGCTTGCGGCTGAAACGCTGACATTGCCACCCTGGCCAGAGGTGCCGCCCACAGTGGAAATCGCACCCGTCGTGAGGTTGCCCGCGGCGTTGCTCACGCTGATGCTGCCGGCCGTGCCGCCGGCGCCGGTGCCCGTCGCATTGCCGCTTTGCGTGGTGAGCGCGCCCGTGGTGACATTGCCGGCCACCGTGTTGGCCAGGGTGATGCTGCCGGCATTGCCGCCGTCGCCGTTGGTGGTACCGCCCGCGCCACCGTTGGCGGTGATGGCCGCCGTGGTGACTGTTCCGCTGGAAGTGATGCCGACGGCCGCGCCGCTGCCGCCTTTTTCATTGGCGCCGGCCGCTGCCGCGCCGCCCGAGGCGGTAATGCTGCCTGTGCCCAGGTTGACGCCGGCGCCGCTGAGGGTGACGCTGCCCGCGTCGCGGCCGGCCAGGCCGCTGACCGTGGCGCCGCCGCTGGTGGTGATGTTGTTGTTGAGCACGGACACCTGGCCCAGCGCCGACAGGCTGACATTGCCGCCGTTGCCTTTGGTGCCGCCTGTGGTGGTGATGGCCGCGGTGGAGACGGTTCCCGCTGCCGCCGTGTTGGCCACACTGATACTGCCGGCCGTGCCGCCCGCGCCAGTGCCCAGCGCATTGCCGGTTTGCGCGATCAGGGTGCCGGTGCTGATATTGCCGCTGCCACTGTTGTTGAGCGTGATGCTGCCGCCATTGCCGCCGGCCGCGTTGGTGCCCACACCCGCACCGCCGCTGGCCGCCACGTTGGTGACCGTGATGCCGCTGTTGCCGGTGATGGAAATCGCCGCGCCGTTGCCGCCGGCCTGGTCGCCCGTCAGGGTGCCGTTTGTGCCGCTGGCGGTGACGGTGGTGCCGGTCAGCAAACCACCCGTGGCCTGCAGCGTGACGGTGCCCGCATTGCGTCCCGAGGTGCCGGCATTGGCCGTGCCGCCGCTGGCGGTGACGGCGCCCGCCGTCAACACACCGGCCGTCGAGGTGGCGCTGATATTGCCGCCGTTGCCATTGGCGCCACCCGTGGTGGTCAGCGCACCCGTGGTCACGGCTGTGCCGCTCAGCGTGATGCTGCCAGCCGTGCCGCCGGCACCTGTGCCGGTGGCCGCGCCCGTGGAGGCGGTGATGCCTGCGGCGACACCCAGCGTGCCGCTGCCCGTGATGCCGACCACGCCGGCATTGCCGCCCACCTGGTTAGTGCCCAGGCCCGCGCTGCCGCTGGCGGTGACCAGGCCCGTGACCGAGCGGTTCACGCCCGTGATCGTGATGTTGCCGGCGTTGCGGCCGGCGCCGGTGCCGCCGGCCAGCACGGTGCCGCTGGTGTTCAGCGTGCCGGTCACGGTGACGCCGGCCTGCGAAGCCAGCGTGACCGCGCCGCCGTTGCCGCCCGCTGCGCCGCTGCTGTCTATCGCGCCGGTGCCAAGGCTGGCACCCGCCGCGTTGTTGGTGATGCTGATGCTGCCGGCCGCGCCGCCGGCGCCGGTACCCACCGCCGCGCCCGTGCGCGCCGTGAGCGCGCCCAGCGCGATCGCACCGGCCGTGGTGGAGTTGTTCTGCACACTGATGCTGCCCGCGTCGCCGCCGTCGCCGTTGGTCGTGCCGCCCGCGCCGCCGCTGGCGCTGATGGCACCGGTGGTCACGGCATCGGTGCTGGTGATGCTGACGGCCGCGCCGCTGCCGCCCTTCTGGCTGGACGTGGCCGCTGCCGCACCGCCGCTGGCCGTGATGGTGCCCGTGCCCAGGTTGACGCCAGCGCCGCTGAGGGTGACCGTGCCGGCATTGCGGCCGACCAGGCCGATGACCGTGGCGCCACCGCTGGTGGTGATGTTGTTGTTGAGCACGGACACCTGGCCCAGCGCCGACAGGCTGACATTGCCGCCGTTGCCCTTGATCCCGCCGGTGGTGGTGATGGCCGCGGTAGAGAGTGTTCCTGCGGCGGCGGTGTTAGTGACGCTGACGCTGCCGGCCGTGCCGCCCGCGCCTGTACCCAGCGCATTGCCGGTCTGCGCGATCAGGGTACCGGTGGCGATGTTGCCGCTGCCGCTGTTGTTGAGGGTGATGCTGCCGGCATTGCCGCCGGCCGCGTTGGTGCCGACCGCCGAGCCGCCGCTGGCCACCAGGTTGGTGACCGTGATGCCGCTGTTGCCGGTGATGGAAATCGCCGCGCCGTTGCCGCCGGCCTGGTCACCCGTGAGGGTGCCGCTGGTGCCGCTGGCGGTCACGGTGGTACCGGTCAACAAACCGCCCGTGGCCTGCAGCGTGACGGTGCCCGCATTGCGTCCCGAGGTGCCGGCATTGGCCGTTCCGCCGCTGGCGATGATGGCACCCGTCGTCAGCACGCCGGCCGTCGAGGTGGCGCTGATGTTGCCGCCGTCGCCATTGCCGCCGCCCGTGGTGGTCAGCGCGCCGGCCGTGACGGCGCTGCCGCTCAGCGTGATGCTGCCGGCCGTGCCGCCGGCACCTGTGCCGGTAGCCGCGCCTGTTGACGCCGCGATGGCCACGGTGCCCAGCGTGCCGCTGCCGGTGACGCTGACCACACCGGCATTGCCGCCGGCCTGGTTGGTGCCGTTGGCCGCGCTGCCGCTGGCAGTGATCGCACCGGTGATGGAGCGGTTCACACCCGTGATCGTGATGTTGCCGGCGTTGCTGCCGGCGCGCGTGCCCGCGGCCAGCACCGTGCCGCTGGTGCCCAGGGTGCCGGTCACGGTCACGCCGGCCTGCGAGGCCAGCGTGACCGCGCCGCCGTTGCCGCCCGCGCCGCCCGCGGTGTTGATGGCACCCGTGCTGAGGTTGCCGGCGGCCGCGTTGTTGGTGATGGCAATGCTGCCGGCTGTGCCGGCGGCGCCGGTGCCGGTGGCCGCGCCGGTTTGCGCCGTCAGGCCGGCGGTGGCGAGGTTGCCGCTTGCGTTGTTGGTGACCGTGATGGCGCCCGCGTTGCCGCCCGCGCCATTGGCGCCCGCACCGGCCCCGCCGCTCGCGGTGATGGCTGCGCCTGCGATGCCGCCCGCGGCGACGATGGAAACCGCGCCCGCGTTGCCGCCGTTGCCGACCGTGTTGGCGCCGGTGCCGCTGGCCGTCACGGCGCCCAGCGCGGTGATGGCGCCGGCCGCCGTGATGCTGATCGCGCCGGCATTGCGGCCCGAGGTGTTGGCCAGCGTCCCTCCGCCGCTGCTGATGACGGTGCCCGCGCTGAGCGCGCCGGCGGAGTTGAGGGTGATGCTGCCGCCGTTGCCGTTGGCGCCGCCCGTGGTGGTGATGTTGCCGGTGCCCAGGCTGGCGCCCGCCGCGCTGTTGGTCACTGAAATGCTGCCGGCCGTGCCGCTAGCGCCCGTGGTCGACGCATTGCCGGTGCTCGCCGTCAAGCCGGCTACCGCAATATTGCCCGCAGTGCTGTTGGAGAGCGTGATGCTGCCCGCGTTACCGCCTACCGCCGGGCCGGCTCCGGCGATGCCGCCGCTGGCCGTGAGCGTGCCGGTGCCGGTAATGCCGTTGGTGGAAGTGATGCTGATGTTGCCGCCGGCGCCGCCGGGCTGCCCGGTGCCCGAACCGGGGGAACCGGTGGCCGTGATGGCTGCGACCGTGACGCCCGCGCCCGTGATGCTGACCGCGCCGCCGCTGAGGCCCGGGTTGGCGGTGGGCGCGCCGCCGTTGGCGGTGATGGCGCCGGCCAGGTTGATGCTGCCGGTCGCGTTGAGCGTGACATTGCCGGCATTGGTATTGCCGGCGCCGGTGGTGGTGATGGTGCCGGCGGCCGTGCTGGTGATGCTGGCGGCCGAGAGGTTCACGCCGCCGGACGCCGTCAGCGCGGCATTCAGGGCAATGATGTTGCCGGCTTCAAAGCGGACCTTGTTGCCCGCCGTCATGGCCAGCGCGTTGGCCAGTGTGATGTTGTTCGTGGCCTGCAGGTAGAGCTCGCTGTAGCCGGTGACGTCGGCGACCTGGATGGTGTAAGTGCCCGCGGCCGGCAGGTCGCCGAAGGCCACGTCGGGCGTGCCGTCGGCGCTGTTGGGCGGCGAGGGCTGTGTTGAGGCATTGAGCAGGATGTCCTGCGGGTCCAGCAGCACACGTCCGCCGCTGCCGGCCGGCGCGGCCACGTCGACGCTGCCGTGCAGGTCCAGCAGCTGTTTGCCCGAGACCTCGACAAAACCGCCGTCGCCGCCGTTGGCGCCGCCGCGCGCGCTGATGGCGCCGCTGTGCCGGGTGTCGCCGTCGGCCCAAACCACGACCTTGCCGCCGTTGCCGCTGTCGGTCGCGTCGGCGCGTATCGCCGCGCCCGCGGCGATGTAGGTGCGCGAGGCGTTCTGCACGGCCGCATTGCCGCCCTGGTAGTCGCCGCCCACCAACGCGGTGCCGCCGCCGGCGGGGCCGGACACATCGATGGCGGCGCCGCTGTCCAGCGCCACCTTGTCGCCCAGCACCCGCACCGTGCCACCGGACTGGCCGGCTGCCGTGCCGCTGGCATCCAGGGTGCCCGAGACATGGACCACGCCCGTGCCGCCGCCGCTCAGCACAATCATGCCGTTGCGCTCCACCGCCGAGTTGGCGCGTATCACGCCGGACTGGTTGATGACGGTGGCCATCGCGTCGCCCATGGCGCTGGCCAGCACGGCGACCTGTCCGCCCGCAGCCGTGATGCTGCCGCTGTTGTTGATCGCGGCCTGCGCGGCCGCGGCATCCACCGAGAAGCGCACCAGCCCCGCGCCCGAAGCGTCGACGGACACGCGCGAGCCGGCCAGCAGGCCGACGGAGCCGACCTCGGCGCTGATGGTGCCGCTGTTGCTCACTTGCGGCGCGGCCAGCAGCACATAACCGCCGCGCGCGGCGTTAATGCTGCCGTAGTTGCTGACGGTGCCCGTGCCCGTGCCGCTGAAGCTGTAGCGCCCGGCCATGAAGTCGCCGTTGCTGATGTCCAGGCTGGAGGCGACCAGGCCACCCACATTGACCTGCGCGCCGGGCGCGAACATCACGCCGGAAGGATTGACCAGGAAAACCTGGCCGTTGGCGCTCAGCGAACCGAAGATGGACGAGGCGCCGTTGCCGATGACGCGGTTCAGCGCGACGGACGAGGCGCCAGGCTGCACGAACTGCATGGACTGGCCCGCGCCTATGTTGAAGCTTTGCCAGTTGAGCACGGCCTTGTCGCTGGCCTGGTTGACCACCATGGCATTGGCCGATGGCGTGCTGACGCTGGCCTGGCCGGCCACGACTTGCGCGCCTTCAGGCAGGGCGGCGGCCCAGGGCGAGACGGCGGCCAGCAGCGTTGCAAGCAGCTGCGACAGGCGGCGGCCGCTGCGGATGCGGTAGGTGGCGCGCAGCTTGCGCGACAGGCGGACCACCACCGTGCGCACGGCCCAGGGGCGGTAGGCGGAGTGAGTGCTGGATGCGGTGGTGGTCATGATGGACATTCGGAATGAAAGGGGTACTAAAACCAGGTCTGGGCCGAGAGCCAGGCACGCGGCGCGCGGTCCGGGTCGCCGGTGGAGGGTTGGGCGGGCGTGGTGCGCCAGGCCAGGTAGCTTTTGATGAGGAACTTGCCGGGCCGGCCCAGCGTGGCGCCCACGCCGAAAGAGCCCAGGCTCAAGGTGTTGGTGTTGCCGGGCACGGTGGCCCCGTTGCGGTTGAAGTGCACGCGCCCGAAGTCGTAAAAGGCGAGCAAAGTCAGCGGCTCGCCCCACGGCGCTTGCGGGAACTGGTAGCGCGACTCCAGGTTGAGCAGGAAACCCGTGTCGCCTACGCCTTCGCCCACCGGGTAGCCGCGCACGCCATTGGGCCCGCCCAGCACCATTTTTTCGGCCGAGCTGAGGTTCTTCGAGGCAAGCTGGGCCTGGGCCGCGAAGTGCAAGCTGTAGGGCGCGTCGAAAAACTGCGAGCGCTGGAACTCCAGGTTCAGCTTGCTGAAGCCGCCTGCCGTGCGCAGCCCGCCCAGGCCGTCGTCCAGTGCCTGGTCGGCCGCATTGAGCGTGAGCCGGCCGAAAGTGAGGTTCAGCGCGTAGCTGTTCAGGCCGCTGCCGCCCACCGCATCGTCGACAAAGTTGCCCGCCAGACCCAGCCTGAGCGCCTGGACCTTGCGCTCGCTTTTGAGCGCGGGCGTGCGGGTTTCGTCGACCAGCTTTTTGTGTTCCGCGCTGATAAAGCCGTAAACATTGGCGCCGCGCCCGCGCAGCAGCGGCTGGGACAGGCTGGCGCCGGCGATGTCGGCGCTGCCGCTGGCGCCCAGCGCCTCGAACTGTTTGCCCAGTGCGTAGTCGAGCCGCGCCAGGCTCAGGCCCAGCCGCGTGCCGGAAGCACCCACCGGCACGGTGTAGCCCAGGCGGTAAAGGGTGGAGCCGGCCTGGTTGCTGTGCTGGGCGCTCAGGGCCAGCACGTCGCCGCGGCCCAGCAGGTTGTTGAGATTGGCATTGAGCACGGCGCGCACGGCGCCGGCGGTGCGCGCGCCATGGTTGTCAACGCTGACGGAGCCGTCAATACGCGGGCCCTTGGCCTGGACGGTGACCAGCACGTCGGCCTGGCCCGGGCGTTCGCCGGGCTGGACGGTCGCGGCGGCCTCGAAGCCGACCAGGTCGCGCAGCAGCAGCACGGGTTTGTCGAGCGCGTATTCGGTGACGGCGTCGCCTGTTTTGAGCTGGCCGGCCACCAGGCCTTCGGCAAAGGCCTGCGAAATGCCCGTGCCTTCGACACGCACCGTGACGCGGCCCACGCGCGCTTCGAGGATGGCGATGGTGACGCTGCCGCCCTGGACGGCGAAAGCCTGCTCGGGCAAATAGGCTTGCGTGAGCAGGTAGCCTTTTTGCCGGTAATAGGCACTGACGCTGTTGGCAGCCTCAGCCAGGCCGGCCATGTCGGTGGGCTGGTTCAGGCGGGACGCGAGCAGGGCGGCCAGCAGCTCGCTGGAGAACACCGTGTTGCCGGTGAAGCTGAAGGCCGCCGGTGTGATGCGCGCCGTACCAGGGGCTGGCGGCGTGGCCTGGGGTTGCCGCAATTCCAGCGGCGGCTCGCCGCGCGGCGGCAGCTGGGGCAGGGGCCCTGGAGACTCCAGCAAGGTGCCGGCGTCCGGCCGCAGCTGGGCCAGCGCAGGCGCAGCCCCGGCGGCGCAGGCAGCCCATACAAACCAGGCCCAAGCCTGGCGCAGCAAAACATGAGGACGGGACAAGCGCAAACCCTTAAACCAGATTGCAACAAAATGTTGTAAACCGGTTGTAGTCTTTTGGGTTCATTCTGTCCAACAGTTTCCCTGTTTTGGACGCAGTTTTAGCGCGTATCTGTTTGTTTTTTCACACTTTTTTGATGTCGACCGGGTCAGGCGGCGAGGTGGTCCGCGAAATGTTGCAATCTGTAAAGAAGCCAGCGCGTGGGCCGTTTGCGGGCGCTGGCGCTATGGGTTGTTTAGGCCCAATCAATTGGCTAGAAGATTAGCCAATCTATATCATTGATAGCGAATCAATCGTTTTTTGCTATTTCAAAGGAGAGGCTGATGACTGAACTTGTACGCGCCAACCTGCCCACCCTGAAGAAGACCGCCAGCTATTACGTGGTGCACGTGACGGTGGCGGCGCTGGTGGCCTATGCGGTAACCGGCAGCTTTCTGCTGGCGATCACGCTCAGCCTGCTGGAGCCGACGGTGCAGGCCTTTGCCTTTTTCTTCCATGAGAAAGCCTGGCAGCGCTGGGGCGGCCAGCGCGCGGCCGCGCCCGCGGCGGCGGGCGTCTAGCGGACTCAGTCTGGCCGGGGACTACGGCTCAGGCAGAGCCCCAAACCTCGCGCGCGGTCTCAACCACTAAGCGAAGCTTGTTGCGCTGCGCCTCGACGGCGATGTTGTTGCCGTGCACCGTGCTGCTGAAGCCGCACTGCGGTGACAGCGCGAGCTGCTCCAGCGGCGCGTATTTCGCGGCGTCCTCGATGCGGCGCTTGAGGTCGTCCTTGCTTTCCATTTCGCCGAACTTGGTGGTGACCAGGCCCAGCACCACGGTCTTGCCCTTGGGCAGGTAGCGCAGCGGCCGGAAGTCGCCGCTGCGGCTGTCGTCGTACTCCAGGAAGTAGGCGTCCAGGTCCATCTCCTTGAGCAGTGCCTCGGCCACCGGCTCGTAGTTGCCGGCTGCGGCGTGGGTGCTTTTGAAGTTGCCGCGGCACAGGTGCATGGCCAGGGTCATGCCGGCGGGTTTTTGCGCGACCACCTTGTTGATGAATTTGGCGTAGCGGTGCGGCAGCTCATTGGGGTCGTCGCCGCGCTGGCGCGCCGCTTCGCGCATTTTTTCGTCGCAGAGGTAGGCCAGGTTGGTGTCGTCCATCTGCACGTAGGTGCAGCCGGCCGCGGCCAGGCTGCGCAGCTCGTCGCCGTAGGCCTTGGCCACGTCGTCATAGAAATCCGGCTCGAGTTCGGGATAGGCCTCCTTGCTGATGCCGGCGCGGCCGCCGCGAAAGTGCAGCATGGTGGGCGAGGGAATCGTGACCTTGGGCGTGTTGCCCGCGCTGACCTGGCTTTTGAGGTACTGGAAGTCGGCGAGCTGGATGTCCTTCACGTGGCGCACCTTGTCGATCACACGCATCACGGGCGGCGCCAGTTCCATGCTGCCGTCGGGCCGCTGTATGGTGACCGGGATGTCGGTCTTCACGCCGCCGATCTGCTCGAGGAAATCGATGTGGAAGTAAGTGCGGCGGAATTCGCCGTCGGTGATGCTTTTAAGGCCCACGTCTTCCTGGAACTTCACGATTTCGGTGATGGCCTGGTCTTCGACCTTGCGCAGCTGTTCGGGCGTGATCTGGCCCTTGGCTTTCTGCTCGCGGGCTTCCAGCAGGTATTGCGGGCGCAAAAAGCTGCCGACGTGGTCGTAACGGGCGGGTAGTTTGGCGGTCATGGGAAAGTCTCCGGGGTTGGCGAATTGGCAGATACAGGCACCATGGTATTCCAGCTGGAAACAGCCACATTGAATACAATGACTCGGGATTTACCCTGAATTTCGGCGTTTTACTTGGCTTTTTGGCGATTTATGTATACATTGAGTATCCATGGACGCCAAAAAACCCACTTTTCCGCTCAACGCCTGGTATGCCGCCGCCTATGACGTTGAAGTCGGCCGCAAGCTGCTGGCGCGCACCATCTGCAAACAAAAACTCGTGATGTTCCGCCGCACCAACGGCCAGGTGGCCGCGCTGGAGGATGCCTGCTGGCACCGGCTGCTGCCGCTGTCCATGGGCTCGCTGGACGGCGATGAAGTCACCTGCGGCTACCACGGCCTGGTCTACAACGCCCAGGGCCGCTGCACCCATATGCCCAGCCAGGAAACGCTGAACCCCTCGGCCTGCGTACGCGCTTTTCCGGTCGTGGAAAAGCACCGCTTTGTCTGGATCTGGCCCGGCGACCCGGCCAAGGCGGACCCGGCGCTGGTGCCCGACATGCACTGGAACGACGACCCGGACTGGGCCGGCGACGGCAAGCTGATCACCGTGAAGTGCGATTACCGCCTGGTGGTGGACAACCTCATGGACCTGACCCACGAGACCTTTGTGCACGGCTCCAGCATTGGCCAGCGCGCCGTGGCCGAGGCGCCTTTTGTGGCCACGCACGGCGACCGCAGCGCCACCGTGACGCGCTGGATGGAAAACATAGACGCGCCGCCCTTCTGGGCCGGGCAGATCGAGCATGCGCGCGGCTACAAGGGCAAGGTGGACCGCTGGCAGATCATCCGGTTCGAAGCGCCCTGCACCGTGAACATCGACGTCGGCGTGGCCGAGGCCGGCTCGGGCGCGCCGCCCAAAGACGGGCAGCCGGGCGACCGCAGCAAGGGCGTCAACGGCTTTGTGCTGAACACCGTGACGCCGGAGACCGACGGCAGCTGCCACTACTTCTGGGCCTTCGCGCGCAACTACTGCCTGGGTGAGCAGCGCCTGACACACCAGCTGCGCGAGGGCGTGGCCGGCATCTTCCGCGAGGACGAGCATGTGCTGGAGGCCCAGCAGGTCGCGATCGAGGAACACCCGGACCACCAGTTCTACAACCTCAACATCGATGCCGGCTCCATGTGGGCCAGGCGCCTGATAGACCGCATGATTGCGCAGGAGGCGCCGCCCGCGCCTGTGATTCCCATCCGCCTGGCGGCCTGAACCCATGGTGAAAGCACTCCCCATGGCCAACGCCGCCGCCGCACCCAACAACAGCCTGGAAAGCGCGCAGGTGAGGGCACAGCTGCAGCTGCGCGAGATGATCCTGGCGGGCGAGCTGCCCGGCGGCGCGCGCATCGCCGAGCTGTCCATCGTCGAAAAGCTGGGCGTTTCGCGCACACCGATACGCGCCGCGCTGATGCGGCTGGAGCAGGAAGGCCTGCTCGAATCGCTGCCCAACGGCGGTTTTGCGGTGCGCACGTTTTCCGAACGCGATGTCTCCGAAGCCATCGAGCTGCGCGGCACGATTGAGGGCCTGTCGGCGCGGCTGGCGGCCGAGCGCGGCGCACCCACGGTGGTGCTGGGCGAAGCGCGCGAATGCCTGAACCGCATCGACGCGGTGCTGAGCCAGCCGGCCCTGAACGACGAGGCTTTCTCCAGCTATGTGGCGCTCAACGAACGTTTTCACGCGCTGCTCAGCGAGATGGCGGGCAGCGAAGTGATCGCCAAGGAGCTGGACCGCGTCTCCAGCCTGCCTTTTGCCTCGGCCTCGGGTTTTGTGGTGGTGCAGGCCAACTCGCCGCGCGCGCGCGACATGCTCATCGTGGCGCAGGACCAGCACCGCCAGGTGCTGGACGCCATCGAGCAGCGCGAGGGCTCGCGCGCCGAAGCCATCATGCGCGAGCATTCGCGCCTGGCCCAGCGCAACCTGCGCGCCGCCGTGGCCAGCCACAACCTGGACCAAATGCCGGGCGTACGCCTCATACGGAAAAAGTGAATGAAAACCAACGCCAGCTGGACCGACGCGGTCATTGATTCTTTTGAAGACCTCACGCCCACCGTGCGCGAGTTCCGCCTACGCCCCGCGGGCGGGCAGGGCGTGCCGCGCCATGAACCCGGCAGCCACCTGCAGGTGCAGCTGCTGGTGGGCGGCAGGCCGCAGCAGCGCTCCTATTCCCTGGTCGGCGAGCCCGACGGGCAAAGCTGGCGCATCGCGGTGAAGCGGCTGGACGACGGCCGCGGCGGCTCGCGCGCGATGTGGCAGCTGGCCGCCGGCGACCGGCTGCAGCTGAGCGGGCCGCACAACCACTTCCCGCTGGACCTCAATGCGCCGGCCTACCTGCTGGTGGCCGGCGGCATAGGCATCACGCCGCTGCTGGGCATGGCCCAGTCGCTGGCCGGGCGCTGCGCGCCATCGGGCCGGCCGCTGCGCATGCTGTACGGCGTGCGCAGCGAAGCCGAGCTGGCTTACGGCCAGGCGCTGCAGGCCTGCCTGGGCCCGCGGCTGCATGCAGCCGTCGACGCACGCATCGATTTCGCCGCCGAGATCGCGGCCTTGCCGGCCGGCGCGCAAATGTATGTCTGCGGCCCCGTGCCCATGCTGGACGCGGCGCGCCACGCCTGGGAGGCCTCGGGCCGGCCCGCGACCGACCTGCGTTACGAGACCTTCGGCAACAGCGGGCGTTTTGCGCCGCAGGCCTTCCGGGTGCGGATTCCGCGCCATGCGCTGGACATCACCGTGCCGGCCGACTGCAGCCTGCTGGATGCGCTGGAGCTGGCCGGCGTGGAAGCCGTGTCCGACTGCAAACGCGGCGAGTGCGGCCTGTGCACGCTGGACGTGCTGGCGCTGGACGGCGAGATCGACCACCGCGACGTTTTTCTGAGCGAACACGAGAAACAGGGGAACACGCGGCTGTGCGCCTGTGTCTCACGCGTGGTCGGCTCGGTGACGCTGGATTCTTCCTACCGGCCCGACCTTTGATAAATCAACTTGTGTGCGATCACCGGGCCATGCGCGCGATGATCGCGCAACGTCCATCAACGGGTGTCGAACCAGGGGATGACCCGCGACAGAATAAAAGCCAATTGTGTTCGCATAAAGAACATTTGTGCAGATACCGCACTCAGACTAGACTCGCAGCGTTTTGCGGCCGTATGCCGGGACGCAGCGGCAAGCACCGAAAAATCACCAGGAGACAAACATGAAAAAACGCAGCTTTCTTACCGCCGCCGCGCTGGCGGCCGCCACACTTGCCGCCGGCTCCGCACTGGCCCAGGACAACACCTTCAAGATAGGCCTGATCCTGCCGATGACGGGCCAGCAGGCCACCACCGGCCGGCAGATCGAGGCGGCCGCGCGGCTTTACATGGCGCAAAACGGCGACACCGTGGCGGGCAAGAAGATACAGCTGATCGTGAAGGACGACACCTCGCTGCCCGACACCACGCGCCGCCTGGCGCAGGAGCTGGTGGTCAACGACAAGGTCAATGTGCTGGCCGGCTTCGGCATCACGCCCTCGGCCCTGGCCACCGCGCCCATCGCGACGCAGTCCAAGACGCCCATGGTGGTGATGGCGGCGGCGACCTCCAGCATCACCCAGGCCTCGCCCTACATCGTGCGCAGCAGCTTCACCTTGCCGCAGGTCTCGGTCGCGCTGGCCGACTGGGCACCCAAGAACGGCATCAAGAAGGTGGTCACGCTGGTCTCCGACTACGGCCCCGGCATAGACGCCGAAAAATTCTTCAAGGACCGCCTGACCTTCAACGGCGGCGAGGTGACCGACGCGCTGCGCGTGCCGCTGCGCAACCCCGACTTCGCGCCCTTTTTGCAAAAGGTGCGGGACAACAAACCCGACGCGCTGTTTGTCTTTGTGCCTTCGGGCGCGGGCGCCGCGGTGATGAAGCAGTTCCTCGAGCGCGGCCTGGACAAGGCCGGCATACGGCTGATCGCCACCGGCGACGTGACGGACGACGACCAGCTCAACGACATGGGCGACGGCGCACTGGGCGTGGTGACTTCGCACCACTACTCGGCGGCGCACCCCTCGGCCGTGAACAAGAAGTTTGTGGAGGCTTTTTCCAAGGCCAACAAGGGCTTGCGCCCCAACTTCATGGCGGTCGGCGGCTATGACGGCATGCGCGTGATTTATGAGGCGCTCAAGACCAGCAAGGGCCAGGGCGGCGGCGACGCGCTGCTCGCGGCCATGAAGGGCCAGCTGTTTGAAAGCCCGCGCGGCAAGATTTTTATCGATGCGCAGACGCGCGACATCGTGCAGGACGTCTACCTGCGCAAGGTCGAGAAAAAGGACGGTCAGCTTTACAACGTGGAATTTGACGTGATCAAGGACGTCAAGGATCCGGGGAAGAATAAGTAACCCCCCGAAGCGCCGCTTCGCGTCGCCTCCCCCCTGCTGGGGGCAACCTCTGCGGCCCGGCAAAGCCGGTTCCGCGCCGTTCCTGGCATGGACCTCTTTCAAGCAAACACTGATCCTCCGGCCAAAGCATGCTGACCCTTCTTTTTGACGGTATCGCCTACGGCATGCTGCTGTTCATCCTGGCGGTGGGCCTGGCAGTGACCATGGGCTTGATGAATTTCATCAACCTTGCGCACGGCGCCTTCGCCATGGCCGGCGGCTACATCACCGTGCTGCTGATGCAGCATTTCGGCGTGCCCTTTTTGCTGTGCCTGCCGCTGGCCTTTATCGGCTCGGCGCTGCTGGGCGGCGTGCTGGAGCGCACGCTGTACCGGCCGCTCTACAACAAGCCGCACCTGGACCAGGTGCTGTTTTCGATAGGCCTGGTGTTCATGGCGGTGGCCAGCGTTGATTATTTTGTCGGCTCGACGCAGCAGATCGTGCAGCTGCCGCAATGGCTCAAGGGCCGCACCGAGATCGGCAGCGGCGCCTGGATGCTGGGCATGGGCCACTACCGGCTGTTCATCATCGCGGTCTGCGCGGCGCTGACGGTGGGCCTGCAATACCTGCTGGCGCGCACGCGCTTCGGCAGCCGGCTGCGCGCTTCGGTGGACGACCAGCGCGTGGCGGCCGGCCTGGGCATCAACGTCAACATCGTGTTCCTCTCGACCTTCGCCGTGGGCTCGGGCCTGGCCGGCCTGGGCGGCGCGCTGGGCGCCGAGGTGCTGGGCCTGGACCCGGGCTTTCCGCTCAAGTTCATGATTTATTTCCTGATCGTGGTGGCCGTGGGCGGCACCTCATCGATCACCGGGCCGCTGCTGGCCGCGCTGCTGCTGGGCATCGCCGACGTGGCGGGCAAGTACTACATCCCCAAGCTGGGCGCCTTCATCGTCTACAGCCTGATGATCGTGATCCTGATCTGGCGGCCGCAGGGCCTCTTTGTGCGCAAGGGAGGCAAATAACATGAGCAACACCCAGACATCGCTGCTCAAAAGCAGCCGCTGGAAACCCTGGGAGCCGGTGCTCTGGCTCATCGCCTTCGCCGCGCCGGTGCTGATGCCCAGCCACGCCTCCCTGATCAACGAGATCGCCATCGTCGCGCTGTTCGCGGTGTCGCTGGACCTGGTGCTGGGCTACACCGGCATCGTCTCGCTGGGCCATGCGGCCTTCTTCGGCATAGGCGGTTATGCCGCGGCGCTGTTCGCCAAGCTGGTCATGCCCGATCCGCTGCTGGGCCTGGCCGTGGGCGTCACCACGGCCACGCTGCTGGGCGCGGTCTGCTCGCTGACCATCCTGCGCGGCAGCGACCTGACGCGGCTCATGGTGACGCTGGGCGTGGCGCTGATCCTGCTGGAGCTGGCCAACAAGCTGGACTGGCTGACCGGCGGCGCCGACGGCCTGCAGGGCGTGCTCATGGGCCCGCTGCTGGGCCGCTTCGAATTCGACCTTTCGGGCCGCACCGGCGCCTATTACTCGCTGACCGTGCTGCTGGTCCTGTTTGTGCTGATGCGCCGCCTGGTGCATTCGCCGCTGGGCGCAACGCTCAAGGCCATACGCGACAACCGCCTGCGCGCCATGGCGATCGGCATCCCGGTCGCGTCGCGGCTGGCGGTGGTCTACACCGTGGCGGCCGGTGTGGCGGGCGCGGCCGGCGCGCTGCTGACGCAGACCACCGGCTTCGCCTCGCTGGATTTGTTTGAATTCCACCGCTCGGCCGATGTGCTGCTGATCCTGGTGGTGGGCGGCGTGGGCTGGCTGTATGGCGGCGTGGCCGGGGCGATTGTGTTCAAGCTGATGCAGGATGCGCTTTCGTCCATCACGCCGCAATACTGGACCTTCTGGATAGGCCTTTTCCTGGTGGTGCTGGTGCTGGTGGGCCGCGAGCGCCTGGTCCGGCCCTGGACCTGGCTGCCGCGGCGCGGGGGCCGGCCATGAGCGCGCCGGTCCAGGACGCGGTGCTGTCCGCGCAAGGCCTGGTGATGCGCTTCGGCGGCATCGCCGCCACCAACAATGTGAGCCTGAACCTGCGGCGCGGCGCGCGCCATGCGCTGATAGGCCCCAACGGCGCGGGCAAGACCACGCTGGTCAACCTGCTGACGGGCGTGCTGCAGCCCACCGAGGGCCGCATCTTCCTGGAGGGCGAGGACATCACGCGGCTGGCGCCGCACCAGCGCGTCAAGCGCGGCATGGTGCGCACCTTCCAGATCAACCAGCTGTTCGACTCGCTCACGCCGCTGCAGACGCTGGCGCTCACCGTGTCGCAGCAAGTGGGCCTGGGCGCGAAATGGTGGCAGGCGCTGGGCCGCAACCGGGCCGTGGCCGAACGCTGCGAACAATTGCTGGAACAGTTTCACCTGACGGAGGTGATGGACCAGCCGACCCGTGTGCTGGCCTACGGCAAGCGCCGCCTGCTGGAGATCGCCGTGGCGCTGGCCTGCGAGCCGCGCGTGCTGCTGCTGGACGAACCCGTGGCGGGTGTGCCGGCCGGCGAGCGCGAGGAACTGCTGCAAACCGTGGCCGCCTTACCCGCCGACGTTTCGGTACTTTTGATCGAACACGACATGGACCTGGTGTTCAGCTTTGCCACCACCATGACGGTGCTGGTCAACGGCACGCTGCTGACCGAGGGCACGCCCGAGCAGATCGCAGCGGACCCGCAGGTCAAGGCGGTCTACCTGGGCCATGGCGAGGAGCATGGGGAGGTGGCCCATGGCTGAGCTGCTCAAGGTCGACAAACTGCGCGCCGGCTATGGCGAGGCGGTGGTGCTGCACGAGGTCTCTTTCACGCTGGGTGAGGGCCAGACGCTCGCGCTGCTGGGCCGCAACGGCACGGGCAAGACCACGCTGATCAACACCCTGGCGGGCGCGACGCGCCAGCACGGCGGGACCATCGCCTTCGGCACGGGCGCATCCGTGGTCGCGCTGCACCAGCTGCCCTCGCACGAACGCGCGGCCAGCGGCATAGGCTGGGTGCCGCAGGAGCGCAACATCTTCAAGTCGCTGACGGTGCACGAGAACCTGACGGCGGTGGCGCGGCCCGGCAAGTGGAACCCCGAGGGGGTGTACGCGATGTTCCCGCGCCTGGCCGAGCGCAAGACCAACCTGGGCACGCAGCTGTCGGGCGGCGAGCAGCAGATGCTGGCCGTGGGCCGGGCGCTGGTGCTCAACCCGAAACTGCTGCTGCTCGACGAACCGCTGGAGGGCTTGGCACCCATCATCGTGGAGGAGCTGCTGCGCGCCATACGCCGCATCACGCGCGAGGAGGGCCTGAGCGCCATCATCGTGGAGCAGCACCCGCAGGCCATCCTGGCAATTTCCGACAGCGCCGTGGTGCTGGACCGCGGCATGGTGGTGCACACGGGCACGGCCCAGGCCTTGCGCGAGCAGCCCGAGCGCCTGGACCAGCTGCTGGGCGTGGCACGCTGAGCGGCCGGGCCGCCGGCCCGGCCTGCCGTTCTGTATTTCGCGCTTACAGCGCCCAAAAAACATCTACGCGCCGCTATCGTGAAGCAGCGTCACGGCAACGCGGCTTTCCATGCCCAAAAGTCAAAAGCGATCCACCTTTTTGCGTAGATTCACTTACTAGGGTTTTCCCCTCCAACGGCCTACAATCGCAGACCCTTACAAGAAATTGACGGTCGTCCGACCGTTCCCCGCTGGAGACCCTGCTGATGCCGACACCCACCGCCGCGACGCCTGCCGACCGTGAAGAAAAACGCGCTGAACTGCGCCGCGCAGCCCTTGAATACCACGAGTTTCCGACCCCCGGCAAGGTGGCCATCGCAGCGACCAAGCAGCTGACCAACCAGCGCGACCTGGCCCTGGCCTACTCCCCCGGCGTCGCCGCGCCCTGCGAGGAAATCGTCAAGGACCCGAACAACGCCTTCAAATACACCAGCCGCGGCAACCTGGTGGCCGTGGTGACCAACGGCACCGCCGTGCTGGGCCTGGGCGACATCGGCCCGCTGGCCTCCAAGCCGGTGATGGAAGGCAAGGGCGTGCTGTTCAAGAAGTTCGCCGGTGTCGACGTGTTCGACATCGAGATCGACGAAAAAGACCCGGCGAAGCTGGTCGACATCATCGCCTCGCTGGAGCCGACCTTCGGCGCCATCAACCTGGAAGATATCAAGGCGCCCGACTGCTTCTACGTGGAGCGCGAGCTGCGCAAGCGCATGAAGATCCCGGTGTTCCACGACGACCAGCACGGCACGGCCATCACGGTGGGCGCGGCGGTGCTGAACGCGCTCAAGGTGGTCGGCAAGGGCCCCGGCCAGGTCAAGCTGGTGACCTCGGGCGCGGGCGCCGCGGCGCTGGCCTGCCTGAACCTGCTGCTCAAGCTGGGCATACAGCGCGAAAACGTGTTCGTGACCGACCTGGCCGGCGTGGTCTATGAAGGCCGCACCGAGCTGATGGACGAGGACAAGATCCAGTTCGCGCAGAAGACCGACGCGCGCACCCTCGGCGAGGTGATCGCGGGCGCGGACATTTTCCTGGGCCTGTCGGCCGGTGGCGTGCTCAAGAAGGACATGGTCGCCAAGATGGCGGCCAAGCCCATCATCCTGGCGCTGGCCAACCCGAATCCCGAGATCACGCCCGAGGACGTCAAGTCCGTGCGCGACGATGCCATCATGGCGACCGGCCGCACCGACTACCCCAACCAGGTCAACAACGTCCTGTGCTTCCCCTATATCTTCCGCGGCGCGCTGGACGCCGGCGCCTCGACCATCACCGTCGAGATGGAAATCGCGGCCGTGCATGCGATCGCCGAACTCGCCCAGGCCGAGCAGAGCGAGGTCGTGGCGGCCGCCTACGTGGGCGAGAAGCTGGCCTTCGGCCCCGAATACCTGATTCCCAAGCCCTTTGATCCGCGCCTCATGATGAAGATCGCGCCCGCGGTGGCGCAGGCGGCGGCCGACAGCGGCGTGGCCCTGCGGCCCATCCAGGACATGAACGCCTACCGCGACAAGCTGCAGAGTTTTGTCTATGCCTCGGGCACGGTCATGAAACCGATCTTCGCGGCCGCCAAGGCCGCCAGCCGCAAGCGCGTGGCCTATGCCGAAGGCGAGGAAGAACGCGTGCTGCGCGCCTGCCAGATCGTGGTGGACGAGGGCCTGGCGCGGCCGACGCTGATAGGCCGGCCTGCCATCATCGCCCAGCGCATCGAAAAATTCGGCCTGCGCCTGAAGGAAGAGCTCGACTACGACGTGGTCAACGTCGAACAGGACCACCGCTACCGCGACTTCTGGCAGACCTACCACCGCATGATGGAGCGCCGCGGCGTCACCGTGCAGATCGCCAAGATCGAAATGCGCCGCCGCCTCACGCTGATCGCCGGCATGCTGCTGCACAAGGGCGACGTGGACGGGCTGATCTGCGGCACCTGGGGCACGACCGCCCACCACCTGGACTACCTGGACCAGGTCATCGGCAAGCGCGAGGGCGTCAACACCTATGCCTGCATGAACGGCCTGCTGCTGCCGAATCGCCAGGTCTTCCTGCTCGACACGCACGTCAACTGCGACCCGACGGCCGAGCAGCTCGCCGAGATCACCACCATGGCGGCCGAGGAAATGATGCGCTTCGGCATCAAGCCCAAGGCGGCCCTGCTGTCGCACTCGAACTTCGGCTCCTCCAACCTGCCCAGCGCCCTGAAGATGCGCCGCACGCTGGAACTGCTGCGCGAAAAAGCGCCCTGGCTGGAAGTCGACGGTGAGATGCACGGCGACATGGCGCTGGACGCCGACGCGCGCGGCCTGATCATGCCCAACAGCACGCTGGCCGGCGAGGCCAACCTGCTGGTGCTGCCCAATATTGATGCGGCCAATATTTCGTACAACCTGCTCAAAACGGCGGCCGGCGGCAACATCGCCATCGGCCCTGTGCTGCTGGGCGCGAACAAACCGATGCACATCCTGACCGCGACCGCCACAGTGCGCCGCATCGTCAACATGACGGCCCTCACGGTAGCGGACGCCAACGCGGCCCGATAGGCCTCAATTAGATAGCCAGTACTAACTTATTTAGGCAATAAGCCCTGTCTTTACTGCCTAAATTTTCAGCAGCCACTTGCGTTTTCCGGCCACTTGCGGCAAACTAGCTCTCTTGAAATTTAAGGGTTAACCCGAAATCGGCGGGCGGGCCCTGGGTTCAGGAAAGGCTTCTTTTTCATGTTGCGCAATGGGTGGGGACGTCGGCAGGCAGCCAGAATGGCCGGCCTGCTGGTCTTGGCAACCAGCCTGAGCGGGCTGATCCCCAGCGTGGTGCAGGCCAAGGGCGCGGATTCACCGGCGCCGGTCGGCACCATCGCAGCGGCCCAATTGCCCCCCCAAGGGCGCGACATGATGACGCTGATTTACCAGGGTGGGCCGTTCAGGCATGACAAGGACGGCGTGGTGTTTGGCAACCGGGAGCGACTTCTTCCGGCCAACCGTCGCGGTTACTACCGCGAATACACCGTCCGAACGCCCAATGAACGCAGCCGGGGAGCCCGGCGCATTGTTTGTGGCGGCTTGAAACCCACCGCCCCGGATGCCTGTTATTACACCGACGACCACTATGCGAGTTTTCGCAGAATCGTTCAGTAAATGAGCTGTGGTTGTTATTACGAGTTTTTGACTTCAGAGAAAGAGTAGCGGAGATGGATACACCACTTCGTCGGGACAACGAGACGCCGGTGCGCAAGGACGGTGAAACGCCCTTGCGCGGCGTGCGGCCCAATATCGTTCAATCCATACGCGCCTTCCGGGTGCAGGACCTGCAGGATGCCGCGACGCATCTGAACCAGCATTTCCTGTACGCCAACCTGGGCAATGCCCAGAGCAAGCAGGACGTGCTGGACATGATTGCGGCGCAGTACACCTTCCCGGCCCACTTCGGCAAGAATTTCGACGCGCTGTACGACTGCATGACGGACCTGGTCCACAAGTCGGGCCCGCAGCCCGGCTTCATCGTCGTGCTCGAGCAGATTCCGGCCAACGCCAAATTTGACAAGGAAGCGCGCGAGCAGCTGCTCGACATCTTCCGGGATGCCTCGGACTACTGGGCGGATCGAAAGATACCGTTCAGATGCTTCTATTCTTTTCTGTAGCCCGCTCCCCAGACATCGGCCAAGGGGATCGGGCGAATGAGGCCCAGCAAGCAGTTGCAGAAGGTGAAGAAGTCATGCCTACCGACAAACTGGTGGACGTGTCGCCTCTGGCATTGCGCATGAGCAGCCCGTTTAACGCGGGTTACTGGCTCGCCGCTGCTTGAAGTAAACGAAGTGCAAATGGGCGCCGCAGGCGCCCGCAAAAAAGCCCGTCGTCGACGGGCTTTTTTGATGCCGAAAGCGGGCCTTCAGGCCTGCAGCGCCTGCGCCAGCGCGACGTATTCGGCCACCGGCACTTCCTCGGCGCGGCGCTGCACGTCAAACGCGCCGCCAAAGCCACGCGCGGCCAGCCACTGGCCCAGCGTGTGGCGCAGCAGCTTGCGGCGCTGGCTGAAAGCCACCTGCACCAACTCGCTGAGCAGCCTGGCGTCCAGCGCCGGCGGCACCGCATGCGGCACCATGCGCACCACCGCGCTGTCCACGCGCGGCGGCGGGTCAAAGCTCTGCGGCGGCACGAACAGCACATTTTCCATGGCGTAGCGCCACTGCAGCATCACGCTGAGCCGGCCGTAGTCGCCGGTGGCGGGCGTGGCCACCATGCGGTCTATGACTTCTTTTTGCAGCATGAAGTGCTGGTCTTCAATCACGTCCACGGCGCCCAGCAGGTGAAACAGGATGGGGGTGGAGATGTTGTACGGAAGGTTGCCGACGACGCGCAGCTTTTGCCCGGGCGCGCAGGCAGTGCCCGCCAGCGCATGGATGTCGACTTTGAGGATGTCGGACTCGACCACGCTGAGCTGCGGATGCTCGCGCAGCTGCCGGGCCAGGTCGCGGTCCAGCTCGATCACGGTCAGATTCCCAAGACGCTCGACGAGCGGCTGGGTCAGCGCCGCCAGGCCGGGGCCGATTTCGACCACAGCCTGACCAGGCCGCGGCGCGATCGCCTGGACTATGCCTTCGATGATGCCCTGGTCGGTCAGAAAGTGCTGGCCGAAGCGTTTGCGAGGAATGTGTTTCACGATGCAGCGGCCTTACCCATTAAATCAGCATGAGCCGTGGAACCGGCTTTGCCGGGCCACAGGCGGGCGGCCCCTCTCATAATGAAAGGGGCAGGGAGAAGCCGCAGGCTACACGCAGTGAGCGACCGTGGGGGCCATCTCACTGCGGCGGTTCACGGTACTCCACATACGCGCGGCCGCGGACCTCCTGGGCCCAGAGTGCGTAGGCTTCGCCCTGTTTCTTCTCGCGCAGCACGTTGCGCGCGATTTCGCGCTGGTCACGCAGCGAGAGCTGGGTGTCGCGGCGCTCCAGCACCTGGATGATGTGCACGCCGAAACGGGACACCAGCGGATCGGATACCTGGTTGGGCGCCAGGCTGTTCATGACTTTTTCGAATTCGGGCACAAACATGCCAGGGCTGGCCCAGCCCAGGTCGCCGCCTTCCTTGGCCGAGCCGTCATCGCTGTTTTCGCGGGCGAGGGCGGCAAAATCGGCTTGCCCGGCCTGGACGCGCTTTTTGAATTCAGCGAGCTTTTCGGTCGCGGCGGCTTCCGTCATTTTGGGGTTCAGCCGCAGCAGGATGTGCCGGGCGTGGGTCTGCGTCACGGTGGCGCCGGGCATGCCGCCCTGGCGCTTCTCGATCACCTTGAGGACGTGAAAGCCCGCGCCGCTTCGCACCGGGCCGGCCAAGCCGCCGGTTTGCAGGTTTTTGGTGGCCTCCACAAAAAGCGGGGGATAACGGTCGGCGGTGCGCAGGCCCATCTGGCCGCCGGTCGTGCGTGTGGCGGAAGCGGAGAACTCGGCGGCCAGCGCGGCGAAATCACCGCCGGCGCGGGCACGGTCGAGCACCTGCTGGGCCCGGGCCTGCAGCGCCGCGACCTGCTCGGGCGTGGCATTCTCGGGCACCGCCACCAGGATCTCGCCCAGGTTGAGGGCCAGGGCGGAAGCATCGGCGGTGCCGCCTTCCTGGTCGCGCAGGAACTGGTCGATCTCCTGCTCGGTCACGCTGACGCGCGACTCGAGTTCGCGCTGGCGCAGGCGGCCCACCAGAAGCTCGTCGCGCACTTCGGAGCGGAACTGTGTGTAGTCGATGCCGTCCGCCTTCAGGCGGCTGCGCAACTCGTCCACGCTGATCTGGTTCTGGGTCGCGACGCTCTGGACCGCGGCCTGGATCGCGCTTTCATCGATCCGCACACCGGAAGCGCGCGCCAGCTGCAGCTGCGCTTTGTCGCTGATCATGCGCTCCAGGACCTGCACCACCAGCTCGCTGCGCGGCGGCAGCGCCGTGCCCTGCTGGAGGATTTGCTGCTCGGTGCGGATCAACTTGAGGCGGACCTCGCTGTTGGTGATGGGCTCGGAATTGACCACCGCGACGATGAAATCGGCCTGGCGTTGGCCGCCCTGGGCCGGGGCCCGTGCGGCGGGCTCGGACGACAGGCGCAGCGGCGCGGAGGGCCTGAGCCCCTGTGCTTGCGCCTGTGCCGTCAGCAGCATGGCAAGCGCGAGCGCCGTCCCGCCGAGGCGCGGCAGGCCCGAGAAAAGTTCTGGAACAAAGCGGTGATTAGTCATAAGTGGTAAAGCGGCTTGGAGCCTCGATTTTCTCACGCAGGTACTGGTAGCGCGGGACATTTGACTTGAGGGTTTCCAGGGGGTTGGCGCCTATGCGGGAGAAACCCACCAGCTCCAGCTGGAACATGATCCGGGTGTCCGTAGTGCCCGTGCCGGTCTGCGAGCGCTGCAGCACAACGCGGCCTATCCAGCAGCAGCCGTCGTACTCGACGCCGATGATGGAATCGACCAGCCGCTTGTCCAGCACGCTGTAATTGAGCCGGCCGACCGCGTAGTAGCGCCCGCCGCCCTGGCCCTGCCCGGCGCCCAGGTCCTTGCCCCTGTCGCCCCACAGGTCGTTGATGGGCCATTGCCAGCCGATGTCGATCTGCTCGCTGACATTGCGCTGGCGGCGGAACGCGGCGCTGATGACGCGGTAATTGCTCGGGTTGTAGCGCACGCCGAAAGAGGCGCGCTCGGACTGTTTGGTCTTGGGGTTGTACTGCACCGTGCTGTCGAAAGACCACTGCGGCACCCAGTTGACGGAGGCGCCGACCAGGATGTCGCTGATGCGGTCGGTGACGGGCAGCGCGCCGGGCAAGGTCACGCGCTGGTCCTCAAAGCGCAGGCGCTGCGCAATGCCCACGCGCACGGCCTCCGCGCCGGTCGCGGGGTCCAGCAGGCGCGAGGTCACGCCCAGCGTCAGCAGGTTCGCGTCGGAAATGCGGTCATTGCCGACAAAGGCGTTTTCGGTAAACACCGTCGCGAAATTGAAGTCGTTGAGGCCGGAATCGTAGTTCGGCAGCCGGCTCTGGTCGCGAAAGGGCGTGCGCACATAAAAGGCCCGCGGCTCCAGCGTCTGGGTAAAGCTGCGGCCCAGGAAACTCGCCTCGCGCTCAAACTGCAGGCCGCTGTCCAGGCTGAAGGTCGGGACCACACGCGAGGCCGTGCGCGCGCCGTCAATCAGCGGCGCGTCAAACTGGTAGCTGGTGGCATGCAGCTGCACTTTGGGCGTGATAAAGCCGGACGAGGACAGCCAGGGGCGGCTGAGCTGCAGCTTGGTAAAGGCGCGGTTGCTGTTGGGCTGGTTCGTCAGGGTCCGGTCGGCGGAAAACCGTGTGTAGTCGCCCTCGATGGACCAGTCAAACCCGTTGCCCAGGCCGCCCAGGGGGGCGTCCACCCGGGTGTAGCTGGCCGTGAGCTGGGGCAGACGGTCATAGGGAGGCACGATGGGGGAGGTCACGTCCTGCAGCGTCTGCCATTTCAGGGTACGCAAACTGCTGGTGAAGAAGCCCTTGCTCCAGGACAGGGTGGCATCCTGGGACAGCAGCCGCTGGGTGGTGGACCCCAGCCCCGCCGGAAAATCGCGCCAGTAATCGTTGTCGCTGACACGGTTCAGGTTGAGGTTAAGCCCGAGGTTGCCGATGGAAGAAATACCGGTATTGATGGTGCCGGTATGCTGGTAGCCATAGGACCAGCGGTCCCGGTCGCGCAATTTGTCGCTCGGCAGGTAGTTGGCGCGGAGCTGGCCGTTGTAGGTGGGCTCCAGGTAACGGAACTCGCCGGCCAGGTCTATGCCCCGCTTGGTCATGATCGCCGGGGAAAAGGTCGCGTCCCGGTTGGGCGCGATGTCAAAGTAATAGGGTTGGCGAAACTCAAAGCCGTCGGTCGAGCCCATGCTGATGCTGGGCGGCAGCAGGCCCGACTTGCGCTTGTCGCTCAGCGGAAAGCTGAACTTGGGAAAAGCCAGGATGGGCACATCCTTGAAACGGACGACGGCCCCCCGGGCCACGCCGACCTCGGTCTCCAGGTCGAACTCAAAGCTGCTGGCGCGCAGCACCCAGGCCGGCTCCCAGCTCGCTTCGTCGTTGCGCTCGCAGGTGGTGTAGCTGGCGCGCTGCGCCGTCAGGTGGTTTTCATCAAGAAAGTCGACCCGCTCCGCCCGGCCGTTGCCGCCGTTGCTCAGGAAGCGGTAGCCGGGCGTGGTGAAAAAGCCTTCGAACCGGTCCAGCTTGAGTTCCAGCTCGGGGCCTTCAAAGCGGTTGCCGGCCCGGTTGACGCGGACATTGCCGCGGCTTTTGAGCTGGTCGTCGGGCTGGTAATACTCGATGCGGTCGGCGCGGATAGAGGTGGCGCCGCGGCGCAGCTCCGCATTGCCGTCTATCACCGTCTCCAGGTCGGGACGGCCCGACACGCGGTCACCGAAAACAAAGGTCGGGCCGCGGTTCTCCGGGTCGTTGGAGACTTCCTCGGCCAGCATGGGCGAGGGCTTGAGTTTCAGCCCGCTGCCGGATTCCGCCGCCTGCACCGGTACCGCCGGCACCGCCTGGGCGTGCGCCGTCCCGGCAACAGTCATCCCCAGCGTGGCGCAAAACACAGCCAGCCTGGAGACAGCAAGAGCTACCGGGGAAAGAATAAAAGGCGAGCGGGATGCGCGGCGCATCGTTTATGTGAGATAAACCCGTTTGTAAAATCAGGCCTGATTATCCATGACCCTCCATCCCCTCCCCACAATGCCGAACCCGAGCCCGGCTGCGCGCCCGGCGAAGGCTTCGCCAGCATGAGCGCGTCGCCTATCGCCTGGGCTGATCCGGCACGCGCCGCCGCCTTCGAGCACTGGCTGGCCGCCACGGCCCGCCAGCACCACCTGCAAGCCAACACACTGAGGCCGGCCTCCGCCGACGCGAGCTTTCGCCGTTACTTCCGGGTGGACGCCGCAGCGGGCGAGGGCAGCTGCATCATCATGGATGCACCGCCCGTGCAGGAGGACTGCAAACCCTTTGCCAAGGTCGCCGGCCTGATGGCGGACGCCGGCCTGAACGCGCCGCGCGTGCTGGCATGGGACGAGCCCCTGGGCTTTATGCTGCTGAGCGACCTGGGCGCACGGACCATGATGGAAGTGATCGCGCCGCCCGCCGCGGTCGACGCCATTGCCAGCCCCACGCCCGCGCACTACGAGCTGTACGCCCACGCGGTGGACGTCCTGTTGCGCTGGCAGCTCGCATCGAAACCAGGCGTGCTACCCCCCTATGACGACGCGCTGCTGTCACGCGAACTTTCGCTGTTTCCGGACTGGTATGTCGCCAAACACCGCGGCCTCGCGCTGGACACCGGCCTGCGGGACAAACTCGAGGTCCTGTTCACGCAGATCAAGGCCAGCAACCTCAATTCGCTGGACGGCGCGCGGGTGTTTGTGCACCGCGACTTCATGCCCCGCAACCTGATGATTCCAGATGGCGCATCAGCAGCGCCCGCGGATGCGCCGCCGCTCGGCGTACTCGACTTCCAGGACGCGGTCTACGGCCCCATCACTTACGACATCGCCAGCCTGATGCGCGATGCCTTTCTGAGCTGGGAAGAGGATTTTGTGCTCGACATCACCGTGCGCTACTGGCAGAAGGCCCGCAAGGCGGGCCTGCCGGTCGGTGACGATTTCGGCGAGTTTTACCGGGCCGTCGAGTGGATGGGCCTGCAGCGCCACCTCAAGATTCTGGGTATTTTCGCGCGCCTCACGCTGCGCGACGGCAAGCCCAAGTACCTGGCCGACACCCCGCGTTTCATCAAATACGCGCGCAACACCGCCGCGCGCTACCGGCAGCTGGGCCCGCTGATGGTGCTGCTCGACGAGATCGAAGGCAATGAGACCCGCGTGGGCTACACGTTTTAAGGCCACGCCATGAGTGCCCGTTTTTATGCCGACATCGCGCTGGTGCCGGGCACGACGGTCCAGCTGCCGCCGGACGCCGCCCGCCACGTGCAGGTCCTGCGGCTGCAGCCCGGGGATGCCCTCACGCTGTTCAACGGCCGGGGCGACGGCCTGCCCGGCAGCGAAGGGGAGTTCGGCGCCACGGTCGCGCGCATGGGCCGCAGCGAGGTCGAGGTGATCGTCGGCGCCTACACCCCCACGGCGCGCGAGGCCGGCCGTGCCATCCACCTGGCGGTCGGCATGCCGGCCAACGAACGCATGGACTGGCTGGTGGAAAAAGCCGCCGAGCTGGGCGCGGCCAGCATCCAGCCCCTGATGAGCGAGCGCAGCGTGTTGCGCCTGAAGGGCGAGCGCGCCGACAAAAAAATCTCGCACTGGCGCGGCGTGGCCGTCGCCGCCTGCGAACAGTGCGGCCGCAGCCGCGTGCCGCTGATCCACGAGGTCGCCAGCCTGGCCGACTGGCTCAAGGGAATCGGGGATGCGGCCACGGACGGAAGCCGGCTGCTGCTGTCGCTGCGCGAGGGCAGCCGCCCGCTGGCCCAGGCAGTGCCGGGCCGCGGTGCGCTGACGTTTTTGAGCGGCCCCGAGGGTGGCCTCGGCCCCGCCGAGGAAGCCGCCGCCATTGCTTGCGGCTTCAGTCCCGTCACGCTGGGCCCGCGCGTGCTGCGGGCCGAAACCGCGCCGCTGGCCTGCCTGTCCCTGCTCACACTGGGCGCGGCCGCATGAACCGCAACCTCTGGCTGCTGGCCGTCTGCCAGGGCCTGTTCCTGACCAACAACGTCACCTTCATCGCCATCAACGGCCTGGTCGGCCTGAACCTGGCACCCCTGGGCTGGATGGCCACCCTGCCCGTCATGGGTTATGTGGTGGGCGGGGCGCTGTCGACCGCGGTGGTGGCGCGTACACAATCGCGCTTCGGGCGCAAGACCTCTTTCCAGCTGGGCCTGCTGGTGGCCGTGGCCTCGGCCCTGCTGTGCTGCTATGCGGCCTACAGCCGCAACTTCTGGCTGCTGGTGACGGCCACGGTGGTGGCCGGCTATTACAGCGCCAACGCGCAGCTCTACCGCTTCGCCGCGGCCGAACTGGCCCTGCCGGCCTTTCGCGAAAAAGCCATTTCGCTGGTCATGGCCGGCGGCTTGCTGGGCGCCGTCGCCGGGCCCAACCTCGCGGCGCACACGCGGGAGCTGACCGCTGTGCCCTTTGCCGGCGCCTACCTGGCGCTGGCCGGTGTTGCCTTGCTGTCCATGGCGCTGCTGGCCTTTATCCAGTTCCCGCCGCCGCCTGAAGCGCATGCGGCGCGGGGAGGGCGTCCGCTTTCCGAAATCATGCGCCAGCCGGTCTTTATCGTGGCCGCGGCCGCCGGCGCCCTGGGTTTTGGCGTGATGAATTTGCTGATGGCCGCCACGCCCATCGCCATGCAGGTCTGCGGCCTGCCGTTTTCCAGCGTCGCGCTGGTGCTGGAGTGGCATGTGATCGGCATGTTCGCGCCGGGCTTTTTCACCGGCCACCTGATACGCCGCTTCGGCACCCTGCCCATCATGGCGGTGGGCCTGCTGCTCAACGTGCTGTGCGTGCTGATCGCGCTCTCGGGCGTGGACCTCAAGCAGTTCCTGGGCGCGCTTTTCCTGCTGGGGCTGGGCTGGAATTTCCTGTTCACCGGCGCCACCACGCTGGCACTCACGGCCTACCGCCCCGAAGAAAAAGACAAGGCGCAGGGCGCGCTCAATTTCTGCATTTTTGCCGTGCTGGCGGTTTCGTCGCTGGCTTCGGGCGTGCTGGTCACGACCCAGGGCTGGGCCTTGCTGAACCTCGGTTCGCTGCTGCCGCTGGGCCTGACCGGCGCCTTGCTGGCCTGGCTTGCACTGGGCCGCAAACCAGACCCGGGCGCGGGCTAAAACCTAGAAACGCGCGTCCAGCCAGGCCTTGAGCGTGTCGAACACCGGCGCCGAATCGGTTTCGTTGAAGATCTCGTGGTAGAGGTCCTCAAAGCAGCGCGCGGTCACCGTGCCGGGCTTGACGGTACGCGAGTTCGCGGCGCTTTCCGTGAAAGCGCGGCTGCCCGCCGGGTCGACCAGGCGGTCCGCGCCCGCATACATCAGCAGTGTGGGCGTGCGCCACTGGGCGGCCGCCGCTATGGTGGCGGGGCCGGCCGTCGCGATGAACTTGCCCAGCCGGGGCGAGATCCGGTTGTGCACCAGCTTGTCGGCCAGGTATTTCCTGACCACTTCCGGGTCGTGCGAGAGGTAGTGCGGGTCCAGGCCGTTGCCCACGCAAAAGTCGGGGGCCAGCCTGGGCATAAAGGCCAGCAGCAATTTCTGCAGGGGATTGAGGCCCGCATCCAGCGCCGGCGAAGACATCACCAGGCCTTCCACCGGGCGTATGCCCAGCGAGACAAAACGGCTCACGACCAAGCCGCCCAGGCTGTGGCCCAACAGCACCAGCGGGATCTGGTCGGGTTCGGCCGACGCATGGTGCGAGGGAGATTCCTTCAGCAAGCGCATGCAGCGCAGCCGCGTGTCGTCGACCACCTCGGCCAGGTCCTCGAGCAAGGTGCTGTCGGCGGGCAGTACGCCGCGCGCGCCGCCGGACTCACCGTGGCCGCGCTGGTCGTAGGCGCGCACCGCAAAACCCCAATCCATCAGCTGGCGCGCCACATGGTCGTAACGGATCGCGTGCTCGCCCAGGCCGTGCACCAGCAGCACGACGGCGCGCGGCGGCGGCGCATACTGGCCCATTTCATCGGCCCAGGCGTCCAGCGGCCACTCGTACAGGGCCAGGTTCTCGCCGTCGCGCGCGGTGAAGGGGGCTAGGACGGTCGAGTGCATGCGGCGGCGAAAGCCTGGCCTGTGGCAAGCGCGCGCGGCGGGCCGCGGTGCTGAAGGAAAGGACGCCGCACCCGAATCAACCGGGGACGCGGGCCATGACGTGCGCGACCGCGGCGGTCAGCTTCTTGGCGTAGGGCACGTTCAGGAATTCGTTGGGGCCGTGGGCATTGCTCTTGGGGCCCAGCACGCCACAGACCATCATCTGCGCCTTGGGAAAACCCTTGCTCAGCATGTTCATCAGCGGAATGGTGCCGCCCTGGCCAATCGTGCCGCAGGGCGCGCCGAAAAAGCTTTGCGACGCGTCGTTGAGCGCGTTCTCGAACCAGGGCACGGTGCCCGGTGCGTTCCAGCCCGTGGCGCCGCCGTTGCTTTCAAAGGTGACTTTGGCCTGGTAGGGCGCGTTGTCTTCGAGCAGCGTCTTGAGTTCCTGCACCGCCGCGCCGGCGTCGATCAGCGGCGGAAACCGCAGCGAGAGCTTGAAGGCGGTGTAGGGGCGCAGCACGTTGCCGGCGTCCTTGAGCGCCGGAAAGCCCTCGGCGCCGGTCACGCTCAGCGTGGGGCGCCAGGTGCGGTTGAGCAGGGCCTCGACCGGGTCGGTGGTGGTGGGCAAGGCAAAGGTGCTGGAGCCTTCGCAGTCGTAATGCGCCCACGGAAAGCGCTTGTAGATTTCGTCGCCGAGGATTTTGGCGGTGGCCTGCGCCTGGGCCAGGCGGTCGGCCGGGATTTCGCAATGAAAGCTCTGCGGCAGCAGCCGCCCGGTCTTGCTGTCCTCGAGGCGGTCCAGCACCTGGCGCATGATGCGAAAGCTCGAGGGCACCAGGCCGCTGGCGTCGCCGGAGTGCACCCCTTCCGTGAGGATTTCCACCTTGAGCACGCCGGCCGCGTTGCCGCGCAGGCTGGTGGTCAGCCACAGCTGGTCGTAATTGCCGGCGCCGGAATCCAGGCACACCACCAGCGCGACTTCGCCCAGGCGCTCGCGCAGCGCGTTGACGTAGGGCAGCAGGTCGTAGGAGCCGCTTTCCTCGCAGGTTTCGATCAGGCCGACGATGCGCGGGTGCGGGACGTTCTGGCTTTTAAGCGCCTGCACCGCGGCAATGCTGGCATAGACGGCATAGCCGTCGTCGGCAGCGCCGCGGCCGTAGAGCTTGCCGTCCTCGTACTTGGCGGCCCAGGGGCTCAGGTCGTTGCGCCAGCCGGTGAACTCGGGCTGCTTGTCGAGGTGGCCGTACATCAGCACGGTCTGCGTGGAATCGGCGCGTGTGGCCGGGATCTCGAAGAACAGCACCGGCGTGCGGCCTTCGAGGCGCACGATCTCCAGCTTGAGGCCTTCGACCTTCTGCGCCTCGACCCAGGCCGCCGCATTGCGCATGACGGTGTCGATGAAACCGTGCTGTGCCCAGTCGCTGTCGAAAGTCGGGGACTTGGCGGGGATGGAGATGTAGTCGGTGATCTGCTTGACGATGTCGCCGTCCCACTGGGCCGTGACCTGGGACAGGGCCTGGGCGGCGTTGAGGACGCTGGCGGGAATTTCGCGGTGCAATGGGGCGTTCATGGGAAAGGCTCCGGGAGAAAAATGTCGGCTTTTAGGACAGCGTTTTGCTGCGGCAGCTGCTACTGTACGCTTCCGGCACAGACCACGCTACCGGCCGCCGGAAGACCCGCAATTGGAGAACTCAACCTACAGTGCCAGCGGCCGGCGAGGGCAAAGATATCTCCTCTATTTGGACGAGAGACCAGACAAGTACGCCACGGAGCCGCCATGACACCCACCAGCCGCGCGCAAGCGCCATCTTCCGTCAAATCACCCGCCGCCGATGCCCGCATACGCGCGGGCGTGGGCGGCTGGACTTTTGAGCCTTGGCGCGGCAGCTTTTTTCCGCCCGGCCTGCCGCACAGCCGGGAGCTCGAATACGCCAGCCGCCAGTTGAGCGCCATCGAGGTCAACGGCACCTATTACGGCACGCTCAAGCCGGCCAGCTTCAGGAAGTGGCATGAAGAGACGCCGGACCACTTCGTGTTTTCCCTCAAGGCCTCGCGCTACGCGACCAACCGCCGCGTACTGGCGGAGGCGGGCGAGTCCATCCGGCGCTTCACCGAAAGCGGCATCAGCGAGCTGGGCGGCAAGCTGGGCCCCATCGTCTGGCAGTTCATGCCGGGCAAGGTGTTCGAGGCCGGCGATTTCGAGGCCTTTCTGGCCCTGCTGCCCAAGCAGGTGGACGGCCTCGCGCTGCGCCATGTGGTCGACGTGCGCCATGAAAGTTTCATGTCGCCCGATTACCTCGCGCTGGCGCGCCGTTACAGGGTCGCGACGGTGTTTACCGACGCTGACAAATTCCCGTCCTTCGCCGACCTCACGGGCGACTTCGCCTATGCCCGCCTGATGATGAGCGAGGCAGGCCTGGAGACCGGCTACGAGGAGGGCGCGCTGGACGCCTGGGCTGAACGCGCAAGGCAATGGGCCGCAGGCGGTGCACCCGGGGACCTGCCAACGCTGGAAGAAGCCCCGGCGCAGGGAAAGCCGCGCGAGGTGTTTGTGTATTTCATCAACGGCGCCAAGGAAAGGGCGCCTGCCGCGGCCATGGCGTTTTTAAGCCGGCTCGGCTTCAAGCCCTCAGATCAGCCATAGGTCGCCATGGCCTCGCCCAGCCGGATCTCGCGGCCGGGCGCCCACCCGGGGTTGAACTGCAGCGGCCCCTTGGGAAACAGCATGACGACGGTGGAGCCCAGCAGGAAGCGGCCCATTTCCTCGCCTTGCTTCAGGCGTATCGCGGAGGTCGGCTCGTCGGGGTAGTCCCATTGCCGCACGTCCTTGCCGCGCGGCGGGTTGACCACGCCGTGCCACACCGTGGCCATGCTGCCGACGATGGTCGCGCCGACCAGTACCAGCACAAAAGGCCCGCGCGCCGACTCAAAGACGCAGACCACACGCTCGTTGCGCGCGAACAGGCCCGGCACGCCGCGCGCGGTGACGGGGTTGACCGAAAACAGCTCGCCGGGCACATAAACCATGCGCACCAGCCGGCCGTCGCAGGGCATGTGGATGCGGTGGTAGTCCCTGGGGCTCAGGTAGAGCGTGGCGAAATGGCCGTTCTGGTAGTGGGCAGCCAGGGCCGCATCGCCGCCCACCAGCGCGGTGGTGGAGTAATGATGGCCCTTGGCCTGGAAGATCTGGTCTTTCTCGATGGCGCCGAACTGGCTGATCGCGCCGTCCACCGGCGACACCAGCTCGGCCGGGGCGAGAGGCCGCGCGCCGGGCTTGAGCGCGCGCGTGAAAAAGTCGTTAAAGGTCGGGTAGCTGGCGATGTCGGGGTTCAGCGCCTCCTCCATATTGACCCGGTACTTGGCGACAAAGCGGCGGATGATTTCCGTCGTGACCCAGCCGCGCTCGCGCGAAGCCACAAAACCGGCAAAGGAAGTCAGTGCCTGCTTGGGAAACAGGTATTGGGGAAGGACGGCGAATCGGTCGGACACTAGGCGGCTTGAAGGGTGGAGGAAGGGCCATTCTATCGACGCCCAAACGCCTTGCCGCCGCACGGCGCTGCCTTACTGTGCGGGATAACCCGCCTGCGCGAGTGCCGCGGCCACGGCCTGCCGGTCCTGCGGGGTCTGGACCACGACTTTTTTGGACGCCAGGTCCACATTGACCTGCGCGGCCGGGTCCAGTGCCTTGACGGCCTGGGTAATGGCGTTGGCGCAGTGGCCGCAGCTCATGGCGGGGATCGTGAATTCCATAAAACCTCTTGGGGCGTTATTAAAAGGGTTGGCAGGAGTCTGAACCTTCCCATGGGGGCAGAGTCCAGGCGGGCCGGCCAAACCCTCCTGGCGGCTGTGGCTATTGTCCCCGGGGCTTGACCCTCCCATGATGGTAAGGTTCAGACTGCCTCACATGCATACCACCGCCTCCCTGAAAACCCCGCCCGCCGCGGCCGCGCTGGCCGAATGGCAGTTTCCCGTCCAGGGCATGAGCTGCGCGTCCTGTGTGGCGCGTGTGGAACGCTCGCTGGCCGCCGTTCCCGGCGTGCAGGACGTCAGCGTCAACTTTGCGACCGAGCAGGCCAGCGTCAAGGCGCGCGGCGACGTCGGCATGGAGACCTTGAAGGCCGCCGTCGCGAAAGCCGGCTACAGCGTGGCCGGGCAAACCTTGAGGCTCCGGATAGAGGGCATGAGCTGCGCCTCCTGCGTCTCGCGCGTGGAAAAAGCGCTTAAGCAGGTGCCGGGTGTGCTCTCGGCCAGCGTCAACCTCGCGACCGAAACCGCTGAAGTCAGCGTGGCCGGCAGCGCCGCCCTGCTGCCCGCGCTGATGGCGGCGGTGGCCAAGGCCGGCTACCAGGCGCGGGGCATCCCGGCGGCCGGCGAAAGCCCCGCCAGCAAACCCGCCGCCGCCTGGTGGCCTGTCGCGCTGGCCGCGGTCCTGTCGGCGCCGCTGGCCCTGCCCATGGTGGGTGCCCTGCTGGGCAAGGACTGGATGCTCGACAGCTGGCTGCAGTGGCTGATCGCCACCCCGGTGCAGTTCTGGCTGGGCGCGCGTTTTTACCGCGCGGGCTGGAAGGCCTTGCGCGCCGGCACCGGCAATATGGACCTGCTGGTGGCCCTGGGTACCTCGGCGGCCTACGGCCTGAGCGTCTACCAGCTGCTGCGCCACGGCGGCCACGGCATGGCCCATCTGTACTTTGAAGCCTCGGCCGTGGTCATCACGCTGGTGCTGCTGGGCAAATGGATGGAGGCGAGCGCCAAGCACCAGACCACCGCCGCGATCCGCGCGCTGCAGGCACTGCGGCCCGACACTGCGCGCCGTCGCCAGGGCGGCAAAGACGAGGATGTGGCCCTGCAGGACATCCAGCTCGGCGACCTGGTGGTGGTGCGGCCCGGCGAGCGCATCGCGGTGGACGGCGAGATTGTCGAAGGCGCCACCCAGGTCGACGAATCCCTGATCACCGGCGAAAGCCTGCCCGTGGCCAAACACGCGGGCGAGCGCGTGACCGGCGGCGCGGTCAATGCCGAAGGCCTGATCGTGGTGCGCACCACGGCCATAGGCGCGGAGTCCACGCTGGCGCGCATTGTGCGCATGGTCGAGTCGGCCCAGGCCAAAAAAGCGCCGATTCAACGCCTGGTGGACCAGGTCAGCGCCGTCTTTGTGCCGGTGGTCATAGGCATTGCGCTGGTCACGCTGCTGGGCTGGGGCCTGGCCACGCAGAACTGGGAGGCGGCCATCCTGAACGCCGTCGCCGTGCTGGTGATTGCCTGCCCCTGCGCGCTGGGCCTGGCCACGCCCACCGCCATCATGGTCGGCACCGGGGCCGCCGCCCGCCAGGGCATCCTGATCAAGGACGCCGAGGCACTGGAAGTCGCGCACAGCCTCAAGGTCGTGGCCTTCGACAAGACCGGCACCTTGACCGAGGGCAAGCCCGAACTGGTGGCGCTGCAACCCCAGGGCATCGCGGAGCAGGAACTGCTGGCCTGGGCCGCCGCCATCCAGTCCGGCAGCGAACACCCGCTGGCCAAAGCCGTGATGCGGCGCGCGGCGGAGCAGTCGCTCGAGATCCCCGCGGCAACCCAACTGCGCGCCGTCGCCGGGCGCGGCACGGCCGCCGTGGTGGCCGGCCGCGAACTGCGGCTGGGCAGCCCGCGTTTTATGCAGGAGCTGGGCCTGGACCTGGGCAACTTCGCGGCCCTGGATGCGCGCGCCAAGGAGCTCGAAGCCCAGGGCCGTACGGTGTCCTGGCTCGCCGACGCCACAGGCACGCCCCGGTTGCTGGGCCTGCTGGCCTTTGGCGACACGCTCAAAAGCAGCGCGGCGCCGGCCATGGCCCGCCTGCATGTGCTGGGCATACAGACCGCCCTGGTGACCGGCGACAACCGCGGCAGCGCCGATGCCGTGGCGCGGCAGCTGGGCATAGACCTGGTGCACAGCCAGGTGCTGCCCGAAGACAAGGCCGCCATCATGGGCCGGCTCAAGGCCGGCGTGCAGGCCCGGGGCGGGCGCGTGGCCATGGTGGGCGACGGCATCAACGACGCGCCGGCCCTGGCCGCGGCCGACGTGGGCATTGCCATGTCCACCGGCACCGACGTGGCCATGCATGCGGCCGGCATCACGCTGATGCGCGGCGACCCGGCGCTGGTGGCCGGCGCGGTCGACATTTCGCGCCGCACCTACGCCAAGATACGCCAGAACCTGTTCTGGGCTTTTGTTTACAACGTGGTGGGCATACCGCTGGCCGCGCTGGGCCTGCTGAGCCCGGTGATTGCCGGCGCCGCCATGGCGTTGAGCAGCGCCAGCGTGGTGATGAATGCCTTGCTGCTGCGCCGCTGGAAAGGAAGCACCCATGACTGAAACCCTTGATAGCACAGGCCCGCTCAATATCGGCCAGGCCGCCGCGCGCTCCGGCGTATCGGCCAAGATGGTTCGCCACTATGAATCGCTAGGCCTGCTGCCCGCGGTGCACCGCAGCGACGCGGGCTACCGCCAGTACGGCGAAAAAGAGGTGCACACCCTGCGCTTCATACGCCGCGCCCGCACGCTGGGCTTCAGCATGGCCGAGATCGCCGAGCTGCTCAAGCTGTGGCAGAACAAGCGCCGCGCCAGCGCCGACGTCAAGCGCATCGCAATGGCCCATGTGGCCGACCTGGAACGCCGCATTGCCGAGATGGAGGCCATGAAGCAGACCCTGGGCCACCTCGCGCATTGCTGCCAGGGCAACAGCCGGCCTGATTGCCCCATCCTGACCGAACTGGCGGCCTGAGCAAGGCCCCATGAAATGTCCGATTCCGGCGAGCGCAAGCGAGCCGGCGGATTTATCCTGGGGGTATTGATGGCTCTTCCATCGCCTCAGGAACCGCCGCATGCCACCCCCTTCCAGCACACTTTCCCTGTTGCCCGCCGAGACAGATGACTGGGCGGCCGCCACCGCCGCGCTGGACCTCCACGGCAACGCCGTGCTCCCGCAACTGCTAAGTGAGCGGGAATGCAAAACCGTGGCCGGGCTGTATGCCGAGACGCGCCATTTCCGCAGCCGCGTGCTGATGCAGCGCCACGGCTTCGGCCAAGGCGAGTACCAGTACTTCAGCTACCCGCTGCCGGACATCGTGGCGCGGCTGCGCGCCACGCTGTATCCGCGCCTGGTCGGCGTGGCCAATGCCTGGAACGAAGCCATGGGCATAGACCTGCGCTATCCGGCCGACCACGCCGATTTCCTCGCGCGCTGCCACCAGGCCGGCCAGCAGCGGCCCACGCCGCTGCTCTTGCAATACGGGCCCGGCGACTACAACTGCCTGCACCAGGACCTGTATGGCGAGCATGTGTTCCCCCTCCAGGTCGCGGTGCTGCTGTCGCGGCCGGGCGAGGACTTCAGCGGCGGCGAATTTGTGCTGACCGAACAGCGCCCGCGCATGCAGTCGCGGCCCGAGGTCGTGCCGCTGCGGCAGGGCGATGCCGTGGTGTTTGCCGTGCACCACCGGCCGGTGCAGGGCAGCCGCGGTTTTTACCGCGTCAACATGCGGCACGGCGTGAGCACGGTGCGCAGCGGCCACCGGCATACGCTGGGGATTATTTTTCATGACGCGCAGTGAAACGGCTACTAGCGCTGCAAAGGAGGCGACGTGACCCTGGGGCTTTTTGACGATGCACCGGCGCCGTATGCCGCGCCCGAGGCCATCGCGCCGGGCGCGGCGCTGTTGCGTGGCTTTGCCCTGGAGGTCGATGAAGCCTTGCTGCAGGCCGTGCAGGAAGTCACCGCAGCCGCGCCGCTGCGCCACCTGGTCACGCCGGGCGGCTACACCATGTCGGTCGCGATGAGCAACTGCGGCGAACTGGGCTGGGTGTCGGACCGCAGCGGTTACCGCTATGACCCCAAGGACCCGCTCTCGGGCAAGCCCTGGCCGCCCATGCCGGATTGTTTTTCAGAGCTCGCCTTAAGCGCCGCGGCGGAAGCAGGCTTTGGCAGCTTCCGCCCGGACGCCTGCCTGATCAACCGCTATGAGCCCGGCGCGCGGCTTTCGCTGCACCAAGACAAGGATGAGGGCCACCTGGACGCGCCCATTGTGTCGGTCTCGCTGGGCCTGCCGGCGGTGTTCCTGTTTGGCGGCCTGAAGCGCAGCGACAGGCCCGCGCGCTACCGCCTGCTGCACGGCGACGTAGCGGTGTGGGGCGGTCCGTCGCGGCTGGCCTACCACGGCGTGGCGCCACTGGCCGAGGGCGAGCATGCACGCCTGGGCCGGCAGCGCATCAATTTGACGTTTCGCCGCGCGCGTTGAAAGGTTTCGAACGCGCTCAGGCGCGTTCGCGAAATTTTTTCAGCCAGCCCAGCCCGGCGGTGGTGGCATTGGCCTGGGCGCCGCGCAGCGGCCTGTATTCGCAGCCCACCCAGCCGCCGTAGCCCAGCTCATCGAGCAACGCAAACAGATAGGGGTAGTTGATTTCGCCGACGTCGGGTTCGTTGCGGCCGGGCGCGCCGGCGATCTGCAAATGGCCGACATGGCCGGTGGGCAGGTATTTGCGCAGCTTCATGGCCAGGTCGCCTTCGACGACCTGGCAGTGGTAGAGATCCATCTGCACCTTGACGTTGGCCGCGCCCACTTCACGGATGATTTCGTGCGCGTGGTCCTGCCGGTTCAGAAAGAAACGCGGAATGTCGCGGGTGTTGATGGGCTCTATCAGCAGGTCCACGCCCACCTTGGCGGCCAGCGCGGCCGCCTCGCGCAGGTTGTTCACATAGGTGGGCTGCACCGCCTCGCGCTCCATGCCGGCGGGCAGCACGCCGGCCATCACGTGGATGCGCGGGCAGGCCAGGGCCTGGGCGTACTCCAGTGCGATCGCGATGCCGGCGCGGAACTCGGCCTCATGGCCGGGCAGGCAGGCCGTGCCTTTTTGCGAGGAGGCCCAGGCTTTCTCGATGCCGGCCGGGTCCACGCCGCCCGGCGGCCCATTGAACAGCACCAGCTGCTGGCCGTGGCGCTGCAGCATGGCCTTGAGTTCGTCCGGCGCCCAGACGTAGGGCGAGAGAATTTCCACGGCCGTGAAACCATCACGCGCGGCCGCGCCAAAGCGTTCGGCCATGGGAAGCTCGGTGTACATCCAGCTGAGGTTGGCGGCGAATTGGGGCATGGGCTTCAGGCGGCGGGTATGTCGGCTGTGTCGGGACCGGGCGCGGTTTGGCATTCCCAGAATATCCGCGCCGTGCAGCGCCGGCAAATGTCCGGGTCCAGCTTGTTGAAGATGGTGGCGATCGCGGTGAACTTGTCGGGGAACTGGTGTTCAGGCCCGAGCACGCTCGTGAAACCGGTCTTGCGCCACATGCGGATGACTTCGGGCCGCGGCCGGTGGAAATACAGGTCGCCGCCCATGGCGCGGCGCGCCGCGAGTTCAGCCTCCCAGAGCTCGGCGCCTGCCAGGTCGATGAAGTTCATGCTCTTGCCCATGACCAGCAGGTGTTTTTGCGGCTGGGGCCGGATGCGCAGTGCGTGCAGGATGTCGGCCACGTGCTGGGTCGCACCGAAATACACCTCGCCCTCCATGCGCAGCAGCTTCAATTGCGGGCACTCAGGCAGCACCTGGCGCAGCGCTTCGTCGGGCCCGTCAGGGCTCGGCGATTTTTTGGTTTCCAGGCCCGCATCGGGCGAGTTGTCTATCACCACGAACTGGCGGTCCAGGCCGCGGCTGTCAAAACCCATGGTGCGCATCGCGGGCTTTGAGGTGCGATACAGAAAAGACATCAGCGACAAGATCATGCCCAGCAGGATGGCGATTTCCAGCCTTAGGGTCACGGTGGCCACCATGGTGGCCAGGGCCACGCCGAAGTCGCTGCGGCTCAGGGTGAACAGCTGTCGCCAGCGCGCGGCGTCGAGCAGCGCGAACGCCACCAGCACCAACAGCGCCGCCAGCGCGGCCATGGGGATCTGCGCGAGCAGCGGCGCGCTGACGGCCACCAGCGCCAGCAGCAGCAGGGCGGAGAACACCGAGGCCAGCGGCGTGCGCGCGCCGGCCTCCAGGTTGGGCATGGAGCGGTTCATGGAGCCGCAGGAGACATAACTCGAGAAAAACCCGCCCACGATGTTGGACAGGCCCTGGCCGCGGAACTCGCGGTTGGCGTCTATGCGCTGGCCGGAGCGCAGCGCCACCGTTTTGGCAATCGAGATCGCCTGGCCCAGCGCGACGATGGCCAGCGCGAAGGCCAGGCCGACCAGGTCGGCGGCCTGCGCCCAGCTGATGCGCGGCAGCTCAAAGCGCGGCCAGGGCACGGGAATCTGGCCCACGGTGCGCAGCGAGGCCGAGGGCTGGGCGCCGGGCTGCAGCCAGCTGCTCCAGACCCAGGCCAGCGCGGTGGCCACCGCCAGCCCGACCAGCATGTAAGGCCAGTTGCGGCGCAGGCGGCGCAACAACAGCGCCACGGCCAGGGTGACGGCCGCAACACCCAACGCCAGCGGCTGGGCGGACGTGAGGTTGGTGAGCACATGCCCGAGCACGGCGGCTGCGCTGTGCTCCGGCGCGGCGGCCAGGCCCAGCAAATCGGGCAGGGCATGCACGGCGATCAGCAGCGCGGCGCCCGAGGTAAAACCAAACAGCACGGCCGGCGAGATGAAGTTGGCCAGCACGCCCAGGCGCAGCGCGCCTATCAGCCACTGCATGACGCCCACCATCACGGTGACGGCCAGCGCGAGCTGGATGTACAGCGGGCTGAAGGCCATGGCCAGCGGCGAGAGCATGGCGAACAAGGCCAGCGAGTTGGCGTTGGTCGGGCCCGACATGACATGCCGGCTGGAGCCGAACAGCGCGGCGATGATGCAGGGAATGACGGCCGTGTACAGGCCGTAGGCCGGCGGCAGGCCGGCCAGCGTCGCGAAGGCAATGCCTTGCGGCAGCACCAGCACCGCGCCCAGCAGGCCGGCCATCGCGTCGGCCCGCAGGGTGGCGGGCGACACTTCGCGCACCCAGTCGCCGAACAGGCGTTCCAGGAACGGAATTGATGACCGGGATGCTGGGGCGGCTGAGGGTTCCATCACAAGGGCCTGAGCATACCGCGCCCGGCATGCCGGCCGCCCCGGGCGATCAGGCCAGGCCGGACAGGCGCAGCAGCAAGCCGGCCAGGGCCGAGGCCGCGATCACCTGGATCAAATCTGCTCCAGACGACGTTGCACAGCCAAAACCAGTGGCTGGATTGCGGAGTCCGGGAACGGCGCTACGCTGCTGACGTTAATCTCGCAGAGCACATAGCGCTCCGATGCGTCGACCGGGCGTTCGCCGAACATGAAGTCGCAGTCCCAGAGAAAAGGGAGTTGCTCGCGCGAAAGGCCGAGGCGTGCACGAAGCAACTCGACCCACTCGGTCTCCAGTCGTTCCTTCAAGAACTGGAACTGCGGCAAATCCGCAGCGTGGTACAACCTCGGGCCGGGCGGCGGTGCCGGCTCTCCGCGCGCGGCGGGGTAGAGCGCATTCACGGACTGGAGCCCGAACCCTTCGACGCGACCCTCCACCAGATAGGCCCGAACCATGCCTTCGGCCAAGCGCGGTTGCCATGCCTGGTCGATCATGTGTCCACCATTCGCCGGCTCGAAGTACGGAGCCAGCCTTGCCAGGAGTGCGGGAAGCTCCATCAGCTCCTCGGCGCTGCCACGCTGGGCGTGGCGCACCCGCAAGCGCTGAGTACCGGCCGCAGGGTCCAGCAGTTCCACGCGCCAAACGCCGATGCCGCTGTGGCCGCGATGTTGCTTGAGCACCCTGGCGCCCCCGCGAAGCCGTTGCGGCAACTCCTCTTCAAGTTGACGGAGGCTTTCGATGCGGCGGACGTCGCTGCCGAACGGAAGATCCCGCGTGTGCAACAGGACGTCCTTGGTTCCCAGCTTGAGGATGGTCTCGGGATGCGCGCTGACGATCACTCCGGAGTCGGCAACCCGCCGCAGCATCGCGTCCAGGATGTCCCGCCTATGGCCGCCTTCGATGGGGTTGCACCAGACAAGCACCAGGGCGCAGGCGCGCAGCTGCGTCTCCACCTCTTCGGCAAAAGCGTCGCTGTAAACGGCCGGGACGGCCGACATCCCGGCACTTGCAAACGCTTCGAACAAGGCGGCAAAGCGGCTTTCAGCCGGGTCGGCGCGATCCCGCATGGGGCGATCGCCGGGATAAAGCAGTGCGACGCAGGGTCCGGGCATGATCAGCTCCTGGATGGCTCACGCGTGCAACAGGCGCCGCGCATTCGCGTTGGCAATCAGCTCTCGGTCGGCCGCACCGAGGCCGCACTGATCGAACAGGCCGGCGAGTCGGGCCGGCAGATCCGTTTCGGTCACGACCGGCCAATCTGTTCCGGTGACGACGTGGTCCGCGCCGACGAGGTCGATGGCCGCACGCAGCATGACCGGGTGCATGCCCGTCGTGTCGATGTAGACGTTGCGCCGCGGTGACGCGTGTTTTCCGATCCGCGCTCCATCTGCCAGGCACTCGCCGACCATCAAGCCGCCAAGCGCGAGCGCAGTCACGACCACATCCAGGTTGGGCATCTCTTCGAACATCCCGGCGTGCACCATGGCAAGCAACGCGGCGCCATTGATCGCGCTGCGCGAAAGCCGCTCGCCGAACTTCCCCGTGCACCTGAATTTCCGGCGCAGAACCGCATCCGGCACCGGGTGCAAGAACACGGGAACGCCCAGCTCCGATGCGGCAAGAAAGGTCGGCCTGGCCTCCGGTGCATCGGGCAACAGATCGCCCTTCGCACTCTCGATAAATACACCCTTCAGGCCCAACTCCTTGACCGCTCGCGTCAATTCGCGGGCGGACTCTTCGCCGCGGTAGGCATCCACGGTGGCGAGTCCATGCAACATGCCGCCATGGCGGTGCGTGACCTCTGCGATCGAGTCGTTGATTCGGCGGACGGTGTCGAAGTTAGCCTCCTCACCCGGAGCCAGGACGAACTCGAGGGACGCATTGATGACGCGGCTCGTGACGCCCGCTGTCTGCAGCGATGCAAGCAAAGCCTCCTCTTGCGTCAGCCGCCTGCTTACGCCGTCCCAGAACTCCTTCTGTGCCGGTGGGTTGCCCCTGGACGCATCGATGGGAATCCCCGTGCCGGCGAAGTGACAGTGAAAATCGATCACGTCCACAAATCACTCCTCAGGCTTTCTTCGGTGCGAGCGGCCGGCCGGCGGCTTTCCAGCCGTCGATGCCGCCGCTCAGGAACCTGGCATCGACGCCAGCCGCGCGCAGGCGCATGGCTGTGGATCGCCCGACCTCGTGCCCATACACGCAATAGACCATCACAGGCTTGTCCTTGGGCAACTGCGCGGACCAGGCATTTACCTGGGCCGGGTCTCGCCACTCCGCGCCAGGGATGAGGGTGTCTGCCTGGTCGAAGACGCCGGCCCGGCGGACGTCCAGAACCTGAGCGCCGGCGAGGTCGTCCGCAGTGGCGGCAAACGGTTCGCTTGAGGTCTCCACGGCGGCCTGGTAGCGCTCGTACACTCGCGTCCAGTTGATGTTCTCCATAAAGGCGTCCACATACTGCCCGGCGGCCGCGCCGAAATCCAGGTGGTAGGCGTGCTCGTACATGTCGAGTGCCAGGATGGGGATGCCGCCAGCCACCGCGTGCGTGTGGTCGGCGGCCCACTGGTTCACCAGGGTTCCTTCGCGCGGCTGGAATACCAGCAGCACCCACCCGGAGCCGCCGGCCAAGGCCTTGCCCATGGCGGTGAACTCCTCACGCCATCGTTCAACGCTGCCGAAATTCGATTGCAGCGCGAGCACCGCAGCAGGTGCCAACGGCTCACCGGTGGCACCGAGGCAGTCGAAGTACAGCTCGTGCAGCAGCATCGAGTTCGTGGCGATGAGTTCCTCGCGCTTGAGTCCATTCAGCTCGAAGCCGGGGGCCGTCGCGAAAGGCATCTCCCGCAGCCGGCCGCGGATGGCGTTGAGTCGCTTGACCGCACCGCTGTAGTTGTTCTGGTGGTGGCTGCGCAGCAACTTTTCCGAAAGGCCCTTGATGCCTGCCGGGTCGAAGGGGAGATCGTGAATCAGGGCGTCCATGGGTGCACCTTAAATAATGTTGGCGAGTCGCAGCGCCAAGCCGACGATGCCGGAGACCAGCACCACGGGAATGACGCCAACTTTGAAGCGGAACAGCGCCACCGCGGCCGCTGCTCCGATGACGGCTGAAGCCCATTCGAACCGGCCCGAGAGGCCTTGCGGCCAGAGCACGTGATACGCAAAGAACACAGCGAGATTCAGGATCACGCCCACCACGGCGGCGGTGATGCCAACCAGCGGGGCCGTGAACTTCAGGTTGCCGTGCGTGGACTCAATGAACGGCCCGCCAAGGAGGATGAAGAAGAACGAGGGAAGAAAGGTGAAGAAGGTGACCACCGTCGCCGCGACGGCGCCGGCCAGGAACAGCGATTCCGGACCGAAAATAGCCTTTGTCCAACCACCCACAAAGCCGACGAACGCAACGACCATGATGAGGGGACCCGGTGTGGTCTCGCCGAGCGCCAGACCGTCAATCATCTGGGGCCCGGTGAGCCACTGGTAGTGGTCCACCGCGCCCTGATAGACGTACGGCAATACCGCGTAGGCGCCGCCAAAGGTCAGCAGCGCGGCCTTGGTGAAGAACCACGCCATCTGCGTGAGCACCGCGTCCCACCCGTAGGCAGCCGTAAGAGCACCGATGACGGCTGCCCATAGACCGAGGCAGACGACCAGCACTTGCCTGAAACGCTTCCAGGTGAAGAGCGCATGGGAGGGTGTGGGCGTGTGGTCATCGATGAGGGCCGGGCCGAACTGCTTGGCGGAACTGCCGTGGCCACCGGTCTTGAACTTGTCGGGTGCGTACTTCCCGCCGAAGTAGCCGATGGTGCCAGCCGCCAGCACAATCAGCGGGAACGGGAGGTTGAAGGCGAAGATGGAGATGAAGGCCGCGGCCGCGACGCCCCATAGCCAGCCGTTTTTCAGGGCACGGGAGCCGACGCGGTAGGCGGCATGCACCACCAGTGCGGTGACGGCAGGCTTGATGCCGTAGAACATGCCCGCGATGGCCGGGACGTGGCCGAAGGCCATGTAGACCCAGGACAGCGCCATCAGGATGAACAGCGACGGCAGAACGAACAGCCCGCCGGCGACCACGCCGCCCCAAGTCCTGTGCATCAACCATCCGATGTAGGTCGCGAGCTGTTGCGCCTCCGGGCCGGGCAGCAGCATGCAGTAGTTCAGGGCATGCAGGAACCTGTTCTCGGAAATCCAGCGCCGGCGCTCCACGAGCTCCTCGTGCATGATGGCAATCTGCCCGGCGGGCCCGCCGAAGCTGATGAAGCCAAGCTTCAGCCAGAAGGAGAACGCTTGCCCCCGGGTGATGGGTTCGGGGGCCGTTGGGTCCAGGGTATGCGTTGTCATTTGGCGGCCTTCAAAGCAGCGTGCAGGGTGTCAAAAAAGGCGAAAGCCGCTTCGAGCAGTTCGTCGTCGTCTGCGTATTGCGCTTGCAAGCCACGAACGATCATTTCGATACCCGGCGCTTCGTCGAGCGAAATACCCCCGACGTCGATGTAGTGCACGAGCTGCCCGAGCCGCGCCAGGGCGGGCTTCTCGTCGAGACCGAAGCTCTTGGCGACGACTTCAAACGTCACCAGTTCACCCACGTGCGTGAAGGTCGCGCCGTCGAAGTCGTAGCCGAGAGCCGATTTGGGGCACTTCTTGGGATCCGACAGCCAGATGAAGCTCGGGGACTTGTCGATGAAGCGACTGACCAGCCAGGCGGTGGCCAGACGGTCTACCCACGGGCGCTTTCGGGTGGCCCAGGTGCGGCCCTGATAGTCCGCGATGGCGAGCGAGGGGACAACAGCCTTCGTAGGCGACGGCTCGTCCGGTGAGAGATGCAGTTCAATCTCACGACGCAGCATCGTGACCGCGTCAACACACCGGGTGCCGTCCTCGTTCGGGAAAAAGTCGCTCGCCTGGATTTGCTGCAGCTGCTGCTCAAGGTTGCGCAATGTCTTGTGGAGCTCCGCTTCAGTGGCCTTCCCAATGCTCTTGCGCGCGTCCTTCGCGGCCTGCAACAGCTCCGCATAGTGCTCGGAGCGGTCGAACAGGGCCCGGAACGCCTGTTCCTGAGCCGCATCGCGCGCCCGCAACTCGAGCAAGTAGGCATCGGCGCCAGCGTCGGCAATTGTCTTGGCGAGCTCCCGCAGAGCAGGGGCGGAGGGCGCGATGGCCGGAAGAACATAGACCCCCTCCCGAAGCGTTCCCGCACCTGTCGCCTTGAGCGCGCGCCACACCCGAACCCGCAGACCACTCGGCGTGGTCGGCAGTGTCGCCGTCAGGATTAACCAGTCATTCATGAAGCAAATATCTCATAAAGCGATGAACGTTACAAGAGGGTTGCCCGAATTTGTGCTGAAAATGCACTGTTGGCAGTTTTTCGGACGCGTTGCAACATGCCCCAAGCACTGCCTGGAGGCGCCGGGTGCTATCCCGGAATTCGCCGACCCATTCGGAATTGCGGCTTATGGCCGCTTCCGGCCGAAGCCATCGGCCGTTTGGTTACCGAGCCCCCAGTGAACTAGGAACCCATCGAATTCGCCCAATGGGTGGGCGCGTGGCCAGGGTGCAGAGAGGAAGACTTCATCCAGGCACTCCGGCGCCAGCCCTAGGCGTGCCGGAACTTGAACACCGCGCGGCTGGCGCGGGCATTCGGCCAGAAGCGGACTTCGCGGCCGTCCTGCAGGCCGAAGGCGTCGAGAATCTCCAGCTGGTTCTGCAGCGCCAGCGCCTCAAAGTCCTGCAGCGTGCCGACGCGGATGTTGGGCGTGTCGTACCACTGGTAGGGCAGCACCTTGGTCACCGGCATGCGGCCGCGCGCAACGGCCAGGCGATTCGGCCAATGGCCGAAGTTGGGAAACACGACGATGCCGGCGCGGCCCACGCGCGCGGTCTCGCGCAGCATGGTTTCGGCGTTGCGCAGGTGTTGCAGCGTGTCTATCTGCAGCACCACGTCGAAGGAGCTGTCGCCGAACAGCGCCAGGCCCTCCTCGAGGTTGAGCTGGATCACGTTGACGCCGCGCGCCACGCAGGCCTGCACATTGGCGTCGTTGATCTCGACGCCGTAGCCCGAACAGCCGCGCTCGCGGATCAGGTAGTCCAGCAATTCGCCGGTGCCGCAGCCCAGGTCAAGCACGCGGGAGCCCGGCGGCACCAGGCGGGCGATGGACAGCAGGTCGGCCGAAGGCGGCACAGTGAGGTCGGCAATCGGGTTCATGCGGCCACCTTGCTCTGGAAATAGGAGCGCACCACACCGAGGTAACGCTCGTCCTCCAGCAGGAAGGCATCGTGGCCGTGCGGCGCGTCGATTTCGGCGTAGCTCACGTCGCGCTGGTTGTCGAGCAGGGCCTTGACGATCTCGCGGCTGCGCGCCGGGGAAAAACGCCAGTCGGTGGTGAAGCTCACCAGCAGGAATTTGGCCTTGACCTGGGCCAGCGCCTGGGTGAGGCTGCCGCCGTAGGCGCGCGCCGGGTCGAAATAGTCGAGCGCGCGGGTGATCAGCAAATAGGTGTTGGCGTCGAAGTACTCGCTGAACTTGTCGCCCTGGTAGCGCAGATAGCTTTCGATTTCAAACTCGATGTCCTGCGTGGTGTATTTGTAGGGAGCATCGGCACTCGCGGTTTCCGCGACCGCCTGGCGCAGCTGGCGGCCGAATTTTTCGTTCATCACGTCGTCGCTCAAATAGGTGATGTGGCCGATCATGCGGGCGATGCGCAGGCCGCGCTTGGGCAGCACGCCGTGGCGGTAAAAATGGCCGCCGTGGAAGTCCGGGTCGGTCACGATGGCGCGCCGGGCCACTTCGTTGAAGGCGATGTTTTCGGCCGTGAGGTTGGGCGCGCTGGCCACCACCACGGCGTGGCGCACGCGCTCGGGGTATTGCAGCGTCCAGGCCAGGGCCTGCATGCCGCCCAGGCTGCCGCCCATCACGGCGGCCAAAGTCTGTATGCCCAGGCGGTCCAGCAGGCGGGCCTGCGCGCTGACCCAGTCCTGCACGGTGACGACGGGGAAATCAGCGCCGTAGAGTTCCTGCGTGTCGGGGTTGGGCTGCATGGGGCCGGTGGAGCCGAAGCAGGAGCCCAGGTTGTTGACGCCGATCACGAAGAAGCGGTCGGTGTCGACCGGCTTGCCGGGGCCAATCATGGTGTCCCACCAGCCTTCGGATTTGTCTATGGGCTGGCCCTGCGCATCGAGGTAGACGCCCGCCACATGATGCGAGGCGTTGAGCGCGTGGCAGATCAGCACGGCATTGGATTTGTCGGCGTTGAGCTCGCCATAGGTTTCATAGCTCAGGTCGTAGGCGCGTATCGAGGCGCCGCTCTGCAGCGGCAGCGGTTCGACAAAATGCATGCTGAGCGGGGTGGCAATCAGTGTCAAAAAATCACCTGCAGAAAACAAAAAACCCGGCGTCGCTAAAGCGAGTCCGGGTCCTTTGGAGTTCGTCTTTAGCTGTACTTTTTAAGCGCCCGCAAGCTGAGCAAATCGGCGCTGAAGGGAAGTATACCAAGCCGGGGTCACATCAAGAGCGCCGCCAACCCGAGGCCGGCAAAGATCAGCGCCGACACGATGTGCACCGCGCGCAGCGGCAGCAGGCGCGTGACGCGCTCGCCGAGCCAGACCACGGGCGCATTGGCCAGCATCATGCCCAGCGTGGTGCCCGCGACCACGCCGACGATGGCCTCGTAGCGCGCGGCCAGCATCACGGTGGCGATCTGCGTCTTGTCGCCCATTTCGGCCAGGAAGAACACCAGCACAGTGGTAAAGAACACGCCAAAGCGCGGCGGTTTCCCGTCCTCGTCCGCCTCGATCTGGTCGGGCACCAGCATCCACACTGCCATGGCCAGGAACGATGCGCCCAGGATCCAGCGCAGCGTTTGCGGACCGACCAGCGTGGTCACCCAGGCGCCGGCCGCGCCGGCCAGCGCGTGGTTGGCCAGGGTCGCGACCAGGATGCCGGTGACGATGGGCCAGGGTTTTTTGAAGCGGGCGGCGAGTAGGAGGGCGAGCAGTTGCGTCTTGTCGCCCATTTCGGCGAGGGCGACGATGCCCGTGGAGACGAGGAAAGCTTCCATGTAAAGACTCCGGCCGGACGAAAACCCATGACTGCACGCCATCCCCGGCCTGAAGCGGAGGCTGTGCAGTCAAAGGTCTCGCGTAGTCCGAAGACCGCTTGCGCCATGCCCTGAGTGGGCAAGTCTGTTGACGCAAGCCCCTTCCAGGATTGAAAGGCTGGCTACTCCCCAATGACAGCCTGCATTGTAGCCGCCGCCCTCCAACCCTCGCCGGAAGGCTGAAATTGGTGCGTGTAAGCATCATCCGCACGTTTGCGGCGCATTTCTTGCTTGTATTTGGTGCGATTCCTGAAATTCACGGAATTACGCACCAATAAATCACATTTCACCTGTAGAGGGACCTATGGAAGCACTAAAACAGGGCTCGGACGCCTTGTTCATTCTGCTGGGCGGCATCATGGTGCTGGCCATGCATGCCGGTTTTGCCTTTCTGGAACTGGGCACGGTTCGCAAAAAGAACCAGGTCAATGCGCTGGTCAAGATCCTGGTGGACTTCTCGGTGTCCACCGTGGTGTATTTTGTGGTGGGCTATGGCGTGGCCTACGGCACGCATTTTTTTGTCGGCGCGGAGCAGCTGGCCGCCAAAAACGGCTATGAGCTGGTCAAGTTTTTCTTCCTGCTGACCTTTGCCGCGGCGATCCCGGCGATTATTTCGGGCGGCATTGCCGAGCGCGCGCGCTTTTACCCGCAGCTGATCGCCACGGCCGTCATCGTGGGTTTTGTCTACCCTTTCTTCGAGGGCATAGTCTGGAACCAGCACTTCGGCGTGCAGGCCTGGATCAAGTCCCTGACCGGCGCGGAGTTTCATGACTTCGCGGGCTCCATCGTGGTCCATGCGGTGGGCGGCTGGCTGGCATTGCCCGCGGTGATTTTGCTGGGCGCGCGCAGCAACCGCTACCGCAAAGACGGCGCGGTGTCGGCCCATCCGCCGTCCAACATTCCCTTCCTGGCGCTGGGCGCCTGGATTCTGACCGTGGGCTGGTTCGGCTTCAACGTGATGAGCGCGCAAACCATCGACAAGATCTCCGGCCTGGTCGCCGTCAATTCGCTGATGGCCATGGTGGGCGGCACCTTGGCGGCGCTGGCCTTCGGCAAGAACGACCCGGGTTTTGTGCACAACGGCCCGCTGGCCGGGCTGGTGGCGGTGTGCGCGGGCTCGGACCTGATGCATCCGCTGGGCGCGCTGGTGACGGGCGGCGTGGCCGGCGGCGTCTTCGTCGTGATGTTCACGCTGACACAGAACAAATGGAAGGTCGACGACGTGCTGGGCGTGTGGCCGCTGCATGGCCTGTGCGGCCTCTGGGGCGGCATCGCGGCCGGCATTTTCGGCAGCCAGGCACTGGGCGGCTTGGGCGGCGTGAGCCTGGGGGCGCAGCTCATCGGCAGCGCCATGGGCGTGGCCTGGGCGCTGCTGGCGGGCTTTGCGGTTTACGGCACCCTCAAGGCCGCCATGGGCTTGCGCCTGAGCCAGGAAGAAGAGTTTGAGGGCGCGGACCTTTCCGTGCACCGCATAGGCGCGACGCCGGACCGCGAGGTCAACTGGTAGCGGCCGCGGCCGCCTGCCGCTAGACTTCCGGCCATGCCTACTTTTGAAGAGCAGCTGGTGGAGCACCGGCTCTACCTCCTGCGTTTTGCGCGCCTGCAGCTGCGCAATGACGAATGGGCGGAAGACGCGGTGTCGGAAACCCTGCTCGCGGCCCTGTCCAAACCCCAGTCCTTCGGCAACCGCTCGCAGCTCAAGACCTGGCTGGTCGGCATCCTCAAGCACAAGGTCATCGATTTGATCCGCAGCAATGCCCGGCTGGTGGCCGTGCCCGATGCGCAGGCCGACGAGGAGGGGGACGAGCTGGACCGCCTTTCCTTCAAGGCCGACGGCCACTTCACCGAAACCCCCAACGACTGGGGCAACCCCGACCAGACCTTGCAGCAAACACAGTTCTTCCAGGTGCTGGACGCCTGCATGGAGCGCCTGCCGCCCGCGCTGGGCCGGCTGTTTTTGATGCGCGAATGGCTGGAGCTTTCTTCACAGGAAGTCTGTAAGGAACTCTCGCTGACGCCGACCAACCTGTATGTCCAGTTGCACCGGGCCCGCCTGCGCCTGCAGGAGTGCCTGAATATCCACTGGTTCGGCAAACCCAGCACCTGACCGCCCGGCCCCCCTGACGTGAAACCCAAAATCACCCTGTTACGACGCACCTGCCGGGAGGCCGCGGCGCTGCTGATCGCGCGCGAGGACCGTGCGCTCAGCCTGCCGGACCACGTCGCGCTCAAGCTGCACCTGATGGCCTGCGGCGCCTGCCCCAAATTCGAGAACCAGATCCTGACCCTGCGCGCCGCGATGAAACGCTGGCGCCATTATTCCGGCAACGCCGCACAGGACGCGGCGGAAGGCAATTCCTTGAAATAAGGCGCTGCCGCAGGGCGTAGCGCGGCCGCCGCCGATCCGGGCAGCCGCGAATGTCGGGAAAAGCATTCTTCGTGAATGCAATTTTGTGTAACTATTTCCCACAGTTGGAACAGGGCGCATGGCCGGCGCGGCGCAGTCCTCGCGTTCCGGCGGCGTCCATACAGGGTGCGCCCTGGTTGTAACCCGCGCGGGCCCCAAAAACGCGGCCTTTACGGATTTTCGAGGCGTTCTCTTCCTAATGTATGCACTAACTTAGCTCATGGATCAATGACGGATTGATTTTTAAAACAGAAGCGTGGAAATCCAGCCGCTGTCAGGCAAGCAAGGCATGGAAGTCTTTATGCTTCATTTGATCCGGGCCTGGTTTGCCATCGTCGCGCGCCGCGGCATGTGGGCGCACCGGCCTTGCCGCGAAAACCCGCTGCCGGCTGCCTGCCTATAAGGCCGCAAAGCCCCTGTTTATGCGGGCTGGGGCCGCCTAGGTAGTAACGCTAGTGGATTGTGTTTTGGATTCGTGAAGCATAATATGCCGGTGCGAGTGTCAGCATTCGCACACGTTAGGTGATCGGTCAGTTTCGCGCGCTACAGCGGTACGTTTCAAGATTTGTTGTGCTTTCGGGACCCCATCGCTTTTGTTTTTGTGTTTTAGAGGAGTCCCTTCATGGGCAACAAACTATACGTCGGCAACCTGCCTTACTCGGTGCGTGACGAAGACCTGCAACAATCTTTTGGCCAATTCGGCGCTGTCACCAGCGCTAAAGTCATGATGGAACGCGACACGGGTCGCTCCAAGGGCTTTGGCTTTGTCGAAATGGGCAGCGATGCAGAAGCCCAGGCAGCCATCAACGGCATGAACGGCCAGCCTCTGGGCGGCCGCAGCGTTGTCGTGAACGAAGCACGTCCCATGGAAGCACGTCCCCCACGTAGCGGCGGCTTCGGCGGCGGTGGTGGTGGCGGCTACGGTGGTGGTGGCGGCGGTTACGGCGGTGGTGGCCGTTCCGGTGGCGGCGGCAGCGACGGCGGTTTCCGCAGCCCTTACGGCGGCGGCGGTAGCGGCGGTGGCCGTTCCGGCGGCGGCGGTGGTGGCGGACGCGGCGGCTACTAAGCCCTGCTGAATCCCTCTCTTCAGCCCCGGCTGAAGAGCGCTAAAAAGGCTTCAAGACTTCGGTTTTGAAGCCTTTTTGCTTTTCGGTCGGTAAAAAAACGCGGCCTCAGCGCTCACCCTGGCGATGCTTGCGCGCGCGCCCGGACAAGGCCTTGTCAAACAGCGCGTTGGGCAACAGGCGCAGCAGCTTGGCCACCACGCCCATCTGCCAGGGAATCACACGATAGCTGTGCCCGGCATGAATGGTGGAGAACGCCTTGTCGGCAAACGCCTCCACCTTCATCAAAAAAGGCATGGGGTAGCGGTTCTCGCGGGTCAGCGGCGTATCGATATAGCCGGGGCAGATGGTCACCACTTTCACGCCGCTGGGACGCAGCTCGCCGCGCAGGCTTTCGCAATACGCGATGACCGCCGCCTTGCTGGCGCAGTAAGCGCCATGGCCGGGCAGGCCGCGTATGCCGGCCACGCTGCCTATGCCCACCAGGGTGCCGGTGCCGCGCGTCACCATGCCGGCAATGAAGGGGTGGAAGGTGGCGGCCACGCCGATATTGTTGGTCGCAAAGGTCTGCGCCATCACGTCCAGGTCCGACCGCTGGGCGGTGTCCATGCCTATGCTGATGCCGGCGTTGGCGATCACGACGTCGGGCACGCCCTGCGCCGCGATGCAGGCCTGTCCGGCGGCGACGATGCTGTTGGTATCGGCCACATCGGCGCTGTAGACCTGGTAGCGGCCCGCGCTGAGGCTGTTGGCCTCGGCCCAGGCCTGGACCTCGGCCGTGCGGCGCGCGGCCAGTGCCAGCCGGTAGCCCGCTGAATAAAAGCGCATGGCCAGCGCCTGGCCTATGCCGCTGGACGCGCCGGTGATGAATACGAGTCTAGACATGGGTGGCCGTTAAAAAGTCGGTCGCTAGGGCGTGACCGGTTTGGCGGGGCTTGCCGGCGCCGGTGCCGCCGGCAAGGTCAATGCGGGAAGGCCGGGGGCGCTCGCGGCGGAGCGGGGCACCAGAATGCCGTGGACGCGGCCCTTGAGGTCGGCGACCTGGTCCAGGTTGTCATACGCGAAGGTGTCGCCGACGAACTGGTCGGTGCCGCGAATCAGCAGCACGGGCTTGTGGGATTTCACGCGTTCGTCGTTCAGGAAAGCATGCAGGAATTCACCGCGGAACTCCATGCGCGGTGTTTCCTTGCCGCTGGCGTCCTTGCTGGCGTCCCTGATCACCCGCGCATTGCCGGTCAGCTGCACTTCCGAGCCGTCGCCATTGGAATAGGCGCGGTTCGCCGTCGCGGTGGTCACCCGGCCGTCGGGGCGGATGCTGCGAATCCGCGCCTGGTCGATTTCAAGAATGTCGGTGTCGGGGAAATGCCGGGCCTCAATGCCGTAGATCTCGCTCTTGAGCTGCCCGTTTTCGTCAAAGGTCTTGACGGTGAACTTGCGCATGAAATAGTCGATGTCGTGGCTGGCTTCCCGGGGCGCTTCGGATGTGCTGAAGATCGGCGTGTTGCGCACCAGCCAGTAGGTGCCCAGCGCCAGCGCGCCCATCATCAGCAAGGGCATGTAGATGGCCATGCTGTCCCACACGCGCAGAAGGCCGCGCCAGGCGCCCTTCAGCGGCCCCAGCGCGCCGCCCCGGCGTGTGCCCTGGCCTTGCGTCGCCGTCGTCATTGGCGGTATTCCCGCAGAAGCTCCGCGTAGCGCCCACTCGCGACCAGCAGGAGGTCGCAAAACTCGCGCGCCGCGCCGTGGCCGCCGGGCGTCTGCGTGACATGGTGGGCCTGCGCCCGGACTTCCATATGCGCATTGCACGGCGCGCAGCTGACCGCCACGCGGGTCATCACCGGCAGGTCCGGCCAATCGTCGCCCATGGCGGCGGCTGCGCCCCAGTCCAGGCCCAATGCCTGCAAGCTTGCCTCGGCCGCGGGGCGTTTGTCTTCCGTCCCAAAATGCGCATGCGTGACGCCCAGCGCCTGCAGGCGCGCGCGCAACACGTCGCTGTCGCGCCCGGTGATCACCACGGGGGTGATGCCGGCGCGCTGCAGCAGCTTCAGGCCGTGGCCGTCCAGGGTGTTGAAACGCTTGATGATTTCGCCGGAGGCGCGGTAGCCGCCGCTGGCCTGGGCCAGGGCATGGCCGTCGGGGTATTCGGAAAAATACAGGCCGCCGTCGGTCAGCACGCCATCCACGTCGAAAAACACCACCTTGACGCCCTGGGCGCGCAGCAACAGTTCAGGGGCGAAGTTCAGGGCGGGGGCAGCTTGTTGCATGTGTGGGGCCAAAAAGGGGCTCGAGGAAATAATCAGATGACTTTTGCGCGCATCAGGTCGTTGGAGTTGAGCGCGCCGCACAGCACGCCGGCCTCGTCGACCACCAGCACGCTGGTGATGCGGTGCTGCTCCATCAGCGCGGCCGCTTCCACGGCCAGCGAATCCGCCCGCACAGTGCGCGGGTTGGCGTGCATCACGTCGCCGGCGGTGCTGCTGCGCAGGTCCTCGCCTTTTTCGACCAGGCGGCGCAGATCGCCGTCGGTAAAAATCCCGAGCACGCGCCGCGCGCCGTCGACCACCGCGGAGGCGCCCAGCCCCTTGGCGCTCATCTCGCGCATCAGGTCACTAAAGCCGGTGTCGGCCCGCACCTGCGGCACGGCGTCGCCGCGGCGCATCACGTCGCCGACATGCGTGAGCAGCTTGCGGCCCAGCGCGCCGCCGGGGTGTGAACGGGCAAAGTCTTCTTCCCGAAAGCCGCGCACGTCGAGCAGCGCGACGGCCAGTGCGTCCCCCATGGCAAGCTGCGCGGTGGTGCTGGCTGTGGGCGCCAGGTTGAGCGGGCAGGCTTCCAGCGCGACGCTGCTGTCGAGCGTGACGCGCGCGTGGCGCGCCAGCGCGGACTGGGCGCCGCCGGTGATGGCGATCAGGGGCACGCCCTGGCGGCTCAGCACCGGCAGGATCACCGTGAGTTCCTCGCTTTCGCCGCTGTTGGAGATCGCCAGCACCACGTCTTGCTCGGTGATCATGCCCAGGTCGCCGTGGCTGGCTTCGGCCGGGTGCACAAACATGGCCGGGGTGCCGGTGGAGGCCAGCGTGGCCGCGATCTTGCGGCCTATGTGGCCGCTTTTGCCCATGCCCATGACCACCACACGGCCCCGGCAGGCCAGCATCAGCTCCACCGCCTGGGCAAACTCGCCGCCCAGGCGCTGCGCCAGACCCAGCACGGCGGCGGCTTCTATCTCAAAGGTCTTGCGGGCCAGGCTCAGCACCTGCTCGGCATCCAGTTTCACGGGGTCCGGGTTCATGGCTGCATTCTATAGAGGCGCACAAAGGCCCATGCCGGCGCGGCTTCCTCGGCTACCATCGGCGCATGAGCGCGCTTGAACTGACCCTGCTGTACCTGCTGGCCGCGGTGCTGGGCGTGGTCGCGTGCCGCTCGCTCAAGCTGCCGCCCATGCTGGGCTACCTGGCGGTGGGCGTGATCATAGGCCCCAACGCGCTGGCGCTGGCGCAAAATTCGGACGGCATCCGGCACCTGGGCGAGTTCGGCGTGGTGTTCCTGATGTTCGTGATCGGGCTCGAATTCAACCTGCCCAAGCTGCGCTCCATGCGGCGCCACGTGTTCGGCCTGGGGCTGCTGCAGGTGGCGCTCACCATCGTGCTGGCCACCGTGGGCTCGCTGTTCCTGGCCAGCATGGCGCCCGGCCTGTGGACCATGGGCTGGCAGACCGCGCTGGCGCTGTCCGGCGCGATTGCCATGAGCAGCACCGCCATCGTCGTCAAGCTGCTGTCGGAGCGGCTCGAGCTGGAGTCCGAGCACGGCAAGCGCATCATGGGCGTGCTGCTGTTCCAGGATCTGGCCGTGGTGCCGCTGCTGGTGCTGATCCCCGCGCTGGGCGCACCTGCCGACGCGCTGCTCATGGCGCTGGCCGTCGCCAGCGTGAAGGCCACCGTCCTGGTGGGCCTGCTGCTGACCGGCGGGCAGCGCGTCATGCGCTGGTGGCTCACCATCGTGGCGCGGCGCAAAAGCGAAGAGCTGTTCGTGCTGAACCTGCTGCTGGTCACCCTGGCGCTGGCCTGGCTGACCGAGCGCGCCGGGCTGAGCCTGGCGCTGGGCGCCTTCATCGCCGGCATGCTGATCTCGGAAACCGAATACAAGCACCAGGTCGAGACCGACATCCGGCCCTTTCACGACGTGCTGCTGGGCCTGTTCTTCATCAGCATAGGCATGCTGCTGGACTGGCGCCTGGTGCTGCAGCGCTGGCCGCTGGTGCTGCTGCTGATGACGCTGCCGGTCCTGTTCAAGCTGGTGCTGGTCACCGCGCTGGCCCGTTCGCTGGGCGCGACCGCCGGCGTGTCGCTGCGCACGGGCCTCTATCTGGCGCAGGCCGGCGAATTCGGTTTTGTGCTGCTCACGCTGGCCCAGCAGAACCGCCTGGTGCCGCCGGCCCTGCTCAACCCCATCCTGGCCAGCATGGTGCTGTCCATGCTCGCCACGCCCTTCATCATCATGTACAGCAACCGCATCGTGATGAAGCTGGTCTCCAGCGAATGGCTGCAGCAGTCGCTGCAGATGACCACCATCGCGCGCAAGTCCATCAACGCCAACAAACACGTGATCATCTGCGGCTACGGCCGCTGCGGCCAGAACCTGGGCCACATGCTGGAGCGCGAGGGCATCCAGTACATGGCGCTGGACCTGGACCCCGACCGCGTGCGGCAGGCCGCCGCCGCCGGCGACTCCGTGGTGTTCGGCGACGCGGTGCGCCTGCAGGCCCTGATGGCCGCGGGCCTGGCGCGCGCCAGCGCGGTCGTCATCACCTACCTGGACACGGCCAGCGCCCTCAAGGTGCTGGCCAACACGCGCGCCCATGCACCCACGGTGCCGGTGATCGTGCGCACCGTGGACGACCACGACCTGGAAAAGCTGCAGGCGGCCGGCGCCACCGAGGTTGTGCCCGAAGCCATAGAAGGCAGCCTGATGCTCGCCAGCCACGCGCTCGCGCTGGTGGGTGTGCCCATGCGCCGCGTGATCCGCGTGGTGCAGGACCAGCGCGACGCGCGCTACAACCTGCTGCGCGGTTACTTTCGCGGCGCCGACGACGACACGGTCAATGAGCTCGAGCAGGAACGGCTGTCCAACGTCACGCTGCCGCTGGGCATCAAGTCCCTGGGCAAGCCCCTGGGCGCCATGGCCCTGGAGGCCGGCGGCGTGCGCGTGGTGAGCCTGCGCCGCGGCAACGGCAAGGCCGTGGCCGCGCAGGCGGAAACCCTGCTGGAAGGCGGCGACACGCTGGTGCTGTCGGGCAAGCCCGAGGCGCTGGCCATGGCCGAAGAAAAACTGCTGCGCGGCCGGCCGGCCAAAACCAATCCCGCCAGCCCCGCCGGCGCGCCGGGCTGACGCGCTTTGCGCCCGCCGGGCGCACAATACGCGCTCCCCACCCGCGCACCCTAACTGCACGACGCACCATGCCAGACCTCCACAGCCTCCAGCACCAGTCCATCAGCCAGTATTTGCGCAACCATATCCGCACCGTGCCGGACTGGCCCGCGCCCGGCGTGCAGTTTCGCGACATTACGCCGCTGCTGCAAAACCCCAAGGTCTTTCGCGTCCTCATCGATGCGTTTGTGCACCGCTATATGGATCCGGCCTTGCGCCCCGACGTGGTGGCCGGCCTCGACGCGCGCGGGTTCATCCTGGGCGCGGTGGTGGCCTATGAGCTCAATGTTGGTTTTGTGCCTGTCCGCAAAAAGGGCAAGCTGCCGTTTTCCACGGTGCAAGAGACCTATGAGCTCGAATACGGCAGCGCCACGGTGGAGCTGCACACCGACGCCGTCAAGCCCGGCGACAAGGTCCTGCTGATCGACGACCTGATCGCCACCGGCGGCACCATGATGGCCGGCAAGAAACTGCTGGAGAAGCTGGGCGCCAGCGTGACCGAGGGCGCGGCGATTGTGGATTTGCCCGAACTGGGCGGGTCGGTGAAGCTGCGGGCCGCGGGCCTGCCTTTGTTCACGCTGATTGATTTTGCCGGGCACTGAACGCCGCCCGGCGCCAGTCCCGCAGCTGTCAGATCAGGTCGCCGTACTGCGTGCTGCTGAGCGCCGGTGAGGACGGCGAATCCGGCATCTCGGTGTCTTCGAAGCCGGTCAGCAATGCGTAGGAGCGCGGGCCGCCTTTGCTCCTGGCAGCATCCTTGGCCTCTTTGACCTCCCTGGCTTCCTTGACGTCTTTGACGCCTTTCTCGGGCCCGGTGGCCGGCCCCTGGGCGGAGGCGGCCAGCAAGGCCTGCTTGAACGCAGCCACTTCGTCAGCCTGTATGGGTTCGTAGCGGGGCTTGGCAGGCTTGGCCGCCGTATCTGCGACACCCGCAGTTGCTGCTGCTGCCGCCGCCACGGGGACCGCCGCGCTTTGTGGCGCGTCTTGGGTGCTGGGCTTGGGCTTGACCACCACGGCCGTTTCATCGATGCGCCAGTACACCGCAGGCACCGTGATTTCGAAACGCGCCTTGGCATTCTGGATGATCAGTGTCTCGATTTCGCCGAGCTGCTCCGAAGGGCGGCCGAAGGCCTTGGCGAGGTCCATCATGACAAGGAACTCATTGCCGCGCTGGTCCAGCGAAAGCACCTTGAATTTATAGCTGGCGGACAACACACCGGAGCGTGTCATGGACTCGCGGATCGCGACATACAGCTGCTCGCGGCGGGCGTGGCGCTTGAGCTTGGCGCCGTCACCGGGCGCTGCGGCTTCTACAGGCAGCCGGCCCGGGACGGACTGGGGTGATTTGTCACGCGCGGCGGCGGCGCGCCTCTGCTCCTCGGCGGGAGAAGGTTTGACCGGGCTTGGTTTGCTGGAAAACCAGTTGAGGAAAGACATAGTCGGCGTTCTTGTAATGGATGGGGCAATTTTCCGTCAAGGCAGTGTGTGAAGTCTGTAAGCAATCCCCACAAACCACGACCGCTGTTGTTTGGCGGCTGCTTTAACGGTCACTTTATCGAATCGCCCGCGTCATCGCACGGTAAAAAATCACGGGCAACGCCGGTTTGCGCGAGTCGCGCGCACCCACTTTGCCGGGAAACCGTTGTCTGATGACTGCTGTAGATGTTTTGGATACGCCGACCCGTTGCTTCAGGTCACCGCAACGCGCTTGGGCCGGTTGTACAGGCGCTTGGCCATCACCGAGCCCATGGCCATGGTCAACTCCAGTGCGATGGGGCTGTGGCGATTGGCCAGTTCAAGAAAGCGCATGGGCGTGAGGCACCAGAGCTTGCAAGGGGTAGAAGCATGCACCGTGGCGCTGCGCGGCATGTGCGAGAAAAATGCGCCTTCGCCGAGCACGGTGCCGGCGCCGACCAGGGCCATGCGCACGCGCGCTTTTTCATCTTCGTAGTGAACGCTGAGGGTGCCGCTTTCAACAAAGTACAGCGTGCGGTCCAGCGCGCCTTGCTCCATCAGCACCTGGCCGCTGTTGAGGGCAAACGGCTGCAGGTAGCTGGCCAGGATGTCCCAATGCGGCTGGTTGAATTGGCAACGCAAGGCATCGCTGGCATGGCAATGCAGGATGGCCTGGGCCAGGCCCTGGATGTCAAAACGGATGGCGGCGGGGAGTGGAGCGTTCATAGTGCAACGGAAGATACCTTCGCACTACAACAGCAGCAAGGGCTCTTAACGCCCACTTACACCTGATACAGGGGCGGTCCGATTTGTAATTTCCCCTCGAGAACGGGCCATTTTTAACCCTTTCAGCGGGTTTGCGACCGCTGGTCCGCGCACAGTGCCCGCCCATCGTTCGCCGGCCGTCCGCTTACTACTTTCCAATACAGAATCTCGAGAAAATTTCACCCAGGAGGTCGTCCGGGGTGAACTCGCCGGTGATCTCGCCCAGGTGTAGCTGGGCCTGCCGCAAGTCCTCGGCCAGCAGGTCCAGCGCCGGCTGCGCCGCTTGAAGTTGCATGCCGGCTTTCACAAGCTGTTCGTCGACCTGGCGCAGCGCGCGCACATGGCGTTCACGCGCCATGAACACGCCCTCGGGCACGGCCTGCCAGCCCGCGACCTCCAGCAGCCGGCTGCGCAAGTCCTGCAAGCCCTCGCCGGTCTTGGCGGAGATCAACACACCGCCCTTGATCGTGCCCAGCACCTCGGCGCTGGCCGCGTCGCTTTTGTTCCAGACATCGATGACAGGCGTGTTGCGCGGCAGCTCACGAACCAGCACCTGCGCGATCTGCGCGTCGGCGGCCAGGTAGTCGTCGGTGTGGCGGGTCAGGTCGTGCAGGAAGAGCACGGCGTCGGCGCTCGCGATTTCGGCCCATGCGCGTTCCACGCCGATTTTTTCGACTTCATCGAGCGCATCGCGCAGGCCCGCGGTATCCACCACATGCAGGGGCACACCCTCGATCTGGATCAGCTGCGACACCTTGTCGCGCGTGGTGCCGGCAATCGGCGTGACGATGGCGAGCTCGGCGCCGGCCAGCGCATTGAGCAATGAACTCTTGCCGGCATTGGGCTGCCCCGCGATCACGACCTTGATGCCTTCGCGCAGCAACGCGCCCTGCACGGCGCGCTGCATCACGGCGGCCAGCGTGGCTTGCAGCCGCGCCAACTGGCCTTGCGCATCGGCCTTTTGCAGGAAATCGATGTCTTCTTCGGGAAAGTCCAGCGTAGCTTCGACCAGCATGCGCAGGTGGATCAGCTGCTCGAGCAGGGTGTTGACCGCCAGCGAGAACTCACCCGACATGGAGCGCGCGGCCGAGCGCGCCGCGGTTTCGGTGCTCGCGTCAATCAGGTCGGCGATGGCCTCGGCCTGCGCCAGGTCTATCTTGTCGTTGAGGAAGGCACGTTCGGTAAATTCGCCGGGCTGCGCCACGCGCAGCCGGGGCAGGGCGGCCTGGCCGGTGGCGGGGTCAAGCACGGCGCCGGCTTCCAGGCAGCGTGCCAGCAACAGCTGCAGGACTACCGGCCCGCCATGGGCCTGCAGCTCCAGCACGTCCTCGCCGGTATAGGAATGGGGTGCGGGGAAGTGCAGGGCCAGCCCCTGGTCTATGGCCGCGCCTTGCGCGTCAAGAAAGGGCAGGTAGGTCGCCTGGCGCGGCAGCAGCGCGCGGCCGCACAGCGCTTCAATCACGGGCGCAATGTGTTTGCCGGAGACGCGCACAATGCCCACGGCGCCGCGGCCAGGCGCGGTGGCGATGGCAACGATGGGGTCGTGGTGTCGGGCCAGCATGGTGCTAGATATTAAGCGGCAATCGGTTGGCGGGCCCGGCCAGGCGCGGCCAGGCGCGGCGGCCAGGCCCCATAAGCTTCCAAAGAAAAAGGGCCGCGAAGCGGCCCAATTTTTATTTTCTGCCCCGCCTTAGTTGAATTTAGGCAGGTTGAACTGCGGCGGCACGCCCATGCGGGTGTTGATCACCCACTGCTGGGCGATGGACAGGATGTTGTTGGTGATCCAGTACAGCACCAGGCCGGCCGGGAAGAAGAAGAACATCACGCTGAAGATCAGGGGCATGAACCACATCAGCTTGGCCTGCATGGGGTCCGGCGGCGCGGGGTTGAGCGCCGTCTGCAGCATGGTCGTCAGCGTCATCACGATGGGCAGGATGAAGAAGGGGTCCGGCGCGGAGAGGTCGTGGATCCAGCCTATCCAGGGCGCGTTGCGCATTTCGACGCTGGACAGCAGCACCCAGTACAGCGCGATGAACACCGGGATCTGGATCATGATGGGGAAGCAGCCGCCCATGGGGTTGACCTTTTCCTCGCGGTAGATCTTCATCATGGCCTGCTGCATTTCCTGCGGCTTGTCCTTCAGGCGTTCGCGCATTTCCATGATCTTGGGGTTGATGGCCTTCATCTTGGCCATGCTGGCGTAGGCCTTGGCATTGAGCCAGTAGAACGCCACCTTGAGCAGCAGCACCAGCGCCACGATGGACCAGCCCCAGTTGTGGATGAAGCCGTGCAGCTTGTCGAGCAGCCAGTACAGCGGCTTGGCCAGGATGGTGAGCCAGCCGTAGTCCTTCACCAGCTCCAGGCCGGGGGAAATGGCTTCCAGGGTTTTTTCTTCCTGCGGGCCGACGAAGAATTTCGAGTCTATGGTCTTGGTCGCGCCGGGGGCGATGCTGTCCAGTGTCGTGATCATGCCGACCGCGTAGAGGTTGTTGCTGACCTTCTGGAAGAACAGGTCGCGCTTGATGCCGTCGCCCAGGATCCAGGCCGAGGCAAAGTAGTGCTGCACCATGGCCGCATAGCCGTTGCTGGCCTGTTTCTCCACGTCGACCTTGTTGTTCTCGATGTCCTTGAACTCGACCTTCTGGTACTTCTTGGCATCGGTGTAAATCGCCGGACCTGTGAAGGTGGAATAGAAAGACGACTCTCCGGGCGGCTTGTTGCCGTCGCGCACCAGCTGCAGGTAGAGCTGAGGCGAAACCGCGGCCGTGCCGGTGTTGACGACGTCGTGGCGCACCGCGATGTCATAGGCGCCGCGCTTCAAGGTATAGGTCTTGACCAGCTTGAGGCCACCGACGTCGGCAGACTCGAACTTGACTTCGAGTTCATTAAGGCCGTCTTTCAGCGAGCGCTCGCCGGGGACAAGCTTCATCAAGGTCTTGTGCGTGGGAAAGCTTGTGGGCGTGCTACCGCCGATCAGGCCGGTCTGCGCCACATAAACGCGGTTGGCGCTTTCATCGAGCAGCACAAAACCCTGGTCCTTGTGCGTCTGGTCCTTGTATTTGGCAAAGGCCGAATGCACCAGGGTGCCGCCTTCGCTGTCAAAGGTCAGCGTGAGCACGTCGGTGTTCACCACCACACGTTCCTTGGCGGCCGCGGGCGCGATCGTCGGCGCGCCTGTGGGCACGGTACCCGGCGCGGCGGGCGCCGCATTGGCGGCCTGGGGTGCGGGCACCGAAGAAGCCGCAGCGCCGGCGGCCGGCGCGGAAGCGGCCGCGCCAGCGGCGGGCGCCTTGGCGGACTGCGTGCTGGCGGGGAAGAAGGTCGCCTTGTGGCCGTTAAAAACCTGCCACTGGTCCCACAAAAGGACCATGGAGAAACCAAATATCACCCACAAGATGGTGCGGCGGATGTCGTTCATGACGGCGTCTTTTTAGAAGGGGTAGGGGCCACGGGCGTGGCCAGGCGGGAAAAGAGAGAAAAGGGGCGCGCCGCGGCAGGCGGTACGGGATCGTGCCCGCCTTCACACCAGGGATGGCAACGGGCCAGGCGGCGCAGCGTGAGGTAGCTGCCGGCGGCAGCGCCGTGCTGCTGCAGCGCCTCTAAAGAGTATGCGGAGCAGGTCGGCTCAAAGCGGCAGGCCGAGCCCAGCCAGGGGCTTAGCAGCAGGCGATAGCCTTTGACCAGGCCTATCAGCAGCGTTTGCGGCAAGCGGGCGAGGGCGGCCGGCAGGCTCATGGCGCTTTGGCTCCGGCCTGCATCAGGGCCTGGACTTCGGCGCGCACGGCCTGTTTGAGCGGCTCGGAGCTCGCGCTGACGAATTCGGTGCGCGAAAAATCACGCCGCAAGCGGACCACATAAGCGGCCTCGGGATACTGATGCGAAAAATCAGCGCTCACGGTGTAGATCTGGCGTTTGATGGCGTTGCGCGTGACAGCCCGTTTGGCCCAGCGTTTGGGAACCATGGCCCCGAGCCAGGTGTCCTGGACGGGGAACAGCGACCTTGCCGCAAGGGCATCAACAGGGCCGCCGGACTCGGTTGGCACCGGCCTGGCGTCCAGCGCATTGCGGTGCAATGCGAAGTGCGTTGTTTTTGCAACGATGGCGCCGGCAAGGACTGCCTGGAACTGGGAACGGGTTTGAAGCCGCTGCACGAGCGCCAGGCCTCAGTTCGGAAAACTGCGGATGGCCAGCAAAAACGACAGGCTTAGACAGCCAGGCGTTTGCGGCCCTTGGCGCGGCGCGCGGCGATCACTGCGCGGCCGCCGCGCGTTTTCATGCGCGTCAGAAAGCCGTGCGTGCGGGCGCGTTTGACTTTGGAAGGTTGGTATGTGCGTTTCATGATGGGTCCTACTAGCCGGTCAGCTACAAAGCTTCCCCTGGGCGATTCGAATGATCTTGGTGGCCGTACAACACAACCAACTCTGCAAGTCTGCAAACAGGCGAAAACCCGCTGCGAATCAGGGAAACCCATGATTATCGCAGATTTCCCAACGCTGGCAACAAGTTAGCCCACTCATTGGCGGTAAAGGCTGAGAAGCGCCCAGCCGCCTCCCGGGCGCCACCGTAGGGCCGCCAGAACCGATCCGGACGGCCCGAAAATAGGTTGAAACACTGAGCATTTATTTTGTGGATAACTCCCCGCCCGGACTACAATTGCCGGTGCTCAAAATTAACAATATCCACAAGCAGCGACACGCCGCCCGGCCCCTTCTGCCAGGCCGGCAACCCGGCAAAAAACCAGCATGAGTGAGGCATCCGTCCAAAACCTGAGCCAGGGCTTGTGGCAAAGCTGCGTCGACCATTTGGCGCAGGAATTGCCCGAGCAGCAGTTCAACACCTGGATCCGTCCGCTGGTGGTTGACGTCGCGGCCGACCTCTCCAAAGTCACCGTTCTGGTGGGCAACCGCTTCAAACTGGACTGGGTGCGCGCCCAGTATGCCGGCCGCATTTCGGCCCTGCTCGAGAAGATTTCCGGCCAGGCCATAGCCCTTGAGTTAGCGCTTGCTCCTCGCGAAGCGCCCGTAAAATCGAATTCTTTGATCCGCAGCTTTGAGGGCTCGAATATCCCCGAGCCCGTCGGCCTGGGCGTTCCCGAAGAAGCCGCCGGCGCGCCTTTCAAGAACCGGCTCAACAGTGCGCTGACCTTCGACACCCTGATTGAAGGCACGGCCAACCGCATGGGCCGGGCCGCCGCCCTGCATGTGTCCAGCAGCCTGGGCCAGCTTTACAACCCGCTTTTTATCTACGGCGGCGTCGGTCTGGGCAAGACCCATTTGATGCACGCCATCGGCAACAAGCTGCTGGTGGACAACCCCGCGGCCAAAGTTCTCTACATCCATGCTGAACAATTTGTTTCAGATGTGGTTAAAGCTTACCAGCGCAAGACTTTTGATGAATTCAAGGAACGTTACCACTCCCTGGATTTGCTGCTGATCGACGACGTCCAGTTCTTCGCCAACAAGGACCGCACCCAGGAAGAGTTTTTCAACGCTTTCGAGGCCTTGCTGACCAAAAAGTCGCACATCGTGATGACCAGCGACACTTATCCCAAGGGTTTGACGGACATCCACGAACGCCTGGTCTCGCGCTTTGATTCCGGCCTCACGGTCGCCATCGAGCCGCCCGAGCTCGAAATGCGCGTGGCCATCCTGATCCGCAAGGCCGAGGCCGAGGGCGCCTCCATGCCCGAGGAAGTCGCCTTCTTTGTCGCCAAGAACGTGCGCTCCAATGTGCGCGAGCTCGAAGGCGCGCTGCGCAAGATCCTGGCCTATTCGCGCTTCAACCTCAAGGAAATCTCCATCCAGCTGGCCCGGGAGGCCTTGCGCGACCTGCTGTCCATCCAGAACCGGCAGATCAGCGTGGAGAACATCCAGAAGACCGTCGCCGACTATTACAAGATCAAGGTCGCCGACATGTATTCCAAGAAGCGGCCCGCCAGCATCGCCCGGCCGCGCCAGATCGCCATGTACCTGGCCAAGGAACTGACCCAGAAGAGCCTGCCCGAGATCGGCGAGCTCTTCGGCGGGCGCGACCACACCACGGTGCTGCACGCCGTGCGCAAGATGTCCGCGGAGCGCCAGCAGATGACCGAGCTCAACCAGCAGCTGCATGTGCTGGAACAGACCCTGAAAGGCTGAAAGCACCTCTCTATATGGGAAATGAATCCTTTAGCGCTCAGTTTCTGGGGCCCAATCCCCGGCTCAAAGGCCTTCGCAACAAGTTTGGGGACAACTTTTGAACAACCCATGGTTTATCCACAGAAGCAGATGACAATCGAAAGTTGTTCATATCCGGCAGTGAACTTCCACGGCATCTGGGCACATGGTTAAACAAACGCCAAGTGGTTGATCAAAAAGGGGAAAATGGCACTATCCACAGATGGGCTCCCCCCTTATCTACTACTACTAATTTGAATTAAAGAATTAAAGATATATACAGAGGAAGTCATGATCGTTCTGAAAGCAACCCAGGATAAAGTTTTGTCGGTACTGCAATCGGTGGCCGGCATCGTGGAGCGCAGGCACACCTTGCCGATTCTGGCCAACGTGCTGATCCGCAAGACCGGCGCACAGGTGCAGCTGACCACCAGCGATCTTGAAATCCAGATCCGCACCACGGCCGAGCTCGACGGCGACACCGGCAACTTCACCACCACCGTGGGTGCCCGCAAGCTCATCGACATCCTGCGTTCCATGCCCAGCGACCAGACCGTCTCGCTCGAGTCCTCGCAGAACAAGCTGATCCTCAAGGGCGGCAAAAGCCGCTTCACGCTGCAAACCCTGCCCGCCGAAGACTTCCCCCTGGTCCAGGAAGCCGCCAACTTCGGCCCTGGTTTCTCGGTGCCGCAAAAAGTGCTTAAGGAGCTGCTCAACCAGGTCTCCTTCGCCATGGCCGTGCACGACATCCGCTACTACCTCAACGGCATCCTGTTCGTCGCCGAAGGCAAGCAGCTGAGCCTGGTCGCCACCGACGGCCACCGCCTGGCGTTTTCCTCGGCCATGCTCGATGTTGAAGTGCCCAAGCAGGAAGTGATCCTGCCGCGCAAGACCGTGCTTGAAATGCAGCGCCTGCTCAGCGACAAGGAAGGCGCCATCGAGATGCAGTTCGCCGGCAACCAGGCCAAGTTCAGCTTTGAAGGCATGGAGTTCGTCACCAAGCTGGTCGAAGGCAAGTTTCCCGACTACAACCGCGTGATCCCCAAGAACCACAAAAACATCATCACCCTGGGCCGCGTGCCCCTGCTGGCCAGCCTGCAGCGCACCGCCATCCTGACCAGCGAGAAGTTCAAGGGCGTGCGCCTGAACATCGAGCCCGGCACCCTGCGCGTGGCCTCCAACAATGCCGAGCAGGAAGAAGCCGTCGACGAGCTCGACATCGACTACGGCGGTGACGCCATCGAAATCGGCTTCAACGTCACCTACCTGATCGACGCGCTGGCCAATATGGACCAGGACATGGTCAAGATCGAACTGGCCGATTCCAACAGCTCTGCGCTGTTGACCATCCCCGACGATTCGGCCTTCAAATACGTGGTGATGCCCATGCGCATCTAGCGCGCTGAACATACGCCGACACCCATCAGACCCGCGACCCTACGCGGGTTTGGTCATTCAAGAGATTGAAGAAATCGAAGCAATTCGAAAAGAGATCGCGAAAAAGATCGGAAAAGAAGCCGGATATGACTGAAGAAAACAAAGTGAACGAAGCCGAACAGGTGCATGTGTCCGAAGGCGCGGCCACCGAGGAAAGCTCCAATTTCCAGCCCAAGATTGACACCAACCAGGCCGGTGCGTCCGAAGCCTATGGTGAGGGTTCCATCCAGATCCTCGAAGGCCTGGAAGCCGTGCGCAAACGCCCCGGCATGTACATCGGCGACACCTCCGACGGCACAGGCCTGCACCACCTGGTCTTCGAGGTGGTCGACAACTCCATCGACGAAGCCCTGGCCGGCCACTGCGACGACATCGTCGTCACCATCCACACCGACAACTCCGTCAGCGTCACCGACAACGGCCGCGGCATCCCCACCGGCATCAAGATGGACGACAAGCACGAGCCCAAACGCTCGGCTGCCGAAATCGCCCTGACCGAGCTGCACGCCGGCGGCAAGTTCAACCAGAACAGCTACAAGGTCTCGGGCGGCCTGCACGGCGTGGGCGTGAGCTGCGTCAACGCACTCAGCAAGATGCTGCGCCTGACCATCCGCCGCGACGGCAAGGTCCACGTCATGGAGTTCTCGCGCGGCTTTGTGCAGAACCGCATCGTCGAGACCGTCGACGGCGTCGAAGTGTCACCGATGAAGGTGATGGACGACACCGACAAGCGCGGCACCGAAGTCCACTTCCTGCCCGACACCGAGATCTTCAAAGAGAACAACGACTTCCACTATGAAATCCTCAGCAAGCGCCTGCGCGAACTGAGCTTCCTCAACAACGGCGTGCGCATTCGCCTGAAAGACGAGCGCACCGGCAAGGAAGACGACTTCGCCGGCGCCGGCGGCGTCAAGGGTTTTGTCGAGTTCATCAACAAGGGCAAGACCGTCCTGCATCCCAACGTCTTTGCCGCCATGGGCGACCGCCAGAGCGACCAGGGCACCAACATCGGTGTCGAAGTCGCCATGCAATGGAACAGCGGCTACAGCGAACAAGTCCTCTGTTTCACCAACAACATTCCCCAGCGTGACGGCGGCACCCACCTGACAGGCCTGCGCGCCGCCATGACCCGCGTCATCAACAAATACATCGACGACAGCGAGCTGGCCAAAAAAGCGAAAGTCGAAGTCACCGGCGACGACATGCGCGAAGGCCTGTGCTGCGTGCTCAGCGTCAAGGTGCCCGAGCCCAAGTTCAGCAGCCAGACCAAGGACAAACTGGTTTCCAGCGAAGTGCGCGGCCCGGTCGAAGACATCGTGAGCCGTTTGCTGCACGACTACCTGCAGGAACGCCCCAACGACGCCAAAATCATCGTCGGCAAAATCATCGAAGCCGCGCGTGCCCGCGAAGCCGCGCGCAAGGCCCGCGACATGACGCGCCGCAAAGGTGTGCTCGACGGCATGGGCCTGCCCGGCAAGCTGGCCGACTGCCAGGAAAAAGACCCCGCCATGTGCGAGATCTACCTGGTCGAGGGTGACTCCGCCGGCGGCTCCGCCAAGCAGGGCCGCGACCGTAAGTTCCAGGCCATCCTGCCGCTGCGCGGCAAGATCCTCAACGTCGAAAAAGCCCGCTATGAAAAGCTGCTGACCAGCAATGAAATCCTGACGCTGATCACCGCCCTGGGCACCGGCATAGGCAAGGCCGGCGGCGTGGGTGGTACGGCCGGCACCGACGACTTCAACGTCGCCAAGCTGCGCTACCACCGCATCATCATCATGACCGACGCTGACGTTGACGGCGCCCACATTCGCACGCTGCTGCTGACCTTTTTCTATCGCCAGATGCCCGAGCTTGTCGAGCGCGGCCACATCTACATTGCCCAGCCGCCGCTCTACAAAGTCAAGGCCGGCAAGGAAGAGCAGTACCTCAAGGACACCGCAGCCCTGGACGGCTTTTTGCTGCGCATTGCGCTCAAGGACGCCAGCGTGCAGGTCGGCCCCGACGAAAAATCCATACTCACCGGCGACACCCTGGCCGAACTCGCGCGCAAGCACCAGCTGGCCGAGTCCGTCATTGCCCGCCTGCGCGGCTTTATGGATGCCGAGGCCCTGCGCGCCATCGCCGACGGCGTGAGCCTGAACCTCGACACCGTGGCCGACGCGGAAGTCTCAGCCGTGGCCCTGCAGGCCAAGCTGCGCGAACTCAACACCACCGGCACCCCGGCCGAAGTGGCCGGCGAATTCGACACCCGCAACGACAAACCGATTCTGCGCATCAGCCGCCGCCACCACGGAAACGTCAAGAGCAGCGTGATCACACAAGACTTTGTGCACGGCGCCGACTACGCCACCCTGGCCGAGGCGGCCGCCACCTTCAGGGGCCTGATCAGCAGCGAAGGCGCCAAAGTCATGCGCGGCGAAGGCGAGCGCCAGAAGGAAGAAAAGATCAGCGATTTCCGCCAGGCCATGGCATGGCTCATAGGCCAGGCTGAAAACGCCACCGCCCGCCAGCGCTACAAGGGCCTGGGCGAGATGAACCCCGCCCAGTTGTGGGAAACCACCATGGACCCGACCGTGCGCCGCCTGCTGCGCGTGCAGATCGACGACGCCATCGAAGCCGACCGCGTCTTCACCATGCTGATGGGCGACGAAGTCGAGCCGCGCCGCGAGTTCATCGAGCAGAACGCCTTGCGCGCCGCGAACATCGACGTTTGATACACGACCAACCCAGCTTCCTGATTCCATGACCGAAGAAACCACGACAACTACAACGGCAGTAGCAGCGGCAACAGACCGCCCGGCGCTGCCTGACCACCTCTCCACCGACGAGCGCAGCCCGCATTTCGTCAGGGCCATTTTTGAGCACGACGTGGGCATACGTTTTAACGACAAAGAACGTTTTGATGTCGCCGAATACTGCATCAGCGAAGGCTGGATCAAGGTCCCCGTCGGCAACAAGGTGGACCGCAAGGGCAACCCGCTGATGATCAAGCTCAAGGGCAAGGTTGAGTCGTTTTACAAATAAGCAAACGCCTGGCCGCAATCGTTGCAGTGACCAAGCGGCTACCGATCAACACCATGAAGTGTTTACCTCCCGCGGGTGACCTTCATGGTGTTTTTCTTTGCATGAACAACAAAATCAGCAAGCCATGAGCAACTGCATCGCCGTCATTGACTTCGAGACCACGGGCCTGTCACCGGCCATGGGCGACCGCGCCACCGAAATCGCCATCGTGCTGGTCGATGAAGCCAGCGGCAAAGTCGTGGACCGCTTCCAGAGCCTCATGAACGCCGGCCGTTATATCCCGTCCTTTATCGAAAGCCTGACAGGCATCAGCAACGCCATGGTCGCCGCCGCACCCGCGGCCGATACCGTGATGAGGGAAGCCAGCCGCTTTGTCGGCAGCGCCCCCATGGTGGCCCACAACGCCTCCTTTGACCGCCGCTTCTGGGAAGCAGAACTCAGCCTGGCCGGCGAAAGAGCAGCAAGCCAGCCCTTTGCCTGCACCATGCTGGTCGCCAGAAGGCTGTACCCCCAGGCCCCCAGCCACAAGCTGGGCGTGCTGATCGACTACCACCGCCTGCCCAAAGCCGGCCGCGCCCACAGGGCCATGGCTGATGCCGAGATGGCGGCTTCTTTGTTGGGCCAGATTCAGGATGATTTGCGCAGCCGGCATCGGGTGGCCAGGCCTGATCATGGCTTGTTGCTGGCACTGCAGCGCTGTGCCAGGCCGGGGGTGGCGGGGTTGATGTCGAAATACGCTGGTGTGTGAGGAAAGGCGCGCGTGGATCGATAGCCCGCGAGCTTGGAGGCTTATGGATTGCCATGCCCTTGTCGCGCAGTTAAGCTTTTTTCCTTGCCAACCCACAAGGAACAAGCAATGGCAGACACCCCGAATCTCCCCCCCAGCATCATGTCCCACGTCTCCGTGGGCACCAACGATTACGAGCGCGCCAAGGCTTTTTACACCGCCGTGCTCGGCACGCTGGAGGTCAAGGTGATGATGGAGCACCCGGGGGCTGTGGCTTTTGGGCGGGCGTTTCCGGAGTTCTGGGTGGGGGTGCCGCATGACGGGGGCAGGGCGCAGGTGGGCAATGGTTCGCACTTTGGTTTTCTTGCCGTTTCCAAAGCACAGGTCGATGCCTTTTATGCCAAGGCGCTGGAGTTGGGCGGCCAGAGTGATGGCGCGCCAGGCCCGCGCGATTTGTATGGGCCGCAGTATTACGGGGCTTTTGTGCGCGACCTGGATGGGCACAAGATTGAGGCCATGTTTTGGGATGAGGCCGCGGGCTGACCCGGGTTCGCCTTGTCGTGCGGGGGTACAGGGCGCTGTCTGACACAGGCGGTGTCCTGGGGTTTCCAGAATGGATGGATCAACCACCCTTCACAAGGAGACGTGCATCATGGCCATGAAACCAGGCAAGCCCAATGTCCAGCGCAGTGTGGGCATCACCGGCACCGCTGCCGACCCGACCATCGAGCAGGACAACCCCAGCCCCAAGGCCGCCCCATCAGGCCACGGCGGCAAGGTCGAGAACGACTTCAACCAGATGGGCGAACAAAAACCCACCCAGCGCAATGAAGGCCAGCGCACGGCCAACAGCCGCAGCGACCGCGAGTCGCATGTGGGCGGCAGCAACCAGTTGCAGTCGCGCCGCGGCAGGGCCTAGGCAGCCCGCACGCAGGTAAAGATACCGGTCGCCGGGCCGCGCCGGACGGGGCTTGGCGCAAATTGATACATAGCGCAACATGGCAGACGCACGGCCCTAAGCCTGGCGGCGCAGCATCGAGGCTTGTTGTGTTTTTGCTGTTGTTGCCGATGTTGTTGTGACCGGAGTGCCTGCCATGAAGAAGCTTGCCGACTTTTTGTTCCGCCCGCGCTATTTGCGCGCGATTCCCTCGCTGGTGGTGCTGACCACCGCCATGGCCTGGGGTGTGGCGCCTGACCCCGATGTGATGGACACCATGCAGAAGGCGGAAAAGCGCGCGGGTGTGAGCCTGGCGCTCAACCATGCGGCTGTGGGCAGCAGCCCCAGCGACCTGCCGCAGGACAAGCCTGAAGAGGCTTGAGCGGCCGGCCTTCTTTGTCTTAAGGCTTTGCCGCAATCACCCAGCGAGTGATCCGGCCCACCACGTCGGCCTCCAGCCCGTTAAAGCCGTGGTAGGCCATGGCCTCGCAGGGGTCGCCGCGGCTTTGGCCGCCGCTCACGCTGATGAGTTCGGCTTTGGGCGTCTTGCTGAGTTTTTCCATCATGGCCGGTATCTCGCTATAGGGGCAGACCTTGCAGCCGTCGCTTTCGTGGTGCACCACGAGCACGGGCACGGCGAGTTTTTCCAGCGGCATTCTGGGCACGGCGCGGCCCTTGGGATCCAGCAGGATGCTGGAGGTCAGCACCAGGCCGTCGGGGCCGCCCTGCTCGGGCGTGGCCTCGGTGGCGATATAGGCGGCCGACTGGGTGCCGCGGCTGGTGCCAACCAGCCACACGGGCGCGGGTGATTGCTGTTTGAGCCAGGCAATCGCGGCCAGTACGTCGGCCCTGTGCTCGGGCTTTTGCCGGCTGCCCGAGAGGTAGGGCGGCGACTGTTTGTCGGAAGGCGCGTCGATGACGGCGACGGCCAGGCCGGCGTCGGCGAACAGCTGGCGCGTGCGCACAAGGAAGTTGCCCTCGCCCCTGCCAAAGCTTCCCGCCTCATTGATTTGCAAGCCGCCGTGGCCGCCGGCCAGCAGGATGACGGAGGCCTTGGGCGCACCCGAGGGGGCGATGTAGACAAAGCGCTGGGTGACGCCGGGGCGGGTGGGGACGTCGACCACACGCGGCGCTGCGCTTTGCGCAAAAGCCGGCTGGCCGGCCAGGAGGATACACAGGCCCAGCAACAGGCCGGCAGCGAGTGTGCGCAAGAGGGTTGTGCGTGGCATGGGTGCTTTCAGTGCACAGGGGTGCGGCCCAATATAGCCGCTGCGGCCCGGCCCGCCAGCGGGTTTGCACGCAGTGGCGGTGCTTTCTACAATCGGCTGATGATGAACGCCGCCACACCCCACGCTGCCAGCCCCGCTTTACAAACTGCCCTGCTGGCCAGCGAGCCCGAGCGCGCCGCCTACCGCGACTACGACCAGCCCGGCATGGACAGGGTGCGCAACTTTTACCGCAACAACCACCAGCACCAGACGCTGGATTTTGTGCGGGCCAAGAAGGCCCAGTGGCTGGGTTTTGGGCAGCGCGAGATGACACCCTGGGCGGCGCTGGAATTCCTGAATACCCTGGTCGACGAGTCGGACCCGGACATCGAGCTGCCGCAGATCAGCCACCTGCTGCAGACCGCCGAAGCGATACGTGCCGACGGCCACCCCGACTGGTTTGTGCTCACGGGTTTTATCCATGACCTGGGCAAGGTGTTGTGCCTGTTCGGCGAGCCGCAATGGGCCGTGGTGGGTGACACCTTCCCGGTGGGTTGCCGGTTTTCGGAGCGCATTGTGTACCCCGAGTACTTCGCCCTGAACCCCGACAGCGCGGACGCGCGCTACAACAGCGAGAACGGCATCTACACGCCCGGCTGCGGGCTGGACGCGGTGCATATGTCATGGGGCCATGACGAATACCTGTACCAGCTCATGAAACCCTACCTGCCGCTGCCGGCGCTGTACATGATCCGCTACCACTCGTTTTATGCGTGGCACAGGGAAGGGGAGTATGGGCACCTCACCGATGCGCAGGACAGGGCGCACCTCTCATGGGTTCAGAGGTTCAATCCCTATGACCTCTATTCCAAGAATGACAAGCCGCCGGTGCTGGCCGAACTCAAGCCGTATTACGACGACTTGATGGCGAAGTATTTGCCTTCACAGCTCAAGTTGTAGTTTTGTTTCCAGCAGAGGGCTCTCTGCTGAGTTCCGGAGCCGGGGGTAGCCCGGCAGCTACTCACTTTTCTTTTGCTTCGCCAAAAGAAAAGTGAGCAAAGAAAAGGCGACCCTGGTGTCTGCGTCCCCTTCGCTGCGCTACGGGGCAACCTGCGGTGCTCGGTTCAGGCGGGGTCTCGCTAAACTCGCTACGCTGCGCTTCGCTCAAACAACGCGATCCCTTATCCGCCTGAACCTCCGCTCCTCGGCGCATACACAAGGGGTGGGGGCAGGAATACCAAACAGCCGAAGACAGAAACCCGAATACCAAAAACCTATGCGGCCACCAGCCTCAAAGCCGTGATCTCGGACGGCGCCCCAAACCGCTTGGGCGGCCCCCAGTAACCCGTCCCGCGACTCGTATAGACCCAAAGGTTCTGCAGCTTGTGCAAACCCGCCGTGAAGGGTTGCTGGAAGCGCACAAACAAATTCCACGGGTAGAACTGCCCGCCGTGCGTGTGGCCCGACAGCTGTAAATCAAAACCTGCTTTGGCGGCCGCGGCGGCGCTGCGTGGCTGGTGGGCCAGCAGCACGCGCACGGCGTCCAGTGGTGCGCCTGACAAGGCCGCTTCGGGGTCGCTGCGGTGGGCCGGGTCGAAGTGGCCGGCGCTGTAGTCCGTCACACCGGCCAGCACCAGCGGTTTGCCGTTCTGGCCCGGCTGGCGGATCACCACGTGTTCGTTCATCAGCACCGTCAGGCCCAGGCGGCGCAGCTCGTCCACCCAGGCGTGGGCGCCCGAGTAGTACTCGTGGTTGCCGGTCACAAAAAAAGTGCCGTGGCGCGACTTCAAGTCGGCCAGCGGCGCGGTGTGGGCCGCGAGCTCGCCGACCTTGCCGTCCACCAGGTCGCCGGTGATGGCCACCAGGTCGGCGTCCAGCGCGTTGACCTTGTCGACGATGCGGCGCAGGTAGGCTTGCTTGATGGTCGGCCCGACATGGATGTCGCTGAGCTGCGCCAGGGTAAATCCCTGCAGCGCGGGCGGCAGGCCCTTGATGGGCACGTCGACCCTGACCACGGCTGCGGTGCGCCGCGCATTCAAAAAACCCAGCAGGGTGACCAGCAGGCCCAGCAGCGGCACGGCTTCGGCCGAGGCGATGCGCAGCCAGGCCAGCGGCAAGCGGCCGGGTGCCAGCAGGTCGGCCAGCCATAACAGCAGCAAACCCGCATCGCGCGCCAGCGTGAGCACAAACATCGACGAGAACAGGCCCATGAACAGAAGGCCCACCCAGGTCAGCACATCGGCAAGGGGCTGTTTGGCCACGCGCCCGGCCATCAGGCCCAGCGGCATCAGCAGCGCCGACAGTACCAGGCCGATGATGAGCAGCCACTGGACAAGGGGAAGGGCTTCCAGCCCGGGAACAAGGCGTGCGCCAATGTAAACATGGAGCAGCGCGGTTACAAGCGCCAGCGGCAGGAAGTTCATGAACAGGGTTCCGGTAATGAGCCCAGCATATGGGTGCGGGCCGCATGCATTCAATGCCAAAGCGCTTTCCGGTGATAGACGGCGATGGACGGTGCCAGCGCACCAAGGCCGTGCACGCGGCTTCAAGGCGTTTCACCCGCTCACAACTGCGACAAAGCGTGCGGCTCAATCCCGCACTTCACGGGCTACCCTCGGCCATCTTTTCATTTGCCGCACACGCCGGCCCTCTCCGCCCATGCGCCTATGACCGTCGCCCTCCAGGCCACCACTCCCGCCACCTTTGAAATCAAGAGCGCCAACCTGCCCCTGGTGGCCTTGCTGCTCAAGTCCACCGACCTCGTCGCACTGGCACGCGAACTCGAAGCGCGCTTTGGCGACATTCCCGACTTCTTCGACCAGGACGCGCTGATGGTCGACCTCTCGCCGCTGCCGCCGGCAGCCGGCGACATCGACTTTCCGGCCCTCATCAGCCTGCTGGGCAGCTACCAGCTGGTGCCCCTCACGGCCAAGGGTGGCAGCCCCGCGCAGATGGCGGCGGCGTTGCAGGCCGGCCTGCTGCCCGTGCCCGATGCGCACCTGGTGCCGGTGCGGCCCGCAGTGGCCGCGCCGCCCGCACCAACACCTGTTGCCCCTGTTGCATCGGCGCCCGCCGCACCGCTGGGTGCCCTGGTCGTCGACAAGCCCTTGCGCTCCGGCCAGCAGGTTTATGCGCGCGGCCGCGACCTGGTCGTGCTGGCCATGGTCAATGCCGGCGCTGAAGTGATTGCCGACGGCCACATCCATGTCTATGCGCCGCTGCGCGGAAAAGCCATGGCCGGCGCGCGCGGCAACACCGAGGCGCGCATCTTCTCGCTGGCGCTGGAGGCCGAGCTGCTGTCGATTGCCGGCGTCTACCGCACCAGCGAACACCCGCTGCCGCCCGGCATGGCCGGCAAGCCCACGCAGGTGCGGCTCGTCCCGGGCGACGAGGGCGACAAACTCGTGATGAATGTGATGCAAGCATGAACACAGCCACTTTGCTTCCCCCTGCTCCCACTGCACACCCTGCCTCCACCCAAAACACCTCTCTCGTTCTCCAAGGAAATTCAAGCATGGCAAAAATCATTGTGGTCACCTCCGGCAAGGGCGGCGTGGGCAAAACCACCACCAGCGCCAGCTTTGCCACCGGCCTGGCGCTGCGCGGCCATAAAACCGCGGTCATCGACTTCGACGTGGGCCTGCGCAACCTGGACCTCATCATGGGCTGCGAACGCCGCGTGGTCTACGACCTCATCAACGTGATCCAGGGCGAGGCCACGCTGAACCAGGCCTTGATCAAGGACAAGCAGTGCCACAACCTGTTTGTGCTGGCCGCCTCGCAAACCCGCGACAAGGACGCGCTGACCAAAAGCGGCGTCGAAAAAGTGCTCAAGGACCTGGGCGAGATGGATTTTGAGTACATCGTCTGCGACTCTCCCGCCGGCATAGAGACCGGCGCGCTGATGGCCATGCATTTTGCCGACGAGGCCCTGGTGGTGACGAATCCCGAGGTGTCGTCGGTGCGCGACTCCGACCGCATCCTCGGCATGCTCTCGAGCAAGACCCAGCGCGCGATTGCCGGCGGCGACCCGATCAAGGAACACCTCCTGATCACCCGCTACAACCCCGGCCGCGTCGACCAGGGCCAGATGCTTTCACTCGAAGACATCCAGGACATTTTGCGCATCAAGCTCATAGGCGTGATCCCCGAATCCGAGTCGGTGCTGCAGGCCTCCAACCAGGGCGTGCCGGCGGTGCACATGAACGGCAGCGACGTTTCCGAAGCCTACAAGGACGTGGTCGACCGCTTCCTCGGCGACAAGGACAAGCCCATGCGGTTTATCGATGCGCAAAAGCCGGGGATCTTCAAGCGCTGGTTCGGAGGCAAATAAAGCATGGCGTCTTTTTTGTCCTTCCTGCTTGGCGAGAAGAAGAAAACCGCCAACGTCGCAAAAGAGCGGCTGCAGATCATCCTGGCGCACGAGCGCACCGACCGCAGCCCCAAGCCAGACTACCTGCCCGCGCTGCAGCGCGACCTGATCGCGGTGATCGCCAAATACATTCCCATCAACCCTGAGCACATCAAGCTGCACCTGGAGCGGCAGGACAACCTCGATGTGCTGGAAGTCAAGATCGAGCTGCCCGACAAGAAGTGAGCGAAGGCCTCTTGAACAAGGCTCACGGCCCGGCTACGCTAGCACCATGCTGCCAGGCGACATTCAAACCCACGTTCTTCGCCTGAGCCCGGGCCAGGATCTCCGTGCCGCCTTGAACACCGCCTTCGCCCAGCTGCAAGCCGGCCAAAACACCACCGCGGCTTGCATCATCTCGGCGGTAGGCAGCCTGTCCCGCGCAGTCCTGCGCTACGCCGACCAGCCCGAGGGTACGCTGCTGGCCGAACCGCTGGAGCTGATCACCTTGTCGGGCACGCTGAGTGCCGACGGCGTCCACCTGCATGCCAGCGTGGCGACGGCGCGCGGCGAGATGCGCGGCGGCCATGTGATGCCGGGCTGCGTGGTGCGGACCACGGCGGAAATCGTGCTGGCGCCTTTGCCGGGCTGGGTGTTCACGCGCGAGCAGGATGCGCAAACCGGTTTCAAGGAGCTGGTGGCAAAGCCTGTAGGCCGGGCCTGACGGCGCGGCCGGCATTCCGGCCATGGTTTTGGGTTTTGATCGGCGTACAGTGAAAGGCAACAAGCCCCGCAATTTCAATGCGGCTCGAAGGAGTCATGGCCATGCGAAAAACCCACCCCATCCCCCTGGCGCTTGGCGCGGTGCTGGCCTTGCTGGCCGGGCCCATGGCGCAGGCGCAAACAACTACACCGAACCCTGCCGCGCCTGCGGCGGAGCCGGGCGCTGTGCAAAAGCCCGCCGCGCCTTTAAAGAACCCGCTGAACCGCAACCCGGCGCGTCGCGTGCTGCCGCCGGACAACTCGGTTCCCCCGCCGGACCCGCGCGACTCGACCTCCCGGCCCACGCTGCCGCCTGTCAGCAGCGACGGGCGCGACGCGGTGTTGCCGCCTGAGGCGCCGGCATCGGACGCGCGCAGGCCTTAGCGGGCTTACAGCGACAGCGACTGGCTGCCGGCCCGGCTGGCGCCGGGTGCCCGGGGCGCATGGGCTTTGCGGCCCACGGGGCTGCGGCCCTTGCGGTAGCGCTGCGGCGCTGCCTGTTTTTGCAGCAGGCGCCGCCGTGCGAGGCGCGCGGGGTGAAAGACCTGTTCGTAATACGCCAGCCACTGCTGTTCGCCGGCATCCAGGGCCGGCGCATCCTGCGGATCGGCGGCTGGGCCGAAGCGCAGCGCGGCCAGGCCTTCGCCGGGCGGTTTTGCGTCCGCCGCAAAGTCCTGCGGGCCCAGGTAGTCGGACTCGACACTGCCCCCGGGGGTGAGGATGGCCCAGCGCATCAGGGAAAAGCGTTTGGCGAAGGTGGGCGCCACGGCTTCGACAATGTGGTGCTCAGGCTCATACCAGGCGACGTGCAGCGGCCCGGCCAGGGGGCGGGCCCTGAAGCTGTCGTCCTGCACCGAGCGAAAACGCAGCTGGGCCTTCATTTTGCGGATGTCCTCGCGCACCTCGTCGGCCATCTGGCGGGCCTGGTCCATGTCGGCGTCCTGCGGTGTGTGGCGCAGTTCGGGCTCATGCACCAGGCGCCAGAGCAGGCGGTAAAGCAGGTGAAAGCGCTGCGGGTTGCGGTGCAGCACGGCGGCCTGGCACAGCGCCAGGAATTCGGGCGGCACGCTGACGGCAGGTGCATCGCTGAAGGCCGGGCTGAGCGCGCTGCCGGCGGCCTGCGGGGCCTGGGTCGTTTGCGGGGGCGCATTGCCGCATTGCCAGCTGACCTGCGCGGGCAGGATGTTTTGCGCCAGCAGGCCGCGCGCGGCACGGCGAAAGCCCTCGAAGTCCGTCTGGCCGCGCAGCGCAACGGGCAGCGTGGCTTGGGGAAAGAGGTCGGTCGTCAGCAGGTCATTCATCACGCCCATGCGATACATCCTTTCTGCTTCACGGTCTGACTTCATGGTGCCGCCACGGGTTCAGCCGCGCTTGTAGGCAAAGAAGCCGACTTCCCGGGTGCGGGCGTCGCATCGCCGGGAAAGGGAAAACCAAAAACACTGTATCAATATACAGTGTTTTGTGGTCAAGGACACAGGGAGAGCGGCCAAAACCCTGGCGGCGTGTGGCTTTGGCGCCTAAATCGTGCTGAAACCGCCTGAGGGCGGGGGCCGCAGCGTCAACGCGCGGCGGGGTGGGCGTTTCGCGGGGGCTGGGTCGCCCTGGCCGCGCGGGCCAGCTTTCTGGCATGGGTTTCCATCACCGCATAGACCGCCGTGGCAATGCCCAGCGGCACCAGGTAATAAATCAGCCGGTAGGCCACCAGGGCGGCCAGCAGCTCGGCCTGCGGCATCAGGTGCGAGAGCAGGGCGACAAACACCGCCTCCAGCACGCCCAGGCCGGCCGGGATGTGGGTGATGACGCCGGCCACCGCCGCCAGCAGCAGCACGCTGGCGACGGCGGAGAACTCGATGCGGTGCTGCAGCAGGATGAACAGGATGCCCGACATGAGCAGCCAGTTGCCGGCGCCCATCAGCAGCTGAAGGATGGCCAGCCGCGGCGAGGGCAGCTCCAGGGTGTGGCCGCGCAATACGTAGTGGCGCCGGCGCGTGAAGGCGCAGATGCCCAGGTAGCCGGCGGCCACCGCCAGCAGCGCCAGGCCGGCCAGGCGCAGGTAGCCGCTGGTGATGGGCCAGCCGGCCGGCAGGGTGGGCGGGTGCAGGCTGAACACCAGGCCGGCCAGCAGCACATAACCCATCCAGTTGGCCAGCATGCTGATGGACATGACGCGGGTAATGGCGCCGGGTTTGAGGCCCAGGCGCGAGTACAGGCGAAAGCGAAAGGCCACGCCGCCCACCAGCGAACCGAGGTTGAGGTTGAAGGCGTAGCTGGTGAAAGTCACCAGCATCACGGTGGAGGCCCTGAGCTTGTGGTGCGTGTAGTGCCGGCCCAGCAGGTCAAAGCAGCTGTACAGCGTGAAGCTGGCCGCGGCGAGAGCCACGGCGCCCCAGGCGGCGCTGAGCGGGTAGTCGGCCAGCGAACTGAGCACCTCGTCCCATTCGATGGTGCGCACCTGCGACGCCAGCAGGGCGGCCACCAGCGCAAAGAACAGGGCGGTGGTGCCGCGCCTGAGCCAGGGCCACCAGGGGCGGCCGCGCAGGGGGCTGCGGCTGGAAGCCATCAGGCGCTCACACGGGTTTGGCCTGGCCCACCGGCTCGGGGTCGCGGCCGGTAGCGCCGGCGGGGGTGGCAAGGCCCTGGCCGGCGGGCGTGATGCGCGGCGTGTGCGCCGGCAGCCAGCCGGCCCAGGCCGGGTAGCGGCGCAGCAGGTGGAACACAAAGTAGCTGCGCACGGTGCGCCACCAGCTGGGCTCCACCAGGCTTTCATGGGTCACCTGCTTGCAGCTGTGCCGGATCAGCGCCTCCAGCCGTGCGCCCAACTCGCTGTTGAAGGCCGGGTCGCGGATGACGACGTTGGCCTCCAGGTTCAGCGAGAGGCTGAGCGGGTCCAGGTTGCTGGAGCCCACGGTGGCCCAGTCGTTGTCGATGACGGCCACCTTGCCGTGCAGCGGCCGCTCGCAGTACTCGTAGATGCGCACGCCGGCGTCCAGCAGGGGGTGGTAAAGCATGCTGGCGGCGGTCTTGACGATGGCCATGTCGGGCTCGCCTTGCAGGATCAGGCGCACGTCCACGCCGCGCCGCGCGGCGTGGCGCATTTCCCTGAGCAGCCGGTAGCCGGGGAAAAAATAGGCATTGGCGATGACGACGCGGCTGCGCGCCGTGCGCAGGGCCGCGCGGTAGTGGCGCTCGATGTCGTTGGTGTGCTTGCGGTTGTCGCGCGTGACAAAAAGCGCGGAGGCCTCGCCCACCGGCGCGGGAATGCTGTCGCCGCGCCAGGCACCGGCCAGCGAACGCGCGCGGTCGGAAAAGCGCTCGCGCAGGCCCACGGGCGGCTCGGCGCCGGCATTGCGCTGGCCGGCGGCCAGGGCGCGGTGCACAAAGCCGTGGATGTCGGCGACGATGGGGCCTTCGACCTCGACGGCGTAGTCCTGCTTGGCCTGCGGCCCGAAGTCGGCCAGGTGGTCGGCCGAGTAGTTGATGCCGCCCACAAAGGCGCGCTCGCCATCGACCACCACGATCTTGCGGTGCATGCGGCGAAACAGGTTGGTGCGCCAGCCCCAGAGTCGGGGGCCCGGGTCGAACACATGCACGCGCACGCCGGCGCGCGTGAGGGTGGAGATGAATTCGGGCGACAGGTCGGGCGAGCCGTAGCCGTCTATGGTTATGTCGACCTGCACGCCGCGCCGCGCAGCCTGGTGCAGGGCCGCATGCAGCTCTTCACCGACTCTGTCTTCAAACAGGATGAAGGTCTCCAGCACGACCTCGCGTTTGGCGGCGGCGATGCATTCAAACACGCGCGGGAAAAATTCCTCGCCGTTCTCAAGCAGGTGGAACTGGTTGCCGCTGACCCACCTGCTCATGTTCAGAGCTCGATTTCTGCCGCCAAGGGCGCGTGATCCGACAAATGCGACCAGGGCCGCAGCGGCAGCACCACGGGCGCATGGCCTATGGCGTTGCGCACATAGATGCGGTCCAGGCGCAGCAGGGGCAGGCGGGCGGGGAAGGTCCTGGCGGCCTTGCCGTTGGCCTGTACAAAAACCTCGTGCAGCTCGGCGCCCTTTTCAAGCCGCGCATGGGCGCGGTGGCGCCAGTCGTTGAAGTCGCCGGCCACCACCACGGGGGCGTGCGGCGGGATGTCCTTGCGCACGAGATCGCAGAGCATGTCCATCTGCTGCTCGCGGTGCGCCTCCATGAGGCCCAGGTGCACGCAGACGGCATGCACGTTGACGCTGCGGCCGGGGATCTGCAGCTCGCAATGCAGCAGGCCGCGGCGCTCGGGGCCGCTGATGGAGACGTCGCGGTTTTCAAAACGCACGATGGGGAATTTCGACAGCACCGCATTGCCGTGGTGGCCGTTGGTGTAGACGGCGTTGCGGCCATAGGCGAACTGCGGCCAGATGGTGTCGGCCAGGAATTCGTAGTGCGGCGTGTCGGGGTAGTTGTCGAACTTGTCGGCGTGCTTGACGTGGTTGCCCGTCACTTCCTGCAGGAACACCACGTCCGCGCCCACGCTGCGCACCGCTTCGCGCAGCTCGGGCAGGATGAACTTGCGGTTGAAGAAGGTAAAGCCCTTGTGGATGTTGACCGTGAGCACCTTGAAGGAAAACGAGGACTCGGGGCTCACGGCCGCCAGCGCGGTCTGGGTGTCGGCCTCGACGGCGGCCATGTCGACGCGTGTGCCGGCTTTGGGTGGGGCGACGGGCACGGCGACGGACAGCGCGTCGGGGGCGCTGCGGCGGCGGGAGGAATCGGACGGCGAATGTTGCATAAGGCAGGCGGGCAAACGCGCAGGAGGGCGGCAGGCAGTAGGGCGGTCACCCGGACAGCCATTGTGGCCCCGCGCGTCTTTTCCCAGGTGTAGGACAGAAACTTGTTTGTACACGAGTCTGGCCGACCCTTTCGTGTGAACAGTTTCACGGAAATCGCCGCCACCACACGCCGCGGGCGCAGTGTCCTACATGGCGCGGCGGGCCTCTCCGGCAAGTCCGCCGCGGCCCGGCCCCTAAATTGAAATCAGCCCCGTCATCAGATCAGGGCCTGCTTATCCAATGCGCCTTATTCAATGGGGCCAACCGAAGAGGAAATCACCATGACGAAAATTTCAATGAAATCCATTCCCGCAGCGGCTGCGATTGTTTCCGCCTTGTTGCTGGGCGCGCAAGTCCATGCGCAGACCGACACCACGACGCCGCCCGGTAGCACCAAGGCACAGGACCAGGTCGCGGCGGCGCCTGCGGGCGGCACGCCCACGACGCCTGAGGCACGCACGGCCGCCAAGGCCGACCGCGCGGCAGCCAAGGCCGCCAAGCGCGAGAAACGCGCGGCCAAACGCGCGCAGAATTCCGCCGCGCGTGACGCGGCCGCCACCTCGACCGGTGGCGCGCAAGGCCCTGCCAAGGGCGACAACCATTAAGACCGGCCAATCCGTCTGGGGGCAATGTGGTGACCCACGGCCCCAGGCGGCGCGGGCGGGCCACGGCGATTTTGTTGTGGCCCTGCCGGGTGGGTTGCCATGTTGAGCAAGCCCACCGTTTTTGAAGGAGACTGAAATGTCCAAATTCTTGATTCGTTCGATTCCCGGCGCCGTGGCGCTGACCCTGGCGGCCGCGCTGGCCGCCCCCGGTGCTTTCGCGCAAAGCCTGGGGGTTGGCGTGGGTGTGGGCGCAGGCGCGGGCCTGAGCGGCAACCGGACCAGCAGCAATGCCGGGGCCGGCCTGGGTGTGAACCTGGGTGTCAATGCCGGCCAGAACGCCAATATTGATGCGGCCACCCGCGCGAATGCGGGCGGTGGCGGCGACAGCGGCACCGGTGCGGCCGTCGGCCGTGTGGGCGCTGCTGCCGGCGTCGGCGCGGGCGCCAATGTCTCGGGTGCGGCCCAAGGTGCCGGTGACCTGAGCGGGCGGGCCACGGGCGCGGTGGATGACGGCGCACGCGCCACAGGCCGGGCCGTGGCCCGCACGGGCAGCGCCGTGAAGAGCGGCGCCAAGCGCACCTACAACGGCGTGAGCAGCGGCGTGGGCAATGCCGCGGGCAGCCTCCAGGGCGGCGTGCAGGGCAGCGTCCAGGGTGGCGCGGCTGTTGGCGGCGGCACTCACTAAAAGCGCAGGCTTGGGCCGGCCGTTCGCGGCCGGCGCCAGCGGGCTTTCAAAGCCGGGCGCGGACATGTTCCGCGGCCCGGCTTTTTGCTGTCTTTCTTCTTATTTGGGCCGGGGTTGCCGCAGGTTCTTGCCGGGCTCGGGCAGTGTCCCTGCGCGCAAGGCCTTGACTGCGCCGGCCACCGCGCTGGCCACGTTGCGCACCTCGGCCGGCACGGCCTTGTCGGCATCCAGCGTGTCGTGGCTGGTGGCATAGGGCTCGTAGTAGCCGATGTAGCGGTCCAGCCGCGCCAGGCTGCCGGCGTCTACCAGGCCCATCCAGTCCAGCCAGTCGCTGAGGCCGCGCCGCGTGCCTTCGATGCCGGCGACGTCGCCGTGCACCACCAGGCCGTAGGCGCGGCCGGCCAGGTGCTTGGGATAGTCCCAGCCCTTCATCTCGAGCGCCTTGGCTTCTTCCGGCTTTTTGCCGTGGGTGCTGGTGGGGTCGGGGTTGCCGCCGTCGGCGCAGACCAGGCGGTCCATCATGAGCTTGAGCGGGCTGGGTGACTGGTACCAGTACACCGGCGTGAGGATGATGATGCCGTGCGCGGCCGTCCAGCGTTCGTAAATCTCGGCCATCCAGTCGCCGGTTTGCCCCAGCGCATGGTTGGGGTAGCAGCTGCAGGGCCAGTGGCACAGCGGCATGGCGGTGGACACGCAGCCCTTGCAGGGGTGGATGTTGAGGCGGTAGCCCGACGTGAGCAGGCTCAGGTCCAGCACGTCGGCCTGCATGCCCGCGCCTTCCAGCGTGGTTTTGGCGGTGTTGAGCAGCCGCCAGGTCTTGGAGATCTCGCCGGGGCAGGTGCCGTCGTTGCGGGCCGAGCCGCAGATGAGCAGCACGCGGGACGGCGAGGCGGGGTCTTCCCATTCGGCCTGCGCTTTCTGCAGGCGCGCCCGGGTTTCCAGCCACTCGGTTGACAGCTCGTAATCGGGGTCGGCAAAGCCCGCTCCGGCCTTGCGCGTGTGCGGCGCCTTGCGGCCTTCCTGGTAGGCGTCCCAGGCCAGCGCGGCCAGGCGCGCGAGGGCCGGGTCTTCGGCGCGAAAGGCCGGGTCCACAAAGGACTGCATGAAGCGTTCGTGGAAAGCTTCGCGCGACAGAACGGGCGGCGCCTGGCCTTTGCGGACGGGGGTCATCAAGCCAGTTTAGTGAGGCCGCACGGTGCGAAAGCGGGCATTCGATGCCGTCCTACGCGGGCTGTGGGCGGTGTCCGTCGGTTTTTAAAGGCGCACAAAAAAGCCCGCACCGGTTGGCGGTGCGGGCTGGGCGCAGGTGCCGGCTTAGCCTTTTTGCGGGGCCGGGCCGCCGTGCTCGCGGTGGCCGCCGCGCGGGCCGTGTTTTTTGTGCTCGGCATCAAAGGTTTTTTGCTGCTCGGGGCTCAGCACGGCGTAAAAGGCCTTGGTGGCTTCGCCGCGCTTGTCCATGGCGGCGTTCATTTCGGCCATGTGCTGGGTGCGCATTTCCTTCATCTTGTCGATGCGCTGCGGCGTGGTCAGCTTGTCGAACTCGGCGCGTTGCTCGGCCGTGGGGCGGGGGCCGCGTGCGGGCGGCTGCATGGCGGCCGTGTAGCTGGTCCATGCGCCTTCCTGGGCCGGGGTGAGCTTGAGTTTGGCCTTGAGTTCGGCCTGGTGCTTGGCGATCATGGCCTGCATCTTGGCGGGGTCATGGCGGCCCATGCGCTCGCCGTGCGCGCTGGCGGGAGGAGGCGATCCGGCCGGGGGGGCGGGAGGCGTTTGCGCCATGGCGCCGGCGCCCACCGTTGCCAGCAAGCCGGCCAGGACGAGGCTGTTGAGGGAAGCGGAGGGCTTGAATGCGAATTTCATGGGGGACTTCCTTTCGAAGAGAAGGTGCCTGAAATCCGCGGCCGCGACATGCGGCTCGGCTTCAGGTTGAAGGCTAGTGTGGCGGCCCTCTGTATCCCCGCCATTGCCGAAGAGTAAAGATACACCCCTATCGGCACTCACTTCGTGTAGTGCCTTTTCCCCTTGCAGGGGACGGCGCCTGCGGCCTGGCAAAGCCAGTTCCGCGGCCCCCGCTGGTTTAGTCGGTTGTGACTTGGTCATTTGCCATGGGTCTCTGCCCTGCATACAATGGCTGCAGCTTGTCGGGGTGCCAAGGATGTTTCGCAAGGAATGCCAAGGCTGAGATCGCAGTTTGCGAGACCCGCTGAACCTGATCGGGGTTATCCCCGCGTAGGGAACAACGCAATTGGCTCCGGCACTCCGTAGCGGCACCCCCAGAGGCCGCCCAAGGACCCTCCGGCTCCCCAGCAGGCACCCCACCTCCTGGAGAACCACATGGCCAAAACCCGACTCACCGTTGACACCCAAGACCTCACGGGCCGCATCACGCGCGCGCCCTTTCCCGGCTCGGCGAAGATTTACCTCGAGGGCTCGCGCCCCGACATCCGCGTGCCGTTTCGCGAGGTCACGCTGACCGACACCCTGGTGCACGAGGGCGCCGGCGAGCCGCGCCGCGAAGCCAACCCTCCCCTGCGCCTGTACGACGCCTCGGGCATCTACACCGACCCGCTAGCTGCCATAGACATCACGCGCGGCCTGCCGCCGCTGCGCGGCGCCTGGATCAACGAGCGCCAGGACACCGAGGCCCTGGCCGGCATCAGCAGCGCCTACGGCCGCCAGCGCCTGAACGACCCGGCCCTGGCCGCGCTGCGCATGGCGCATGCGCCGGTGCCGCGGCGCGCCAAGGCGGGCGCCAATGTGTCGCAAATGCATTACGCGCGCAAAGGCATCATCACGCCGGAGATGGAATACATCGCGGTGCGCGAAAACCTGGTGCGCGCGCAGCTGGCCGAACGCCTGAAGACCGAGCGCCTGCCCAAGGCCGGCCATTCCTTCAACGCCGCCATCCCGAAAGAGATCACGGCCGAGTTCGTGCGCGACGAGGTGGCGCGCGGCCGCGCGGTGATCCCGAGCAATATCAACCACCCGGAAAGCGAGCCCATGATCATCGGCCGCAACTTCCTGATCAAGGTCAATGCCAACATCGGCAACTCGGCGGTCACCTCGAGCATCGAGGAAGAGGTCGACAAGCTGGTCTGGTCGATTCGCTGGGGCGCCGACACGGTGATGGACCTCTCGACGGGCGAGAACATCCATGAAACCCGCGAATGGATTTTGCGCAATTCGCCGGTGCCCATCGGCACGGTGCCGATTTACCAGGCACTCGAAAAAGTCAACGGCAAGGCCGAGGACCTGACCTGGGAAATTTTCCGCGACACGCTGATCGAGCAGGCCGAGCAGGGCGTGGACTACTTCACCATCCACGCCGGCGTGCGTCTGGCCTATGTGCCGCTCACGGCCAACCGCCTGACCGGCATCGTCTCGCGCGGCGGTTCCATCATGGCCAAGTGGTGCCTGTCGCACCACAAGGAAAGCTTTTTGTATGAGCGCTTTGACGAGATCTGCGAGATCATGAAAGCCTATGACGTCTGCTTCTCGCTGGGCGACGGCCTGCGGCCCGGCTCGATTGCTGACGCCAACGACGAGGCGCAGTTCGCCGAGCTGCACACCCTGGGCGAGCTCACGCAGATCGCCTGGAAGCACGACGTGCAGGTGATGATCGAAGGCCCCGGCCATGTGCCGCTGCAGCTCGTGAAGGAAAACGTCGACAAGCAGCTGGAGGCCTGCTTCGAGGCGCCGTTCTACACGCTGGGCCCGCTGATCACCGACATCTCGCCGGGCTACGACCATATCTCCTCGGCCATGGGCGCGGCCAACATCGGCTGGTACGGCACGGCCATGCTGTGCTACGTGACGCCCAAGGAGCACCTGGGCCTGCCGAACCGCGACGACGTGAAGCAGGGCCTGATCGCCTACAAGATCGCCGCGCATGCGGGCGACCTGGCCAAGGGCTACCCGGGCGCGCAGATGTGGGACAACGCGGTGTCCAAGGCGCGCTTTGAGTTCCGCTGGGAAGACCAGTTCCGCCTGGCAATCGACCCCGACACGGCCATGGCCTACCACGACGAAACCCTGCCCAAGGAGAACGCCAAGGTCGCGCATTTCTGCTCCATGTGCGGGCCGAAGTTCTGCTCGATGAAGATCTCGCAGGAGGTGCGCGAGTTCGCGCGGCTGAATCCGGCCACGACGACGCTGGCCCCGGCCGCCGGTACGATTCCGATCAAGCAGATCGCGACCGGCTTTGAGGAAAAGGCCAAGGAGTTTCGTGAAGGCGGCAGCGAGATTTATTCCTGACGTAATGGCATGAGCACTTTGCACATCGGCATCGCGGGCGCTGGCCTGGCAGGCCGCACGCTGGCCTGGCGGCTGCTGCGCGCCGGCTGCCGCGTGAGCCTGTTCGATGCGCGGGCGCGCGGCGACCTGGCGACGGCGTCCATGACGGCGGCGGCCATGCTGTCGCCGCTGGCCGAGCTTGCGGTGTCCGATGAAACGGTGTTTGCGCTGGGCCAGCGCTCCATGCAGCTGTGGCCGCAGTGGATTGGCGAGCTGGCCGATCAGGGCCTGCCGGTGTATTTCCGGCGCGAGGGCACGCTGGTGGTCGCGCATGCGCCCGACCAGAGTTCGCTGGCGCATTTCACCGGCCTGTTGCTGCACAAGCTGCCCGAAGCCGCGCGCGCCCAGGTGCATACGCTGGACGCGGCCGCGCTGGCGCAGGCCGAGCCGGCGCTGGCCGGGCGCTTCGGCCATGGCTTGATGCTGGACGGCGAGGGCCAGCTGGCCAACGACCAGTGGATGGCCGCGCTGGCGACCGAGATAGACCGGCTGGGCGGCAGCTGGCTTGAAGGCCGGGCGGTCGATGCGGTCGAAGACGGCCATATTGAATGCGGCGGGCAAAGCTACGATGTGGATGTGGCGGTTGATGCGCGCGGTGTGGGCGCGAAGGGCAGCTGGCCGCAGCTGCGCGGCGTGCGCGGCGAAGTGCTGACGGTTGAATGTGATGGCGTGACTTTGCAGCGCCCGGTGCGCCTGATGCACCCGCGCTACCAGCTCTATGTGGCGCCGCGCCCCAACCACCGCTTTGTGGTCGGTGCGACCGAGCTGGAGTCGGAAGACACCGGGCCGGTGACCTTGCGCTCCACGCTGGAGCTGGGCAGCGCGCTGCACAGCCTGCACCCGGCTTTTGGCGAGGCGCGGGTGCTGCGCCTGGCAGCCGCTTTGCGCCCGGCGCTCGATGACCACCGCCCAACGATTGCGCAGCGGCGTGGCGTGTGGCATATCAACGGCTTGTACCGCCATGGCTACCTGTGTGCGCCGGCGCTGGTCGAAGACCTGGTTCATCAACTGTTGGGGCAGTGAAAATGGATGACATGACAAGACTGAACATTTCGCTGAACGGCGAAGCCATTCAAACTGACGCAACCACCTTGCAGGCTTTGTTGCTGGCGCGGGGTTACCAGCTGCAAGGCGCGTTTGCCTGCGCCATCAACAACAGTTTTGTGCCGCGGCCCCAATGGCCAGAGCGAGCACTGCAAAGCGGCGACCGCATAGACATCGTCACCCCCATAACCGGAGGCTGAATGGACACCACCACCGCTTCTTCATCCCCCATCGCCCACGGCAGTCCCTGGACGGTCGCCGGCGTTACGCTGTCCAGCCGCTTTTTCCTGGGCACCTCGCATTACCCATCGCCGCAAGTACTGGCCGACGCGGTGCGCGCCAGCGGCACCGAGGTGCTGACGGTGGGCCTGCGCCGGCTGCAGCCCGAGAGCGGCGGCGGCAACAGCTTCTGGCAGCGTGTGCAGGCCATGGGCTGCCGCATCCTGCCCAACACGGCGGGTTGCCACAGCGCCGAAGAGGCCGTCACGCTGGCGCAGATGGCGCGCGAGATTTTCGGCACGCCCTGGATCAAGCTGGAGGTCATAGGCGACGACTACACGCTGCAGCCCGACACGGTGGCCACGCTCGAAGCCGCGACCACGCTGGTGAAAGAGGGTTTTTCCGTGTTTGCCTACACCACCGACGACCTGGTGATGGCGCAGCGCCTGCATGCGGCCGGCTGCGCGGCGGTGATGCCTTGGGCCGCGCCGATTGGCACGGGACGCGGGCCGCTGAATCCCTATGCGCTGGAAACCATGCGCCGGCGTTTGCCCGATGCGGTGTTGGTGGTCGACGCTGGCCTGGGCCGGCCTTCGCATGCCGCGCAGGTGATGGAGCTGGGCTTTGACGCCGTGCTGCTGAACACTGCGGTGGCGCAAGCCGGCGACCCGGTGCGCATGGCGCGCGCGTTTGCCGACGGCGTGGCCGCAGGCCGCGCCGCGTACGAATCCACACCCATGCCAGAGCGTGCGGCGGCGCAAGCTTCGACGCCGACCGTTGGCGTTCCTTTTTGGCATTCCCCTTGAGGCCCCCATGAATTCCTTCAAGCCCCTCACCGGCCCCATCGGTTTTTATCCCGTCGTTCCCGACGCCGCCTGGGTGCGGCGCCTGCTAGGCTGGGGTGTGCGCACCATTCAGCTGCGCATCAAGGCGGCGGACCACGATGTTGACGAGATCGCCTGGGAGGTGCGCACTGCGGTGGCGGCCGGGCGCGAGGTACCGGGCGCGCAGGTCTTTATCAACGACCACTGGCAACTGGCACTGGACAGCGGCGCTTACGGCGTGCACCTGGGCCAGGAAGACCTGGACACGGCCGACATCGCGGCCCTGCGCAAAGCCGGCCTGCGCCTGGGCCTGAGCACGCATACGCCGGCCGAACTCGCGCGGGCCAAGGCGGTGCAACCCTCTTATCTCGCGATAGGCCCGATCTACCCGACCACACTCAAGGTCATGCCTTATGAGCCTGTGGGCCTGGAGCGCCTGAAGTCATGGGCGCGGGACGCCGCGCCCTATCCGGTGGTGGCCATAGGCGGCATTTCGCTGGCGCTGATGCCGGGCGTGCTGGCCTGCGGTGTGGACGGCGTGGCGGTGGTCAGCGCGGTGACGCTGGCGGCCGACCCGCAAGAGGCCGCGCGCCAGGGCCTGGCCCTGGCGGCGCAGGCCCGCGGCACTTAAGCCGACAGCGTCGGGTAGTCGGTGTAGCCTTTTTCGCCGCCGCCGTAAAAGGTGTTCTTGTCGGGCGTGTTGAGCGGCGCCCTGGCGCGCAGGCGCTCCACCAGGTCGGGGTTGGCGATATAGGGCTTGCCGAAAGCCACCAGGTCGGCGCCGTCGGCCACGGCTTTTTCGGCGAGCTCCTGGTCGTAGCCGTTGTTGACCATCCAGGCGCCCTTGCCGCCGGCCTTGCGGTAGGCGGCCTTGAGCGCCGGGTAGTCGAAGGGCCGGTCGTCAATTTCACGCGGCCCGCCGGTGGCGCCTTCGATGACATGGACATAGGCCAGGTTCAGGCCGGCGAGCTGTTTGACCACGTATTCAAACAAGGCCTGGGGCTTGCTGTCGTGCACGTCGTTGGCGGGGGTGACGGGCGACAGGCGTATGCCGGTGCGGCCGCCGCCGACCGCGTCGGTCACGGCGCGCGTGACTTCCAGCAGCAGGCGGGCGCGGTTTTCGATGCTGCCGCCGTAGTCGTCGCGGCGCTGGTTGCTGCCGTCTTTGAGGAACTGGTCCAGCAGGTAGCCGTTGGCGCCGTGGATTTCCACGCCGTCAAAACCGGCGGTCTCGACCGCATTGCGTGCCGCCGCCGCGAAGGTGTGCACGATGCCGGGGATTTCACCGAGGTCGAGCGCGCGCGGCTCCGAGGTTTCGACAAAAGTCGGCACGCCGTCCTCGATCAGCACGGTCTTGGTCTTGGCGGTGATGGCCGAGGGCGCGACCGGCTTGCCGCCATTGGGTTGCAGCTTGTTGTGCGAGACGCGGCCCACGTGCCACAGCTGCACGACGATTTTGCCGCCTTTGTCATGCACGGCGTGGGTGACTTTTTTCCAGCTGTCGAGCTGCTCGCTGCCGTAAAGGCCCGGCACGTCGGCATAACCCTGGCCCTGGTGGCTGATGGCCGTGGCCTCGGTGATCAGCAGGCCGGCGCTGGCGCGCTGGGCGTAATAGGTCCGGGCGATGGCCGGCGGCACGGCATTGGGCGAGCGGTTGCGCGTGAGCGGCGCCATGACGATGCGGTTGGCAAGGACAAGGTCACCGGCTTTGTTGGAGTCGAATAAGGTGGGCATGGCTTGGATCCTGAAGGGCTGAATGAAAAACAGGGCCAGTTTGGCCCTGTTTCGATTGGCTTGCCCAACACGGGTTGCTAAATCCATGGTAGATGTGGCCCCCACGCTCCCCCACTTCGTGTGGGTCGCTGCCCCCCGAGGGGGCCGCTGCGCCTGCGGTCTGGCAAAGCCAGTCCCGCGGCCCCTGCTTGCATGAAGAGCCCCCGCGGTCGCGCAGGGTGGTGTTACTTGGTCAAACCTTCGTGTTTCATGGCCGCCTGCACGGAAGGACGGGCCGCCATGCGCTCACGGAAAGCCGCCAGGTTGGCGAAACCCGAGATGTCCACGCCCACGCGCGGCGCCCAGTTGGTGACGGTGAAAAGATAGGGGTCGGCCACGCTGAAGCTGTCGCCCATCAGGTACTGCTTGCCGGCGAGCTGGCCGTCGACCCATTTGAGGCGCGACAGCAGCTTGTCGATGACGATGGTTTTGTACTCGGCCGGCGTGGCGGCGTTGAACAGCGGGCTGAAGCCCTTGTGCAGTTCGGTGCCGATGAAGGTCAGCCAGGACTGCATCTTGTAGCGATCCAGCGTGCCGTTGGCCGGCGCGAGTTTTTTCTCGGGCACCTGGTCGGCGATGTACTGCACGATGGCCGGGCCTTCGGCGATGCGTGTGCCGTCGTCGAGCTCGAGCAGGGGCACATAGCCCAGCGGGTTGATGGTGTAGTAGTCGGTGCCGTCTTCGAGCTGGTGGGTCTTGGTGGGCGCCGCCACGTGCTCGAACTTCAGGCCGGACTCATGCAGCGTGATGTGCGGGGAGAGGGAGCAGGCGCCGGGGGAGTAATAAAGCTTCATGGTGTCTCGTCCTTTGGGGTGTGGCGGGAATGTTGCAGAGCCCCTGATGCTAGCCGCATCGGCGGATTTTTGCTGCGGGAGCGGGCCATGGGCGCGCCACAATAGCCGCATGGCAAAAGTTTTCAAATGGCTGGTGTTCCTGGCCTTGGGTTTGATGGTGCTGCTGGCGGTGGTGGCCTTCACGCTGCACCGCTGGGTCAGCACCGATGATTTCCGCCAGCGCGTGGAGCGCGAGGCCTCGGCGGCGCTGGGTGTGCCGGTGGCGCTGGACCGGGTCGCCGTGGACGTCTGGCCTTTGCCGGCGGTGGCGCTGAGCGGCATCTCCGTCAAAAGCAAGCCGCCCCTCACGCTGGAGCGCCTGGAGGTGCGGCCGCGCTGGCAGCCGCTGCTGACGGGGAGGCTGGCGGTGGCGACCCTGCTGGTGCGCAAGGCGGTGCTGCCGCAGCAGGGCATTGATGCGGTGCTGCTCCTGCTGCAAAAGAAGAAAACCCCGGCGCAGGCGGCGGCCGCCGCGCCTTCCGCGCCGCCAGGGCAGGCCTCCATGGACTGGCTGCCGCGCCGCACGGTGCTGGACGAGGTGACCTGGATCAGCGCCGCGGGCGCACGCACCACGGTGAATGCCGAAGCCGCGCTGGGCGACGACGGCCTGCCCGACAGCGTCTCGCTCAAGCTGATCAAGGGCAACCTGCAGGGCCTGGAAGCCCGCTTGAAGCGCGAGGAGCCCAAGGCCGGCGCCGCGGGCGACGAATGGGCCTTGCGCGTGGACGTGGGCGGCGGCAAGGTCGACGGCAAGCTGGGCCTGAAGAAAGTGCCCGTGGCGGCCGCGCGGGAAGAACTGGAGCTGCAGGGCAAGCTGCAGACCAAGGATGTGGAAGTGTCGGCGCTGACCGCGCCCAGCAAGTCGCTGACGGGCCGGCTGGAGGCGTCGACCACGCTGCACGCGCGGGCCGCGACCACGGGCGCGCTGGTGGACGCATTGCAGAGCCAGACGACTTTCACAGTGCGTGACGCGGTGATCCACGGCCTGGACCTGGCCAAGGCGGTCAAGACCATAGGCCTGAGCCGCGGCGGCCAGACCCCGCTGGACACCCTGGCCGGCCAGGTCAGCACCCAGGGCAAGTCGGCGCAGCTGAGCAACCTGGTGGCGAGTTCGGGCGCGCTGAGCGCGACCGGCAATGTCGCCATCTCGCCGGCCAAGGTATTGAGCGGGCGTGTGAGCGTGAACGTGGCCGGCGACAGCAAGCTGGGCAGCGCCATAGGCGGCGCGGTGGGCGTGCCTTTGACGGTGGGCGGCACGCTGGACAACCCCGAGGTCACGTTGTCGCGCTCGGCCCTGCTGGGCGCGGCCATAGGCACGGCGCTGCTGCCCGGCGTGGGCACCGGCGCCGGCGCCAACCTGGGCGACCGCGTGGGTGAGGGCTTTCGCAGCTTGTTTGGCAAGTAAGTCCGGCATCCCCCGTGCTTTGGGGCTGCTGTGCTGCTAAAAATATAGCAGGCCGGTGCCGCCGCGCCCTTGTCCTACAGGGCCTGGCGGGTGCTGCTGATGCGGGAGGGGCCGGTGCGCTTTTAGCATGAAGATTCGCCGCGCGCCTTGTCGCGGCCATCCCGGCCCCGGCTGGCATGCCGATTCGCGCATGAACCGGGCCGACCTACCTTGCACAGGAGGCCAAGATGCTCAAGTACGCGATTATTTTTGCGCTGATTTCACTGATTGCCGGTGCCCTCGGCTTCGGCGGCGTGGCGGCGGGCGCCGCCGGCATCGCCAAGATCCTGTTCGGGCTGTTCCTGATCCTGGCGGTCATCTTCCTGCTGCTGGCCGCCCTGGGCGTGGGCGCGGTAAACAAGGTGCTCAAGTAGATGACGCCACAAAAAGTGGATAGCACCCCCGCGCCGCCGGCATCGCTGGCGTCGCGCTTTCGGCAGCGGCTGTTCCATCCCTGGTCCGGGCCGCTTGCGCCGGCCAGTGCGCCCGCGCCTGTCGCTAAACGCAAGATCACTTTCCAGGCCAGCATTGCCGAGTTCCTGCTGATCAATCGCCTGCGCGCGCGCCGGCGCACCCAGCCTTCGGCCGACGTGCTGGAGCGCGCCGCGCGCATTGTGTTTGTGACCTGCCAGAACTGGTTTGCCCAGCCGCGCCGCGGCACGCCCGACCATCGCACCCGCCTTTGATGGCCTCCAGGGTTGACCCATGCACACCGCCCTGATTGAATCCCTGCTGGAATACGAAGTCGGCAGCCCCGCGCACTTTCTGTTCAATATCGAGACGGCTTTCCATGAAGGCCACCATGTGGTGGAGGAGCGCCTGACCATCACGCCCAGCATGAAGGTGCGCAACTTTTGCGACGAGCGCAGCGGCAACCGCTTCATACGCCTGGATGCGCCCAAGGGGCTGCTGTCGGTCAACTACCGCACGCGCGTGGAACTGCATCCCGCGCCCGTGCCGCTGCACCTGGAGGAGACGCCGGTGACCGGCGTGCCCGACGATGTGCTGCGCTACCTGATGCCCAGCCGCTATTGCGAGTCCGACGTGATGAGCCGCGCGGCGCAGCAGCTGTTCGGCCAGCTGCCGCCCGGCATAGGCCGGGTGCGTGCCATCGAAAGCTGGATCCATGAATCGATCAATTACCTGCCCGGCTTCAGCGACTCCACGACCTCGGCGCAGGAGGTGTTCGTGCAGCGCGCGGGCGTGTGCCGCGATTTCGCCCACCTGGGCATCACCATGTGCCGCGCCCTCAACATCCCGGCGCGGCTGGTCGTGGGTTATGTGCACTTCGAAGAGCCGCCGGAGGATTTCCACGCGGTGTTCGAAGCCTGGCTGGAGGGCCGCTGGGTGATTTTCGACCCGACGCGCATGGCGCCCATAGACCGGCTGGTGCGCGTGGGCACGGGGCGCGACGCCAAGGACGTGGCCTTCGCCACCATCTTCGGCGACGTGCGCATGACCCGCAAGGAGCTGACGGTGGAGGAGGGCGACATGCCGCCGCGCCCGCCCGGCGCCGCGCAGGCGCCGCCCCAGTTGACCGTGGTGAGTGCCTAGGCCGGCGCCTTCACGGGCAGCGGCTCGCTCTTTCGCCTGAGCACCAGCAGCCCGAACAGCGTGGCCGTGAGGTACATGCTGAAGGAATAGATGGCCGCCGGCAGGGCCAGCTGGAAGTTGTTCAACACGGCCAGCGCGATGAAAATCGCCAGGGTGGCGTTGTGGATGCCGATCTCGTAGCTGATGGCGGTGGAGATCGGCTTGTCCAGGCCGGTCGCCCGCGACACGTAGTAACCCGCCAGCAGGCTCACGAGGTTGAAGGCCAGCACGGCCGGGCCTATGGCCGCGAAGCCGCCGCTCAGCGCCTGCCATTCCTTGACGACCGCGCCCACGGCCACCACGACCAGCACAATGATGCTGAAGACCTTGGTCGGGTTCTCGCTGCGCGCGGCCCAGCCGGGCCTGACGGTGCGCAGCCACATGCCTATGGCCACCGGCACCAGCACGATGACGATGACCTCCACCACCTTGCCGAACTGCAGCGGCACGACCTGGCCGGTTTTGGCGAAGGTGTTGATGGCCCAGTTGGCGATCAGCGGCATGGTGACGATGGACAGCAGGGTGTTGATGGCAGTCAGCGAGATGTTCATCGCGACGTTGCCGCCGAACAGGTGGCTGAACAGGTTGGCCGAGATGCCGCCGGGCGAGGCCGCCAGCAGCATCAGGCCCACGGCGAACAGCGGCGGCACATTGAGCAGCACGATGATGGCGTAGCAGGCGATGGGCAGCACGATGACCTGCAGCACCAGCGCCACCAGTACCGCCTTGGGATATTTGAGCAGGCGGGTGAAGTCCTCGACCTTGAGCGTCAGGCCCAGGCCCAGCATGACCAGGGCCAGGGCCGCCACCAGCAGCTGCGCGACGATGGGGGAGCCGCTCATGACTTGTAGCTTTCATTGATTTTGTCGAGCTTGCGGATCAGCGAGGGCCAGACAAAAGCCCCGCCCATGCCGCCGGTCTGCACGCGCATGGCCTCGGCCACGCCCTTGACGATCAGCGGGTTGACTTCGGTCAGCGGGCCGCCGGCCTGGGCGTCGAGCTGGATGCGGCAGGTGTTCTCAAAGGTGTACATGCTCAGGAAGGCGTCGGCAATCGTCTTGCCCACGACCAGCAGGCCGTGGTTGCGCAGCATCAGGAAGTTGGCATTGCCCAGGTCAGCCTGCAGGCGCGGTTTTTCCTCGTCGCGAAAAGCCACGCCCTCGTACGCGTGGTAGGCGAGGGAGGCCAGCACAAAGGTCGACTGCTGGCTGATGGGCAGCACGCCGCACTGCTGGGCGCTCACGGCCACGCCGGCGCGCGTGTGGGTGTGCAGCACGCAGCCGGCATCGGCGCGTGCCTCATGCACCGCGCTGTGGATCACAAAGCCGGCCGGGTTCACCGGGAAGGGCGAGTCGATCACCTTGTTGCACTGGCCGTCAACCTTGACCAGGCTGGAGGCCGTGATCTCGTCGAACATCAGGCCGTAGGGGTTGATCAGGAAGTGGTGGTTGCCGGCGCCCGACACCGACTCGGGCAGCTTGGCGCTGATGTGGGTGAAGACCAGGTCGCTCCAGCCGTAGAGCGCGACCAGGCGGTAGCAGGCGGCGAGGTCGCAGCGCAATTGCCATTCTTCAGCGCTGACGACTTCCTTGAGGGAGGGGATGTGCATGGTTTTTGTCTCCGGGGGTAATCGGGTAATGGTTTTGGTGCTTTTTCTGAGCTTAGCTGCACGATACGTCCGTGCTTGACGGCGAACTGTCAAAAATTTGACAATTGGCCGCATGCCTATCGTTCCCGCGACAGCCTTGCCCTCTTCCTTGCTGGACCGCATGTCGGCCAACCCCTGGTTTGGCGCGCTGCCCCTGGCCGACAGGCAGGCGCTGCTGGATTCGGCCGAGCTGCTGCGGCTTCGGCCCGGCGAGATGCTGTTCCGCCAGGGGGATGCGCCCGGCGGCTTTTACGGCTTGCTGGGCGGGCTGCTCAAGATTTCTTCGCTGCGCGAGGACGGCCGTGAGGCCATCCTGGTGGTGCTGGAGGCCGGCAACTGGATTGGCGAGATCTCGCTGATGGACGGTGAGCCGCGCACCCACGATGCGACGGCGCTGTCGGCGGCCGAGGTGCTGGTGGTGCCGCAGGCCGCTTTTGCCGCGCTGATGGAGGGCGCGCCCTTTGCGCGCGCGGTGGCGGGGCTGCTGGCGGCGCGCGTGCGCTCGCTCTACGGCATGGTGGAGGACGCGGCGCTGCGCTCGACCCGCGCGCGCGTGGCGCGCCGCCTGCTGCTGCTGGCGCGCGGCGACGCCACCATGGCGCCCCAGGCCAGGCCGGCGGTGCCGGTGTCGCAGGAGGCGCTGGCCATGATGCTGGGCATCAGCCGGCAGACGCTGTCGGTGGAGCTTAAGGCCATGGTGGCCGGGGGCGCGATCGCGCTGCGCTACCGGCGCATAGAGATTGTCTCGGCCGCGCGGCTGGAGGCCCTGGGCAATGTGTCGCCTTAGCGCGGGTTAACGCGGGCTAGCGCGGGCCGGGCCGTGTATCGTTTTCGAGCCGGCCCAGCCACAGCATGGCGGCGCCCGCATCGCTGCCGCACATCTCCACCGAAGCCATGAGCTGGCCGCAGACGGCGGGCCGCTCGGGCTGGCCGAAGATCAGGCAGCGGTTGGCTTCATCAAGCTGCACGCAGCGCACGCCGGCCGGTTTGCCCTGCGGCATGCCGGGGATGGCGGAGCTGATGGAGGGCGCGATGCAGCAGGCGCCGCAGCCGGGGCGGCAGTTCATGGTGCTCGCTTCTGTTTGGGCTTGGGAGGATGGGCTCAGTCGGGCTTGATTTTCGCCCGGTCGGCGACCAGTTTCCAGCGCGCCTGCTCGGTCTTGATAAAGGCGCCGTACTGCGCCGGCGTGTCGCCCACGGGCTGGGCCGTGTCGCCGCGCAGGCGTTCGGTGGCCTGTGGGTTGCGCATGGCCTTGTTGCAGGCTTCGGCGATGCGGTCTATGTTGGCCTGCGGCATGTTGGAGGGCGCGTTGAGGCCGTACCACTGCGTCATCTCAAAACCCGGGTAGCCGCTTTCGGCGACGGTGGGCACGTCGGGCAGCTGGGGCAGGCGCTCCTTGGTGCCGGTGGCGATGCAGCGCAGCTTGCCGGACTTGATGTGGGCCAGGATGGCGGGCGCGCCCACGCTGGCGGCTTCGAGCCGGCCGGCCAGCAAGTCGGTGAGCTGCGGGCCGGTGCCGCGGTAGGGCACGTGCAGCACAAAAATCCCGGTGGCCATCTTCAGGTATTCAAAGGCCAGGTGGCCGGCGCTGCCGTTGCCGGCCGAGCCGTAATTGAGCTGGCCGGGCCTGGCCTTGGCCAGCGCGATGAATTCCTTGAGGTTGTTGGCGGGCACGCTGGAATTGATCACGTAGAGGCTGGGCACCTTGGCCAGCAGCGAGATGGGCTTGAAGTCCTTGTTGGTGTCGAAGGGCAGCTTGTCGAAGATGAAGGGGTTGACCGCCATGGTGCCGATGTGGCCCAGGATGATGGTGTGGCCGTCGGTGGAGGCCGCGCATTCCTGCATCGCGATGTTGCCGCTGGCGCCGGGCTTGTTCTCGACGAAGACGGTCTGGCCCAGGCTTTTGCTGAGTTCGTTGGCGGCCGAGCGCGCGACGATTTCAGAGCTGCCGCCGGGCGCGAAGGGCACGAGCAGGCGTATCGGTTTGCTGGGCCAACCGGCTTGCGCATGGAGCAAGCCCGGAAAGGCCGAAGCCGCGGCAATGGCGCCGCCGGCCTTGAGGCCGAACTGCAATGCGCCGCGGCGCGTGTGGCTGTGTTTCATGTGTCTGTCTCCCGGTCGTTGTCGTGGGCCCAATATAGGACCGTAGCGGCGGCACGGCGCTACGTGATTCCGCTAATGAGGCTAACCCTGCTTGGCCGCGTGCCTAGTGAAAAGATGCGTCGAAACGTTCGCGCGCGGCCTTGAGGTTCTGGTGGTTGCGCTCGGCCCAATTGTCCAGCGGGATCAGGGTCTCGCTGAGGGATTCGCCCAGCGCACTGAGCTGGTATTCCACATGGGGCGGCACGCTCTGGCGGTCAAAGCGCAGCACCAGGCCGTTGCGCACCAGCTCCTTGAGGGTCTGCGTCAGCATTTTTTGCGAGATGCCTTCGATCTTGCGCATCAGCTCGTTGTTGCGCACCGGGCCCCCGGCCAGCGCCGGGATCACCAGCAGCGCCCATTTGCTGGCGACCAGCTCCAGCGCCTGGCGCGAAGGGCAGGCCTGGCTAAACACAGTGGAGGAATCGGTGTCGGGCGCGTCGGGAATTGTCATGGTTACCAAAAGGTGCGTACTTGCCTATGGGTAATCGTAAACCTAAGCTGGCGGCTCTTCAATCTTTAACCCTTCAACCCTGTTTCCCAAGAAAGACTCCCCATGGCCTGGTTCTACCTACTCGCCGCAAGCATTGTCGAAATCGCGATGGCCTTGCTCCTCAAATCCTCCCAGGGCTGGACCCGGCTCCTGCCCAGCGTGCTGGGCGTGGCCGCGGCGGGCGCCAGCATTTTCTTTTTGACGCATGCCGTCAAGACCTTGCCGGTGGGCACGGCTTACGCGATCTGGACCGGCATTGGCTCGGTCGGCGTGACCGTGATCGGCATCCTCTGGATGGGCGAGAGCGCCACGCCGCTGCGCCTCTTGTGTGTGGCGTTTGTCGTGGCCGGCATGGTGGGGCTGCGCTTGCTGGACGGCGCGGCGTGATGGGGGCCCCGGCAAGGGCAAGGAGAAGCCCCATGACCTACTTGCTCTATAGATAGAGCTGCCAGCTACAGATTGATGCCACGGTCACCGGGGTATTTTTGTGATCTCCAGCGTGGTCACGATCCCGTTGGCCAGCGCATCACCCTGTTGAGGTTTTGCGCACAGTTCCTTGCGCAGTTTCGCGTCTTCGCTTCCCTGGCACAGCATCACGCCTTCCGGGCCTATGCCGGGCACCTGCGGGTGATAGAAATACGCAAAGCCGTTTCGGTTGGGCAGGTTGACCCACTGCTCAACCAGCTCCGGGTTGGCTTTGCCGTCGCTGTATTTGATGATCCAGGCTTTCAACGCCGGCATGCGCGCCTGCTGCAAGCTGCCGTCCTGCGCGTAGTTGCCATGGAAGGCTACGGCTGTCTTGTCGAGAGGCTGGTCGTCGGAATAGGCGCGTGTTTTGCCGCCAAGAAACATGCGTGAACAGGAAGAGCGGCAGTAGCCCGATAACAAAGTCGCCAGGCCTTTTTCACGGATGTATTCGCCGGTGGCATACCCGGCCCGGGCATCCCCGCCGGAAGAGTTTTTGAGTACCACCGTCGTGATACCGGGGTGTTCCTCTATCGCGGCCTGCAAGGTCCGTTGCTCATTGCCGGTCACCTTGCCCGACAGAAAGATAAACGGCTCCCTGATCTCCACGTCCATGGCATAAGCGCATGAGATGAGGCACCAGGCCGCCAGGCTGCACCACCAACGGCCTGGGCGCGCGGTCATGCTGCGAGGCGTTGCGAGGCGAACAGCACCTGGTCGATCACGGCCTGCACGTTCTTCACGCTGGCTTCGTTGATCAGTTGGCCCTCGGCATCAAAAGCGTCGCCGGCGCGGCCCAGGGCAAAGGCTTTAGGCGCAACCCAGCATTGCGCATTGAGCAGCAAGGGCACCAGGTGGCTTTGCGAGCGCAGGCCGCCCAGTGCGCCGGGCGAGGCGCTGAGCACGCCCACCACCTTGCCGGTAAAGGACTTGAAGCCCTCGTGCCAGGCGGGGTCGCTCTTGACGGGGCTGGACACCCAGTCGACGGTGTTCTTGAGCAGCGCAGTGTAGCTGCCGTTGTATTCGGGCGAGCAGATGATCCAGGCCGGGTGCTCGTACATGATCTGCTTGAGTTTCATGACATCGGGCGGCGTGCCCTTGGCCTCGAGGTCGGCGTTGTACATGGGGATGTCGAAGTCGGCCAGTTCGAGATGGGTGACTTCGGCGCCGCTGGCGCGCGCCAGGGTTGCCGCGACATGGGCCAGCTTGCGGTTGTAGGAATTCCGGCGGGTGCTGCCGGCGAAGATCAGGAGTTTTTGGGGGGCGTTCATCGGCCGATTTCACCACAGGCCGCAGGGTGAAAAACTGCGTGCGAAGCGCCTTGCAAGCACAAACCCGCTAAAATGTACAAAACACTGAATTTTGTACAAAATGCACACCATCCCACTCAGCGAGTTTCGCGCCAATGCCTCCGCCATGATCGACCTGGTGGAGCAGGGTGAAACCGTCCGCATACTCCGGCACGGCAAGCCGGTGGCTGAACTTGTGCCCTTGAAGGCCGAAGAAGACGCCACCAAGGTTCCGAGCTGGAAAAAGCCGTTTGAACCCGTGATCCTGCCGCCCGGCGTGTCGCTGTCGCAGGCGGTGCTGGACGAGCGGAATGAATCGCCATGGTGAAGCGGGCGCAAGCCGCTTATGCGCCGCAGGCCGCCACCGCCACCCGCCTGGTGGCGCGCGACGGCGAAGCGCGGCTGATGTTTGACGCCTCGGCGCTGACCAAACGCTACGCCAGCGAAGCCGGGCGTGACCGGGTGCTGATGTTGTTCGAAACGGCCAGTGAGCTGCTGGTGGCGGCGCATTGCAAGACCGAGGTAGCCTCGGCGCTGCTGCGGCGTCGGCGCGACGGCAGCCTGCCCGCGCCCGAGTTTGACCGGGCCTGGGCGGCGGCGCAGCGCGATGTGGCCGATATGACTTTGGTGCCGCTGGACGCGCATGTCGAGCGCTTCGCTTTTGCCGCGATGGAGCAGGGGCCTTTGCGCGGCATGGACGCCCTGCATGTGGGCAGTGCGCTGGCCAGCCGGGCGGATCTGTTTGTCACGGCCGACAGGCGCCAGGCGCAGGTGGCGCGCGGCATGGGCCTGGCCACGGAATTGATCGAGAGTTAATAGTCAGTAGCGGCCGAGAGGCCTGAAGGTTGGATATGTTTTACCCCCAAGAATTTGACGTGATCGTGGTCGGTGGCGGCCATGCCGGCACTGAGGCTGCCCTGGCTTCGGCCCGCATGGGCTGCAAGACCTTGCTGCTCTCGCACAACATCGAGACGCTCGGCCAGATGAGCTGCAACCCCTCGATAGGCGGCATAGGCAAGGGCCACCTGGTCAAGGAAGTGGACGCCCTGGGCGGTGCCATGGCGCTGGCCACCGACGAAGGCGGCATCCAGTTCCGCATCCTGAACAGCTCCAAGGGCCCGGCCGTGCGCGCCACCCGGGCCCAGGCCGACCGCATTCTGTACAAGGCGGCGATACGCCGCAAGCTGGAGAACCAGCCGAATCTCTGGCTGTTCCAGCAAGCCGTCGACGACCTGATGGTGGAGGGCGACCGCGTGGTCGGCGCCGTCACCCAGGTCGGCATCAAGTTCCGCTCGCGCACCGTGGTGCTGACGGCCGGGACTTTCCTGGACGGCAAGATCCATGTGGGCCTGAACAATTACTCGGCGGGCCGGGCGGGCGACCCGCCGGCGGTGTCGCTGTCGAGCCGGCTCAAGGAACTCAAGCTGCCGCAGGGCCGGCTCAAGACCGGAACGCCGCCGCGCATAGACGGCCGCACGATTGACTTCAGCAAGTGCATTGAGCAACCCGGCGACGGCATGCCCGGCGGCATTGAAGGGCCGGTGCCGGTGTTCAGTTTTATGGGCGGCAACATCGCCCACCCACGCCAGGTGCCGTGCTGGATCACCCATACCAATGAGCGCACCCACGAGATCATCCGCTCGGGTTTTGACCGCAGCCCCATGTTCACCGGCAAGATAGACGGCGTCGGCCCGCGCTACTGCCCCAGCGTGGAAGACAAGATCAACCGCTTCGCCGACAAGGACAGCCACCAGATTTTCCTGGAGCCCGAGGGCCTGACGACCCACGAGATCTACCCCAACGGCATCTCGACCAGCCTGCCTTTTGACATCCAGTACGACTTGGTGCGCTCCATGGCCGGCATGGAAAACGCCCACATCCTGCGGCCCGGCTATGCCATCGAGTACGACTATTTCGACCCGCGGGCGCTCAAGTCCAGCTTTGAAACCCGGGCCATCGGCGGCCTGTTCTTTGCCGGCCAGATCAACGGCACGACCGGTTATGAAGAGGCGGCGGCCCAGGGCCTGTTCGCCGGCATCAACGCCGCGCTGCAATGCCAGGGCAAGAATGCCTGGTTGCCCAAGCGTGACGAAGCCTATCTGGGTGTGCTGGTCGACGACCTGATCACCAAGGGCGTGACCGAGCCTTACCGCATGTTCACCAGCCGGGCGGAGTTTCGCCTGATGCTGCGCGAGGACAACGCCGACATGCGCCTGACCGAAAAAGGCCGGGAGCTGGGCCTGGTCGACGACGCCCGCTGGGACGCTTTCAACCGCAAGCGCGACACGGTTTCACGTGAAACAGCCCGGCTCAGGGCGATCTGGGTCAATCCCAACAACCTGCCGGCGGCCGAAGCCGAGCGCGTGCTGGGCAAGTCGATTGAGCGCGAGTACAACCTGCTGGACCTGCTGCGCCGCCCCGACGTGAACTACGCCGGCTTGATGTCGCTGGAGGAGGGCAAGTACGCCAACCCCGAACTGGCGGCCGAAGCCGCGGCAAGCGACGACCTGGCCAAAAGCGTGATCGAGCAGATCGAAATCACCGCCAAATACGCCGGCTACATAGACCTGCAAAAGACCGAGGTCGAGCGCGCTGCCCACTACGAAAACCTCAAACTGCCGGCCGACCTGGACTACCTGCAGGTTTCGGCCCTGAGTTTTGAGGCGCGCCAGACCCTGGCCAAACACAGGCCCGAAACCTTGGGAATGGCCTCGCGCATCTCGGGCATCACACCGGCCACCGTGTCCCTGTTGCTGGTGCACCTGAAAAAGAACCTGTGGAAAAACACGGTTCCGCTCCAGGCAGCCGACGCCGGCAACGAAAAAGCCCAAGCCTGATGCGGGCCGGTGAACAGGATTTGCGCGCCGGCCTCAAGGCGCTGCAACTGGATTTGGGCGATGCCCAGGTCGGCCGGTTGCTGGATTACCAGGACTTGATCGGTAAATGGACCAAGGTCTACAACCTGACGGCGGTGCGCGACCCGGCGGAAATGCTGACCCACCACCTGCTGGACAGCCTGGCCGCGGTGCTGCCGCTGCGCCGCCACCTGCAAAAAGCCGGGCTGGGGCAGGGCGCCAGATTGCTGGACGTGGGATCCGGCGCCGGTCTGCCTGGGGTGGTGATTGCGATCTGCTGCCCGGAAGTGGCCGTGACCTGCGTGGACACGGTCGCCAAAAAAGCCGCCTTTATCAAACAGGCGGCGCTGGCGCTCAAGCTGCCCAATCTCTCGGGATTGCACGCCCGGGTCGAAACCATCGCCACGCCGTTTGAGGTGATCTGCTCCCGGGCCTTTGCCTCGCTGGCTGATTTCAGCAATTGGTCGGTCAATGCCCTGGCGCCGCAAGGTGTCTGGATGGCCCTCAAAGGCAAACATCCGGCCGACGAAATCGCGGCCCTGCCGGTCGGCACCGAGGTGTTTCACGTGGAACAGCTACAGGTTCCAGGGCTGGATGCCGAGCGCTGCATTGTCTGGATGCGGAAAAAAACCGGTCCCTGAGCCTGGCTGAGGGCTGGCTGGGGGAGGGTAATGCCGCCCGGTCCGTTGTTCGGGCACAAAAAGAAACCGTCCCGAACACCGAATCCGCCCTGATCGGCTGATTTGGCATTGGGGCGGCACACCCCTGTCGTAAACTCGGTTCCTCTCTCTTTTCTCTACTTTCTGGAGAACCTCCATGTTGGGCTCATTCGTCGGCATCGCCGACTACGGTGCTTTTGTCGTCGCCATCATTGTGTTTTTGCTGATTCCCGGCCCGGGCAACCTCGCGCTGATCACCTCGACCAGCAAGGGCGGCATCGCGGGCGGCCTGGGCGCGACCCTTGGCGTGATCGCCGGCGACCAGGTCTTGCTCTGGGCGGCGGTGGCCGGCGTGTCGGCCATCATGGCGGCTTACCCCACGGCTTTCCACATCGTCCAGTGGGCCGGCGCCATTTACCTGGCCTGGCTGGGCATCAAGATGCTGGTGGCCAAACCCGGCGATGCACCCCTGCTGAACATCAAGCCACGCCACTACTTCCAGCAGGCCACCCTGATCACCTTGCTGAACCCCAAGGCGATTGTGTTTTACATGGCTTTCTTCCCGCTGTTCGTGGACCCGGCCCAGCACCAGGGCCTGAAGACCTTTGCCGTGATGGCGGCCACGATTGCCGGCCTGACCTTTCTCTACGGCCTGTGCTCGGTGATGATCACCTACCACCTGGCCGAGCGCATACGCGCCAACCCGAAAATCACGGCGGTGCTGAACAAGCTGGCCGGTATTTTCCTGATCGGCTTCGGCCTCAAGCTCGCGGTCTCCAAATAAGCCGCCATCGCATTTCGCGTCCTCTTCCGAACAAAAACTAAAAACACACATGGCCAAAATATTCTGCGTTGCCAACCAAAAGGGCGGGGTGGGCAAGACCACCACCACGGTGAATCTGGCGGCGGGGCTGGCAAAAGTCGGCCAGCGGGTATTGATGATCGACCTGGACCCGCAGGGCAACGCCACCATGGGTTCGGGCGTGGACAAACGCCAGCTCGAGATGACGGTTTACGACGTGCTGCTTGAGTCCGCCTCGGTGGCCGAGGCGCGGGTGCGCAGCGACAAATGCGGCTACGACGTGCTGGGTGCGAACCGCGAACTGGCCGGCGCCGAGGTCGAACTGGTCGATGTCGAGCGCCGCGAAAAGCGCCTCAAGCTCGCGCTGGCCGAGGTCGACAGCCAGTACGACTTCGTGCTCATCGACTGCCCGCCGTCCCTCAGCATGCTGACGCTCAACGGCCTGTGCTGCGCGCACGGCGTGATTGTGCCCATGCAGTGCGAGTACTTCGCACTCGAAGGCCTGACCGACCTGGTCAACACCATCAAGCAGGTGCACGCCAACCTCAACAAGGATTTGCAGATCATCGGCCTGCTGCGCGTGATGTTCGACCCGCGCATCACCCTGCAGCAGCAGGTCAGCGACCAGCTCAAGGAGCATTTCGCCGACAAGGTTTTCAACACCGTGATCCCGCGCAATGTGCGCCTGGCCGAGGCGCCCAGCTACGGCCTGCCGGGCGTGGTGTTCGACCCGTCCTCCAGGGGCGCGCAGGCCTTCATCACTTTCGCCGAAGAAATGGTCGATCGCATCAAGGCGATGTAAGCAAAATTGGCCGAAACTCGCATGAACAGGCGATTTGTAGCTATCAATACAGTAGCAATCGGCCTTCGCGCACCATGAACCCCCGCAATGTCCTGATACTTCCCGGCTGGCAAAACAGCGGCCCCGGCCACTGGCAAAGCCGTTGGGAGAAGGCGCACGGCTATACCCGGGTCGAGCAGCACGACTGGATGCGGCCGCTGCGCGGCGACTGGAGCGCGCGGCTTGAAGAGGTGCTGCTGGCCTGCGACGAGCCGGCCGTGCTGGTCGCGCACAGCCTGGGCTGCATGCTCACCGCGGCCTGGGCCTCGCATTCGCGCAACAGCCATCGCGTCAAGGCCGCGCTGCTGGTCGCGCCGCCCGACGTGGAGCGCGAGGACGTGTGCCAGATGCTGCCGGGCTGGGCGCCCGTGCCGCTGGGCAAGCTGCCTTTTCCCGCCGTGGTGTTCTGCAGCAGCGACGACCCGTTTTGCGCGCCCGGGCGCGCCCGCGGGTTTGCGGCGGCCTGGGGTGCCGAAATCGTCGAAGCCGGGCCGCGCGGCCACCTCAATGCCGACAGCGGCCTGGGCGACTGGCCCGAGGCCTTTGAAAAATTGCAGCGCCTTCAAGCATTGCCGGCTGCTCTCCCACACAGCCGTTCATAACAAGAGAACCCATGCCCTTGCCCCGCTTATTCGCCCGTTCTCGCTTGGCGTCCACCGCACTGGCCGTGGCTGCCCTGGCCGCCTCGCTCGCCTGCACCGCGTTGCATGCCGAGCCCGACGAAGAGCTGCTTGGCAAATCCCAGGGCTACCCGCTGGGCAACGCCAGCACCTGGTACGGCAACCCTTACCGCATCGGCTCCTGGTCGGCCATGGACAAGGTGGCCGGTGTGCAGGTCCGCGCGGTGGCGCGCCCGGCTGAGCCCAGCCCCTTGCCGCGCGCGGCCAGCCCCGCGTCCATCAGCTACCGCTACAAGAACACCCACTACACGCTGGCCGACTACCTGGACCGCCAGCGCGCCACCGGCCTGCTGATACTGAAGAATGGCGAGATCGTCGCCGAGCACTACCGTTACGGCCGCAAGGACGACGCGCGCTTTCTGTCCTTCTCCATGGCCAAGAGCGTGACCTCGATGCTGGTCGGCAAGGCGCTCTCGCTGGGGCTGATCGCCTCGCTCGACGACCCGGCCGAGAAATACGCCAAGGAATTCGCCGGCAGCCCCTATGGCGCCACCACCCTGCGCCAGCTGCTGCGCATGAGCTCGGGCCTCACTTTCACCGAGCGCTACGACGGCAAGGACGACATCGCGCGCCTGTCGCGTGCCGGTGCCGGCGCGCCCGGTGCGGGCAAACCGGTGGACGTGCTCAAGTCCATCACCGACCGGCATTCGCCGCCCGGCGAGAAGTTTGTCTACGCCGGCTCCGAGACCGACGTGCTGGGCCGCGTGGTGGTGGCCGCCGCCGGCAAGAACCTGTCCGAGCTCACCACCGAGTGGATCTGGAAACCCATGGGCGCAGAGCACGACGCCTTCTGGCGCGTCTTTGTCGACGGGCAGGAGCAATCCTACGGCGCCTTCAACGCCAGCCTGCGCGACTGGGCGCGGCTGGGCCAGCTGCTGGCCAATGACGGCCGCGCGATTGACAAAACCACCGGCAAGCCCGGCGCGCTGCAGGTCCTGCCGCTGGAGTATCTGTTGGACGCCACCGACGCGACGCGCCAGCCGCCGGCCTTCAGGCCGCGCACGGCCACGCCCTATTTCGGCTACGGCTACCAGTTCTGGCTCTTGCCGATGAGGGCCCGCACCTTTGCCATGCAGGGCATCCACGGCCAGACGGTCTATGTGCAGCCCTCCGCCGGCATCGTACTGGTGCTGACCTCGGCCTGGGAATACGCCGGCGGCAAGCAGGATGCGCAACCTTACGAAGAGCGCGACGCCCTGTGGCGCGGCGTGCTGCAGTCCCTGGGCGGCAGCCTCACGCCCCAATAACACTGCGCGATACATCACAACATTGACGGATTGAAGGAATAGAAAACATGGTCACGAAAAAACCCAAAGGCCTGGGCCGCGGGCTGGAAGCATTGCTGGGCCCCAAGGTCAGCGAGAGCGCCAGCGACGCCGAGAACGCCAGCATCAGCGCCAACAGCCCGGGCCTGCCGGCCTCGCTGCGGCTGGAAGACATGGTCGCCGGCCAGTACCAGCCGCGCACGCGCATGGACGAGGGCGCGCTCTACGAGCTTGCCGAGTCCATCAAGGTGCAGGGCATCATGCAGCCCATCCTGGTGCGGCGCCTGACGTCCGGCGCCAACGACGGCAAGTATGAAATCATCGCCGGCGAGCGGCGCTTCCGCGCGGCCAGGCTGGCCGGCCTGGACAGCGTGCCGGTGCTGGTGCGCGACGTGCCCGACGAGTCGGCCGCCGCCATGTCGCTGATTGAAAACATCCAGCGCGAAGACCTCAACCCGCTCGAAGAGGCGCACGGCCTGCAGCGCCTGGTCAAGGAGTTCGGCCTCACGCACGAGCTCGCCGCGCAGGCCGTGGGCCGCTCACGCAGTGCCGCCTCCAACCTGCTGCGTTTGCTGAACCTGGCCGACCCGGTGCAGACCATGCTGATGGCCGGCGACCTGGACATGGGCCACGCGCGCGCGCTGCTGGGCCTGGACCGCGCCGCGCAGATCACCGCGGCCAACCAGATCTCGGCCAAAAAAATGTCGGTGCGCGAGGCCGAGAGCCTGGTCAAAAAACTGAGCGCCGAGTTCTCGCTCAAGCCGCAAAAAGCCGCCAAGGAAAAATCGCGCGACACCCGCCGCGTCGAAGAGGAACTGGCCGATCTGCTGATGGCCGACGTGGAAGTGCGGGTCAAGAAACAGGTCAAGCGCAACGGCAAGCGCGAGGACATGGGCGAGGTGGCGATCCAGTTCGCCTCCATGGACGAACTCAACGGGCTGATCGAGCGCCTGCGCGGCAACAAATAAGCTGGTCAGCCCCGGCAAGGCGCTTTCACGCTGGCTGCAGCCCCCTCCAGGAGGGGGCTTTTTCTTTTTCGCTTCGGCGCCAAAGGCATACCCAAATAGTGTTAATTATTCGACACGATTGAGTAATAAAGTGCTAGTCTCTGGGCTCAAGGGTGCGGCCAGGTCTTCGGACCTCCCTCCGGAGCTGGCCGCGCCGGCGAAGAAGCAATGGGGTTCGCCATGCGCACCTTTAATCTGAGCCACATCAGAAGGCATACCGTTCTGGTCGCCGCGGGCCTGGCCATGGCCATGGGTGTCGTGGCGCTGCTGGGCTGGGTGCTGCAGTTGGACATCCTGAAAAGCCTGATACCGGGCGCCGTCCAGATGAAACCCAACACGGCCGTCGGCCTGTGCCTGTCCGCCACGGCCCTGCTCGTGGGTTTGCGCCGCCATGAAAAAAGAATGCGTTACTGGGGCTACGCCCTGGCCGCCGCCGTCAGCGCCATAGGCGCGGCCACGCTGTTTGAATACCTCTTCGCGGCGGACCTGGGGATTGATGAGCTGCTGTTTCGCGACGGGGCCATCGCCTACAACCTGACCCCCGGCCGCATGTCGCCCTTCAGCGCCTGGACGTTTTTCATGCTGGGCATGGGGCTGGGCTTTGTGCGCTGCCGCCACGCGGGCTGGCTGGCTTATGTGTGCGGCGGCCAGGTTGCCAGCATAGGCGCGGTCAGCCTGCTGGGCTACCTCTGGCATGCCAGCGAGCTGGTCACCGACGTCTGGCTGCCGCCCGTGGCGGTCAACACCGCGCTGGCCTTCACCGCCCTGGGGTTGGCCGTGGCCGCCGCGCATGCGCGCGACACCTCGCTCAGCAGCATCGAAACCGAACTCTCCCCGCTGGAGATCAAGGTGGTGCTCGCCATGGCCGGCACACTGGTGGTCCTGGTGGCATCGGCCAGCTACACCTATCGCTCGGTGGTGGCCTTCACGGGGCATGCGGACCACATGGCGGCCGGCCAGCAACAGCGTGTCGCGGCGCTCAAAGCCTCGCTGGTGCGCGCGCAGCGCGTGACGGCCGACGCGCTGTCCGCCTCACCGGGCGCGCCGCTGCCGGCCGGCTACGGCGATGCGGGCGACTCTTTCGCCAGTGTGGTGCTGTTCTCGGAACTCTCGCGGCTGGAGCGCGAGCTTGAAACCGCGCAGCAGTCGCTGCGGCGCGAGCAGGCCGGCCCCCTGGAAAAGGGCCGCACCACCATGCTGGTGTCGCTTCTCGTGACCATAGGCCTGGCGGTGGCGGTGTTTGTCGTGCTGATGGCATCGGTCCGGCGCGAGATGAGCCGCAACATCCTGGCGCGCGCGGAGATCTTCGCGCTCAACAAGCACCTGGAGCAGCGTGTGCACGAACGCGCCGCCCAGCTCAACGCGACCAACGAGCGCCTGAACACCTTCATGAGCCTGCTGGCCCATGACCTCCGGCAGCCCCTGATCTCCCTGGGCAGCTTCGGCGAACTGCTGGACCGCCGGCTGCTTGAAACCAAGGACGCACAAGGCCGCAAACTCATGCAGCGCATCCTGCGCGCCACCCGGCAGGTGGACGCCTGCGCCGATGCCTTGCTGGAACTGGAGCGCGTCTCCAGCAGAAGCCTGTGGATACAGACGGTCGATGTCAGCAAACTGGTGAAGGCCATGGTCGAGCAGCTGCGCGAGCAGGAACCGGACCGGCGGGTGAGGCTGTTTGCCGGGCCCACGCGGCCCGCGCATGCCGACCGCAGCCTGCTGGCGGTGGTGGTCTGGCATGTGGTCGGCAATGCCTGGAAGTTCAGCGCCACCCGTGACGTTTCGGAGATAGAAGTCGGCTGCGGCCAGGATGAATCCGGCGCGCCGATGTGGTGGATCAAGGACAACGGCGTGGGCTTTGACATGGCCTATGCCGACAAGCTGTTCATGCCCTTTCAGCGGCTGCACGCGGCGGACGAATTCCCCGGCCTGGGCACGGGCCTGGCGATTGTCCACGCCGTCGTGGCGCGGCATCGGGGGAGGGTGTGGGCGCATTCGGAGCCCGGCCGGGGCGCCACGTTCTTCTTCACGCTCGGCGATCCCGGCCTTCAGACCGGGGGCTGAGGCGAGGCGGCTTCAGGAGAGCGAAAAAATCTTGCCCGGGTTCATGATGTTTTTCGGGTCCAGCGCGCGTTTGATGGTGCGCATCATGTCGACCGCGCCGTCGCCGGTCTCGGTCACCAGAAAGTCCATCTTGTGCAGGCCCACGCCGTGCTCGCCGGTGCAAGTGCCTTCCAGCGCCAGCGCGCGCGCCACCAGCTTGTGGTTCAGCGCCTCGGCCACTTCGCGCTCCTTGGGGATGGTCGGGTCAATCAGGTAGCCGAAGTGGAAGTTGCCGTCGCCGACGTGGCCGACCAGGAAGTAGGGGATGCCGCTGGCGTCGACTTCGGCCACCGACTCGAGCAGGCAGTCGGCCAGGCGAGAGATCGGCACGCAGGTGTCGGTGGAGATCGCGCGGCAGCCGGGCCTGGACTGGATGGCCGCGAAGTACGCGTTGTGCCGCGCCGTCCACAGGCGCGTGCGCTCCTCCGGCGTGCTGGCCCATTCAAAGGCATTGCCGCCGTGGCCGCTGGCCAGTTCCTGCACCAGCTCGGCCTGTTCCTTCACGCTGCTGGGCGTGCCGTGGAACTCCATCAGCAGCATGGGTTCCTCGCGCAGCGTGAGCTTGGAATGCGTGTTCACCATGCGCACGGTGTTGTGGTCTATCAGCTCCACGCGCGCGATCGGCACGCCCAGCTGTATCACCTCGATGGTGGTGCGCACCGCGGCCTCTATGCTCGGGAAAGAGCACACCGCGGCCGAGATGGCTTCGGGCAGCGGGTAAAGCCTGACGGTGACTTCGGTGATCACGCCCAGCGTGCCTTCGCTGCCCACCATGAGGCGGGTCAGGTCGTAGCCGGCCGAGGATTTCTTGGCGCGCGTGCCGGTGCGTATCACGCTGCCGTCGGCGGTGACGACTTCCAGCGCCAGCACGTTCTCGCGCATGGTGCCGTAGCGCACGGCATTCGTGCCGCTGGCGCGCGTGGCGCTCATGCCGCCCAGGGTCGCGTCGGCGCCCGGGTCTATGGGGAAGAAGAGGCCGGTGCTTTTGACTTCTTCATTGAGCTGTTTGCGTGTGACGCCCGGCTGCACGGTGACGGTCAGGTCTTCGGCGTTGATGGACAGCACCTTGTTCATGCGGCTCACGTCGATGCTGATGCCGCCCTGCACGGCCAGCAGATGGCCTTCCAGCGAGGTGCCCACGCCAAAGGGAATCACCGGCACGTTGTACTGGCCGGCCAGCTTGACCGCATCGGCCACGTCCTGCGTGCTTTCGGCGAACACCACGGCCGAGGGCGGCGGCGCGGCGAAAGAGGATTCATCACGGCCATGCTGCTCGCGCACCACCAGGGCGGTGGAGCAGCGCTCGGCGAAGCGGGCCTTGAGCGCGTCTATCAGCGCCGCCGGCGTTTCGCGCTGGTGGATTTCGGGAAGCAGGTGCTGGGGAAGGGGGGCGTTCATGGTTGTCTCCGGGTCGGTGGCACAGTTTACGACGTGTGTGCCCTTTCCGCCATTTCGCTATTTTTCGCCAAGGCGGCCCGGAGACCCGCGGCCGTGGCCGCGGGAGAGTGGCATGAAGGCGGGGCGATGGTCACCCCGCGAGGGATCAGGAGCCCGTGGCGGCCTTGGTCAGCTCGGCCAGCGAGATAAACGAGTCGTGGTTGGTGTCGATCTGCTCGAAACGCTGTGCCACGGCCGGCAGGTGCTCGGCCTCCTGGCGGTCCAGCTTGCCGTCCTTGTTGGCATCGGCGCGGTTGAAAGCCGCCTCGACGTCCTTGGGGGTGGTGCGGTTTTGCGGCACGGCACCCTGGGTGGCCGAGGGCGCCACCTGGGACGGCGGGCTGCCGGGGCTGGCCGGTGAAGGCGGGGCGGTCTGGGCCCGCGCCGCGCCGGCGGCGCCCGCGGCCAGTGCGGCCACCAGCAGCACGCTGCGCAACTCAAAGCCGGGAATAGAATGTTTTGAATGTTTTACGGGGGACGTTGCCGTCGTGTGCAGGGTCATGCGAGGAGTCTTTCAAAGAGTGAACAAGCCGCCATTGCAACCCAGCCGGCGCCTCGCGGCCAGCAGTTTTTCAGGGTGTTGCCTCACTGACATGATGTCCTAGGACGACACATTTTTTTGCCTCGCGTAACGCTTGCCGCTTGGGTCTCTTATTAGTCCCTTTGCTTCATTGACTTTTCCTCATCGCGCTTCACCGCGCCTTCGCACCATGGCCAACAGACTTTCACAGATCGCAACCCGCACCGGCGACAACGGCACCACCGGCCTGGGCGACAACACGCGCGTGTCCAAGGACAGCCTGCGCGTCCATGCCATGGGCGACGTCGACGAACTGAACTCGCACATCGGCGTGCTGCTCTGCGAAGAGCTGCCGCCCGGCGTGCGCGAGCTGCTGGTGGAGGTGCAGCACCAGCTCTTCAACCTGGGCGGCGAGCTGTCCATCCCGGGCTTTGAGCTGCTCAAGCCCGAGGCCGTGGCGCTGCTCGACGAGGCGCTGGCCGAACACAACGCGAAGCTGCCGCGCCTGGCCGAGTTCATCCTGCCGGCCGGCTCGCGCGCCGCTGCGCTGGCCCATGTATGCCGCACCGTGGCGCGCCGCGCCGAACGCGCCGTGGTGGCGCTGGGCGCGGCCGAGCCCTTGAAGGATGCGCCGCGCCAGTACCTCAACCGCCTGAGCGACCTGCTGTTTGTGCTGTCGCGCGTGCTCAACCGCATGAATGGCGGCGACGATGTGTATTGGAAGAGCGAACGCATGGCGCGCGCGGCCACTGAATAAGCAAAGCTTTGCATAGGGGCCCTCGCGGCCCGTGTGGGCGCGCAGCGACGGCCCCTGTTTACACCCGCATGCCGCATCCCTAAGATGCCCTGTTCCAACAACTGAACAGGGAGAACACATGGACACCGCAAAACTCGGCACCTGGGCCGAACAGGCGCAGCCGATACTGCTGGCCTTCGGCCTCAAGGTCATAGGTGCGATCGCCGTTTTCATCATTGGGCGCTGGCTGATCCACCTGGTGACGCGGCTGGTCGGCGCGGCCATGACGCGACAGGAAATCGACCCCACGGTGCAGCGCTACCTGGTGAGCTTTATCACCGTTGCGCTCAACATCGTGCTGGTCGTCGCCATCCTCGGCTACTTCGGGGTGGAGACCACCAGCTTCGCCGCCCTGGTGGCCGGCGCGGGTGTGGCCATAGGCGCGGCCTGGAGCGGCCTGCTCAGCAACTTCGCCGCGGGCATCTTCCTCTTGGTGCTGCGGCCCTACAAGGTCGGCGAGTACGTGAGCGCCGGCGGGGTCGAAGGCACGGTGCTCGAAATCGGCCTGTTCGGCACCGGCATCAACACGCCCGACAACGTCAAGACCGTGGTCGGTAACGCCAAGATCATGGGCGGCGACATCAAGAACTACACGGCCAACCCCTACCGCCGGGTCGAACTCGCCGCGCAGCTGGCCGGCTCGGCCGACATCCACAAGGCCATCGCCCTGCTCAAGGAGTCCGTCGCCAAGGTCGCCAACACCATGAAGACACCCGCGGTGGACGTGGAGATCCTGGAGTTCAACGAATTCGGCCCCAAGCTCGCGGTGCGCCCTTATTGCCACACCGACCACTACTGGCAGGTCTACTTCGACACCAATATGGCAATTGCCGACACCCTGGGCGCGGCCGGCTTCCCCGTCGCGACCCGGCCGGTCAAGGTCTACCCCGTTTAGGCCGTCAACAGGCGCTAGATGTCATAGCTCGCGGCGCCCGGCTCCTCGCTCAAGGTCTTCTCGACCACGGCGCGCGTCAGCGTGGGCGCAAAGGACTCGATAAACGCATAGACATAGCCGCGCAGGTAACTGCCGCGGCGCACCGCGAGTTTGGTCAGGTTGATGCCGAACAGCGCGCCCGCGTCGAGCGCGCGCAGCGCGGTGTCGCGCTCGGCCTCGTAGGCGATGGAGGCGACGATGCCCACGCCCATGCCCAGCTCCACATAGGTCTTGATCACGTCGGCATCCATGGCCGTCAGCACGATGTTGGGCGCCAGGCCGCGTTGCGTGAAAGCGCCGTCGATGTGCGAGCGGCCGGTGAAGCCGGTGTCGTAGGTGATCAGCGCAAAGCGCGCCAGGCTCTCCAGCGTGAGCGGGCCGTCCAGCAGCGGGTGGCCGGGCGGCACGATGACCGAATGTGTCCAGCGGTAGCAGGGCAGGGCGACAAGCTCGGGGTAGTCGTTGAGCGCCTCGGTGGCGATGCCCACGTCGACCTCGCCCGACACCAGCATGTCGGCCACCTGCTTGGGCGAGCCCTGGTGCAGGTGCAGTTTCACATTGGGAAACTGGCTGCGGAACTCCTGCACCGCGTGCGGCAGCGCATAGCGCGCCTGCGAATGCGTGGCGGCAATCGACAGCAGGCCGCTTTGCTGGGCCATGAATTCCTGGCCGGCTTTTTTGAGGTTGCTGCTCTCCAGCAGCAGGCGCTCGATGATGGGCAGCACATGGGCGCCCGGTTCGGTCAGCCCGGTCAGGCGCTTGCCGGCGCGCACAAAAAGTTCAATGCCCAACTCTTCCTCGAGTTCGCGGATCTGCCGGCTGACCCCGGGTTGCGAGGTGTGCAGCGCATTGGCCACGTCGGTCAGGTTGAAATTGCATCGCACGGCCTCGCGCATGGAACGCAGCTGCTGGAAATTCATGGTGGCGAAGGCGCGGGGCGCACGGTGTTGAAGAAGCCAAACACCGGATTGTGGGCAGGCGCCCTTATTTGAGGAACTACTGATTAGTTCGTTCTAAATCACCAAAACATCCTAAGAGCCCTGGACCCGCGCCAGCATGCGCTCCGGCAAACAGCCGCGGAAGGCGGGCAGCAGCGCGTTGATGCGGCGCGCGGCCTCTTCCTGGCAGAACTGGTGCGAGACAAGCTGGAATATTTCCCCCCGCAACAGCCACAGGTGCTGCGCGGTGCACGCGGCGTCTATGCGCCAGTGCATGCGTTCGCACATAGGCCCTTCGCATCGCTCCAGTGCCTCGTGAAGCTGAAGCCGCAGTGGCTCCACGTGACGCGGTTTGCTTGTTTCGGGGACGCTTTCGTGCAGCCAGCTGTGCAGCGACTTTTTCCAGGCCATGGCGGGTTCTCCTTGTGGATGGATCCGGTGAGGCGGAGGTCGTCAAAACAACAGGCCCGCCATCAGCGCACGAAGCGACCTTCAAGGTCCACGATGGAGAGGTCGGCGAAGTCCAGGCCCGTGTGGTCGTCGGGGCTGAAACTCACCTCCAGCCCGCCCAGGTCGTAGCGCTTCATGCCTTCCAGCGCCGCCTGCAGCGTCTCGCGCGTGGGGCTTTTTCCGGCGCGCCGCAGGCCTTCCACCAGCACCTTGGCGGCGGCATAACCTTCGAGGATGGCGGGCGACAGCATGATCTTTTTGGCCTTGGCGAGCTCGGTGGCTTCCTGCACCATGGTGTAGGCATAAGAGCGCTCGGAGGGGTAGACCTGCGTGACGATGACGCCGCGCGAATACTCCCCCAGCGCCTTGACGAAGCCCTGCGATGCGTTGTTCGACAGGGTGACCACGCGCACCGACGATTTGGCGGCGCGAAAGGCCTTCACTCCTTCGGCCACGGCGTTGGCCGAGCCTATCCAGAGCACGGCCTGCGCGTCGCTTGCCAGGATGGGCGGCACGAGCTGGCTGTAGTCGGGTTTGCTGCGGTCGGCTTTCAGCACATGCGTGGGCTTCAGCTTGGCCTGGGCAAAGCCCTTGTTGGCCCCCTCCAGGCCGTCACGGCCGAAGGAGTCGTCCGCATGGACCAGGGCGATGCGCGTGATTCCCAGCGTATTCAGATGCTCAATGGCTTTCTGGGCCTCACGCTGGTAGGTTGCGCGCACATTAAAGACGTAGCGCTGCACCGGCTGGTGCAACACCATCGCGCCGGTGGAGGGCCCCACCAGCGGCAGGCGATTGGCCTGCAGCACGGGCAGCACGGCTTCGGTGGGCGGCGTGCCGCGCGTGAGGAACAGGGCGACGGCGCCGCGCTCGGCGAGCTTTTGCGCGTTCTCGGCGGCGAGCTTGGGGTCGAACTTGTCGTCCATGGACAGCAGCTCCAGTTGCTGGCCCGCGATACCGCCCTTGGCGTTCACCGCGTCCAGCCACAGGCGCGCCCCGTCGGTTGTCTCCTTGACGCCCGCGGCCACGGGGCCGGTGAACCCGGCGGTCTGGCCGATCAGGATTTGTGCGTGTCCCGCGCCGCACAGGGCGGCCGCCAGCAGCGCCGCAGCGCATCTTTGGAGTGTTTTCGTGTCCATTTGTTACCTTTGAGCCTTACGTCGCCGAACGATAGGGACGAATACTCATAAGATCAAATACGATAAAAACGGCTTTTCGAGACGAAAAAAATATGGAGATGATCCGGGCGCTGGCCTGGATGGATGCGGCGGGGCGTGGCTGGAAGCGGCTTGCCGCCTCACTCTGCGTGGGTGAGCACGCTGTCGCGGAGCTTATGGGCGCTTGCCTGTACTCCGGCCATGACGGGCCCGCCGGTGGCAAGCGCAGGGGCGGCTGCCCGGCGCGGGCAATTCGTTGCTATTCGTAAGCCGGCCGCTTCAGCTCGGCTGCAGCATCGCCATGGTGATGCGCGAGACGCAGGTCAGCTCGCCCGCGTCGTTGTGCAGGTCTATCTGCCAGACCTGGGTGCTGCGGCCTATGTGCACCGGGCGCGTGGTGCCCGTGACCCAGCCGCTGGTCGTGCCCTTGAGGTGGTTGGCATTGATGTCCAGCCCCACGGCGCGATGGCCCGCCGGCGCCGCGAAGGCCGCTCCGCAGGAGCCCAGGGTTTCGGCCAGCACCACCGACACGCCGCCGTGCAACAGGCCGTAGGGCTGCACCGTGCGGCGGTCCACCGGCACCCGCGCGCGTATGAAGTCGTCGCCGACCTCCAGGAACTCTATGCCCAGGTGCGTCACCGCGCTGTCGGCGTTGGCGGCGGTGAGCAGTGCGACGGAGATGGGCTGTTTCCAGATGCGCATGGTAGTGGGCTTTCTCAGGTACCAGGACTATAAGCTTGCGGCCTACAGCAGGTGGGCCACTTGTCGCCTCGGCAACAGCGCCGCCAAGGCCTATGCTGGCCTGCATGAGGGACATGATCTGATGACGCGCGCGAACAAGTGGCTGATGGGCCTGGGCATTGCCGTGCTTGTGCTGGGCGCCGCCTGGCTTGCGTTGCTGCGCTGGCTGCCGTCCGATGAAGAGCTGGCGCGCCGCGCCTCCGTCGAATTGGAGGCCCAGCTGGGCACCAAGGTGCGCGTGGGCGCGCTGCACTGGCGGCTGCTGCCTTCGCCCGCCGTGGTGATTGAAGATGTCGCGACCGAGCAGCCCCAGCCCATACTGATCAAAAAGCTCACCGCCTATCCCGATGTGTTCGCGCTGGCGCAGCGCCGCATCAAGATAGACCGGGCCGACCTGGAAGGCGCCGTGGTGCCCCAGCTCTCGCTGCACGGCCTGGGCAGCGGGCGCGAGAAGGACGAGACGGCGGCCGAAGAGCTGCCGCTCGCGCGTTTTGTGTTTCGCGACCTGACCTGGGTTTCGCGGCGCGGCATCGCGGTGGTCTATGAGGGCGAAGTTGATTTCGATCCCGGCTGGCGGCCGCGCAAGGCCGAGCTGCGCCGGCCCGGCTTCAGGCCCGCCACCGACCTGAGCCTGGTGCGCCAGGGCCAGGAGGATCGCTGGGCCGCGCGCATCCATGTGGGCGGGGGCACGGCCAACGGCGAAGTCAGGCTCGATTTCCGCGCCAAGGGCCGCATGCACCTGGAAGGCGAGCTGCAGCCGCAGGGCGTGGAGGTCGAAAGCATGATGGCGGCTTTCAACCGCCGCTCCGTCATCGCGGGCAAGGCCTCGGGCCAGACCACACTTTCGGCCGATGGCGACACGGTGGGCGAACTCGCGCGCTCGCTGCACACGCGCACGCCTTTCAGCATCGGCAAGTCCACCCTGCTGCGTTTTGACCTGGACAAGGCCGTGCGCAGCGCCGGCAAGGAGCACGCCGGCCAGACGCCGCTGGATTCGGTCAACGGCCAGCTCGACACGCAGAACACGCCGCAGGGCATGGTGGTCAGCTACACCAATCTCAAGGCCACCTCGGGCTCATTGAGCGCCTCGGGCCAGGCCAAGGTCGCCAACCGCCAGATCGAGGCCGAGTTCGCGGTCGACCTGGTGGACGGCATCGTCGGCGTCCCGCTCAGCGTCAGCGGCCCGCTCGACAACGTCAAATTCTCGGTGCCCAACAGCGCCATCGCGGGCGCCGTGGTCGGCACGGCCGTGCTGCCGGGCGTGGGCACGGCCATAGGTGCGCGCATAGGGGCTACGCTGGGAAAAATTTTCAGCCCCGGGCCGGCAACGCCCGCATCCGCGCCGCCGCCCGCGCGCGCGGCCAAGCCCGCCACAAGCCGATAAGCTTTGCGTGGGATGGGAGACCCCGGCGCGTGCCAGGCCTTTGGCGGGCTCCTCGCGGGCCGCAAGCGTAGAATCGTCCGCGGATTCCGCGTGCCGTTTGTAAGCCCTCGCTTTTGCACAGGTTTGCCACGGCAACGGTCCTGCCTCCCTCATCTAGGACCCTGACATGCCCCAGCCGCTCTCCGCCGTACCCACGCCACTGGAACGCGCGCTTGACCAGAACGAGTCCGTGAAAGACACCGTGGAACAGTCGGCCGCCGAACTGCTGGTGATCAATACAGTGCTCAAACAGGAGATCCCGCCCGACGTGCAAAACGGCGAGGTGGCCCAGGCGCTGGAAAAAACCGATGCGCTGGAAACCCGCATCCAGGAGTCCGCCGAAGACCTGGCCCAGGTCAACGAGGTGCTGGAGCAGCAAATCGACGAGCGCGCCGACCTGGAGCGCGAACTCAGGGCCACCAAGGCCGCCCTGGCCAAGGCGACGGGGCAAGCTCAGGCCAAATAAGGCAGCGGCCCACGCGGCCTGTCCCTGATTTCCCGGTCGTTAAACGGTTTATCAGGGTTTTTACCTAGAATCCATTACACTCCGGTGCTTCCGCTGCCGGCCCGCGCTTTTGCGCCGGGCCGCAGCCAGTTGTTCACCCCCAAGGCCACACGGCCTTGTTCTTCCGGCTTCACGGCCGTCCCCTGGAGATTCTTCGCGATGTTTCGCCGCCGCTTCCTTTCGCTCGCCCCTCAAATGGCTGCCCTTGCCGCCGCCCCCGCTTTTATCCGCAATGCCTATGCCCAGGACGGCCTGAGCGCCAAGGCCGTCACCATAGGCAGCACGGGCGCGACCAGCGGCCCGCTGGCCGGTGTCGGCGCCGAGCTCAAGCTGGGCGTGGACGCGGCCATGGGCCAGATCAATGCCAAGGGCGGCGTGAACGGCCGCATGCTGCAGTTCCAGATGATGGACGATGCCTATGTGCCGCAGCGCAGCGCCGACAACGTCAAGAAAATGATAGGCGACGGCAGCATTTTTGCCCTGATGTCCTGCGTGGGCACGCCCAACAACACCGCCATCGTGCCGCTGATTGAAGAGTCCAACCTGCCTTATGTCGGCCCGCGCTCGGGCGCTTCCTCGCTGCGCAAGCCCGGCATGCGCAACGTCTTCCATGTGCGCGCCAGCTTCACCGACGAAACCCAGCGCCTGGTGCAGCGGATCGTGAGCATGGGCATCAAGGACCTGGCCGTCGTCTACCTGGACAACGACTACGGCAAGGAGGTGGTGCTCGACGTCAATCGCGCGCTGCAGGTGCAGGGCGCCAAGGCCGCCGCGACGGTGGCGCTGGCCGTTGACGGCAAGAACCTCAATGAGGTCGTGAACCAGGTCGTCGCGGGCAAGCCCGGCGCCGTGCTGCTGGGCACCGCGGGCTCGGTGTCCGTCGGCCTGATCAGCGCGCTGAAGAAGGCTTCGCCCATGCTGCCGATCGCGGGGCTGAGCGTCACGCTGTCGGGCGAGGGCATCAAGGCGCTGGGCGCGGCCGGCACCGGCCTGGCGCTGACCATGGTGTTCCCCGATCCCTACCGTGCCAAGCTGCAGGTGGTGCGTGATTACCAGGCCGCCATGCGCGCCATCGGCCAGCAGGAGTTCTCACTCGGCAGCCTGGAGAGTTATATCAACACCCATGTCATGGCCGAGGGCCTGGAGCGTGCCGGCCGCGACGTGACGCGCGCCAAGCTGCGCAGCGCGCTGGCCGGCCTGCAGAAGTTCGACCTGGGCGGCTTCAGCGTCGACTATGCCGCGCCGCCGTTTGCGGGTTCGAAGTTTGTGGAGCTGGGCGTGCTGGGCGCCGGCGGCCGTTTCATCGGCTAAACGGTCAAGTCTCCGATAAAAAGCCCCGGCGGGTACATCACCCACCGGGGCTTTTTTGTGGGGGCCGACTCAGTGTTTGCGGTTAAGCAGCGCGTACAGCAGGATGGCACCGAAGGTCGCCGTGCCTATGCCGCCCAACGCGAACTGGCCGAAGCGCAGCGTGAAGTCGCCCGTGCCCAGCACCAGCGTGATGGCCGCGACGATCAGGTTTTTGTTGTCCGAGAAGTCGACCTTGTTGTCCACCCAGATCTTGGCGCCGGCCACGGCGATCAGGCCGAACACCACAATGCTCACGCCGCCCATCACCGGCAGCGGGATGGCCTGGATCAGCGCGCCGAACTTGGGGCTGAAGCCCAGCAGCACCGCGATCAGCGCCGCCACCACAAAAACGGCCGTCGAGTAGATCTTGGTCGCGGCCATCACGCCGATGTTTTCCGCGTAGGTCGTCACGCCCGTGCCGCCCGCGCCGCCCGAGACCATGGTGGCCACGCCGTCGCCGATAAAGGCCCGGCCCATGTAGACGTCCAGGTTCTTGCCGGTCATGGCCGTCACCGCCTTGATGTGGCCCAGGTTTTCGGCCACCAGGATGATGGCCACCGGCGCGATCAGCAGCATGGCGCTGGCGTTGAACACCGGCGTGGTAAAGCCCGGCAGGCCGAGCCAGGCCGCGCCGGCGATGCCCGAAATGTCTATGGGCTTGCCCAGGCCCAGGCCGTTGGTGAGCACCGCGTAAATCACGCTGGCCACGATCAGGCCGACCAGGATCAAGAGGCGCTGCACCATGCCGCGCGTCATCACCGCCACCAGCGCCACGCTGACAAAAGTCACCAGCTGCATCCACGCATCGAAATTGCCGGCCGCCATGTTCTTGACCGGGATGCCGGCCAGGTTCAGGCCTATCACCGCCACCACCGCGCCCGTGACCACGGGCGGCATGAAACGCTCTATCCAGCCCGTGCCTATGGCCTGCACCACCACGCCTATCAGTGTGTAGAGCGCGCCGCAGGCGATGATGCCGCCCAGCGCCACGCCCAGGTTGGCGTTGGGCCCCTTGCCCCCGTAAGCCGTGGCGGCGATCACCACGCCAATGAAGGCAAAGCTCGAGCCCAGGTAACTGGGCACCTTGCCGCCGGTCACGAGGAAAAAGATCAGCGTGCCTATGCCGCTCATCAGGATGGCGATGTTGGGGTCAAAGCCCATCAGGATGGGCGCCAGCACGGTGGCGCCGAACATCGCGATCACGTGCTGCACGCCCATGACCGCGGTCTGCGGCCAGGGCAGGCGTTCATCGGGGCCTATGACCCCGCCTTGCTGCAGTACCGCGCTGCTTTTTTCCGTCCAGTCCAGCATTCCCATCATGTCTCCTCTGTATAAAAAGTGAGGCAATGCTAGGGGGAATGCACGCGCCGCACAAGGGCGGGTGCGTCGCGCAGGCGCCGCTCAGGCCAGGAAGGCAGCCACTTCGCGCAGCACTTGCTCGTCCTTGAGGATCTTGCGGTGGCCCAGGCCCTCGGTCGCGATGAGGCGCGCGCCGGCAATCGCCTCGCTGTAGGCCACGCCGTCGGCGAAGCGGTTGATGCTGTCGTGGCGGTCATGCACCACCAGCGTGGGCAGGCTGATGCGCGGGCCGACCGCGGCGGGCTCGAACTGCGGCATCAATATGCCTTCGCGCGCTTCTATGCGCCGCTGCATGGCCGCGCGCGTCGCCTCGCGCAGGCCGAACACATGCGCGAACAGCCGTGTGTATTCCAGCGGCGAGGCCGGTGGCGCCAGCAGCACCAGGCGGCCGGCCGCCAGCCCGCGGCTGGCCGCATATGCGCCGGCATTGGCTGACAGCGAATGCGCCACTACCGCGCGCAAGGTGTGGCCCTGTTGCAGCAGCCGCGCCGTCACGTACTCCAGTACACGCGCGAACTGCGGCAGGTTGCTGACCGAGCCGCCGCTGCGGCCGTGCGCCGGCATCTCGACGATCACGGGGCGCAGGCCCTGCGCGCTGAGCTTGTCGGCCAGTGCCAGCATCTGCCCGGCGTGGCCGCCCCAACCGTGCACCAGCAGCACCACCGGGCCGTGCGGTGCGACGGGGCGCGAGTACAGCGTGAGGCTGGCATCTTCAAACGGCCATTGTTCGATGTGCCAGTCGGGGCTCCAGCCGCGGCGCCGGCTGATCCACTTGGGCGGCAGCGGCGTGCCGAACAGCCGGTAGGCCGCGCGCACGGCCAGCGCCGGCCACAGCTGCTGCGAAGCGCCCAGGCCCCAGCGGAAGATGCGCGTCAGGGGGCTGGCGTTGTAAAAGGCCGTGGTGGCCTGCAGGGAGGTGCGTGTCATGGTGTCGTGCTCCGCGGTTTCAGTACCAGATCCAGTCTTCGTTGCTGCGCGGCAGGCTGCGCAGCGAAGCCAGGGCCGCCGTGACGGCGCGAGCGCCAAAAAATATGCCTAGGGCAATGATCAGGATCAACATGATTTCCTCATTTCTCCGCACAATCGTGCGAAATTAAAAGTTACCCAAACACTGAAAAAGGCATTGCTGCCCCTTTCGCCTTCTCTTGTCTCTTATTTGTTGGTGACTGCCTCGGTCTGGTAGCTCTTTATCAGGCGCTCCCAGGATGCCTGAGCCCGTTCGGCCGCGCGGGGGTCGCGCAAAAAACGGGCATCGTGCAGCAGCCCCATGGCGATGCTGCTGATTTCCATGACCAGCTGCTCCGCATCGGTGTCGGCCTTCAAGTGGCCGGCTTCCACCGCCTGCAGCACGGTGCGCCGCAAGGCGGCGCGCCAACGGGTGATCTCGCTGAACAGCGCATCGCGCAGTTCGCCCTCGCGGTCGTCCAGCTCAAAGGCGCCCGCCGTATAAATGCAGCCCGACTTGGCCTCGACATCGCGCGTGCGCACGATCCAGCGCTGCACAATCGCCTCCAGGCGCGGCAGGCCCTTGGGCTGCTGCATGGCGGGCACAAACACATCGGCGATAAAACGCCGGCCGAATTCTTCAATGACGGCTTTCTGCAAGGCCTCGCGCGAGCCTATGCGCGAGAACACGCCGCTTTTGGAAAGCCCGATGCGGTCAGCCACCGCCTGCAAGGTGATGGCCTCCAGGCCGTCCGCCGCGGCCAGGTCTATGCCCGCGCCAATGATGGCGGCGCGGGTCATTTCACTTTTCTGGGTTTTGGCGTCCATGGCGCAAATATTAGCACGATTGTGCGAAAGTGTAATCCCCTGTCTGGGGACGGGTTTTTGCGCCTGCCTGGCCTCAGGCCCGGCGCTTGCGCGCCGCAGCCGGGCTTTTGGGCAGCAGGCCCACGGCCGCCCTGGCCAGGGCATCGGCTTCGCGGTTGCGGTGGCGTGGTATCCACACCAGCCGCGCCGCCGGGAAAGACCGCAGCATAGCGCGAACCTCGCCAAACAGCGGGGCCAGGCGCAAAAAAGGCTCCACGGCGGTTCCCGCGAGTTGCTCCACGACCACGCTGTTGTCGCAGTGGATCAGCAGCTCGGTCGCCCCGCGCTGCCTGGCCTCCTGCAGCGCCGCCATCAGCGCGCGCAGTTCCGCCTCGTTGTTGCAGCCCCGGCCCTCCGCCAGCGTGGACAGCGCGTGGCGCGTGCCGTCGGGTGCCGTGAGCACCGCGCCCAGGCCCATGCGGCCCGGGTTGGGCACGGCGCTGCCGTCGCAGTGAATCGTCCAGGCTGGGTCGGTCAATCAATACTTTCTGGCGTGGGGCGGCATGCGGCCGCCAGCCAATATACGCGACGGCCCCTTCGCGGCCGGCCGCGTTCGCCCGACTTGGTTTATGGTTGTGCCCATGTTCCAGATACGCCACTACCAGAACTGGTTGCAGGCCACACGCGGCCTGTCATTCGACAACTATGAGGCGCTGTGGCGCTGGTCGGTGACCGACATAGACGCCTTCTGGCAAAGCATCTGGGATTACTTTGAGGTCCAGTCGCCCACGCCGCATACGGCCGTGCTGGGCCGGCGCGCCATGCCGGGCGCCGAATGGTTTCCCGGCGCGCAGGGCAATTACGCGCGGCAGGTGTTCCGCCATGCGGCCGCCGCCGAGGCGGCCGGTGTGCCCGCCATCCTGAGCCATGGCGAAGCCAGCCTCGCCAAGGGCGAGCCGGCGCGCCAACTGGGCTGGGCCGAGCTGCGCCGGCAGTCGGCCTCGCTGGCCTTGCACCTCAAGGCGCAGGGCGTTCAGCCCGGCGACCGCGTGGCCGCCTACCTGCCCAACACGCCCGAGACCATGGTGGCTTTTCTGGCGACAGTCAGCCTGGGCGCCGTCTGGAGCGTCTGCGCGCCCGACATGGGCACGCCCGCCGTGCTGGACCGCTTTCGCCAGATAGCACCCAAGGTGCTGATCGCCTGCAACGGCGTGCACTACGGCGGGCGCGATATGGCGCGCGACCAGGCTGTGGTCGAACTCGTCGCGGCCCTGCCCAGCGTCACGCATGTGCTGATCCACGAGATCCTCCCGTCTTCGGGCCTGCCGGCCGGCCGTGCGAACTTCGCGCAGGCCATTGCGCGCGATGACGAACAAACCGCGGCCTTCGAACCGCTCTGGCTGCCCTTTGAGCATCCGCTGTGGATTGTGTATTCCAGCGGCACCACCGGCCTGCCCAAGCCCATCGTCCACGGCCACGGCGGCGTGGCGCTCGTGGGGCTGGCGCTGCTGCGCCTGCATAACGACCTGGCGCCCAGCCATGCCGAGCCGGCGAAGCCGGAACGCTTCCACTGGTACAGCTCCACGGGCTGGATCATGTGGAATGTGCAGGCCGCCAGCCTGCTCAACGGCACCACCTGCTGCATTTACGACGGCAACCCGGCCGGCACGAACAAGGACCAGCCCGACTGGACCACGCTGTGGCGTTTTGTCGCGAACACCGGCGCGACTTTTTTCGGCGCCGGTGCGGCCTTTTTTGCCAACTGCATGAAGGCCGGCATAGACATCGCGCAATGCGGGGACCTGGGCCGCTTGCGCACCCTGGGCACCACGGGCTCACCGCTCAGCGAAGACACGCAGCGCTGGGGGACAGCGCAGTTTGCCAAGCTTGGAAACCCCGATATCTGGTGGTGCAATATCTCAGGGGGCACGGACTTCGCCGGCGCATTTATAGGCGGCAACCGCGAGCTGCCCGTGGTCCCCGGCGAAATGCAATGCCGTATCCTGGGCTGCGCCGTCGAAGCCTGGAACGACAAGGGTGAATCCGTGGTCGATGAAGTCGGTGAACTGGTCTGCACCCAGCCCTTGCCCTCCATGCCGCTGTATTTCGTCGGTGACAAGGACAATCAGCGCTACCTCGCGAGCTACTTCGATACCTACCCCGGCGTCTGGCGCCACGGCGACTGGCTCAAGGTCACGCGCTCGGGCGCTTGCATCATTTATGGCCGCAGCGATGCCACCATCAACCGCCACGGCCTGCGCATGGGCACCAGCGAGCTTTACAGCGCCATCGAGGCCCTGCCCGAGGTGCTGGACTCCATGGTGGTCGACCTCGAATACCTGGGCCGCGAAAGTTATATGCCGCTCTTCGTGGTGCTGCGCCCCGGCCATGTATTAGACGAAGCGATGAAGGCCAAACTCAACCAGGCCGTCAAGACCGCGCTGTCGCCGCGTTTTGTGCCTAATGAGATTTTTGCCGTGTCCGAAATCCCGCGCACGCTCTCGGGAAAAAAGCAGGAGCTGCCGATCAAGAAGCTCTTGCTGGGCCAGCCGCTGGAGAAAGTCGTGAATCGTGACGCCATGGCCAACCCCGCTTGCCTGGACTGGTACGTGGACTTCGCGCGCCGGCGTGCCGCAAACGGCGATTCGCGGGCTTGAATTGGGAGGGTGTTACACCCGAGAGCGCAACCACTGCGCCAAGTCCACCATGACCCGTAAGCCCACAGGCGACACCGCCGTGAAATGGATGCAGGCATGAATGGCCTCGGGGTAGTGCCGGTGCGCCACCTCTACGCCCGCCGCGGCCACGCGCTGCGCGAGGGCGTGGCCTTCGTTGCGCAGCGGGTCATGGCCCATGGTCGCCACCCAGGTGGCGGGCAGGCTGGCCAGGCCGCCTGAGTCGAGCAGGGCAAAGTCGGGATGCTTCTGTGCACCCGCCTGCCCGCCCAGGTAGCTGGCCATAAACCATTGCATCACGCCCATGCTGAGGAACTTGCCTTCGTTCTCGGGGTAAGACGCGCTGGGCTGGTCGGGATGCTGCGCCACCGGGTAGATCAGGCCCAGGGCGCGCACGGCGCTGGCCTTTACGCGGCGCGCTGCCACCAGCGCGAGCTGCGCACCGGCGCTGTCGCCGGCCACCGCGATACGGCCCGCATCACCGCCCAGCGCGCCGGCATTCAGCAGCACCCAGCGCAGGGCGGCCTCGACGTCGTCCGGCGCGGCGGGGAAAGGGTGCTCGGGCGCCAGCCGGTAGTCCACTGCCACCACCAGCATGCCGGCGTGGTAGCACAGCGTGCGGCAGACCTTGTCATGGGTCTCCAGGTCGCCGATCACAAAACCGCCGCCATGCGCGTACAGCAGCACGGGCCAGGGGCCGGCGATGTCGGGGCTGTACACGCGAAGGCGCAGCGGGCCGCCCGGCCCGGGGATGCTGCTGTCACTCACTTTGCCTATGGCCGGGGCCGGCAGGCCCAGGGTGTCGGCCAGCTCGCGGTACACCTGCCGCGCGATGGCGGGGGGCAGGCTTTCCAGCGGCGGGTTGCCTTGCGCGGCGGCCTGGGCCAGAAAGCCGGCCAGCGCGGTATCCATGGGGGCCGTCTCGAGCACGGTGGGGATGGCAGGTGTGGTCATTACAGTCCTTCGCAGTTCACAGTTGCAGTACAAGGGCCAGCGCGGAACCGGCTTTGCCGGGCCGCAGGCGCTTCGGGGGGTTATCTGAGTAGCTTGCCGTCGCGAGCCCGCATGCCGATCTCGACATGGTCCGAGGCGTGGTGCCGCTCTTTTCCAAACAGCAGCCTGACGCCACCCAGGTCCAGCGCGCCCAGACTCTCGATCGCCTCGCCCAGGCGCTGGCCGTCGGCGCGCGGGCTGGCACGGCGCAAGGCCTCGGTGCAGACGCGCAGGTTCAGGTAGGACTCCAGGCCCTCGAAGGTCAGCGCCTCGGGGCCTATGAAGGCGTCGGCATCGCGCTCGAGTTCGCGCACGATGGGCAGGCGGGCTACTTCGGGATTCGGCACCACGCTGGTGTAGCCCACCAGCCGGTTGCGAAACAGCCGCGTGAGCTGCGTGAGCCCCGCCGTCGACAAGGTGGCGACGGTGGACGGCGCGCTGTCATAGGCCGAGGCCGGCAGCCGGCCCAGCGCATCGAGCACCTCGTTGCCCAGGTTCAGCACCAGGGCTTGCGGCGCGGCTTTGGCGATGTCCTGGAAGGCCTTGTCGATGGTCTCCAGGCGCGTGTCTGCCGTGATGCGCGTGAGCTGCCGGCTCTTGCCCTGCAAAGCCGCCGTCAAGGCCTCGGTGCGCGCCGGCTCGGAGTCGTCAGCCAGCAGCACCACCTTTGAAACGCCAATCGATGCCAGCTGGCGCGCCAGTGCCTCGGCCTCCCTGGCATCGTCCGGCCGCAGGCTGAACACATGGCGAACCTCGGGGGCGCGAAGGGCCAGCGCGCCCGACATGGGGCCGACCAGCGGCACACGCAGCTCGCGCGTGGCCTGGGCCGCCTCCAGGCAGGCCCGCTCGCCCAGGCAGTTCACGATCAGCGCAGCCTTGTGCTGGCGCACCAGGCTGCGCAGGTTGGCGGCCACACGCCGGCTGTCGCCGCCGTCGTCCAGCGTCACCAGTTCCACGGGGCGCCCGAGGATGCCACCCGACGCGTTGACGCGCTCCACATGCGCGCGGGCGCCGGCCAGCACACGGTTGGCGACCGGAAAGCCCGCGCCGGTCAGCGGCAGCGATTGCCCGATGACAATGGGCTCGGGCGCGGCCCGGCTGGCCATGCAGGCGCTGAGCAGCACCGCAGCGGCCAGCAGTGTGCGCCGGCTCATGCCGGCACACCCGCGCCGGCCGGCTGGGGGCTGGCGAAGGCCGGGGCCGGCCGCAGCAGGAAGTAGGCCAGTGCCGGCAGCAGCACCAGCGCCCCCACCATGTTCCACACAAACATAAAGGCCAGCAGGATGCCCATGTCGGCCTGGAACTTGATCGGCGAAAAAGCCCAGGTGCCCACGGCCAGCGCCAGCGTGATGCCGGTGAGCAGCACCACGCGGCCGGTGAACTGCAGCGCATGGTGGTAGGCGTCGGACAGGCTGGCGCCTTCGCGCATGCGGGCCAGCGTGATGCTGAGCACATACAGCGCATAGTCCACGCCTATGCCCACACCCAGCGCAATGACCGGCAAGGTGGCAACCCTGACGCCCATGCCCAGGCCCACCATCAGCGCCTCGCACAAAATCGAAGTCAGCACCAGCGGCAGCACCGCCACCACCACCGCGCGCCAGGAGCGGAAGGTGATCCAGCACAGGATGACCACCGCCGCATACACCCACAGCAGCATTTCGCGCATGGCCTTGCCCACCACGATGTTGGTGGCGGCCGCAATGCCGGCGCTGCCCGCCGCGAGCTTGAAGCTGACATCGGAGGTGTTGTTGACGGCCGCGAAGCGCTCCACGCCGTCCACCACGCCGGCCAGCGTTTCGGCCTTGTGGTCTTTCAGGTAGACATAGAGGGCCAGAAAGGAGCAGCTCTGGTTGAAGAGCTCGCGCGGCGCGCGCGTCTGCACGCCGCCCAGCGCGCCTTCGTTGGGCAGCAGCTCAAACCATTTGAAGTTGCCCTCGTTGTAGCCCACCATGGCCAGCTTGGACAGCGCGGCCATGGAGTTGGTGGATTCCACGCCGGGCAGCTGTTCAAGCCGCCAGGCCAGGGCATCGACCTTGGCCAGGGTTTCATAGGCCGTGCATTTGTCCGCGGGCGTGGTCACCATCACCGTCAGGATGTCGGCGCTGGCCGCGTAGTGGGCGATCTGGTAGGCGTTGTCCTGGTTGTAGCGTGAGCCGGGCCGCAGTTCGGAGGCGCCCGCATCCAGGTCGCCGATTTTGAGGTGCAGGCTCACGGCATAGCCGCCCGCGGCCATCAGCGCCGCGACCACCACGGCCGCCGTGGCCCAGCGTTTTTGCGTGAAATGGTCCAGCAAGGCCCACAGCCATGAACGCCGGCCTTGCTGTCCCTGTTGCTCGGTCTCCTGGCGCAGGCTGCGCGCCGCGGCGGCCGGCGCCACGCCCGCATAAGACAAAAGGATGGGCAGCAGCACCAGGTTGCTGAAGATCAGCACCGCCACACCTATGCTGGCGATCAGCGCCAGGTCCTGGATGACCTTGATCTGGATGATGACCAGCACCGCGAAGCCCACGGCATCGCAGAGCAGGGCGGTCAGGCCGGCCACGAAGAGGCGCCGGAAGGTATAGCGCGCGGCCACCACGCGGTGTGTGCCGCGGCCTATGTCCTGCATGATGCCGTTCATCTTCTGCGCGCCGTGGCTCATGCCGATGGCAAACACCAGAAAGGGCACCAGCACCGAATACGGGTCGAGCTCGTAGCCCAGCAGCGCCAGCAGGCCGAACTGCCAGACCACCGCCACCAGCGAGCAGGCCACCACCAGCGCGGTGCTGCGCTTGCAGCGGGTGTAGCCGTAGAGCACCACGGTGGTAATGGCCAGGGCCAGCAGGAAAAACAGCAGTACCTGGTGCAGGCCTTCGATCAGGTCGCCCACCACCTTGGCGAAACCGGTCACGCGGATCTGCAGCGTGTCGCTGCCGTACTTGGCGCGCAAGGCCTCGATCTGGCGCGACAGCTCGCCGTAGTCCAGCGCCTGGCCGGTCTCGGGGTTGCGGTCCAGCAGGGGCACAAACACGATGCTGGACTTGAAGTCGCCCGCCACCAGCTGGCCGATCTCGCCCGAGCGCTCGACGTTGGCGCGCAGCCCGGCCAGGCTCGCGGGCGAGCCGTCATAGGCGTCGGGGATCACCGGCCCGCCGTCCAGGCCTTCCTCGGTCACCGCCACCCAGCGCGTGTTGGAGGTCCACAGCGACTTCATGAAAGGCCGGTCCACGCCGGGCAGCAAAAAGATCTCGTCGTTGACCTTTTGCAGCGCGTCGAGGTAGGCCTTGTCGAAGATGGTGCCCTGTCTGGCCTCCACCACCAGCCGCAGCGCATTGGCCTGCCCGCCCAGGTCGGCCTTGTGGGCCAGGTAGTTGACGATGTAAGGGTGGCCCGTGGGAATGGTTTTTTCAAAACTCGCGTTGAGCCGCAGCTTGGTGGCCTGCCAGCCCAGCAGCAGGGTGAGCAGCACGCAGACGGCCATGACCCAGGGCCGGTGATTAAAAAAGACGCGCTCGAGCAGGGTGCCCGAGCGCGTGTCGAAATCCTCCAGCCGCGCAACGACGGGTTGGGCGGGCTGGAGATCAGGAGAGGAAGCGGAGGAGGAATCGGCGTGCATAACGTTGAGGGAGCTTTTTTTTCAGTGGGCAGGCAGTTGCACGCGCCGCATGCCGCGCAGGCTGGCCAGCACCAGGGCGCCGTCGGCGGCCAGCGCGGCGCCGGAAACCGGCACGGCTTCGCGCGCCGGGATGCGCTTCAAGGCGGGGCCGTTCTCGGCGCCCAGCAAGGCGTCACCGGCCTGGCTCAGCAGCACAAAGCCGCCGTCCGGCAAGGCCAGGCCGGCGCCGACGGCCATGGGCACACCGGTGTCCAGCTTGTCCCAGTGCTGCCCTTCATCGCCGGAGCGGTAAGCCGTGCCGCGCAGGCCGTAGGCCACCAGGGTGCCGCCGCGTGTCTGCAGCAGGCCGAAAAAACTGCCCTTGTAGGGCGAGGCCAGCGCGCTGAAGCTGGCGCCGCCGTCGCTGGAGCGCAGCAGCAGGCCCTGCTCGCCGGCAACCACCAGCGTGCGGCCGCGCGCGCGCACGCCGTAGAGGTGCAGGCTTTTCGGGTTCGGCAGCCGCGGCCCCAGCGCCGTCCAGCTCTTGCCGCCGTCCGTGGTGGCAAACATCAGGTTGTAGGCGCCCACGGCAAAGCCGCGATGGGCGTCCATGAATTCCAGGTCAAAAAACGGTTTGTCCGCGCCTTCTTCGAGCAGGCGCTGGGCCTGCGCCATGGCGCCAGCGTCGCCCGTGCGCTGCGCGGCCTGCTTCACGAGTTCTGCCGCCTGCACGCCATCGAGCTGTTTGTGCCAAGTGGCGCCGGCGTCGTCGCTGCGCAGGATGACGCCCAGGTGGCCGGCGGCCCAGCCGGTGCGCGCATCGGCAAAACACACGGCCGCCAGGCTGGCCTGCACCGGCACCTGCGCCTGTCGCCAGCTCGCGCCGTGGTCGTCCGACAGCAGCACCGTGCCGCGCTCGCCGACGGCCACCAGCCGGTCGCCGGCCCGCGCCACGGCCAGCGTGGCCGCGCCCAGTGCCTTGGGCGTGAGCAGGGCGGCCTGCGACAGCACGGCCGGCGTGCCGGCGGCCCATGCGGGGGCCATGGCCGCGGCGCCGCCCAGCAAGCCCGCCAGGGCGGCCTGCCGGCGCGTGACTCCGTCCATCAGCGCGCGCCTTCGCTGGAGAGGGATTCGGCGCTGAAGAAGGAGCGCGGAATCGGCGGCTGCACCTCGTACTGCTTGGGCAGTTCGTTGGAAGCCATGTTCAGGTAGTAGGCGCCGGTCTGCATGTCATAGCCGCCCCACAGCACGACGTTGCTCACGGCCGGGATGTCCGGCGCCGTCAGCATCAGCGCGTAGTTGGTGCGCCAGAGCTGGCCCTTGGCGTCCCAGCCGTCGAACAGCGCGATCTGCCAGGAATCCTCGTCGATGTAGTACTTGCGCTTGGGCACCACGTGGCGCTTGCCGGCCGCCAGCGTGGCCTCGACTTCCCAGACGCGGTGCAGCTCCCAGCGCACCTGCGCGGGGTTCAGCGTGTTGGGCGTCACCAGGTCCTCGATCTTCGCGGAGGCGGCGCGGTTGTTGTTGTAGGGGATGTAGATTTCCTTCTTGCCCACCAGCTTGAGCTCGTGTTTGTCGATGGGGCCGAACAAGGTGAAGGCCTCATCGAACAGCCCTATGCCGGAGGTCACCGAGTCGGGCGTGTCGTAGGCCACCGAAGGCGCCTTGCGCACGCGGCGCTGGCCCACCAGGTACTGCCACAGGCCGCGCGGCGCGGCTTCGGAGACGCCGTCGAGCGCCAGGATGGCCTCGCCCGCCTTGGAGCCCGGCGCGTTGACCACCAGCTTGCCGTACTGGTAGTAGCCGTCGAACTTCTCGGCGCTGCCGTCCTTGTCGTAGAAAGCCTGGCGTATGGTCTGCGTGCCGCCCGAGGCCATGGTGCGTTTGCCGTCGGAGGTCACCACCCACACGCGCATGGGCATGGAGAAATTGCCGCCGCGCCAGGCCGTGCGCTGGTTCCACATGGCTTCATAACCGTCCTTGGGAATGGGAAACGGTATGCCGCCGAAAGCGCCTTCCATGCCGTAGCCGCCTTCAATCGTCTTGGCCCGGGTGGCGTTCTTGAAGGTGTTGTCGTACACCGACTGCGGCGCCGCCGCCGTGCGGTGCGTGGGATAGACGTCGATCCGAAAGTCGGGGTACTTCTTCATCAGGGCCTGCACGCCGTCAGTCAGCTTGTCGGCATGCTGCGCCATGTTTTTGGCGTTGATCGACAGGAGGGGTTTTTCGCTGGGGTAAAGGTCGGGCCGGGCGTCGCCGTTCCTGTAGCCCGGCGTGGCCTTGGTCAGGCCCCCTTCCCAGGGCGGAATGCTGCCGTCCTTGTTGCCGGCTTTTTCGGCGCCCATGGGGGTCAGGGTGGATTTGAGCCTGGCGGCCTCTTCGGCGGTGACGCCGGCCTGGGCGGACATGGCGCCGGCCAGCAGGGCTGCCATGAGCAAGGAATGTTTTGCGGTCTGCTTCATGATGGTTGTCTCGATGTGTTGTCGGGTGGGGTCAGAACGTGCGGGAAGCGGTGAAGGAAACGTAGTTGCGGTCTTTCAGGCTTTGGCCGTAGGACAGCATGCGGGTGGGCGTGCTCGGGTCGGTGACGGTCAAGGTGTTTTCCTTGCCGAAGAAGGCCGTGTAGTTCAGCGCGAAGTTCCAGACGTTCTGGTACTTGCCCTTGATGCCTATGCTCACGTCGCCCGCCTTGCTGGCGCCGCCGGCGAAGTTGATGACCGCCGAGGAGCGGCCGCCGAAGTTGTAGCCCAGGCCCAGCGGGATGGACAGGTCCAGGCCGGGCAGCACCTGGAAGTACTGCGGCTCAAAAATCATGCGGAAGGCCGCCGCGTCGCGCGTGGCATTCGGGTCCAGCCCGCCGAAGCCGACGGCGCTGGGGTTTTTGCTCACGCTCAGCAGCCGGTTCCAGGCCAGCTCCGCCACCAGCGCGCCGCCGTCCCACAGGCTGGACTTGTTGAGCACATAAATGCCCGAGAGGTTGATGTGCGCCGTCCTGCCGGTGGCATAGCAGGGGTTGGCGGGCGAGCCGTCGCAGTTGGCCGGCGGCATGAAGGGCGCACCGCCCAGCACGGCCGGGTCGCTGGCCAGCGGCGCGTTGCTGCGCAGCGAGCCTTCGAGCGCCCAGTTGAGCTGGCCTATCGACGAGGTGACGCTGGCGCCTATGGTTTTGATGCCCTTGGCATAGACGTTGTGCACATTGCCGTTGATCAGGTCGAACACCGGGACGGCCGGGGTCTTGTCGTTGTAGCGCGCCGCGTACAGGCCGAACTCATAGTTGCTGCCGGCCGGCGCCCAGCGCAGCTGCGCGCCGAACTGGCCGCTGTCGCCCGGCTTCTGGTCGCGGCTGGTGTCGGTGGGCAGCACCGGGCCGCCCAGGTAGACGCGGCCGCCGCCTATGTAGTCCTGGTTGGAGAAATAGCTGCCGACCCCGGGGATCTTGCTGGGCCGCCACTTGAGCTGGTAATAGCCGCCCAATGTCAGGCCCTCGGCCACCTGCAGCGTGCCGGATATCTGCTCCACCGGCAGCAGCACTTCCTTGAACTGCCAGTTCGGCACCGAGACGATCTTGGCGATGTCCACCGGGCCTTGCGCGTTGGCGATGCCGTTCTGGCCGAAGAACACGCTCTCGCCGTACTGCAGCGCGTGTTTGCCCACGCGTATCGAGGCCGGCATGCTGCCGATGGAGCCCTTGCCCCAGACAAAGGCATCGAGGAATTCGTCGCCGCGGCCGTGCTGGTCCCGGGTCGCGGGCACAAACTGGTTGGCGGGCTGGCCCGCGAAGTTGCTGACGCCGGCCGTGCCGTCGTTGGCATTGGCGCGCAGGTATTGCGAGTCGTACCAGGCCGAGTGGCTGATGCGCAGGCCCCAGTTGCTGCGGCTGTAGTCGAACTCGGTCAGCAGGTCGGCGCGGTTGGAGATCAGGCCCTTCTTGAAGTTGAGGTCGCCGTCGTTCTCGTTGGTCACGCCGCCGTCGCCGCGGGCGGCCGGCGAGGTCAGCAGTGCGGACGGATCCTTGAGCCGCCAGGCCAGGCTGTACTTGGGCGTGAAGTCCAGCCGGATCTTGGTGTCGGGGTCGGCGGACTCCAGTTCAAAGGCATGGGCCGGCAGCACGCAGGCCAGGCCGCAACTCAGCGCCAGGGTGCTGAGCCGGAAGGGGGTGAATAACTTGGTCATGATTTTTGTCTCCTCGTGGTGTGTCGTTGTGGTCGTTGTTGCGGCTGCCCTCGCAGCCGCTGTGTGCGTGTCGGATGCCGTCAGATATAGGTGGAGGCCAGGCCGCCGTCGACGGGGATGTTGGCGCCGCTGACCCAGCGCGCGGCATCGCCGCACAGCCAGGCCACCACGGGCGCGATCTCGTCGGCAAAGCCGGGGCGCAGCATGCGGTGGGCATCGGCCTGGACGCGCTCCTGGCCCAGCATGGCCACGAAGTCGCCCAGGATGGGTGTGAACACCGGGCCGGGCGCCACGCAGTTCATGCGCACGCCTTTGCCGAGGAACCACTCCTGCGACTGCACGGCGTTCCAGACGATCAGCGCTTCCTTGAAATACTGGTAGCAGGTCGTTTGCGGCACCGGGTGGGCGCGCAGCCATGCCGCGCCGGCTTCAAACCCCTTGGCCGCCGCGAGTTCCTTGTGCAGGGCCAGGCGCTGCGGCCATTCGGCGCCCAGGATGGAGGCCACGTTGATGATGCTGCCGCCGCGCGGCATGCGCGCCAGCACTTTTTCGGTCAAATGCCTGAGGCCCAGGTAGTTCACGCGGGCCACCAGCTCGCCGTCGGCCGTGCCCGGCACGCCGGCGATGTTGCACAGCGCATCGACCTGGGCCGGCAGCTGGGCCACGGCGGCATCTATGGCTTCGGCGGTGCCGAGGTCGGCTTTGATAAAACCGTCCAGCGTCAGGCTGGGGTCGTTGCGGTCCATGCCGATGACACGCGCGCCGTGGAAGCGCGCCAGCCTGGCGGTCTCGGCGCCTATGCCCGACGAGGTGCCGGTGATGACGATGGTTTTGCCTTGCAGGCTCATCAGGCTCATAAGGCCTCCGGGGTATGCGGATTCATGAAGCTCTCCTTGAAGTGGTGAAGTCGTGGGCTGAAGGTCCGGTTCAGAACGGGAACATGGGCGCGGTGTCCTTGATGGTCATCCACTGCCACTGCGTGTATTCCTCCCAGTCGGCCGGGCCGCCCACGCTGGTGCCGTTGCCCGCGATGCCGGGGCCGCCGAAGGGGTTGACGCAGTCGTCGTTGACGGTCTGGTCGTTGATGTGGACCATGCCGGCCTTGAGCTGTTGGCCCACAGCCATGGCGCGGCCCACGGAGCGCGAAATCACGGCGCAGGCCAGGCTGCCGGTGTTGTTGTTGGCCAGCGCCACCGCTTCCTCGTCGCTGCCGAAGCTGATGATGTTGGCCACCGGGCCGAAGGTTTCTTCGTCGAACACGCGCATGCCGGGCCTGACGCCGGACAGCACCGTCGGCTTGTAGAACAAGCCGTCATGGGTGCCGCCGGCTTCGAGCTTCGCGCCGGCCTTGATGCTGTCCTGCACGATGGCATGCACGCGGTCGCGCTGGCGCGCGTCGATCAGCGGCCCGAGTGCGACCTGGCCGGTGGCGCCGTCGCCGACCGGCAGGTGCGTGGCCTTGGCGACCAGGCGCTGCAGCAGGGGCGCGGCGATGCTCTGGTGCACCAGGATGCGGTTGGCGGCCATGCAGATCTGGCCCTGGTGCAGGTAGGCGGCCCAGGCGGCGTTGCTCGCGGCGATGTCCAGGTCGGCGTCGTCCAGGATGATCAGCGAGTTCGCGCCGCCCAGCTCCAGCGACACCTTCTTGAGGTGCTTGCCCGCGAGTTCGCCTATGCGCCTGCCTACGGCGGGCGAGCCGGTGAAGGCGATCATGGGCACCAGCGGGTCGGTCACCAAAGCCTCGCCGGCTTCGGCGTCGCCGGGCAGGACTTGCAGCAAGTCCTTGGGCAGGCCCGCTTCCGCGAAGATGCGCGCGATCATCAGGCCGCCGGTCACCGGCGTGCGGGTGTCGGGCTTGATCACCACGGCATTGCCCGCGGCCAGCGCCGGCGCCACGGCGCGCAGCGTCAGGATCAGCGGGAAGTTGAAGGGCGAGATCACGCCCACCACGCCGTGCGGCATGCGGCGCGCGATGCTGGTGCGCCCCGGCACGCTGGGCAGCACATGGCCCTGGGGCTGCAGCGGCATGGCGGCGGCCAGGTGGCAAATTGTGATGGCTTCGCGGATCTCATGCTGGCCCTTGGGCAGGATGCCGCCGGTTTCGCGCGTCGCATACAGCGCGAGCTCATCGAAGTGCTGCTGGAACAGCGCGCCGGCGCGGCGAAAGACGTCGGCCTTCTCGCGCGGGGGCAGGGCGGCCCAGGGCTTTTGCGCACCGGCCGCCGCCCGCGTGGCCGCCGCCACATCCGCCGCGTTGGCGATGCCCACGGTGCACATCACCTTGCCGGTCGCGGGCTCGACCACGTCACGTTTGCCGCCGCCCAGCGGCGCGCTCGCCAGCGCGGAAAAATCCAGGAATGCCTTCGCGTCGGATACACCCATTTGCTTTTGTCCTCACGGTTGTTTGATCAGCTCGCCACATCGGCGCGTCGTGCTGCTGTATCGCAATGCATGTACCAGCGGCGCGTGCCGGGGCCCGCTTGCGGCGCCGCAGCAAGCGGTTTTTCACTGGGAAAACCGGGACATACCCTAGGTCCGATTGCTGCGCCGCAGCACATGGAAAGCCCTGAGGGTTTTTTGGCCAAATGGTTATAAAGTAAAACTACTTTTTCACCATTTGATCAATCCGAGGACAAACGCCATGGGTGTCTCAGACCGCATTTCCCTGGCCGAGGTGGCCCGGGCCACCGGCGTCGCGCTGGGCAGCTTTGACAGCGCGTCGGTGGCCAAGGCCCTGGGCGGTTTTGCCAGCACCCACATAGGCGGCGACACGCATCCGACGATTGCCGACATCAGCGAATGCCTGTTTTTCTCGCCGGGCGACGGCCGCATCTGGCTGCAGGACCAGCGCATGGTGCTGCTGCACACCGAGGCGCTGGGCGCCATGCGCCGCGAAATGGTCGACAGCCTGGGCATCGAGAAGGCGCGCGGCCTGTTCACCCGCGCCGGTTATGTCAGCGGTGCCCGCGATGCCCAGCTGGTGCGCAAGCACTGGCCCGATGCCGACCCGCCGGCGGCCGCCATGGCCGGCACGCGCCTGCATGCGCTCGAGGGGGTGGTCAAGGTGGAGCTGGTCAGCGTGACCTACGACCCCGACACCAGCGGCTATGAGGGCGAATTCATCTGGCACAACTCCAGCGAGGACGACGAGCACATCGCCGCCTACGGCATAGGCGGCTCGCCGGCCTGCTGGATGCAGGTGGGTTACGCCACCGGTTATGTCAGCACGCTGTTCGGCCGCCTGATCGTGTTCCGCGAAACCATGTGCCGCTCCATGGGCCATGCGCAGTGCCGCGTGGTCGGCAAGTCCGCCGACAAATGGGACAACATCGAGGAGGACATGCGCTACCTGAACGCCAGGGAGTTTGTCGACACCGCGGCCTATGCGCGCAGCGAAACAGGCCCGGCCGACCTGGCGCCCAGCGAGGCGCCGGCCGGCGACGCCATGGTCGGGGCCTCATCGGCGTTTAACGCGGCCTGCCACCAGCTGAGCCGCGTGGCGCGCACCTCCGCCACCGTGCTGTTCACGGGCGAGTCCGGTGTGGGCAAGGAAAAATTCGCCAGCATGCTGCACAGGATCAGCCCGCGCAAGGACCAGCCTTTTATCGCGGTGAACTGCGCGGCCATCCCGGAGACGCTGATCGAGTCCGAGCTATTCGGTGTGGAGCGCGGCGCCTACACCGGTGCCAGCCATTCGCGGCCGGGCCGCTTTGAGCGCGCCAGCGGCGGCACCCTGTTCCTCGACGAAATCGGCATGCTGAGTTTTGTGGCCCAGGGCAAGCTGCTGCGCGCCCTGCAGGAGGGCGAGGTCGAGCGCGTGGGCGGCACGCGCGGCATCGCGGTGGACGTGCGTGTGGTGGCCGCCACCAATGAGGACTTGCGCCAGGCCGTGCTCGAGGGGCGCTTTCGCGAAGACCTGTTCTTCCGGCTCAATGTGTTTCCCATCCACCTGCCGCCGCTGCGCGAGCGGCGCGACGACATTCCGCTGCTGATGAACCATTTCCTGAACCACTACCGGCGCAAGCACGGCTGCAACACCGGCGGTTTCACCCAGGCCTCGGTGCGCACCCTGCTGAACTACGGCTTTCCCGGCAATATCCGCGAACTGCAAAACCTGATCGAGCGCGCCGTGATCATGGCCGATGTTGACGGGCTGATCGACGTGCACCACCTCTTCACCGGCGGCGAAACCCTGAGCGCCGAGGTCATGACCTTGCGGCTGCAGGGCAGCTCGGGCACCCTGAACTTCGAGGGCGCGCCGGCCTGCGCCCATCCCGTTCTGACGGGCGCCGCCGTTTCGCCGCAATCGCTGGAGCAAACCGAGCGCGATACGCTGGAGCGCGCGATCTCAGCCTGCCAGGGCAATCTCTCGGCGGCGGCGCGGCGGCTGGGCACCACACGCGCCAAGCTGGCCTACCGGGCCAGGAAACACAGCCTGATCTAAGCCGTTCAGCGCGCCGGCGCCAGTGCCCCCAGATAGGCCCGCACCTTTTCATCGCGCGCCAGGGTATCGAAGTCAGGCGCTTCGCTGACAGCACCCTTTTGCACAAAGATGAAACGCTCGCAGCACTGGCGCAGGATGTCCACGTGGTAGGGCTCGTTGGGGTGCAGGCATAAAAACACCAGCCGGCCGTTGGCCTTGAGCCGGGCGAAGAAGTCCAGCATGAAGCCGATGTAGCCGTCCTGGGTGTTGAACTGCGGCTCGTCAAAGAGGTGCACCAGCGGCGAATCGCTGTGCGCGTGCGCCAGCATGAAGTCGGGCTTGGTCTTCTGGAAGGAGCGCACCTGGTAGGACTGGTGGTAGTGAATCGCCAGCCGGTCGCGCTCGCGCGTGCGCACCTGGTGGATGTCCTGGCCGTTCACGAGCACGCGGCCCGCGCTGGGCAGGTTGCTGCCGGTGATCAGCTCGAACAAGGTGGTCTTGCCTGAGCCGTTGGGGCCCATGACACCGACCACACAAGGCTTGTCAAATTCAAAATCGGCGTTCAGCGAAAAGGTGGTGGTCTTGCGGAACACGCCGCGCCGGTATTGCTTGGCGAGTTTTTCTACGCGTAACAAAGGATGGCTCATGCTGGCTCAAACTCCCAAAAGCTGCCGGCACAAAGCGGCATCGTTGCGCAGGTCGGCCGCGGGGCCCTCGTGGACGATCACGCCCTGGTTCATCACATAGGTGCGGTCGGCCACCTGCAGCGCGCTTTGCACGTTCTGCTCGACCACCAGCACTGCGATGCCTTCGGCCTTGAGCCGGCTGATGGTCTTCATCACGTCCTGCACCACCTTGGGCGCCAGGCCCTGGCTGGGTTCGTCGAACAGCACCAGGCCGGGCGAGCCCAGCAGCGCGCGCGAGATCGCCACCATCTGCATTTCGCCGCCCGAGAGGTTTTCGCATTCGCGGTGCATCAGGTATTCGAGCGCGCTGAAGATGTCAAAACACTCTTTTTCGTGCCAGGGCCGAAAGCGCGTGGACTTGCGCGCGATCGCCAGGTTGCGCGCCACCGTGAGCGTCGGGAAGATGCGCCTGTCGTCGGGCACCCAGCCCATGCCGGCCTTGGCGATCTCGTGCGTGGGCAAACGCGTGATGTCGCGCGTGTCGAAGCTTATGCTGCCCTTGCGCGGCGGTGTCAGGCCCAGCACCGAGCGCAGCAGCGTGGTCTTGCCCGCGCCGTTGGGGCCCAGCAGCGCCACGACTTCGCCGGCACCGACTTTGAGCGACACATCGAACAGCACCTGCGTTTCGCCGTAGAAAGTGTCTATGCGCTCCACGGCCAGCATGTCCTGCTGCTGCGCAACGGTATTGATGGTGGGTTGGAGGACCGCGCTCATGCCAGCGCTCCCAGGTTGGAGCGGCGCACCCATTCGTTCTCGCGCAACTGCTCGGGTGTGCCCTGGCTGATAACCTGGCCCCAGTGGATGACCGAGATCTGGTCGGCGAGCTTGAAGAGGAAATTCATGTCGTGTTCGATGATCACAATGGTCAGCTGGCGCTTGAGTTCTTTCACGAGATCCATCAGCCGTGCCGTGCCTTCGGCGCCCAGGCCGGCGGTGGGCTCGTCCAGAAACAGCATGCGCGGCTCGGCCGCCAGCGCCACGCCGATCTCCAGGGCACGGCGCTCGCCGTAAGACAGGCTGCTGGCCAAGGTGCGCTCCTTGCCTTTGAGGCCTACACGCTCAAGAATTGCGGCGGCCAGCTGCTGCGCCGTGTCGTCGGCGCCCAGGTCGCGCCAGGGGTTAAAGCCCTGGCGGCGCACATGCGGCGTGGCCACCAGCACGTTGTCCAGCGCGGTATAGCTGTCGAACAAATTCATGATCTGGAAGGAGCGCGACACGCCCTTGCGCGCGATCTCGCGCGGCGAGAGGCCCGTAATGTCCTCGCCGGCAAAGGTCACGCGGCCGCGGTCCGGCTTGTAGCGGCCCGTCAGCACATTGAAGCAGGTGGTCTTGCCCGCGCCGTTGGGGCCCATGATGCCGTTGAGCTGGCCTTCTTCAAAGCTCAGCGTGATGTCTTGCAGCACCACCTGGGCGCCGAAACGTTTGGACAGGCCGCTGGCCTCAAAGAGCTTCACAGCGCACCTCCGGCCGGTGCGGGCTTGGCGGCGACCGCGCGCCGCGGCCTGGCCTTCCAGGCCTGCCAGGCGCCGGCAATGCCCTCGGGCTTGAACAGCACCATGGCCATAAAGACCAGGCCGTACCAGAGCAGCCAGGTCTCGGTGTAGGCACCCAGCAGGTCGCGCGCCAGGATAAAGAAGGTGGCGCCTATGACGGGCCCCCAGAAGCTCACGAGGCCGCCGCCTATCAGCACCATCATCACCACAAAACCCGAGTTGTGCAGGCTCATGACGTTGGGGTAGGCCGACTGCTGCGCCATGGCGAACAGCGCGCCGGCCAGGCCCGCGACCGCGGTGGACAGCGTGAAGGCCAGCCATTTGTAGAGCCAGACGTTGTAGCCCACAAAGGCCGCGCGCGTCTCGTTCTGCTTGATGGCGCTGAAGATGCGGCCCAGCGGCGAATGGATGAGCCGCCACAGGCCCAGCAACACCAGCGCGAACAGTGCCAGGCAAAAGAAGAAGAGGGCGTTGTTGCCCGAGAGGTTGAAAGACACCACACCGAAATCGGCCGGCAGGCGCTTGATGTTGAGCAGCCCGTCCTCGCCGCCGGTGACGGTGTGCCACTTGTTGGCGATAAACCAGAACACCTGGCCGAAGGCGATGGTGAGCAGCGCGTAATAAATGCCGCGCCGGTGCGAGATGAACAGCGCCACCAGCGCACCCAGCGCCGCCGTGACCAGCACCGCGCCGGCCAGGTCGAACCACAGGTTGGGCCAGACCCTGAGCTGCAGCAGGCCGAAGGCATAGGCGCCCGCGCCGAAAAAAGCGCCGTGGCCGAAAGAGGGCAGGCCGGTGAAGCCCAGCAGCAGGTTGTAGCCCAGCGCGAACAGCACCCAGATCATGATTTCCAGGGCCAGGTATTGGTAGAGACCGACACGGCCCACCCACAGCGGCGTGGACAGCAGCACCAGCAGCGTGGCGAGCATCGGCAGGGGAATCAGCGGCGCGCGGCCGGAAGCGAGTTGCATGGGGGCCTTGTCTCTCTGGGTTTTTCTTGGAGGAAGGGAAAAGGGAAAAGCGTTCAAAAAAAGACGCTGGACAAAACAGAATATAAATTCTATTATTTAAATAAGCAAGAACATTTATTCTAAATTGACGCGATGCAAGCCGGCCCGGCCCATCGCATTTCCCAGGCGGCAAGAACCCATGGACTCTGCAACGAATTACGAAGAACTCAAGGCGCTGATAGGCCGGACCTACCCGGACATGTCCAAGCAGCTGCAGCGCATCGCGCGCTTCGCGCTGGAGCAGCCCAACGAGCTGGCCCTGGGCACGGTGGCCACGGTGGCCGAGGCCACCGAGGTCCAGCCCTCAGCCATGATCCGTTTTGCCAATGCGCTGGGCTATGGCGGCTTTTCTGAAATGCAGCAGGTGTTCCGCGGCCACCTGCTGGAGCGCTCCGACAGCTACCGCGAGCGCATAGACCAGCTGCGCCGCAAACAGCTCAATGGCGAGCGCGCGCCGGCCGGCGTGCTGCACCAGCTGGTGGGCGAGTCGGTGGCCGAACTCGGCCATCTCGAAGAAAGCATTGCCCAGGCCGACCTCCAGGCCGCCGTCAAACTGATGGCCTCGGCGCCGCGCATCCATGTGCTGGCACAGCGCCGCGCCTTCCCGGTGGCGGGCTACCTCGCGTATGCGCTGAGCCAGCTCGAGCTGCGCACCCATCTGCTCGACGGCACCGGCGGCATGCTGCGCGAAAGCCTGCGCTCCATCGCGCCCGGCGACGTGCTGGTCGCCGCGAGCTTTCGCAACTACTCGCCCGAGGTGATCGCCGGCGCGGCGGAGGCGGCCAGGCTGGGCGCCTCGGTGATCGCCATCACCGACGGCCCGCTGTCGCCGCTCAAGGCGCATGCCGAGGTCTGCCTGGAGCTGGCCGACGACTCGTCCAAACCCTTCCGCTCGCTGGTCGCACCGCTGTGCCTGGCGCAGGCGCTGGTGGTCAGCACCGGCCACCAGCTGGCCGAGCAGGGCCCGGCCAAAACGACACCCAAGGGCAAGGCCAGGCCGGCGCGCAAGGGCAGCGCATGAACCGCCCGCTGGACCTGATCTGCGTGGGCCGCGCCGCCGTCGACCTGTACGGCGAGCAAATCGGCGGCCGCCTCGAAGACATGCAGAGCTTCAGCAAATACCTGGGTGGCTCGCCGGCCAACACCGCGGTCGGTGTGGCGCGCCTGGGCCTCAAGCCCGCCATGCTGACGCGTGTGGGCGACGAGCACAACGGCCGCTTTGTGCGCGAAACCCTGGCGGCCGAGGGCGTGGACGTCAGCCATGTGGCCACCGACCCCAAGCGCCTGACGGCGCTGGTGTTCCTGGGCATCCAGGACCGCGACACCTTCCCGCTGGTGTTTTACCGCGACAACTGCGCCGACATGGCGATCAGCCCCGAGGACTTCGACGCGGCTTTTATCGCCTCGGCCAAGGCGCTGCTGATCTCCGGCACACATTTGTCGCAGCCGCTCACCTACGAAAGCTGCACCCGCGCCATGGCGCTGGCCAAGGCAGCAGGCACGCGTGTGGTGCTGGACATCGACTACCGCCCGGTGCTCTGGGGCCTGACCAGCCCCGGCATGGGCGAGCAGCGTTTTGTGCCCTCGGGCGAGGTCAGCGCCCACCTGCAGACCGTGGTCGGCCACTGCGACCTGGTGGTCGGCACCGAGGAAGAAATCCATATCGCGGGCGGCAGCACCGACACCCTCACCGCCCTGCGCCGCTTGCGCGAGCTGACGGCCGGCACGCTGGTCGTCAAGCGCGGCCCCATGGGCTGCGCGGTGTTCGACGGCGCGATTCCCGATTCGCTCGAAAAAGGTTTGCAGGGCCCGGGCTTTCCGGTTGAGGTCTACAACGTGCTGGGCGCGGGTGACGCGTTTATGTCGGGCTTTCTGCGCGGCTGGATACCGGGCGAGCCGCTGGTGCGCTGCTGCGCCTATGCCAATGCCTGCGGCGCGCTGGTGGTCTCGCGCCACGGCTGCGCACCGGCCATGGCGAGTTGGGAAGAGCTGCAGTTCTTCCTGGCGCACGGCTCCACCACGCGCCGCCTGCGTGAAGACGCGCGGCTCGAACATTTGCATCGCGCCAGCACGCGCACGCGGCGCTGGGAAGAACTGGTCATCCTGGCCTTTGACCATCGCATGCAGCTCGAAGAGCTGGCCGCGCGCCATGGCGTGGGCATGGAGCGCATTCCGCATTTCAAATCCCTGATCGCTGAAGGCGCGCGGCTAGGTGCCGGCCAGCGCGCGGGGGTTGGCGTGATCGTCGATGGCCGCTTCGGCGAAGACGTGCTGCCCTCCGTCACGGGTAAAGGCTGGTGGGTGGCGCGGCCGGTCGAGTTGCCCGGCTCGCGCCCGTTGCGCTTCGAGGCCGGTGCCGCCCTGGGCGCGGCCATGCGGACCTGGCCCGGCGAGCATGTCGCCAAATGCCTGGTCAGCTACCACCCGCAAGATCCCGCGGCCTTGCGCGAGAGCCAGCTGGCCAGCCTGGCCGACCTGCAGCGCGCCAGCGTGGACAGCTTTCACGAATTCCTCATCGAGGTCATTCCGCCCAAGGACATGCCCTGCGATGACGACACCGTGCCGCAGGCGCTGGCGCAGATCTACCAGGCCGGCATCTTCCCCGACTGGTGGAAGCTGCCGCCCGCCGCGACCGCAGCCGGCTGGGAAAAGATCGCGGCCGTGGTGGCACAGCACGACCCGCATTGCCGCGGCGTGCTGGTGCTGGGCCTGGAAGCCAGCGAGGAAAAGCTGGACCAGAGTTTTCGCATTGCGGCGCCACATGCGATTTGCCGCGGCTTTGCGGTCGGGCGCTCGATTTTTGCCGATGCCGCGAACGGCTGGTTTGCCGGCGCCATGGATGACGCGGCGGTGGTCCGGGACATTGCCGAGCGTTATGCGCGGCTGATTGCACTCTGGGACCAGGCGCGCACAGGCAAGCAAGCCCGCACGGCCGAGCCTGTGAACTGAACACAAGCAACACCACGAACAGGACGGAGACAAGACATGGCACCCCGAATCGGATTTATCGGCATAGGCATGATGGGCCACGGCATGGCCAAAAACCTGCTGGCCAAGGGCTTTGGCCTGACCTTCAAGGTCAACCGCAACCGCGACAACCTGGCCGACCTCATCGCCGCCGGCGCGAAGGAAGCCAAAACCAACGCCGAATGCGCGCAGGCCAGCGACATCGTATTTATCTGCGTCACCGGTTCGCCGCAGGTCGAGGACATCGTCTACGGCAAGGACGGCCTGCTGGACGGCGGCCGCCAGGGCCTGATCGTGGTCGACACCTCCACGGCCGAGCCGGCCTCCAGCACGCGCATCCGCAAGGACCTCGCAGCCAAGGGCATCAAGCTCGTCGATGCGCCGCTGGCGCGCACGCCCAAGGAAGCCGAGGAGGGCCGGCTCAACACCATGGTGGGCGCCGAACCTGAGGACTTCAGGGCGCTGGAGCCGGTGCTCAAGGCCTTTTGCGAAAACATCTTCCACGTCGGCCCGCCCGGCCACGGCCATGTGCTCAAGCTGGTCAACAACATGATGGCCATGAGCTTTGCGGCCTCGATTGCCGAGGCCTTCGCGGTCGCGGCCAAAAGCGGGCTGGACCTCAATCGCCTCTACGACGTGATTTCGGCCGGCGGTGTGAACTGCGGCATCTTCCAGATGATGGCGACCAAGACGCTCAAGGAAGGCGACGTCACCGGCTTCAAGTTCGGCATCGCCAATGCGCAGAAAGACCTGCGCTACTACACCCACCTGGCCGAGATGCTGCCCGTCAGCAGCCTGATGGGCGAGGCCGCGCACCAGAGCCTGATCCAGGCCAGCAATGCCGGCTTCGGCGACAAGCTGATCGCCTCCCTTTTTGAAGCGCAGGAAAAACTCAACGACGTCAAGATCGTTCCCCGTTAAGCCCATCCCTCAACCAGCAGGAGACAAAACCATGAGCGAGATCAACAACAAGGACGCAGCCCCCGAACCCCAACCCGAGGCCGCGGCCACCTCGCGCCGCGCGCTGCTCAAGCACTCCAGCCTGGCGCTGGTGGGCGCGGGCCTGTACGGCGTGGCGCCCTTTATGGGGCCCTGGAAGCACAACCACGCCTGGGCGCAGACCAGCCAGAAGAAGCCGCTGACGATTGGCCTGACCATGGACGCCTCGGGCCTGTACGCGGCCTCGGGCGGCGAGGAGCGCCTGGGCGCGATGATGGCCATCAAGGAGTTCAACGACAAGGGCGGCGTGCTGGGCCGGCGCATAGAGGCCATCCACATCGACACCGAAACCACGCCGGCCACCGGCTCGCGCGTGGCCGAGCGCATGATCACACGCAACGAGGCGGCCTTCCTGATAGGCGCGGTGCACTCGGGCGTGTCCAACGCGATCTCGCAGGTCGCGCAGAAATACGGCACGGTGTTTTTCAACACCAACTCCAGCAGCCCGACCGAGGCCGGCAAGGACTGCCACCGCACCAAGTTCGTCTGGGACGGCAACGGCACCAATTTTTCGAATGCCATCGTCAAGAACGCCATCAAGGCCAGCGGGCGCAACTGGGTGCTGCTGACCAATGACTATGTGTGGGGCCACACCACCTCCAAGGCGACGCGCGCCATTGTGGAGGCCAACGGCGGCAAGATCGTGGAAGAGCTGCTGGTGCCGCAGAACACCCGCGATTTTTCGTCCTACCTGCTCAAGCTGCAGCAGCTCAAGCCCAACGTGGTGGCCACGGCCGTGGGCGGCGACGACATCAAGGCGCTGCGCCAGCAGGTGGTGCAGCTCAAGATGAACCAGACCATGGCCTGGATCAACAACCAGCAGGACTGGCCCGACGTCTACGGCCTGGGCCCCGAGGCCATCTTCGGTGTCTTCGGCACCACCTGGTACTGGCGATTGAACCTGCCCGGCGTGAAGGAGTTCGTCGCGGCCTACCAGAAGCAGTTCCCGGGCATGGCGATACGTGTGCCGGGCAATGTCTTCCACAACAGCTACATGGCCACGCGCGAACTGCTGCGCTGCGTGGAGGAGGCCGGCACCACGAACAACATCGCGGTCATCAAGAAGCTTGAAGGCCGCAAGATGAGCGCGGCCGATCGCCTGCAGCATTACGACGCGTGGATGGACCCGGTCACCCACCAGTGCCAGCAAACGATTTACATGGCCAGCTACAACGACCAGCCCGCCGAGAAGGACGACATCTTCAAGATCCTCACGCAGGCCGACCCCAAGGACGTGATGGACAAGGACGCCTCGGGCGCCTGCAAGCTCGAGAGCTACGACGCGACGCCCAGCTACGAAGCCTGAGCGCCCAGCCGCCAACCCTCTTTCAAGGCCGACATGGATTTCCTGCTTCAGCTTGTTCCGCACCTTGTCAACGGCATCTCGCTGGGCCTGCTGTTCGCGCTCATCGCGCTGGGCTTTATGCTCATCGTGGGGGTGATGGAGACCATCAACCTCGCGCACGGCTCGCTGTTCGCGCTGGGCATGTACTTCGCGTTATTCCTGGTCGCGCCGCAGCTGGGCATGTTCCCCAGCCTGCAGGCCTGGTACATGGGCCTGCCGCTGGGCACGCGCTACGGCGTGGCGCTGGTCTTCGCGCCGATCTTTGTCGGCATCTTCGGCATGCTGCTGGAGCTGTGCATGCGGCGCACCTACGGCCGCGACCCGCTTTACGGCCTGCTGCTGACCTTTGGCGCCGCGCTGGTGATTGAAGAAGGCATACGTGTGGTCTGGGGTTCGTCGGAAAAGCAGCTGATGCTGCCCGAGGCCATCTCCGGCGCCTTCCTGATGGGCGACCTGGTGTATTCCAAGTACCGCTTCTTTGCCAGCGGCTTTGCCATCCTGATGATTGTGCTGCTCTGGGCGTTTTTGCAGAAGACACCGTACGGCGCCATCATCAAGGCCGGCGCGCACGACAGCGAAATGGTGCGCGCCCTGGGCATCAACCTTTCGCGCCTGCGCCTTTTTGTGTTTGGCCTCGGTGTGGCGCTGGCGGCCATTGCCGGTGTGGTCATGGCGCCCATCTGGGGAATACGGCCCCATGTGGGCGTGGACGCGGTGGTGCCGGCCTTTCTGATCATTGTGCTGGGCGGCGTCGGTTCGCTGTGGGGCGCGGTGATTGCCGGGCTCATGGTCGGCATGGTGGTGGGGCTTACCGGCTCCTATGCGTCGGAGTGGTCGCTGATGTCCATGTATTTGCTGTTTATCGCCGTGGTGACTTTCCGCTCCAGGGGCTTGTTCGGCAAAAAAAGCATTCTGGATGTTTGACTCTCCTGCCACTGTTTTCCTCGGGAAGCTATTTGAATGAAACCGCTCCAAGACAAAGTCGCGCTGGTCACAGGCGCGGCCGGCACCATGGGCCTGGCCGTCGTCAAGGCCTTGCTGGAGGATGGTTGCAAGGTCGCGATGGTGGACGTGAACCACGAAGGCAACCGCGCGCTGGCCGATGAGCTGGGTTCGCGTGCCCAATCGTTCTCGTTTGACATTAGCGACGCAGCCGCCGTGAGCGACGGCCATGCCCTCATCGTCAAGGCCTTCGGGCCTGTCGACATCCTGGTCAACAACGCCGGCATTCTCTCCAACAACAAGGTCGAGGCCACCGAGGCTTCTGAGTGGCGGCGCGTGCTGGGGGCCAACCTGGACGGTGCTTTTTACCTCGCGCAGCAGGTGGTGCCGGCGATGAAGGCGCGGCGTTTCGGCCGCATCATCAACACCAGTTCGCTGGCGGCCAAGACCGGTGGCTTGACGGCGGGTACGGCTTACTCGGTGTCCAAGGGCGCGATGAGCTCGCTGACCTTTTCGCTGGCGCGCGAGCTCGCGCCCTTTGGCGTCACGGCCAACGCGGTCGCGCCGGCTTACGTCAAGACACCCATGATCACCGAACAGCTCAATGAGGAGCAGCGGCAGAAACTGCTCAGGGACATCCCGGTCGGCCGCTTTTGTGAGCCCGAGGAGTTTGCCCACGTGGTGCGTTTCCTGGCTTCGCCGCTGTCGGGCTTTATCACCGGCGAGATCATTGACCTCAATGGGGGCTTGCTGATGGATTGAGGAAAACCCTTTCGCCGGCAGCCCGCTTTGCGCCCACAATTTCGCCATCCATGAGCAGCATCACACCCCACATCGATTTCACGCAGGCGCTCTCAGGCCTGTTTGACCTGCGCGGCAAGACCGCCTATGTGCCCGGCGGCTACGGCGGTATTGGCGAAGCCATTGCCTGGGGCCTGGCGATCGCCGGGGCGCGTGTCGCGGTGTCGGGCCGCGATGAGGCCAAGGCGCAAGCCGTGGCGTCGGCGCTGCGGGCGGCGGGGCACGAGGCCCTGGGCCTGGCCATGGACGCACATTCGGTGCCGCAAATGCAGGCTTCGGTCGACGCGGTGGCCGCGCAGTGGGGCGGCCTCGACATCCTGGTGAACTGTGTCGGCATGCAGCGTGAGCAGGCCTTGCTCGAGGTGACCGAAGAAGCGTTTGACGAAGTGCTGCAGGTCAACCTCAAGGCCGCGATGTTTCTCGCGCAGGCCGCAGCCAAACAACAGATAGCAGGCGGCAAGGGCGGCGCACAGGTGCATTTGCTCTCGGTGCGCGCGCAGCTGGGGCTGCGCGGCCGCGGTTATTCGGCCTACAGCAGCAGCAAGGGCGGCCTGGTCATGCTGATACGCCAGCATGCGAGCGAACTCGCGCCGCATGGCATTACCGTCAACGGCATCGCGCCCACCGTGGTGCAGACCGAGATGGCGCGCCACTGGCTGGAAAATCCCGAGACGCATCAACAGGTGCTGGCGCGCATTCCGCTGGGCCGCGTGGCCGATCCGCAGGACGTGGCCGGTGCGGCGGTGTTTTTTGCGGCGCCCGCATCGCGCTTCGTTACCGGGCAGGTTCTTTATCTCGACGGCGGCATCACCGCTTCCCAGTAGAGCCGCTCAAAAAACCCTCCTGGCGTTGTTGCGCCGCCTTGCCGTGCCAGGGCCTGTTAGCCCTGTGTTTGCAAATGCGAATGGGGTGAAAACGGTGCCAATCAAGGCGCGCGACGAATCCCAGACCGGGAGTCTGGGTGAGGAGCGCAACGCCGAGTGGCGCCGTTTTCACCCCATTCCCTTCGGGTTGCGATCAAAAAGGCCTTGCGCGGCGTTGCAAAGCCTTGACGGGGCTCGCCCCGCCTGCGTTTTGCGCCTTGCTCAAGGCCTTTTTGACTCGCAACGCATCTTGCAAACACAGGGCTAACAGGCCCTAAGCACTGTCTGCGGCGACGCGCCTAGCCAGGACCGCTTCGCTGGGTTTTGTGAGCGACTCAGGGGTCAGCGCTTTCCGGCCAGTGCCGCGACGGCGTGCTGCACGCCGTTGCCGAAAGGAATGCCTTGCACCCGCATGGCGGCTTCCACGCCGGCCAGGCAGCCCAGGATCATGGCCGGGTTCATGTCACCCAGGTGGCCTATGCGAAACGTGCGTCCCGCCAGTGGGCCCAAGCCGCCCGCGATCGCGACCTGAAATTGCTCGCGCGCGGCCGTGCGCATGGCCTCGGGATCCATGCCCTCAGCCACCGCCACCGTGGTGACGGAGACTGAACGCGCCGCCGGTTCGCGCACAAAAAAGTCCAGCGCGCCGCCTTCCTTCCAGGCCTGGACGGCGGCATGCACGGCGCCGGCGATCAGCCGGTGGCGGGCAATGACTTCTTCAAGGCCTTCATGAAAAATCAGCCCCAGCGCGGCCTCCAGGCCGAAGAGCAGGGTTTGCGGCGGCGTGCCGCAGAACTTGCGGTAGCTCAGCGGGCTTTGCCGCCGTGCCCAGTCCCAGTAAAAGCGCGGTGTGGGATTGGCCGCGGCGACCTTCATTGCGGCGGCATCGGCGGCCACAAAGGCCAGGCCGGGCGGCACCATCAATCCTTTTTGCGAGGCGCCCAGCACGACGTTGGCACCCAGCGCATCCATGGCAAAAGGCGCCGCGCCCAGCGAGGCCACCACATCCACCACCAGCAGCGCGGGGTGTTTCGCCGCATCCAGCGCCCGCCGGACTGCGGCGATGTCGCTGGTCATGCCGCTGGCGGTGTCGGTATGCACCACAAACACGGCCACGATGGCGTGCGAGCTGTCGGCGCGCAAGGCGGCTTCAATCGCCTGCGCGTCAGCCGGGTAGCCTTCGCGCCAGGGCGTGCGCAGCACCCGCGCGCCCATGGCCTCGGCCTGCACGGCCCAGGATTCGGAAAAATGCCCGGTGCCGGCGACCAGCACCTGCTGCCCCGGCGCGAGCAGGTTGGCGATCACGGCTTCCCAGGCGCCGTGGCCGTTGCAGGTATACATAAAGACGTCGGCCTTGGCGGTTTGCAACAGCGCCTTGAGCCCGGTTTCGCAGGCCTGGATCACACGCTCCAGCCGCGGGTCGCCCATGTCCATGGGTTGCCTTCGCATCGCGTCCATGACCTCGTCGGGTACCCGCGTGGGGCCCGGTGAATGGAGGAATCGATGGCCGGGGATGCGTGGGTGGGGCGTCATGCTGAAAAATTATGCGCCCGCGGGCTTGCGGTTGACCAGCACGATGCCGGCCGCCACGGTGGCCAGCGCGACCAGCAGGCCGGTGGTCACGCTTTCCTTGAGCCATAGCGCGCCGAACAGCAGCGCGAACAGCGGCGTGAAAAACACAAACACCGAAATCTTGGTGGCCGGGTAGCGCCCGAGCATCCACATCCAGGCCAGGTAGCTCGCGAACGCGCCTATCACCGTCTGCAGCAGCAGCGAGGTGATGGCAAACGGGCTGAACTGCCAGGACCACTGCTCACCCAGGGAAAGCGACAGGGCCGGGAACACGGCCGCGCTGACGGCCAGCTGGTAGAACAGCAGCTTCTCGGCGGAAATTTTGACCAGCTGGGTGGCGCGTATCACCACCGTGGTCAGGCCCCAGAGCATGCCGGCGGCCAGCGCCAGCAGGTCTCCGCGCGCGGTCGAGGCATGGTCGCCGGTAAAACCTTCGCGCAGCGCGAACACCACGGCGGCAAACGCGCAGAGCAGGCCCAGCCACTGCAGGCCGCGCAGCCTCTCGGACTTGACCCACAGCGGCACCAGCGCCGCGACCCAGAAGGGCGAGGTGTACAAAAACACCGTGAGGCGGGACGCGCTGGTGTATTGCAGGCCCACATAAATGCAGGCGAACTCCGCGCCGAACAGGGCACCGGCCAGCAGGCCGGCCTTGAGCGAGCCGTCGCGGCTGAACAGCGGGATCTTGCGCCACAGGCACCACAGCCACAGCAGGACCGTGGCGCCCACCAGGCGCAGTGAGGCCTGGAACATGGGCGGGATCTCGCTGATGGTGGCCTTGATCAGCACCTGCTGCAGGCCCCAGAACAGGCAGCAGCCCAGCAGCAGGGACATGGCGAGGGTGTCGAGATGGGTCTTGCGTGTCATCGTGAAGGACCTGGGGAACTGGCGGGAACCTGGAAGCGACGGCCGCGGCCGTCGCCTCTCGTGATCTACAGCGGATGCTCGGTATAAAACCTGCCGCCGTGGAACAGCAGCGGCGAGGCGCCCGCGCGGTGGCCGCAGCGCTCGACCTCGCCGACGAAGATCACGTGGTCGCCTTCTTCATAGCGGCTGCGGTTAAAGCATTCAAAGTGGGCGGCCGCGCCGTCCAGCAGCGGCGCGCCGCTGGCACCTTCGCTATAGGCCACGCCGTCCCAGCGGTCGGCGCGCCCGCTGGCGAAACGCTCGGCCAGCTCTTTCTGGTCGGCCGCTAGGATGTTGATCGCGTAGTGCGAGCCGGTGCTCAAGGCGGCCATGGAGCCGGCCGCGCGCGCCAGGCTCCAGAGCACCAGCGGCGGCTGCAGCGACACCGAATTGAAGGAGTTGGCGGTCAGGCCCACCAGCACGCCGGCCGGCGTGCGCGCTGTGACGATGGTGACCCCGGTGGCGAACATGGCCAGAGACGCCCGGAATTCCCGCTGTGAAAAACTGGGGCTGCTCGCTTGGCGAGGTATGGCGGGGGTCGGCATAGAAGGCTAATTTAACTGATGCGGCCGCGGCCCACTCGCGTCAGGGTTTAGCCGGGCGGGCGGCAGGGGCCGCGGCGGCGCCGGTTAAACTCGCGGGCATGCCGTTTCACCGCTTTGCCCTCTGCCTGCTTGCTACCTATTTCATAGCGAACGGTGCCCGGGCTGATTCGCCTTGCGCCGACTACGCGGCTAAACTGCCGAACATCAAGCGGGACCTTTGCGAGGCGGCGCAGCTGCAGCCCACGGGCGCGCGCTCCGTCAACGGACAGGCGATTTGGGTGCGCGACATCAAGCCCGACAATGCCGGCCTGCGCGTGCTGGTGGTGGGCGCCATCCACGGCGACGAGCTGTCCTCGGGCGCGGTGGCCCTGCACTGGATCAAGCTGGCCGCGCAGCCGCCGCAGGACGCGCCCCAGGTGGTCCACTGGCGTTTTGTGCCGGTGCTCAACCCCGACGGCGTGCTGTCCACGCCGCCGCGCCGCGTCAACGCGCACGGCGTGGACCTGAACCGCAACTTCCCCACGCCCAACTGGGAGCGCGACGCCAAGGTCTACTGGGAAAAGCGCACGGGCAAGGACCCGCGCCGCTGGCCCGGCCCCAAGCCGCTGTCCGAGCCCGAGTCGCGTTTCCTGCACGAGCAGATGCAAAGCTTCAAGCCGCAGCTCATCGTCAGCATCCATGCGCCTTACGGCGTGCTCGACTTTGACGGGCCTTCGGTGCCGCCCTCGCGCCTGGGTCGGCTTTACCTGGACCAGGTCGGCATCTTCCCGGGTTCGCTGGGCAACTACGGGGGCATCCACAAAGGCGTGCCGGTGGTGACCATAGAACTGCCCAACTCCACACGCACGCCGCTCGATGCCGAAATGCGCCAGATGTGGCTGGACCTGCTGCGCTGGATGAGCGAACGGTCGGTGGGGCAGGGCGCGGAGCACGCGCCGCGTGTGCCTTAGGGCGGTCAGTAGCCCCTAGCGCAGCATGCTGGACATGGCCGACAGGCTGTTGACCATGCGCACCGCGGCCTCCACGGTAGGCGCCTCAAAGCCGACCTCATCCCCATCCAGCCGCCGCAGGGCCGGCCATTGGCAAAACAGGTCGGCCAGCGCCGGCGACTGGGTCTGGATGCGCACGGCGATGGGGCCCGCCAGCACATAGGGCTGGGCTGAACCGCGCTTCGCCAGGGCGGCGGCCACGCCGACGCGTATGGCCGCGCAGGCCTGGGCCGGCGACAGGCTGATGCCGCTGGTCTGGCCGGTGGCCCGCTTGGTCTGCACAAAAGTGGCATGCGGAAACAGCGGACGGTGTTCCTCGATGAACACATCGTCGCCGCTGGCCATCACCACCGGCACGCCGTACTCGCCGGCCAGCGCGCCGTAAATGCCGGCTTCGCCCAGTTCAAGGCCGTTGAAGTACACGCGCGCAAAGGCAAAGCTGTTGATGGTGTGCGCCAGGATGCCGCGGCCCTGCGCGCGCGAGTGGTAGCCGATCATGCAGACGGCGTCCACGCCGTCGTCGACGCCGGCCATCATGCTCAGGTAGCGCGGCTTGCCCATGACGGCCTGCGCGCGCGCATCCAGCAGCTCCGGCGGCATGTTGCGAAAACTCCCGTGCGAATCGTTGACCAGCACCTCGGTGGCGCCCGCGTCGAAAGCGCCGGCAATGGCGGCATTGGCCTCCTGCGCCATCAGCAGGCGGGCGCGTTCGTACTCGGGATTGCCGGCGCGCACCTGTTCGTGGTGGAAAACGCCGGCAACGCCTTCGATGTCGGTGGAGATCAGGACTTTCATGGGGATTCGCTCAGGATGGAAATGAGGATGAAGAAGGCCAGCCGGGCAGCAGGTCGCCCAGCGCGTTGCGGTGGTGGCCGTTTCGGCCGGTGACGGCGCTGGCCTGCCACAGGGCGTGGAGGATGGCCTGCTCGGTGCTGTCGGCCACGGCCTGGAACAGCGGGTCTATCAGGCCGTCGTGCAGCATGGCCACGGCCGGCATGGGCCTGGTGGTTTGCTGCGGCACGGTGTAGGCGGTGGAAAACGCCAGCGCGATGTCGCCGCTGCCGTGGCCGAACACCGAGCCGGTGCGCGCCAGCCCGGCGCCGGCGCGCAAGGCCAGCCGGCGCAGCTGGCGCGCGTCCAGCGGCGCGTCGGTGGCGATGAGCAGAATGATGGAGCCTTTTTCGGGCTCTGCAGCTTGTGCTTGATGTGCCGCCAACCGTGTGCCCAGGGCCTGGCCGGCCAGGACCAGTTGCGGCAACTGGCCGTAGTTGGCCAGCACCAGCGCACCCACGGTGTGTTCGCCGCCCCCGGCGGCCGCCACGCGGCGCGAGGCCGTGCCCACGCCGCCCTTGAGCCCGAAGCTGGACATGCCGCGCCCCGCGCCGACCGAACCTTCTTCAACCTCCACGCCGGCCTGCGCGCAGGCCTGCAGGTAGTGCTGCTCTGTGACGGCCATGCGCTGGATGTCGTTGAGAAAACCGTCGTTGCATTCGAACACCAGTGGGTTGACCGTGGGCAGGCCGCGCCCTGTTTCGGGGTTGGCGGCCATGCACTGGCGGATTTGCGCGGTGGCCACGGCGGCGACCGAAAAGGTGTTGGTGAGGGCAATCGGCGTTTCCAGCACACCGAGCTCTTCGAGCTGCAGCAGGCCCACGCTCTTGCCGAAGCCGTTGAGCACGGCCGCCGCGGCCGGGACACGGTCGCGGAACAGGTCGCCGCCGTGCGGGCGCACCACGGTCACGCCGGTCTGCACCTCGCCCGCGTCCAGCGTGCAATGGCCGACGCTCACGCCGGCGACGTCGGTGATGGCGTTGCGCTGCCCGTGCGGCAGGCTGCCGATGTGGGGCAGCAGGTGGCGGTATGTCACGAAGCGGCCTTGCCCCGTTTACTGGCGGTCTATCTTGGGGTCCAGCGCATCGCGCAGGCCGTCGCCCAGCAGGTTGAAGGCCAGCACGGTCAGGAAGATGGCCAGGCTGGGAAACAGCGCGATGTGCGGCGCGTTGAGCATGTCGGCGCGCGCCTCGTTGAGCATGGCGCCCCATTCCGGCGTGGGCGGCTGCGCGCCCAGGCCCAGGAAGGAGAGGCTGGCGGCCGTGATGATGGAGGTGCCTATGCGCATGGTCAGGTAGACCACCACCGAGGACACCGTGCCCGGCAGCAGGTGGCGCAGCATGATGACCGAGTCGGGCGCGCCTATGGAGCGCACCGCCTCGATGTAGGTCTGGTGCTTGAGCGAGAGCACATTGCCGCGCACCAGGCGCGCGAACGCCGGCACGCTGAACACGGCCACGGCCATGATCACGTTGACCATGCCGTTGCCCAGGATGGCGACGATGCCGATGGCCAGCAAGATGCCGGGAAAGGCGAACAGCACGTCGGACATGCGCATGACGATGCGGTCCCACCAGCCTTCGTAATAACCGGCCAGCAAGCCCAGCAGCGTGCCGATCACGGCGCCCACGGCCACCGAGACCAGGCCCGCGGCCAGCGAGATGCGCGCGCCCATCAGGATGCGGCTGAAGATGTCGCGGCCCAGCGCGTCCACGCCGAACCAGTGTTTGGCCGAGGGCGGCGCGTTCAGGGCGTCGTAGTCGAAGAAGTTCTCCGCGTCAAAAGGGCTCAGCCAGGGCGCGAGCACCGCGACGAGCACCAGCAGCAGCACAAAACCGGCGGCCGCCAGGGCCACGCGCTGCTTCTTGAATTTGCGCCAGAACTCGGCGGCGGGCGTGCGCACGGAGAGCTGCGCGCTGTCTGGAAGCGGCGCTTCGTTCGCGGCGGCGGTGCTGGGGGATTCGGTGGTGTTCACTTGAAGCGGATGGTCGGGTTGATGACGGCGTAGAGCATGTCCACCACCAGGTTGATCAGGATGAATTCGAGCGAGAACAGCAGGACCAGCGCCTGGATCACGGGATAGTCGCGCATCTCCACCGCGTCGACCAGCAGCCGGCCCATGCCGGGCCAGTTGAACACCACCTCGACGACGATGGAGCCGCCCAGCAGGAAGCCGAACTGCAGGCCCATCATGGTGACCACCGGGATCAGCGCGTTGCGCAGCGCGTGCTTGACCACCACCACGGTTTCAGTGAGGCCCTTGGCGCGCGCCGTGCGCACATAGTCTTCCTTGAGGATGTCGATGAAGGAGCTGCGCGTAAAGCGCGCCATCACGGCCGCCACGCCCGCGCCCAGCGTGAGCGAGGGCAGGATGTAGTGGCGCCACGAGTCGGCCCCGACGGTGGGCAGCCAGCCCAGCTGCACCGAGAAGAACTGCATCAGCAGCATGCCCAGCGCGAACGAGGGAAACGAAATGCCCGAGACCGCCAGCGACATGCCCAGCCGGTCGGGCCAGCGGTTGCGCCACACCGCCGACACCATGCCCAGCACCAGGCCCAGCAGCACCGACCACCCCATGGCCGCGATGGTGAGCCAGAAGGTGGGCGCGAAACGCTCCGCGATCTCCGTGGCCACGGGCCGCTTGGTGCGTATGGACAGGCCAAAGTCGCCTTGCAGCGCGTGGCTGAAAAAGCGCACGAACTGCTGCGGTATCGGCAGGTCCAGCCCCAGGTCGCGCCGCACCAGCTCCACGGTTTCGGGGCCCGCGTCGGGCCCGGCGGCCAGGCGCGCCGGGTCGCCGGGCAGCAGGTGCACGAACAGGAACACCAGCACGGCCACGATCAGCAGCGTCGGCAGCAGGCCCAGCAGGCGCTTGAGAAGGTAGAGAGTCATGCGAAGGCGTGCTTCTTGGGAAGGTCGGAGGGGCTCGGAGAGGTTGGGGCTGGCGCGGCCGGATTACTTGAGTTCGACTTCGTCGAAGTTGAAGCTGCCGTCCGGGGCCACGTAAAAGCCGGCCAGGTTGCGCGCACGCACCGAGAGCACGCGTTCGGTCACCAGGAAGACCCAGGGTGCGTCTTTCCAGATGCGCTGCTGGGCGTCGGTGTACAGCCTGGCTTTTTCCGCGCTGCTGGTGGTGACCAGCGCCTTGGCGATGTCGGCGTCCACTTCAGCATTCTTGTAGTAGGCGGTGTTGAACATCTTGGGCGGCAGGGACTCGGAGGCCAGCAGGGGGCGCAGCGCCCAGTCGGCTTCGCCGGTGGACGAGGACCAGCCCACGTAGTACATGCGCACCGGCGCCGTCGCGGGGTCCTGCGCGCTTTCCACGCGCTCCACGCGCTGGCCGGCTTCCAGCGCCTGCACCTGCACCTTGACGCCGACCTGGGCCAGCTGCTGCTGCACGAACTGGATCACCTTCTGCGCCGTGGTGTAGTTGTAGGCCGACCACAAGGTGCTTTCAAAACCGTTGGGATAGCCGGCTTCCTTCAGCAGCTCGCGCGCTTTGGCCGGGTTGTAGGGCCAGGGGCCCAGCTTGGCGGCGTATTCCACACCGTGCGGCACCACGCCTTCGGCGGGAATCGCGTAACCGGAAAACGCCACCTTGACCAGGGCTTCCTTGTTGATCGCGTAGTTGATGGCCTCACGCACCTTCGGGTTGTCGAAGGGCTTTTGCAGCGTGTTCATCGAGAGGTAGCGGTGGATGATGGAGGGCGCGCTCGTCACTTCCAGGCTGGGTTTTTTCGACAGGCTGTCCACCGTCTCGGGCGGCATGGGGAAGGCGAAATGGGCCTCGTTGGTCTGCATCATGGCCGCGCGCGTGTTGTTGTCCACCACGGGGCGCCAGGTGATGCTGTCGACCTTGGGGTAGCCCTTCTTCCAGTAGCCTTCCCACTTGGCGACCTTCAGGTAGTCGGTGGCCTTCCACTCGACGAACTTGAAAGGCCCCGTGCCCACGGGGTTTTGCGCGATGCCCTTGCTGCCGTACTTGGCCAGCGCCGCGGGCGAGATCATCACGCCCGAGGGATGGGCCAGCGTGTTGATGAAGGGCGAGAAGGGCTCCTTGAGCGTCACGCGCACGGTAGTGGCGTCCACCGCCTCGGTTTTGGCGATGTTCTTGTAGAGGTTGTAGCGCTTGAGCTTGTTGTCGGGGTTGGTGACGCGGTCGAAATTGACTTTCACGGCCTCGGCGTTGAAAGGCGTGCCGTCATGAAACTTGATGCCGGACTTGAGCTTGAAGGTGTAGACCAGGCCGTCCTTGCTCACGGTGTGGCTCTCGGCCAGCACCGGCACCATCTTCATGTCCTTGTCGAAACCGTACAGGCCCTGGTAGAAGGACTTGGCCATGGCCTGCGACAGCGTGTCGTTGGCGTCATACGGGTCGGTGCTGGTGAAGTTGGACTGGACGGCAACAACCACGTCCTTGGCGGCATGGGCCGGCGCGGCGAGGCCCATCAGGCCGACGATGCCGGCCAGCGCGGCGGTGAGGGTGGAAAGACGATTCTTCATGAAAAAACTCCTAGAGGCGAAACGAGGGGCAAACACGGGAGACGGAAGGGCAAAGCTGGGTGGGGGCAAGGGTGGAAGTCAATAAGGGCCTCCCACCGAATGCCGCGCGACAAAATGCCCCGGCGCCACCTGGTGCAGCGGCGCCACTTTCGGGGCGTCGCCCACGGCGCGTATGGGGCTGGGAATCTCGTCGGCCATGAGCTCGCGCACGGCGCTGCGGCGCGCCGGGTCGGCGACCGGCACGGCCGCCAGCAGGCGCCGGGTGTAGGCGTGCTGCGGGTTCTCGAACACGGCGCGGCGCGGGCCGATTTCCACGATCTGGCCCAGGTACATCACGGCCACGCGATGGCTGATGCGCTCGACCACCGCCATGTCGTGCGAGATGAACAGGAAGGCGACGCCGAATTCCTGCTGCAGGTCCAGCATCAGGTTGATGATTTGCGCGCGTATCGACACGTCCAGCGCCGACACCGCCTCGTCGGCGATCACCACCTTGGGGTTGAGCGCCAGTGCCCGCGCAATCGCCACGCGCTGGCGCTGCCCGCCGGAGAATTCGTGCGGGTAGCGATGGGCCGCCTCGGGCGGCAGGCCGACCTTGCCCAGCAGCCAGCGCACGCGCTCCTCGGCCTCCTTGGGCGAGGCGAGCTTGTGGATCAGCATGGGCTCCATGACCGAATAACCGATGGTCAGCCGCGGATCGAGCGAGGCGAAAGGGTCCTGGAAGACGAACTGGATGTCGCGGCGCAGCGCCTGCAGGGCCCGGCCCTTGAGCGCCGAGATGTCGCGCCCCGCGACCTCGACCTGCCCGCTGTTGAATTCGAGCAGCCGCGCCAGCGAGCGGCCCGTGGTGGATTTTCCGCAACCGGATTCACCGACCAGCGACAGGGTTTCGCCGGCCTTGAGTTCGAAGCTGAGCTGCTCGACCGCATACACCTGCCGGCGCACGCGCCCGAGCAAGCCGCCCGCCAATGGAAAGCGCGTGACCAGGTCCTGCACCTTGAGCACGGGCGGCAGGTCGTTGCGCACGGTGCTGGCGGCGCTGAAAGCCTGGCCCTTATCTTGCAGCGGCGCACCCGGCACCGCAAAGCGCGCCGGCAAATCCTGCCCCTGCATGGCGCCCAGCCGGGGCACGGCCGCCAGCAAGGCCTGGGTGTAGGGCTGCTGCGGCCTGGCAAACAGGGTGGCGCAGTCGCCTTCTTCCACTTTGTCGCCGCGGTACATCACAAGCACGCGGTCGGCGATTTCGGCCACCACGCCCATGTCGTGGGTGATGAAGATCACCGCCATCGCCAGCTCTCGCTGCAGCTGCTGGATCAGCGCGAGGATTTGCGCCTGGATGGTCACGTCCAGCGCCGTGGTCGGCTCGTCGGCGATCAGCAGCGTGGGCTTGCAGGCCAGCGCCATGGCGATCACCACGCGCTGGCGCATGCCGCCCGACAGCTGGTGCGGATGGCGGCCCAGCACGTTTTTGGCTTCCGGGATGCGGACCAGGTCCAGCATGCGCAGCGCCTCGGCCAGCGCCGCCTGGCGCGACAGCCCCTGGTGCAGGCGTATCGATTCGGCGATCTGCTCGCCCACCGTGAACACCGGGTTCAGCGAGGTCATGGGCTCCTGGAACACCATGGCGAGGTCGGCCCCGCGCAGGCTGCGCATCTGCGACTGCGAGGCGCGCGCCAGGTCCAGGCGCTCGCCGTTGCGGCGCGTCAGCCACATGCTGCCGCTGCCCAGGCGGCCGCCGCCTTGCTCCACCAGGCGCATCAGGGCCAGCGAGGACACCGATTTGCCGGAGCCCGACTCGCCCACGATGGCCAGCGTCTCCCCGGCGTCCACGTGAAAGCCGAGATTGCGCACCGCGTGCACGGTGCGCTGCTCGCTGGCAAAACTCACGCTGAGGTCCTTGACCTCGATGACGCGCTGGCGGCCGGGCAGGGCGCTCATGCGGAGAATCCCTCGACGGCGTCGGCGTAAATGGCGCTCACCGGCGCCTCGCCCACGCGGGCCCAGCCGCGGTACATGCCTTCGGTGTTGAAGGGAAGGCTCAGGTGGCCCTGCGCATCGACGGCGATCAGCCCGCCCCGCCCGCCCATGGCGGGCAGCACCTTCATGACCACCTCCCGGGCGGCCGCCTCCAGCGGCATGCCGGCATAGGCCATGCGCGCGCAGATGTCGTAGGCCGCCGCGGCGCGTATGAACATTTCGCCGGTGCCGGTGCAGGAGATCGCCGCCGTGCGGTTGTCGGCATAGGTGCCGGCGCCTATCAGGGGCGAGTCGCCCACGCGGCCGGCGCGTTTGTTGGTCATGCCGCCGGTGGAGGTGGCGGCGGCCAGGTTGCCCTGCGCATCCAGGGCCACGGCGCCCACGGTGCCGAGCTTGCGGCCTTCGTCCAGCGGCGCGGCGCCGGCAGGACCTGAGCGGAAGGCCAGGGCCGCGCCGTCGTGGTCCAGCACGGCCGCGTCGGTCGCGAGCGCGCGCCGCAATTGCTCGCGGCGGGCCTCGGTCGAAAAATAATCGGGCGAGACCATCTCCAGCCCGCACTCTTCGGCGAAGGCTTCGGCGCCGGCGCCCACCAGCAGCACGTGCGCGCTGCGCTCCATCACGGCGCGCGCCGCGCGCACCGGGCGGCGCACGCGGTTCACGCAGGCCACCGCGCCGGCGCGCAAGGTGGCGCCGTCCATCACGGCCGCGTCGAGTTCATGGGTTTCATCGTGGGTGAAGACGGCGCCATGCCCGGCATTAAAGAGCGGGCAGTCTTCGAGCAGTTCCACCGCCAGGCTGACCGCATCGAGCGCGCTGCCGCCGCCGGCCAGCAATTGCTGCGCGGGCCGCAGTATGGCTTGCAAGGCGGCATGGTAGGCCGCGTTTTGTTCCGCGCTGATGTGGCTGCGGCTCATGGTGCCGGCGCCGCCGTGGATGGCGATAAGGGGAATGGGCTGGGGCCGTGTCACTTGGAAACCTTTGGCGATTTGGGTGGGGTGCGGGCTGTGCGGGGGGCGGGCGCCGCGGCGTCGGCATCGGCGCGCAGCCGGCTGGCGTGGCTGCCGTGCAGCCAGGGCAGCACCGACTCGGCCAGCTGTGTCGCCGCCTTGAGCGAGTCTTTGGCGCTGTGGGCGACGGCGCTGCACAAGGCCTCGATCAGCGCCAGCACGGTGGCTTCGGAGTTGGCGAAATACTGGCTCTCGGTGTGGGCATAGAGCGCGACGCTGGCCAGCGGCGCCAGCGGCGACGTCACGCGGTCGGTCAGCGCCAGCACCGGCACACCGGCGTCGTGCGCGCGGCGCGCCAGCAAGATCGTGTCGCTGAAATAGCGCGGGTAGGCGATGGCGATCAGCAGGTCCTCGGGCTTCAGGCGCGCCAGCAGGCGCGCGCCGTAAGAGGAGCTTTCCACGCTGGCCAGCAGCTGGACGTTGTCGCAGTAAGGGTCCAGCGAGCGCTGCAGCAGCCCGCCCAGCCAGCTGCTGCTGCCGAAGCCGGCAATGTAGATGCGCCGCGCGCCCAGGATGGCCGCCACCGCCTGCTCGCAGCTCTGGGCATCCAGCGCCTGCCGTGTCAGCTCGATGTTGCGCTGGCTTTGCGCCAGCGCGGAGGCAAACACGTCGGCCACCGTGGCCGAGTGCTCCAGCTTGTTGCGCAGCTTCTCGACCGGGGCCAGCGTGGCTTCAAAACCCAGCACCAGCGCGGCGCGGAACTGCGGGTAGCCCTCAAATTCCAGCGCCCGCGCGAAGCGGTTGGCGGTGGCCACGGAAACCCCCAGCGTGGCGGCCAGCTCGTCGATGGGCATGGTTGCTGCTTGCAAGGGATGGGCCAGCACATAGTCGGCCATCTGCCGGTGCGAGCGCGTCAGCGTCGGCAGCAAACGCCCAATACGCTGTGCCATCGAAGGGTTGCCGGGAAATGTCGCCATCAGGGCCTGAGCAGAAATTGGATGTATATAAATTTACAATCTAATTCATCATAACGAAATTTTTGATCATTTCCAATTAAATTGAAACCGGCGATGCGTTGCAGGTTCGGGCGCGGCGTTCAGGAAGGTGCGGCCGGGATACGGGCAAGCCGCCGGGAAGCGCAGCAGGCGCGGCTGTCGATCAGCAGGGCTGGGGGCGCATGCACGCCGTCCGGAAATGCAGGGAGGCGCTAGGACCCGAGCTTTTTGTAGGCGCGGTCCATCTCCACGCTTTTGCTGGTGTCTTTCACGCCGCGCTTCAGGTCGCGCCCCGCCTGCTCGACGACCGGGTCGGGCTTGGCATTCGTCATGTCCACCGCCTGGTCGCGCTCGTGCGGCAGTTCCAGGCTGGACTCGACGGCGCCGTCCTTCAAGGTGTCCTGCTGGCCTGGACGCGAACCTTGTGCACGCGGGTCTTTCGCCGGCATGCCTTTGCTGGAGGCGGGTTGCGCACGGCTGTTCGGGGGCGTGTGTTTAGGGGTCATGGGACGACTCTGCGTGTCCCGCCGCACCGGCCCTGTCAGCCCGGAAAATCAGGCCCTGTAGGAGAAGGCCACTTGAAGCGGTTTCGACGGGCTTTCAGGCCGCCAGAAAGCTGGCGGCCTGCGCCAGCGCCGCCGTGTCGGCCTTGACGGCGTCGGGCGGCCCGCCCTTGCCCCAGAGTTCGCCGCCGTAGTTCATGGCCATGAACTGCGCGCACAGGCGGATGGAGTCGACCATGGGCTGGGCCTTGGCGCGGTCGCCGCTGGTGGTGACCAGCCACAGCGTCTTTTTCGCCATTTCCTCCTTGAAGGGCAGGCCGGGCACGCGCATCCAGGCGCTCCAGTGGTCCAGGTAGATCTTCAGCGGCGCCGGGATGCTGTACCAGTAGACCGGGGCCACGAAGACGATGTCGGTGGCGGCCAGGGTCGCATCCAGCAGGGTTTTCATGTCGCCTTCGGGCATGGGGTATTGGCCCGTGGTGTGGCGCTGGTCCACAAACAGCGGCATGTGCATGCGTGCCAAATGGTGCCAGGCCTGGGGCGTGCCGGCCGGCAGCGCCGCGGCGGCCTGCCGGGCCAGCCATTCGGTGTTGCCCAGCGCGCCGGCTTCGCGTGTGGAGGTGGTCAGAAAAAGGAATCGAGGCGTTGCATTCATGGCGGCCATGGTAGCGGCAGCCGCGGGCCCTTGCAGGCGCGGGGTTGGGCCCGCGTGCCAGAATAAGCACCGATTCACAGGAGCCGCCTTCGCCATGATCCGTATTCGCGACATCGACCACATCGTCCTGCGGGTCAGCGACCTCATGGGCATGCTGCGCTTTTACCAGCAGGTGCTGGGCTGCAGCCTGGAGCGCCGGCAAGATGCCATCGGCCTGGTGCAGCTGCGCGCCGGCCGTTCGCTGGTGGACCTGGTGCCGGTGGACGGCCCGCTGGGCAAGGCCGGCGGCGCGGCGCCGGGCAAGGAGGGCCGCAATGTCGACCATGTCTGTTTTCGCGTCGAGCCCTTTGATGCCGAGGCCCTACGCCGCCACCTCGCGGCCCATGGCGTTGAGGCGGGCGAGGTGGAATCGCGTTACGGCGCCGAGGGCGAGGGGCCTTCGATCTACCTCAACGACCCCGAAGGCAATACCGTGGAACTCAAGGGCCCGCCCTGGCCCGAGGGCCTCAAGCCTTAGAACCGCCTCCTAAAACTGCCGCCAGCCCTGCCAGGCCGTGAAGCCGGCGCACACAATCAGCACGACGCCCACGGCCCGCGCCATCACCACGCTGGCGCCCGGCCGGTCGGCCAGCCACTGGCGTGCGCCGGCCGCTGCCAGCGCCAGCGAGCCGTACACACCGGTCTGGGTCAGGGCGATGATCAGGCCCAGCGCCACGGCCTGTATCCACAGCGAGCCGTATTCCAGCCGCAGGAACTGCGGAAAAATCGCCAGCATGAACAGATAGGCTTTGGGATTCAGCAGGCAGGTCAGTGCGGCCTGGCGGAAGGTGCGCCACGGCGGGCTTTCCTGCAGCGCCGGCAGCCCGCCGAACACCGAGCGGCTGCGCGTGAGCGACCAGCCTATCCAGGCGATGTAGAGGCTGCCGGCCAGCAGCATCACATGGACCATGCCGGGCACCAGCTTCAGCACAATGCCCAGCCCCAGCGCACCGGCCACCACGTGGCAAGCGCCGCCGGCCACGATGCCGCCGACCGCGAACAGGCCGGCGCGGCGCCCGCCGGTCAGCGAGCTGGCCATCACAAACGCCATGTCCATGCCGGGCAGGATGATGATGCCCAGCACCATCAGGAAAAACAGCCAGAGGTGGGTGAACTGCTCCATGGCCGGCGCCCCTAGCGCAGCGCGGAGTAAGCGGGCCGGGCCAGGTCCATCACCCAGTTGGTTTCCCAGTGGCGGCCGCCGTCCTCCGAAAAAGCCTGCTCCCAGCGGGCGCGGGTGGGCGTGATGCCGGACCAGGTAAAACGCACCCGCACCGGCCGGCCTTCATGGCTGTCGTGGCCCTCAAAGCGGCCCGTGCCGTCCACAAACGCACCCATCACCGGCGGTTGCACCAGGCCGTCGCTGTGGCTGACCCAATAAATGCTCCAGAGCCGGGTCTGCGGGCTGAAAAAGCGCAGCGCCATGCCCAGGGTCTGCTTGCCGTCCACGACCAGGTCGTTCATATTGCCCAGGCCGCCCAGCAGCAGCGCGCCGTCCTGCACGGCCTCAAAACGCTCCCAGTCGGTGCAACCCGCCAGGCGCTTTTTGAGCCGCTTGTTGCTGACCAGCCAGCGCCCCGCGATGAAGTTGAAGTCGTGCCGCCCATCGTTCAGTTGGGACGGCTCCAGGGGTTTTGGCAGGGTGGAGGTGGTCATGGTTTAAAAGCGCTTGTGGCGCCCCGATACGTTGGTGATACCTGTGGAAAAACCCAGTCTATGAATGTAATAGGGCTATTCCAGCCCTAATTGAGGGTTAGACTTTTCGGCATGTATTCCCCGACCACCCGTGTATTGACCGTGCTGGAACTGCTGCAGTCCCATGGGCGCATGAGCGGCGCCGAGCTGGCGCGGCGGCTGGAGGTGGACGGCCGGACGCTGCGCCGCTACATCGCCAAGCTGGAAGACCTGGGCATCCCGGTCGTGGCCGAGCGCGGCCGCTACGGCTGCTACAGCCTGATCGCCGGCTTCAAGCTGCCGCCCATGATGTTTACCGACGACGAAGCCCTGGCGCTGTCCCTGGGCCTGCTGGCCGCGCGCAGCCTGGGGCTGGCCGAAGCCGCGCCGGCCGCGCAAAGCGCGCAGGCCAAGCTCGAGCGCGTGATGCCGCACAACCTGAAAAACCGCGTTCGCGGGCTCGGCGAAACGGTGACGCTGGACCTGCGCCGCGCCGACGCGCCCGGCGACAACACCGCCTTGCTGGCCCTGAGCGCCGCGGCGCACGGCTGGCAGCGCGTGCACATGGCCTACCAGTCGGCCGAAGGCGAGGTCACCGAGCGCGAGTTCGACGCCTACGGCCTGGTGTTTCGCAAGGGCCGCTGGTATGCGGCGGGCTGGTGCCATTTGCGCGGCGCGCTGCGTTCATTCCGGCTGGACCGGGTGCGCGAGGTGCGCGCCCTCAATGTGGTGTTCACGCCGCCGGCCGATTTTGACGCCGTGCAGCACCTGGCGCTGGGCCTGGCGACCATGCCGCGCAGCAATACCGTGCGGCTGCTTTTGCATACCGACCTGCAGACCGCCCAGATGGAACTGCCCGACAGCGTGGGCGTGTTCCAGCCCAGCGAGGAGGGCGTGCTGCTGCACAGCCAGACCGACCACCTGGGCTGGTTCGCGCGGCAACTGATGCGTTTGTCTTTTTCCTTCGACGTCCAGGAGCCCGCGGCCTTGCGCGTCGCGCTGCGCGAGCATGCGCAGCGCACCCTGGAGCAGCACGCCGCCTAGGCCGCGTGCGGCATGATCAGGCGGCCTTGGCGCGCAAGGAAGTACCGGCGCGGTCCTGCCCGTAAAAACCGAAATGCATGGCCGGCGCTTCGCCGCTGATCAGCTCGGCGATGGCCTTGCCCGAGCCCGCGCCGTGCGTCCAGCCCAGCGTGCCGTGGCCGGCGTTGACCCACAGGCGGCCGACCTTGGTTTTGCCGATGTAGGGGATGTTGGTGGGCGTCGCGGGGCGCAGGCCGGTCCAGAAGTTCGGCGTGCCGCCCTGCTCCTCCAGGCGGGTATCGCACACGCCCGGCAGCACTTCCTCGATACGCTCGGCCAGCATCCTGCAGCGGGCCTTGGCCAGCGGCGTGTCCAGCGAAAGGTCGTAGCCACCGACCTCGATGGTGCCGGCCACGCGCAGGTGGTCGCCGAGCCGGCTCATAGCGCATTTGACCTCGTCGTCGATGGCGCTGACAAAAGGCGCCAGTTCGGGCTTGAGCAGCCTGAAGGTGGCGCTGTAGCCCTTGCCGGGATAGATGGGCAGGTCGACGCCCACGGTGCGCAGCAGCGGCGCCGTGTGGGAGCCACAGGCCACGACGATTTCGTCGGCCTTGAGCCGGACCAGTTCCTGGTTCTCACCGCGAATCGTGCGCGGCCGCACGGCGACGGATTCGATGGCGCCGCCGGCTTTTTCCAGCCGCTCTATGTCGTGGCCGTAGAGGAAACGCGCGCCGCGGGCGGCGCAGCGCTGCGCCAGCGCCTGGGTGAAGACGCGGGCGTCGCCGCTTTCGTCGCTGGCGGTGTAGGTGCCGCCCACGATGCGGTGCGCGAAGGACTTGAAGGCCGGCTCTATGGCCAGCAGCTCGGCCGTGCTCACCACGCGGCGCGCCACGCCGTACTTGCGCATCAGGGCCGCGGCCTCGCCGGCCGTGTCAAAGGTCTTCTGGTCGGTGTAGTAGTGCGCGATGCCGCGCTCGAGCCGGTTGTACTCGATGCCGGTGGCGGCCACCACCTCCTTGAGCGCCGCATGGCTGTACGCGCCCAGCGCCACCAGCTGCTGCACGTTGCGCTCGAAGGCGGCGTCGTTGCACTGCGCCAGGAACTGCAGGCCCCAGCGCCACTGCTGCCAGCCTTCGCCGAAGGGCAGCTGCGGGCGGAACAGCAGCGGCGCGTCGTCCCGGAACATCCATTTGAGCGCCTTCAGCGGCGCGTCCTTGTTGGCCCAGGGCTCGCAATAGCTGACGGAAATCTGCGCCGCGTTGCCGAAACTGGTTTCCAGCGCCGCGTCGGGCTGGCGGTCCACCACCGTGACTTCATGGCCGCGTTCCAGCAGATGCCAGGCGGTGCTCACGCCAATGATGCCAGCCCCTAAAACTACAACGTTCATCCCAAACCCCTTTTCAGGCTTCAAGTGTGAAGGAGGTTGCTTTCAATTAATAGAAAAATTAAACTCTCAGTGAAAACATCAGCTCAGCTAATAGAGAGGGAGACCGTATGAGTACTTTTGACCCGGATGCGCTTGAATGCCTGGCGGCGATCGTCGAAGAGGGCGGTTTTGAGCGCGCCGCCCAGCGTTTGTCTATCACCCAGTCGGCGGTGTCGCAGCGCCTGCGCGCCCTGGAGGCCCAGGTCGGCACCGTGCTGATCGTGCGCAGCCGGCCGCTCAAGCCCACGTCGGCCGGCCAGCTGCTTCTCAAACACACCAAGATGCTGCGCCTTCTGCGCGCCGACCTGGAGCGGGACCTCAAGGAGCTGGCGCCGAGCTCGCTGGGCGGCGCGCGCGAGGAAGAGCGCATCTCGATCGCCATCAACGCCGACAGCATCGCCACCTGGGCCTTGCCGGCGCTGACCGAACTGGTGCAGCAGGGCCTGCCCATGGAGATCATCCACGACGACCAGAATTTCACCCATGAATGGCTGCGCGAAGGCCAGGTGCTGGGCTGCGTGACCACGCTCAAGCAGGCGCTGCGCGGCTGCAAGGTGGAGCCGCTGGGCGCGATGCAGTACATCGCGGTGGCCGCGCCGGCCTTCGCGCAAAGCCGGCTCAGCCAGCGCGACGGCGCCGGCGACAGGCCGGTCGCACCGGCGCTGACGCAATACAACTTCCGCGAAGTGCCTTTTATCGCCTTCAACCGCAAGGATGAATTGCCGGTCGAGTTTGTCGGCAAGGCCTTCGGGCTCAAGCGCGTCACCTTGAACCAGCTGTTTGTGCCTTCGTCGGAAGGCATGGTCAGGGCCGTGCTGGCGGGCTGGGGCGTCAGCGTGGTGCCGCGGCTGCTGGCGCAGGGCCTGATAGACCAGGGCCAGCTCGTCAACGTGGCGCCCGGCTACACGCTGCCCATCCAGCTCTACTGGCATTGCTGGAACCTGGAGTCCGAGGTGCTGGACGCCCTGACAGCCGCGCTCAAGCAGACCGCGGCCCAGTCGCTGGTGCCCTGAGACGCGGCCGGCCGTTTGGGGCCGGAACAAATCCTTGGTATTCAATTTACCCCCGCCAGGCAGGGGATAGCCCTGTAGGACAAGGCCTGGGATAGAGACTTATGGCCTCAGTTCGGGGACTATTCCCATTTACAAAAGCCCGGTGGGTACGCACACTGCAAAAGCCATGCGGGGTAGGCTGCGGCGTGGCGTGAAAGGCATAAGGTAATCCGAATGCTGGGATGGCTGGGACTGCGTACCCGTCTGGTAATGCTGGTGCTGCTCGCGCTGCTCCCCGTCCTCGGCTTGCTTGTTTACTCCGCGCAACAAAGCCACCGGGCCGCGCTACGGCTGGCGCAGTCCGACCTGCTCTCGGACGTGCTGATGCTCTCGGCGCGCGCGCAACGCACCGTGGACTTGATCCACGAACTGCTCAGCGGCGTCGCCAGCGGGCCGCACATCAAGAATCCGGTGCCCGGCCTGTGCGACCAGCACCTGAAAAACCTGCATGCCGAGCATCCCGAATTCACCAACATGGGCCTGGCCGCGACCGACGGCAAGCTGCTGTGCGACGCGCTGGGCCTGGCCAAAAACCTGCGCGCCGATGACCGGCCCTACTTCCAGCAGGTCATGGCGGGCCAGCGCTTCGCGGTGGGCCGTTATGCCGTAGGCCGCGCCAGCGGGCGTCCCGGCATAGGCTTCGCGGTGCCGGTGCGCAACGAGGCCGGCAAGGTCAGCGGCGTGGCCTTCGCGGTGCTGGGCCTGCCTGCCCTGGCGGAATCGCTGGCGGACGTGTCCTCGATACCGGGCGCGCGGCTGGCCGTGCTGGACCGGGACGGTACGGTGCTGGCCATATCCCCGCCGGCGCCGTCCTGGTTGGGCCAGCCGCACCCGGACCCCCTCGTGCAGCAAGCCGTGCGGGAGCGCCGGCAAGGTGTGCAGCAGGCGGCGGATGCGCAGGGCGTGCAACGGGTCTATGCCGCGGCGCCGGTGCCGGGCGGTGGGCGCGAGGGGCTGTTTGTCGCGATCAGCGCGCCGGAAGCGGTGATCGCGGCCTCCAGCCACCAGGACCTGGCGATTGAGTTGCTGGCGCTGCTCGCCGTGGCCCTGTTCGGCGGGGCCTGCGCATGGTGGCTGGGCAACCGGCTGATCGTCAATCCCGCCAAGGCCATCCTGATGGAGGCCGACGAGGTGGCGCGGGGCAATCTGCACGCGCGCGTCAGGCTGGGCCCGCTGTACCAGGGCGAGCTTGGCGAAATCGGCCACACCTTCAACCGCATGGCTGAATCGCTGCAGGCGCGGCAGCGCGAGCTCGACGCCATGCTGGAGCGCGTGGACAAGGAGCGCGCCTTGCTGGACCTCATCCTCAACAGCATGAACGAGGGTGTGATCGCCGTGGACACCGAGGGCCGCTTCCTGCTGTTCAACGCCACGGCGCGCGCGCTGTTCAACGGGGCGCCGGATTCCGGCATGCGATTGGAAGACTGGCGCCGCGGCCACCAGCTGCTGATGCTGGACGGCAAGACCGCCTATGCCCAGTCGGAGCGGCCGCTGTCGCAGGCCGCGCGCGGCATCACCATCGACAACTGGGATGTGGTGTTTCGCCGGGCCGACGCGGAAGACCGGATACTGCGCCTGAGCACCCGGCCGCTGCGCGATGCCGCCGGCGTGATGAAGGGCGGCGTCACCGTGTTCAACGACATCACCGCCCAGAAGGCGGCGGAAAACTTCGCCCATGCGCAGGAGCAGGTGCTGGCCTTGATCGCCGGCGGCGCGCCCCTGGCGCAATCGCTGGAAGCCGTGGTGCGCCTGATCGAAGACAGCTCGCCGGACAGCCTGTGCTCCATCCTGCTGGTCGAGGACGGGAAGCTGCGCCTGGGCGCCGCGCCCAGCCTGCCCGAGCGCTACAACCAGGCCATCGAGGGCCTGCCCGTCGGCGAGGGCGTGGGCGCCTGCGGCACTGCCGCCTTCCGCAACCACCTGGTGGTGGTGGAAGACACGCAGAGCGACCCGCTGATGCAGGACTACCGCGAGCTGATGCGCGAGCACGGGCTGCGGGCCTGCTGGTCCATGCCGGTGGTGTCGACCGACGGAGAGGTGCTCGCGACTTTCGCGATCTACCGCGCCTACCCCTGCAGGCCCCAACCCGCGGAACTCGAGCTGATCAACATCGCGGCGCGGCTGGCCGGCATCGCGCTGGCGCGCGCGCGCGCCGAGGCGGCCCTGGTCAGCAGCGAGGCGCGCTTTCGCGAACTGGCGGAAAACATCCATGACGTTTTCTACATCGTTGACCCGCACACCGGCCGCCCGCTGTACGTCAGCCCCGGCTATGAAAGGGTCTGGGGCCGCAGCCGCGAAAGCCTTTATGCCGACCCTCTCTCGTACGCCGAGGTCACGCTGCCCGAGGACAACCACCTGCTCAAAGAGGCCAGGAAGCGCAACCGCAGCGGCCAGGCCTCGGATATCGAATACCGCATTCGCTCCGCGGACGGCAGGATCCTGTGGATACGCGACCACGCCTACCCGGTCATGAACGCGTCGGGCGAGCTCGAGCGCGTGGTGGGCACGGCGCGCGACATCACCGACCGCAAGCTGGCCGACCTGGCACTGGCCAGCACCAACCGGGCCCTGCAGATGCTGAGCCGCTCCAGCATCGCCATCAACCGCGTGGACGAAGAAGCGGGGCTGCTGGCCGAGGTGTGCCGCGTGGCCGTCGACGTGGGCGGTTACCGCATGGCCTGGGTGGGCTATGCGCAGGACGACGCGGAGCGCAGCATCCTGCCCATGGCCCATGCCGGCGACGAAAACGGCTACCTCGCGGCAATCCGGCTGAGCTGGCGCGACGACGACGTCACCGGCCAGGGCCCGGCGGGCCAGGCCGTGCGCAGCGGCCAAGCCCAGCAGACCGGCGACATCAGCCGGGCCGACAACAAGTTCTACTGGCATGCCCATGCGCTGGAGCGCGGTTTCCTCAGCGCGATCTGCCTGCCGCTGCGCGACGGGCCGCGCAGCTTTGGCGTGCTGTGCCTGTATTCGGGCGAGGCGCAGCTATTCAGCGCCGATGAAATCAAGCTGCTGCAGGAGCTTGCCGACAACCTGGCCTTCGGCATCGTCAGCCTGCGCGCCCGGTTGGAGCGCCAGCGCAGCCAGGAGGCCGAGCGGCAGGCCGTCATCAAGGTGCGCGAGCAGGCCTCGCTGCTGGACCGGGCGCAGGACGCCATCATGGTCCGCAACCTCGACCGGACCATACGCTTTTGGAACAAGGGCGCAGAGCGCCTCTACGGCTGGACCGCCGAGGAGGTGCTGGGCAAGACCATGGACGCGCTCATGTACCCCGACCCGCAGGTGCTGCTGGACAGCATGGCCAAGACCCTGGCCAACGACGGCGACTGGAGCGGCGAGCTCGAGCAGCGCGCGCGCGACGGCTCGACGGTGTGCATAGAGGCGCGCTGGACGGTGGTGCGCGACGAGCAGGGCAAGGTCAACGGGGTGCTGGGCATCAACACCAATATCCGTGAACGCAAGCGCGCGCGCGAGGAAATCCTGCGCCTCAATGCCAGCCTCGAGGAGCGGGTGCAGCAGCGCACCGAGCAGCTTGAATTCGCCAACAAGGAGCTGGAGGCGTTCTCCTACTCGGTGTCGCACGACCTGCGCAGCCCGCTGAGCGCGGTGGACGGCTTCAGCGACCTGCTCGAGCGGACCATGGCCAAGGCCGAAAACACCCCCTTGACCGAACGCAGCCGGCATTACCTGGCGCGCATACGCGCGGGTGTTTCACAAATGGGCGAGCTGATCGACGCCATGCTGGCGCTGGCGCAGGTGTCGCGTTCCAGCCTGCGCTGGGAGCGCGTCGACCTGAGCGCGCTCGCCGAGGGCCTGCTGGCCGGCTACCGCGAGCGCGAGCCCGGCCGCGACGCCCGGCTGCATGTCGAGCCCGGCATCACCGGGCCGGGGGACCCCAGGCTGCTCAAGCAGGTGCTCGACAACCTGCTGGGCAACGCCTGGAAATTCAGCGCCAGGCAGGCCAGCACCGAGATCAGCTTCGGCCGCGAAACCGGCGAGGCCGGCGAGACGGTGTACTTTGTGCGCGACCGGGGAGCGGGTTTTGACATGGCCTATGCCGAGAAGCTGTTCGGCGCCTTCCAGCGCCTGCACACACCGTCGGAATTTTCCGGCACCGGCGTCGGCTTGGCCACGGTGCACCGCATCATCGCGCGGCACGGCGGCAAGGTGTGGGCCAAGTCTGAACCGGGGAAGGGCGCGACGTTCTACTTCACCTTGGGTCCTGAGGGTGTGTAACACCCCCGTCCAAGCTCACTGCGTGTAGCTTGTTCCCCCCTCTAGGGGGCGGTGAAATTAGCACACCCCTGTCCGGGCTCACTGCGTGTAGCCCGTTCCCCCCTCAAGGGGGCGGCGCCTGCGGTCTGGCAAAGCCAGTCCCGCGGCTCCCGCTGGTATTGAGCGGCTCGCTTCGCATCGCACACTTGGGGTGCTATACGCAGCGAGCAGGCGTAGGAGCTAAAAGGTTTTCTGCTGCAGAGTTTCGCGCAGGGCTTGTGCCTTGTCGGCATCAAACTGGCCCTCGACCCGTGCCAGCACCTCGCCCTGGCGGTTGACCACCACGGCGTAGACCTGGTCGGTGCTTCCCAGGCCGGCGGAGCGCACAAAACTGGCGCGGTCGGTGAACACCGGCACCATCTTGGCCCGCTCGGTATCGGCCGTGTAGTGCTGCAGCAGCCGGTCTTCGACCGCGCTGCGGCCCGTCAGCGTGCCCGGGTCGTTGAGCACCGGCATGCGCATCCAGGTGATCGATGGGTCGTTCCTGAGGTTCATGCCCTGGATCCAGCTCTCGACGTCGGCTCGCTGGCCGCGCTTGAAGGTGATCAGTGCCAGCGTGCGGTCCGACGGGAGTCCTTCGGGCACGGTGACCGGCTGGCGCAGCAGGGTCTGCGCCATGAAAGCGGGCAGGCGGCCCATGACGCTGGAGTCATTGGGCGACGCGAGCGCGAGTGCAAATGCCAGGCCGGCGGCGGCAAGCCAGGCGCCAAGATAGGACACATTGCTTTTCATGGTGCTCTCCCCGATTCGGGTGCGGTACAGGAAGTCCTGCATGAACCCTTCAAGCAAGATACCTGCAAGCCGAACAGCGCGCAAATCAACAATTGGAACAAAGTGTTATCACTGCTTGACACGCTTGGCTCCGCATTGCCGACCCTGGTTGGGTTGCGCGGCGCGCGGGAAGTTCCAAAGAAAAAGAGGCGCCGCCGCGCAAGCCGCGGCGCTACGACTTTAGTCAGCAGCGGCGTGCCGGCCGCGCTCCCATACGAATGCTATTGGCCGATGGGGATCAGCAGTTCGGGCAAAAATCCCTCTTGCTCGCCCTTGCGCGCATAGCCCAGCGGGTTGGCCACGACGCGGCAGCCGCGGCTGGTGTAGTCGATCGCGCAATGCAAATGGCCGTGCAGCCACAGGTCGGCCAGCGGCAGCAGCTCATCGAGCGCGTTGCAAAAACCCGCCGTGCCCGGCACCAGGCCGTAGCGCGGGTCGGCGCTCAGCAGGCTGGGCGCGAAATGGGTCACGGCGACCGTGGGGCCCTCAAAGGGCTGGGCCAGCGCCTGCCGCAGCCAGGCCTGGCTTTGAAGGCCCTGCTCACGCACGTCGGCCGCCAGCAGCGGCTGGCCGTTCCTGAAAGAATGGTTTTTGCTCAGGTAAAAATTGGCCGCGCGAAAGGCTTTCTCGCGCGCCTTCAACTGCTCACCCAGCGTGATGTCGGCGTCCTGTGCCTGGCCCGTGCTCAGGGCGTCGAAGTCGGTCCACAGCGTGCTGCCGACAAAGCGCACGCCCTGCAGCACCACGGTCTCCTGCTCCAGCCAGACCATGCCCAGCCGCTCGCAGGTTTCGCGCAACCGCGCATGGGTGGCGTCAAAGTCCAGGCCGTCGTACTCGTGGTTGCCGGGCAGGAAGAACACCGGCGTGGGCCAGCCCGCGCCGCCCTGGTCCGCAGGCAGGGGCGAGAAGCGCGCCAGGCCGAAGTCGGCGATGTCCCGTTCCGCCAGCAGCGAGCCCTGCTGGTAAGAGCCGATGTCGCCGGCCAGCACCAGCAGGTCGGCGCCGGGCACGGGCTTGGCCGTGAAATGCGGGTTGGATTCGAGATGAAGGTCGGACAGGAGCTGGATGTTCACCCGCCGATTGTGCGGGAAGATAGCGGCGGCCTTGCGCCCGTGCTAGATTCCGCAGGCTGCGGGCAGATGGAGATGCACAACAGGAGCCGCTTGTGAAAGAAGACATCGAGAACGCCGACGTCGCGCGTGCCTTCGCGGCCTATCCCCCGCCGCTGCGGCGCAAGCTGCTGGTGCTGCGCCGCCTGGTCCTGGACACCGCGGCCGCCACGCCCGGTGTCGGCGAGATCGAGGAGACGCTCAAGTGGGGCGAGCCGGCCTACCTGACCTCTGCCAGCAAAAGCGGCAGCACCCTGCGCCTGGGCCCGGTCAAATCCAGCCCGTCGCAGTACGCGCTTTACTTCAACTGCAAGACCACGCTGGTCGACACCTTCCGCACGCTGTTCCCGGTGGAGCTGCGCTACGAAGGCAACCGCGCCATCGTGCTGGACAGTGCCGAGGCGCTGCCGCGCGACGCGCTGGTGTTCTGCATCACGGCGGCGCTGACTTACCACCGGAGGAAATCTTGATGAAACCCCGTATCACCCTGATCACCCTGGGCGTTGACGACCTCCAGCGCGCGCTGGCTTTTTACCGTGAAGGCCTGGGGCTGGCAACGCCCGGCATCGTCGGTCAAGAATTCGAGCACGGCGCCGTGGCCTTCATCGACCTGCAGCCGGGCCTCAAGCTGGCCTTGTGGCCGCGCGCCAGCCTGGCGCACGACACGGGCTTGCCGGTGTCGCAGCGCGGGGCGCCGGCGTTTTCACTGGCGCACAACGTGGCCTCGCGGCAAGAGGTCGACGCCGTGATGGCCGAGGCGGAAACAGCCGGCGCCGTGATCACCAAGCCAGCGGGCGCGACCTTTTACGGCGGCTATGCCGGCTACTTCCAGGACCCGGACGGCCATCTCTGGGAGGTGGCGTGGAACCCGCAGTTCGAGATAGCCGATTAGCCCCGCCGGCGCGGCCCGTCAGGCCGGCGGCGCCGCCAGCCGCACCGTGAAGCTGGTGCCTTGTCCGGGCCGGCTGCTGACCTCGATTTCGCCGCGGTGCAGGTCCACGCACTCCTTGACGATGTGCAGGCCTATGCCGGTGCCGGAAATATTGCCGACATTGGTGCCGCGGTGAAAGCTGCCGAACAGGCGCGGCAGGTCGGCCTCCGGAATGCCTATGCCCTGGTCGCTGATGCGCAGGTGGATCTGCTCGCCCACACCGCGCACCGCAAACCTCACTGGCGTGTCCGGGTCCGAATACTTGAGCGCATTGCCCAGCAGGTTGACCACGATATGGCGCAGCAGCTGCTGGTCCGCCGTGCGCGGCGTGTCCAGCCCGTCGCAGGTGAGGGACACGCGCGCGGCCTGCGGATTGCCGCGCTCGAGTTCGGCCATCACCTGCACCAGCCAGTCGGGCACCAGCAGCGGCGCGGGTTCAAACCTGAACTTGCCCAGTTCCAGGCGGCTGGTCAGCAGCACCTGCTCCACCATGTTGCTCATGCGCGCGACGGCGGTCTTGATCTGGCCCAGCAGTTCGCGGCGCTCCTCGGCCGGAAAGCTCGCGCCGTAGGCATCGAGCAGTTCCACCGACGACAGGATGGCGGCCAGCGGCGTGCGGAATTCGTGCGAGGTGACCGCGACAAAGCGCGACTTGAGCTCCGACAGCTCGCGCTCGTGCGCCAGCGCCTTGAGCATGTCTTCCTCGGCCTGGCGCTTGAGCGTCACGTCGGTCAGGAAGTTCAGCGTGGCCGGCGTGCCTTCCCACTCGAACCTCACCGCGCTGATTTCCAGCCAGCGCGTCACGCTCTGGCTGTGCTGCACGCGGAACTGGTAGTGGTTCTCGACGGTCTCGCCGCGCAGCCGCTTCAGGTGGTTGTCCAGCACCCGCTCGCGGTCGTCGGGGTGGATGAAGTCGATGAAGGGCCGCGACTTGGCGGTGGCTTCGTCCAGCGCGGTCAGCTTCAGCGCCTTGGGATTGGCATAGAGGATGCGCCCGCCCGCCGTGACCAGGATGCCCTCGCTGACGTTTTCCACCACCGCGCGGTATTTGGCCTCGGAGTCGGTGCGCCGGCCGATTTCCACGCGCAGCTGTTTGGAGGTGTCGAGCTGCCAGGTGATGTTGTTGGCCAGGTGGATGACGCGCAGCAGCTGCCCCGAGGGGCTGTGGATGGGCAGCGCGCGCTGGCTCAGCCGGGCGACGTCGCCGTTCGGCCTGCGCACGCGGTATTCCTCGCTGCGCTTGACGGCGGCCAGCTGCAGCTGCCGCACCCGGTCGCGGTCCGCCGGGTCGACCTGCTCCAGCCATTGCCAGGGGTCGCCCGCCAGTTTGTCGGCCGACTGGCCCCAGAACATCTCGAAAGCCGGGTTGGTGTAAGTGATGCGGCCGCCCGCCGGGTCCCAGGACCAGAGCATGGCGTCGATGTTGGCGGCGATCTGCCGCAGCAGTTCCTCGCCCGGCAGCGAAACAGGCGTCACAGCCGTCGTCGATGCGGAGGAGGGGGCGGACATGCTGGGAGCATAGCCGCATCGCGAGCGTGAATTCCTCCCATAAAACCCCGGCTATGTGGGCCGGCGGATCAAACTATGCATGCTTTGCATGGGTTGGGGCCTGTCTTAGGCTTGAAACCCTAGGGAAAACCCTTATTCTTGATTCACCGTAACTTTTCACCCACCCCTGGGTGACTTTCGACATGTACAGCCTGTTTGCCCAAATCGCCCGTTTCTTGCCTTCCGCTGCCGGCGTGGCTCCCGTCAACGGTGTGGCCCACAACCTGATGGAGCGCGCCGAAGCCCGTGCCGGCCGCAACCCGCAGCAAGCCCAGGAACTGCGCACGGCCGCCTACGCCTACCTCAGCGTGGTTCGCTGAGCGGTTTTCTCAAAGCTTCACGCCCGCGCCCTTCACGGCCGGTGCCAGCGCCGCCACCTGGTCCTTGACGAAGCCGCCAAACGCGGCCGGGCTCATGGCCTGGGTGGTGATGCCCAATTCCAGCATTTTCTTTTTGACTTCCGGCGCGGCGAGGATCTCGTTGCAGGCGGCGTTGAGCCGCGCCACCATGTCGGCCGGCATGTGCGCCGGCCCGCTCAGGCCGAAGAAGTTGTCCAGCACCAGCTTGCGGTAGCCGAACTCGAGCACGCTGGGCACCTCGGGCACCAGCGGTGAACGCGCCGCCGAAGTCACCGCCAGCGGCACCAGCTGCCCGCTCTTGAAGTAGGGCACAAACGCCGTCAGCACATCAATGCCCACCGGGATCACGCCGGCGATCAGGTCGGTCGCCATGGGCGCGCCACCGCGGTAGGGAATGTGCTGCAGGTTCACGCCCATGGCTTTTTTCATCAGCTCGCCGTAGATGTGGCCTATGGACGCCGGCCCGCCCGAACCAAAGTCCAGCCGGCCCGTCTTGCGCGCCTGCGATTCCACGTCCGTGATGGTCTTGATGGGCGCATGCGGGTTGGCCATGACCACGCAGGGCGCGTTGCCGATCAGCGCGATGTGGCTAAAGCCCTCGACCGGGTCGTAAGGTTGCTTTTCGAGCGCGAAAGGGCCTATGGACACCGGCGTGGAGTTGCTCAGCATCAGGGTGTAGCCGTCGGCCGGCGCCTGCGCCACCACCAGCCCGCCCACGCTGCCGCCCGCGCCGGGGCGGTTGTCCACCACCACCGCCTGGCCCAGCTTTTTGCCGAGCTGCTCGGCCATCAGGCGCGCCACGATGTCGCTGGCGCCGCCGGCCGGGAAGGTCACGATGATCTTGATGGGTTTGTCGGGCCAGGCCGCGAAAGCCGGCAGGGCCAGGGAGGCCGCGCCGCCGGCGAGAAGTTTCAGCGCGCCGCGGCGCTGGAAGGGGTGTCGGGAAACGGGTGAGGCGAACATGAGGCGCTCCTGCAAACAAGGGTGTGCCACTGTCTGCAAAAACCATGCCTTGGGCGCGCGCTTCAGGCGGAGAACGCCTGGTCGGCGGCGCGCACCACCGCCTGCCGCAGCCACATGTGGGCGCTGCGCTGGCGGGAGCGGCGGTGCCACACCGCGTCCACATGCACCGGCGAGACGTCAAAAGGCAGGGGGCGCAGCACCAGCTGCTCGGCAATGCCGGTCACGCGCACAAAGTGGCGCGGCAACACTGTCAGCAGGTTGGAGTTGGCCACCACCCGGCCGGCCGTGAAAAACTGGTTGACGGTGAGCACGACCTGCCGCTTGCGTCCCAGCGAGGCCAGGGCTTCGTCGATAAACCCGTAAGGCCGGCCCGAAAAGCTCACCAGCATGTGGCGCGCGGCGCAAAAACGGTTGAGCGTGAAGGGGCCGGTGGCCAGCGCGTGGTCCCTGCGCATCACGCAGACATATTCGCCGTCGTAGAGCCGCTGGTGCGAAAACGGCAGCGGCTCGCCGCTTTGCTCGCTGGCCGTCAGGTCGGCCAGCAGCGAGGGGAAATAGCCTATGGCCAGGTCGCAGGTTTCTTCGTCCAGCAGGCGCCGCGGGTCGCGGGTGGTGAGCGGCACCACCCGTATCGACACGCCCGGGGCTTCGCGCTCCAGCGTTTCGACCAGGCCGGGCATCAGCTCGGCCGCGGTGGCGTCGGCCATGGCCAGCACAAAGGTGGTGTTGGCTTGCCCCGGCACAAATTCATTGGGGACCAGCGACTCCTGCAGCTGCTGCAGCGCCTCGCGCACGGCCGGCCAGATGGCCAGGGCGCGTGGTGTGGGCGCCATGCCCTGGCCGCTGCGCTGCACTAGCTCGTCACCCAGGGTCTCGCGCAACCGGCGCAGCGCATTGCTGACGGCGGGCTGGGTCAGCGACAGGTTGCGCGCGGCCCGGGTCAGGCTGCGTTCGGCCATCACTTCGTCGAACACACGCAACAGGTTCAGGTCCAGCGTCCGGAAATTGAGGGGATTAAAGGGGTCGGAAGCCATGGTTTTGGAGGGCTAATGCCTCAGTTATCACCAGTATGAATGAATTTCATCATAAAGATAAAGTTGAATAGCATCAGTGATAACCCTAATATCCCTGTACCCGCCGAGATATCTTGTCCCGGCGGGGATTAGCCATAACGGGAGTTCATCATGACCAGCTTCGTCAATATCAAACATTCCACACAGCACCCCGGCGTTGTCCGCGCTGAGTCGGCCTTTGGTGCCGTACGCCAGCTGGGCCAGGCCTTCACCGGCACCCGCGGCCTCGCCACGCTGCTGTTGTCCGCCGTTGCGGCCGCCATCATGGTGGTGGCGTACCAGGTGATGGACAGCGTGACCGAAGGCCACCTGCTGGTGATGTGGATCGCCTTGTGGGCCGTCGCCTTTGCCGTCCTGGCGCTGTTCGCCGGCACCGCACGCAACCTGGCCGCCCGTGTCAAAGCCGGGCTGGACGACTGGTCGCGCAGCCTGGCTGAAGCCCGCGCCGACCAGCGCCTCTGGCAAGCCGCCAAGAACGACCCCCGCGTGATGGCCGACCTGCAAATGGCCCTGCAACGCGCTGCCGACGCTGAAGTGGAGGCACCCGCTGCTCCCGCCGCCAAGGCAGAGCGCGCCGAAGCCGTCAGCGGCGCCTCGGTGTTGCGCGCCTACCACCGCAGCTACATCTAAGCATCCCCCGGATGCCCGGCCGCCCGCCGCGGCGGCCCATAAAAAAAGCCACCTTGTCAGGTGGCTTTTTTTTGCCCCGGCCGGGAGGCCTTGGGGCGTGAGGCGCGGCGCAGGTCGTGCGCCGGGCCCGCTTGGGTCCGCCGGTCAGGCAGCCAGGCGGCGCTCGATCGCGGCTTTGGTCTCCCCCAGCTCTTTCGGCAGGTGATGTTCGAGTTGCTTGAACAGTTCGGCGTGCAGCTCCAGCTCCTTGAGCCAGGCGGCCTTGTCGATGCTGGTCACGGTCTTGAACTGCTCGGCGCTGAAATTGAGGCCGGTCCAGTTCAGGTCTTCATAGGCGGGGCTGATGCCGGTGATGTGTTCCGAGCCCTTGCCCGTGCCTTCGATGCGATCGATCATCCACTTGAGCACGCGCATGTTCTCGCCGTAGCCGGGCCAGACGAACTTGCCGTCCTCGCCCTTGCGGAACCAGTTGGTGGTGTAGATCTTGGGGATTTTGGCGCCCGTGGCTTCCAGCTTTTTGCCGACGTTGAGCCAGTGCTGGAAGTAGTCGCTCATGTTGTAGCCCATGAAGGGCAGCATGGCGAAGGGGTCGCGGCGCACCACGCCGGCCTGGCCGGTGGCGGCTGCCGTGGTTTCCGAGCCCATGGTTGCGGCCATGTAAACGCCTTCGACCCAGTTGCGCGCCTCGGTGACCAGGGGCACGGTGGTGGAGCGGCGGCCGCCGAAGATGAAGGCGTCAATCGCCACGCCTTTCGGGTCGTCCCAGGCGCTGTCCAGGGCCGGGTTGTTGGTGGCGGCCACGGTGAAGCGGGCATTGGGGTGGGCGGCCTTGGCGCCGGTTTCCTTGGCGATTTGCGGTGTCCAGTCCTTGCCTTGCCAGTCGATCAGGTGCGCGGGCTGGCCGCCGGTGTCTTTTTCCATGCCTTCCCACCACACGTCGCCGTCATCGGTGAGGGCCACGTTCGTGAAGATCACGTTCTTGTCCAGGCTCGCCATGCAGTTCGGGTTGGTGTGGAAGTTGGTGCCCGGGGCCACGCCGAAATAACCGGCTTCGGGGTTGATGGCGTAGAGCTTGCCGTCGGCGCTGGGCTTGATCCAGGCGATGTCGTCGCCAATGGTGGTGACTTTCCAGCCGTCAAAACCGGCGGGCGGCACCAGCATGGAGAAATTGGTCTTGCCGCAGGCGCTGGGGAAAGCCGCCGCCACATGGTATTTCTTGCCCTGGGGATTGGTCACGCCGAGGATCAGCATGTGCTCGGCCAGCCAGCCCTCGTCGCGGCCCATGTTGGAGGCGATGCGCAGCGCAAAGCACTTCTTGCCCAGCAGCGCGTTGCCGCCGTAGCCGGAGCCGTAAGACCAGATTTCGCGGGTCTCGGGGTAGTGCACGATGTATTTGGTCTTGTTGCAAGGCCACTTCACGTCCTTCTGGCCCTCGGCCAGCGGCGCGCCCACGGTGTGCACGCAGGGCACGAAGTCGCCGTCCACGCCCAGCACGCCGAACACCGCCTGGCCCATGCGCGTCATGATCTTCATATTGACGGCCACGTAAGGGCTGTCGGAGAGTTCAATGCCGATGTGCGCGATCGGCGAGCCCAGCGGGCCCATGCTGAAAGGCACGACGTACATGGTGCGGCCCTTCATGCAGCCGTCGAACAGGGGCTGCAGCGTCTGGCGCATTTCGGCGGGTGCCATCCAGTTGTTGGTGGGGCCGGCGTCTTCCTTTTTGGCCGAGCAGATATAAGTGCGGTCTTCCACGCGGGCCACGTCGCTGGGGTCGCTCTGGGCCAGGAAGCTGTTGGGGCGCTTGGCTTCGTTGAGTTTCTTGAAGGTGCCGGCGTCGACCAGCTGCTGGCACAGGCGCTGGTATTCGGCCTCGCTGCCGTCGCACCAGTACACATTGTCGGGCTTGCACAGGGCCACCATGTCGGCGACCCAGGCGATCAGTTTCGCGTTCTTGACGTAGCTGGGTGTGTTGAGCTGCAGGCCTTGCATCACAGGTTGGTTCATCGAAAAAACTCCAAAGTTAAAAAGCGTTATTTCGAGAGGCGTCGCGCGGCAACCGGGGAGGCTGCGACATCGAAACGACTGTCGAAATAAGGCTTGGGGGCTTTTCCGAACCGGGCTTTCAAGGGCCTGAAACAGGGCAGCTCACGCAACAACCGGGTCCTGGTCGGCGGGCGGGGCCGCAAGCCCGGAGGTGCTGCGGCGCAAGGTCAAAAAAGCGGCCGGAAGGCCTGCTTTTCCGCCTTCCACGGGTCGGCCAGAGAATTCATTTTAAGAAGATAGGCGCCGGTTACCTTGCAGTTACCGTCAAAAGTTATGCAGAACTTGCATGAGGTTATGCATATCATGCGCAGGGGTTCAGGCAGCCCTGACATGGGGGTATGGAATGCCGCGAAGGGCGCCTGGGCCGCGGTTTCGCGGCGGTTTTTGCGGTGAAACGGGCCGGTGGCGGGCGCCGGGGCCGGAAACAAAAAAGTCCGCGAAGGGCGGACTTTTTAGGGGAAGCGGGGGAGTGTCAGGCCATGTAGATGGCGATAAAGGCCAGCAGGAACATCAGCACGCCGCCAACCACGGGCAGAACGATGGGGATCACGGGGACGATGGCGTCAACGGCTTCCTGCTCCTGGGCGGACGTGGGGCTGTCGTGGGCGGCATTGGTGGTGTGGTTGGCTGAACTGGACATGGGGGTTCCTGAATTGCTTGAAAGTCTGTGCAGATTTTAGCCGCATGCGGCGCCTGGGCGGCAAACCGGCCGCCGTCGTCCCTTGCGTAACCCAGTTGCGTTACCCTTTACCCACGCTTGTTTGCGGAAGGAACGCATGAAATACCTGACTCCATTTCGACTCTTGCCGGCCGCCGTGTCCGCGCTGGCCCTGCTGTCGGCCTGCGCCACCGGCGGGCCCGGCAGCGCCTCGGCCAGGCCGGTGCTGTATCCCAATGCCACGCTCAACCGCGTGGGCGATGCCCAGGGCCAGGCCGAGGTCAATGCCTGCATGTCGCGGGCCTCGGCCGCCGGGCTCAGCCCCTCGCAAAGCGGCAATGAAGTGGGCCGCCGCGCCGGCGAGGGCGCGGCCGTCGGCGGCGTGGCCTCGGCCGTGGGCGCCCTGATCACCGGGCGCGGCGGCGAAGGCGTGCTGCGCGCCGGCGCCGCAGGGGCTGCCGTGGGCGGCTCGGCCGGCGCGGTGTCGGGGGCGTTCCACAACGACAAACCCAACAGCACCTACCGCAGCTTTGTGCAGCGCTGCCTCAGCGAACGCGGTTTTGAGGTGATTGGCTGGAACTGAGCCTGGCCCCGCCGCGCTCAGTGCTGCTCCGAAGCCTCGTAACCGGCCGCGTTGAGCGCTGCCAGCACCTGCTGGATGTGGTCGCGCCCGCGCGTCTGTATCACCAGCTCGATCTCCACGTTCTGGGCCGACAGCATGGTGAAGGCGCGCTGGTGGTGCACCTCGTCGATGTTGGCCCCGGCGTCGGCCACGGTGGCGGTGATCTTCGCCAGGGAGCCGGGGATGTCGCGCACGCTGACCTTGATGCGCGCCAGGCGCCCGGCGCGCACCATGCCGCGCTCGATGATGGCGGCCAGCAGCAGCGGGTCGATGTTGCCGCCGCACAGCACCAGGCCGACTTTTTTGCCGGCAAAGCGTGCCGGGTACTTGAGCAGCGCCGCCAGCCCGGCCGCGCCCGCGCCTTCCACCAGGGTTTTTTCGATTTCAAGCAGCATGACCATGGCCTGCTCGATGTCGCCCTCGTCGACCAGCACCAGGTCGTCCACCAGCTTGGCGATGATGGCCTGAGGGATGAGGCCCGGCGTGCCGACGGCGATGCCTTCGGCGATGGTGCTCGTGCCCTGCGGGTGCTTGGTGCCCTTGATGGCGTTGACCATGCCCGGGAAGCGGGAGGTCTGCACGCCGATGATTTCAATGCCGGGCTTGAGGGCCTTGGCCGCCGTCGCCATGCCCGCGATCAGGCCGCCGCCGCCCACGGCAATGACCAGGGTGTCCAGATCGGGCACGGCACGCAGCATTTCCAGCCCGGTCGTGCCCTGGCCCGCGACGATGGCCTCGTCGTCATAGGGGTGCACAAAGACCAGGCCTTCGCGCTCGGCCAGCTGCAGGGCGTGGGCGCGTGATTCGTCCAGCGAGTCGCCGTGCAGCACCACCTCGGCGCCAAAACCGCGGGTGCGCTCTATCTTCACGCCCGGCGTGAAGCGCGGCATCACGATCACCGCCCGCAGGCCCAGGCGCTGCGCATGGTAGGCCACACCCTGGGCGTGGTTACCCGCGCTCATGGCGATCACGCCGCGGCGCCGTTCGTCGGCTGACAGTTGCGCGAGCTTGTTACAAGCGCCACGCTCCTTGAAGGATGCGGTGTACTGGAGGTTTTCGAACTTCAGGAAAATCTGCGCGCCCGTCAGCTGCGACAGCGTCCGGGATTCCACGCAGGGTGTGTCCAGCAAATGGCCCTGCAGGCGCTGGGCGGCCTGTTCGATGTCGGTAAGGCTGAGCATGATGTCCTCTGTGGCGATGGTGGGATTGTGCCGTGTGATTGTCCGCGTGTAACGGTAGCGATTCTGTGGCGCATTTCACACGACAGGGTTCAAGTAGCGTCTTCCATGATGCTTCAAGCTGCGTTATGGTGGAGTCTCGTTGAACCCCATGGCGCCAAGGCGCTCATAGCCAGGGTAGTGCATCCAGTCAATCAGGCAAGGTCCAGAGGCATGTCAACCAGCGGTGTAGTTGCATTCGGTGCACTTGGTGCAATTGGGAGGTTTGTCCATGAGCAAGCGTTCCGTTAGCGAGCAGCAGTGGCTGCTGTCCCCCGGGCTGAAGGAAGCGCCGGTGCTGGACCTGATGTGTTCGCATTTCGTGCTGACGCTGGCGGCGCGCCAAGGCGCCAAGTTCAACGTGAGGCGCGACCTCAACAGCCTGCTCTCGCTCTCCGGCCGGCATTTGGTCTGGCCGCTGCCCGCGCTGCAGCGCCTGCGTGAATTCCTGATCCGCCGCTGCAAGGACAACGAATTCTGGCGCGGCCACGAAAGCCTGACCGACGCCGAGTTCATGGCGCGCCACGGCGCATGGCGCGGCCCCTACGAAGAGGGCACGCTGTTTTTCTACCTCGACGAACACGCCAAGGACCAGCCCAGGGATTTGCTCTCGGTGCTGGCCGCCACCGGCGACTGGCTCACGCACGCGCTCAAGAAACAATCCACCCTGGTCGAAAAAAACATCGACGCGCTGGCCAACCTGCTGCAGCTCAACCGCGCCGAACGCGCGCTGCTGCTCTACGGCACGCTGGCGCGCTACCAGCGTGACCTGCGCTCCCTGCTGGTCGAGTTCAAGGTCAACAACGCGCCCGAAGCCTATGCCGCCATCGCCGACGTGGCCGGCGTCAAGGCGCCCGAGGTCGCCGAGGCCTTGCGCGCCGGTTCGCGCCTGGAGCGCATAGGCATGGTCGAGAACCTGATCTCCGAGCACAACATCACCGACCTGGCCGACCTCATGAAGGTCAGCGAAAAACTGCCGCCCGTGCTGATGCGCGAGTACCGCGACCAGAACGAACTGATGGCCGTCTTCACCCGGCCCGCCGCGCACAGCAGCCTGGGCCTGGCCGATTTTGCTTTTGTGCAGGAAGACGCCCAGGTGCTGGTGTCCCTGCTGCGCAATGCCGTGGCCACCAAGGAGCAGGGCGTCAACGTGCTGCTTTACGGCCCGCCCGGCACCGGCAAGACCGAACTCGCCAAGGTTGTGTCGCAGGCCGCCGGGCTGGACCTGTTTGAAGTCGAATACGCCGACCGCGACGGCAATTCGCTGAGCGGGCGCGACCGCTACCGCTCGCTGCAGATCGCGCAGGTCTTCCTCAAGGGCAGCACCCATTCGGCCTTGCTGTTTGATGAAGTCGAAGACGTGTTCCCGCCCATCTCCAGCGAAGCCGCGCAGCTCATGGCGCGCTCCGAGCAGCTGCCGGTGCCGGCCAGCGGCTCGGTCAGCGGCAAGGCCTGGGTCAACCAGATCCTCGAATCCAACACCGTGCCCACGCTGTGGGTCACCAACCGCATCGAGCAGATAGACCCGGCCTTCCGGCGCCGCTTTGCCTACCACCTGGAGCTGCGCTCGCCGCCGCCCGGCGCGCGCGAGGGCGTGGTGCGCAAGACGCTGGAGGGCGTGCAGGTCAGCGACGCTTTTGTGGCCAAGCTCACCGCGCGCAAGGGCCTCACACCCGCGCAGATACGCACGGCCGTTCGTTTCGCCCGCCTGGCCAGCGCGCCCGAGGAAAAGATGGACGCGCAGGTCGACGGCCAGGCCATGCAGGCCGTCCTGGCTGGCGGCCGGCCGCTGCTGATGGAGTCGCTGATAGAGCGGCAGCTCAAAAACGCCGACGTGGCCCTGGGCAACAAATCGGAGGCGGCGGGGCGTCGCAGCGTCACCACCTACGACCTGTCCATGCTCCATGTCGAGTCGCGCTTTGAAGTGCCGCGCATCGTCGAGGCCCTCAAAAGCCGCGGCCACGGCAGCCTGTGTTTTTACGGCCCGCCCGGCACCGGCAAGACCGCGCTGGCCGAACACATCGCCAGGGCGCTGGACCTGCCCCTGATCATCAAGCAGGCCAGCGACCTCATGAGCAAATACGTCGGCGAGACCGAGCAGAACATGGCCGCCATGTTCCGCGAGGCCGAGTCCGAAAAAGCCGTGCTGCTGCTCGACGAGGCCGACAGCTTTCTGCAGGACAGGCGCGGCGCCCAGCGCACCTACGAGGTGACCGAAGTCAACGAGATGCTGCAGGGCATGGAGCGCCACGCCGGCATCTTCATCTGCACCACCAACCTGTTCGACAGCCTGGACCAGGCGGCGCTGCGCCGCTTCACTTTCAAGATCCGCTTCATGCCGCTGACGCGCGAGCAGCGCGAAACCATGTTTGTGGTCGAGGCCCTGGCCGGCGACGCAACCCTGCTGGCCGGCGAGCTGCGCGAGCGCCTGGGCAAACTCACCCAACTGTGCCCCGGCGATTTCGCGGCCGTCAAACGCCAGGTGGACATCCTCGCGGCCGAATTTTCCGCCGAGGAGTTTCTCGCGCAGCTGGAAGCCGAGCACCGCATCAAACCCGAGGTGCGCGAAGGCCGCAGCATGGGCTTTCTGCAGTAAGGCTGCCCGTCGCCCCTGCCGGTTCCGCTTCGCCGCCGGACCTGTCATTTCCAACTATCTTTAACCGGAAAGCTTCGTTCGCAAGCCGACCGGGCCTGCCTAGAGTTGCCCCTGGCGCCTCCGCTGTTCTGAAAAGCGGCTGCCGCCCATGCGCAACTTCAGGAGCAGGCAATGGGAACACGGGATTGGGATCTGGAGCGGCTGTCGAACGCGGCGGGCGCGCAGCGGTATGGGGTCGATGTGCTGGTCATAGGCGGCGGCCCCGCCGGCGCCTGGGCCGCCATCAGCGCGGCGGCCACCGGCGCTTCGGTGCTGCTGGCCGACAAGGGCTATTGCGGCACCTCGGGCGCCACCGCGCCTTCGGGCACCGGGCTCTGGCATGTCTCCCCCGACGGCGCCGCGCGCGAAGAGGCCAAGGCCAGCCGCCTGGCCATGGGCGGCCACCTGGCCGAACATGCCTGGATGGACCGCGTGCTCGCGCAAACCTGGGCCAATGTGGACCTGCTCACCGAATGGGGCTACCCCTTCCCGGTCGATGCCGACGGCCAGCTGCGCCGCACCTCGCTGCAAGGCCCCGAATACATGCGCCTGATGCGCAAGCAGGCCAAGGCGGCCGGCACCCGCATCATCGACCACAGCCCCGCGCTGGAACTGCTGGTCGATGACAGCGGCACGGTGTGCGGCGCCACCGGCGTCAACCGCCAGAGCGGCGAGACCTGGGTGGCGCGCGCCGGCGCGGTGGTCATCGCCACCGGCGGCTGCGCCTTCCTGAGCCGCGCGCTGGGCTGCAATGTGCTGACCGGCGACGGCCTGCTGATGGCGGCCGAGGCCGGCGCCGAACTGTCGGGCATGGAGTTCTCCAATGCCTACGGCCTGGGACCGGCGTTCTCATCGGTCACCAAGTCGCTGTTCTACAACTGGGCGACTTTTTACTACCAGGACGGCTCGCCCATTGAAGGCGCGGGTTCTGCGCGCGGGCGCAGCGTGATCGCGCAGACCCTGCAAAGCCAGCCCGTCTATGCCTGCCTGGACCGCGCCGATGCCGACATACGCGCCTGGATGCGCACGGCCCAGCCCAACTTTTTTGTCTCCTTCGACCGCCAGGGCATCAACCCCTTCACCCAGCACTTCCCGGTGACCTTGCGGCTCGAAGGCACGGTGCGCGGCACCGGCGGCCTGCACCTGGTGAACGAGCACTGCGCAACCACGGTGCCCGGTCTTTACGCCGCGGGCGACGCCGCCACGCGCGAGCTGATCTGCGGCGGCTTCACCGGCGGCGGCAGCCACAACGCGGCCTGGGCCTTGTCCTCGGGCTTCTGGGCCGGCGCCGGCGCGGCCGATTTCGGCCGCAGTGCGCGCAGCTCGGCCCAGCGTGTGGCCCTGCGCGCGGGCGGCGTGGGCCTGCAAGGCCGGGGCAGCCAGGCGCCCGACAGCGCCGAAGTCATACGCGCGGTGCAGGCCGAGGTGTTTCCTTATGAGCGCAACTGGTACCGGCGTGGCGACCTGCTCGAAGATTCCCTGCTGCGGCTCGATGCCCTCTGGCATCGCCTGCGCTCGGCAGCACCCGCGGCCAGCGCGCAGGACGCGGTGCGCGCGCGCGAAGCCGCGGCCATGCTGGCCACCTCGCGCTGGATGTACCGCAGCGCCTTGCAACGCACGGAAACGCGCGGCATGCACAGGCGCAAGGAGCACACGGCCAGCGACCCGCTGCAGCGGCACCGGCTGCTCAGCGGCGGGATCGACGAGGTCTGGGTGCGCAAACATGCGGTGGACGGTGCGCCGTCGGCGCGGGTTACGCAGGAGGTGGCCGCATGATTGAAATCGTCAGCGCCGGCCGCTGCACCGCCTGCAATATCTGCGTGCATGCCTGCCCCACCAATGTGTTTGACATCGTGCCCGGCGGCCCGCCCGTGATCGCGCGCCAGGCCGACTGCCAGACCTGCTTTATGTGCGAGCTTTATTGCCCTGAGGATGCGCTCTACGTCGCGCCGATTGCCGACCATGCCGCCTCCATCAACGAACACGCGGCCGACACGCAGGCCCTGATGGGCAGCTACCGCAGCGCGATCGGCTGGGGCAAGGGGCGCAAGTCCACCGCCGCGGCCGATGCGAGTTATGAACTTTTATTGCGCGCGCATTGACGCGCCTATCCGATATGACTGAGCTGAAAACATCCCCCGCCGCTCCACGCCGTCGCCTGCTGGGTGCGGCGCTGGCGGCAACGGCTTCACTGGCCTTGCCCGGCCTGGCGCGCAGCCAGGCCGCATCCGCCCGTGCGCTGCGCCTTGGTTTTATCGGCCCCGGTAAAAAACCGGCCTCGGCCACGGGCTGGGCCCTGCAGCAGGGCCAGCTGCAGCGCGAACTCGCGCCTCTGGGTTTCAGCGAGGTGGTGACGCGGGTGTTTCCCAACGGCCCCGACCTCAACGAGGCTTTTGTGTCCGGCAATCTTGATGTCGGCATTTACGGCGACACACCCGCCGTCGTCGCGCGCGCCCAGGGTTTTGAAGGGCGGCTGCTGGGCTTTGACAACGTGGGCATGAATGTCTGGCTGCTCACGCCGCGCGGCGGCGTGAAAACCGTGAGGGAGCTGGAAGGCAAAACCGTGGGCGTCGCGCTGGGCTCCTACATGCACCGCTACCTGCTGGGCCTGCTCAAGGAGGCAAAGCTCCTGAAAGCCGTCAAGGTGGTGCACATGCTGCCGCGCGACGGCGAGCCCGCGCTGGAGCGCGGCGCCGTGGCGGCCTTTGCCGCTCCTATCAATACCGGCCCGCTGCTGGCATCGCGTGGCTACCCGGTGATCGACGAAGCCGAAAAACACCCGGCCTTGCGCGGCACTTCGGTCATCATCGCCTCGCCCCAGTTGCTGGCGGGCGCGCCCGGCCTGCCGGCGGCCTGGGGCCGCGCGCGCACGGCGGCGCTGCAGGACATACGCCGCGACAGCGCGGCTTACTACGCCTTCCACGCCGAAGCCAGCGGCTTCCCGGTGGCGGCCGTGAAAGACTCCTATCCGCTCTCGCATTTCCCCGACACGGCCTATCCGGCCGAAGGCCTCAGGCTGATCGAGGAGGTGAAACGTTTTTTGCTGGCTGAAAATTTGATACGCCGCGATTTCGCCGTCGCGCAGTGGATGGTGGCGGGAGCTGACTAGAGCGGCTTATACGCAAGCCAAGCTGGCCGCGTGTTTCTGCCGTATGGCCTCGCTGACCTCCAGCTGCGCCTGCCGCACGATGCGGCCGTCTTCCATCCACAGCAGCTGGCCCGGCTGCATCTGCTGCCAGTTCTCGTTGCGTGTGAGCGGCTGGGTGGCAACCACGCAGAGGCGGTCTTCCGGGTTGTTGGTCTGCGCAAAATCCATGCTGAGGTCGGCGTCGACCAGGCTGGCATTCGAAAAAGGCCATTCGCGCACCAGGTACCACAGCCGGGTTGAGCAGTGCGCGAAAAGCGACTGGCCATTGGACAGCAGGTAGTTGAAGACACCGAATTCGGCCGTGCGCTCGCTCATGGCGCACAGCGTGTCGAACACAATGTCGGCGGAGCAGGGCTCGCGCGGGCTGATGCGCTTGAGTTCTTCCATCAGCGCGCAGAAAGCCCGCTCGCTGTCGGTGGTGCCCACGGGCTGGTAGTTGCCGGCGGATTCCGGCTGGTAGTCGATCAGGTCGCCGTTGTGGGCGAACAGCCAGTGCCGGCCCCAGAGTTCGCGCGTGAAGGGATGGCAGTTCTCCAGCCGCATCGGGTCGCCCTGCGTGGCCTTGCGGATGTGCGAGACCACGTTGCGCGACTTGATGGCGTAGTGCTTGAGCATCTCGGCCACCGGCGAGGTCGCCGCCGGCTGGGCGTCGACGAACAGGCGGCAGGCCTTGTCTTCAAAGAACCCGATGCCGAAACCGTCCGCGTGGTGGTCGGTCAGGCCGCCGCGCGCGGCGAAACCGGTCAGCGAAAACCTGAGGTCCGCCGGCTTGGCCGAATTCATTCCCAGTAATTGGCACATGGGCGCTAGTTTAATGCCCCAGAATTTTGGACAGGAAATCCTTGGCCCGGTCGGTCTGCGGATGGTTGAAGAACTCGGTGGGCGTGTTCTCTTCGACGATCTGGCCCTGGTCCATGAAGATCACGCGGTCGGCCACCGCTTTGGCAAAGCCCATTTCGTGCGTCACGCACAGCATGGTCATGCCCTGGTTGGCCAGCTCCATCATCACGTCCAGCACTTCCTTGATCATTTCCGGATCCAGCGCCGAGGTCGGCTCGTCGAACAGCATGATCTTGGGCGTCAGGCACAGCGCCCGGGCAATCGCCACGCGCTGCTGCTGGCCGCCCGAGAGCTGCAGCGGGTATTTCTGCGCCTGCTCGGCGATGCGCACGCGTTCGAGCTGGTGCATGGCGCGCTCGATGGCGTCTTTTTTGGACAGGCCCGCCACCCAGGTCGGCGAGAGCGTGAGGTTTTCGAGCACCGTCAGGTGCGGGAACAGGTTGAACTGCTGGAACACCATGCCGACCTGGCGGCGCACCGCGTCAATCGCCTTGATGTCGTCGCCCAGCAGCGAACCCGCGACGGTGAGCTTGCCTTCCTGGTAGTCCTCCAGCGCGTTGATGCAGCGGATCATGGTGGACTTGCCCGAGCCCGAAGGCCCGCAGATCACCAGGCGCTCGCCCGGTCTGACTTGCAGGTCGATGTCGCGCAACACATGGAAGTTGTTGCCGTACCATTTGTTGACCTTGTCGAAGTGGATGGTGGGTTCACTCATTTTTTGTTCCTGTTCAACGGGCTTTGCCCACGGCGAGCCGGCGTTCAATCCACAGGCTGTAGCGCGACATGGCGAAGCAGCAGGTGAAATAAATCGCGGCGATGAAAATATAGGCCTCGATCTTGAAGGGGCGCCAGTTCGGGTCCGAGCCCACCGCCAGCGACAGCGCGCCCGTGAGTTCGTACAGCGACACGATGGTCACCAGCGAGGTGTCCTTGAAGAGCGAGATGAAGTTGTTCATGATGCTGGGCACCACCGTGCCCAGGGCCTGCGGCAGCACGATCTTGACCTGCGTCTGCCAGTAGCCCAGGCCCAGGCTGGCCGCCGCCTCGGTCTGGCCCTTGGAGAGCGACTGCAGGCCGCCGCGCACGATCTCGGCCATATAGGCCGCCGCGAACAGCGTGATGCCGACGATGACGCGCACCAGTACGTCGGGCGACTGGCCTATGGGCATGAACAGCGGGAACATGAAGCTGGCCATGAACAGCACCGAGATCAGCGGCACGCCGCGTATCAGCTCCACGTAGATGACGCACAGCGTGCGTATCGCCGGCATGTTGGCGCGGCGCCCCAGCGCCACCATCACGGCGATGGGGAAGGCGATGGTCATGGAGATCACCGTGAGCATCACCGTCAGCGGCAGTCCGCCCCACTGGTCGGTCGTGACCTTGGCCAGGCCCAGGACGCCGCCGCTCATCAGCGTGAAGAAGGCGGCCAGCACCGCCACCCACAGCAGCGCCAGCCAGGGCTTCCAGAACCAGCGTATGCAGCTGGCGACCACCAGGCCCAGCAACAGCAGGGTCGCGAGTTCGGCGCGCCAGTGTTCGGGCTGCGGGTAGCGGCCCAGCAGGATGATGCGGCCCTTTTCGCGGATCACGCCCCAGCAGGCACCCACGCCGCGCGCGGCCTGGCAGGCGTCCGGCTCGGCCGCGGTGACGGCATGGATGATGCCCCACTGCGCGATGCCTGAAGCGGCCCACAGCAGCAGCGCCAGCACGATGAGGGACACCAGCGAATTGCCGACGCTGGAAAACAGGTTGCTCCGCAGCCAGGGGACAAAACCCTCCATCTTGATGGGGGCGGGGCGGGCCGCGATCGGGACAAAAGTCTTGCTCATCGCTCAACGCTCCTTGATGGCGGCACGGCTGTTGAACCAGTTCATCAGGCCGGACGTCGCCAGCGAGGTGCTCAGGTAGATCAGCATGATGATGGCGATGCACTCCACGGCCCGGCCGGTCTGGTTCAGCGAGGTGTTCGCAATGGAAACCAGGTCGGGGTAACCCACGGCCACGGCCAGCGAGGAGTTCTTGGTGAGGTTGAGGTACTGGTTGGTCAGCGGCGGGATGATGACCCGCAGCGCCTGCGGCAGCACCACCAGCCGCATCGAGTGGCCGCGCGACAGGCCCAGCGAGGCGCTGGCCTCATGCTGGCCCAGCGACACCGAGGCGATGCCGGCGCGCACCACCTCGGCCACGAAGGCGGAGGTGTAAAGCACCAGGCCCAGCAGCACCGCGAGGTATTCGGGCGACAGCGCGCCGCCGCCCTCGACCTGGGATTCGGTCAGCAGCGGCATATTCCATTCCATGGGCGCGCCGCCGGCCAGCCAGCCGGCCAATGCGCCGCCAATGACCAGCGCCAGCGACACCCAGAGCACCGGCCGCGGTTTGCCGGTCAGGTCGAAGTGCCGGCGCGCGCTGCGCGCATACAGCACGCTGGCCACCACGCCCACCAGTGCCCCGAGGAGTGCCAGCGTCTGGCCCAGCCCCCATACCGGCGAAGGGTAGGAGATGCCGTTCTTGCTGACGTAAACCCATTTGCCGATGTGCAGGGCCTGGTCGACGGCCGGCAGGTATTCGGTGAACAGCAGGTACCACATCAGCAGCTGCAGCAGCACCGGGATATTGCGGAACATTTCCACATAGCCGTAGCACAGCGCCCGCACCAGGGCGTTGCGCGAAAAGCGCCCCACGCCCAGCAGGGTGCCCAGGATGGAGGTCAGCACGATGCCGACCACCGCCACGCGCAGCGTGTTGACCAGCCCGACCAGGAAGGCCTTCCAGTAGGGGTCTATGGAGTCGTAGCTGAGCCAGCCTTCGCCGATGTCGAAGCCGGCCGGCTGCATCAGGAAGTCGAAGCCGCTCTGGATGCCGCGGGTCTTCATATTGGCCATGGTGTTGCTGACCAGCAGCCAGATCAGGAAAACGATCAGGCTGACGGCCAGCACCTGGTAGACGATGGCGCGCGCCTGCTTGCTGCGCCAGGAAAAAACCTTGCGCCGCAAGGCGGGTGCCGGGCGCGGTGGGATCAGGGAGTGCTCGGACATAAACGGTGTACCCAAAAAAAACGGGCCGCTCGACAACGGAGGGTTGCGAGCGGCCCGTTTGCGTTCAACGCATCGGAATCAGGCGATCAGAGATGATCAGCGCACCGGCATGGCGTACATCTGGCCGCCCTTGTTCCATTGGTTGTTCTGGCCGCGCGGCAGCGCCAGGGGCGTCTTGGGGCCGACGTTGCGCTCGAAGATCTCGCCGTAGTTGCCGACGGCCTTCACGGCGCGCACCAGCCATTCCTTGTCCAGGCCCAGCAGCTTGCCGGTGTCCTCGCCGCTGCCGGTCAGGCGCATGACCACGGGATCCTTGCTTTCCTTGGTCATGGCGTCGACGTTGGCCTGGGTCACGCCATACTCTTCGGCTTCGATCAGGCCGTAGACCACCCACTTGACGATGGCGAACCACTCGTCGTCACCACGGCGCACCATGGGGCCCAGCGGCTCCTTGGAGATCAGCTCGGGCAGGATCAGGTGGTCGGCGGGAACCTTGGCTTCCTTGTTGCGCACCGAGGCCAGGCCCGAGGCGTCCGTGGTGTAAGCCTGGCAGCGGCCCGAGAAGTAGGCGGCGTTGACGGCCTCCTGCTTTTCAAACACCACGGGCTTCATGTTCAGGTTGTTGGCCTTGGAGAAGTCGGTCAGGTTTTTCTCGGTCGTGGTGCCGGACTGCACGCAGACCGTGGCGTTCTTCAGCGCCTTGGCGCTCTTGATCTTGCTCTTCACGGGGACCATGAAACCCTGGCCGTCATAGTAGGTCACGGCGGTCATGTGCAGGCCCAGCGAGGCGTCGCGGGTCAGCGAAAAGGTGGTGTTGCGCGCGAGCACGTCGACTTCGCCGGACTGCAGCGCGGTGAAGCGCTGCTGGGCGTTCAGGGGAACCCATTTGACCTTGCTGGCATCGCCCAGCACGCTGGCGGCGATGGCCTTGCAGGTGTCCACGTCAAGGCCGGTCCAGGCGCCGTTGCTGTCGGCCGAAGAGAAGCCCGCCAGGCCGACGTTGACGCCGCAAATCACTTGGCCGCGCGACTTGATGGTGTCGAGAGTCTTGCCGGCGTGGGCGGGTGCCATCGCAGCAAGGGTGAGGCCGGCGGCAGCCAGCGTGGCAAGACCATGTTTTTTGGCGATTTTGATCACGGGATTCTCCAGTCAGTGAAACTTTTGTAGTCCAGCACGATGCGTGCCAGCGCCGAAATGCTAACCCAAGCACTGCGTGTGCCAAGTGGGTGCAAAGGCCTATTCGCTCGGGATAAACCCTTGCGAAAAATGCGTCATGAGCTTAACGACGGGTTGGTATGCAGGCCATGCATGGCGCATGGACACCGGCCACAAAATTCCTGCCCGGCCACCCCAAAACCGGGCACAACGGTCTTTTTACGGCCCGCCTGCGCTGGGGATACAGCCGCAGCCAAGTCAGTTTCTGGCAAGCCCATTGGTACGAATCTTGCAATTCGCTTCCGCGAGCGCTGAAATTTATTGCCCTGGCTTTGCCGGGCCCTGAGGCACTCACGCGGATTTCTTCCTGGAACTCCGAACAGCCCCCCCGTTGGAGCCCGCGACCGTGCGAGTGCTTGTCACGTCCCAATGCGTGTTATGAAAGCTCAATAGCGATGGCTTTTCTTGAGGACTTGCGTGCAGCGCAGGAAGGCGTTTTGTCCCTGGGCTTCTGGGCGCTGCAGGTATACAGGCTGGGGCACCTGCGCTACCGGTTTCAGTCCAGGCTGGTGCGCTACCCGCTGGGCGCCCTGCACCTGGTACTGGCCAAGCTGGCTGAAATGTTCTGCGGGGTCACTATCGGCGTTTCGGCCAGGATTGGGCGGCGCCTTGTGATAGAGCATTCCGGCGCGATTGTGGTGCACGGCAAGGCCGTCGTGGGGGACGACTGCATCATTCGCCAGGGCGTGACCATCGGCAACCAGCGCATGGACAGGCCGCTGGAGGCGCCGCACATCGGCAACCGTGTGAACATCGGCGCCGGCGCAAAGATTCTTGGGGCCATACGGATTGGGGACGACGTTGACATTGGCGCCAATGCGGTGGTGATCACCGATGTGCCGGCGGGCGCGCTTGCCGTGGGTGTGCCGGCCCGCATTATTTTGCGAGGTAAAAATGATGCAGTCCTTTGAAGCCACAGCTGCCCCATGCCGGGTGAGCATCGTCATCAAGGCCCTGAACGAAGAACAGCGCATCGTAGCCGCGGTGGAGAGTGCGCTGACGGCCGTCAGGATGGTCGGTGGCGAGGTGGTGCTCGCCGATTCCTGTTCCAGCGACCGCACCGTGGCACTGGCGTCCGCTTATCCCATCCGTATCGTGCAACTGGCACGCGCCGATGAGCGCTGCTGCGGCGTCGGCCCCCAGCTGGGTTACCAGCATTCGGTGGGCGAATTTGTTTACATCCTGGACGGCGACATGGAAATGCAGCCCGGTTTTTTGCCGGAGGCGCTGGCCTTCATGCAGGCGCACCCCGACGTGGCCGGCGTGGGGGGGCAAGTCGTTGAAATGAATACCAGCAGCCTGGAATATGTGGCGCGCGTGGAGCGGGGTTTGGGCCACATGCAGGCGGGCATGGTGGACCGGCTGGACATGGGCGGCCTGTACCGCAGGGCCGCAGTGGAGCAAGCCGGGTATTTTTCAGACCGCAACCTGCACAGCTATGAGGAGTTTGACCTGGCCATGCGCCTGCATGCCAGGGGCTGGAAATTGTGGCGCCTGGGCATCGATTCCGTGCGGCACCATGGCCACGATGCGCCTCCCTACCAGTTGCTGGTGCGCCGCTGGCGCAGCCGCTACATCTGCGGCCTGGGCGAAGTGCTGCGCGCCGCCTGGGGCGAGTCGCACCTGGGGCTGGTGCTGACGCGGGTGCGCGAGTTGCGGCTGTATGTCGCCGTGCTGGGATGGTGGGCCGTGTTGCTCGCCGTTTTGGTGGCCCCCCTGCCGTGGACGGCGCGCATCGCGGCCTTCTCCTGCATTGCGGCGGTACCCATCGTGCTGATGGCATGGCGAAAACGCAGCGCCACAAAAGCCGTGTTTTCGGTCGTGTCGTGGTGTTTTAACGCTGCTGGCCTGGTTCGCGGGCTGTTGACGCCGCAGCGCCCTGCGCGCGCGGCCATAGACAGCGTCGAGATCCGGAATACGCCTGGCGCAGTTTAAGCGGCCAAGGCGTACGGTACCGCGCGGGAGCCGGTCGCCGGCTTGCGAAGGCCTAAGCCGTTGCGGCGCAGACGCGCAGCACTTCGGCCCCGTAGGCCTCGAGCTTTTTGACGCCGATACCGCTGATGCCTTCGAGGTCGGCGACACCTTGCGGTGCGCGTTCCGCAATCGCGCGCAAGGTTGCGTCATGAAAAATCACGAAGGCCGGCAGGTTGTGCTCGCGGGCGACTTCGGCACGCCAGGCTTTCAGGCGCGCCAGGCGTTCCAGCGCGCCGGCATTGAGGGCGGCCTCGGCCAGGCCCTTGACCGACGTCTTGGTCACGCGCTTGCCGCGCCCGCCGGCCTTGGCGCCTGCCGCCTGTTCGCGCAGCACCACGCTGACCTCGCCCTTGAGCACCTGGCGCGCATCGGGCAGGAGCTGCAGGGTGCTGAAGGCCTCGGCGTCCACGCGCACCATGTTGCGCGCGATCAGCTGGCGCAGCACGCCGCGCCACTGCGCCTCGGCCAGGTCCGCGCCTATGCCGAAGGTGCTGAGCTTGTCGTGGCCGTACTGGGCCATCTTGTCGGTCGCCTTGCCGCGCAGGATGTCCATGATGTGGCCGGCGCCGAAGCTGATGCCGCTGGCCTGCTGCACGCGGTAGATGCAGCTGAGCATCTTGCGCGCGGCCTCGGTGGCGTCCCAGACGGCCGGCGGGTTCAGGCAGTTGTCGCAGTTGCCGCAAGGCTGGCTGTCCTCGCCGAAATAGCCCAGCAGGCTGACGCGGCGGCAGCGCGTGTCCTCGGCCAGCGTCAGCAGGGCGTCGAGCTTGCCGCGCATCACCTGCTTGAACTCCTCGCTGGCCGCCTCGCTGGTGTCGATCATGCGGCGCTGGTTCACCACGTCCTGCAGGCCGTAGACCATCCAGGCGTCGGCGCTCTGGCCGTCGCGGCCGGCGCGGCCGGTCTCCTGGTAATAGCCCTCGATGTTCTTGGGCATGTCCAGGTGGGCGACAAAACGCACGTCGGGCTTGTCGATGCCCATGCCGAAGGCAATCGTCGCCACCATGACGATGCCGTCCTCGCGCAGGAATCGGTCCTGGCGCTGCTGGCGCAGGGCCGAATCCAGGCCCGCGTGGTAGGCCAGCGCCTTGAGGCCCGCGTCCTGCAGCATGCCGGCGATTTCCTCCACGCGCTTGCGCGACTGGCAGTAGACGATGCCGGCCTCGCCCTCGTGCTCGGCCTCGATGAAGCGCAGCAGCTGGCGCGTCGGGTCGGTTTTTTCGACGATGGTGTAGCGGATGTTGGGCCGGTCGAAGCTGCTGACGAACTGGCGCGCGTCCTCGAGCTTGAGGCGCTCGATCATGTCCTGGCGCGTCAGCGCGTCGGCCGTGGCCGTCAGCGCGATGCGCGGCACGTCGGGAAAGGTTTCGTGCAGCAGGCTCAGCGAGCGGTACTCGGGCCGGAAATCGTGGCCCCACTGGCTCACGCAATGCGCCTCGTCGATGGCGAACAGGCTCAGCAGCCCGCGCTCGTGCAGCGAGGCCAGCAGGCCTTTCATGCGCGGCGTGTTGATGCGCTCGGGTGCGGCGTAAAGCAGCGTCAGCTCGTTGCGCAGCAGCTGCTTTTCAAGCTGGCTGCTTTCGTCGAAGCTTTGCGTGGAATTGAGGAAGGCCGCCGACACGCCGGCCTCGTGCAGCGCGCCCACCTGGTCGTGCATCAGCGCGATCAGCGGCGAGATCACCACCGTCACGCCGTGGCCGGCCTGCTGCCGCACGATGGCCGGTATCTGGTAGCACAGCGACTTGCCGCCGCCCGTGGGCATCAGCACCAGCGCGTCGCCGCCGCGCACCACGTGGTCCACGATGGCCTGCTGCGGGCCCCGGAAGCTGTCGTAGCCGAAGACCTCGGCCAGCACGTGCAGCGGGGTGGAAGGGGAGGAAACAGGGAGTGAGGACAAGGTCGGAATGAAGATTGAAGACGGGTAGCGTGAGAGCCGGGACAGCGGGGCCTACATCTGCTCCCAGGGCAGGCCGTCAAAGCGCCAGCCCGAGAGCGTGGAGCGCTGGAACTGCTCGTCGAGCTCGCCCTCGAAGCCGTGCACCACATGCTGCACGTCGGTAAAGCCGGCCGCCTCCAGCGCCTTGCCCGCGTCCAGCGTGCGCTTGCCGGAGCGGCAGATCAGCAGCACCGGCTGCGCCTTGCCCGCCGCCTCTCGCGCCACGGCCTCGGCGAACTTCTGCGCGTCGGGCTGCAGGTCGGGGTATTCGTACCAGGGTACGTTGACCACGCCCGGCGGGCGGCCCACGTACAGCGACTCGATTTCCATGCGCACGTCCACGAACAGCGCGTCGGGATGCGACTGCAGCCAGGTCCAGGCTTCTTTGGGTTGAAAGTTTTTCATGATCGGGCTAATACCCCTATTGTGGCCGATGGTGTCTGCGCGACATGCCGCGTTTTGTCTTCCTCTCTGGGCGCACGCGTTTTTTGTGGGCGGCCCGGCATAAAACCGGCGTGGCCGCCCCGGAGGCTGTCGAAAAAACCGCCGCACCTTAAAATTGGGACATGAAGCCAATCACCTACACCCGCGGGCAGCAGCTGCCGGCCATCCTGGAACAACGCATCGCCATCCTCGACGGCGCCATGGGCACCATGATCCAGCGCTTCAAGCTCAACGAAGCCCAGTACCGCGGCGAGCGCTTCAAGGACTTCCACAAGGACGTCAAGGGCAACAACGAATTGCTGAGCCTCACGCGCCCCGACGTGATCCAGGACATCCACGAGGGTTACCTGGCCGCCGGCGCCGACATGATCGAAACCAACACCTTCGGCGCGACCACGGTGGCCCAGGCCGACTACGACATGGCCGACCTGGCCGTCGAGATGAACTACGAATCGGCCCGCATCGCCCGCGCCGCCTGCGATAAATTCTCCACGCCCGACAAGCCGCGTTTTGTGGTCGGCGCCCTGGGCCCCACGCCCAAGACGGCCAGCATCAGCCCCGACGTCAACGACCCCGGCGCGCGCAACACCAGCTTTGAGGAGCTGCGCAAGGCCTACTACGAACAGACCGAGGCCCTGGTCAAGGGCGGCAGCGACGTGCTGCTGGTCGAGACCATCTTCGACACGCTCAACGCCAAGGCGGCGCTGTTCGCCATCGACGAGTACTTCGACAACTCCGGCGAGCGCCTGCCCCTGATCATCAGCGGCACCGTGACCGACGCCTCGGGCCGCATCCTGAGCGGGCAGACCGTGACCGCCTTCTGGCACAGCGTGCGCCATGCCGCGCCGCTGGCCATAGGCCTCAATTGCGCGCTGGGCGCCACCCTGATGCGCCCTTACATCCAGGAGCTGGCCCGCGTGGCCGGCGACACCTTCATCAGCTGCTACCCGAATGCCGGCCTGCCCAACCCCATGAGCGACACCGGCTTCGACGAGACGCCCGACGTCACCTCGCGCCTGCTGCGCGAGTTCGCCGACGAAGGCCTGGTCAACATCGTGGGCGGCTGCTGCGGCACCACGCCGGACCACATAGGCGCCATCGCGCATGCCATGGCCCCCGTGGCCGCGCGCTCGCGGCAGCGCGGCGCTTTTTACCAGGAAGCCGCCTGAACGGCCAACACGGCCATTTGTCTGTTTCCCCGGCATCCAGACGGGGTATGCCCACGGCGCGTCACGTTTCGCGGCTATAGTCAGGCCCGCTTGTCCGGCCTGGCTTTTCACTTTCCGGCGCTGTGTCCCGCAGCCGCCCGCGGCCGGACAACCCATCATCACAAAGGAAACCCTGAACGTGCGTTCATTCATCAAGATCGCCGCGGCATTCGCCGTGGCCACCGTCACCCTGGCGGCCCAGGCGCAGCTGGCGCCGCAAAAGCCCGTCACCATCGTCGTTCCCTATCCGGCCGGCGGCCCGCTGGACAACGCCGCGCACATCCTGGCCGACAAGCTGCGCCCCCTGCTCAAGACCGAGGTGGTGGTCGACAACCGGCCCGGCTCGGGCGGCAATGTGGGCGCCGCGCTGGTCGCCAAGGCGCCGGCCGACGGCCACACGCTGGTCATGGGCGCGGTGGCCACCCATGCCATCAACCCCTGGCTCTATCCCAACATGCCTTATGACGCGCTCAAGGACTTCACGCCCATCACGCTGGTGGCCCGTGTGCCCAATGTGCTGGTCATGAACGCCGAGACGGCCAAGCGCCTGAACATCAAGGACACCAAGGACCTGATCGCCTATGCGCGCAAAAACCCCGGCCGGCTGAACTATGCCTCGGGCGGCAACGGCAGCGCCGGCCACCTCGCCGGCGAGCTGTTCAAAAGCCTGGCCAAAATCAGCGTGGTGCACCTGCCTTCCAGCGGCTCGGCCCAGGCGCAGGCCGGCCTGCTGTCCGGCCAGACCGACCTGATGTTCGACAACCTGGCCTCGGCCAGCGCCAACATCAAGTCGGGCAAGCTGGTGGCCTTCGGCGTGACCACCATCAACCGCTCCAGCAGCTTCACCGAGATCCCCACCATCAATGACGTGCTGCCGGGCTTTCACATCAGCACCTGGTTCGGCATCTTCGGCCCGGCCAACCTGCCCAAGGCCACGACGGACCAGCTGCAAAAGGCTTTTGCCGCCGCGCTCAACACGCCCGACACGGCCGAAAAGTTCGCCCGCATGAGCGCCACGCCCAGTCCCATGACCTCGGCGGACTTTGCTTATATGGTCATGAAAGAGCACGCCGACTACGGCCGCCTGATCAAGGTCGCCAAGATCAAGCTGGACTAAGCAGGCACGCCATTTCCCGGGGCTTCGCACCGGGAAATGGCGCAACAGGGCTTGAGCGCTTAAAATAGCGGCAACCCAAGGAGCGTTGCAGCGGACCCCAGCGTCCGTCAGGCTTGGGTTACGGCGGCCGCCAGCGGCGGCCTTCTGCAACGACGCTCACCTTGTCCTTAAGGTGAGTCCGTGTCTGAAACCGAAAATTCCGTCCCCGTCCCCCCCATGAAGCTGTCCGGCCTGGAGCCGGTCGACATAGGCGCGGGCACCCTGTTCGTCAACATCGGCGAGCGCACCAACGTCACCGGCTCCAAGGCCTTCGCCCGCATGATCCTCAACGGCGAATACGAGCAGGCCCTGGCGGTGGCCCGCCAGCAGGTGGAAAACGGCGCGCAGATCATCGACATCAACATGGACGAGGCCATGCTGGACAGCCAGGCGGCCATGGTGCGCTTCCTGAACCTGATCGCCAGCGAACCCGACATCGCGCGCGTGCCCATCATGATCGACAGCTCCAAGTGGAGCGTCATCGAGGCCGGCCTGCGCTGCATCCAGGGCAAGGGCATCGTCAATTCGATCTCGATGAAGGAGGGCCTGGAGCCCTTCAAGCAGCAGGCCAAGCTGCTCAAGCGCTACGGCGCGGCGGCCGTGGTCATGGCCTTTGACGAAAAAGGCCAGGCCGACACCTACGAGCGCAAGATCGAGATCTGCGAGCGCGCCTACCGCGTGCTGGTCGACGAACTCGATTTCCCGCCCGAGGACATCATCTTCGACCCCAACATCTTCGCCATCGCCACCGGCATCGAGGAGCACAACAACTACGCGGTCGACTTCATCAACGCCACGCGCTGGATCAAGCAGAACCTGCCCGGCGCCAAGGTCTCGGGCGGGGTGTCCAACGTGTCCTTCAGCTTTCGCGGCAACGACCCGGTGCGCGAGGCCATCCATACCGTGTTCCTCTACCACGCGATCCAGGCCGGCATGGACATGGGCATCGTCAATGCCGGCATGGTCGGCGTCTACGACGACCTGGACCCGGTGCTGCGCGAGCGCGTCGAGGACGTGGTGCTGAATCGCACGCCCGTCTACAAACCCGGCGAGCCCGAGCTCACGCCCAGCGAGCGCCTGATCGAAGTGGCTGAAACCGCGAAAAGCGGCGCCAAGGACGACAGCAAGAAAAACGAATGGCGCGCCCTGCCGGTGCGCCAGCGCCTGTCGCACGCGCTGGTCCACGGCATGAACGAGTTCATCACCGAAGACACCGAGGAGATGTACCGGGAAATCCTGGCCGAAGGCGGCCGGCCGTTGCACGTCATCGAAGGCCCGCTGATGGACGGCATGAACGTGGTCGGCGACCTGTTCGGCCAGGGCAAGATGTTCCTGCCCCAGGTGGTCAAAAGCGCCCGCGTGATGAAACAGGCCGTGGCGCATCTGCTGCCTTACATCGAGGCCGAAAAGCTGCAGCTCGAAGCCGCCGGCGGCGACGTCAAGACCAAGGGCAAGATCATCATCGCTACCGTCAAGGGCGACGTGCACGACATCGGCAAGAATATCGTGACGGTGGTCCTGCAGTGCAACAACTTCGAGGTTGTCAACATGGGCGTGATGGTGCCCTGCCACGAGATCCTGGCGCGCGCCAAGGTCGAGGGCGCCGACATCGTCGGGCTGTCCGGCCTGATCACGCCCAGCCTGGAGGAAATGCAGTACGTGGCCGCCGAAATGCAGAAGGACGAGCATTTCCGCATCAAAAAAATCCCGCTGCTGATAGGCGGCGCCACCACCAGCCGGGTGCACACGGCCGTCAAGATCTCGCCGCACTACGAAGGCCCGGTGGTCTACGTGCCCGATGCCTCGCGCAGCGTCAGCGTGGCGCAAAGCCTGCTGTCCGACCAGGCGGCCAAATACATCGACGAGCTCTACGCCGACTACGACAAGGTGCGCACCCAGCACGCCAACAAAAAGCAGGTGCCCATGTGGCCGCTGGCCAAGGCGCGCGCCAATGCCACGCCCATGGACTGGGCCGGCTACACGCCGCCGGTGCCCAAGTTCACAGGCCGGCGCGTGTTCAAGAACTTCGACCTGGCCGAGCTCGCGCATTACATCGACTGGGGCCCCTTCTTCCAGACCTGGGACCTGGCCGGCCCCTTCCCGGCCATCCTCAAGGACGAGGTGGTGGGCACCGAGGCCGTGCGTGTGTACGGCGACGCGCAGCGCATGCTCAAGCGCCTCATCGAAGGCCGCTGGCTGACTGCCAACGGCGTGATGGCGCTCTACCCGGCCAACAGCGTGGGCGACGACATCGAGATCTACACCGACGAGACGCGCAGCGAAGTGGCCATGACCTGGTACGGCCTGCGCCAGCAGACCGAAAAAACCGCGATCGATGGCGTGATGCGGCCCAGCCGCTGCCTCGCCGATTTTGTCGCGCCCAAGGGTGTTTCCGACTACATCGGCGTCTTCGCCGTGACCGCCGGCATAGGCGCCGAGAAGAAGGAAAAATACTTCCTCGACGACCACGACGACTACTCGTCCATCATGCTCAAGGCGCTGGCCGACCGCCTGGCCGAGGCTTTCGCCGAAAGCCTGCACCAGCGCGTGCGCAAGGACCTGTGGGGCTATGCGCCCGGTGAATCGCTGGACGGCGAGGCGTTGATCGCCGAAAAATACCAGGGCATACGCCCGGCCCCCGGCTACCCGGCCTGCCCGGACCACAGCGTCAAGAAAGAGATGTTCGAGCTGCTCAAGGCCGGCGAGATCGGCATGGCCTTGACCGAAAGCCTGGCCATGACGCCGGCGGCCAGCGTCAGCGGCTTTTACCTGAGCCACCCGCAAAGCACTTATTTCAACGTCGGCAAGATAGGCGACGACCAGCTGCAGGACCTGGCGCAGCGGCGCGGCCTCAAGGCCGATGAGTTGCAGCGCCTGCTGGCACCGAACCTTTAAGAACCCCCCGGAACCCTCCTGGAACAACAGCTTCCAGGATGGCCGCCGTCCATTCGCGTTTACGGCGGCTTTGCCGCAGAATAAGCGGCGTTTACATAAATACACAGCCGCTTGCCAAAGCGTGTTTACTTTCACGGCATGGGAAACGTTGAACAAGCGATCTGATCTCACTTGAGGGAATTGCCATGAACACATCCACTGAAAACCTCCAGCCCGGCCAGCAGGCCTCGTCGGCCAACAAGCCCTTGTGGGCCGCCGTCGGCATTCTGGGCGTCGCCGTCCTGGCCATGGGCGGCACCATGATTTACCAGATGCGCAACCCCGCCGCCGCCACGCCGCCGGTGGCGCTGGCCAGCCCGCAGGCAACGCCGCAAGCGGCCGCTCCCGCAGCCACACCGCCCGTGGCCGCAGCCGCCACCGCCGCGGACGACCTGGCCGAAAAACCGGCCGCAGCGCCCGCCAAGCCCGCACCCGTTCCCGCCAAGAAGGTGGCCAAGCCCACGCCCAAACCGGCGCCTGCGCCCAGTTACGCCGGTATCTCGCCCGCCCCCGGCCCCACGCCCGCACCGGTCGCCGTGGCTGCGGTCTGCCATGTGTGCGGCGCCGTTGAATCGGTCACGCCCGTTGAACGCTCCACCAAACCCGCCGGTGTCGGCGCGGGCGCCGTCGCCGGTGGCGTGCTGGGCGCCGTGCTCGGCAACCAGATCGGCCATGGCGGCGGCCGCACCGCGGCCACCATCCTGGGCGCGGTCGGCGGCGGTTTTGCCGGCAACGCGATCGAAGGCCATATGCGCAAGGAAACCGTCTACCAGGTCGGCGTGCGCATGGAAGACGGGTCGCAGCGCATGGTGGAAGTGGCGCGCGCCCCCAGCGTGGGCAGCCGCGTGACGGTGGAAGGCAATGTGCTGCGCACCAACGACGGCGCCGTTTACGGTCCCAAGCCGCCGCCCGCGCCCGTGGCCGCGCAGCCGCAGGAGACTTCGCCTTACTACGGCGGCCGCTAAGCTTCCCGGCATCGCCCCTTCAAGAGACCTCCAGAAAACCCCGCAACGCCCGCCGCGTTGCGGGGTTTTTTACGGGCCGCAAGGCGCGCGCGAAGGGGTGCCGTCCCCGGGGGCTTGGCGCTATGATGGCCCGGCCCATCACAAGGAGGATCGCATGCGGCGCTTTTTCATGCTCCTGCCGGCCCTGCTCATGTTTGCCGGCTGTTTTCAGGCGATGGCGGCCGGGCCCAATGCGGGCCTGGACCAGCTCGAATTTGCCGGCGCGCACGACCAGAACACCCCTGTGCTGCTCAGTGCCGCCTCGCGCCCCGTGCCGTTTCTGGGCGCCGACGGGCGCGTGCACATCGACTACGAGCTGCAGGTGATCAACGCGCGCGCCGTGCCGGTCAAGCTGGTGTCGCTGGAGGTGCTGGACGCCGGCTCCGGCAAGGTGCTGGCCAGCGTGTCCGGCGCCGAGGTGGCGCGCACCTTCTCCCTGCTGGGCGGCGCCGCCACCGACAGCCTGGACGCGGCGCAGGCCGGCTTCTTCTGGATCGACGTGGTGCTGGAGGCCGGCCAGCCCCTGCCGAAAACGCTGTCGCACCGCGTGGTGACGGCCGGCACCGAGGTCAAGCTCACGGCCGCCGTCAAACCCGCAAGCGAAGGCACGGTCCAGACCACGCAGACCGGCGCCGCGGTGGCCCTCAGCACCCGGCCCGCGCCGCTGATAGGCCCGCCGCTGGAAGGCACGGGCTGGGTCGCTTTTAACGGCTGCTGCAGGGAAGTCCCGCACCGGCGCGCCGGCATTCCCGTCAACGGCGTGCTGTATGTGAGCCAGCGCTTTGCCATCGACTGGATCAAGCTGGACGCGAACTCGCAGCAAAGCAACGGCGACAGCAACAAGAACGAGAACTGGCCGACCTACGGGCAAAAAGCCATTGCCGTGGCCGACGCCAAGGTGGTGTCGGTGCTCGACGGCCTGCCCGAGCGCGTGCCCAATGCCTTGCCGCCCGACACCACCATGCAGAACGTCACCGGCAACCACGTGGTCCTGGACCTGGGCCGCGGCTACTACGCGTTTTACGCCCACCTGCAGCCCGGCTCGCTCAAGGTGCGCATCGGCGACCGCGTCAAGCGCGGCCAGGTGCTGGCGCTGCTCGGTAATTCGGGCAACACCACGGCGCCGCACCTGCATTTCCATGTGTCGGACGGCATGGGCCCGCTGTCGTCCCAGGGCCTGCCTTATGTGATCGACGCTTTTGTCGTGAAGGGGCTGGCCACCGATGCCACGGAGCAGGGCAAGGTGGTCGTCCAGCCGCTGCCCCAGCAAGGTCCGCAGCGTGGGGCCCTGCCCATGGATGCCTATGTGGTGGATTTCCCGGCCTTGAAGTGAAGCCCGGCCGCGCCGGCCGCCTTGGGGCGCCGGCCCGGCGGCAAAGCAGAAAAATATGTTCAGACTTGCGTTGATTCTTTTTGGCGGCGACGCGCTGGTCAAGCGCTGGAAAATTTTCATGGTGGCGGGTGTGCTGACCGCCCTCTTCGGCATCCTGCTTCTGGTCGATCTGGTCGATGGCGTGGCCGACGTGGCCACCTGGGTGCTGGGCGCGGTGCTGCTGGCCCAGGGGGTGGTCGAGCTGGTGGTGGGCGCCACCCACGCGCGGGAGCGGCGCCGTTTTGAGATGCTGCGCGGCGCGGCCATGGTGGTGTTCGCCTGCCTGGTGCTCGATTTTCCCTGGGACAACTCGATTGCCGCCGGCATCCTGTTCGGCGCCGCCTTCACCTTCAACGGCCTGGTCCGCATCGCCTCCAGCTGGCTGATCCGCTACCCGAGCTGGCGCAAATCCAACCTGATAGGCTGGGCCTACCTGGTGCTGGCGCTGCTGCTGCTGACCAACTGGCCGGTGCCCTCGAGCATGAATGTGTCGCTGTGCACAGGCCTGGCGCTCATTGCAGGCGGCCATATCCTGATGCGCGGGGCCTGGCGGCTCAGGCGCCTGCCGCGCGGCTCCCGGCTGGCGGCCGTCGAGCTGTACAGCGGCACCCGGGTGCTGCAACCCGATGCGGCGCCGGCCACGGCCGAGGCGCTGGCCGCGAATGCCGCCGCCGGGCACATGATCGTGCATGTCTGGACGGCGGTCGATGCGGTGGACGACGACAAGGACCGCATACGCCTTCCACTGATCGAGCGCTACATCGCCTCCATGACCAAGAAGGGCCGTGTGTCGACGGGCCATGTGGCGCTTGAGTGCGAGGACGGTCTCTACATCAGCCACCACCCGCGGGTCCGCCTGGCCATCACACAGGCCAACCTGGTCGGCCACCTGCGCGCCACCTCCGGCAACGACCATCCGGGCGTCTGGCTGCCCTGCTACGCCGAAGAGGCCGCGGCGACCCGCCCTTCCACGCACAAGCTGCATTTCCGCATCTACAACCGCAGCTACCTCCAGGCCTTCTGGGACGTGTACCGCCAGGACGACACCTACAACCTCACCCATCGCAACTGCTCCGTCGTGGTGACGCAGGCCGTGGACGCGGCCATGGAAGGGGTTTTTGCGGACAAGCCCTTCTGGCGGACCCTGCTGCGGCTGGCGCTGCATCCCGACGTCTGGATGGCCGGCAGCGCCCGCGTGCGCGCCGAGTCCATGGCCTGGACGCCGGGGCTGGCGCTCGACTACGTGAGCGCGATCCGGCGCATCACGCACCCGCGCCATGATTTGAAGGTGCATCTTTCGCGCTGGTGGAAGACCCGCAAGGCGCGCAGGCTGCGCGTGGACTGAGGCGTCAGGCCCTCACGGGGCCGCCTTGAGCGCCCGCCGATATTGCACTGCCTCCGCGACATGCATCGCCTGCACCGCCTGGGCGCCGGCCAGGTCGGCAATCGTCCTGGCCACTTTGAGGCAGCGGTGGATGCTGCGCCCCGACCAGCCCAGGCGGGCGGCCGCGGTGTTGAGGAATTTCGCGGCCGCGTCATCGAGCTGGCATTGCGCGTCTATGGCCTGGCCCGCCAGCGCCTGGTTGGTGCTGCCTTGCCGGGCCAGGGCGCGCTCGCGCGCCGCGACGACGCGGCGCCGGATATCGGCCGTGGCTTCGCCGGGCGGCGCGTTCACCAGTTCATCGGCCGCCAGAGCGCCGACTTCCACATGCAGGTCTATGCGGTCCAGCAGCGGACCGCTGAGTTTGCCCTGGTAACGCGAGACCTGCTCGGGCGAGCAGCGGCAGGCCCGCAGGCTGGAGCCCAGGTAGCCGCAGGGGCAGGGGTTCATGGCCGCGACCAGCTGGAAGCGGGCCGGGAACTCGGCGCGCTGGGCGGCCCGCGAGATGGTGATGCTGCCGGATTCGAGCGGCTCGCGCAGCGCCTCCAGCGCCGCGCGCGGAAACTCGGGCAGCTCGTCCAGAAACAGCACGCCGCGGTGCGCCAGCGAGATCTCGCCGGGCCGCGGCGGCGAGCCGCCGCCGACCAGGGCCACGGCACTGGCGGTATGGTGGGGCGCGCAGGTCGGGCGCAGGGCCCATTTATCGAGCGAAAAGCGGCCGCCCAGGGAGGCCACTGCCGCGCTTTCCAGCGCTTCTTCGGTGCTCATGGCCGGCAGCAGGCCGGCAAAACGCTGCGCCAGCATGGACTTGCCGGAGCCGGGCGCGCCCATCATGAGCACGCTGTGGCCGCCGGCGGCCGCGATTTCCAGGGCACGCCGGGCCGCGGCCTGGCCTTTGACGTCGGCCAGGTCCGGGTAGGCCGACTGCGGGGGCGGCGGCGCCGGCTTCACCCGCGACCAGCCGTCCAGCGTCTCCACGGGGGTATCCCCCGGCAGAAACTGCCTGACCACGTCGAGCAGGTGCAGCGCCCGGAAGATTTCCGCGCCGGGTGCCAGGGCCGCTTCCTGGGCGCTGGCGTCCGGCAGCACCAATTTGGGCAGTTTTTCGGCGCCGGCAGTGTCGCGCGCGGGGCGCGACAGCGCCAGGCTCATGGCCAGCGCGCCGCGCACGGGCCGCAGGTCCCCGCCCAGGGACAGCTCGCCGGCGAATTCATAACCTTCGAGCTTGCGGGCATCGACCTGGCCGCTGGCCGCCAGGATGCCCAGGGCGATCGGCAGGTCGAAACGGCCGGAGTCCTTGGGCAGGTCGGCCGGCGCCAGGTTGACGGTGATCCGCTTATTGGCGGGAAACTCCAGGCCGGTGTTCTGGATGGCGGAGCGCACGCGCTCGCGGGCCTCCTTGACCTCGGTTTCGGCCAGGCCGACCAGCGTGAAGCTGGGCAGGCCGTTGGCCAGGTGGACCTCGACGCGGACGGGCCGCGCCTCCAGCCCCAGCAAGGCGCGGCTGTGCACTAAAGACAGGCTCATGAACTAACTCCCTGGTGATGCTCCAAAGTTGTGCGTGATGAACGCCCCAATCTGGTGCTTATCGTGTTTTTTTGGATTCCCCTGCTCAACGTGGCAAGCCCGAAGCGGGTGGACCGCGCCCGGTCAAGGGGCTTGCTTTGGCACGGTACGTGCTACGAAGACTGCGTGGAATCCGGGAATAGGACCCTTTCCGCAACCGTCGAAATCCCTGAATCAGAGCGCCTGACCTTTACGCTCAGAAAAACCGTAAAGCAGCTGGAGTGGCGCACCGAGGGGCCGCTTCTTTATTCATCCTTGGAGGAAACCTGAACATGAAACTCGTAACGGCCATCATCAAACCGTTCAAGCTGGACGAAGTGCGGGAAGCGCTGTCCGGTATTGGCGTGCAAGGCATCACGGTCACTGAAGTCAAGGGCTTCGGCCGCCAGAAAGGCCACACCGAGCTGTACCGCGGTGCGGAATATGTCGTCGACTTCCTGCCCAAGGTCAAGATCGAGGCGGCTGTCTCCGACGACCTGGTGGACCGCGTGATCGAAGCGGTCGAAGGCGCGGCCCGCACCGGCAAGATCGGCGACGGCAAGGTCTTTGTCTACAACCTCGAGCAGGTCGTGCGCATCCGCACCGGTGAAACCGGCAAGGAAGCGCTGTAAGGCTCAATCCACACAAAAAGAGAACATCGACATGAAAAAAATACTTGCCTCCCTTGTATTGGGACTGAGCCTGATGACAACAGGCGCCGTCATGGCACAAGCCCCGGCCGCCGCGCCCGCCGCGCCCGCCGCGTCGGCAGCCGAAGCCAAGCCGGCCGAAGCCGCTCCTGCCGCCGCCGCGTCGGCTGCGCCCGCTGCTGCTGCCGCAGCCGCCCCGGCACCCGCCGCCGGGGCTTCCGCGGCCGCCGCGCCCGCGCCCGTCCCCAACAAGGGCGACACCGCCTGGATGATGGTTTCCACGCTGCTGGTCATCATGATGACCGTGCCCGGCCTGGCGCTGTTCTACGGCGGCCTGGTCCGCAGCAAGAACATGCTGTCGGTGCTGATGCAGGTCATGGTCACCTTCTCGATGATCGTGGTGCTGTGGTTCATCTACGGCTACAGCCTGGCCTTTACCGAGGGCAATGCCTTCTTCGGCGGCTTCGACCGGCTCTTCATGAAGGGCATCTGGGATAACGTCGCGGGCACCTTCGCCAACGGCGCGACCTTCAGCAAGGGTGTCGTGATCCCCGAGATCGTGTTCGCCGCCTTCCAGGCCACCTTCGCCGGCATCACCTGCGCGCTGATCGTCGGCGCCTTCGCCGAACGCATCAAGTTCTCCGCCGTGCTGCTGTTCATGGCCATCTGGTTCACCTTCAGCTATGCGCCTATCGCCCACATGGTCTGGTTCTGGATGGGCCCTGACGCCTACACCGGCAAGGAAGTCGCCGACGCCATGAGCGCCAAGGGCGGCTACATCTGGCAAATGGGCGCTCTGGACTTCGCGGGCGGTACCGTGGTGCACATCAACGCCGCCGTCGCCGGCCTGGTCGGTGCCTTCTGCATCGGCAAGCGCATCGGCTACGGCAAGGAAGCCATGGCGCCTCACAGCCTGACCCTGACCATGGTCGGTGCCGCGCTGCTGTGGGTGGGCTGGTTCGGCTTCAACGCCGGCTCCGCCCTGGAAGCCAACGGCTTCGCCGCCCTGGCCTTCATCAACACCCTGGGTGCCACGGCAGCCGCCGTGCTGGCCTGGTGCGTCGGTGAAGCGCTGATGCGCGGCAAGGCCTCCATGCTGGGTGCCGCCTCCGGCGCCGTCGCCGGCCTGGTGGCCATCACCCCCGCTGCCGGCAACGTCGGCATAGGCGGTGGCCTGGTCATCGGCCTGATCGCCGGCTTCGCCTGCCTCTGGGGCGTGAACGGCCTGAAGAAGCTGCTGGGCGCCGACGACTCGCTGGACGTGTTCGGCGTGCACGGCGTGGGCGGTATCCTGGGCGCGCTGCTCACCGGTGTCTTCAATTCGCCCGCATTGGGTGGCCCAAGCTTCGTGGGTGACTGGGTGACCGCCACGGCCGTGACGCCCGACGCCTACACCATCGCCGGCCAGGTCTGGATCCAGGCCAAGGCCGTGCTGATCACCATCGTCTGGTCCGGCGTGGTCTCCTTCATCGCCTACAAGGTGGTGGACCTGACCATAGGCCTGCGTGTCAGCGAAGAAGACGAACGCGAAGGCCTGGACATCACGTCCCACGGCGAAACCGCTTACAACCGCTGATACAACGGACGGGCCGCCCTGCAGGCGGCCCGGTCCTGCTAATTATTTACTGAGAGTCTCCTTTGGATGTTCAGCCCGCCGGTGCAAACCGGTGGGCTGTTTTTTTTGGGGGCGTTACAGTGACGGCTGTCCACACCAAAACGAAGGCACCGTGATGACCTGGCAAACCCTTGCTGCACCGCCCAGCGGACTCGGCGAATCGCCGTTCTGGCACCCCGACGAGCAGATGCTGTACTGGATAGACATTCCCGGCAGGCAGCTGCACCGCTGCAACGTCTTCATGGGCACGGTGGAAAGCTGGGCCATGCCCTCCGAGCCCGGCAGCATCGCGCCGGCGCGCAGCGGGGGCCTGGTGGTCGCGCTGCGCGACGGCATTTACCGCGCCAGGCAATGGGGCGGTGAACTGCACCAGCTCATGCGGGCCGGCCACGACACGGCGACCACACGCTTTAACGACGGCAAGGCCGACCCGCTGGGCCGCTTCTGGGCCGGCACCATGTACGAGCCGCGCGACAAGTCCACGGCCGAGCTGTTTTCGCTGGACTGCCGCGGCGGCCGCGCACCCGTGGTCGAGCGCAAGGCGGGCGATGCCATCATCGCCAACGGCCTGGCCTGGTCGCCCGATGCGGCCACGGTCTACTGGTCCGACACGCCGCGCCACATCATCCGCGCCTGGAACTGGGACGGCGAAAGCAACACCATGACCGAGCCCCGCGTGTTCGCGCAGTGGCCCGGCAAGCCCGAAGGCTGGTTGCCCGGCATGGCCGGCTACGGCGGCCGGCCCGACGGCGCCGCGGTGGACCGCGAGGGCAATTACTACGTCGCGATGTTTGAAGGCGGGCGCATGCTCAAGCTCTCGCCGGCCGGTGCGCTGCTGGCCGAGTTCGCCGTGCCGGCGCGCTGCCCCACCATGCCCTGCTTTGGCGGCGACGATCTCAAGACCCTGTACCTCACGACCGCGCGCTACAACCGGCCCGAGCAGGAACTGCGGGACTATCCCGATTCGGGCTGTGTGTTTTCCCTGCAGGTCGAAGTGCCCGGCCTGCCGGTCAACTTCTTCCAGGACTGACTTTGCCGTTGGCGGCCCCAAAAAACCGAACAAGCCGCGTTCAAAAAAATCAAACCGGCACGGGCGGGCGCCGCTTACCATGGCGGCAATGACTCCAGACACCGACATCAGCGCCGCGCTGGCCGAGCGCGTGCGCGCCGCCGCCGCCGCGCGCACGCCGCTGCGCCTGCGCGGGGGCGGCAGCAAGGACTTCTACGGGCAGGCCCTGGCGGGCGAGGTCCTGGACATACGGCCGCACCGCGGCGTCACGAGCTATGAGCCCAGCGAACTGGTGGTCACCGCGCGCGCCGGCACGCCGCTGGCAGAACTTGAAGCCCTGCTGGCCGGGCAGGGGCAATGCCTGCCCTTTGAGCCACCGCATTTTGACGGCGCGCAAGCCAAAGCCACCGTGGGCGGCATGGTCGCCAGCGGCCTGAGCGGCCCGGCCCGTGCCAGCGTGGGCGCCGTGCGCGACTACATGCTGGGCGTGGTGCTGCTCAACGGCAAGGGCGAGCGCCTGGTCTTTGGCGGCCAGGTCATGAAGAATGTGGCCGGCTATGACGTCTCGCGCCTGATGGCGGGCTCGCTGGGCACCCTGGGCGTGCTGCTGGAGGTCTCGCTCAAGGTCTTGCCGGTCGCGCCTCAGGAGGCCACGCTGCTCTTTGACATGGATGAGGCCGCGGCTTTGCAACAACTCAATCGCTGGGGCGCCATGCCGCTGCCTGTCAATGCCTCCTGCTGGCGCGAAGGCCGCCTGTGGGTGCGGCTGCGCGGCGCGAAAGCCGCTGTCGCCGCCGCGCAAAAATCCATGGGTGGGGAAGTTCTGGATAGCGACGCGGCCCGCCATTGGGCTGCGCTGCGCGAGCAGGCCCAGCCTTTCTTTGCCTTGCAGGGCGATGAATCGCTGTGGCGGCTCAGCCTGCCCGACACCGCGCCGCCGCTCAAGCTGGGCGAGACGCTGGTGGAGTGGGGTGGCGCGCAGCGTTGGGTCAAGCGGCGTGACAGCGACGCAGCGCTGGTGCGCGAGGCAGCGGCCCAGGCCCATGGCCATGCCACTTTGTTCCGTTCGGCCGGAAAATCCGTGCCGGTATTCTCCGCGCTCAAGCCGCCGCTGGAGCGCATACACCGCGAGCTCAAAAAGCAGTTCGACCCGGCCGGCGTGTTTAACCCCGGCCGCATGTACGCGGAGGGGTAAACAAGCCATGCGACGCCTTCGCCACCTGACCGGGCAGCACCGCACGCCCTATATGAACCGCCTGCTGGGCGGCTTGCTGGCGTTCAACGCCGGCGCCATCAATGCCGGCGGTTTTCTGGTGGTCGGCATGTACACCTCGCACATGACGGGCTTTGCCTCCCTGCTTGCCGACAACCTGGTCCTGGGCCATATGGCGCTGGTGCTGGGCGCCGTCGGGGCGCTGCTGGCCTTTACCATCGGCGCCGCCGTGACTGCCGTGCTGGTGAACTGGGCGCGCCAGAACCACCTGCGCAGCGAATACGCGCTGCCCCTGCTGCTGGAGGCCGTGCTGATGCTGCTGTTCGGGCTGCTGGGCGCGACGCTGAACCGCCAGACCCCTTTCGCCGTGCCGCTGACCGTGCTGGTGCTGGCCTTTACCATGGGCCTGCAGAACGCGCTGGTCAGCAAGATCTCGTCCTCGCAGATCCGCACCACCCATATGACCGGCGTGATCACCGACCTGGGCATAGAGCTCGGCAAGATGTTTTACTGGAACCGCACGGCCAGCCCGCTCGAATCGCGCGTGCGCGCCAACCGCATCAAGCTGCGGCTGTTCGGCACCTTGCTGGCGATGTTCATCGCCGGCGGCGTGGTGGGCGCGGCCGGCTTCAAGTACATCGGCTTTATCTGGGTCATGCCGCTGGCGCTCATGCTGCTGATGCTGTCCCTGCCGCCCCTGCATGCCGATTTTCGGCGTGTCCGCCGCCGCAGGGCACTGGCATTGAAAGAGGCGCCCTGACTTTATGCAAACCCATCTTTCCCCCGAATTCAAGAACACCGCAGAAGGCCGCGAGGCCGAAGCCATTTTGCGCAAGTGCGTGCACTGCGGCTTCTGCACAGCCACCTGCCCGACCTACCAGCTGCTGGGCGACGAACTCGACGGACCGCGCGGCCGCATCTACTTGATCAAGCAGGTGCTCGAAGGCGAGGCGCCCACGCGCAAGACCCAGCTGCACCTGGACCGCTGCCTCACCTGCCGCAACTGCGAATCCACCTGCCCCAGCGGCGTCGAATACGGCCACCTGGTTGACATAGGCCGCAAGCTGGTCGACGAGCGCGTGCCGCGCCCGGCCGGCGAGAAGGCCTTGCGCTGGGCCTTGAAAGAAGGCTTGCCCTCGCCGCTGTTCGCGCCAGCCATGAAGGCCGGCCAGGCCGTGCGCGGCCTGCTGCCTGAGGCCCTCAAAAACAAGGTGCCGCCCAAACAGGAGGCCGGTGCCTGGCCGCGGCGCGCGCATGCGCGCAAGATGCTGATGCTCGAAGGCTGCGTGCAACCGGCCATGATGCCCAATATCAATGCCGCGACCGCGCGTGTGCTGGATGCGGCCGGCATAGAAACCGTGCTGGCGCCCAAGGCCGGCTGCTGCGGTGCGGTCAAGTTTCACCTCAACGACCAGGAAGGCGGCAAGGAGCAGATGCGGCGCAACATCGACGCCTGGTGGCCGCATGTGGCGGCGGGCGAGGGCGAGAAAGGCGGCGGCGTGGAAGCCATCGTCATGAACGCCTCGGGCTGCGGCGTCACCGTCAAGGACTACGGCCATCTGCTCAAGGACGACCCGGCTTATGCGGCCAAGGCCGCGCGCATCAGCGAGCTCACGCGCGACCTCAGCGAGCTGATGCCCGAGCTGGTCGGCGAGCTGCAGGGCAAGGTCAAGGCCCAGGCCGGCGCGCTGGTGTTCCACCCGCCCTGCACCCTGCAGCACGGCCAGCAGCTGCGCGGCGGGGTGGAGACGCTGATGGGCGCGCTGGGTTTCCAGGTGACGCTGGCGGCCTCCGAATCCCACCTTTGCTGCGGCTCGGCCGGCACGTATTCGGTGCTCAACCCCGAGATCGCCTGCCAGCTGCGCGACCGCAAGCTCGGCAACCTGCAGGCCTCGGCGCCCGGCACCATCATCTCGGCCAATATTGGCTGCATCACGCATTTGCAAAGCGGCACGGCGACGCCGGTACGGCACTGGGTGGAAGTGCTGGATTCTGCGCTGATGCCCTGAGTTGAGCTAAACATTTAACCAGCCGGGGCCGCGGAACTGGCTTTGCCAGGCCGCAGGCGCAGCGCCCCCTCGGGGGCAGCGCATTACACGTAGCCGAAGGCGAAGTGAAAAGCGTGGGGGCCAACATCCTCCTGACATGACGTTGTCAGTAGCAGGTCCGCATCATCAAGGCTTCTTCAACACACAAGGAGCCTCCCATGAAAAACGCCGTCACCTGGTTTGAAATTCCCAGCACCCAACTCGACAAAGCCCAGGCCTTTTACGAAGCCGTGCTCGAGTGCAAGCTGCGCCGCGAGCCCATGGGCCCATCGGAAGGCGCGGTGTTTCCTTATGAGGCGCAAGAGGGCGTGGGTGGCGCGATCCTGGCCGGTCCCACAGCGCCTGCGCCGGCCTCGGGCGGCACGCTGGTCTACCTGGACGCCTCGCCCTCGCTGGACGCCGCGCTGGCACGCACCGTCAAGGCTGGCGGCAAGGTCGCGCTGCCGCGCCAGGCGCTGCCGCCCGGCCTGGGATTTTTCGCCCACATCACCGACCTGGACGGCAACCGCGTCGGCCTGCACGCCCTCGCATGAACCGCAGGAATTGGATAGCGGTCGCCAGCGCCGAGCATGCGCGGCATGGGTGCATGGATCCGCAAAACGGATTCATGCAGGTCTGCCACGGCAAATGCGCGCCGCTCAAAAGGATGTCGCCCGGCGATCGTGTGGTCTATTACTCGCCCGCGCTGACCATGGGCGGCAAGGACAAACTCCAGCGTTTTGTGTCCATAGGCCTAGTGCGGGCCGGTGAGCCTTACGCCTTCGATATGGGCGGGGGTTTTGTGCCTTTCCGCCGCGACGTGGCCTATGTGGCCGCGCAGGAGGCGCCCATACTGCCGCTGCTCGATGATTTCGAGTTTGTGGAAGACCGCCAGCGCTGGGGCTACAAGTTCCGTTTCGGCCTGTTCGATATCAGCGACCACGACATGCGGCTGATCGCGCAGGCCATGCGGGCCGATGGCGCGGCGCTGGGGTTTTGACGCTTTCGGCCGCTCAGGCCGGCAGCGCGTAATCCGTGGGGAGGGCGGTGGTGTGTTTGACCACCTCCATCACAAAGCCCGAACTCACGTCCTGCAGTTCGGCGACCTTGATCAGGCGCTTGTACACGCTGTCGTAACCGGCAATGTCGGGCACAACCACCTTGAGCAGGTAGTCGATATCGCCCGTCATCCGGTAGACCTCCACCACCTCGCGGATGGCGACGATGCCTTTGATGAAGCGCTGGGTCCATGCGTCGTTGTGCAGGCTCGCGCGTATGCTCACAAAGGCCGTCAGGCCCAGGTTGAGCTTGACCGGGTCGCACAGGGTGACCTGCTGCTTGATCACGCCTTCGTCGCGCAGCTTCTGGATTCGCCGCCAGCAAGGTGTCGGTGACAGGCTGACGGCCTGCGCCAGCTCATTGAGCCCCATCGAGGCATCGTCTTGCAACAGCTCCAGGATCCGTATGTCTTTTTTGTCCATGCGCTCAGATTATTAGAAAATAATTCTAATTATGAGGAGATTTCTAGCTGGATTTGCAACTTATTTTCCGATCCGCAGGCCTATGATTCCTGGCAGGCATTCATGCAAGCCGGGGCGCAACCCCCGAAAACCGACGGATACGACCATGGAAAAAATTCTCCAGCTGTTCAAGGAACACCCTGACTCCGTAGGGGAGAGCTATTTCGAGCACATGTCGGCTTCCTTTTCATTTGCCGTGCCGCTGCTGTCGGCCGCCATCGCCGCATTCATCCATGGCGTGTTCCCCTTCTTCTTCGTCAGGACGGGAAGCCGCATCGTCACACGCCTGCATGAGCGCATGGTGGTTCATCGCACCGCTAAAAAAGCCTGAAACAGCGGCGCACGCGCTGCGGGGCCTTGCGCCTGCCGCCGGCATGCCAACAGCCCGCAACAACTTCCGTCAGGCCAGCTCGCGGTAAAACACCGTCGTGCCCACCAGCCCGCCGCGCGGCAGCAGCGCGTAGCCGGGAATCACGCCGACACGCTGCCAGCCCAGGCGCTGGTACAGGCGCTCACCGTTGTCGCCGGTCACGGTGTCCAGCACCAGCAGCGTCTTGCCGCAGTCGCGCGCCATGGATTCGGCGGCCCGCATCAAGGCCTCGCCCAGGCCCTGGCGGCGGCAGCGGCGGTGCACCAGCATCTTGGCCAGGTCGGCGCGGTGCGGCTGGTTTTCGGGCTGGGCCAGCACCAGCTGCACCGTGCCGCATATGCCTTGCATGTCCTCGGCCACCAGCAGCGCACGTTCGCCCGCGGCTACGCCGCTCGCCACGCCGCGCCAGAAGGCCTGGGCGCGTTCGCGCGGCAGCGGGTGCATAAAACTCACCGAGGCGTCGCCTTCCACGCAATCGATCAGCACGTCGGCGAGTTCGTTGATCTGCGCTTCGTTCGCTTCATGCAGCCGCCGCAGCGACCAGGGTGCTGTGTTCGTCATGCTGTTCATGCGGATTCAGTGGCGATCACCACCGCATAGCGCGCGGGTTTTCGCGTGGGATTGTGGAACATCGTGGGCTGATCCAGTTGCATGGCCAGGCAGTCGCCTTCGCGCAACGGGTGCCGTGCCTCACCCACGGTGACGTCGATTGCGCCTTCGAGCACCCACACCTGCTGGTGCACACGCGCGTCGCGCGCGCCGGTCTCAAAGGCCACGCGCCCGCCTGGCGGGAAATGCACCTCGACGATCTGCATGGGCTGCGGCACGCCGGGCGGCGAGATGTTGCGCCGCACATAACCCGAAGCCGGGTCCTGCCACTGCACCTGGTCGGCATGGCGCGCAACAGGGCTGATGGGGCTGGCGGACGCCTGGGCGGCGGGGACGTCAAACAGCGAAGCCAGCATCACGCCCAGGCCGGTGGCCAGGCGCTCCAGCACCACGGCCGTGGGGCTGCTCTCGCCGCGCTCTATCAATGAAATCATGGAACGGCTCACGCCGCTTTTGGCGGCCAGCGCTTCCAGCGACAGGCTTTTGGCGGCGCGCAGCTCACGCACGCGTTCGGCGATGCGCTGGTTCAGGTCGGAGGGGGCTTCTGTCATGATGGAATTTATTCTCCATCATATTGGAAGTTCTGTCCAATCCGCGAGCTGGATCACTCAGGCAGGTTTGAGCCGCACCACAGGCCGCTGCGGCTTGCGGCGCGCGACCTCCTCAAAGCCGGCGTCGTCATACATGGACTTGGCGCCGAACCACATGGTGTCGTCCTGGGCGCGGCCGGGCTTGTCCACGGGGTAGGCCTCCAGCAGCGTCACGCCCTGTTTTTTGGCGTAGGCAATCGCCCCGTCCAGCAGCGCCCGCGCGACACCCTGGCCGCGATGCTCCGCGGGCACGACAAAACAGATGATGGACCAGACGGGCTTGTCATCGACCGGCTTCATCACCGGTGAGCGCTGGAGCTTGGCGTAGTCCTCGCGCGGCCCCAGCGACACCCAGCCGACGGGCACTTTGCCGCGATAGCCGATCAGCCCGGGCGGGGTGTCGCCGCGCGTGAGTTTTTTGAGTTCGGCGCGATTGGCCTGGGCCGCCGTGGTGCCCGCAGGCAAGGGCCCGCGGGCGCCGCTGCGGCGGTAAAACATGCACCAGCAGCCGCGCGCCACCGAACAGCCTTTGGCGTTGAAGAGCGCTTCAAGATCAGACCAGCGCTCGGGTGTGAGAGGCAGGACGGTGAGCTTCATGGGGCTGGAAGGGCGAACCGGTATGGGCACTATAGCCAAGAAGACATTGGTGGGGTGCGAAGCTGGCCCATCGGCAGAGTGTCCTGCTTGACCGAAGCGCAGACCTCACCTTATCTCCAACACTTCAGACGTTCCGACGAGATTGGGGCCACTTTGTAAGCGCCACTGCCGGCCAACGTGCAATAGCTGATCCAAGCCGTGGCCATTCAGAAACACAATCGTCACAACGCGAGTTTCACCGGCGCGTAGCCCGTCTTCCGGAACTTGAACCTGGCCAACGTAGAAGGCGCGATTCGACTCATCTCCGAAATTGTGATTTGGCCTGAACACGGTGCTGCTTGCGAGATCTCGGCCACCCAATTCGTACGAGTTAATGGATACGCGAGCGAGAACCGTTCGGGGCGGGCCGTCATCGAAAATGTCGGAGAAACTGAATACGCTCATGGCATCCAAGATTTGAGATGAGAGGTCTACCCCAGGCTTACCGGGACGGGCCAATTGATGCATGCACTATAGCCGCGCACTGCGCATGTCGGGTTATCTCGGCGCGCGGTAAGCTGCGGTCTTTCAAAGCACTCACCCCACCATGCGCCGCGCCGACCGCCTTTTCCATCTAGTCCAGCTGATCCGCGGCCGCCGCCTGAGCACGGCGGAATTTCTCGCGAAGCGGCTTGAGGTTTCCGAGCGCACCATTTACCGCGACGTGGCCGACCTGCAGCACCAGGGTGTGCCGATTGAGGGCGAGGCCGGTGTGGGTTACCGGCTGGGCGCGGGCTTTGATCTGCCGCCGCTGATGTTCACGCAAAAGGAAGCCAATGCGCTGGCCGCTTCGGTGCGGCTGGCCCAGGCCTGGCTGGACCCGGCCATGGCGGGCGATGCGGAAGCGGCCTGGAGCAAGATTTTTTCGGTGCTGCCGCCCACGGCGCGTGCGGCGGCCGAAGGTGTGCCGCTGTATGCGGTGGTGATCAATCCCGATGAAGCCACGCAGCGCAGCCTGCAGTTGCTGCGCGAGGCGGTACACGCGCGCTGCAAGGTGAGGGTGCGCTACCTCGACGCGGCCGGGCGGGAAAGCCGGCGCGTGCTCTGGCCGCTGGGCTGTTTTTACTGGGGCAGCGTCTGGACGCTGGGCGCCTGGTGCGAGGCCCGGCAGGACTTTCGCAGCTTTCGCGTGGACCGCATGGCCGCGATCGACGTGCTGGACGAGCGCGTGGGCCACGAGGCGGGCCGCACGCTGGCGGATTATTTGCGCACCGTCAAAGCCGGCCCCAAGCCTCCTTGAGGCTTCGCCTATTGGTGCTTGCTCAGGCGGCGAGCGCGGCCTCAATATCCTTGGCCAGGTCGGCCGGTTTGTCGGTGGGCGCGTAGCGCCGGATCACCTTGCCGTCCTTGCCGACCAGGAACTTGGTGAAATTCCATTTGATGGATTTGCTGCCGAGCAGGCCGGGCGCTTCGGCCGACAGCCATTTGTAGAGCGGGTGCGCGGCCGGGCCGTTGACGTCGATCTTGGACATCATGGGAAAACTCACGCCGTAGTTGACCTGGCAAAACGACTCGATCTCGCCGTCGGCGCCCGGGTCCTGCGAGCCGAACTGGTTGCAGGGAAAACCCAGCACCGCCAGGCCCTTGCCCGCGTACTGCTTGTGCAGCTCTTCGAGGCCGCCGAACTGCGGCGTGAAGCCGCATTTGCTGGCGGTGTTGACGATCAGCATGACCTTGCCCTTGAACCCGGCCAGCGAAATGTCCTGGCCGTTGATCTGGCGTGCTTCGAAATCGTAGACGGTGCTCATGGGGGGTGTCTCCTGGTGCGGTTGTTGCCGGCGCCGTCCCGGTTGCCGGTTTACCGCGATTCTGCACCGCCCGGCGCGGTTTGGGCAGGCGCCGACGGCGCCATGGCCGCCAGCAGCGCGGCCAGCACGATCAGGCTGCCGCCCAGCAGGATGCGCGGCGTGAGCTCGGCGGCGCCCAGTGCGGCCGAAGACAGGCTGGCGAACAGGATTTCGGTCAGCATCACGATGGCCGTGGTGCCGGCGGCCAGGCGCGCCGCGCCGTACTGCAGGCAGGCGTTGCTGGCCATGAAAGCCAGCGCCAGCCCCAGCGCCACCGGAATGCCCGCCAGCGCCAAAGCCGGCGCGGGCACCACGGCTTGCGACATGCCGACCAATGCGGCGCAAGCCGCCATCAGGCCGCTGCCGCCGAACATGGCCAGCATGCGCGATTCACCGAGCGTGTGCCTGGATTTGCGCAGCATGGCGTTGGTCAGCGCGAAGCTCAAGCCGCCCATGATGGCCAGCCAGTCGGCGCCGCCTTGCGGCACGGGCCAGGGGGAGTCCGGCGTCTTGAGCACAACCAGCACGCCGGCCATGGCCAGCAGCAGGCGCAGCAGCGAGGCCGGCGTGGGTTTTTCGCCCAGCATGGCCCAGGCCACCAGCACCGACCAGGCCGGCATCAGGTAGAACAACAGCACCACGCGCACCACATCGCCGACGGTCACGGCCCAGTTGAAGCCGACATTGGTCAGGCCCGCGCCCGCCGCCAGGAGCCACAGCTGCGGATGCGCGGCAAAACCTCGCCAGGCTTTCGGCAGCAAGACCAGCAGCCCGGCCACCACAACCGCATAGACCAGCGCCGTGGTCCACAGCGGGTGCAGGCCAAGGCTTTGCAGCTGGCGCAGCGGCCACCAGGACACGCCCCAGACGAAGGCATTGAATGTGAGAGCCAGCACGGCCTTGGGCGTGCCGCTGCGCACGGCGGCGCCTGTTGCGTCGGCCGCCATCAGTGAGATTTATCGCTGCGGGCGATGCTCAGCAGGTGGTCGACCTGTTCCTTGTGTTTGACAAGGTTGTGCTTGTGCCAGCGCTGGATCAGCCACATAAAGCCGGCCACCACGATGCCGAAGGCGGTGATCGCGCCGAAGGCCGACAAGCCCATGCCGGTGGACAGGCTGTAGAAAGCGCCCAGGCTCAGGATACAGGCCTGTTCGTTGAAGTTCTGCACCGCGATCGAGCGGCCCGCGCCCATCAGGTTGTGGCCGCGGTGCTGCAGCAGTGCGTTCATGGGCACGACCAGGAAGCCGCCCAGGCCGCCCAGCAGGATCAGGAAAGGCGCGGCCACCCAGACGCTGCCGATGAAATTCATCAGCACGACCAGCAGGCCCATGGCAATGCCCAGCGGCATCACGCTGGTGGCCTGGTCCAGCCGCATGCGCATGGAAGCCATCACGGCACCCACGGCCGTGCCTATGGCCACCACCCCGACCAGCGAGGAGGCCTGCGAGGTGCTATAGCCCAGGGCCGCGGCGCTCCAGGCCAGTACGATGTAGCGCAGGTTGCCGGAAACGCCCCAGAACAAGGTGGTGGTGGCCAGGGAGATCTGGCCCAGCTTGTCGCGCCACAGCGCCGAATTGCAATTCCAGAAGTCGGGCAGCAGCTCAAGCTTGTTGCGCGGCATGGGCCGCATCTCGACGCCGGTGTCGGGAATGCGGGTGTTGAACCAGGCGGCAATGATGTACAGCAGGATCAGCACGGCGATTGCCGCTTCGGGCGCGGTGTCTATGCCGGTGTCGAGAACCGGGAAGTCAAAGGACAGCAGCAGGTGGGACACCGTGTGGCCGACCAGCTGGCCACCCAGCAGCACGCCCAGGATGATGGAGGAAATCGTCAGCCCCTCTATCCAGCCGTTGGCCTTGACGAGCTGCGAGGCCGGCAGCAGTTCGGTCAGGATGCCGTATTTGGCCGGTGAATACGCGGCGGCGCCCAGCCCGACGATGGCGTAGGCCAGCAGCGGGTGCGAGCCAAACAGCATCATGAGGCAGCCTATGACCTTGATCGCGTTGCTCACGAACATCACGTTGCCCTTGGGCCGCGCGTCGGCGAAAGCGCCCACAAAAGGCGCTAACACCACGTAAAACAAGGCAAACATGGGCACCAGCGCCGCCGGCTGCCACTTGGGCGCCCCGCTGGTCTTGAGCAGCTCCACGGCGGCCACAAACAGCGCGTTATCAGCCAGCGAGCTGAAAAACTGGGCCGCCATGATGGTGTAAAAACCGCGCTTCATTAAACTGTTGTGGTCATTGCGGCACTGCATCAGCCGATCTGATGCTGCAAGATATGGATGAATGTCTCCGGACGATTCCGGTTTATAGCATGGGGGGCGGTGCCAGAATGCAGAAAGACCTTAGAACCGGTTCACGGCCTCAACCGGGCCGCTGAGCCCGCCGCTCCACACCAACTCCTTCACCGCGCCATGCCACGTCCCATTCTTGCCACCATCCACACCGCGGCGCTTGCCCACAACCTGGGCGTTGCGCGCGCCGCCGCGCCCGACGCCAAGGTCTGGGCCGTCGTCAAGGCCAACGCCTACGGCCACGGCATAGAACGCGTCTTCGATGCGCTGCGCAGCGCCGACGGTTTCGCGCTGCTGGACCTGGCCGAGGCCCAGCGCCTGCGCGCACTCGACTGGCGCGGCCCCATCCTGCTGCTGGAGGGCTGTTTTGACGCGCGCGACCTGGAGCTGTGCTCGCGCCTGGGCCTGTGGCACTCGATCCATTGCAACGAGCAGATCGACATGCTGGCCGCCCACAAGACGCAGCTGCCGCATCGCGTGTTCCTCAAGATGAACTCGGGCATGAACCGCCTGGGCTTTCCGCCCGAGCGCTACCGCGCCGCCTGGACGCGCCTCAATGCGCTGCCGCAGGTCGAGGAAATCACGCTGATGACGCATTTCTCCGACGCCGACGGCCCCAAGGGCATCAGCGCGGCGTTGCAGGCCTTCGACGCCGTCACCCACGACCTGCCCGGCGAGCGCACGCTGAGCAACAGCGCCGCCACACTGCGCCACGGCCATGTACTGGCCGGCCGCTCCGACTGGGTGCGGCCCGGCATCCTGGTCTACGGCAGCGCGCCCGATTTCCCCGAACACACGGCGGCCGGCTGGGGTTTGCAGCCCACCATGACGCTGTCGTCAAAAATCATCGGCGTGCAGGACCTCAAGGCCGGCGACACCGTGGGCTATGGCTCAAGCTTCACCGCCGACGGCCCGCTGCGCATAGGCATCGTGGCCTGCGGTTATGCCGACGGCTACCCGCGCCACTGCAGCACCGGCACGCCCGTGCTCGTGAACGGCGTGCGCACCCGCATGGTGGGCCGCGTCAGCATGGACATGATCACGGTGGACCTCACGCCCGTGCCCGCCGCGGGCATGGGCAGCGAGGTCACCTTGTGGGGCCGCGCTGGAGGCGGCGCCGAGCTGCCCATCGACGAAGTCGCGCAGGCTGGCGCCACGGTGGGCTATGAATTGATGTGCGCGCTTGCGCAGCGCGTGCCCGTCCAGGTCGAATGAAGAACCTCTCCAACTGGCGCTCGGTCCGTGTGCTCGAGGGCCGGCTGGAGCGTGAGCTGCGCCAGCGCCACAGCCTCAGGCTGCATGGCCTTTGCATAGGCTTGCTGACCCTGGGGATGATGTGGGCGGCATCCCATATGCAAATGGTGATGGGCGTGGACTCTCTGGCGCTACGCTACCTGGTCACGCTGGGCGCGGGCTATCTGGCCTACTTGCTGGTCCTGCGCGGCTGGGCCGCCATGCTGATTCGCCACGCAGGGCCGGGCCTGCCGGACGGCAGCGGGCTGGACCTGATCGATCTGCCCGGCAATCTGCCTTCGGGCGGCGGCAGTGTCAGGTTGCCCACTATCCAGTCGGGGCTGGGCGGTGATTTTGGCGGCGGCGGTGCGACCGGCGACTGGGGTGGCGCGTCCGGTGCGTCCGATGCGGGCAAGGGCTTGGCCGACATGGCCGGCGGCGCGGCCGACGCACTGGGTGGCGCCGACGAAGGCGCGGTGGTCGTCATTCCGGTCGTGGCCATTTTTTTGGTCGGCATGGCCGTCTTCTTCGGCGCCGGGGCTTTGCTGCTGCTCTTCTTCGGCTGGGAAGTGCTGCTGACGGTCGCTGTCGAGCTGGCTTTTTCATATGTCTCGGCACGGGCGGCGGTGCGCGTGGTACGTGAAGGCTGGGTGTCGGCCGCCGTGCGCCTGACCTGGAAACCCATGTTGGGCGCCCTGGTGTGCGGCGTCGTGCTGGGCGCTACGATAGACCACTTCATTCCCGCGGCCAACTCGCTGCCGCAGGCGATCAAGCTGATCAGCCACCAGGGCCAGCGTTGAAAAAGGCGAGCGGATTTTTCTCAGGCACAAGGAGTTTCCATGGCATCGGAAGAACTGGAATACGCGGGCTTCTGGATCCGCGTCTGGGCATCCATCATCGACACCCTGCTACTGGGCATCGTGGTGTACCCGCTGCTGACCGCGATTTACGGCGATGCCTACTGGGAGGGCACGAGCTTCGTCCACGGCCCCCTGGATTTCCTGATCTCCTGGGTGCTGCCCGCGGTGGCGGTGATCGCGTTCTGGATGGCGCGCCAGGCCACACCCGGGAAGATGGCGATTGCCGCGCGCATAGTTGACGCCAACACCGGCAACAAGCCCAGCACCGGCCAGCTGCTGATCCGCTACATCGGTTACTTTGTTTCCTGCATCCCGCTGGGCCTGGGCATTTTCTGGGTGGCTTTTGATTCGCGCAAGCAGGGCTGGCACGACAAGATGGCCGGCACGGTGGTGGTGCGCAAAAAATCCGGCAGCACCCGGCCCGTGGAATTTAATGCCTGATCGATCACCCATGACATCCGCCGTCACCATCCGTCCCGTCCGCAAAGCGGACTTCGCCGCCTGGCTCCCCCTCTGGGCTGGCTACAACCGCTTTTACGGCCGCTACGGCCCGACGGCGCTGGCCGATGACATCACCGCCATGACCTGGTCGCGGTTTTTTGATGCCTATGAGCCGGTGCATGCGTTGGTCGCCGAATCGGGGGATGGCGAGCTTGTCGGACTTACGCACTACCTGTATCACCGCAGCAGCACCCGCATTGTTCCGGTCTGCTACCTGCAGGATTTGTTCACCGCCGAATCGGTGCGCGGCCGCGGCGTCGGCAAGGCCTTGATCGAGGCCGTCTATGAACAAGCCAGGGCGGCGGGCTGCGACCGGGTGTACTGGCAAACCCACGAAACCAACACCACGGCCATGCGGCTGTACGACCAGGTGGCCGAAAAATCCGGCTTTGTGGTGTACGCCAAGGCCTTGTAGCGGGCTGCGCTCTTTACTGCGGCGTGATCTTTGCGCCGGTCAGTTTTTCCTGCGCCTTCACCAGCGCCGGGACAAACTCCTTGCCGTAGCCCAGCGCGCTGGCGGTCACCAGGCTTTGGTGCACGGCCTCGCCGACCAGGGACGGCACTTTCATGAGTTCGGCCAGGTGGGTGTAATAGCGCAAGTCCTTGCGCGCGTTGTCGAGTTCGAACTTGAGGCCGGCAAAATCGCCGCCCAGGGTCTTGGCCATGGCCTGGAACAGGCCCGAATTCACCGCGCCGGCCGATACCACGTCGACCAGTTTCTGCGGCTCAATGCCGGCCAGCGCGCCCACGGCAAACGCCTCGGCGGTCGCCGTGCAGATGGCCTGGGCAACAAAGTTGTTGAGCAGCTTGACCACATGGCCGGCGCTGGGGCCGCCCACGTGGAAGATGTTTTCGCAATAAGCCGCCAGCACCGGGCGTATCTTGTCGAACACCGCCTGCTCGGCGCCCACCATGGTGTTGAGCTTGCCGAGCTCGGCCTCCACCGGCGTGCGCGCCAGCGGCGCGTCGACCAGGATGGTGCCATGCTGCGCGCACAAAGCGGCCAGGCGGCGCGTGGACTCGGGTTCGCTGGTCGAGGTGTCGATCACCACCAGGCCGGCCCTGGCCTTGGACAGCACGCCGTTGGGGCCCAGCAAGGTTTCTTCTACTTGAGGCGAGCCGGTCACGCAAATCACGACGGCGTCGCAGGTGCCGAGTTCGGCCGGGCCGAACGCCTGTTTGGCGCCCGCGGCCAGCAGGTCGGCTACGCGCTCCCTGTTGCGATGAACGGTCAGGCTGAGGGTGAAGCCTTTGGCCAGCAGGTTGCGCGCGATGCCGTGGCCCATCATTCCCGATGCGCCTATGACGCCTATATGTTTCATGCTGCCTCCTGAAAAGTGGTGGTGAGTGAAAGCGAAAGGAGAGATGTCAGTACAGGCCCTTGACCCGCGCCTGCAGCCGCGCCAGGCCCAGCAGGGCGTTGGTAGAGGGTGTGGGCACGGCCGTCAACTGGCCCAGTTCGCGCACGGCGCTCACCAGCGCGTCGAGCTCGACGGGCTTGCCGGCCTCCACGTCCTGCAGCATGGAGGTCTTGAAGGCGCCCAGCTTGCGCGTGATGACGTGGCGCTCCTCGGGGGTCTGGTTAATGGGGATGCCGATGCGCGCGCCGATTTCCTTGGCCTCCAGCATGATGCTGTGGGTAAAGGCGGTCACGAGCTCGTCGTCGAGCACGCGGTCCATGGTCGCGCCGGTCAGCGCACTGATCGGGTTGGCCGTCATATTGCCCCAGAGCTTGAACCAGATGTCTTTCTGGATCTGGTCCGACACCGGGGCTTCGAAGCCGGCTTTTTCAAGCAGCGCGGCCAGTTGCAGCACGCGGGCGGTCTTCTCGCCCGAAGGCTCGCCGATGATGAGTTTGTTGCCGAAGTGGTGGTGCACCTGGCCGGGCTCGTCGAGCGAGCAGCTCGCATGCACCACACAGCCGACGATGTGCCGGGCCGGAATCGCCTCGGCGATCTCGCCCGCCGGGTCCACCGAGCTGAGGCGTTTGCCGGCCAGCGCGCCGCCAAATCCCTGCAAAAACCACCAGGGCACGCCGTTCATGGCCGTCAGCACCAAGGTGTTCGGGCCCAGCAGCGGCGCGATCTGGCGCGCGACCTCGGGTAGCGAGGGTGCCTTGACGGCCAGCACCACCATGTCCTGCACACCAAGCTCGGCCGGCCGGGCGCTGGACGCCACGGCCTGCGACGTGACCGTGCCGCCCTGGTTGAGCCTGAGGCCGTGCAACTGCAAGGCCTCGAGTGTGCCGCCGCGCGCCACCACGCTGACGCTGCAGCCGGCGCGCGCCAACCCCATGCCTATCCAGCCGCCTATGGCGCCCGCGCCGTAAATACATACCTTCATGCTGTTGCCCATGGTTCTCTTGATCGCAAAAAAACGGCCGCCCCGCGTAAAGGGCGGCGCCTGCCCACCAGCGGGGGGCTTAGCCTTCCGGCGTAAAGCCCACGGCTTTCACCAAGGGGCCCCAAAGCTCGGTATCGGCCTTGAGCATGGCGGCGAGCTGGGCCGGCGAGGTGGGTGCCGGCTCGAGGAAGGACACGGCCAGCCCGTCGATCACGTCCTGCGAGGCCAGTGCGCCGCGTATGCCGGCGTTCAGGCGCTGCACCACATCCTGCGGCGCCTTGGCCGGCAGGAAAAAGCCGAACCATTCGGTGAAGGCCATGTCCTTGAAGCCCTGCTCCACGAGCGTGGGCGTGTTCGGCGTGAAGCGGCTGCGTTTGGGGCCGCTGGTGGAAAGCAGGCGGCATTTGCCGGCCGCCACATGCTGGGTGAATTCGCCAGTGGGGCCCGACACGGCGGCGATCTGCCCGCCCACCATGTCGAGTACCGCGGGCTGGGTGCCGCGGAAGGCGACGTGGCGCAGGTCGACGTTGCCGGCACGGCCCAGCAGCGCGCCTATGAAGTGCGGCGAGGAGCCGGCCGCCGGCGAGCCGAAGTTGGCCTGGCCGGGGTTGGCCTTGCACCAGGCGAGGAAGTCTGGCACGGTCTTCACGCTGGCCGGCACCATGGGGCCGACGGCAAAGCCGTAGTCAAAAATCGCCGCGGCCGAGACCGGGGTCAGGTCGGCCACTGGGTCGTAAGGCAGCTTCTTGTAAGTGTGCGGGTAGATGCCCAGCATGGACATGGGCGTGAGCAGCACCGTCGCGCCGTCGGGCGCGGCTGTCTTGACGAACTGCACGGCGATCTGCCCGCCCGCGCCGGTCTTGTTCTCGACCACCGCACTTTTGGCATAGCCGGGGTGCAGCTTGTCGGCCACGCGGCGCGAGACGATGTCGGCGGTGCCGCCGGGCGCGAAGCCGGCGATGACCTTGGTGCTGTCAAGGGCCTGGGCCCAGGCCTGCCGGCCTATGCCGGCGAGCAGGGCGGCGGCGCTGGAAGACTGTATGAGCTGGCGGCGCGAAATGTTCATGGTGCTGTGTCCTCAGGAAAGCGATGGGGCGGGTCGGCGGGGAAATACACGAAAAGCAAAAAGCCATTGTCTGTGCAAGCGCGCAATTATGCTGAGCAGGCGGGATCCAGGCCGGCGCCTCCCACATCATGATCAAACCCGAAACCTGGTTATTTATACAGTAATATCGCGTATGGCCAAAGACAAGACGATTTACACCTGCAGCGAATGCGGCGGCAGCAGCCCCAAGTGGCTGGGCAAATGCCCGCACTGCAATGCCTGGAACACGTTGGTCGAGTCGGCCGCCGAGAGCGGCGCGCCGGCCAAGAACCGCTACAGCAGCCAGTTCCAGTCGCTGGCCAAGGCCTCCGACGTGACCGCCCTGTCCGACATCGAAGCCACCGACATGGAGCGCACGCCCACCGGCCACGAAGAACTGGACCGTGTGCTGGGCGGCGGCATCGTGGAAGGCGGCGTGGTGCTGATAGGCGGCGACCCGGGCATAGGCAAATCCACGCTGCTGCTGCAAGCGCTTGATTCGCTGCAGCGCGCCGGGCTCAACACTCTGTATGTCACCGGTGAAGAAAGCGGCGCGCAGGTCGCGCTGCGTTCGCGCCGGCTCGGGCTGGACGGCTCGCAGGTCAAGGTGCTGGCCGAGATCCAGCTCGAAAAAATCCTCGCCACGCTGGAAGCCACCCAGCCGGCGATCGCCGTCATCGACTCCATCCAGACCGTGTATTCCGACCAGCTGACCTCCGCGCCCGGCTCGGTCGCGCAGGTGCGTGAATGCGCGGCCCACCTCACGCGCGCGGCCAAGTCCAGCGGCGTGTGCATCGTGCTGGTGGGCCATGTGACCAAAGAAGGCGCGCTGGCCGGCCCGCGTGTGCTCGAGCACATGGTGGACACCGTGCTCTACTTTGAAGGCGACACGCATTCGAGTTTTCGCCTGGTGCGCGCCATCAAGAACCGCTTCGGCGCGGTCAACGAGATCGGCGTGTTCGCCATGACCGAAAAAGGCCTCAAGGGCGTGGCCAATCCGAGCGCCATCTTTTTGAGCCAGCACAGCGAGCCGGTGCCCGGCAGCTGCGTGCTGGTCACGCTGGAAGGCACGCGCCCCATGCTGGTCGAAATCCAGGCGCTGGTCGACAACGGCGGGCCCAGCCCGCGGCGCCTCTCGGTGGGCCTGGACCGCGACCGCCTGGCCATGCTGCTGGCGGTGCTGCACCGCCATGCGGGCGTGGCCTGCATGGACCAGGACGTGTTTGTCAATGCCGTGGGCGGCGTGCGCATCAGCGAGCCGGCCGCCGACCTGTCCGTGATGCTGGCCATCACCTCGTCCCTGCGCGGCAAGCCATTGCCCAAGGGGTTTATCGCCTTTGGCGAAGTCGGCCTGGCCGGCGAGGTGCGGCCGGCCCCGCGCGGCCAGGAGCGCCTGAAGGAAGCCGCCAAGCTGGGCTTTAGCGTGGCCGTGGTACCCAAGGCCAACGCGCCCAAAAAGCCCATCGAAGGCCTGACCATCCACGCGGTGGAGCGCGTGGAAGAGGCGATGAACGTGGTGCGCGGCCTGGGCTGAGGCGTTGCACAATCAGGGCCATGAAACTCGCCGCCATCTCCGACATCCACGGCAACCTGCCGGCGCTTGAGGCCGTGCTGGCCGACATCGAGCGCCAGGGCGTGGACCAGGTTGTGAACCTCGGCGACATCCTCAGCGGGCCGCTGCAGCCGGCTGAAACGGCTGATTTGCTGATGGCGCGCAACTTCCCCACGATTCGCGGCAACCACGAACGGCAGGTGCTGGAGCTGATAGACCAGGGCCAGTACCTGGACCCCCTGGGCACCGACGGCTACACGGCGGCCCAGCTCGGCTCGGCGCAGCTGGCGTGGATACGTTCGCTGCCCGAAAGCCTGGCGCTGGCTGGCGGCGACATCCTGCTGTGCCACGGCACGCCGGCCAGCGACCTGGTTTACTGGCTGGAAACCACCGTTGCCGGTTTCGGCGCGGGCCACGCCACGGGCATACGCCCGGCCACGGCCGATGAGGTGCGCGAGCGCCTGGGCGCCACAGCGCAGTCCGGGCATTCGCTGGTCCTGTGCGGCCACACCCATGTGCCGCGTTTGGTGCAATGCGGCGAAGTGCTCATCGTCAACCCCGGCAGCGTCGGGCTGCAGGCCTATGACGACGCCCATCCGCACCCGCACGTCGTGGAAAACGGCGCGCCGCACGCGCGTTATGCCATCGCCGAAAAAACCGGCGCGGGCTGGCGCATCGATCTGCGCGCCGTGCCTTACGACCACCTGGCGCAGTCGCGTGTGGCGGCCAGCCGCGGGCGCAGCGACTGGGCGCATGCGCTGGCCACGGGCTGGGCGATGCGGGCGGCCTAGGGCCTACGCAGTCCCCGCAGCCGGCCGCCGGGCCGGGCCTGCGAAAATAGCGCCATGAACTTCCAGAAAATCATTGTTCCCGTGGCCGGCGTCGCGGCCGTTGTGCTGGGCTACCGCTTTTACGGCTGGGCCGGTGTGGCCGCGGTGGCCGGTGGCCTGGTCATGTGGGTGCTGCTGCATTTCACCCGCATGATGCAGGTCTTGAAACGCGCGGCCAGCCGCCCCATAGGGTATGTCGACAGCGCGGTCATGCTCAATGCCAAACTCAAGCCCGGCATGACGATGCTGCACGTGGTGGCCATGACGCGGGCGCTGGGCGAGCGGCTTTCGCCCAAGGATGAGCAGCCCGAGATCTTCCGCTGGGCCGATGCCGGCGAATCCAGCGTCACCTGCACCTTTGTGGGCGGCAAGCTGAGCCACCATGAGCTTTTCAGGCCCGCGCAGGACGCGGCGCCGCCCGCCCCGTAAAATCCTCAATTCAGGTTTTTCGGGCGGCGCCCCGTGCGCGCCCGGCTTCCCGCATCACCCCACATAGAACAGGACTCCCATCATGCCCCCAGTAGCACCCTCCATGGCAGACCGCGACGGCAAAATCTGGATGGACGGCCAGATGGTGGATTGGCGCGATGCCAAGATCCACGTGCTGAGCCACACCCTGCATTACGGCTGCGGCGCTTTTGAAGGCGTGCGCGCCTACAACGCGGCCGGCGGCACGGCGGTCTTCCGCCTTGAAGAGCACACCGAGCGCCTTTTCAACAGCGCCAAGATCCTGCGCATGAAGATCCCCTTCACCCAGGAAGAAGTCAACGAAGCCACCAAAGCCGTGGTGCGCGAGAACAAGCTGGAGTCCTGCTACATCCGCCCGCTGACCTGGATAGGCTCGCAAAAACTCGGCGTCAGCCCCAAGGGCAACCAGATCCACCTGATGGTCGCGGCCTGGGCCTGGGGCGCCTACCTCGGTGAAGAGGGCATGAAGCGCGGCATACGCGTGAAGACCTCGAGCTACACGCGCCACCACGTCAATATCACCATGACGCAGGCCAAGGCGGTGAGCAACTACACCAACTCCATCCTGGCCAATATGGAAGCGCTGGACGACGGCTACGACGAGGCGCTGCTGCTGGACGCCTCGGGCTTCGTCAGCGAAGGCGCGGGCGAGAATATTTTTGTGGTCAAGGGCGGCGTGGTCTACACGCCCGACCTCTCGGCCGGCGCGCTCAACGGCATCACGCGCAACACCATCCTGCACATCTGCAAGGACCTGGGTCTGGAGCTGGTGCAAAAGCGCATCACGCGCGACGAGGTGTATATCTCGGACGAGGCCTTTTTCACCGGCACCGCCGCCGAAGTCACGCCGATCCGCGAACTCGACCGCATTGAAATCGGCGCCGGCTCGCGCGGCCCCATCACTGAAAAAATCCAGAGCGCCTTCTTCGACATCGTCAACGGCCGCAATCCCAAGTACGCCCACTGGCTCGCCAAAGTCTGATCTCGCACCATGAGCACCTCTTCTTCTGTTGAACTGCTGGCCTCCGACCTCAACGCGCAAGGCGGCGTCTACTGCCCCAGCCCCAAGGCCGACATGAAAATCTGGAACAGCCACCCCAAGGTCTACCTGGATGTGGCGCGCACCGGCGAAGCGAAATGCCCCTATTGCGGGACCGTCTACAAATTAAAAGACGGTGAGCATTTCGGTGGCGGACATTGACCCACCCCCGAAGCGGCCTGTGGCCGCTTCCCCCTCAAGGGGGCGCCACCTGCGGCCCGGCAAAGCCGGTTCCGCGATGGCCCTTGAAGGGAAAATCTAATGCCTGATTCGCTCGTCATCGCACCTCAGTGGATTGGTGACGCCGTCATGACAGAGCCGCTGCTGCGCCGGCTGCATGCGCGTGGCGAGCGCCTCACGGTGGGGGCCTTGCCCTGGGTCGCGCCGGTGTACCGCGCCATGCCGCAGGTGGCCGAGGTCATCGAATTCCCTTTTGCGCACGGCGGCCTGCAGTTCCGGGAGCGCCGCGCCATCGCCAAGCGCATTGAAGGCCGTTTCGACAAAGCCTATGTGCTGCCCAATTCGCTGAAAAGCGCGCTGCTGCCCTTTCTGGCCAGCATTCCCGAGCGCATCGGCTATTTCGGCGAGGCGCGCGTGGGCCTGCTCACGCACCGGCTCAAGAACCCCAAGAACAAACCGCCCATGGTGGCGTTTTATTCGGCCTTGAGCGGGGAGGGCGATCTCGACAAGGACACACCGCGGCTGCAGCTGGCGCCGGCCGAAATCGACCAGGCGCTGGCCGAACTGGGTTTGCGGCGCGGCGGCTATTACGTGTTCGCACCGGGCGCCGAATACGGGCCCGCCAAGCGCTGGCCGGCCCGCTATTTTTCGGAACTGGCCCAGGCGCTGCCGCTGCCGGTGGTGCTGCTGGGTTCGGGCAAGGAGGCGGCGCTGTGTGAGGAAATCGCCGCGCCCGTGAATGCGGCGCGAGCCGGCCAATGCCTGAACTTCGCGGGCAAGACCTCGCTGGTGCAGGCGCTGTGCCTGATTGCCGCCTGCAAATCCACCATCAGCAACGACTCGGGCCTGATGCACGTGGCGGCGGCGTTCGGCGTGCCGCAGGTCGCGATTTTCGGTTCGTCCAGCCCGCTGCACACGCCGCCGCTGAGCGGCAAGGCCAGCGTGCTTTGGCTCAAGGCCGATGCGGCTTACCAGCCGCCGCTGGACTGCGCGCCCTGTTTTGAACGCGAATGCCCGCTGGGCCACACGCGCTGCCTGAACGACATCAGCGCCGACCGTGTGCTGGCGGCGCTGGCGCCGATGTCCTAGCCCGGGAAGGCGGACAGGGGCGCCACGCCCGGCTTGGCCTGCGCTGGCGTGCGCGCCACATTCATGACCCAGCACACCATCACGAAGTAGCCGACCAGGCTCACCAGCTCGACCACGCCCTGTTCGCCAAAGGTTTTGACGGCCGCGGCATAGGTCGCGTCGCTGCAGCCGTGCTGGCGCAGCACTTCAAAGCTCAGGTCCAGCGCAACGGCTTCGTCATCGGCCATGCCACGCGGCTGGCGGCCGTCGGCGATCGCGTCGATGGTGGCCTGGGTTACGCCCGCGGCCACCGCCAGCGGCGCGTGCATCAGCCATTCGAACTGGTTGGCGGTGTGGCGGGCCGCCACGCAGGTTGCGAGTTCGCGGATGCGCGCGTCCAGCGTGCTCTCAAAACGCAGGTAGGCGCCCACGTCGCCGATGCGGCCCATGAGCTGCGGGCTGCGCAGCAGCGGGATGAAGGGGCCGAACACCGCCTTGCGCGGCCCGGCGATGATGGCATCGGCGGCTTCGCGCTGCGCAGGCGACATGGCCTCGCGCGGCATCAGCGGCATGCGGTCCGCGGTGGACGGGAAAAAGCCCTGGGGGATGTTGGCGGGCTGAGGCGTGGCGGCGGTGCTCATGGCTTGCGATCCTGTGCTGAGAAGGAGGCCCTAGGGTATCAAAGCCCGCGCTGCCTGGCAGCGGGGCAAAAAAAAGGCCACCTCGCGGTGGCCTGTTGAAAGTTCTCCTGGGTGGGAGAACGTCGTTGGGAGATCAAAAAGAGTGCTTCACCGACGTCTGGTTTTTATTTCCCTGTTTCCCTCGAATTGCGGGTGTTGTGACAGCAACGCCCGCAACTGTCGGCGATCGCGCAGGGTTTGACCATTCTCCAAATAGAGGAGACGGCGGGAATTTCAGCTGAATCGTCGCAAGTTCGTGACTTATTTCACGCTGCAGGCAGGGCGGCCGCGTGGGCCACGGGCAGCTCCACGATGAAGGACGCGCCGCCGCCGGGCCGCGCCTCGCAGCGCACGTTGCCGCCATGGCGTTGGCTGATGGACTTGACCAGCGCCAGGCCCAGGCCCACGCCGCCCTCGCGCTCGCTGGCACCGGGCAGGCGGTAAAACGGCTCGAAGATGCGCTCGCGCTGGCCGGCCGGAACGCCCGGGCCGCGGTCGTGCACCTTGACCACGGCCAGCTGTTTGGCGCCGACGCGGGTTTGCGCAAGCTCGAGGTTGATCTCGCCGGTGCTGTAGCGCCTGGCGTTTTCCAGCAGGTTGCGGATCAGCCGGCGCAAGAGGCGCGGCGAGCCCTGCACGGTCAGGCTGTGGCTGGCGGCGTCCAGCCCCAGGCCGGCGGCCGGCTGCTGGCCGAGTTCCGCGCTGAGTTCGGCGTTGACGCGCGCGCATTCCTCGGCCGCCAGGCCCGTGAGGTCCAGGGTTTCAAAGGGCTCCGCGTCGGCCTGCTTGGCGTCCAGGCGGCTGGCCAGCAGGATCTCGTCGATCAGCTGGTCGAGCTCGTTGATGCTGCGCGAGATTTCCTTGCGCTGGGGCGAGGCGGCGTCGGTGCCCATGAGCTCCAGGCCCATGCGGATGCGCGCCAGCGGCGAACGCAGCTCGTGCGAGGCGTTGGCCAGCAGCGACTTGTGCGACTCCATCAGGGTTTCGATGCGCTCGGCCGCGTGGTTGAAGCGCCCGGCCAGGAAAGCCACCTCGTCCTTGCCGTCGGCATTGACGCGGGCCGACAGGTCGCCGGCACCCCAGCGCTCCACGCCGCGCTGCAGGGCCTCGAGCCGCTGCGTCAGCCGCCGCATGACGGGGTAGGCGCCCACGGCCACGGCCAGGCCGACCAGGCCCAGCATCCAGCCGAAGCCGAAACCAAAAGGCGGGCGCATCCAGGGGTTGCCCGGCGGGCGCTTGGGCCGGGGCAGCAGCAGGTTCAGGGTCTGGCCGTCATTGGTGACCACGTCGAACTCCAGGTCGTCGCCGAGCTTGCGGTCGGGCCGGGTCTGCGCCGTGCCTATGACCTGGCCCTTGTCGTTGTGCACCAGCACTTCGCGTATCGGCAGCTGTGGCGGGTCGGCGCTCAGGCGCCAGGCCGCGCCGACCAGGAAGGTCAGCACGACCACGGTGGCGACCACCGCCAGCCAAATGCGTACATAAAGGTGCGAAGTGAAACGGCCCCACATGAATCAGTCCTGCTGCTTGGCGAACACATAACCCACGCCGCGCACGGTGAGTATGCGTTTGGGATCCTTGGCATCGGCCTCGATGGCGCTGCGGATGCGGCCCATGTGCACGTCGATGGAGCGGTCGAAGGCTTCGAGCTCGCGGCCGCGCACGGCTTCCATGATCTGGTCGCGGCTGAGCACGCGGCCGGCGCGTTCGGCCAGTGCCACCAGCAGGTCGAACTGGTAGGAGGTCAGTTCGCAGGGGCTGCCCGACACCGAGACGGTGCGCGCATCGCGGTCGATTTCCAGCGAGCCGAAGCGCATGACCTTGTGGCCGCCGTTGGCCGCGGCGCCGGCGGTGTCGCCGCCGCGGCGCAGCACGGCGCGTATGCGCGCCAGCAGCTCGCGCGGCTCAAATGGCTTGGGCAGGTAGTCGTCGGCGCCGATTTCCAGGCCGACGATGCGGTCCATGGGGTCGCCCTTGGCGGTGAGCATGAGCACCGCGGTGTTGGCGCTGTCGCTGCCCTGGCCCTTGATGCGCCGGCAGACTTCCAGGCCGTCCATGTCGGGCAGCATCAGGTCCAGGATGACCAGGTCGGGGTTGCTGCCTTCCAGCGCGGCCAGCCCGCTCGCGCCATCGGCCGCGTGGGTGAAACCATAGCCCGACTGGCGCAGGTACTCGCCCACCATGCTGGCCAGGCGGGCGTCGTCTTCGATCATCAGGAGTTGTTGGGTCATGGAGAGGTCCTCGGTTGCAGGGTGTGTCCGCCGGGGTGGAACACGATGGGTTCATGCTGCGCCGCACGCAACAATCGCGCTTGAAGCCATCGTAAAGTTACGGTAAACCGGGGCGGCAGCCCACCAGCATACTCCGCCGCGCGGGTATCTGGCAGTTGTTTTGCAGCTATTAATTTAATAGCTGAAGGTGCCTGTTCCTATTGGGATTTGGGGGCCTGCAGCCGCGAGGCCAGGGCTACCAGTAGCAGCACCGGCAGGCCCAGCAGGGCAGTCGCGGTGAAAAAATGGCTGTAACCGAAGGCATCCACATATTTGCCCGAGTAGCCGGCCAGGAACTTGGGCAGCAGCAGCATCATGGAGCTGAACAGCGCGTACTGCGTGGCCGAATAATTGACGTTGGTCAGGCTGGACAGGTAGGCGATGAAGGCGGCCGAGGCAATGCCGCTGGAGAGGTTGTCGGCCGAGATCACGAAGATCAGCGCGCTGACGTCATGGCCGCGCGTGCCCAGCCAGGCGAACAGCAGGTTGCTGCCCGCGCTCAGCACGGCGCCCAGCATCAGCACGCGCATCACGCCAAAGCGCATGGCCAGCGCGCCGCCGACAAAGGCGCCGGCCAGCGTCATGATGACGCCGTAAATCTTGGTCACCGCCGCGACCTCGTCCTTGGTGTAGCCCATGTCCACGTAAAACGGGTTGGCCATGATGCCCATCACCACATCGCTGATGCGGTAGACGGCGATCAGCGCGAGGATCAGCAGCGCCTGCTTGCCGTAGCGGCGCAGGAAATCGGCAAAAGGATCGACCAGCGCGGTCTTGAGCCATTCGGCGGCATTGCGCGAGGGCGGCAGCACGCGGGCCGCCGGCTCGGGCGACAGCAGCACGGTCGCCATGCCCAGCAGCATGGAGGCGGCCATGGCCAGGTAGGCAACCTGCCAGGCGCCGTGCTGGTAGGTGGCCGCGTCGCCGACTTCGGCGCGCGCGGCGATCCACAGCGCGCCGGCACCGGCCCAGATCATCGCGATGCGGTAGCCGGTCTGGTAAGCGGCTGCCAGCGCCGCCTGGCGCTGCGTGTCGGCCGATTCGATGCGAAAGGCGTCCAGCGCGATGTCCTGCGTGGCCGAACCGAAGGCCACGGCCAGCGCGCACCACACCACGGGCAGCAGCGCCACCCGGGGGTCGGTCAGGGCCATGCCGGTGAGCGCCGCCGCGATGACCAGCTGCGACAGCAGCAGCCAGCTGCGCCGGCGCCCAAGCAGGCGCGTCAGCAGCGGGATCGGCATGCGGTCCACCAGCGGCGCCCACACCCACTTGAAGCCGTAGGCCAGGCCCACCCAGCTCAGGTAGCCGATGGTGGTGCGGTCTATGCCGGCTTCGCGCAGCCAGAAGCTCAGCGTGCCGAACACCAGCAGCAGCGGCAGCCCGGCGGAAAAGCCCAGAAACAGCATGCGCAGCGTGGCCGCCTCGGCATACACATGCCAGACATCGCGCCAGGAGTTTTTGGGAGGGGGAGGGGGGAGCTGGGCGGAGGGGGTTTTGTCTGACATGGCCATTTCGATTTGTGACTATTATTCACCCATGTGCTTTTTATGCGATGCCAAACACTCCGCCTGGCCTGGCCGCCGGGCATTTCTGCTGGCCGCTGCCGGTACCGCGGCGACGGCCGCCACCCTGCCGCTGCGCGCCCAGGTGGATGTCGGGCCCGCATCCCAGCTGCGCAACCTGGTGCCCGCCGACGAGATTGAAAGCGCCGCCACCCAGGAATACAGCAAGCTGCTGGCCGAAGCCCGCGCCAAGGGCGCGCTGGCACCGCAGGGCAACCCCCAGCTGCAGCGGCTGCGCGCCATCGCCGCAAAGCTGGTGCCACAGACCGCCCAGTGGAACGACCGCGCCAAACAATGGCGCTGGGAGGTCAACCTGCTGGGCAGCAAGCAGATCAACGCGTTTTGCATGCCGGGCGGCAAGATCGCCTTTTATACCGGTATCCTCGACCAGCTCAAGCTGACCGACGACGAGGCCGCCATGATCATGGGCCACGAAATGGCCCACGCGTTGCGCGAGCATGCCCGCGCGCGCATCGCCAAAAGCCAGGGAACCGGCACCCTGCTGTCGCTGGGCGCGCAGTTGCTGGGCTGGGGTCAGGTCGGCGACCTGGCCGCCAGCATAGGCACGCAGCTGCTGACGCTGCGTTTTAGCCGCGATGACGAAACCGATGCCGACCTGGTGGGCCTGGAGCTGGCAGCACGCGGCGGCTACAACCCGCAGGCCGCCGTCAGCCTGTGGGAAAAGATGGGCCAGGCCGGCGGCGGCGCGGGCGGCCCGAGCTTTCTTTCCACCCATCCTTCGGGCCCCGAGCGCATCCAGCAACTTCAGGCCAATGTGCCCAAGGTGCAGGGGCTCTACCAGCGCGCTCGCGGCTGACCTGGCCCCGCCGCCCGCGGTGATCGTTTGACGCAGCGCGCCGCTCTCTTTTCGCGCGCCTGGTGGCGGGCTTTTCGCCCCGCGCGCACCCGCATCAACACACGCGAACGCCTGCGCCTGGTGGCGGGTTCGCTGTTCGGCATCTTCCTGACGGGGCTGCTGTGCCATCTGGCCGGCCGGGTGCTGCCTGGCCTGCCCTGGCTGGTGGCGCCGCTGGGGGCCAGCGCGGTGCTGATCTTTGCCGTGCCGGCCAGTCCCATGGCGCAGCCCTGGCCGGTGGTGGGCGGCAACACGCTGTCGGCGCTGGCCGGCATCGCCGGGGTGCACGGCGCGCACCTGCTGGGCTCGCCCGAGCTGGCCGCGGCCCTGGCGGTGGCCACGGCGATTGCGCTGATGCTGGCGCTGCGCTGCCTGCATCCGCCGGGCGGCGCCACGGCGCTCATGATGGTGCTGGGCGGCGTCTCCAGCCCGGTGTTCGCCTTTTATCCCGTGATGCTCAATTCGGTGCTGCTGGTGCTCATGGGCATCCTCTACAACAACGCGACGCGGCGCGCCTACCCGCACACGCAGCTGCCGCCGCCGGGCGCGGCGCCCTCGGCCGAAGACCGGCAGCTCGACGCCGACCTGGACGCCGTGCTGGCGCGCTACAACCAGGTGCTGGACGTGAGCCGCGACGACCTCAAGGCCCTGCTGGCCGAAACCCGGCTGCGCGCCTACGACCGGAAGCTGGCCGAGGTGCGCTGCGAGGACATCATGTCGCGCGAGCTGGTGACGGTGGAATTCGGCACGCCGCTTGAGGAGGCCTGGGCCCTGCTGAGGGAGCGCCGCATCAAGGCGCTGCCGGTGGTGGACCGCAGCTTTCGCATCGCCGGCATCATCACGGTGGCGGACTTCATGCGCGCCGCCGACCTGGACCTGTACGAGGGCTTTGACGCCAAGCTCAGGCAGCTGGTGCGCAGCACCCGCAGCGTGTATTCGGACAAGCCCGAAGTCGTGGGGCAGATCATGACCCGCAACGTGCGCGTGGCGGGCCGGCAGCGCCGGCTGGTGGAACTGGTGCCGCTGTTCGGCAGCACGGGCCACCACCACATCCCCATCATCGGCGAGGGTGAGCGGCTGGTCGGGATTATTACCCAGTCGGATCTGGTCGCCGCGCTCGGGAAGGCGGCCGACCCGGCAGCGTGATCAGGAGTGCGGTGTTTGGCGAATGAGGTCAAAGGTATTCAATTGATGTGCGGTTGTTGATGTAATTCGACGCATATCAAGGCATAAGGTTTAACGAACTTGCCTTGTGCGGTTTTCGCGCGGGATGGGCCCATGCCGAAGGGGCTTGCAGGGTGGCAACCACTCGTACTTGTCCTACGCTGCTTTTTGATACTTGCGCCTTAAGATGGGCCGCATGAGCCCTCCTCTTCTTCCAGGACAAGCCGCCTTTTTTGCGTGGTGTCAGGGCATGGACGCACGGCGGGCAGCTCCCATCCCGATGCCATGACGCGCACCGATCCGGCCCTGATCGCATTCCTGGAGGAGCAGCGCGCCGATTACACCCGTTCCCTGCCGCGCCGCCTGGAACAGGTCGGGTTGCTCTGGCAGCAGATTCTGCGGGGCGAGGACCTGGCCCAGGCGTTGCCGACGCTGGAGCGCCATGCGCACAGCCTGGCCGGCTCCGCGGCGACCTTCGGCTGGGCGGAACTCGGGCTGGCCGCGCAGGCGCTGGAGTTTGCCCTGGGCCCCCACGTCGGCACGGAGCAGGCGCTGGCGCCCGAGGCGCAGGCCGAAGTGGGCCGCGCCGTTGAGCAATTGCAGCAACGCTTTCACGGCGCTGCCTGACGGCTTGCGAAGGAACTGCCCATGCCGTCCTCCGCCATCTTCCTGAAAAAGATCAAGGTCGCGATGGCCGGCGGTGTGGTGCTCATGGCCGTGGTCGGCACGGCGTCCTATATGGCCATCAGCCGCCTGCTGGAAACGGCGCAGTCCCGCGTGCGGACCGAGGACACGCTGGTGACGCTGGAGCGCGTGGACTCCAGCCTGCGAACGGCCGAGTCCACGCTGCGGCAATACCTGCTGAGCGGCCGCGAGGACGACCTGGCGGCCTTCCAGGAAGCCCGGGTCGAATTGCGCGCCGTCAGAGCCCGCACGCGCGTCGCCAATGTGCTGCAGGAGTCCGCGGATTTTGACGAATTGATCAACCAGCGCGCCCAGACCGCGAACCAGGCCATCGCGGCGCGCCAGGCAGGCGGCCCCGAGGCCGCGGCGGCCGTCCTGGCCAGCCCGGCGAGCCGTGATCTGCGCGTGCGCACCAATGCGCTGCTCGATGGCGCGCGCAACCGCGAGTCCTACAAATGGCGTGACGCCCAGGCGGCGGCCGAGCGCAGCGCGCAGTGGGCGCTGAGCCTCATCGTGGCCGCCAGCGCCCTGTTTTTCGGCATGCTGGGCTGGGTGGTGTATGTGGTCAAGCATTACGAGCAGGTGCGAAAACTCGGCGAGGCCCAGCTGCGCGACAGCGAAGCCATGAGCCGCAGCATCACCGAAGGCATGGTGGAGGCCGTGATCACCACCACCTCGGAGGACATCGTGCTCGAGGCCAATGCCGCCGCCCTGCAGCTTTTCGGCTACGAGCGCAGTGAACTGGTGGGGCGCGACGTCTCGGAACTGGTGCCCGAGCGCCTGCGCGGCCAGTACAAGGAATTCACCGCGATGATGCATGCGCGGCCCGGGGCCTTCCGGATTTCCGGGCGCGAAGTGCTGGCCTTGCGCAAGGACGGCACCGAATTCCCGGTCAGCGTGTCCTTCAGCGACGTGCAGGTGGGCGGGCGGCGCGTGTTCACCGCCCTGATGCATGACATCACCGAAAGCAAGCGCATCACCAAGGCCCTGCGGGCCAGCGAGTCGCAGCTGCGCCAGGTCACCGACACGGTGCCGGCCCTGATCGCCTACCTGGACACCGACCAGCGCTTTCGTTTTCACAACCGGGCCTATGAGGACAACTTCGGCCTGAGCTACGAGCAGATCGACGGCAAGCCGTTGGCCGACGTGCTGGGCCCCCAGGTGTATGAAACGGTGCGGGAAAAGGTGGACGAGGTCCTGAGCGGGCACACGGTGCGCTACGAGCGCACGCAGGTCACGCCCCAGGGCGAGCGCAGGCACTATGCGATGCAGTATTTCCCGCGCTACGGCGAAGGCTCGGCGGCGGACAAGGTGATCGGCTTTTTCTCGCTGGGCACCGACATCACCGAGCTCAAGCGCATAGACCGCATGAAGACCGAGTTTGTTTCCACCGTCAGCCACGAACTGCGTACGCCGCTCACCTCGATACGCGGTTCGCTGGGCCTGATCTCGGGCGGCGTGGCCGGCCAGTTGCCCGATGCCGTCAAGAGCCTGGTGACCATTGCGCAAAACAACTGCGAGCGACTGATCCGGCTGATCAACGACATCCTGGACAGCGAAAAAATCGAGTCCGGCAAGCTGCGCCTGGACCTGCAGGTGGTGGACCTCAGGCAGCTGGTGCAGCAGACGCTGGTCGCCAACGAGGGTTTTGCCAGCCAGCACGGCGTGAGCCTGGTGATGCGGGCGCCCGAGGCGGCGCTGCACGTGCGCGTCGACAGCGACCGCATGACCCAGGTGCTGACCAACCTGCTGTCCAACGCCGTGAAGTTTTCGCCCAAGGGCGGTGTGGTGGAGGTCAGGCTCTCGCGCACGGCGCAGAAGGTGCGGACCGAGGTGGTCGACGCCGGCCCCGGCATTCCGGAGGAGTTCAGTTCCCGCATCTTCCAGAAGTTCTCGCAGGCCGACTCCTCTGACACCCGCCAGAAAGGCGGAACCGGCCTGGGCCTGAACATTTCCCGCGCCCTGGTCGAAAAAATGGGCGGCACCATCGGTTTTTCCAGCAAGCCGGGCATGGGCACCACCTTCTTTTTTGAGATGCCCGAATGGACCAACCCGGTGCCGCTGCTCAAGCCCCTGCGGCCGCCCACGGTCTCGTCGCGCCCGCGCATCCTGATCTGCGAGGGCGACCCCGACGTGGCCCGGCTGATCAGCATGATGCTGGGCAAGGCCGGCTTTGATTCGGACATGACCTACAGCGCCGAGGAGGCGCTGGCCAGCCTGGCCTCCAACAGCTACGACGCGGTGACGGTGGACCTCAAGCTGCCCGGCCAGAACGGCGTGTCCTTCATTGGCCAGCTGCGCGAGGACGAGAGGACGCAGAACCTGCCCGTCGTGGTCATTTCGGCCATGGCCGAGCAGGGCGAACTGCAATTCAACCGCAAGCCGCACACGGTCTCGGACTGGCTGAAAAAACCCATCGACGAGCACTTGCTGGTGCACAGCCTGCGCCGGGCCGTCGCCAGCCTGGACTCGGGCAAGCCGCGCATCCTCCACGTCGAAGACGACCTGGACATCCAGCGCATCACCGCCGCCATCGCCCAGGAATTCGCGAGCTTCGAATTCGCCGCCACGCTGGACGAGGCCCGCGCCCTGCTGCGCGAGCACACCTTTGACCTGGTGCTGCTGGACCTGGCGCTGGGCAGCCATTCGGGCTGGGACCTGTTCGAGGACATCGACGCGCTGGATCCGCGCCCGCCGGTGATTGTGTTCTCGGCCGGCGACGTGGAGCCGTCCGACGGCCGGTACGCCGACGCGGTCCTGGTCAAGGCCCATACCTCAAACACCGAACTGCTTAATACAATCCAGCGAGTCCTCCAGATTCCCGGCGATCCGGGCCCAACCCGTCCCCAAGCCTTGAGTTGAACCACCATGACCAAACCACTGAACCGCATCCTCTATGTTGAAGACGAGCCCGACATCCGTATGGTGGCGCAGATGGCGCTGCAAGCCGTGGGAGGCTTCACCGTGATCGCCTGCGCCTCCGGCCAGGAGGCGCTGGACGCCGCGCCCGGCGCCGCGGCCGACCTGCTGCTGCTGGACGTCATGATGCCCGGCATGGACGGGCCCACCACGCTCAAGGGCCTGCGCGCGCTGCCGGCCACGGCCAGCACGCCGGTCATCTTCATGACCGCCAAGGTGCAGGCCGCCGAGGTGGCGGTGTACAAGGGCCTGGGCGCGCTGGAGGTGATTCCCAAGCCCTTCGACCCCATGGAGCTGTCCACGCAGATCCAGCGGATCTGGGCAGAGCAGCCTTAGCCCCCACGGTCGCGCACTTCGTGTCGCTCCCTGCCCCCCGAGGGGGCCGCCCGCCCTCCGGCCCGGCAAAGCCGGTTCCGGGGCTCATGCTGGCCTAAGAGTTCATGGCTTAACCAGTGCAGGGGTCTTCACCAGTGGGGGCCGCGTCACAGCTTGAATTCATAATCCACGCTCATGGGCGCGTGGTCGGAAAAGCGCTGTTCCTTGTAGATGTGTTCGCTGCGGGCCAGCGCCGCGAAGGCCGGCGTGGCCAGGTGGTAGTCCAGGCGCCAGCCCACGTTCTTCGCATAGGCCTGGCCGCGGTTGCTCCACCAGGTGTAGGCCGCGTCGGTCGCCGTGGGCTGCAGCTTGCGGTAGACGTCGACCATGCCGCCGCCTTTGACGGAGGGGCCGGTGCGCTGCGTCAGCTCGTCGGCCGCTTCGTTGGCGAGTTCGGCGTCGCGCAGCAGTTCGGTCATCCAGGCGCGTTCCTCGGGCAGGAAGCCGCTGTTTTTTCGGTTGCCCTTGAAGTTCTTCAGGTCGATTTCCTGGTGCGCGATGTTGACGTCGCCGCACAGTACAAAATCGCGCGTTTCCTTCAGGGCCAGCAGGCGCGGGTAAAACTCGGCCAGGAAGCGGAATTTGGCGGCCTGGCGCTCCTCGCCCGAGGAGCCGCTGGGGAAGTAGCAGCTGATGATGGAGAGTTTGGGGCTCAGCTTGCGTCCGGGCCTGTCAAAGCGCAGCTCCACGTAGCGCCCTTCGGCGTCGAATTCGGTCGAGCCGTAGCCCACGATCACATCGCTGGGCTCATGGCGCGTGTAGATGCCTACGCCGGAATAGCCTTTTTTCTCGGCGAAATGAAAATAGCCCTTGAGGCCGGCGATTTCCTCGAAACGGCCGCTCATGTCGGCCGCCTGGGCCTTGAGCTCCTGCACACAAATACAATCCGGCTTAGACTGCGCAACCCAGTCCAGCAGGCCTTTGCTGGCCGCGGAGCGGATACCGTTGAGGTTGAGGCTGGTCAATTTAAACATGGGACTTCCAATGAGCACGGCAGGGCAACAACAGGACAACAGGAACGGGGCAGCTTCCGCGGACGGCGCGCTGGCACAGGAATTCGTGCAGTTCGCCGTGGAGGCGGGCGTGCTGCGCTTCGGGCAATTCAAGACCAAGGCCGGGCGCATGAGCCCGTATTTTTTCAATGCCGGCCTGTTCGACGACGGGGCCAAGCTGGGACGGCTGGCGCAATTCTATGCGCGCCACCTGCTGGCCGAGGAAAAGCGCACGGGCCTGGCCTTCGACATGATTTTCGGGCCGGCCTACAAGGGCATCCCGCTGGCCGCGGCGGTGGCCATCGAACTTGCGCGGCTGGGGCGCAACTATCCCTTTGCCTACAACCGCAAGGAAGCCAAGGACCACGGCGAAGGCGGCACGCTGGTCGGCGCGCCGGTCAAGGGCCGCGTGCTCATCATTGACGACGTGATGTCCGCCGGCACGGCGGCGCGCGAATCGATCGCCATCATCCAGGCCGCGGGCGCTGTTCCCCACGCGGTGGCGCTGGCGCTGGACCGCCAGGAGAAGGCCACGGAAAACGGCGTGGACGTGAACCATAGCGCGGTGCAATATGTTACGAAGCATCTCGGCCTGCAGGTTTGCGCGATTGCGCGCCTGACCGACTTGCTGCAATATCTCTCCACACAGGGCGGCACGCCGGGGGCCGACGGCCCCGATGCACTGTCCCTGAAGACGCACTACCAGGCCGTGCTGGCCTACCGGGAACGCTACGGCGTGGATTAAGGAGTCGATTTGCTCTTGCGAACAGCGCTTACGGTCATCTGGGTGTCGGCCGCCTTCCTGGCGAGTCAGGCACAGGCCCAACAGATTTATACCTGCGTGGACGGAAAAGGCCGCAAGATCACGGCAGACCGACCCATCATCGAGTGCATAGACCGAACCCAGCAGGAACTCAACAGCTCGGGCACGGTGAAACGCCAGGTGGGGCCTTCGCTGACCGCGCAGGAACGCGCGGCGCAGGAAGAAAAGGACAAGGCGGCCGCCGAGGCGCGCGCACGCGAGGCCGAGGAAAAACGCCGGGACCGCGCGCTGCTGCTGCGTTATCCCAGCCGCGCCGTGCATGACCAGGAGCGCGTCATCGCCCTGGCCCAGGTCGACGAGGTCATCAAGGCCTCCAACAAACGGACGTCGGAGCTGGCCGAACAGCGCAAAGCCATCCAGGCCGAGTTCGAGTTCTATGCCAAGGACCCCGGCAAGGCGCCACCCGGGCTCAAGCGCAAACTCGAAGAAAACGAGCACAGTTCGACCGTGCAGCGCAAATTCATCGCGGACCAGGAGCAGGAGAAAAAGCGCGTCAACCAGCGCTTTGACGAAGAACTGGTCAAGCTCAAGCAGCTGTGGGCCTTGAGGGAAGGCTCCATGAGCCCGCCGGCGTCCACCGCCAAGAACTGAAAGGGGCGGGCCGCCCGGTGTCCCCCGGAGCGGCTTTTTAAGCCAGTTTTTTCTTCAGCAGCTCGTTGACCTGTGCCGGGTTGGCCTTGCCCTTGGTGGCCTTCATGGCCTGGCCGACCAGCGCGTTCATGGCCTTGGCGTTGCCGCCGCGCACCTCTTCGACGTTTTTGGCGTTGGCGGCCAGCACTTCGTCGATGATCTTCTCGAGCTCGCCGGTGTCGCTCATCTGCTTGAGGCCTTTGGCCTCGATGACGGCGTCGACGTCCGAACCCTCGCCGGTCCATAGGGCGTCGAACACCTGCTTGGCGGCATTGTTGGAAATCGTGCCGTCGGCGATGCGCGCGATCAGGCTCGCCAGTTGCGCCGCGCTGACGGCGGAAGCTTCGATCGGCTTTTCCTCGCTGTTCAGGCGCCGCGAGAGCTCCCCCATGACCCAGTTGCTGGCCAGCTTGGCCTGCTGGCTGGCCTCGGCCACCGCCTCAAAAAATGCGGCCGTCGCCTTGCTCTGCGTGAGCTGGCCGGCGTCGTATTCGGGCAGCCCGTAGTCCTTGACGAAACGCGCCGCCATCACGCGCGGCAGCTCGGACATTTCCGAGCGGGTTTTTTCCACCCAGTCGCGGCCGATCACCAGCGGCGGCAGGTCGGGGTCGGGGAAATAGCGGTAGTCGGCCGCGTCCTCCTTGGTGCGCATGCTGCGCGTCTCGCCCGTGTCGGGGTCGAACAGCACGGTGGCCTGCTCGATGGCCCGGCCGCTTTCAATTTCCTCGATTTGCCAGCGCACCTCATAGTCGATGGCCTGCTGCATGAACTTGAAGCTGTTGAGGTTCTTGATTTCACGGCGCGTGCCCAGCGGCTCGCCCGGCTTGCGCACCGAGACGTTGGCGTCGCAGCGGAAGCTGCCTTCCTGCATGTTGCCGTCGCAGATGCCTATCCAGGTGACGATCTTGTGCAGCTCCTTGGCATAGGCGACGGCCTCGGCCGAGGAGCGCATGTCGGGCTCGGTCACGATCTCCAGCAGCGGCGTGCCCGCGCGGTTCAGGTCTATGCCGCTCATGCCGATGAAGTCTTCGTGCAGCGACTTGCCCGCGTCTTCCTCCAGGTGGGCGCGCACCAGGCGCACCGAGCGCTTTTCGCCGTCCAGGAAAAACTCGACGCTGCCGCCTTGCACCACGGGGATTTCAAACTGGCTGATCTGGTAGCCCTTGGGCAGGTCGGGGTAGAAGTAGTTCTTGCGCGCGAACACGCTGCGCTCAGCGACGTGCGCGTTGACGGCCAGGCCGAACTCGATGGCGCGCTGCACCGCGCCCTTGTTCATCACCGGCAGCGCGCCGGGCAGCGCGAAGTCCACGGCGCTGGCCTGCGTGTTCGGCTCGGCGCCGAAGGCGGTGGAGGCGCGGCTGAAGATTTTCGATTGTGTGGTGAGCTGCGTGTGGGTCTCAAAGCCGATGACGACTTCATAGCCCTGCACCAGCGGGGATTTTGTGTCTTTGCTCATGTCAGTCATGCCGATGTTGCCGGTGCGCGCGTGTGCCAGTCGGTTGCCAGCTGGAACTGGTGGGCCGCGCCCAGCAGCTGCGCTTCCTTGAAGTAGTTGCCGATCAGCTGCAGGCCCACGGGCATGCCGCCGGCGCCGAAGCCCGCCGGCACGCTCATGCCCGGCAGGCCGGCCAGGCTGGACGACAGGGTGTAGATGTCGGCCAGGTAGTTGGCCACCGGGTCGTCGGATTTTTCACCGATCTTCCAGGCGACGGTGGGCGACACCGGGCCGGCAATGATGTCGCACTGCGTGAAGGCGGTCTGGAAGTCCTGCGCGATCAGGCGGCGGATTTTCTGCGCCTTGAGGTAGTAGGCGTCGTAGTAGCCGTGCGAAAGCACATAGGTGCCAATCATGATGCGGCGCGTGGCCTCGTCGCCGAAGCCTTCGCTGCGCGACTTTTTGTACATGTCGTTGAGGTCGCCGTACTGCGCCGCGCGGTGGCCGTAGCGCACGCCGTCAAAGCGGCTCAGGTTGCTGCTGGCCTCGGCCGGCGCGATGACGTAGTACACCGGGATCGACAGTTCGGTCAGCGGCAGGCTCACGTCCACCAGCGTGGCGCCCAGCTTTTCGTACTCGGCCAGCGCGCCGCGCACGGCGGCCAGCACGTCGGGCGCGCAGCCGGCGCCGAAGAACTGCGTGGGCAGGCCGATGCGCAGGCCCTGGAGCGGCTTGTCGCCGGCGGCGGCCGGGCGCGCGGCCAGCAGTTCGGCCGCATAGTCGGCGGCGGGCAGGTCCAGCGAGGTCGAGTCGCGGTCCGGGTCGGGCCCGGCCATGGCCGACAGCAGCAGGGCGCAGTCGAGCGCGCTGCGCGCCATCGGGCCGGCCTGGTCCAGGCTGGAGGCGAAGGCCACCATGCCGTAACGCGAGCAGCGGCCGTAGGTGGGCTTGATGCCGGTGATGCCGGTCAGCGAGGCCGGCTGGCGTATCGAGCCGCCGGTGTCGGTGCCGGTGGCGGCCGGCACCAGGCGCGCGGCCACGGCGGCGGCCGAGCCGCCCGAGGAGCCGCCCGGAATGCGGCTGGTGTCCCAGGGGTTTTTCACGGGCTTGTAGGCGCTGTTGTCGTTGCCCGAGCCCATGGCGAACTCGTCGCAGTTGAGCTTGCCCAGCGTGACCATGCCGGCGCCCTGCGCCACGCCGAGCCGGCTCACGACCGTTGCGTCAAACGGGCTGCGGTAGTTTTCCAGGATCTTCGAGCCGGCCGTGGTGGGGAAGTCGCGCGTGACGAACACGTCCTTGTGCGCCAGCGGCACGCCCAGCAGCGGCGTGCGCTCGCCGGCGGCCAGCCGCGCATCGGCGGCTTTGGCCTGGGCCAGGGACACGCTGGCGTCGGTGGCCAGGAAGGCGCCCAGCTGTTCCTGCTCGATGCGGGCCAGGAAATGCTGCGTGGCTTCGACGCTGGAGACTTCGCGCGCGGCCAGCTTGGCGGCCAGCTGCGCGACCCCCAGCTCGTGCAGGGCGGTGTTGTTCAGGCTGCCGGCGCTCATTCGATCACCTTGGGCACGAGGAACAGGCCGTTTTCCACGGCGGGCGCGCTGACCTGGCTGGCCTCGCGCTGGTTGGGTTCGCTGGCAACGTCCTCGCGCAGGCGCAGGGCGACGTCGCCTATCACCGCCGCCGGGTGGGCCAGCGGCTCCACCCCTTCGGTGTTGACGGCTTCCATCTGCTCCACCAGGGCGAAAAAGCCGTTGATCTGGCTCAGGGTGTGCTCGGTCTCGTCAGGGCGCAGTTCCAGCCGCGCCAGGTTGGCGACGCGGGCGATGTCTTGGGGTGTCAATGCCATGGGTAGGTATGAAGGAAAATACAGCGGAATTCGAGGAAAAAGGCGAGGGAAAATAGCGTGGGAACGAGGGCCTGAAACGAGGTGTAAAGCTGAAAAAACGGCCCTCATGGACTCATTGATCTACAGGGGATGCGGTATTATCCCGCCTTTGGTGTGAAATCAGGGCCGGATGCACTCTTTAGGCGCTTTTTAAGTGCCTGAAGCAAGGTTTCCACGCCTCGGGCCCGACTTTCCCGATAATGGCTTAATCAATAAAAAGGTGATGGCGCAACGAAGTATGCCCATGCCCCAACTGGACTCTTGCATATGTTTGAAGCATTTCGTCGGTATTTTTCCACCGACCTGGCCATTGACCTCGGCACTGCCAACACCCTGATTTTTGTACGCGACCGCGGTATTGTGCTCGATGAGCCCTCCGTCGTCGCCATCCGCCACGAAGGCGGCCCCCAAGGCAAGAAGACCATCCAGGCCGTCGGCCACGAAGCCAAGGCCATGCTCGGCAAGGTGCCCGGCAACATCGAAGCCATACGGCCCATGAAGGACGGCGTGATCGCCGACTTCACCGTGACCGAGCAGATGCTCAAGCAGTTCATCAAGATGGTGCACCCGCGCAGCCTGCTCAAGCCCAGCCCGCGCATCATCATCTGCGTGCCCTGCGGCTCGACCCAGGTCGAGCGCCGCGCGATCCGCGAAAGCGCCCTGGGCGCCGGCGCCAGCGACGTGTACCTGATTGAAGAACCCATGGCCGCCGCGATAGGCGCGGGCCTGCCGGTGTCCGAAGCCAGCGGCTCCATGGTCGTCGACATCGGCGGCGGCACCACCGAGGTCGGCGTGATCTCGCTGGGCGGCATGGTCTACAAGGGCAGCGTGCGCGTCGGCGGCGACCGCTTCGACGAAGCCATCATCAATTACATCCGCCGCAACTACGGCATGCTGATCGGCGAACCCACGGCCGAAGCCATCAAGAAGAGCATAGGCTCGGCCTTTCCCGGCTCCGAAGTCAAGGAAATGGAAGTCAAGGGCCGCAACCTTTCCGAGGGCGTGCCGCGCAGCTTCACGATTTCCAGCAACGAAATCCTGGAAGCCCTGACCGACCCGCTCAACAACATCGTGAGCGCCGTGAAGAATGCGCTGGAGCAGACCCCTCCCGAGCTGGGCGCCGACATCGCCGAGCGCGGCATGATGCTGACCGGCGGCGGTGCCTTGCTGCGCGACCTGGACCGCCTGCTGGCCGAGGAAACCGGCCTGCCGGTGCTGGTGGCCGAAGACCCGCTGACCTGCGTGGTGCGCGGCTGCGGCATCGCCCTGGAGCGCATGGATCGCCTGGGTTCCATCTTCACCTCGGAATAAGCGCAACGCCGTATCTCGTGCCGCGTGCCGGCATGAAGCGGGGCCAGCTTGACAGCGAACCATGCCCTTAGGAACCCTTGACAGATCCCCGCCGCCCTTTTTCAAGCAGGGGCCGTCGGCGCTGTCCAAGCTGATGTTCTTCAGCGCCTTGTCGCTGTTCCTGATGGTCGCGGACACCCGCTTTCGCATCACCCAGCCGGTGCGCGCCGTGCTCGCCACCGCGCTGTACCCGGTGCAATGGCTGGCGCTGCAGCCGGTGCGCGCCATCCGCGGCGGCGGCGAATATTTCACCACCCTGAGCCAGGCCAAACTGGCCAGCGAGGAAGCCGGCCGCAAGCTGGCGCTGCAGTCGATGCGCGCCGGCCAGGTCGAGCAGCTGACCCAGGAAAACAACCGCCTGCGCAAGCTGCTGGGCCTGCGTGAGCAGCTCAGCACGCCGGTCATGGCCGCCGAGGTGCTGTACGACGCGGCCGACCCCTATACCCGCAAAGTGATCATCGACAAGGGCATGGCGCAGGGCGTGGACCTGGGCTCGCCGGTGCTGGACGAGTCCGGCGTGCTCGGCCAGGTCACGCGCGTGCATCCGCTGGTCAGCGAAGTCACCCTGCTGGTGGACCGCGACCTGGCCATTCCCGTGCTCAATGTGCGCACCGGCGCGCGCAGCGTGGCTTTTGGTGACCCGGCGGTTGCCGGCAGCGGGCTGGAGCTGCGTTTCATGGGCAGCAACTCGGACGTGCAGCAGGGCGACCTGCTGACCACCAGCGGCGTCGACGGCGTCTACCCGGCCGGCTTGCCGGTGGCCAAAATCAGCCGCATCGAGCGGCGCGCCGAATCGGCCTTCGCCAAGATTTACTGCACGCCCCAGGCGCTGGTGACGGGGGCGCGGCATGTCATGGTGGTCAAGCCCGGCACCGGCCTGATCCCGCCGCGGCCCGAACCTGACGCGCCCGAAGCGACGCCTAAGAAGAAAGGGGCCGCGAAATGATCATGCGCTCCGGCCAGCAGCTGCTGCTGCCCGCCAACCCGGTGTTCATCTGGTGCAGCCTCATCGCGGCGCTGCTGCTGGACATGCTGCCGCTGGGGCGCGTGCCCTGGATGCCCGACTTCCTGGCGCTGGTGCTGGTGTTCTGGAACGTGCACCAGCCGCTGCGCGTGGGCATAGGCGTGGCCTTCATGTTCGGCCTGGGCATGGACGTGCACCAGTCCTCGCTGCTGGGCCAGCACGCGCTGTCGTACACGGCGCTGAGCTTTTTCGCCACCATGATCCACCGCCGCCTGCTCTGGTTCACCGTGCCCTCGCAGGCCCTGCAGGTGCTGCCGCTGTTCGCCGTGGCGCACGGCGTGGAGCTCGTGATCCGCATGATAGGCGGCGGCATCTTCCCCGGCTGGATCATGCTGCTGGCGCCCCTGATCGAGGCTTTGCTGTGGCCCGTCGTGAGCGTGCTGCTGCTGGTGCCGCAGCGGCGCGCGCCTGACCCCGACCAAAACAGACCACTATGAGGCTCTCACGGTCGCCCACTGCGTGTAGCTCCCTGCCCCCCGGAGGGGCTGCTGCGCCTGCGGCCCGGCAAAGCCGGTTCCGCGGCCCCTGCTGGTCGGTACGGCTCGCTTCGCGTCGCCTCTGGGTGCGGAGTGGAAAAGAACGGGATTGCGGGCACTTTGGGCTGGCAGTAGAGTCGGACCACCATGACTGAACTTCGCAACGTTGAAGCCGACCTGTCGCGCTTTCGCGCGCGGGTGCTGGTGGCGAGTTTTGTGGTGTTGTGCGCGTTTGCCTTGCTGGCGGCGCGGCTGGTGTATTTGCAGGTGTACCGCCATGCCGACCTGAACGAGCAGGCCGAAAGCAACCGCACGGCCATCGTGCCCATCGTGCCGAACCGCGGCCTGATCCTGGACCGCAACGGCATCGTGCTGGCGACCAATTATTCGGCCTATACGCTGGAGATCACGCCGTCCAAGGTCGAGAACCTCGAGGAAACGATTGCCGCGCTGGAGAAGGTGGTCGACATCCAGCTGCGCGACAAGCGGCGCTTCAAGCGCCTGCGCGAGGAGTCCAAGAATTTCGAGTCGCTGCCCATACGCACGCGCCTGACCGACGAGGAAGTGGCGCGCTTCGCGGCGCAGCGCTTTCGCTTTCCGGGCGTCGACATCAAGGCCCGGCTGTTTCGCAGCTATCCCTACGGCGAGCTGGGCAGCCACGTGGTGGGCTACATAGGCCGCATTAACCAGGCTGAAAAGGAAAGCATCGAAGGCAGCGACGACGAGGGCAATTACCGCGGCACCGACTACATCGGCAAGCTCGGCGTCGAGCAAAGCTTCGAGCAGCAGCTGCACGGCATCACCGGCGTCGAGCAGGTGGAGACCTCGGCCGGCGGGCGCGCGGTGCGCAAGCTGGCCAGCAATCCCGCCACGCCCGGCAACACGGTGATGCTGTCGCTGGACATCCGCCTGCAAAAGCTCGTGGAAGACATGTTCGGCGAGCGGCGCGGCGCGCTGGTGGCGCTGGACCCGAAAACCGGCGACGTGCTGGCCTTTGTCAGCAAGCCGACCTTCGACCCCAACCTTTTTGTTGACGGCATCGACAGCGAAAGCTGGCAGGCCCTCAACGAGTCCATCGACAAGCCGCTGCTCAACCGCGCGCTGCGCGGCACCTACCCGCCGGGCTCGACCTACAAGCCCTTTATGGCCATGGCCGCGCTGCAGACCGGCAAGCGCTCGGCAACCTTCATCGTCAACGACAACGCCTCCTGGAGCTTTGGCGGCCACGTGTTCCGCAGCCATGGCGACATCGCACTGGGCGCGGTCGATATGTACCGCTCCATCGTCAAGTCCAGCAACGTGTATTACTACTCGCTGGCCAATGAAATGGGCGTCGACGCCATGCACGACTTCATGAAGCCGCTGGGCTTCGGCCAGCTCACCGGCATCGACATCAACGGCGAGGTGCGCGGCGTGCTGCCCAGCCAGGAATGGAAGCGCAAGGCCTACAAGCGGCCCGAGCAGCAGAAGTGGTATCCCGGCGAAACGATCTCGCTGGGCATCGGCCAGGGCTACAACACCTTCACCATGCTGCAGCTTGCGCAGGCCACGGCGGCGCTGGCCAACGGCGGCATCAAGCACAGGCCGCGCCTGGTCATAGGCACGCAGGACCCGGTCACGCGCGTCATGCACCCGCTGCCGGCCGACCCGCCCGAGGACCTGGGCTACAAGCCGGAGAACGTGGCCATCGTGCGCAAGGCCCTGGTGGGCGTCACGCAGGAGGGCACCTCGGCGCGGGTGTTTGCCGGCGCCGGCTACCTCTCGGGCGGCAAGACCGGCACGGCCCAGGCCGTGACCATAGGCCAGAAGGACAAATACAACAGCGCCAAGATGGAAGAGCACCAGCGCGACCATGCGGTGTACATGGCTTTCGCGCCGGCCGAGGACCCCAAGATTGCGCTGGCCGTGATCGTGGAAAACGCCGGCTGGGGCGCCGGCGTGGCGGCGCCCATCGCGCGCCGGGTGTTTGACTATGTGCTGCTGGGCCAGTACCCGAGCGAGGAAGACATGGTGGCGGTGCAAAAAGGCCTGGCCGCCGCGCCCATCGGCAAGCCGCGCCAGGCCTCCGAGATGGCCGGCCTGATGTCGGCAGGCGGCACCGCCCCCGGGCCGACCACCGCCGCCGCGGCAGCCGCCGCCAAGGCCAAGGCGGCGGCCATTGCCGAAGCGCTCAGCAAGCTGCCCCCGCCCATGGCTGCGGCCGGCATCAACCCGGATTGAGCCGCAAACCGGCGCCCGAAAACGGCAGGCATAAAAAAAGCGCTGGGGTTACCAGCGCTTTTTTGCAGCAAGGCATCTTTTGGAATGCCTTGTTGCCTGTGTACTTCTAATGGCTCTCTCGTGTCTCCTCGGCTCCTCGCGTTGCGAGCAGCGAGGCTCGTCAGCAAGTCCTCCAATGTAGCCCGTGCACTGGCATAGTGCATTGGGGGTTTCCCGCCCCTGAAACCCTGGGTTATGCCCGCAGTCCGTGCCGCAGCGCGCCACACCATGGCGCCCGCATGCACCTTGTGCACGCATTTGTACTTAAAACTACCTAAAAACCCCGCTGCCAGGCACTGGCACGAGTTATGCCTTCGGCCTTTAAATGTTACGGATTGTTGGCTGAATGCAAGAAAGGCGGGCATGTATGTACCTGAAGAGCTTTGTGGCGTGGGGCGTGACGATCTGGGTCGGCATAGCCTGCCAGCAGGCCATGGCGCAGTCGCCTGCCGCACCGGCCGCTGCTTCCGCAGCGGCTGCGGCCAGCGCCGCCGCCCAGGCTGCAGCGGCCGCCGCGACTCCCCCGACTCTTGCAGCTCCCGCGCCGCCGCCGGCGGCCCCCGCGCCCGCGGCGCCGGCTCCCGCAGCGGCCGCATCGGCCGCATCGGCCGCGCCGCCGCCCGCACCCCTGACCCAGCCGGGGCTGGTGGGGGCTGAGACGCTCAACGGCGCCGACACCGCCTGGATGATGACCTCCACCGCGCTGGTGCTGCTCATGACGCTTCCGGGCATCGCCCTTTTTTACGGCGGCATGGTGCGCAAGAAAAGCGTGCTCAACGTCATGGCCTGCGTCGTCGCCATCTGCGCCGTCGTCAGCCTTCTGTGGTTCGCGGTGGGGTACTCCATCGCTTTCACGCCCGGCAGCGGCGCCTGGGGCCATTACCTGGGCGGCGCCGAGCGCTTCTGGTTCACCGGGCTGGATTACGTGAAGGACGCGCAGAAGGTCGCGGTCAGCCACGTTGCGCCCAACATCCCGGAGTCGGTCTATGCGATGTTCCAGCTGACGTTTGCCATCATCACGGCGGCGCTGGTGGTCGGCTCCTTCGTCGAGCGCATGCGCTTTTCGGCGATGCTGATTTTCATGTCGCTGTGGACGGTTGTCGTCTATGCGCCCATCGCCCACTGGGTGTGGGAGCCCAACGGCTGGCTGGCCCGCATGGGCGCGCTGGATTTTGCCGGCGGCTCGGTGGTGCACATCAATGCCGGTATCGCCGGGCTGGTCTGCGCCTATGCGCTCGGCCCGCGCCGCGGCTACGGCCGCGAGCCCTTCACCCCCTTCAACCTGGGCCTGACCATGGCCGGCGCCGGCATGCTGTGGGTCGGCTGGTTCGGCTTCAACGCCGGCTCCGCCGTGGCCTCCGACGGCCGGGCCGGCCTGGCCATGGCGGTCACCCATATCGCGGCCGCGGCCGGCGCGCTGTCGTGGATGGCGGCCGAGTGGGCGGTGCGCGGGCGGCCCTCGCTGCTGGGCCTGTGCTCGGGCCTGGTGGCCGGCCTGGTCGCGATCACGCCGGCCGCCGGTTTTGTCTCGCCGCGCGCGGCGCTGGTGTTCGGCGTGGCCGCCGGGCTGGCATGCTACTGGGGCGCCACCGGGCTCAAGCGCCTGCTCGATGCCGACGACTCGCTGGACGTGTTCGGCGTGCACGGGGTGGGCGGCATCGTGGGCTCGCTGCTCACGGGTGTGTTCGCCAGCAAGGCCATCTCGGGCGCGCAGGGCGACGTGCTGACGCAGGCCATAGGCGCGGGTGCCGTCATGCTGTACAGCCTGTTCATGACGGCGCTGGCCTTGTGGGTCACTTCGCTGCTGGTCAGCCTGCGCGTCAGCGAAGCCTCGGAAAGCGACGGCCTGGACATCACCCAGCATGCCGAACGCCTGGGCACCTGAGTTGCCGGCATTTCACCCTTTGAAGGACACCACGCCATGCCTTCCAACGAGAAAATCGCCATCGCGGCCCACCTGCACGTGCTGCTGCGCCGCAAGACCGGCCGGGTGACCGACACCGAGTGGATGGCCGGCAACTTGGAGTACGCGGCCGAGATCGCGCGTTTTGCGCGCGAGAGGGCGGTCGAGGACGGCCATCCCGACCTGGCGGTCTGGGCCGACAGGCTGGAGGAGATCATGGCCGTGCCCGATCCCAAGCCGCGCCTGCCGCTGGTGCAGATGGTGTCGGAGGTCGTGAAGGAGCGCAGCGCCCCTGTGGTGGCCCCGCCGCCGCAGCCGGACCGCCAGAGCGCGCGCTCCATAGACACCGAGGAAGAGGTTTACCCGGAATCGGGTTTTATCGAATCGACCTTCGGCGCGATCTTCGGCGAAGAGGGCCATCGCGAACGCAAGCACCGCGACCCGAACGCGCCGCGTTATGTGAAGAGTTTGCGTTAGTTCGCCGGCTGCGCTTCCCGCGCGCGGTTCAGGCTGTGCGCCAGCATGTTGCGGGTGCGCGTGCGGATGTTGGCGCTGGCTTCTTCCGCGAAAGCGGCTACATAGGGTGGCCCGCGTTGTCGGCCAGGATGCTGCGCCGCACCTGCTCCAGGCCGGGCTCGCAGGCGGCCAGGGCGGTGTCGGCGAGCACAAAGACGGATTGGCTTGCGTCGGTTTTCAGCGGCAGCAGGGCCTGGTCGGCGCAGCGCTGGTAGTCGTTGATGGCGGCCGCCACCGGCGCGCGGGCAATCGACAGCGGGTCCTGGCGGGTCCGCGGCGCAGAAGCGCAGGCGCACAGGGCCAGGAGCAGGGCGGCGGCCAGGGGAGGAGGCAGGTGTTTCATGCGCCGCATTGTGTCATCGCCGCCGGGCCGCAAGCGGGTGCCGCCCGTCTCCCGAAGTGCGCTTTTAAGGGTAATCACAGCTAGCCAGTCCCGGGGGCCGCCTTTAGCATGCGGACTCTGTATAAGGAGTAACTTATGTTGCGCGATTTGATGGCATTGGCATTCGTATCGGCAGCCGGCCTGCTCGGGCCCGGCGCCGCACACGCGCAGGCCCCAGCCCCGGCCCAGCAACTGGTGCTGGGCATCAGCGAAGGCACTTCGGGCGGCCTGGACCATGCCCAGGTGATCGCCAAGTACCAGGGCCTGGCCGAGGTCATCGGCAAAGCCATGAAGGCCAAGGTCAGCGTGGTGTTCGCACGCGAATTCAAGCAGCTGGAGGAGGGCATGCAGACCGGCCGCTTCGACCTGGTGATGGCCCGCCCCAGCGACTACCCGGCGCGCGGCATGCGCGACTACGGCTACAGCTACATCGCCAGCACCAAACCCGACGGGCAATGCTTCATCATCGCGCCCAAGGGCTCCGAGCTGAAGACCATCGACGACGTCAAGGGCAAGCGCATCGCCCTGCCCGAGCAGATCGCCTACATGTCGCGCTTTTGCGCCGCGGAACTGCGCGACAAGGGCATCCTGGTGGGCAAGGAAAACGTGCAGTTTGTGCGCGAGCAGGCCGCGGTCGGCTTTTACCTGGACAACAAGTTCGCCGACGTGGGCGGTGTGGCCTCCTATTCAGGCATCGCCAAGAAGTGGGAGAAAGACGGCGGCCGCATCATTCACAAGAGCGTGCCACAACCCTATTTCCCGATGGTGGCGCACAAGCGCATCAAGCCCGAGCAGCTCAAGGCCATCCAGGAGGAACTGCTGGCCCTGCCCGCCAGCGACGCCGGCAAGGACGTGCTCAAGCGCATAGGCGTGGAGCAGTTCGACACCACGTCCGAGCCGCGCATGCGCGAGCTGCTCAAGTGGCTCAATATCTGAGCCTTTCCTGATTCGAAGCACCGCCACGCCGGCCTGAAACGGGCTGCGCCTTTCAGGCGCCGCGCTCGCCTGCGCGCTTTTTTGGGTGCCGCCGCGATCCACCTGGCCTTTTTCGGCTCCTAGGGTTTTCACTGCCCAAAAAGCCGCCCGGTCTCGTTGTAATAGTTATGATTCATAATCATAATTGGCCTCACTGAAAAGATTCCTATGACCCAAAAACACCTGATTCTCGAAATGCGCGGCGATATTGCCGTGATTCGCCTGGCGCGCCCCGCCAAACGCAATGCCCTGGGCGATGCCCTGGTGCTGGCGCTGCGCGACATGTTTGAAACCCTGCCCGCCGCGGCCAGGGCCGCCGTGATCCACGGCGAGGGCGACCACTTCTGCGCCGGCCTGGACCTCAGCGAACTGCAGGAGCGCGACGCCAGCCAGGGCCTGCACCATTCGCGCATGTGGCACGCCGCGCTGGACCGCCTGCAATACGGGCCCGTGCCCGTGATCGCCGCGCTGCACGGCGCGGTGGTCGGCGGCGGCCTGGAGCTGGCCAGCGCCTGCCACATCCGGGTCGCCGATGAAAGCGCTTTTTACGCCCTGCCCGAAGGCTCGCGCGGCATCTTTGTCGGCGGCGGCGGCGCGGTGCGCATCCCGCGCCTGATAGGCACGGCCCGCATGACGGACATGATGCTGACCGGCCGCGTCTACAACGCCCAGGAAGGCGAACGCATAGGCCTGGCGCAATACCTGGTGCCGCAGGGCCAGGCCTTCGACAAGGCGCTGGAGCTGGCCGGCCAGGTCGCGAAAAACGCGCCGCTGACCAATTACGCCCTGATGCATGCCTTGCCGCGCATCGCCGAGCAGCCGGCCGACCAGGGATTCTTCACCGAGGCCCTGATGGCGGCGGTGGCGCAAAGCGCGCCCGAGGCCAAGGACCGCGTCAAGGACTTCCTGAGCGGCAGGGCCGCCAAGGTGAAAAAAACCTGAGCCTGCCGGTGGGCGCCTTGAAGGCCCGGTGAGCAAGAGACGCAAAGCAAAAACAGCAGAGACAAGAGACAAGAAACCATCATGAGCGCCCCCAAATTCCGCCCGCTGCGCTTTGGCGTGACCCGTGCCGTGCTGCGCGAAGGCCAGCCCGGCGTCCGCTACCTGCGCGCCGACCAGGACCTGAAAGACTATCCCGAACGCATCACCGACCGGCTGCGGCATTGGGCGCTGGCCGCGCCCGAGCGCAGCTTCATGGCGCGGCGCGAAAAACTGGCCGGCGGCCGGGCCGGCGAATGGCGGCACCTGAGCTACGCCCAGGCCTGGGCGTCGGCGCGCAGCATCGCCCAGGGCTTGCTGGACCGCGGCCTCAGCGCCGAGCGGCCCGTGGTGATCCTGTCCGAGAACGACCTGGAGCACGCGCAGCTGGCCCTGGGCTGCCTGGTGGCCGGCGTGCCCTTTGTGCCGGTTTCGCCGCCGTATTCGCTGGTCAGCCAGGACTACGACAAGCTGCGCCATGTGGTCAAGACCGTGACGCCGGGCCTGGTGTTTGCCGCCGATGCGCAGCGTTATGGCAAGGCCATCCAGGCCGTGCTGGAGCCCGGGATCGAGGTGCTGCTGGTCGCCGGGCAGGTCGAGGGGCGCGCCAGCACGCGCTTTGCCGACCTGGCCGCGACGCCGGCAACGGCCGCGGTGGACCGCGCCATGCAGGCCACAGGCCCGGACACCATCGTGAAATTCCTGTTCACCAGCGGCTCGACCAAGATGCCCAAGGCGGTGATCAACACCCAGCGCATGTGGTGCGCCAACCAGCAGCAGATGGCGCAGTCCATGCCGGTGCTGCAGGAGGAGCCGCCGGTGCTGGTCGACTGGCTGCCCTGGAACCACACTTTCGGCGGTAACCACAACTTCGGCATGGTGCTGTTCCATGGCGGAACGCTCTACATCGACGACGGAAAACCCACGCCCGCGCTGATGCACGAGACCCTGCGCAACCTGCGCGAAATCGCCCCCACGGTCTACTTCAATGTGCCGACCGGCTTTGAGGCCATCGCCAACGCCATGAAAACGGACACGGAACTGCGGCGCAATCTGCTGTCGCGCGTGAAGATGTTCTTTTACGCCGGGGCTTCGCTCGCCCAGCCGGTCTGGGACAGCCTGTATGAATCCGAGGAAAAGGAAGTGGGCGAGCGCATCGTCATGGCCACTGGCCTGGGCATGACCGAGTCCGGGCCCTTCGCCATCTTTGTGACCAGCCCCGAGGTCAAGGCCGGCGACCTGGGTGTGCCCGCGCCCGGCATCGAACTCAAGCTGGCCGACATCGACGGCAAGACCGAGGTCCGCTACAAGGGCCCCAACATCACGCCCGGCTACTGGCGCGCGCCGCAGGAAACGGCGCAGGCTTTTGACGAAGAAGGTTTTTTCTGCACCGGCGACGCCGTCAAATGGATTGACGAGGGCAACATCCACCTAGGCCTCAAGTTCGACGGGCGCATTGCCGAAGACTTCAAGCTCGCCACCGGCACTTTTGTCAGCGTGGGGCCGCTGCGCGCAAAAATCATCGCGGCGGGCGCGCCTTATGTGCAGGACGTGGTCCTCACGGGCATCAACCTCAGGGAAGTGGGCGCGCTGGTCTTTCCGACACCCGCGGTGCGCGCGCTCTCGGGGCTGGCGCCCGAGGCGCCGCTGCGCGAAGTTCTCGAATGCGAACAGGTGATCGCGCATTTCCAGACTGTGCTGGACACGCTCGCGCAGAACGCCACCGGCAGCGCCAGCTGCATAGGCCGATTGCTCCTGATGCACGAGCCGCCTTCTTTCGACAAGGGCGAGGTCACCGACAAGGGCTCCATCAACCAGCGCGCTGTGCTCACGCACCGGGCGGTGCTTGTGGAGGCCCTGCACGAGGACACCGCGCACCCCATCCTCAAACCCGCAGCACGCTAACACCACGAACCCCTCCACCATGCAACACAAAGGATTTTTCTCCGCCTTCCAGGACGTCTGGATGCTGGACGGCATGCGCACGCCCATGGTCGACTATTGCGGCGCCCTGGGCCATGTGTCGCCCACCGACCTCGGCATCAAGGCCGCGCGCGCCGTGCTGCAGCGCTCCGGCGTCAGTCCCGGCGATGTCGACTCGGTGATTGCCGGCAACATGGCCCCGGGCGATTTCGAGCAATTCATGCTGCCGCGCCACATCGGCCTGTACGCCGGCGTGCCGGTGGAAGTGCCCGCCATCATGGTGCAGCGCATCTGCGGCACCGGCTTCGAGCTGTTCCGGCAGGCCGGCGAACAGATCCAGAGCGGCGCGGCCAATGTGGCGCTGGTGGTCGGCGCCGAGAGCATGACGCGCAACCCGATCGCGGCCTTTGAGCACCGCACCGGCTTCAAACTGGGCGCGCCCGTCGGCTTCAAGGACTTCATGTGGGAAGCCCTCAAGGACTCGGCCGCCGGCATCGACATGATCCAGACCGCGGAAAACCTCGCGAAGAAATACGGCATCACGCGCGAAGCGGTCGATGAATTCGCCTCCAGCTCCTTCGCCAAGGCCGTGGCGGCCCGGGAGGCCGGCTTTCACGCCGGGGAGATCGTGCCGGTGGTCAGCGAGAAATTTGAACTCCCCGGCTACGCCACGCGCGGCATCAGCCTGCAGGGCAAGCTCACGGAAGTCGCGCAGGACACCCACGCTCGGCCGTCCCCGGTCGAGGTTCTGGCCAAACTCAGGGCGGTGCATGCCGGCGGCGTGCAGACCGGCGGCAACAGCGCGGCGCTGGTGGACGCGGCCGCGGCCGCCGTCGTGGCCTCCGGCGCCTATGTGAAAGCCCGTGGCGGCAAGCCGCTGGCGCGTGTGGTGGCCGCCGCGGTGGTCGGTGTGCCGCCCGAGATCATGGGCATAGGCCCGGCCCCCGCGATCCGCCTGCTGCTCGAGCGCTGCGGCCTCAGGCTGGAGCAGATCGGCCGTTTTGAAATCAACGAAGCCCAGGGCGCGCAGACGCTGGCAGTCGCCCGCGAGCTGGAGCTGGACCTCGGCAAGCTCAACGTCAACGGCGGGGCGATTGCCATGGGCCACCCCCTGGCGGTGACCGGCGTGCGCCTCACGGTCACCGTCGCGCGCGAGATCCAGCGCGCAGGCATGCGCTACGGCATTGCCTCGGCCTGTGTGGGCGGCGGCCAGGGCATTGCCCTGCTGCTGGAGAACCCGCAAGGAGGAGCGGCATGAACATCGAAGGACTCGCGGCACTGGTCACCGGCGGCGGCTCGGGACTGGGCGAAGCCACAGCCCGCGAACTGGCGCGCCTGGGCGCCAAGGTCGCCGTGCTGGACATCAACCTGGCGAACGCCGAAAAGGTAGCCGCCGATATTTGCGCGGCCCACGGCCCGGCCGCCGCGCTGGCCTGCGGCTGCGACATCACCGACAGCGCCAGCGTGCAGGCCGCGCTGGACAAGGCCGCTGGTGCGCACGGCACTGCGCGCATCCTGATGAACATCGCCGGCATAGGTTCGGCCAAACGCATCGTCGCCAAAGACGGCACACCGGCGCCGCTGGAGGACTTTGCCAGGGTGATCGGCATCAATCTGGTCGGCAGCTACAACGTGAGCCGGCTGTTCGCGGCCGCCTGCGCCAAACTGGCGCCGCTGGAGGACGGCCAGCGCGGCGTCATGATGTTCACCGCCTCGGTGGCCGCCTTCGACGGCCAGGTCGGGCAGCAGGCCTACAGCGCATCCAAAGCCGGCCTGGCCGGCATGACGCTGCCCATGGCGCGCGACCTGGCGCAGCACGGCATCCGCGTCTGTACGGTGGCGCCCGGCCTGTTCGCCACGCCGCTGATGGCGCAGCTGCCCGAAGCGGTGCAGGCTTCGCTGGCCGCCAGCATTCCTTTTCCGCAGCGCCTGGGCAAGCCGCAGGAGTTTGCGCAACTGGCCGCGCACATCGTCCACAACGACCACCTGAACGGCGAAGTCATACGCCTGGACGGTGCACTGCGCATGGCGCCAAGGTGAGCCGCATGGAAAAAACCATTGTTTATGAAGTGAAGGTTGCGTTCGGCGACTGCGACCCTGCGGGGATTGTGTTTTTCCCCAATTTCTCGCGCTGGATGGACGCCGCATCGCTGAACTTTTTTATGGCCTGCGGCGTGCCGCCCTGGCGGGAGCTGGTCAAGACCACCGGCATCGTCGGCACCCCGCTGCTGGAGATCAACACCAAATTCAGCCAGCCCGCCACCTACGGCGAGACCTTGCGTATCCACACCAGTGTGGAGGAATGGCGGGACAAGGTGTTCATCCAGCGGCATGTGATCCGGCGCGGCGAGGATGTGATCTGCGAAGGGCGGGAAACGCGCGCCTTCTGCATACGCCATCCCGACAAACCCGACCGCATGAAGGCCATTGCCGTGCCCCCGGACATACGCCGCCAATGCAGCTGAAGGAATGTGACTGACGCGTCCGGAGATGTCCGGCGCCTCGCGGATTTTGCTTTTCGACCCGTGGACTTAACTACAAGGAGACATCTCATGCAAACACGTCGTCATTTTGTGCAGGGCGCCGCGGCGCTTTCAGCGGCCGCCCTCGCGCCTTTCCCGGCCCTGGCGCGGGCGCTTGAGCAGGTCAAGATCATTTACGGCTTCCCGGCCGGCAGCGCGGGCGACATCTGCGCGCGCCGCGTGGGCGACCGCTTCGGCGGCACCGCCTATGCCAAGAACAACGGCATTGTCGACACCAAGACCGGCGCCGGCGGCCGCATCGCACTGGAGGTGCTCAAGGCGGCGCCGGCGGACGGTTCGGTGCTGGCGATGTCGCCTTTCTCCTGCCTGTCGCTGTACCCGCACATCTACAAAAAACTGTCCTACGACCCGTTCGCGGATTTCGTCACGGTGGGCACCGCCTCCATGATCCACCATGGGCTGGCCGTCGGGCCGCTGGTGCCGGCCTCGGTCAAGACCGTGCAGGACTTCCTCGCCTGGGCCAAGGCCAACCCCAAGGACGCCAGCTACGGCTCACCCGCGGCAGGGTCGACCCCGCACTTCATAGGCGCGCTGCTGGGCCTGAACAACCATGTGGAGCTCAAGCACGTGCCCTACCGCGGTTCGGTGCCCGGCGTGACCGACGTGGTCGGCGGCCAGCTTGCCGCGATGGTGACGCCGCACGGCGACTTCATTCCCAACCACAAGGCCGGCAAGCTGCGCATCCTGGCCACCTCGGGCAAGCAGCGCTCGCCCTTTGTGCCCGAGGTGCCGACCTTTGCCGAGCAGGGTTTTGCCGACCTCACGGTGGAGGAGTGGTTCGGTTTCTACGCCCCCGCGAAGACACCCGCCGCCACGGTGGCCGCGGCCAACGCCGCCATCAATGCCGCCATCCAGGACAAATCCGTCATCGACTCGCTCACAGTGGTGGGGCTGATTCCCTACGGCGGCACCGCGGACGACATGGCCTACAGCCAGAAGCGCGAGTTCGAGCGCTGGGGCCCGCTGATCAAAAAAGTCGGCTTCACTGCCGAGTCCTGATGTCTCCGCGCCGGGCTGGCCTTGGCGGGTCGGCCCGGGCGCCGTCCGGGCGCGTTGGCATAATCGGGGCTACCTGCCCGTGCCAGCAGCGTCGCCCGATAACGAAAGCGCCCTGATCCCCTATGCCCGTGTCGTCCAAACCCGCTCCCGCGGTAGAGGAGGTGGATACCTCCTATCTCGAAACCCTGGTGGGCTACAACGCCACGCGCGCGTCCCTCAAGGTCATTGAGTTGTTCAGCAAGCGCATGGCGGTCTACGACCTCCGGCATGTGGATTTTTCGATCCTGTCCCTGATCACGCACAACCCCGGCATCACCTCGCGCCAGCTTTGCGGCGCGCTCAGCATCCTGCCGCCCAACCTCGTCGGGAAAATCGTCACGCTGGAAAAACGCAAGCTGGTGCACCGCAAGCCGCATCCGCAGGACGGCCGCGCCGTGGGGCTGTACCTCACCGATGCGGGCGAGGCCTTGATGCGCGATGCCGAAGGCACGGCCGTCGACCTGGAGACCGAGGCCACCCAGCGCCTGAGCGCCGCGGAAAAGAAGACGCTGATGCGCCTTCTGCAAAAAATTTACCGCTGAATCAGCTCCGGGGGCGTTGCGAACGCCCCTTTCAGATTCCGGCCTGAATCCAGGCCGCCGCCTTCTCCGCGATCATCAGCGTGGGCGAGTTGGTGTTGCCGCTGGTGATCAGCGGCATCACGCCGGCATCGACCACGCGCAGGCCGCGAATGCCGCGTACCCTGAGGTGTGAATCGACCACCGCCATGGGGTCGTCGTCGCGCCCCATCTTGGTCGTGCCCACCGGGTGGAAGATGGTGGTGGCGATGTCGCCGGCCAGCCGCGTGAGTTCCTCGTCCGTCTGGAACTGCACACCCGGCTTGAACTCCTCGGGCCGGTATTTGGCCAGCGCGCTCTGGCCCACGATGTTGCGCGTCATGCGCAGCGAATCGGCCGCCACCTTGCGGTCTTCGGCCGTGCTCAGGTAGTTGGGTGCAATCGCCGGCGCGTCCTCGAAGCGGCCACTCTTGATGTGCACCGTGCCGCGGCTGGTCGGGTTCAGGTTGCAGACGCTGGCGGTGAAGGCATTGAAGCCGTGCAGCGGCTCGCCGAAGGCGTCCAGCGACAGGGGCTGTACGTGGTACTCGATGTTGGGATAGGGCTGCTCGGGCGAGCTGCGCGTGAAGGCGCCCAGCTGCGAGGGCGCCATGCTCATGGGGCCGGTCTGGCGCAGCGCGTACTCCAGCCCGATGCGGGCCTTGCCCCACAGCGAATTGGCCATGGTGTTGAGCGACAGGCCCCAGCGCTTTCCACCCGGAAGGCCCTGCACCTTGTAGACCGAGCGGATCTGCAGGTGGTCCTGCAGGTTGGCGCCCACGCCGGGCAGGTCCTGCAGCACGGGAATGCCGTGCTGCTGCAGCAGGGCGGCCGGGCCTATGCCCGAGAGCTGCAGGATTTGCGGCGAGCCTATGCTGCCCGCACACAGGATGACCTCGCCCATGGGGCCGGAGTCGCGCGTGGCGTGCGCCGTGACGCGCTCGCTGCCGGCCCACACCTCCACGCCGGTGCAGCGCTGGCCGCCGTCGGGCTGCGCCTCTATCACCAGCTTGCACACCTGGGCGTTGTTCCACAGTTCGAAATTGGGGCGTGCGTAGCAGGCGGGCCGCAAAAAAGCCTTGGCGGTGTTCCAGCGCCAGCCGTTCTTCTGGTTGACCTCGAAATAGCCCACGCCCTCGTTGTCGCCCCGGTTGAAGTCGCCGCTGGCCGGGATGCCGGCCTGCTGCGCCGCTTCGGCGAAGGCGTCCAGGATGTCCCAGCGCAGGCGCTGCTTTTCGACGCGCCATTCGCCGCCGGCGTTGCGGTGGCGCAGCACCTTCTGGTAGGGCTGGCTCTTGTCCTGCATCAGCTCGGGCGCCGTGCCGCGCGCGCCGTGCATCGCGTCGGCGCCCTTGTGGTGGTCTTCGTGCAGCTTGAAGTGCGGCAGGGAATTTTCCCAGCGCCAGGCCATGTCGCCAGTCAGCTGGGCCCACTGGTCGTAGTCGCGCGCCTGGCCGCGCATATAGATCATGCCGTTGATGCTGGAGCAGCCGCCCAGGGTCTTGCCGCGCGGGTAGCGCAGCGCCCGGCCGTTGAGACCCGCGTCGGGCTCGGTGTTGTAAAGCCAGTCGGTGCGCGGGTTGCCTATGCAGTACAGGTAGCCCACCGGGATGTGGATCCAGTGGTAGTCGTCCTTGCGGCCCGCCTCGATCAGCAGCACGCGCTTGGATGCGTCGGCGCTCAGGCGGTTGGCCAGCAGGCAGCCCGCGGTGCCGGCGCCGATGATGATGTAGTCAAAAACCTGGCTCTCGTCTTGCATGGATGCCTTTGTCTCGTCGTTATTGGAAGATTAGCCGGAAAACCGGGCCGCCGGCAGCGGCCGGAGCGCACCGCAGGTACCCATGCTGCCAGCCCAGCCTAACGCGAGGCTGACCACCGCACCCTGGCCGATTGTGGCAAAACCCGGATGGCCGCACGGCGGGGATTACCCGCTGGGGCCATGGCGCGTGGTCTCTGGCCGTCTTCCAGTCACGATGTAGGACCAAGGCGACAGCCGTGGCGTGCGTGCGGCAGAGGAGTTTTGAGCAGTTACCATGCAACTTTGTGTTTCGTACATTGCAAACTGCCGGCTTGCGCCTGGCCTGACTGATGTTTATGGAAGACTCCACGCCCCGCATAGCACTGCAGGACACGCCGCAAGGCCGGCTGTTGGTCGTGCAAGGTGCGTGGACGGCCGCCGGCCTCACGGGCGAACAGGTCTGGGACGCGCTGACCGCGCAGCTCCAGGGCCTGAAAGACGGCGGCGCTTCCCCTGCAGGCTGGAGTCTGGAACAGGTCGGCAAGCTCGACCACCTGGGCGCGCAGGTGCTGTGGAACCACTGGGGCCGCAGCTGGCCGGCGCAGCTGCAGGCCGAGCCCAGCCAGCGCGCGGTGCTGGAAACCGTCGCCAAATTCAGCACCGACCCGCCCAAACCTCGCAAGCCCGACTGGAGCCAGCCCTTTATCCTGCTGGGCACGCGGGTGCTGCGCTTGCTGGACCATCTCAAGGGCCTGGTGCGCCTGATAGGGCAGCTGCTGCTGGACCTCATCCGCCTGGTCCGGCGCCCGCAGGAAGGCCCCTGGCGCGACCTGTCGGGCCATTTGTTCCACATAGGCGCCACCGCGCTGCCCATTACCGCGCTGGTCGGTTTCCTGATCGGCGTGGTGCTGGCCTACCTGATCTCGCAGCAGCTGCGCCAGTTCGGCGCCGACGCCTTCATCGTCAACATCCTGGGCATCTCGCTGATCCGCGAACTCGGGCCGGTGCTGGCCGCCATCCTGATCGCCGGGCGCAGCGGTTCGGCCATCACCGCGCAGATCGGCGTGATGCGCGTCACCGAGGAGCTTGACGCCATGCGCGTGATGGGCATCGCGCGCGGCTTTCGCCTGGTCATGCCGCGCGCGCTGGCGCTGGCCGTGGTGATGCCGCTGATCAGCGTCTGGACCACCATCGCCGCCTTGCTGGGCGGCATGCTGGCCGCCGACATTTCCATGGACGTCACGCCGTCCTACTTCATCAACTCGCTGCCGGCCGCGGTGGACGTGGCCAACCTCACGCTGGCCACGGGCAAGTCGGTGGTCTTCGGCGTGCTGATCGCGCTGGTCGGCTGCCACTACGGCCTGCGCGTCAAACCCAACACCGAAAGCCTGGGGCAGGGGACCACGGCCTCGGTGGTGACGTCAATCACCGTGGTCATCCTCGTCGACGCGCTGTTCGCCGTTCTGTTCAAGAGTGTCGGCATATGAGCGACCCCATCGTCGACATCAAAAAACTCTGGACCGTGTTTCCCAACGGCGAGAAAAAAGCCGTGGTGCACAAAGACCTGGACCTGACCGTGGAGCGCGGCGAGGTGCTGTCCCTGGTGGGGGGCTCGGGCACCGGCAAGACCGTGCTGCTGCGCCAGATGCTGGGGCTGGAGAAGCCGACCCAGGGCGAGATCACGGTGCTGGGCCGGCCGGCGGCCGAGCTCGGCAAGCAGGGTGCGGCCAGCCGCGTCGGCATGCTGTTTCAGCAGGGCGCGCTGTTCTCGGCCTTCACCGTGCTGGAGAACATCGCCTTTCCGCTGCGTGAACTCAGGACCCTGCCGCACGCGCTGGTTTACGAGGCGGCCATGGTCAAGCTGCAGATGGTGGGCCTGGGCCCCGATGCGGCCGACAAGATGCCGGCCGACCTCTCGGGCGGCATGATCAAGCGCGTGGCCCTGGCGCGTGCCCTCATCATGGACCCGCCGCTGCTGCTGCTCGACGAGCCCACGGCCGGGCTGGACCCGGAAAGCTCCGACAGCTTTGTCTCGCTGCTGCGCTCGCTGCACCGCGACATGGAACTCACGGTGGTCATGGTGACGCACGACCTGGACACGCTGTTCGAACTCAGCACCCGCATCGCGGTGCTGGCCGAGCACAAGGTCATCGTCAACGACGTTCCCAAGGAAGTGGTGGCCTTCCCGCACCCCTTCATCCACGAATTTTTCCTCGGGGAAAGGGGACAACGCGCGATGGAGTTGTTGCGCGAATACCCTTTTACCGTCTAGAAAGGCATCACTATGGAAAACAAAGCCCATGCCATGGCCGCCGGCGCTTTTGTGCTGGTGGTCACCGCCTTGCTGGTCCTGCTGGCCGTCTGGCTCACGCGGGACAACACCCAGCGCGACCTCTACGACATGAGCACCAGCGAGACCGTCTCCGGCCTGCAGCCGCAGGCGGCGGTGCGTTTTCGCGGTGTGCCGGTGGGCAAGATCGAGCTCATAGGCTTTGACGAGAAGGTCAAGGGCAATGTGCTGATCCGCGTCTCCATAGACCGGGGCGCGCCCGTCACAAAGTCCACGTTTGCGACTGTCGCCTCGCAGGGTGTCACCGGGCTCGGTTTCATCCAGCTCGACGACGACGGCAAGTCCGCTGAGCGCCTGGCCGTCAACGACGATGACCCGCCGCGCATTCCGCTCAAGCCCGGCGGCCTGGACAAGCTGCTCAAACAAAGCGAGGTGATCTTCAACCAGGTTGAGGAAGCCAGCACGCGGCTCAACAAGCTGCTGTCCGACGAAAACCAGCAGGCCATGACCGCGGCCATCAAGCAACTCGGCAATGCCGCCGGCAGCATGGACCGTGTCGCCAAAGGGCTGGAGCCCACGGTGGCATCCCTGCCTGCCCTGTCGCGCGACACCACGGCCACGCTGAAGTCCGTCAAGGCGGCCGCCGACGACATCAGCACGACCGCCACCCGCCTCAGTGAAAAGGGCGGGCCGTTGGACAAGCTCTCCGAAGGCGGCACCGCGCTGGCCGCAGGCGTGGAGACCTTCAGCGCCGCAACGCTGCCCAAGCTCGGCGAGGTCGCCGACGAAACCGCGCGCGCCATGCGCCAGATGCGCCGCACCGTGAGCGCGGTCGACGACAACCCGCAGTCGCTGATTTTCGGCAACGGCCCGCCCGTGCCCGGCCCCGGTGAACCCGGCTTTTCCGCCTCTGGAGTGAAAAAATGATGCCCACTTTTTCCAGATTTCCTTCTCGGGCCGCGGGCCTGGCCTGTGCGCTGCTGGCCGCCCTGGCGCTGGCCGGCTGCTCGGGCCTGCCCGACAAACCGACGCGCGCCACCATGTACGACTTCGGCCCGGGCCCCACCGCCGCTGTGCCCACCACGCGCCAGGCGCCGTTGCCGCCGCTGGCCCTGGACGATGTCTCCACCCCGGGCGGCGCGCTGGACAACATGGCGGTGCTGTACCGCCTGGGCTATGCCGACACGCAGCAGCTGCGCCCTTATTCGCAGGCGCGCTGGAGCATGCCACCCGCGCAGCTGGTGCGCCAGCGCGTGCGTGAGCAGCTGGGCCAGCGCCGCGCCGTGTTCAACGCCGGGGCTAGCGTGGCGCTGAACCGCAGCCAGAACGCGGTGCTGCCGCTGCTGCTGCGCCTGGACCTTGAAGAGTTCAGCCACCTGTTCAGCTCGCCCACGGCCAGCGTCGGCCTGATCCGCCTGCGCGCCACGCTGCTGGAAGTCACGCCGGCCGGCGAAAAACTCGTCGGCCAGCGCAACGTCATCGTGCAGCGGCCGGCGCCCAGCAGCGACGCGCCCGGCGGCGTCCAGGCCCTGACGGCCGCCACCGACGCGGCCATCGCCGAGATCGACCAATGGCTGCAGCAAACCCCCGCGCGCTGAGGCGCGCCGCGCCATGAAAACGCTGCAGGAACAGCTGGACGCCGCCGGGCTGCAGGTCTTTGGCTGCTGCGAACGCCTGAGCGCCTACGGCCCGGACCTGCTGCAGACCTCGCAGCTGCTGCAGGACTTCACGCCGGCCGAGGCCGACATCCTGGGCGCGTCCATGCTGCTGGTGCGCGCCGAGCCGGGCCAGGTGATGATCCGTGAAGGTGAGGCCGGCGACTGGATGATGCTGGTCCTCAAAGGCACGGTCGATGTGACCAAGCGCCTGGAACTGCCGGCCGACGCTGACGCCGATGCCGGCGCCGAAGCGGCCGTGTCGCGCGTGGCGGTGGTGCGCAGCGGTGCGGCGGTGGGCGACATGTCCATGCTCGACAGCGAGCCGCGCTATGCCACCTGCACTGCCATCGAGGCGGTGGAGGCCGGCGTTTGGGGCCGCCACGAAATCGCCCTGCTGATCCGCGACCACCCCGGCGTGGGCGCCAAGCTGCTGGTCAAGATCACCCAGATGATGGCGCAGCGCCTGCGCAATACCAGCAACCAGTTGGTCCGACTCCTGAGAAAACAAGCTGCCGCGGCTGCGGAAACACCGGCGCGCTGAAGCGTCCGCCCGCACTTCACTTTCACTTCACACGGGCCGTGTGCAGCTCATGCTGCCTTCACACGCGGTTTGCAAACTCCCCTTCGTTGTCCAAAAACGAAAGGAAGTCATGAAACAGAAAGTCGCCGCACTCGCGCTGGTGATCGTGCTGCTGGTTGTCGCGTTGATGAAGATCAGCGACGTGGTGCACGACCGCCAGAACTACCGCCAGATCGCCATCCAAAGCGTGGCCCAGAGCCTGGCCGGCCCGCAGACGCTGACCGGTCCGCTGATCCACCGTGCCTGCACCGAGGAGTGGGACGTCAAGTACGAAGACAAGAAAGTGCAAACCGAGCGTCGTGAGTTCCTGCTGGTGGCTGCACCAGCCTCACTCACGCTCAAAGGCGGCAGCAAGCTCGAGGCGCGCGCCCGAGGCCTGCATGCGACGCAGGTGTTTAACCTCAAAGCCGACATCGTGGCCGAATGGGCCGACACCGAATCTCTCAAGCCTGTGGCCGAACATGCCGGCTCGCGCATGAACTGCGGCCAGCCGCTGCTCATGATGGCGGTGTCCGATGCGCGCGGCATACGCCATGCCAGCGTGAAAATCGGCGAGCAGTTGCTGGCGCTCAAGCCCGGCACTTTTTACGGCAGCTATCCGCGCGGCGTGCATGCGCCGCTGCCCATGGCCATGGTGGGCCCGGCGCCGCTGCAGGCGCAGATCGAGCTGGAACTGGTGGGCACCGAAAGTATTTCGGTGGTGCCGCTGGGCGGCGACACCCGTGTGCAGCTCACGTCCAACTGGCCGCATCCCAGCTTCAGCGGGCAGTTCCTGCCGGTGGACCGCAAGGTCACGGAGGAGGGTTTTGAGGCCAGCTGGCGCGTCAGCTCGCTGGCCAGCACGGCGCAGCAGGATGTGACCCAGCGGGACGCGGCCAAACGCAGGGGCACCTGTCCGCCCTATGAAAGTTCGGTCAACAGCGCCTGTGTGGAGACCCTCAGCGTGACCTTTGTCGACCCCTCAAACACCTACGCGCTCAGCGACCGGGCCACCAAATACGGCCTGCTGTTCATAGGCCTGACCTTTCTGGCGGTGGGCATGTTCGAGTTCATGAAATCGCTGCGCGTGCACCCCATCCAGTACCTGCTGGTCGGCGCCGCGATGAGCATGTTTTTCCTGCTGCTGGTCAGCCTTTCGGAGCACATGCCGTTTGAAAGCGCTTACGCGGTCGCCTCGGCCGCCTGTGTGCTGCTGCTGACTTATTACGCCAGCCACATGCTGGGCCGCTGGTCGCGCGGCCTGCCTTTCGGCCTGGGCATCGCCACGCTGTACGGCATGCTGTTTGTGCTGCTGCGCATGGAGCAGACGGCCCTGCTCCTGGGCGCCGTGGCCCTGTTCGCGGTGCTGGCCGCCGTGATGATGCTGACGCGCCGTGTGGACTGGTATGCGCGCTTCAAGCAGCCCGAAGCCGTGAAGGCGGCCGGGTAATGGGCGCGGCCCGCCTAGAAATGCAGCTCGACCCGCAAGCCGGGCTGGGTGTTGCGTACCACCATGCGGCCGCCATGCAGCAGCATGATCTGGCGCACGATGGCCAGCCCCAGGCCCGAGCCTTTGGTATGGCCGTCGGGGCGCACGGTCGAGAAAAAGCGTTCGCCCAGCCGGGGCAGGGCGTAGTCGGCCACGCCGGGGCCGCTGTCCTGCACGGCGATGCGGTCCGGCCCTGCCTCCAGCGTGATGGTCGAGCCCTGGGGCGCGAACGAGCGCGCGTTTTCCATCAGGTTGCTCAGCGCCAGGCCCAGCAGGCCGGGCTCCGCATGCACGTCGGCATGTTCCGGGCTGATTACGACTTTGACCGTATGCTGGGCCCGGCCGCCGGGCGCCACCTCAAAGGGTTTGAGGACGCCGGCCCAAGGAAGGCGCTCGCGCTCTACCTGTGCATGGCGCTGCTCCAGCTTCGTCAGCTCGAGCATGCGGTCCACCAGCGCCTGCATGCGGCCGGACTGGGCCAGTACCTGCCCCGAAAACTCGCGGCGCGCGTCTTCGGGGAGCTCGTCCTGCAGCAGCTCGCCCGCGCCGCGGATGGCGGCGAGCGGGCTTTTGAGTTCGTGCGTCAGGGCGCGCACGTAATCTTCTATGTACTCGTGGCCCTCGAGCTTCAGGCGCATGGCATCGACTGCCATGGCCAGCTCGCCAAGCTCACCCGGTATCTGCGGAACCGCGGGTTTGCCGCCCTGGCCGACGGCGTTGGCATAGCGGCGCAGCTTGCGAATGCTCCACACCACCCACAGCGTGACCGCCACGCCGATGGCCAGCGACAACACCAGCAGCAGCGCGCCGCTTAACAGGATCTTGCGCTCGGCCCGGTCTATAAAGGCCTGTATCGTGGACATGGGCTTGGCGACGGTCAGCACGCCGATGATTTTTCCGTCCCGCTGCACCGGCGCGGCCACGTACATCACCGACGTGCGGTCGTCCTGCTGCACCTCGCGGGTGGCGCGCGCGCCGTACTCGCCGCGCAGGGTCAGGGCCACGTCGCGCCAGCGCGAATAATCCTGGCCGGTCGCCGCGTTCTCCGAATCGAACACCACCTTGCCGCCGGCGTCGGTGACGTAAACGCGGAAATCCAGCGACTGCTTGGCCAGGCCCCAGATTTTCGCGTCTATGGGGCGCCTGGCGTAGTTGCGCACATGGCCGGCAAAGCGCCCGTCGGCGATGGCGCCGGCCGCCAGGTCGTCGCCGGCCAGTTCGGCCAGGATGTTGGCGGTGTCCACCATCATGTCTTCCATGACCTCGCGCACGCTGGGTTTGACCTCGGCCATAAAGACGCGCAGCGTGAAGAACGCCGCCAGCCCGGTGACCAGGAAAAAACCGAACAGCAGGCGTATGCCCAGGCGCATGTCAGTCGCCTTTGCCGCGGGTTATGTCAAGGGAGTAGCCCATGCCTCGGTGCGTCACGATGTAGTCGTGTTCCGGCGCCAGTTCCTGCAGCTTGGCGCGCAGGGTCTTGATGTGGGTGTCCACGGTGCGGTCCGTGCTGTCCGTGCCGGCCCCCCAGACGGCGTCCAGTAATTCATCGCGCGAGCGTATGCGGCCGCGGTGGCGCAGCAAATCGGCCAGCAGGCCGAACTCGCGGCGCGTCAGGTTCAAGGGGCGGCCGTGCAGGCTCACGCGCTGGCCGGCCATGTCGATCTCGAAAGGGCCGGCCGCCGGCGCTGGCGCGGGAGCCGGCATGCGCGCGCGCCGCAGCAGGCTGCGCACACGCGCCAGCAGCTCGCGCGGGCTGAAGGGCTTGCTCACGTAGTCGTCGGCACCCAGCTCCAGGCCCAACACGCGGTCGATTTCCTCGCCCTGGGCGCTGAGCATCAGCACCGGCAGGCTGCCGGCGGCGCGCAGCTCGCGGCACAAATCCAGGCCGCTGCCGTCGGGCAGGCCGACGTCCAGGATCACGGCATCGGGCGGCTGCCGGCTGATCTGGGCGCGCGCATCGCCCAGCAGCAGGCTGTGGGTCACGGTGAGGCCGTCGCGCTCCAGCGTGTAGATGATGGAGCGGGCAATCGCCGGGTCGTCCTCCACCAGCAGGATGCGCGCACCGGCCATCTGTCTTCAGGTGCGAAGGATGGGGAACAGCTTGCCCAGGCCGTCGGCCATCACTTCGACCGAGAGCGCGGCCAGGATCAGGCCCATCAGCCGCGTCATGACGTTGATGCCGGTCTTGCCCAGCACGCGGGCAATCGGCTCGGCCAGTGAAAAGCAGATGGCGGTGGCCAGGGCGATCACGATGCCGTAACCGACCAGCATGGACAGCTGCAGGGCGGTCTTGGCCTTTTCGGCGTAAATCACCACCGTGGACATGGTGGCCGGCCCGGTCAGCAGCGGAATGGTCAGCGGCACCACGGCGATGCTGGCGCCTCGCGCGGCCTTGGCCGCGCCGTCTTCCATCTCATTGGTCTGCGGCTTGGCTTCGGCCGGCTGGGCGTTCAGCATGTTCATGGAGCTGATCAGCAGCAGCATGCCGCCGCCGACCTGGAAGCTCGCCAGCGAAATGCTGAAGAAGTCGAGGATCTGCAGGCCCAGCAGCGCGCTGATGGCGATCACGACAAAGGCGGTGAAGGACGCGACCAGCACGGTGCGGCGGCGCTGCTCGTCGGAAAAGTCCTGCGTGTAATGGATGAAAAAAGGCACGATGGCCAGCGGGTTGACGATGGCCAGCAAAGTGACAAGCGGTTTAAAGTCCATCGTTACTCCCAAAAGGCAACCCAAATTTCAGCCAGGGCCGCGGAACCGGCTTTGCCGGGCCGCAGGCGCAGCGCCCCCTCGGGGGGCAGCGAAGTACACGCAGTGACGAGCGTGGGGGCATTACCTGCCTCCTGCTACATCCAGCAACGCGCCGGTGGTGTAGCCTGAATTGTCTCCCAACAGCCAGACAATCGAGGCGGCGACCTCGTCGGCGGTGCCGGGCCGCTGCATGGGCACCTGGGGCGCCAGGTCGCGGGCGCGGTCGGGCAGGCCGCCCGAGGCGTGGATGTCGGTGTCGATGATGCCGGGACGCACGGCATTCACGCGTATGCCCTCGGTGGCGACTTCCTTGGCCAGCCCGACGGTAAAGGTGTCGATCGCGCCCTTGGCGGACGCGTAGTCCACATACTGGCCCGGCGCGCCCAGGCGGGCCGCCGCGCTGGACAGGTTGACGATGGAGCCGCCCGCGCCGCCGTGGCGGGTGCTCATGCGCTTGACGGCTTCGCGCGCGCAAAGGAAGGAGCCGAACACATTGATCTCGAACATGCGCCGCAGCCGCGCCAGGGTGATGGCGTCGATGCGGGTGGTGCGGTCAACTACGCCGGCATTGTTGACCAGGCCGTCCAGCCGGCCCAGCTTGGCGTCCACTTTCTCGAACATGGCCAGCACCTGCGCCTCATCGGCCACGTCGGCCTGCACCGTGATGGCATTGCCGCCGGCCTGGCGGATCTGCCGCACCACCTCGTCGGCGGCCAGCGAGTTGCTGGCGTAGTTGACGGCCACCGCCCAGCCCTGGCGCGCCGCCAGCAGGGCCGAGGCCGCGCCTATGCCGCGCGAGCCACCCGTGATCAGAACAACTTTTGACAAACCGCACCTCCTGCAGAAAATGGCAATCCCGGGTAAAAACAAGGATTGGGCGGATCAATGTACCCTAAGCCGTATCTTGCGCAATGCCCGGACGCCGGCAGCGCGGCCCACCCATCCACAGACACTGACGGAGACACTCTTGAGCACCACCGTGGACTACTATTTCACGCCGCAAAGCCCCTGGACCTACCTGGGGCATGAGCGCTTCGCACAGATCGCCCGGGCGGCGGGCGCCACCGTGCGGGTGCTGCCCATAGACCTGGGCGGCAAGGTGTTCCCGATCTCGGGCGGTTTGCCGCTGGCCCAGCGCGCGCCGCAGCGCCAAGCCTACCGGCTGCTGGAACTGCAGCGCTATTCAGACTACCTGCATGCGCCGCTGAACCTCAAGCCCAAGTACTTCCCGGTTTCCGGCGACGATGCGGCGCGCCTCATCATCGCGGTGGACCTGCACGACGGCAGCGAAGCCGCGATGAAAATCGGCGGCGCCATTTTCAGCGCCGTATGGGTGCGCGAGCGCCACATCGCCGATGAAAAAGTGCTGGCCGAGCTGCTGGCCGAATGCGGCCTGCCCGCCGAACGGCTGGAGCAGTCCTTCAGCCAGGCCGTGCAGGAGCGCTATGAGGCCAATACCCAGCAGGCGATAGACGCCGGCGTGTTCGGCGCGCCCAGCTATGTGGTGGATGGCGAACTGTTCTGGGGCCAGGACCGGCTTGATTTTGTCGAGCGCAAACTCATGGCGGACGCTTAGGCAGCTGCCGATTCATCCACTACCCAACTTACGCAATCTTCAAGGAGCATCCCATGGGCCAATTCATCCAGCTCACCGCCGCCGACGGCTTTGCCGTGCCGGCCTACGTCGCCAAACCCGAAGGCAAGCCGCGCGGCGGCGTCGTGGTGGTGCAGGAGATCTTCGGCGTCAACTCGCACATACGCGCCGTCACCGACCGCTTCGCCGCCCAGGGCTACCTCGCGGTGGCGCCCGCGACCTTTGAGCGCGTCAAGCCCGGCGTCGAGATGGGCTACAGCGAGGAAGACATGAAAGCCGGCTTCGAACTCAAGACCGCCGTCAGCGCCTTGCCCGGCGCCGGCGTGCTGCAGGACCTGCAGGCGGCGATAGACCACGCGGCCAAGGCCAGCGGCGGCAAGGTCGGCATCATCGGTTTTTGCTGGGGCGGGCTGCTGACCTGGCGGGCTGCCTGCCTGCTGGACGGTTTGTCGGCGGCGATTCCCTATTACGGCGGCGGCATCACGGCCGAGGAAGAAATTGCGCGCCAGCCCAAGTGCCCCGTCATGGCCCACTTCGGTGACCAGGACCACTGGATTCCCATGGAGGGCATAGAGGCTTTCACCAAGGCGCATCCCGAGGTCGAGGTGCACGTCTACCCGGCCAACCACGGCTTTAACTGCGACCAGCGCGGCTCCTACAACGAAGCGGCGGCCAAGCTGGCGCGCGAGCGTTCGCTGGCTTTCTTCGCCGCCAAGCTGGCCTGAGCCATGCGCGGCGCGTGGGCAGTTCTTGTCCTGGCGGTCTGTGCCGGGTCGGGCTTTGCGGCCGACTATGCCGGCCCCTTGTTCGACACGCACCTGCATTACAACGAAGAGGCGTGGAACGGGAACAGTGGCCCGCATTCGCCGGCCGACGTGCTGGCGCGCATGCAGCGCAACGGCGTCAAGGCCATCGTCGCCAACTCGCGGCCCAACGACGGCACCAAGTCGCTGGCCGCCATGGCCGAGACACGCAAGGCCGGTGTCACCGTGGTTCCCTTCATCCGCCTGTACCGCAACCGCGCCGACTACGACAACTGGTTTCGCGACGAGTCCATCTACGAAATGGTGCAAACCGAGTTCGCGCGCGGCGTGGGGGGCGACCAGGCCGGGCCGTACAAGGGCATAGGCGAGTTCCACCTCTATGACAGCGCCAATGCCAACGGCGCCGTGGCCCGCAAGCTGATGCAGTTCGCCGCGAAGAACAAACTCGCGGTGCTGGCCCATGTGGACGACACGGCCATAGACTTGCTGATGGCCCATGCGCCTGACGCCCGGCTGGTCTGGGCGCACACCGGCATAGGCGGTGCAGCCGTGGAGAGGGTCGACGCGTTGCTGGGTAAATATCCGCAGCTCATGGGCGAGCTGTCTTACCGGCCGGGCCTGACCTGCGATGCCGGCAAGCTGTGTTCCGAATGGCGCGCTCTGCTGCTCAAGTACCCGGGCCGCTTCATGATCGGCTCCGACACCTGGGTCAACCAGCGCTGGCTGTATTACGACGAACTCATGAAGGGCTACCGCGTGTGGCTGGGCGACCTGCCGGCCGACGTGGCGCGCAAGATCGCCTGGGGCAATGCAGCTGGCATCTTCGGCGTCACGGCACAATAGTTATATGTACCAACTCCATTTTTCTCCCAGCACCGCAGCCATGGCGCCCCATATCCTGCTGCAGGAACTGGGCGTTCCGTTTGAAAAAATCCTGGTTGACACCAGCACGGGCGCGCACCGTTCCGAGGCCTACCGCAAGCTCAACCCCAACGGCCTGATCCCGACGCTGGTGGACGGCGACCTGGTGCTTTACGAGACCGCCGCGATCTGCCTGCACCTGTGCGACAGGCATCCCGAGGCCGGCCTGGCCCCGGCGCTGGGCACGGCGGAGCGCGCGCATTTCTACAAGTGGCTGGTCTGGCTGACCAACACCGTGCAGTCCACCCTGATCGTTTATTTCTACACCGACCGCTGGATGGATGCTGGCAACAGCGCGGGCGTGGCCGAGCTGAAATCGCATGCCGAAGCCAAGGTCGGCCTGATGCTGGACCAGTTGGACACCGAACTCGCGCGGCTGGAAAAAATACATGAACAGCCCTGGCTGCTGGGCGCGAAGTATTCGGCGGTGGACATCTACACGCTGATGCTGTGCCGCTGGACGCGCAACTTTGCGTCCAAACCCGCGCGCGACCGGGCGCACCTGGGGGCCTATTTGAAGCGCGCGCTGGCACGCCCCGCGGTGATCAGGGCCTTCGAGGCCGAAGGCCTGGCCCAGCCCTGGGTCTGAGGCACTAGCTTTTTTTCGCGGTCCCTGCCGCCGGCGGGTTCTCGTTTTGTGCCTGCTCGATCTGGGCGACCAGTTTTTCCGGGTCGGTGTTTTCCTTGAGGATGCGGATATCCGGGTCGCCCCCGCTGTCGGCGCCGACTTTTTTGGCGATGCGCTCCAGCATCTGGATCATCTTGGTGTTTTCCTGCTCGGTCAGCAGGTTGATCTGCAGGTCCAGCTGGTTGCGCCTGTCGCTGACGCGCAGCTCGTAGTTCTGGCTGATCAGGATGAAGGACGCCAGGAAGATCGCTTCGAGCGAGACCACCAGCGTGAGGAAGGTGAAGGGATACGGGTCCCAGTGCGCGAGCCCCGGCCAGGTGTTGAGGGCTATCCAGCCTGCAAAAGCGGCCGCGTGCAGCCAGACAAAGGGCATGGAGCCGCAGAAGCCGGCGATAAAAGCCGCCATGCGGTCGGCGCGGCTGCGGTTGGCCAGCGCGGTTTCCTCCACGCGCCGCATGGACTGCACGTTTTCGCGTGTGAGGTCGTCGGCGCGGGTCTCGCGGGCGTTCCTTGCTCTGTGCCGGGCGCCAGCGGGCTGCTTGTGCATGGGAAATCCTCCTTCGTGGGCATGGATACGCTTGAGCCAGTGTGTCCAGCGCGGGCGAAAGAGGGCGTCGGACGCCGCCGTATGGTGAGGCCGGGAAATGGCTTCTGGCGCGGCGCCGGGGCTGTGGCGGGCCCGGCTAGTACTGGCCGCGCTGGCGCATGTCGCTGCGCAGGCGGTCCAGCTGGTAGCTGGCATCGCGCACCGCGTAGCGGGCTTCTTCGATGCGCCGGTCCGAGCGCGCGAGCTGCTCGCGCAGCGTGCGCTTGCGGTCTTCGGCGGTTTTGGTGTCGCGCAGTTCCGCCTGCATCTGGTCCTGCTCGCGCTGCAGCCGCGAAAGGGTCTTGCGGGCGTCCTGCTCGCGCCAGGCAATGCCGTGGATGTTGCGGAAGTTCTGGTCCATGGGCGCGGGGCAGACGCCTTCGTAGCTGTTGCCGGCCAGGCCTTCGTTGAGGGCGTTGGCCGGCTGGCAGTAGCTTTGCAGGCCCTGGTCGCGGCCGGCGCGGTAGACGGCCACGTTCACGGCAATGCCTGCCTTGGCGCAGGACTCGTAGTAGTCGGCGGAGCGGTCGGTGCGGCCGCGGCTGCCGTCCTGCACGCCCAGCCGGCGCCAGTCGGCGGTGGCGCATTCGGCGGGGCTCAGGCTCTCGCAGCCGGCCAGCAGTGCCGAGACCGCCAACAGGGCCAGCCAGGACGCCCGCGGCAGGAAAGTGCCGGCGAAGAAGAGGCGGGTGAAGGCAACTGGCATGGCGGTGTCTCCTGCGAATAGACTGGGATTGCGGCGCGCCTAGCCGCGAGTTCGGGCGATGTATTGCTTGCGCCAGAATACCGTCCCGACCACGGCGACGATCAGGACCATAAAACCGGCGGTCCACCAGAAGCCGGTGGAAGTGTGAAGAAAAGGCATGAACTCGAAATTCATGCCGAAGAAGCCGGTGATCAGGTTCAGCGGCAGGAAGATGGCGGTCAGCGCCGTGAGCGTGCGCATGATGTCGTTGGTGCGGTTGCTTTGCGCCGAAAAATGCATCTGCACCGCGGTTTCGGCGCTTTGCTCCATGCGGCGCACATGGTGGACCACGCGCTCTATGTGCTCCAGCACGTCGCGCGAGCGCACCTTGAGCAGCTCGCGTTCGCGCACCAGGGCGGGCGTTCCGCCCTCGGGCCAGGTCTCCACGGAGTCGATCCAGTCCTGCACGGCCGAGCGCTGGTCCTCGCAGATTTCGTCCAGCTGGTGCATGGCCAGCCGTGCGTCAAGCACCGAGCTCCAGTTGGTAAAGCGCGTGCCCGGCCTGAGCAGCTCGGACTGCCAGTGGTCGAGCTGGCGCGTGAGTTCGCGCCGCAACTCCAGGTAGCCGTCCACGATCTGGTTCACGATGCGCAGCATCATGTCGGCGGGGCTGGCGGGCAGCTTGACGCCGCTGGAGCGCGACTCGGCGGTGGTGGCGTTCAGCAGCCGGGACGCGTAGGCGTCGCGCACCGCGCAATCGGCGGGATGCACCGTCAACAGCAATTTGTCGAACACGGCGAAACCGACCGGGCTGGTGTCTATGCGCTTGAGCACTGGCGGCCCGCTGCGTTTCATGCGCGCCTGCGCCGGCTCGGCGGGGTCGGTTTCGCTCTGGCTGGCGGCCAGGCGCCGGAACACCAGCATGTCGTACTGCGAGGTGTAGTCATAGTGCGAGGGCAGCTGGTTGTTCAGCAGGTCGGAGACATGCAGGTCTACCAGCTGGGTGCCGCACAGCAGCTGCAGGCTGGCCTGGATCTGGGCTTGCAGCACCTCGAACTCGCGGCGCGCGCAGGCGATCCAGACAAAACCCTGTGCCGGCAGCTGCGTCGGCAGGGCCTCGGTTTCGACGACGCCCTGGCTTCCGGCGCTGATGGTGAAGACGCGCACCGCTTTAGGCTTGGCGCAGCTTGCGCGCGGCATCGATGGCGAAATAGGTCAACACGCCGTCGGCGCCGGCGCGCTTGAAGGCCAGCAGGCTTTCCATCATGACCGCGTCGTGGTCCAGCCAGCCGTTCTGCGCGGCGGCCTTCATCATGGCGTATTCGCCGCTGACCTGGTAGGCGAAAGTGGGCACTTTGAATTCGTCCTTCACGCGGCGCACCACGTCCAGGTAGGGCATGCCGGGCTTGACCATCACCATGTCGGCGCCCTCGGCGATGTCCATGGCCACCTCGCGCAGCGCTTCGTCGCTGTTGCCCGGGTCCATCTGGTAGACCTTTTTGTCGGCCTTGCCGAGGTTGCCGGCCGAACCCACCGCATCGCGGAAAGGGCCGTAAAAGGCGCTCGCGTATTTGGCGCTATAGGCCATGATGCGCGTGTGGATCAGCTTTTGGGCTTCCAGCGCCTGGCGGATGGCGCCTATGCGGCCGTCCATCATGTCGCTGGGCGCGACCATGTCGACGCCGGCCTCGGCCTGGCACATCGCCTGGCGGACCAGCATGGCCACCGTCTCTTCATTGAGGATGTAACCGTTTTCGTCCGGCAGGCCGTCCTGGCCGTGCGTGGTGAAAGGGTCCAGGGCGACGTCGGTCATCACACCCAGGCCGGGGAAGTTCTTCTTGAGTTCGCGCACCACGCGCGGGATCAGGCCGTCCGGGTTGGTGGCTTCCTTGCCGTCATAGGTCTTGAGCGAGGCGTCGACCACCGGGAACAAGGCCATGACCGGAATGCCCAGCTTCACGCATTCCTCGGCCACCGGCAGCAGCAGGTCCAGGCTCAGCCTTTCAACGCCGGGCATGGAGGCCACCGGCTGGCGCTGCTGTTTACCGTCCACCACAAACACAGGGTAAATCAGGTCGTTTGCAGTAAGTGTGTGCTCGCGTACCAGGTTGCGGGTGAAAGCATCGCGGCGCAGGCGCCGGGGGCGGCCCGCCGGAAAGGGGGCGAAGTTGGAGGCGTGGAAAGTCATGCGCAAATTGTGCCAAAGCTTTCGGAAAAGCCGCGCGCTATTTGGCGGGCAGCCCGCGCCCAGGAGCGCCTGGACCGGCTTTACATGATTGTTTCTTAGTTTACTTAGGAAAGCATTGCCAAGGCCGGACGGCCGTGGTTAGAATTGATACGTGTGGTTACCATTTGGTGGCTGCATCCCGCTTTTCCTCCCTGAGCGGGGCCTTTGCGTGTGACAGCAAAAAGGCTTACCAGCCCGGTGGCTCACGCCCCCGGGCATTTTTTTGCCCTCCGCGCATTCATAAATCCGCTGGCCGGGCGAATCGCGGCGTTGCGCGGTGCTCGCAATCCTCATGGACCGAAGTCCATTCCGGTTGCTGTGCTCCGGGCGCCTTGCGCTTCATCCCGGCCAGCGAATTTCTGAATGCGCGGCCGCAGCGCCTTCATTTGGGTAACGGGGTTTTACAGGCTGCGGACTAAACTACCCCGATGCTCTGGGTCAAATCACTCCACATCGTTTTTATCGCCAGCTGGTTTGCCGGGCTGTTTTACCTGCCGCGCATTTTTGTGAACCTGGCGATGGTGCCGCCGGAAAGCGTGGCCGAGCGCGAGCGGCTGGTGCTGATGGCGCGCAAGCTGATGCGCTTCACCACCATCCTGGCCGTGCCGGCGCTGGCTTTTGGCCTGTGGCTCTACCTGGGTTACGGCATAGGCCGCGGCCCCGGCAACGGCTGGATGCACGCCAAGCTGGCCGCGGTGGTGCTGGTGATCGGCTACCACCATGCCTGCGGCCGCCTGCTCGCGAAATTCGTCGCCAACCGCAATACGCGCAGCCACAAGTGGTTCCGCTGGTTCAATGAAGTGCCGGTGCTGCTGCTGCTGGCCGCCGTCATCCTGGTTGTGGTCAAGCCTTTCTAGGGTCACAAGCGGGCATCGCAGTGAAAAAGAAGGCCCCCTCCCCAAAACCAGCAGGCGCCAGCGGGTCGGCTTTGCCGGACGCTAGGCGTCGCCCCCTGCAAGGGGGGGCAGAACTACACGAAGCGAAGCGCAGTGAGGATGTCGGGGGTGTGCCAAATTCCAGGGGTGTGCACAAGACCACGGCTTGGCCCCTCGCACTGGCCGCCATCTGCCTGATTGTTTACGCCAGCCTCTATCCCTTCACGGACTGGCGCGACCAAGGCATCTCGCCCTTTCGCTTCCTGACGGCGCCGCTGCCCCAGTACTGGACCGGTTTTGACGTGGGTGCCAACCTGCTCGGTTACGCACCGCTGGGCTTTTTGCTGGCGCTGTCGGCCCTGCGCAGCCGGCGCGTGTCCTGGGCCGTGACGGTGGCGGTGCTGGCCAGCGGCCTGCTGTCGCTGGCCATGGAGACACTGCAAAGCTACCTGCCGGTTCGCATTCCCTCCAACGTCGACCTGCTGCTGAACACGCTGGGCGCCTGGCTGGGGGCCTGTTTTGCCTGGGCGCTCGAAAGAACCGGCATGGTGGACCGCTGGAGTCGCTTTCGCGCGCGCTGGTTTGCCCATGATGCGCGCGGTGCGCTGGTGCTGCTGGTGCTCTGGCCCATGGCCCTGCTGTTTCCGGCCTCCGTGCCCATGGGGCTGGGGCAGGTGTTCGAGCGGCTGGAGGCGGCCCTGGCCGATGCGCTGGCCGACACGCCTTTTTTGCAGTGGATGCCGGTGCGCGATGTGGAACTGCAACCCCTTGTGCCCATCGCGGAACTGGTCTGCGTGGCGCTGGGCGCGCTGATTCCCTGCCTGCTCGGCTATTGCGTGATTCGCAGGCTCTGGCAGCGGGCGGCTTTCTCGGCGGCGGTGATCGCGGCCGGTATCGTGGCATCGGCACTCTCCGCGGCCCTGAGTTACGGCCCCGACCACGCCTGGGCCTGGCTGGACATACCGGTACAGGCTGGCCTGGGCCTGGCGGCCGTGCTGGCCCTGTTGCTGCTGGCCGTGCCGCGCCGCGCGGCGGCTGCGCTGGCGCTGCTGGCACTGGCCATTCACCTGGGGCTGCTCAACCAGGCGCCGGCGGACCCTTATTTCGCGCAGACGCTGCAGACCTGGGAGCAGGGCCGTTTCATCCGCTTTCACGGGGTGGTCCAGTGGCTGGGCTGGCTCTGGCCGTACGCGGCGCTTTTGTATGTGCTGGTGCGGCTGTCGGGCCGCGAACCCAAAGCCTAGCCGCACGCGGCACCCCTTCATCTGCTACCATCGCCCGGCGATCTCCCTCAAGAGTTGCCGTAAGCGTTTACGTCAATCAACGCGCCAACCACCGCCGGCCATGCCGGGCGTGTGTTTTCCCTCAGGCCTGCCGGCCGCGGGAAAGGCGCCTTGACTGGACGGCTTATGGAAACCTGTATGAACTCTTCGAAATCTCCATCGCGCACCCCTTTCGGTTTTGCCAAGCTCCCGGCACGCAGCGCGCGCTGGGTCACACCCTTGCTGCTGTCGCTTTTCATGACCTGCATCGTCTCGCTCATCAGCACGTTCAAAGGCGTGGGCCTCGTGCCCGGCGTCCTGCGCATCTGGCTGGGCGCCTGGGCCGTTTCCTGGGTCATTGCCTTCCCGACCCTGCTGCTGGTCCTCCCGCTGGTGAGGAAGGCGACGGCTTTTGTCGTCGAGGCCGCCTGAGCCCGCGGAACATATCAACCCCCACATCCTCTAAAGTCAGCACATGCCTGAACACAATTCTTATTACGAACGCCATATCTTCTTTTGCCTGAACCAGCGCGCCAACGGCGAAGACTGCTGCGCCAACCACCGCGCCCAGGAAGGCTTTGACCGCTGCAAATCGCAGGTCAAGGCCGCCGGGCTGGCCGGGCCCGGCAAGGTGCGGGTCAACAAGGCCGGCTGCCTGGACCGCTGCGCCGGCGGCCCGGTGGCCGTGGTGTACCCGGAAGCGGTCTGGTACACCTATGTGGACGCCAGCGACATCGACGAGATCGTCGAATCGCACCTCAAAAACGGCAAGGTGGTCGAGCGCCTGCTCACGCCCGCGCACCTGGGGCGCTAGGCCTTGCGATTGAAGAAAGCGGTTTTCGTGAACTCCCAAACCCAAAAATCCATCATCCAGGGCCCGGCGGGCGCGCTGGAAATCGCGCTGGACCTTCCCGCCGGCGATTCGCGCGGTGTGGCGGTCATTGCGCACCCGCATCCGCTGTTTGCCGGCACCATGGACAACAAGGTGGTGCAGACGCTGGCGCGGGCTTTTGTGCACTGCGGCTGGACGGCGGTGCGCTTTAACTTTCGCGGTGTGGGCGGCAGCGCCGGCAGCCACGACGAAGGCCGGGGCGAGCTCGAGGACCTGCTGGCGGTGGTGGAGCACGCCGCGCCGGCGGGCGCCGGGCAGACGCTGGCGCTGGCTGGCTTTTCCTTCGGCGCTTTTGTCACCACGCATGCCTTCCAGCGCCTGGGCGCCGGCCGCACCATCGAGAAGCTGGTGCTGGTCGGCACCAGCGTGAGCCGCGCGCCGGCCGCGCCGATTGACCCGGCGGCGCACCTCAAAACCCTGGTGGTGCACGGCGAGCAGGACGATACCGTGCTGCTGTCGGCCGTGCTGGACTGGGCGCGCCCGCAGGCACTGCCTGTTACGGTTGTGCCCGGGGGCGGCCATTTCTTTCATGGACAATTGCCCCTGTTGAAAAATCTTGTGGTTCGCCACCTGTCCTCGCCTTCAGCCTGACCCGCGCCGCCAGGCTTTTTGTTTTTAAATTCCTACTTTTCAGCGATACCCCATGCACCTTTCATTCAAGGCTTTCCGTCCGGCCGCCGGCCTGCGCGCCTTCGCCGCCGCCCTCCTGGCTTTCTCCGCGGTGCTGCCCCAGGCGCACGCCCAGGTGCCGCAGGCGCCTGAAATCGCCGCGCGCTCCTATTTGCTGCTGGACGTCACCGCCAACCAGATCCTGGCCGCCAAGGACATCGATTCCCCGGTCGAGCCGGCCTCGCTGACCAAGCTGATGACCGAATACCTGGTCTTTGACGCGCTCAAATCCAAGAAGATCGACCTGAAACAGACCTTCGGCGTCAGCGAGCGCGCCTGGAAAATGCCGGGTTCGCGCATGTTCATAGACCCGAAAATGCAGGTGCCCGTCGAGGACCTCATCAAAGGCATGGTGGTGCAATCGGGCAACGACGCGACCATGGCGCTGGCCGAGGGCGTGGGCGGCACGGCCGAGCATTTTGTGCAGCTCATGAACGAGCAGGCCAAGGCGCTGGGCATGAAATCAACGTCCTACAGGAACCCCGAAGGCCTGACCGAGGTGGGCCACACCACCACGGCGCGCGACCTGAGCATCCTGGCCACGCGGCTGATGACGGATTTTCCCGACTACATCGGCTACTCGGCCATCAAGAAGTACCGCTACCCCGGCACGCCGGCCGCCAACGACACCAACCGCAACACCTTGTTGTTTCGCGACCCGACGGTGGACGGCCTTAAAACCGGCCATACCGACGCCGCCGGCTACTGCATGATCGCCACGGCCAAGCGCGACTTCCCCAACCTGGGCACGGCCGGCGCGCCGGGTGGGCGGCGCCTGCTGGCCATTGTGCTGGGCACGACCAGCGACAGCGCCCGCGCCAACGAATCGCAAAAGCTGCTCAACTGGGGCTACACCGCCTATGAAGCCGTCAAGCTGTTTGACGCCGGCCAGGCCGTGGTCGCGCCATCCGTCTGGAAGGGCAAATCGTCCACCGTGAAGCTGGGCCGCCCCCAGGCCATCGTGGTGGCCGTGGCCGCCGGCAGCGCGCCCAAGGTCAAAACCCAGGTGGCCCGGCCGGACCCGCTGGTCGCTCCTTTCGCCAAAGGGCAGGCGGTCGGTACGCTCAAGGTCATGCTGGGCGACAACCCGGCGCCGGTGGCCGAGGTGCCGCTGGTGGCCCTGGAAGCGGTGGAAGAAGCGGGCATTCTGGGCCGTGCCTGGGATGCGATCCGGCTTTGGATCAAATAAGGCAGCTTGGCAATCATCCGGGAGTGTGCACTAACATTCCCGGCGATTTGAGCCCGGCGGGGCGTCAAAACCCCGAAAAGGCCTGCTGGCCTTGCCTCGCGCGCGCAGGCATGGCTTGGCGCTTTCCCTCTTTTGCTTGAGCGTTTCCCCCAACCGGTTTATACTAGAAGGCTTTTCCGCTTTCACGGCGGGAAATATTTGTGCCCGTATCAACACGGTAAATCAGTTTTCAGACGTTTAGGGACGTTTTCAATGCCAACCATTAATCAGTTAGTCCGTCAGGGGCGCGAGGTCGAAAAGATCAAGTCCAAGAGCCCTGCGATGGAAAATTCCCCGCAGCGCCGCGGTGTGTGCACCCGTGTGTACACCACGACGCCTAAAAAGCCCAATTCCGCTCTGCGTAAGGTTGCCAAGGTGCGCCTGACCAACGGTTTTGAGGTCATCTCCTACATCGGCGGCGAAGGCCACAACCTGCAGGAACACAGCGTGGTGCTGGTTCGCGGCGGTCGTGTCAAGGACTTGCCCGGTGTGCGTTACCACATCGTCCGTGGTTCGCTCGACTTGCAAGGCGTGAAAGACCGCAAGCAGTCGCGCTCCAAGTACGGTGCGAAGAAGCCAAAGGCCAAATAAGCCAATCGGCTCGGGTTGCCTCTTCATCGAGAGCTCGCGCCAGAAGATGCTGTCACGAAAGTCTGTGATAGTTCTTCAAAAAACAGGTGTTTCACTCGCCCTGGCAGGTGTTTGAAACGAAGTGACCCAAGTGCAAATGGTTGCACCGGTCGAGTAAGTGAGGGTTTTGATAACTCTCGCGGTGTTGCAAAGACAGGATGTCTGGGCAATGCCAACTGAAGCAAAGAGGTGAAAAAATGCCACGTCGTCGCGAAGTCCCTAAACGTGAAATTCTTCCTGATCCGAAATTTGGCGATGTTGATCTCGCCAAGTTCATGAACGTGATCATGCAAGGCGGCAAGAAGGCCGTCGCAGAGCGCATCATTTATGGCGCGCTCGACTTTATCGAGAAAAAGAACCCCGGCAAAGATCCGCTCGAGGCCTTCCACATGGCCATCGGCAACATCAAGCCCATGGTTGAAGTGAAGTCCCGCCGCGTCGGCGGCGCCAACTACCAGGTGCCGGTTGAAGTGCGTCCCGTCCGCCGTATGGCCCTGGCCATGCGCTGGCTCAAGGAAGCCGCCAAGAAGCGCGGCGAGAAGTCCATGTCCCTGCGCCTGGCCAATGAGCTGATGGAAGCGACCGAAGGCCGCGGCGGCGCCATGAAAAAGCGTGACGAAGTTCACCGCATGGCAGAAGCCAACAAGGCGTTCAGCCACTTCCGCTTCTGATTGTTGAGCGCAGTATTTGCTGCGCTGAATTTTGAGGGGTTGCCGGGTGATTTGAAGGTGTGAGCCACCTTGATCGCCGGCGGTTCAGCCCCAGTTTCTGCCAGCCGGGTGTCGTGCACAACATGATTCCCTGCAGGCAGACGCGTAGAAGAAATGAAGGATGCCCGGGTGCCGGGCAGTCTTTCAACGAGTCTTTGTTCGTAACCCCGAACTGAAAGTAATTTATGTCCCGCGCTACCCCCATTCAAAACTACCGCAACATTGGTATCTCCGCGCACATCGACGCCGGCAAGACCACCACCACCGAGCGGATCCTTTTTTACACCGGCGTGAACCACAAGATTGGTGAAGTGCACGACGGCGCAGCGACCATGGACTGGATGGAGCAGGAGCAGGAGCGTGGCATCACGATTACCTCCGCTGCCACCACCTGCTTTTGGCGCGGCATGGACACGTCCCTGCCCGAGCACCGCATCAACATCATCGACACCCCGGGCCACGTGGACTTCACCATCGAGGTGGAGCGTTCCATGCGCGTGCTTGACGGCGCCTGCATGGTGTACTGCGCCGTGGGCGGCGTTCAGCCCCAGTCCGAAACCGTCTGGCGCCAGGCCAACAAGTACAAGGTTCCACGCCTTGCGTTCGTCAACAAGATGGACCGCACCGGCGCGAACTTCTTCAAGGTCGTTGAGCAGATGAAGCTGCGCCTGAAGGCCAGCCCCGTGCCCATGGTGATCCCCATCGGCGCCGAAGAAAACTTCACCGGCGTGGTCGACCTGATCAAGATGAAAGCCATCATCTGGGACGAAGCGTCCCAGGGCATGAAATTCACCTACAGCGAGATTCCCGCTGAGCTGGTGGCGACCGCCAAGGAATGGCGCGAGAAGATGGTCGAGGCTGCTGCCGAGGCGTCTGAAGAGTTCATGAACAAGTACCTCGAAGAAGGCGACTTGACCGAAGACGAAATCAAGCTGGGCATCCGCACGCGCACCATCGCCAGCGAAATCCAGCCGATGTACTGCGGCTCCGCCTTCAAGAACAAGGGCGTGCAGCGCATGCTGGACGCCGTGATCGAGTTCATGCCTTCGCCCGTGGACATTCCACCCGTGAGCGGCACCGACGAAGACGAAGCGCCTGTGTTCCGCAAGGCCGACGACGAAGAAAAATTCTCCGCATTGGCCTTCAAGCTGATGACCGACCCGTTCGTGGGCCAGTTGACCTTTGTGCGCGTGTATTCCGGCGTCCTGAAAAAGGGCGACAGCGTCTACAACCCGGTCAAGGGCAAGAAAGAGCGTATCGGCCGTATCGTGCAGATGCACGCCAACAACCGTGAAGAAGTCAGCGAAATCCGCGCCGGCGACATCGCCGCCTGCGTGGGCCTCAAAGACGTGACCACCGGCGAAACGCTGTGCGATCCCGATGCCATCGTCATGCTCGAGCGCATGGTGTTCCCCGAGCCCGTGATTGCGCAGGCCGTGGAACCCAAGACCAAGGCCGACCAGGAAAAAATGGGCATCGCCCTGCAGCGCCTGGCGCAGGAAGATCCTTCTTTCCGCGTCAAGACCGACGAAGAATCCGGCCAGACCATCATCGCCGGTATGGGCGAGCTGCACCTGGAAATCATTGTCGACCGCATGAAGCGCGAATTCGGCGTGGAAGCCAACGTGGGCAAACCCCAGGTGGCCTACCGCGAAACCATCCGTAAGACGGTGGAAGAAGCCGAAGGCAAGTTTGTGCGCCAGTCCGGCGGTAAGGGCCAGTACGGCCACGTTGTGCTCAAGATCGAACCCAACGAAGCCGGCAAGGGCATCGAGTTCGTCGACGCCATCAAGGGCGGTGTGGTTCCCCGTGAATTCATCCCTGCCGTGGAAAAGGGCATCAACGAAGCCGTCACGTCCGGCGTGCTGGCCGGCTACCCCGTGGTCGACGTCAAGGTCACGCTGCACTTCGGTTCGTACCACGACGTGGACTCGAACGAGTTGGCCTTCAAGATGGCCGCCATCTTCGGCTTCAAGGAAGGCTGCAAGAAAGCCGGCCCGGTGATTCTGGAGCCGATGATGGCTGTGGAAGTCGAAACGCCTGAAGACTACGCCGGCAACGTGATGGGCGACCTGTCCTCACGCCGCGGCATGGTGCAGGGCATGGAAGACATGGTCGGTGGCGGCAAGGCCATCAAGGCCGAAGTGCCGCTGTCGGAAATGTTCGGTTATTCGACCACGCTGCGTTCGATGTCGCAGGGCCGTGCAACGTACTCCATGGAGTTCAAGCACTACTCTGAAGCTCCGCGCAATGTGTCGGAAGCCATCATGGCTGCCCGCGCCAAGTAAATAAGCTCAGCTGCCGGTCCCGGATGGGGCCGGCGGCTTTTTTCCTTGTCTGCGATTGTGTGCCGCTTTGTACCCGTGCGAAGCGAACCAGCAACACAGTGCAGACGTTAAACCGTACACGGGAATGTTCTTTATCTGGAGAGAAAAATGGCAAAAGGCAAATTTGAGCGGACCAAGCCGCACGTCAACGTAGGCACGATTGGCCACGTGGACCATGGCAAGACGACGCTGACGGCGGCGATCACGACCGTTCTGGCATCGAAGTTCGGC